>ERZ761602.16-NODE-16-length-446355-cov-187.273507_pt1 | contig 446355 bp, 422 predicted proteins | sample MGYA00512165_ERZ761602 | MGnify/ENA primary metagenome ERZ761602 (study PRJEB28899, sample SAMN02445085) | bioreactor sludge metagenome | biome: EBPR sludge; isolation source: Thorneside wastewater treatment plant | place: Australia: Brisbane, Thorneside... | reverse complement strand
CCAACTGTAATAAATTCAATCATTGAGTTCTAAGAATAATTATCATTTTTTTCAAGCCTGCAAATATACTCCCCCCTTCAAAAACGAAAGGGGGACAAAGGCTGGCTTTCTTCCTTCCCAAACCGGAGTTTGGGAAGGAGATGCAAACTCAAAGACAAACCCCCAACTGTAATAAATTCAATCATTGAGTTCTAAGAATAATTATCATTTTTTTCAAACCTGTAAATATACTCCCCCCTTCAAAAACGAAGGGGGGACAAAGGCTGGCTTTTCTTCCTTCCCAAACCGGAGTTTGGGAAGGAGATGTGTTTTAAATTTTCTACCTGTGGGAGGATTGGTTTTGGAATGGGTGACAAAAAACAATATGATACTCTTGTGTTGCCACGACCTTCAGGTCGTGGACCAATAGAAAATTGTGTCGACTTTAGTCGCAATTGTTCATTTTTGTTTCAACTGTGGCTAAAGTCAATATTCTATTTACAATCTATCTCCGCTCTAAAGAGCGGAGCTACTCAAAAAGCAGTGATCTATTTTATTCCTTCCCAAACTGGAGTTTGGGAAGGAGATGTGGAATTTGAATTTTCTACCCTCATTCCCAAACTCCAGTTTGGGGATGCTTCTTAAAAATTATTGCGCTTTTGCGTGCAATACACAGCTTATTTCAGCATTGATACTATTTCATCGCTCATAGGTTTAACGGCGCTTGAGTAATACTTTACAAGGTTACCTTCTTCATCAAGCAGGTATTTATTGAAATTCCATTTCGGCTGCTGGTCATTCCACCCGTTCAGATCTTTGCTTGTCAGCCACTTATATATTGGAGCCATATCATCACCCGCTACCGATATCTTTTCGAACATCGGAAAAGTCACGCTGTATTTCGATTTGCAGAATTCTTTTATCTCTTCATTGGTGCCGGGCTCCTGTCCGCCAAAGTTATTTGCAGGGAAACCAATGATAATAAGTTTATCTTTATACGCCTGGTAAAGCTTTTCAAGTTCCTCGTATTGCGGAGTGTAACCGCACTCCGATGCGGTGTTCACAATCAGCACTTTTTTGCCTTTTAGCTGCTGGTAATCAAATTCCGTACCGTCAATTGATTTGACTTTCGCATTAGGATTCGCTTCGAGAAACTGGTAAAACGTGGATTTATCTGACATATTAATATTTTCAGGTTTGGATCTCACCTGTTTGCATCCGAAAAAACTGAGTACGGCATACAGGATAGACATTGTTAGTATTGTTTTAGATTTCATATTAGTTTTAATTAGCTCATTTCCGCGTAGGTTTGGTAATCCACGGTTACGGGGTTCTCTATTAGAAACAATCTGCCGGGTACCGCGGTTTCAAAGGTTAATTCTTTCTCATCTTTGATCACAGCAAAATCATTCGCTTTCATTTCACCCGCTGCGGTTGAAATATTTCCATCGATCAGATAGAGTGAACTAATTTTTTCCGGATTCAGTCCCAATTTATGGCTGCCTTCTTTAAAATTTATTTCAACAGCGGTTATGCCGGGAGATTCCATTTTTAGTGGTGAGCCTTCGCCGATATACTGCCTTATTTCAAATCCATTGTTTGCTGTTACCGGAAAATCTTTCTGCTCGTAATCGTTATATGTTGCAGGTGTCTGCATTGTTCTGCGTATGTTGGGATCAAACCATACCTGGAATACATGTGAGCCGGCGTTGAGTTTTTCCGCGTGACTTATTCCGCTGCCCGCACGGATTATCTGCGCGCCGCCGGTGCCGATGGGGATCCACTTCATGTTGTGTGAATCGTAGTGCTCAATGGTACCTTTAAGTATGAATGTGATGATCTCAAATCCTTTATGCGGATGCTCGCCTATAGTTGAGCCATTTTCGCTCCACGCATGCGCCCAGTAGAATAAATTGGAATACGGCAGCAGATGTGCCGGGTTATGTGATAACACCACAGGGCGGTTTTCGAGGATCTCGCCATCATTGAATCCGCCGGGAGCCTGCGACTCAAACGGGTAAATAGTAATTGACATAATTTAATTGATTTTTGTAAAATTGTTAATAATTGTGTGAAATAAACAGGTATTTATAATATGACTAACGTATGTAAGCATTTTTTAATTCCTCGAAAGACTCTATATAAATGACTATTTTAACCATGATTACCTTGATTTTCCTGATTATCTTGATCTATTTATTGAATAACCATATAACTTTAGGATATTTTTCTAATTCTATAATAGAACACTATTGAAATACGAAGAACTAACAGGTAAAATAATTGGTTGTGCTACGAGGGTACATTCTATGTTGGGTAACGGGTTTCAGGAGATAATATATCAGAGAGCTTTAGCGATTGAAATGAATTTGGCGGGATTGAAATTCGAAATGGAAAAGGAAATGAAAATATACTATCGGGGACATCAAGTAGGCACCAGAAGATCTGATTTTTTTTGTTGAAGAAAAAATTATGGTTGAGATAGAAGCTAAAAGTAATCTCGATGATGTTAATCTTAATCAGGCAATGAATTACCCGGAAGCATACAATATGGAAATTGGATTATTAATAAATTTTGGCGCAAAAAGTTTGCAATTCAAAAGAGTTCACAACAATAAAATTATTAAAGATAGCACGAAGATAAATCAAGATAATCAGGTAAATCAAGGTTGAAGACACGATCATTCCGCAAAAATAAAGTAAACGTAATAACACTCGGATGTTCGAAGAACATTTACGATTCCGAAGTGCTTATGGGTCAGCTGCGCGCCAACGATTTTACCGTCTCGCACGAAGACGATAATTCAGATGCACCAATTGTAATTATTAATACATGCGGATTCATAGATAACGCCAAGCAGGAATCAATTAATACCATTATAGAGTGGGCGGATGCGAAGGAAAAGGGATTCGTTGAAAAAGTTTATGTCACCGGGTGTCTCTCGGAACGTTACAAACCCGATCTTGTAAAGGAAATCCCTAACATTGATGAATATTTCGGCACACGTGATCTGCCGCGATTGCTGAAAACACTTAATGCTGATTATAAGCAGGAGCTCATCGGCGAACGCCTGCTTACAACTCCGCTACACTATGCGTATTTTAAGGTATCTGAAGGCTGCGACCGGCCATGTTCATTCTGCGCTATTCCCTTAATGCGCGGTAAGCATGTTTCAATTCCGATAGATCAGCTTGTGCAGCAGGCTAAGGATCTTGCCAGACAGGGCGTTAAGGAATTAATATTAATAGCACAGGATCTTACTTACTATGGACTCGATCTGTACAAAAAACGTAATCTGGCTGAACTGCTGGAAAAACTTTGTAATGTTGAGGGCATTGAATGGATACGGCTGCACTACGCATTTCCCCAGGGTTTCCCAATGGATGCCATAGATGTTATCGCGCGTGAGCCCAAAATATGCAAATATCTTGATATGCCGCTGCAGCATATTACTGATAACATGCTGAGATCAATGCGGCGCGGTACAACAAAGCAGCGGACAATTGATCTTGTGAATGCTATCCGCGAAAAAATTCCGGGCATCGCAATACGCACAACTCTGATAGCAGGCTATCCCGGCGAAACTTTGGAAGATTTTGAAGAGATGAAAGAGTGGGTCATAAATACAAAGTTTGAGCGGCTTGGTATTTTTACTTATTCACACGAAGAGAATACACACGCTTATAAGCTGGAAGATAATGTACCTGCAAAAGAAAAGCAGCGCCGCGCAAATGAGATAATGAAGGCACAGAAAAAAATATCGCTTGCGCATAATAAATCGCTAATAGGTAAAACATTAAAAGTACTTATTGACCGCAAAGAAGGTGATTATTTTATTGGGCGAACTGAGTATGACTCACCTGAAGTTGATAATGAAGTTTACATAGCAGCAATAAAACCCCACGTAGACCCGGGGAAGATATATCTCCGCAACGGCGATTTTGCCACAGTAAAAATTATCAAAGCGAAGGAATATGATCTGGAGGGCGAAGCGTTAATTGAAAATGTGAGTTAAACTTTACTTAAATATTCCTCTCACAGCCAAGTTATTGGTATAAGAGCATTTTCCCCCTTCCATTCACCCACTAAATGTATATCTGAAATTCCTTCCCAAGTGATTTTTGGTGCATGTTCAATGATGATTATTTGAATATTATATTGCATTCTTCTTAAACAGTCTGATGCTGCTATAAAAATTTTTCTGGTTTGCTTCAAATCTTCAGAGGTTTCTTCAAATTGTTGATATGTTGTAATGTCTTGTTCAATATTAGGAAATTTTTCAGGAAAGTATACTTGACTGGGTTGATCTATTAGAAGAAATGATGGTACATGGTTATTTTTAAGACTTAAAAAATGTTCATGTAATGCAAATAATGTTGATAAATGATAACCCATCCAATTGGCCCCGCTTCCTACTTCCCATAGAAAATCTTCTCTTTTCGATTCTGGAGAAACTATTTTCACAGTTAAATTTTGAATATCTAGTTTAACTAAATCATCTGGTCTATCTATATCTAATTTCGACACGTAATTGGAAATTAGAACGGAAATTCGTTGCAGTATATTGTCAAGCTGATTTTTTAGTTTTTTTTCTCGCAATTCGGTTTGTTTATTCTTAAGGTCATCCTCTAGTCTCCTTATTTCTTTTTCCAAATCGCTATCAATATTGGTGCTTTCAACGTTTTTAAGTGATTGCTCTAGACGTCCGATATATCTATAAATTTCTTCAATAGATTGTCGTTGTCTATTTTCATCGCTAGACTTATCGTAAGTATCTCTAATAACAGTTCTTGTTGAATTCAATTGACTTTCTTTATCTTGTATTCTTTTTACTAGTTCAGATATTTCCTTATCGAGATTAATATCGTTAGTAGTGATATTTTTTGATAAAGTTTCCAGTCTTTGAGAGACAACTTCTAATTCTTTAATTCGCTCTATAGCTTTAGTGTTTTTTGATTCACAAAAAGGGCAAGTGTCCCCATTTAATTTATCTTTAAACCAGCCAATTGGTTCTAACCTACTTTGTTGGTCTGTTAGAGTTTCTTTATAACCTTGGCTTGAGTTATTTAATTTTCTTAGTCGCGTTAATCTAACTTTTAATACATTAATTTCACTTATTAACTCCTGTTCAGAAGTTAATAATGTACTTAACATTCGTACTGATTCTTCCGTAGATCCTTCATTGTAAAGAGGGATAGGATTTTTTTTAAAATTTTCAACTATAACATACAGGATAGAAACATATTTTTCCACACTCATTTCTGCAGAATTAACAGAATGATCTTTGAGTAAGCCAAGATCTGATGCCCTAACATATAAGGTTTGCAGATCAACGAACCAAGCTTCAACAGCTTGTTTCTTTGTGTTAAACTTCAGTCTTATTGTTTTTAAGTTGTTTTCCAATTCTTTAATTTCTCTTTCTAATGACAAAACTTCATTAGTAGTTGAGCCAAGAAAAAGAGGAAAAACAGTCCTGAGTTTTTGTTGATGTTCAAAAGTGTCAGCTTTGTAGAAAAGTGTGTTTGGATTTGCAACAATATGTTGTGGCTGAAATTGAAAAGCACTCGTATCTCGAAAACTTGCTGCTGATTTAAATTGATTCGATAAAATTTCCACATCGAATCGTTCAGTAGAGAAACCTGAAAGTTGATTTAAACGGTTAATTACATTTTTTCTATTCGTGTTTTGACGGGGCTGTATATTTATATCGATCTTAACTGCCTCATCAAAATACATTTCATCAGTAGAAATTTGCTCACCGGGTTCTTTTCGCGCAAAGAGAAGCTCTGTTTTGTCTGATAAGAAATGTACAGCGAACCATAATGTTTTGTCTCTTATAATCCCAACAGGTATAGTACATTTATCACTACCTAAACAATAATCAATAATATGCACGAGTGCAGATTTACCCTTGTGACTCTCACCAGTAATAATATTAACCTTATCTGTTTCGAATCTAATTACCCTTTTTTCTTTAGTGTTATCCTTTGGCCAAATAATAATATTTTTAATTTTTAGTTTCATCAGAAATTGATTTTAAGCATTATACAAATTTGTTCGAAAGACATTGAGGCAAACCAATAGCCTAATCTATCAGCTGCTTTAATTATGTTTTTTATATCAGAGTTATAATGTTCTATCTTAACTTTGTCCACTAACGGCAAAATTTCATTTAAACATTTGTCATATGTAATCAGCCTACTTGCAAAGCCAAGATTTAAGGATTCAAAAGTTTGCTTGCTCATATTCTGCATACGTTCTTGTAAACCAGCAGGTAGGTCTCTAAATTGACTCAAAGCATTGTACATTCCACCATCAAATCCCCTTTTATATATTGAATCTAAAGTCTTTTGATGAAAAACTATAGGCAATACTGGCATAACAATATTTAAATTTGTACCTCTAAGCTTTTGTTTTGCGGAATAGTAGCTCTGAACATATTTATGGAGAGCCAAAGCTCCGATGCCAATATTTTGAATAATGTCTTGCTCGATTACTTTTTCCATTATTTGAATAGTTTCTCCCATTCAGGATGCCATCCTATTTGAGGATTTGGTTCATCAGCTAACTTATGAAAACTACCTTTGCTTATATACTGGGTTGTTTCAAATCCTACTAACCTAGATATGTAGCCTGAAGTAGTATTATCAAAGATCTCAAAAGATATTTTTTTTAAATCTTTTTTGCTAGACCTCTTGGTAACTCTTACTATATGTCTTCTGAATACCTCTTTCCATCTTAATCTATTATTTTCATCCATTTCTTGTAAATCATCGCCAGTGATTTCGCCTTCTTTTATTAGCCGGTTTCTCTCGATTTCTGAACAAAGAAAATCATCTATGGCATCTACAATAATGCCTTCTAATTCGGGATGATTCATAACCTCTAACTGTTTAACAAATAATCTTTCCTTGCTTTGCTCTATTTCGTTTCCAACTAAATTGTTTTGTACATATTGTTTTGCTAGAAAATTAATTCCAACATCTAAAAATTTAATTTTTTTCTTATTTAGAATGGTTATAAAATCGACGACTCTTATAATAGCAGGCTTATTTGCTTGAAGGGCTTTTACAATATTTTCATTTACCCATCCCTTTAACGATTGAATTATTTCTGTTTGATGTTTTTCCGGTAGCCTCAATGCTTCGGCAATTTCGTTGTTAAGATTTTCTAAATTACTACCTTCTGATAAATAAATTGCAGGTATAATCTTTTCTAAAATCTCTTCTTTGCTTAAAACATATTCAATTTGGTCTTTGTAGGTTTCGGGTGGATTAGCTATTGCAGTTTTCAATAACAAGATAATTGATTTTACTTCTTGTTCGCTGTGTGCAGAAGCTATCTTTTTTATTAATGAATTATTTTCAAGTATATTGTTTGTTGCGCATATTAATTGCGTAGTATCGGGATCTAATAAATTATCCTCTACATCTTTTATCCATATATATAGGGTATTCCAGAGGTCTTTACTTCTGTCTTTGAATGTATTTCCTACTTTGACACTACTTTTATCTTGCTCTCTATATACTATGTTTCCGTCTTTATTTGTAATTGCTACGTCGTCAACAAGTTCGACGGAGACACTTGATGTGCGCGGACTCGTGGCTAAAAGTAACAGAGCTCTATCAGGTTGAAATAAATAACCAGCCAATTGACCTGGTGCTGTATGTTTTTTTTGGTTACTCAGCAGTTTATTTTTATTTTTAAGAAAAAGAGGCCTAACAGATTTTTCAACTGTTAAGCCCCCTAGCGAAACAAACTTAATTAGAATATAGTAATAAATCAATAGTTTAAATGGGTTTTTGTGAAAATTGAAATTTAATTTGAAATTTTAACTCCGAAGTGTTTTTGGAGCCCTACGAATGGTCCGAATTTTTACCCAGCTTTCTCCACTTAGTTGTTTGAAAATGTTTTTATGGAATTTATGATACTTCATTCATCTGTTTCTTCACAAGTAACACTGTTCCAGTAATTATGAATAGTAGTAGTACTTCTGTGGTATAAGGTATGTACAGATACTTACAAACAAAAGATTCTGATCTGGAAGAAAACAATTATTAATCACGCAAACAAGGGGTTGCAACCCCTTGTTCTGAACTAATAACATTAAAAAACCCCGGCGCTTTTTCAAGCTCCGGGGTTTTGGTTTTATTTCGGTTTGCTGCTATGCTGTTTTTAATGATGATGATACTGTGTTAATCTGCTTCTGTAAATAATGTGCTCATGTTGTAAACATCATAACCTGCCGCAGTATTTTTTTCTGTGTAATCCTTATACTGCCAAATATCGGTTCTGAAGTCACGTATTGGCACATTTTTGTTACCAACAACCGGTTTATAATAATTCACACCATGCGGAGCAACTACTGTATTGGTTTTTACTGTAACTACCGGCGCCGGCTCAAGATGGTTTACAAAGTAGTCTTTCCTGTCTGAGGGTCTGACGTAATTTTTGTAAACAACAAAGTCAGGCTGCTTAGGTCCTTCAGCTACAGCCGCATCTGCGGTGGGATCAAACCATCTGGCATGCGCATCAACGTATTTAGCGTACGGATCGTATGATTCAGATGGCAGCGCTGCGTAATAAAACGAACCATTGTAAATGTAACGTGATTCCACCGCAGTCATACTTCTTTGGTCAGCGGTATGCATAATCCACACATCGCTGTACGGGGGATACCCTATTACAGCTGTAGATCGTACATCGCCGCTGTTAATATTGCGGTTCAAAGAAGCAGCATCATTTGTACTCTGCGCATTAGCAGCCGAAATAAATAAAACGAACATGAGTGATACTACAAGTTTGTTTAACATAGCTAACTTCTCCTTTCACCTATAAAAATGGTTTTAATTTTAATTTGGTTCTAAGGCCGGGAGCCGAAAAACAATGAGTTAGGTATTTAAATTCGTAAGGATTTATTTTTTGGTAATTTATTCTGAACCCAAAAACAGGAGCTTAGGGTTTTTTGCAGTAATATTTTAGCAGATAGAAATTTTAAGAAAAGATTTGAAAACATACGCGTATCAAGCCCCCTTAGTCCCCCCTTAAAGAGGGAATGTTATACAGAACAAGGGGCTGCAGCCCTTCGTTCTAACAATTAATCAGGCGATTATTTTGTCATATCTGTGGTTGGAACATCTTTGCCAACTTCTTCCAGATTGAAACCTGAGATCCAGGAATTCCCCGTGCCGCTGACAAGGAATCCGTATGCAATTCCAACAGCTTCAGGGGCAACATCAAGAACAATTTCGTATTTAGTCCAGTCATTGGTACCTGCAATAGCGCGGTTAACCATATTATCAAAAGCCAGGGAGCTGTTGGGATCGGTTCCGTCAACTCTCATCCACATTCCCGCCCAGCCTGTTATACTTTCGTTCTTTACGTAGCCGGTGAGTTTTACTCTTTTGCCTGAATATTGTTCGGGCATTATATATGTCATTATGGTTCCAAAACCATCTATTGGAGTTACGTTTGACTTCAGAAAATAAACCGCGCCGTCACTATATTTTTCATCGGCTTTCCCCCAGTCGTAGGATTCCGGTTTACTTCCGGCTTTAAACCAGCCGTCAATTTTTTGCGAATATGAGATCTGCGTAATGAGTGTAACAACAAACATCAAAGTAAGAATCCTGATCGTGGTTTTCATATTGTTATGTATTTAATTGATGATATTTTTTTAACTTTCTCTTGTCAGTCAGTTTTCTGTTCTGAAGATTCGGGCTCATAATACAGAGCCCTTCGACTTCCCTTGGGGCGACAAGTATGAGCAGCTTCTCGAATTTTATGTTTCATGCTTGCCTTAGTGAGTTAAACGAGAGAAGGTTTCACGTTTCACGTTTCACGTCTCACGTTTCACGTTTCACATTTGACATTCACTACTTCACCAACCTTAGAGACAAGGTTTCATAAATAATTGCATTATTTAATCAATACCATTTTCTTTTCATCGGTAAACTCGCCGGCGTTGATCTTATAAAAATAAACACCGCTTGCAAGATCAGAAGCATTAAAATTTATTGTATATGTTCCTTTTTTATAATCAGCGTTTGCGATCTGCCTTACCAACTGTCCAACTGTATTATAAATATTTATGGTTACGCGCGAATCGGCGGCAATACTGAAGCTTATATCGGTAGTTGGGTTGAACGGATTCGGAAAGTTTTGGTACAGGCTGTAAACAGCCGGCTCTACAGAGCCGAATCCTTTGCCCGTAAGCGCGAAGTGATCGATCCACACCACATCGGAATTCATTCCGAATGCGCCTGCATCTTTAATGTAGTAATTGACGGCCAGGTAAATACTTTTTCCTGCGTATGCTGAAAGATCATAAGACTTTTTATGCCAGCTTCCTACGGGTCCGTTAACCTTGAAGTAATCTATCATAGCAAAGCTTGAAAGGCTGTCGTTTGTTATTGAGATCCATACTTTAAGCGAATCCTTGAACTGCCTGTCAATAGCACCGCACCAAAAGGAAATGGAATCGCCTTCGTGGATATCGAAAAGTTTGGGTGTTATGATCCAGTCATCGATCACATTAAAGCGGTTCACGCTTTCATATCCCAGCTTGAAGAAGTATGTACCCGCTTGCGCTGACTGATTCCCCAGCCCGAATAATTCAAATTGCGAGTACAACTCGATATCGCTGCCGCCTTTATCATTGTTAACCAGCTTCCATCCCCTGGAAAGTACTTCGGTATCATTAAAAGTTTCTTCCCATTTAATCCTTTGCGAATAGAGGCTACCTGAAATAAACGTAAATAAGAAGAGAAATATTATTATTAAATTGCGCATTATGATTGTATTTTCTGTGTTTAGCTTTATTGAAAGTTAAAATTAACGTTAACAGGAATACGAAACTTTGAGAATTTTAATAACCTCTTTAAGGAAAGAAATTCCTTCGCCCACAGTATTTAATCCTGAAGGCAGCGTATCTTTTCCGTGCGCAAGCGCGTTTGCAACGCTGACAAAATCCTTTTGGAAACCTGTCATGGGTTTATCGAGGAAGAAATCCTTATCGCCCTGTATCTTTTCCTGGCGCGGTTTGGTTACGGGCCAATCACTGGGGTTTCGGGGATCCTGCCTGACAAGGTATTTCTGCAGGCTTGGTGAGGTAAGATCGCGCTGTGTTAAATGTCCCAGGTTCCATTTTTCTGACATGGTTTTGATAATTGAGGTGTGGGTTAAATTATCACTTATTACTGTACCGCTATTTATGTAAGCAGAAACCAGAATTGCGGGTACACGTACACCGAGTCTTTTGAAATCAAAATCCATTTCGTTATTGGTTGTATTTCCCGGCGGCTGAACTCCCGATGGCGGCTGAACGTGGTCATAGGTTCCGCCCGCTTCATCGAACGTAATAATAAACAACGTGTTCTGCCAATTGTTGCCTATGGAGCTTGATGAACTTTTGATCGCATTATAAACCTTATGAATGAGTTTTTCACCCGGCGTAACTGATGAAGGGAATGTTGTAATGTTGCTGTTGCCTACAAGCGGAGCGGGGGGATGCTCATCGTTGTGGAAGAACATCATTCTCGGTTCTATGAATGTATATTCGGGCAGCCTGCCTGAAGCGCAGTCATCAAAGAAAGCATCCATACTGCAGACATGATCATGCGCAAACGGTCTGAGCGCGTTAAAATGAATTAGCAGGCTCATGGGAAAAACATCAAGATGATCGAAGTAGAGTTTCCAGTTGTGGCCCCTTGACTGCAGCCTTTGAAAAATTGTTTCGGAGGTATTGAGCTGCCACTTTGTATAGCTTGGACAACTGTTAGTGACATTGCCGTTAGATTGCGCGCTGTTTAAAAAAGAGCGGTTGCAGAACGTCTGCGAGGGAACCGCGCAGTGCCAGTGATCGGCTACGGCAAATCCTTTTGCCAGTGTGCTTATTACCGGTACAACTTCAGGAGGAAAGCAGCTCATGATAATTCTGTACTCACTGTAAGTGGGCATTCTGCCCTGCGTAGCTTTAAAGTTGTTGATGTAGTCAGTTAAAAAACCGTTCATAGGATAGACAGATGGAATTGTATCGGGTACATTCCACGGGCTTACCATATCGCAGGCATCAACAAAGCGGTTGGTATCAGGCAGTACAGTGCCAAACATGGATGTATTCATATGCGGATACTCTTCCCCCGGGTCAGGGTTAGGGTTATTCATAATGGAATCTTTGTGTACAGGTACGCTGCCCATGAAGGATGAATCAGCATATGGCGGAATCGGATTGGAGAGATTATGATACGCCACGCCTTCAAACGGCTGGTTATTGGGCGGCGGATCCTGGGGGGTATAAAGATATCCGAGCAGGTTATCAAATGACCGGTTTTCCATCATGAGCACAACAACGTGATCGAACTTATTAAGTCCGCCCGCAATTTCTTTGAACTTATATATGGAAGGGAAAGCGGAGCCGATAGCTCCGATAGCCAGCGATGAACCCGCCAGCTTCATAAATTGTCTTCTGTTAATTTTTGCCATTAAATGAGTTTACTGTGTTATATTTTTTAAAATTGTGATGATTTATATATGCTTCACCCTTCGACTAGCTCAGGGTGAGGATACATCAGCTTTTTTGTTTTTCTGCCCTTCGACTCCGCTCAGGGCGACAAGGGTGAGTTCCTTCTCACATTAAACATTGCATGTCTAGACTCCGAACACAAATCCTGTTGTCAGTGTTTTCCACAGGCCGCCGTTGTATTTATTGAGGCTATAGCCTCCGCCTTCGTAGTAGCCATCGTATGTAATGACCTCGAACACGCCATCCCCGTTAATATCAATTATGCCTTCGGCCAGGCTGAAGGTGAAATTATTTACGGCAAGCGGCATGAATTCAGAGATCACTTTGCCTTCGCCATCCATTACATACACTAATGAGGTAAAGTTTGTGAAATCATTTTGCAGCCTTACACTTACCAGGAATTCGTTTTTATCTTTACCTGTAAAGCTGCCTTCAAATAATTTAAAATCTTCGTTAGAAATTTTTTCAATGTGACTGTCAACCGGTCCGCTTTTTACATCATACTCCGTTATCTTTACGCCTTTCAGCCGTGGCATAATGTAGCCTTTGAACTCATCTATTATACTTTGATTGGTAACGCCTTTTCTGTTGAGGGTGCTCATATTGCTGTTGTAAGTACAGACAACTATCTCGTTATCTTCAAGTTTCATTTCTTTTGGCGGGTTTACGGCGGCGTAGAAAATTGTACCGGCGCCAATCATATCATCCATGTTGATATAGTAACCGGAGATCTGCGCCGGGAAGACTCCCCCTGAGCCTGAAATATGAATTTTATCCCCCGTTTTGAAAGATGTGTATTTTTCAAATTCAGGTTTAAAATCATCAAAGAAGTATTCCGGGGTTTGTTCATCAAACTTCCCGTACTTGCCAATAATCGCTTTCAGGTCGCCGCCGTACAGATCATATCCTGCGCCTGTGGAATCCATCAGTTTTTCGTTGGATGAATATTTATAATAATCATCAATAATTATTTTTTTGCCGTCATACCTGCCGAAGAAAACCCGTTCATCGGAAGATACATCATTAATTTTTTTGGTTTGGTTGTGGTGTGTATCACCGGCAGACTTTTTATCATTTTCGCCGGAAGTTTCACCGGGTTTTTTGGTGCATGAAACCAGGGAGAGGGATAGTAAAATGAAGAACAGGAAAAACGATAAATATTTTTTCATTATTATGCGCAAATTGAATTATTTATTCCCAAAAATAAGGATTTATGTTTTAAAATGCATACGGGGTATTTATCCATATACTTTCAAAAATCATGAAACAAAAACCCGGCAATCAGCCGGGTATGGTTAATCTCATCAGTTTATTTGATCTTGGGTATTTGGTGTTTGGGACTAAGCTTCATCGGTGACTCTTGGCTGCGCGCCATACAGCTCAAGCAGAATGTTATCGTACTTATCAGCGTTGGCAAAAAGTGTTTTCAGGGTTTCCAGTCCTGTTTCATAAGTTAAGTACTGGTCATAAATGAATGTGGAAAGTATCACATCCTGGTTATTGACGCTGAACATCATTCCTTCGAGTTTGTAATTTTCGCGCAGCAGGAATTCATACATAGCGCCAATATTCGCCTTCGGCAGCATGCAGAGCATGCTATCGCAAACAATGAAGCCATCCTGGTTATAGTTGATAAAAATTTTAGCTGTGCCTTCTTCAACTTCCCAGCTGTAGGGTCCTTTACGCGCAAGTTTAACATCTTTACCAAGCTGCTCTAAGATAGTTTCTATAACAGCAGAGGCGCCTGTTGGTTTATATTCGCCATCTTTTTTCAGGGCCGGAAATTCCAGCTTAGTGCCGCAGTTGGGGCAGTATTCGCCGGAATCAAGGTTTTCTTCCGTGACATAAAATCCGCAGCTTGGGCATTTTACAGTATATTTACCGAAATATTGGCGGTATTCGTTCAAGTCTTCTTCGAGGTATTCAACCGGCAGCGCAAAACCTAAATTATCGCCGCCTGCAATGATGAATGTATTCACGCCCACAACATCACCATTGGAATTGACCAGGGGTCCACCGGAATTACCCGGATTGATAGCGGCATCTATCTGAATATAATTTATGCCGCGCTGCAGGCGCTTTGATTTTGAAACTATGCCTTCGGTGGCGGTGTAGTTCAGTCCGTAGGGGTGACCTATGGCTATAACCTGGTCGCCTTCTTTGACATCAAGCCCCGGGGCAAGATTGACATCGGGTAATTCAATGCCTTCGGGTACTTTGATGAATGCAAGATCATACTTGGCGTCATTAAAAAATACGGGAGAGATCTGTTTAGGCAGAGATCTTCCGCTGATAACGGCTTCGGAGTTGCCCTTAACCACATGGTCATTGGTAATTATCAGGTTCTCTTTCTTAACGTAAAAACCGGTACCTGTTCCCTGTGGCGTCGCTATTTGTATAATTACATGCTGAAACTTATCTATTATATGCTGGGTATCCATTTTATTACTTAAATTTTCTGTGATGTTAATCCTAATTTTTTTGCTTTTTGCCTATTGGTTATAATTCAGCTGCTGAATTTCAGCAACGTAACTTTTCAGGAAGCTGACCATTGAATCAAACTTAAGATTTGATGTATTGAACTTCAGCTCGGGATAAAGCTCTTTGCCTTCGGTAATTATTGCGTCAATTTTACTTTTTATGACCTGCTCGTTGAATTTTGCGCAGGAAGCATCGAAGAGATCTTCGCCAACGCCAAGAGCGGTGAAGTAATCCTGGTTGGTGATGCTGAGCATCAAATGGAACAGCTTCGCATCAGGTTTTGGCAGCCCGTAGCTGAACAGGCAATAGGTTGCCAGGTATTCATACAGCACAATTGCAATATCGAGGTGATTGTTATCAACGTACCATTTTACATTCTGCAGGTTATTGGTGAAAAGATCCACCACTGCCTGGTGCGGCGCGGGGTTCGCGATCCCGAAGGTGGATTTAACCCTGTAAAGATCTTCGAGCACAGCTTCTTTGGGTTTATCAAGAAGTTTCTGTAGGGCTTCTTTCATTTTTCGGTTCTTTTCAACGTAAGGTTTATTATCCTTGGCGAAGTAATCCCAGCTCATTTTTTCAAGCTCATTCATTAATGTGCCTTCGGGGGCTATCAGGTAATCTATTTTATACGCGGTGTTAAGCAGGAGGTATGAAATGCCGCCTGAGAAGGCGTCTTCGTTGAGCTCGTTTACCCGTGTAATGGTTTTTTCGAGCCAGGTTCTGTAGAAGTTATATTTAATTTCTTTTTCGGTTTCGGGCAGCTGCTCTGCGTGGGCGTTACCGGTTGATTTCAGCATGGCGAAGTCATCAATGAGCAGGTCATCCTGCTTATCGGCGCGTGTTGCAAGCTCCTTCCAGCCGTAGTACAGCTTGCGCGGCGGAGCCGCTGCGATGGTGCTATCAAACTTTATGCAGATGCGGTTATCTTTAAGCGCATAGCGGCTGTAGAAAAGCGAGTAGTTCATTTCCATAAGCCTGCGCATGAAAGCAACGGAAAGCTTATCATACTCCGCAACATCTGCTTCAGCTATTACCTTGCCGTTTGCTATGGTACCGTGAATTTTTTTTGAGCCCTGCAGCAGCTCAAATGTAATATCATCACCGTCTTTCCTGAAGTTGACATTGTTCACGTCATCATCACGGAGATAGTTAAAAAAAGCCTCGTAGCTATCTATATATTTTTTTTCGAGAAAAAGTCTCTCTGATGTGTTCCATGCTTCAACTTTAGCCTTAGGCTTAAAGCTATCTGAAAATCTTCCGAATGTTATCATATTGTTTGCATTCCCCGTTTACCCCTTTGGGGCATAGGCGGGAATTTCTATTAATAATGTTTAATTTATACAGTACTCTTAATTATATCAAATTTTGAGCCCGGGTATTTTTAACAATCCTGCAAAATAGTTTTTATCAATTTGTTATTCAAAGTAAAAAAGCTTCTTACCCCGGGAAAAAATTGGGTAATTGTTTTGCGGACCACAACCCTTGAAGAGATATGTAGAGTGGAAAGATGGTATCAATGTACTGCTCTACCACCCCTGCAAGACTCAAACTGCGTTTTCGTTTTGCTTTCCCCTCCTAAAAAACTGCACCGGCAGTCAGGCAGGAGGGGAGCAAAGTCTCAATCCTCTTTGCGCCTCTGCGTCTCTGCGGTAAGTCTTTTGACTTGCCATTCCCCTTTAACTTAAAATCATATTCAAATATCTTTGTGCCACAAATGAAAATATACTACTCAGATCATTATACTGTTCCGCTGCCCGAAGGGCATAGGTTTTGACCCCTCCCGCCAGCGCCGCTGGCGCTGTCTGCCCTCCCCAAAGGAGAGGGCGTGATATATGAATAAACAACTATAGGTGCTTATCTTCCTTAGCGCCGATGAGGGAATGAAAATCCCCCAACTGTGATTTACGTTTGTTATAGATCGGGTTCAATTGCGGATTTTCATAATCTGGAAACGATGCTCCCCCTTTTCAAGGGGGACTTTTGTTTCATTTACCCCTTTAACTTCAAATCATTATACAATAACTTTACACCTTACAAATGAAAATATACTACTCAGATCATTACACTGTTCCGCTGCCCGAAGGGCATAGGTTTCCTATGGAGAAATACCGGATGCTGCGGGAAAAACTGCTTGCTGATGGTATTCTGGAGCCGGGTGAGCTATATGAGCCGGTGCTTCCGGGGCGGGAAGCTGTGACGCTTGCGCACTCGCCTGAATATTACGATTCATTTGCAGACGGTTCGGTTGATCCCAAAATCATCCGCCGCATAGGTCTGCCGTGGAGCAAAGAATTGTTTTACCGCTCACTGGCTTCTGTTGGCGGCGCCCTTGGCGCAGCGCAAAGCGCCATTGAGTGCGGCATTGGCGGTAATCTTGCCGGCGGTACACACCACGCCTTCCGCGAGTACGGCGAAGGGTTTTGCGTATTCAATGATTTTGCCATTGTGATACTTCATCTTATAAAGTGCGGCATGATACACCGCGCCGCGATTGTTGATCTGGATGTGCACCAGGGTAATGGTAACTCAGGGATCTTAGGCGCAAATCCCGATGTTTTTATTTTCAGTATGCATGGCGCGAAAAATTATCCGTTTACAAAGGTTGCCTCTACAATAGATGTTGAGCTTGCTGACGGCACGGGTGATGAAGAATATTTATCCTTACTTAAGAAAAATTTACCTGCTATTTTTGAGTGGAAGCCTGATATAGTATTGTACCAGGCAGGGGTTGATCCGCTCGCCTCAGATTCGCTTGGCAGGCTCTCGCTCACGCCCGCCGGTTTAATGGAGCGCGACAGGCTTGTGCTGGGTGAGTGCAAAAGGCGTGGTGTTCCGGTATCACTCGGTTTAGGCGGCGGGTACTCAAAACCGATTTCGCATACAGTTGATGCGTATGCAGGGACGTATAGGGTTGTGAAGCAAATATTCTGACGAACGAAGTGAGGCGAAGCCAGCCTTACTACAGCGGAGCGAGGCCTGCCTTAATACCGCGTAGCAGGAGGAAGGTATCTCATTCGACTAGCGATAATTTTAGCAGCACTCAAATTTCAAAACCGTTAAAACGGTTTGAAATATGTTGTAAACATTTTCCCACGGCTGAAGCCGTGGGCTAACGAAATAAATATGATAGTTTGATACCGCCCCTGAGCCGGACTTTCAGTCCGCCTCTTTCCCCTCCTTAAGAAAGGAGGGGAGCTGATACAAATTAATATCATGGTAATTTTTAAAAATGAAATAAAATGATGAGATCCTTCACAACTGCCTTCGGCAGTGTGTTCAGGATGGGAAAATGACAAAGAAAAAACAAATACAATCAACACGGTTCGGGGTTTACGCTGTATTAACCTATAAGGGTAAATATATACTTATTCAAAAGGGCAAGGGTCCGTTTAAAGGCAGGTGGGACCTGCCCGGCGGGAAAACAGATTTTGGCGAGACTCCCGAGCAAACCCTGAAGCGCGAGATCATAGAAGAAACCGGGCTTAAGCTTAAATCATACAAGCTCATAACCGTTGAAGCTTATACACATGAATCAAAAAAAGAGGAGTTTCATCATACGGGCGTGATATATAAAGCCGAAGCGAAAGATATAGGTAAATTAAAACGCGAGCCTGACGGCAATGATTCATTTGGCGCTGAAATTTTCACCGAAAAGGAAATAAAAAAATTAAAGCTTACTCCACTGGCAAAAATTGTATTGAAGAAACTTTAGTTCTTTAACGTGATAAGAATCAACTAAATATAAATTTTTAGTTACCATATTGGTAACTTTTTGATTATATTTAGATGTTATAATTATGAGGATAATAGCAAAGAAGACACTAAGAGATTTCTGGATAAAAAATAAAGATGCCAGGCAGCCTCTTGTTGTATGGTATACGGAAGCAAAAAAGGAGAATTGGAAAAACTTCAATGATGTGAAATATTTCTCTAAAAGCGCAAGTATTGTTGGAAATGACAGGGTTGTTTTCAACATTAAAGGAAATAATTACCGCCTTGTGGTAAAAATTGATTTTGAATGGCAGGTTATTTACATAAAGTTTGTAGGCACTCATAAAGAATATGACAAAATAGATGTCAAAAATATATAAAAGCAAAACAATGAAAATAAAGCCGATTAAGACCAAAAGAGATCACGAAAATGCCTTAGAACGAATACAGCAGCTTTGGGGCTGTAAGAAAAATACATCACAGGGCGATGAATTTGAGGTACTTGTTACACTTGTTGAAAAATACGAAGATGAACATTACCCTATTCCCCCGCCTGATCCCATCGAAGCGATCAAATTCCGTATGGAACATATGAACCTGAGCCGGAAAGAACTGGCAAAGATCGTCGGTTACAAAAGCCGTGTTTCAGAAGTGCTCTCAGGCAAACGTAAATTAAGCCTGCCAATGATCCGCAGACTGAACAAAGAGCTTAATATACCCGCTGAAACACTGATACGCGAATATTGATCAAACTGAATTGGCTAAAGCAAAAAAAATACCGGGGCTTGATTCAAATCACCCATTAGACGAGAGCCTGCTCAAAATTCTGCGCACAAGGTTTGATGAAATGACAGCTCACGAGCAGGGCACAATTGATGGCAGCGATATTGAGGCATTGCATGATATGCGCGTCGCTTCGCGGCGAGTGCAGGCAGTATTCAAAATGTTCCGCGGTATCTTCCCGAAGAAGAAATTCAAAACCGAATACAATGAGCTGCGCCTGCTTATCCGCTCGCTTGGCGAAGTAAGAGACCACGATGTTTTCATTGATAAAATTGAGAAGATGAAAAGCGAGACAGTTGATAGAGATACCCGCGCTATTGATCTGCTTATTATCCGCAAAAAAGCTGAGCGCGAGCAGAAAAGAAAATTACTGATCCAGCACATTAACACGTTGAACAAGGCGGGATATAAAGAGCATTTTAATAGTTTTATTACGGAGAATTTGTCTGCGACGGGAAAAAATTTTTCAACGTTAGAATAATAGACTGACCGCCGGGTGGTCATTAGGATCAATATTTTTGTTTGCACGGAGTGCAAACGATGCAAATTGTGCAAATATTATTATAGGGATTAGATCAGTTTGAAAAGAAAATATTCAATAAAGAAAAAGTTATCACTGAAGGAAAATCTGAAACGGATAATACCCGAGATGTTTGATGATTTTTTTTCATATGCGCCGGTGGTGATGAATTTCCCTTTGCGAAAAACCCAATTACATGAAATGCGCAAAGCGGGCAAGCCGCTTCGCTACGCGATGGAGCTTGGCGAGTATTGCTTTGGGGCAGATTTTAAACTGTGCCTTGATGAAATAAAATCATCGCTTGATCTGATGGGAGAAGTTCATGATGCGGATGTAATGATACCGGATATTAACCTTCACATGAAAGAGATCAGGCATTTTAACAATACCATAAAAGACAGCGATCTCCGCATTTCAACACGGCAGCTGCGTATGTGTGTGCAGAAACTGCGTGAGCAGAGGCTGGGCGAGTACGCTGAACTTTCAGGAAAACTGAAGCTGTGGACCGAAAATGACTTTCGCGCGCGTATTACTGCCGCAATGAATGAAAATGGAATTGCAGAGAGAAACTGAAGTGACTTCAGGTAGTAATGTTTTCAGTCCGGAAATACGCAGGGTATTTTGTTACAAGTCTGCTGTAGAGGTTCCTTATGATTTCTTTAAATTCTTTGTACCCTGTCTGCTCCGCGATAAAACTGCATAAACCGTAATGTGAGCCTGAGGGATTTTCGAGAAACGTACTTATCTTTTCTGAAAATTCTTTGTAATACCTGCTGATAAACTCCTGCTTTGAAACAAAAGAAACATTTTCCATCATTGCCGAAAAGAACTTCACAAGTTCAAATGTTTTTTTGTTGGCAATTTCAACCGCTTTGCCGCGGCTTTTATTAAGCCACTCAATTTTTCGTGTGATGTACGCAAATTGACCTGTATCAAAATTTCTGCCGCTGCACAACGCGGCAATAAGCATGTAGAGGTACATTTCTTTGATAAAATAGAAATCGGGTATCTTCCTGAAGTTAAGCAGAAGCTCTTCGATTGTATCGTGTAATTTTTTCAGGTTGTGCGGGTCGGGTATTTTAGCTATCAGACAGGTGGTGCCGGCAAATTCTTCAGGCTGCATAATGAACAGGTTATCGGTGTAAAGCTTTAGTTTAGCTGAATAGAGGCTGCGGAAAGATGAATCAAATCCGAAATTCAGGATCTCCATTGAATTCAGTTTTTGGAAATAATGGTACACAACACTGCTATCGCGGTAAGATGATGAGAGGAAAACAGCTTTTGTGAGAATTATTCTTCTGAAAGAGGGTTTAAGCTCCGGCTTATCAGCCAGAATAAAATATTCATTCAATTTTTTAATACATCCTTCGGCATCAATTTGTTTCTGCAGAAATTTAAGATGCAGCTGTACAATCTTGAAAGCATATATTTCGGCAGTGCTGCCGTATTCCGCCGCATTACTTATCCCTTCGGCCGCGAATTTTTCAGCGTTTAAAAATCCTCCAGGTTCTGAGGTATATATATTTGCGATATTCATAAGCAGGTCGCTTCGGATGCTTTTATCCTCTCTCTTTCCGGTTTCCTCCAGGGCTTCTTCAAGATATTTCCTTCCTTCGGCCAAGTCTTCAATATGTTTAACATGGTAGGTTGCCATAAAGGATCTGCAGTAACAGTAATTTATCTTCAGGTCGGGATCCGGCTGCACATTGGCAGCCTTTGCTTTTCTGAGCAAGAACATATAATGTTTTACCGCAAGCCTCGAATATTTTCTGAACTTATTTTCTGATTTGATACTGTAGAAATACTGGCAAAGGTACCGGGAAATGTAGAATAAAATCACCTTGTCCTTTTCGGAATTCCTTTGTTTGGCAAGAAGTTTTCTTTCAAGACTAAGCAGTATGCTTTTTGCTTCGCGCCTCATTCCGGTATCGATCAGACTTTTGGCTCTATTAAGTTCGCATTGATCTCTATTATAGTCAATACGGAATTTCGCCGAAGTTTTATTTTCGCTGCGGTTAAAATAGAACTTCCTTATACCTTTTAGCAGCCATGTTTTGTGGCAGTACAGCATATCTTTTGTGATGCCGAGTTCAGCGGATATTTTGTCTTCATCCCATGAAATAATGTTATCAGTTCTGATGTGTTCATAAATTGTTTTCAAAAGGGCAACGTTCTTCTGCGCTGCGGAATTTTTCCGTTTGAGCAGTTTTTGCATGTACCCTTCGCGTATTTCTTGCGGCAAAGCCGCGAACTCATACAGGTACTTTAAAAAAGCTACCGAAGCCCGCCTTTTTCGGGCTTGTGGTGACGTAAGTAATTGATTATGTGAACTATAAAGCAAAATTTATGACGATAGAATTTGAACAATAAAACATACAAGAAAATATATAATCTTTAGTTTGTAATATAGTATATATTTTTTCATTTTGCCGTATAATTTGTTTAGCATTTTAGGTTACGCCGCACTTTTGTGCGCGGAGCATTACATTCTTTCGGGAAAGTAAATTCAATAACTATATTAATTGCGGGGAGAAAAATAATGAAACATCTATCAGTTATTTTCGCGGCCTTACTAATATTTTCAGCCACAATATTTTCGGCAGATACATCATTGGTGACTATACTTAAGAGCGGAAAGTTTGGCGGCGATGTAAGGGGAATTGATTTTGTAAACTCAACAACAGGTTTTGCCGTTGGCGATGGAACAAACTCAGTTTTTGCTACAAACAGCTTTATAGCCAAAACCACCGATGGCGGGAATACATGGCTTAACATATCACCGCCGGTATTAACCAACAGACCCTGGCAGGTAGATTTTATCAATACCAACACCGGAGTTGTATCCGGTTACGGCGGAATGATACTGCGTACAACCAATTCCGGCACAAACTGGACAGTATCAACCACACCGAACACCAGCAATATTTACGAAGTAGTAATGATAACCGCTGATACCGGGTACGCATGCGGGGCGCTTTCTGCGGCGGTATTAAAAACAGTTGATGGCGGCGCAACGTGGAGCTCTGTAGCGGTAACAGGTACAAATGTCCGTTACGGTATAGCATTCGCCCCGGGAGGATTTGTTTGGATATGCGGCACTTCGGGAAATATAATACGCTCAACGGATAACGGCGCAACCTGGCTTACAACCACAATAACAGGTTCACCAACATGTTATGATATTATCAAGGTTGGCAATGACCTGTGGACATTCAGTTCTTCAAACGGCGTTTACCGCTCAACGGATATGGGCGCAAGTTTTGCGCTGGTGTTTGATAACGGCAGCAGGGCAATTTACGGCGCCGGTGTATTCGGCACAACAAATTTCATTTCAGTTGGCGCTGATGGTCTAAACTACCGTTCAACCAATGCGGGAACGAGTTTTGACAGCACGGCTATGAATCTTTTCACCGGGCAGATCTCAAGGGGTGTATATATGAAATCTGCTACGGATATAATTGTAGGTTCAGATATGGGCAACATATTCCGCTCAACCAACGGCGGAACAAGCTTTACCAATGTTGAATCAGCAAACAGAATGTACGCTGTGGATTTTCTGAACGCTAATACCGGTGTTGCCGTGGGATTTTCAGGCATGGTCTTCAAAACAACCAATGCGGGGCTTAACTGGGTAAACCTGCCGAGCGGATCAATATATGAAATGTATGATGTCCAGATGTTTGACGCAAACACATTTTATATTGCGGCAGCTTCGGGAAGGTTTTATGTAACAACAAACGGTGGCACAACATTTATAGAGCGTAATCTTCCCAATATTTCCGGCGGAGCAACAAAGACAATGTGGTTCCACAATGCAAACACAGGTTTTGCGGCAGGAGAAATGGGAAATATATACAGCACAACTGATGCGGGTCAAAACTGGACATCTGTTTACAGCTGGGGCTCGAGCTTTAATAACTTTGAAGACGTATATTTTGTGAATACATCAACCGGTTACGCAACAGGTGAGCGCGCAAGATTCATAAAGACTACAGACGGAGGAGCAACCTGGGACAGCACCGGAATTGACGGTCCGAACCTGAACACAGTTTGGGAAATGGACTGGCTGGACGCTTCAACAGGATTTATGGCTGCAACAAACGGCTGCATCTTTAAATCTACAAACGGCGGAGCAAACTGGTCATTAATGAATGATACCGCGGGCTTAGCGGGAATTGATATGATAGATATAGAAGTTGTGGATACGGGCAGGGGGTGGTCAGTTGGCGAAGGCGGTTATATAATGAAACAACAAACACAATCACAGTGGGTGACTGAGAGAATTCTTTCAACATCGTTCGGCTCCGCCGAAAACCTGTGGGGAATAGACTTTGTGGGTTCAAACACAGCGTTTGTAAGCGGATATTATGGTACAATATACAGACTTGATATAACATCATTAACAGGAATAGCGGGCAACAATACCCCGCTGGTATATTCGCTGGCGCAAAACTACCCGAACCCGTTCAACCCGGTTACAATGATAAAATTTTCGATACCGGAGGCGCAAAATGTAAGCCTAAATATATACAATGTGCTTGGCGAAAGGGTCGCATCACTTGTAAACGGAAAGATCTCTGCGGGCAGTTATGATATTGAGTGGAACGCCGTGAATGCGCCAAGCGGTGTTTATTTCTATAAGCTGGAAGCAGGAAATTACACAGATACAAAAAAGATGATATTGTTGAAATAATTGCAGGTAAACGTAAACGAAAATTCGTTTAGATATTTCTCCGATGTTAATAGCGGTTACATGCTTTTAACTGCGGTTAATTGAATAACAAACGACGGCTGAAAATTCAGCCGTCTTTGTTTTTTTTTAAATGGCAATAAACTATTTATAATTCGGAACATTCTTACCGAGTACCAGATCGCGCCTGGCTGTATAGATACCATATTCGTTCTTTTCAAGAGTAAGTATTCCCCCGCCTCCCCGGTTCTCAGCATTTTTCCTGTATGAATCATTCACAAATTTATCGTCATCAAATACAAAATCCTCGATCCAGTATTCGGTTTTGCCGGGTTCTTTAATTGTGGGGTGAATATGCGCGGGGAATGACGCGTTAGGATAGGGAGCTGGTCTGAGTGTATAGAATTTATACTCGCCTTTATCGTTAGTTTTAATCCACCCGCGCAGGTAACCATGGCGGCCTGTTTCACTTCCCCTTTTTGAATAGTAGCCATTTTGATCGGTGTGATAGATATACAATACAATTCCCGGTGCGGGTGTAATACCATCGGGTTGATAGATCACCCCGCTGATCTCCAGTTTAGTTTCAGCCGCTTCGAAACCAGGCAGAGTATCAATATGACTTAATTCCTCAAAAGGTACGGGTGATTCATAGACCGCTTCGCAGCCTTCACAGCCATCACCCACGGTAATTGTGGTTTCTTTGGCGGGTTTGTTTTCGGTTTGGCCGCAGGCTAAGTTTGTAAAGATCAATAAAACGGCAAGCGAAAAAATTGTTTTCATATTATAAATTTAACCCGTTATAAAAAACCCGCCGTTTCGAGGCGGGTTATAAATTATAAAATCTGATTTAATACTTTTTAATTTTTTACTTTTGTCTCAGTCATTATCATCATCGCCGGTATCGCTTGGCTTTCTGTGTTTTTCTGATTCCTTCTTTTCCTTTTCAATCTCGTTCTTATACTGCTGTTTTTCGCGCTCAACTTCTTTTTTTACTTCTTCCATATCTATTTTGATCTTTTCGTTAACGCGTTTGAGCTCTTCCTTAACTTTTTCCATTTCCTTTTTGAACTCTTCGTTATCAATTTTCAGGTCTTCCTGTAATTCGCGCATATCTTCTTCAAGTTCTCTCCGGTCTTCTTCTGTCCACGCGTTCACACCGGTTTTATAGAGGAATTCCATGGTATCATTGCCGGGTGGAATTACGAAATTATAATTCCAGTTCTTTCTGTGGCTTTGGTTCCAGTTCTTTTCCCAATCTTTCTGCCATTTTTCGTTATCAAACTGTTTCATTCTCTCCTCAACTTTTACCATATTTTCGCGTATCTGAACATTCACTTCTTCCATGATCTTATCAACCCATTCATCAATATCTTCAACGCGTCTGAACTTTGAAATGCTGTCTTTTGGTATAACCCTGGGCGGAGCCACATAGTTTGCAACCTTATTATAAACTTCGTACCTATACTGCTCTTCAACCCTTGGCATCATATTAACAAGGGTAACCGCATCGGTTTTTTTTGAATTATTAAGAATGGTTTTAATGCACTGCGAGCCGCAATTGCCGAAATCGAATTCCATAAGCGCTTTTTTAAGCTGCGGTGATGAATCTTCTCTGAATGGCGTGCCAGGACCGATATCCTGTTTAGTTACGCAGAATTTTCCTTCGGGTACGAGTGATTCCCTGCCGGCGGATTCCAGGGAAACCTTGCCCTGCCTTACATACAGCAGGCCATCGCCTGCTTTATCGACAGAGAACTTATATGAACAGCCAAGATCAACGGCTGTAACCGTGCCGGCATCAACAAAAAATGTTCGCGGCCGTGCGTTTATATTTGCGTCAATTGCGCCGTAATCAAGCTGAATTCGTTTCTCATCGGTGCTGCTTTTGGTAAGTTTAACCATACTATTGGGTTCAATTACCACTGTACCAAGACCGGCAACATAAAGCTCAGCTTTGGATGAGTCATCGGTTGTTATAAATCCGCCAACGCCCAGTGAATCAATAGCTTTCATCACAAGGTTGTTAATCATGGGGCTGCCTTTAAGTGATGTAACCATCCACTTAGGTCCCCCGGTAACTTCAACAATGTTGGTGTTAAGCTCAATTCCGTTATCGCGGGTTTTCATGTATCGGTTAACACCGTAAATAACGAATGCCAGGATGAGCACTGCGGCTATGCCGCTGAAATAATAACGCGTACTGCTCCAAAAAGAGCCCGTGGTTTTGATATCTTTACCGTGGAAATTTCCGGCGGTATTGTTTGTTACGGGTATATATTCATCTTCGAGTCCGCTCATATTGTAAATATGCGTATCGTCATGTTCGGGAAGCTTAGAATTGATCTTCGCTTCAATGGCGCTCCACATAGCCAGCTGTTTATCTTTGGAAAGCAGCTTTTCGCCATTTTCATCTTCGGGCGCAATAAGATTGGTTTTTTCTATAAGGATAACTGTATCTTCCAGGTATTTTCTGCAGGCCGGGCAGTCTTTTAAATGCTGTTCCATCTGCTGCCTGCTTTCGTTGGAGATCATTCCTTCCAGGTAATCATCTACCAGGAGCTCGATCTCTTCGCAATTGTTGTATTTCATGGTTATATCTTTTTTCATTTTGCCAGCTCCTCCCTCAGCATTCTTCTTGCCCTGTGTAAATGGGCTTTAGAAGTACCGACTTCTATATCCATCATCTTTGAAATTTCGTGATGTTTATATCCTTCAATATCATGAAGTACAAAAGTCATTCTTGCCTGCTGCGGCAGTTTTTCAAGGGCACCTTCAATATCTATGCGGGAATCATACCCCTGTTTAACTTTAGCCTGGGGATTATCTCTGGTTATAATTTCAGTAAGTTCACTTACTCTTTCAGCAAATCTTTTTTCAGAGCGTTTCATCATTAAGAACTGGTTCACCGCAATTGAGTGAAGCCATGAAGAGAACTTACTTTCAAACTGGAACGAAGAAAGTTTTTCCCACGCTTTAACGAAAACTTCCTGTGTAAGCTCATCGGCAGTATCTCTATCCTGGCATGCGCGAAGACAAACTGCATACACACGTTTAACGTTGTTGTTATACAGCTCTCTGAATGCATGAGAGTTTCCCGCCGCCGCCTGGCGAATCAGCTCAAACTCCCTATCCGGACTTGTCGATACCAGCTCCAGAGCTCCCCCCTCGGCAGTCATGCCTGCCTCGGCTAAATTAGACCGCATATTTTCTCCTAAATTACAATAATATGATGCAAAGTGATATGAAAAGGTTTAGTTCTATAATAGTATAGATTACCTTCTTTGAAAACCAGACCGCAAACTGTAATTAATTAATAAAACATTGATTTATGTTTGAATTGTTGTATTTTTTCACGAAGTGACATAAATTCCTAATTGACACGAATATCACGAAATCCGTTACTTATTAACTCTATATATAATACTATCTTTGGTTAATTAATTTAAGGTATTAATTCTTTAGCATAGGGAGCATTAAAAAATGAAAAATGGAAAAAAATTTCTGGGCTATGTTTTATTCTTTGCGGTTTTGACAGTAATAAGTTTTTTACTTCATAATGATGTTGCTGCAAACAATAATAACGGCGCACTATATTTCAATTCAGATATAACATCCGGATCAGAAGTGCTGCAAAAGATCATATGGCGCGAAGATATTTACGACCCCTCTCTTAAGGCTAATGTTAATGTGATAAAGATAGACGATAATTATTTCGCAGGTATCAGCGGGCCTGAGAAGGCGGTGCTGGGGTATCTGGCTTCAACAATAGGCAACGAGTGTTTTGCCGATGGCAGCATGCAGAAAGTTAAATGCAAGATCCTTTCGGCATTGAACCTGGGTTACCAGTGCAGCGAAGAGAGCAAGGCTTTCTTAAAGAACTGGTTCCGCGAGGATGCGTTGATTGTCAGTCAGATAGAGAACTGCAAGCCTACATTAGCATCCACAGTCGAAAAGACGTTTGATGAGGTAAAAATATCTTCAGAGGATAATGTGATAAAGGTTCAGTTAAAAGGTCTAAAGCTTAACATTAAGGAAAACACAGCCGGCAAGTGGAGCGAATCGATCAGCTTCAAGGTTGATGGCGATAAGGTTTCTCTGACGGAGAGAAAAAAGAAGAACGATTAGACCATTTAAAAAATATCGCGATAATAAAAAGGAGCCCGAAACAGGCTCCTTTTTTTTGCTTAAAATATTACTCCTTTACATCCGGCAGAGTGTTATTTTGAGAGAGGATATTATCCTTTAAACAACCTGCGGCGAAAGGAGTTATAAAATTTATTGCATAGCTTTCATAGCTTTCATAGCTTTCATTGCTGCAGCATATCAATTTCACGGGTGTATAAGAGCGTATTGCCGGTTTCAGAATATGCGTTCAGGATACATTTATATTCCCTGCCGTTCCCTTTGGGAGCCTTAAAAATGATCCCATGCTCTCCGGCAGAAAGGAGCCCGTTCACCAATTCTGTTTCGCTGCCATCGTTTGTTTCAACAGCGGAGAGTTTTACATAGCAATCCTGAGAAAGGACAAATTTGATGGTCGTGGTTTCGCTGAACGGGTTAGGTGTGTTATAAAGCGAATTAAGACCTGTTTGTTTATCGTTGCCGCTGCTGTTTTGCTGCGCAACCAGTCCGGCACAGAAAACGCAAATTAGAAATGCGCTAAAGAAGATGTGTTTTGGTTTCATAATTTTTTGGGGTTTAATTTTTATAGTTTAATTATTGATCCAAAAATACATTCCCCGTGCCCTGTATTACAAAGAAATTTTTCACCATATTTCACTCCAACAGAATTAAATAAACGATTAATTTATATGGATTTTAGCGCAAAATCAGCATATTTGAATCATTGACTTTCACTCTTTAGGCATATGGAAAAAAGCACGGTCATAGAGATTCTGAGAACATTTTCGAAAGATGAGCTTGCGCGATTTGGTGATTTTGCTTTATCACCCTATCATAACAAGAAGTCTAATGTAACTAAGTTATTTAAGATATTAAGAAAGACCGCACCTGATTTTCCCTCCGAAAAGATCGTAAAGGAGGAGTTATGGAAAAGTGTATTCCCCGGCAAGATATACAATTACGGTATAATGAAGAATCTGATCCACGAGCTGAACAAACTTGTTGTAAAATTTCTAGAGCTGGAGATGTATTCCACAAAACCGATGGATGGTGATCTTAATCAGCTGAACATTTTAAAATTAAAAAACCTGAAATCACAATTCATAAAGAAGGCGGCTGAAACCAGGAAAAACCTGAAATTGAGACCGCTGGATCATTTCACACATTATTACAACTACATGATATATAATTCAGAAATGGGCTTTCTGGATTATAATTTTCTGTTTGATTCTAAAGAGAAAGACTATCATTCCGGGATAAACAATTCACTCATGTTATTTTACTGCACCAACCAGCTTTATCATAATATCAATAATATTCAGTATGCTCACAACAGCTCCGCGTTGATGGATGAAGAGACTCACTCAAGAACGCTGAGGCTATACGAGGACTTTCCGCAGAAAGATCCTTTTACCGATATGCTGCACTCCGCATATATCGCGATGAAGAATCCCGGGGATAAAAAAGCATATGAAAAACTTAAAGCGGTTTTTTTTGAGAACCATGATAAATGTTCAAAAGAAATTCAGTGTGACCTTGCAACCAACATGATAAATTTTTGCAGAAACAGCGCGCAAATAGGCCACGCTGATTTTGTTAAAGATGAATTTATTTATATAAAACTCTTAATTGAAGACGGGCTGTATAAGGTATTTACTGCAGGGTGGATCGACCAGTATCTGTTCGTACAGTCAGTGATGTCGGCGTGCAGATCAGGGAAGTTTGAGTGGGCGGAAAAATTCATAGAGGAACATAAACATGAACTCATTAAAGAAGTAAGAGAACAATACACTAATTATGCATATATAACACTGAACCTAAGGCGCGGCAGGTTTGAAGACGCGCTGCATTATATTTCAAAATGCAGGAATGTTGACATCGGGGATAAACTGAACATAAAGGTATTTGAATTCAATGCATATTATGAGCTGGGATATTATGATGAACTTAAAGCGCTGGCTGACAGCGCGAACCATATGCTGAAAAACGACAAGTTTTTTTCAGCGGTAGAAAAAGCAAATTACAAACTTTACGTAACTGCCATTTCCCGGCTTATGGATTACAAGTGCAAAGTTGGCAGCCGCTATAAGGACCCAGGCTTCTTACATGAGCTTAAAGATTTTATAAATTCCAATAAAATGCGCAACAAACAATGGCTGCTTCAGAAGATAGAAGAGCTTAAGTCAGCGTGAATCCAATAATATTTTTCAGAACTTTAAGATGGAAAAAAGCACAGCAACAGAGATCCTGAAAACATTTTCGAAGGAAGAGCTGTCCCGATTTAAAGATTTTACCGCTTCGCCGTACCATAATAAGAATTCAAACGTCACAAAGCTGTGCTCTGCGCTGTTAAAACATGCCCCGGCTTTTCCGCATGAGAAAGTAACCCGCGAAGAACTTTGGAAAAAGATCTTCCCGGCCAAGAAATACAATTACGGCATAATGAAAAACCTGATGCATGGACTTTCTAACCTTGCCAGGAGTTTTATTGCCTTTGAAAAATTCGCGAACAATGAGCTTTATTACAACAGGTTCCTTATTCCCGCCGCCCGTGAAAAAAACCTGCTGAATATGCATATGAAGACCCTGCGGAGACAAAATAAGTTAATTGAAAAAATGATAAAAGATGAATTTTACTATGAAGAGGTAATCGCGACCGCGCGCGAGCATCTTACCGCAAACATTGATAATACATATATAGATGAGACGAAAATTACCATGCAGGATGGCGACCTGAAGCTTTTTCTGCTTAAATACTTTATCGGGTCTCTTAGCCTGTTAACAGAAGAACAGCGGACTAATATAAAACATGACTTTGAGTTCACAAAAAACCTGCTGAATTATTTCGAGGGAGATCTTCCTAAATTTAGAGAAGATGTTATTTTAACCGTTTATTTTTATCTAATGAAGAGTTCACTGGAGTTAAACAACGAAAGCCTCTATAATGAAACCCGCAGACTTGTTGAAAACAATTTGCATGTAATGAATCATATGACAAAAAGAAATTGTTATGCTGTTTTTATTGCACTGTGCAACAGAAAAATATACTTGTATCCTGATAAGACAAATGAGTACCAGAACGAGCTCTTAAAAATACATTTAGAAATGCTGGAAAAATCACTGCTCGGTCCGGAAAACTCGGTAAACATTCACATTGAAATGTTCAGGAATATTGTGGTCATGTGCAATTTCGGAAAAGAAACAGATATCTTAAACGGAGTTATTGAAAAATATGCTGCTCTTGTTTTAAACACTGACCATGAATCGCTCAAAAACTACTCATACGCGTTTCTAAACATCATGAAAGGAAATTTCGAAAAGTGCCTTGAGCTATGCTCAAAAATAAATTTTTTAAAACTTTATCAGCCGGCCAAAGGAAGTTTTTGGTTTAAGAATGATATTAAGCAGCTTGAAATAATGTGCTACTTTGAGCTCGGTCATTTTGAAGAGTTGCTGGGTGCAGCAGATTCATACAGGCATTTTATTGTAAACTGTAAACAAATGAACGACATAATGAAAACAAGAAATCTTAAGTTCAATCATTATACAGTAAAACTTACGCAATCAAAAATGGACGGCAATCCATTTCCCATAACTTCTGAGAACTTTGAGAAGGAGAATGTTGCGGGTAAATCATGGCTAAAAAGCAAAATAACAGAGCATGCAGGATTTGCTTTATCTTAAAAAGTTCTGCACTGCGTTTTGGAATTCAGTTAACGCCTGTACATGCGGAATATGCCCCACGTTATCAAGCTCAACAAGTTTAGAGTTTTTGATGAGTTCATTCACTTTTTTACCGAGCGCGGGATAATTACCGTATATTTGTTTTGCTTCTTCATTCAGCAGATTTTTCCCGACGATGGTGCGGTCATATTGCCCTATAACCAGCAGAGTTGGAACGGAAATATCTTTTAGCTCGTATAAAACAGGCTGCTCGTATATCATTTGGTACGTTAACGCATTAGCCCAGGCGATGCTTTCGAAATCACTTCTTGAAAGATCCTGTGACTGAGCAAGTACATATTGTTCGTATTCATCTTTCCATTCAGGATAATATGTCTTTTGGTAATCCTTTATACTTTGATAAGTTGCAGCAAGCTCCCTGATATACTGCGCTTCTACGGGCTGGTATGGCACAAATGCGCGGTAGTCTTCGAGTCCGACCGGGTTTTCAAGCACAAGCTTTTCGGTACGCTCAGGATACATGAGCGCGAACCGCGCAGCGAGCATTCCCCCGGTAGAGTGACCGATTACCATTACTTTTTCTATACCTAGGGTATCAAGCAATCCTTTATTCAGATAAGCGAGCAGGTGAAAGCTGTAGTGAATATTAGCGCGTGAAGATTTACCCCAACCGATCTGATCAGGGGCGATAACTCTATAGCCGCTCCCGGTTAAAAATCCGATAACATCTTTCCAGTAATACCCATTGAAATTTTTACCGTGGAAAAGGATGACAGTTTTTCCGTTGTGAGCCGAAGGCTTAACATCCATGTATGAAAAAGTCAGCGATTGGAATTCTATATTTACTGAAATAGAATCCGACGGGTAAGGATAGTTTACAAACTGCGCATTTGAAAAATGCGTGGTTATGGCAAGCAGTATAATTATCAATGTTTTCTTCATTTGGTTTAGTTGTTGTTATTGCCCTATAAAACATATGTTTAACCCCGAATGTTTCAAATGGAGAAAATCTATTTTATGTAATGATTGAACATTGTTTTTCATATATTTGTACAAAAGAAAGGTAGTCTTTTTAAAATGGAAAAACATATAAAAAAGATAGCGTTCGGAATAGTAGCAATAATTACATTGCTGCTTTTTGTGTTTTATTTTGCGGCATGTAATAACGATATTACTTCAAGCTTTGGCACGGTCAGAACAAAAATCATAGAACTAACTGATGATGATGGCGAAACCATCGCGAAGGTAAAAGCAGTTAAAGACGCATCGGGCAAAAGTATTGTAAATATAATGGATAAAGACGGGAATGTGATTGGGATATTCCAGGGGAAGTAATGCTGAAAATTTGACGGAACAATTCTTGAGTAAATCAGTTAAATTTGAGCAAATAGTATTATGTTTTTAGATATATTTGTAAATAAGTATTCAAAACATATAACTTCAGGCAAGGGCATGAGATCCTTCGCCGGGGCTCAGGATTAACGAAATGGATATAGCAATTGGAATCTGTTTAGGGCTGGGACTCGCAGCAAGCTGCGGCTTCCGCGTATTTGTACCGCTATTGATAAGCAACATAGCTTCATTAACTGGCGTTGTGAATATCGGCGGTGGATTTGAATGGATGGGCTCATGGCCCGCGTTCGCCATTTTTTTAACCGCTACAATAGTGGAAATTGGCGCGTACTATATACCGGTACTTGATAATATGCTGGATACAATTTCCGTTCCGCTGGCAACAATAGCGGGTACGCTGCTTTCTGTAACATTTATAACGGATGTGCCGCCTATGGTGCAGTGGACACTTGGAATAATAATCGGCGGCGGCTCTGCCGCTGTGATAAAAAGCGGAGCGAGTATGGCTCGTTTAAAATCAACCACATTTACAGCGGGCTGGGCTAACTGGCTAATAGCTACGTTTGAGCATGTTACATCATTTGTGATGAGTGTGCTAACGGTGTTACTTCCAATCGTTATGGGTGTTATTGCGCTTGGTGTGCTTGGATTTTTTGGGTGGAGGCTGGCTAAAAAGAAGAACCATGATTCAAGGATTAAAGGATGAACATGATTTTGTTACCTGCCTAATATTTTTTTGAATTGCGGCTAAGACCTAAAGGTCGTGGCAACTCAATAGTACCTTAGTTGTTATTGAAAATAGCTTTGGTTGTTTCTAAAAAAAGAAGGAATATATTTTCGTAAAAACAAAAAAATTTAATTTCTATCAACATATCGCTCCTACGGAGCTCGGATAATGTTTAATTCAATTTCTACAAACATGGCGCTCCTACGGAGCTCGAATAATGTTTAATTTCGTTTTCTACAAACATATCGCTCCTACGGAGCTCGGATAATGTTTAATTTCGTTTTCTACAAACATAACGCTCCTAACGGAGCTAAAATAATTTTTATTTCGTTTTCTACAAACATTTAGCTCCTACGGAGCTCGAATAATGTTTAATTTCGTTTTCTATAAACATAACGCTCCTAACGGAGCTGATTATTGATTTAAGTTAAGTCAGCAAAATCCACATTGTTGATTTTAAGAAAATGAATAGAATCAAATAATCTGTAAAATTTGAGATGATCCGCCCATAGCTTCGGCAAGGCGCAGCGGGTCATTACTACAAAAAAACTTTTCTATACCGCATGAAAAAATACATATTACTTCTTGTTCTGCTTCCGTTTTTTGTTAACTGCTCGAAGGTAAGTGAGCTTACTTCGCGAGATTCAAAAAAAGAAAAGACGATAAATGCTGAGATCACCTCCGATATTACACCGGGAGCCAACACATACGGAGTTGTTGCGGGTGTACTGGAGTGGAAAGATCCGGGCTTTTCGCCATTCAGCAGCCGTAACAGGAAGGACAAGGAGCTGCATTCACTGTTGGAGTCCCAAAGCGTTCAGCCGGGGAATGTTTCATTGCTGATAGATAGGGAAGCGACTGTGGATGCGATGAAATCCGCTGTACTTACCGCCATAGATAAAGCGCCGGAGGGCTCGACCTTTATATTTTATTATGCGGGTCATGGCGTGAAGGATAATGACAGCAGAATATATTTTGCAAGCTATGATATCACCACAGGCAAATACAAAAGCACAGGTTTCGATGTAAGCTGGCTTGGTGATGCTGTGCGCGATAAGTTCAAAGGGAAACTGGTTTGGCTGCTGGCTGATTGCTGTTACAGCGGAGCATTGCTTGATGAAGCGGAGAAAATAAGTTCAGCGGGTAAGAACGTAATCGTGCTGACTTCGGCGGCATCATGTAATATATCAACAGCCAACTGGACCTTCACGCAATCGATGATTGATTGTCTATCGGGTCTGCCCCTTGCCGATAGAAACGGTGACGGGATAATTTCAATCAACGAAACCGGCACAGAGCTTGGCGATGCTATGAAGTACCGTGAAAGACAGATGTGCGGATTTAAGTTATTTGGTGTAAATGAAACCGCGCCGCTTGTTAAAACAAGCGGCAGTGTAACTTCGGGCAGCGGCGATTTGGTACCAGGCGCATATTATATGGCGCCTAAAGGCGGCGATATGGCTGCCGTCAGGATTCTGAAAAGTGATAATAACCAGGTTGAGTGTGAGTTTTACGATTACAGCGATAAATCAACGGTGACCTTCACTAAAAACGAACTGCAGCCGATATACTTTGTGAATTATTCGGTGGGTGATAAGATCAAGGTATCATGGGAAGGCCGGTGGTATGATGCGGAAGTTAAAAAAGCGCAGAATGATTTTTATTATATTAAATACGCAGGCTATGAAGATTTTTGGAATGAGTGGGTTGCTTATGACAGGATAAAAACGGGTAAGGAACGCACTGCCCAAATAGAACAAAACGGTGTGTGGTACCCGGGTATAGTGCTTGAAGAAAAAGGCGGGAAGTATTTTATCCGCTATGATAATTACAGTTACGTTTGGGATGAATGGGTTGGTGAAGAGAGGATAAGGTTTTGAAATTATCTTATGTATATCAGTTAAAATATAGAAGTGTTTTGATATATGTAATTAACGAACAATATAAGAAAGAACAATATGGAAAAATTCAGGAAATATAGTAACAATACATAGAACAGATAGTTTTTCATTTTATTCCCCTTACTTTACAATAATCATTTTCATGGTTTTGGTAAATTTCTGCCCTTCTCCTTCTGCGTACATGCGGTAGAAATATACTCCGCTGGCAATATTAGAGCCGTTGAACTCAACAGTGTAATAATCAGCCGCACGGTTTTCGTTTAGCATGGTAACAACTTCCCGACCCAGCATATCAAAAACAACAATGCTTACTTTGCCGTTTACCGGCATTTCAAAATTAATCTTTGTATTTGGATTGCCCGGATTGGGATAGTTCTGACCCATATCAAAGCTTAATGGCGGTGATATTTTTACAACCGTTCCAAGCTCGAAATATTCATAATTGCCGTTATAATCTTCTTGTTTTATCCTGTATTTATAATCAGCGGTTTTCAGCTTTTCATCTTTGTACATATAACCGTTGGAAACATTAGAAGTACCCTTGCCTTCGATAAAAGCAATTTCCTTCCAGCTGTTTTCGGCGGCAAAAGTTCTTTCAACCCGGAAGCCTTTATTGTTTAGCTCCCACTCAGTGACCCACATTAATGTAACATTCCGTTTATCGGCGCTGAAAGTGAATGATGATAGGCTTACGGGCAGTGCGCCGGTACAGATTGAGCCTCCTCCTGAGTATGTACCATTGATAAAGACATTATTAGCGCAAACATCAGCGCCTGACTGCACTTCAACAGAAGTGCCCGGATCGTAAGTGATATCGCTGTTCACCTGCGCTTTAGTCATAACGCTAAGCAGCGCTATCAGGATTAATACGAGGATAATTATTGTTTTCATGTTGACCTCACCCCCCTCCCTTCGCTAAAGCTTCGGCAGGCTGGTTTGCCCTTCTGCCCCTCTCCTAACAGGAGAGGGGAGAAATACGGGGAAGTTTATTTAATTAGTATAGTTCTGTTTGTTTTACCTCACCCCCCTGCCTTCGCTAAAGCTTCGGCAGGCTTGTTTGCCCTTCTGCCCCTCTCCTATCCGCCAATGCAGTGAAGGGAGAGAAACGAGAAGAATTTTAAATTTATTTTTTACCGCAAAGACCGCAAAGCACGCTAAGATAATCCCTGCAGTTATAGTTTTTGCTGATAATTATTGATTTACAGTATTAATTTCAGAATTTACTTCTTTGATATTGTTATCTTTTAATTTCAGTTTTTCTATCTCGCCTGCGAGAACATTCTGCATTTGTTCATATTTATCCAAACGGACCTTCAGGTCAGTGTTTTCTGCTGAAAGGAATTCATTCTTTTCGTTTAATTCCTGAATAGCTTTTATCATTGGCGCAAGCAGGTCATTATAGCGAAGCTGGTACTCGCTATCATCGGTAATGGTAAGCATACCGGTATTTTCAGCGCCTTCCTGCTGTAAGACTTCTTCCACTTCCTGTGCTATCAAGCCGTATTCGGTTTTGCCTGATTCATCATTTTTACGTGTGTAGGAAACGGGGCGGAGCTTTGTGATAAATCCCAACCCAAGATTTGAGCTTAAAATATTTGATTTCAGGTTTCTGTCGGAAGTAACAGTCCATGCAACCTGAATGCCGGCGTAAGTAATTGATGTATTTCCAATACGTACCTGGTTGCTTGAGGTCGGAAAAGGGACCTCTGCATTATAACCGATCACAAGGTTGTTAGAGCCAGTGGTGTTGAGGACACCAGCGAATAATCCTATAGCTGTATTATAGTTACCGGTAGTATTGTTAGTAAGGGAACCATGTCCTAAAGCTGTATTATAAATACCGGTAGTGTTGCTACCGAGAGAATAAACTCCGAATGCAGAATTATAATAACCAATCGTATTACTGAATAGCGAACCTACGCCAAAAGCTGAATTCTGAATTCCCGAAGTGTTATTATTAAGAGATAAATTTCCAAAAGCAGAGTTTTCATATCCTGTTGTATTTGAAGATAATGTTGCATCACCGAAGGCAGAATTGCTATATCCTGTTTGGTTTGAATGTAATGATTTATTTCCAAATGCTGAATTCCATCTGCCTGAAGTATTAAATAATAGTGCTTCTGATCCGAACGCAGAATTGTTAAAACCGGTAGTGTTAAATAAAAGTGAAGAAGTACCGAAAGCGCAGTTTTCGCTGCCTGTTGTATTTGACAAAAGTGACTCGTTACCAAATGCAGAATTTTTTGAACCCGTTGTAAGTGAGGATAGTGACTGAACACCCACACCGGTATTATAACTGCCCTGGCTGCCTGAACCGCTCATAGTAAAATTGCCTGCATATAAACCAAGAAAAGTATTCCAGCCATTTGTTCCGCTGCCGTTGTATGTGTGCAGGAACCTATCAACACCTTTGAAAATCGAACCTCTCTGGTTTCCGGCAAGGGGAGAGATCAGGGTTAATCTGCCGTTTGACTGGTTAAGTGAAAAGTATGTATTAGAGGCATCCTTAATTGTAAACGTGCCGGATGAGCCAAGCGTGTTGGTGATGTTTTGGGCAAATAATGCGCCGGAGATGCTTAGAATTATGATTATTGTTTTCAGTGTTTTCATAGTTTAGTGAAATTTTTTACCGCAAAGCACGCTAAGCTCGCTAAGACAATCCCCGCAGCTATAGCTTTTGCTGAAAATTATTGATTTACAGCATTAATTTCCGAATTTACTTCTTTAATTTTGTTTTGTTCCAGCATATACTTTTCCAGTACTGTAAGCCTGTCTTCAACCGATTTTAGTGATTCAAACTTTTTCTTTAATTCATCGTTTTCATATTTCAGCTTCACTATCTCTGTATCCTTAATATCTGAAGCCAGTTTTAATTCCTGAATAGCTTTTATCATCGGCGCAAGCAGGTCGTTATAGCGGAGCTGGTACTCGCCTTCATCGGTTACTGTAAGCATTCCTGTGTTTTCAGTATTTTCCTGCTTTAATGCATCTTCAACTTCCTGTGCTATTAAGCCGTATTCAGTTTTACCTGATTCATCGTTTATTCTTGTGTATGATACAGGCCTTAATTTATTTATGAAGCTTAATCCAAGGTTTGAGTTCAGAATATTATTCTTCAGCCTGCGGTCGCTGGTGACGGTCCACGCAACCTGAATGCCTGCATAAGTGATACTTGTATTGCCGAGGCGTATTTGGTTGCTTGCTGTACCTGAAGGCACCTGAGCAAGGATTCCAATTGCTATGTTATTTGAGCCTGTGGTGATAAGGTCACCAGCGCGAAATCCGAATGCTGTATTAGAGAAACCGGTTGTGTTATTTGCAAGTGAGTTTGATCCAAAAGCAGAATTTTGTGTCCCGGTTGTGTTATTTTCAAGTGTATATGAACCGAAAGCGGAATTATTCCAACCTTCAGTGTTGCGAACAAGCGAGTAATATCCGAAAGCGGAATTGTTAAATCCTGTAGTGTTACTGTAGAGAGATATAAACCCGAATGCGGAATTATAAATGCCCGTTGTGTTATAGTTAAGTGCTTCAAATCCGAAAGCAGAATTATTAAGCCCTGTAGTGTTGAAACGAAGCGAAGAAAGCCCAAACGCTGAATTTCCATTACCCGTTGTATTCGAATGCAGCGAATAATATCCAAACGCTGAATTTCTAAAACCTGTTGTATTGGTGGAAAGCGAAGACTCTCCGAAAGCAGAATTCTCATACCCTGTGGTGTTAGCGTAAAGAGAATAAGTACCAAATGCTGAATTACTGCTGCCGGTAGTCAGTGAAAAAAGTGACAAATTACCTACACCTGTGTTAAAACTGCCCTGGTAAATTGTGCCTCCCATTGTAAAATTGCCGGAGTTTATACCAACGAAAGTGTTGTTTCCGGTTGTTCCGCTGCCGTTGTATGTGTGCAGAAACCTGTCAACACCTTTGAAAATCGAACCTCTCTGGTTTCCGGCAAGGGGAGAGATCAGGGTTAATCTGCCGTTTGACTGGTTAAGTGAAAAGTATGTATTAGAGGCATCCTTAATTGTAAACGTGCCGGATGAGCCAAGCGTGTTGGTGATGTTTTGGGCAAATAATGTACTGCAGAGAAATAAATTGAATAAAAGAATTTTTATTTTCATGGCTGTGCTTCCTTATTGCTTTTAAAGATCGATTCGTTTTCTTCAAGAATTTTTTTATTAAGCAGCAGGAACGCCTCCGTTATGAGGGTATCGGAATCCATGCCCGTGAGCTGTGAAAGACTTTTTATCATGTTATGGGTAGAAACCTTAAGCCTGTAACCGCGCGCAATACGGAGTGAGTTTTTGGCGCTGTTTGAATTTAACTGAATCCTGTTTTCCATATTTTGATCGCTGTTTTCCGTTTCCCGGTTGGTTAGTTCTGTATTTTGATTGCCGCTATTAAAAAAGCTTATTATTGTTATTCCATTTTTCAATTTTTGTGCACGAAGCTGTGCATGTGTGCGAAAATACTGCATCCGCGTATGCACAGCAAAGAGAAATTTCTTTGAAAATGACAGTGAAATTTGTGGGGTAAGCCGAAAAAACTTGAATTTTTCTATAATTTTAGCTTTTTTATATAAATTATAATGACAGCAAAATGAATGGAAAAAAACTTTTACCCCAAACCGCTTAGCCGGGCAGATTGGAACAGGGGTTAAATTTGTAATTCCGGAAAGGACTAAATATGAATGAATTAAAGCTTATACGAATCTTAAGAACACTAAATCCGGCAGAGTTAAAAGATTTCGAAAAGTTCATAGTATCGCCATACTTTAATAAGGGGCGAAACCTTCAGCCATATTTCAGGGAGCTTAAAAAGTTTTACCCGGGGTTTGACTCACAAAAGCTAACCAAGGAATATATTTACAGCAGGCTATATAAGGGGGCAAAGTTTGACGGCAGAGCAAATTCGCTTATGAATAAGCTGAATTCTGAATTACAAAAATTGATGGAATATTTTTTAGTATCAGTTAAGCTGGAATTAAATCCGGTTACCAGAAATATTCTTCTTAATGAAATGTACCTGCAAAAAGGTCTTCATAAAATAAGTTTGTCAGAATTATTAAAATTAAAAGACGATCTTTATGGTAAAGGAATTAGCGATACCTACTACCAGCCTCAGCAGAAAGTGCTTGGCTTAACTGCAGAGGCATACATTGGTACAGGACGCATGAAAGAATTTCATAACACATATAAAGAATTTTCAGACAGTGTATTGTTATATATGCTGACATTTTATTTTGAAGATTATGCGCACAGAAAAAATTTTGAAATAGGAAGCAATTATATAATTAAACCATCACCTGCTGCTAAGATCCTGGGCGAACTTAATTTTAATGAAATCATAGAAAATATTGAGAAAAAAAACAGAATAAACGGAATAAAAGCAAACATTTATTATCATTTGTATCTGTGTTACAAAGAGCCTGCCAAATACAGTGTTTTTAACAGCTTTAAGACCCTGCTGTTTAGAAACCTTGATCTGTTTGGTCACGAAGAAAAATACAATCTTCTCAATTATCTTTACACTTTATGCTATATATCCGAAAGGCTTGGTTCAGGAAACAGGGAGAAAGACCGCTTTGAAATAATAAAAATTAAAACAGAACGTAAAATACTCAGCTTCAGAGAAAATGAAATTCACCATACAACATATGACGGAATTGTTTCTTTATATTTAAGTAATAAAAAATATACGGAAGCAGAAAATTTTATAACAGAATTTACTGACTGGCTGCCTATGGAGTTAAGAGAGCGATACCGCAAAATGGCTATGGCAAGGCTGTATTTTAATAAACAGGAATTCGGAAAGGTGCTTGAAATCCTTTCTACTAAACAGGAATTAACACTTAATAATATCAGCGCAGTCCAATTGAAACTAATCTCATTGTTTGAACTAAAAGAATATGATGCAGCCTTGGCTTTGATAGAATCATTTAAAAAATATCTAAAAAATAATAAAACAATTTCGAAGGCTAACGGCAATCATTATCTTGGTTTTGCAGAAGGTTTACAGATACTTATAAAAAATATTACCGGCAGCGGTGAAACCGAACCTGTGACGAAAATGAAGATTGTTATAAAAAAATACCCGGCATTATTCAGGAAGAACTGGCTTTTAAAAAAGGCTGAAGAGCTTGAAAGCGCCGGTGCGGGGAAGAAATGAAAATTAAGTCTAGCCCGTGAGCCCGAAGAGACGGGTAATACAAAAAAAGGTTACCAAAGAGCAGGATCTTTTTAAAAGATTTTTTCGGAAACGCAAAGAAATTTTTTTACATAAAAAATATACATGGGATAGAAGATCAAACAAGGTAAATTACCACAAAAGCTCCAGCGATGCTCAACCTTTACATAGGGGCGCATATTGAAACCAAACCGAATGCCTTTACGTTAAATATGAAAACCAAAACAAGACCATTAAATCCGAATTATGTCATCATTTATCAGCAGCTTAAAGGAAAATAACAGGTTAAGTATAACTGTTATTCTTGCCATGTCATGCCTTTTGAGCGTATCCATTGAAGCGTTTAGGGTTTATTACTCAGGCTTTAATACCTATTTATTTTTAATATGGAATTTGTTCCTTGCCATTTTACCATATGTGATAAGTACATTATTTCTACTGTATTATAAGAAGATAAATTCGCTAGTACTGACCGGAATAATTCTCTCCGCATGGCTGCTGCTTTTCCCTAATGCGCCGTATATTGTAACGGATTTTTTTCACCTCGATAAAAAAACCGGAATACCCTATTGGTATGATCTTGGAATGATACTTTCGTTCGCGTGGAACGGTTTGATACTTGGGTTTATTTCACTCTACGATATTCAGACTGCGCTTGCGCGCCGCTTCGGGGCAATTAAAGGATGGGCATTCGCGATATTTTCGCTGGTGCTTGGAAGTTTCGGGATATACCTGGGCAGGTATGAGAGATTTAACAGCTGGGATGTGTTAACAAATCCAGTGGAATTGTTTGTTGATATCGCGAACCGTTTTATTCACCCCATGCAGCATCCGCGGACAATGCTGATGACGCTTTTGTTCTCTGTGGTACTGATCTTTGGTTATGTGACACTGGTTGTGATGTTCAGGCCGGGAAGGGTTGAAAGCAAGAAGTAATTTTATATTTTAAAACCCGTTGTAATTTTACCTTAATTAAAAAGTATTGTTCAATTTCAGATCCAGATTCAGATTCATGAATATTAAGAATATCCTCCCCGCTGTCTGAGCCACTCCTGCGGCATTTCGAGGGGAATTGGAATTTTACTTTTCTTTTTCCATTTCAAGTATTTTTTCAATAAGCCAGAATTTGCTGCCATCATTAAGACTGTTTATTTCTTTTTTGAGAGAATATATCTTTTCATCCGGGAAAATTCCCTTTACTTTATTTAGCTTCAGATCTGCCATTTTTCCAATTAACTGCACAAACGTATTAAGTTTTTCTTTTTTTGAATGGTTTAGTTTACTATCGTTATAGATAAAATGTTTTGCGGAATCAATGATGTACGCCAATTCATTAAACCCGGACATTTCATAATTTACTATCAGTTCCCATTTCTTAATCTGGATCTTATCAATGATCATAGAGTGTTTGATCTTTGAAAGATATTTCAATGCCTGCTCAAAGTTCTTTACACCAATATTGTATTCTATAAGCGCATGAAGATAGTAATGCTCTCTGACCTTTATATTCAATTTATACCGGAATTCATTAATGAAGTTCAGCGCCCACTGTATTTCGTTATTTTTAAGAGCGCTAAGGGCTGCATTTCTGTAGAAAGGGCCATCTATATTTTGTTTGTTTTCAAAATTATATATCCCGTTCTCTATCATATACTTGTATATCTCAAACTCGTTTTTAAGAAATTCATTGCTGCCTTCTTCAAATTTGATGTAGCAGTACCCTGATAGCGCAACAAGAAAGTTGTATTTTTCCCCGTGGCTCAAGCGGCTGCTGTTTTCTTTAACAAGCTTATTCATTTGATAAAAATGTACACTGCTGCCTTCATAAATAAGCATAATCGCGTGATAGAAGATCCTGACCCTGAAATCAAATTTGACCGGAACCGAATTGTAAAAGGCCAGAACTTTTTTCATAAAACCGTTATCCATGCCTGCGTTTAATTCAGTCTGTATCAGCAATTGATTGTAATTATTGTGAAATACATCCACAAAATAACCCATGGTAATGTTAAGATTTCCAAGCTCTGAGCTGGCAGCGGTATCGTAATACTTATCCTGCTGGATCAGGTGATTTTGTTTAAGGGAGTTAAGATAAAATTTGTTCTTATAATAGTCGGGGTCATAAGTATTTTTTTCGATGCTCTGCCGTGTTTCCTTAAAGGTCTTTTCAAAAAGACCGTGAAGGCGTCTTTCAAGAATCACTTCCAGAAGGTTAAAATTACCCCGGATCTTTTTTGAGTTGTAATGTTCAAGCTCAATAAATTTTTTGGCAAGTACCATCAGTTCGTGGATGATATTTTTCATCGTCCCGTAATTGAATTTCTTGCCGGGGTAAATTTTTGAATAAATATTTTCGCCCGTCAGGCGGGGAGAATCAAACTCCGGAGCAAAATGCTTTATTTCAGTCCACAACCTTGAGATAGCGGATTTCCGGTTAAAGTATGCTGAATTAACAAACCTATCAAACTTCTTAATTTCAGTTTTTGTGAATGTCCTTAACAATCCTGCCGCAGAGCTATTAATCATAAATTTGGGGATAAAATTCCGGTGAAAATTCATGTAAAAAAGCGGAAAATTTAATCAAAATCAAGGTAAACTCCATAATTAGCCGATGAAATTTCGTTATATTTTTCTTTTTATACTTAATAATTTGGGATTATCTTTAAGTAATAAAAAAAATTCAAAAAAAATGAAACATTTGAACATTAAATTACTCACTGCAATTCTGTTTTTAGCAGTATTAAATACCTCCGGTTTAAAAGCGCAGGTAACGGAAGACTGGGTAAAACTCTATAACCATATGGGCAGCCAGGATATTTCAAACGGCATAGCTTTGGATCATTTGGGAAACATATTTACTGCGGGATCTGTTTTGAACACAAGTTCCGCAAATACAGATTACGGCACACTTAAATATAATTCCGCGGGTGTACAGCAATGGTTCAGACTGTATAACGGTTCCGGCAACTGGCTTGATTATGCGGATGATATAGCAACAGATGCAGCAGGGAACATTTATGTGACCGGCAGAACGGATGCTTTTTCGGGTAACGCAACATGTGTAACAATAAAATACAATACCTCCGGAGACTCGCTTTGGGTAAGAAGTTACGTGAATGCTTATTGCAGCCGGTTATTGGTTGATAGCGGCGGCAACGTATATGTTGTTGGCAGAAAAGGTGATGCGTCTTTTTCTGATTACTTTGTGATAAAGTATAATTCATCGGGTGATTCATTGTGGTCAAGAACTTATTCCGGCGCCGGTTCATTCCCAGACGGCGCAACCTGTGCTGCCGTGGATAGTTCGGGTAATGTTTATATTTCCGGCTATGTTTACTTTGCGGCACCCGGGCCGCATTCAGGTATCGCAACAATTAAATATAATGCATCAGGCACGCAGCAATGGGCTGCGGTGTTTGATCTTGCCACCACGGGATCTCACAGGGCAAACGACATTGCCGTTGATAATTCAGGGAACGTTTATATAGGCGGCTACAGCGATACTGCGTCACTTGGGAGAACTTATCTTGTGATAAAGTATAATACAGCAGGTGTACCGCAATGGCAAAGAAGATACTCAAGCGGCGTTCCGCAAACGACAACAGAAATTCTCTCAATAGCCCTGTACGGTAATGACTTTTTATACGTAACGGGTTACAGTGTTTTTGCTGCAACATACTATGATTATGTTACCATCAAATACAATTCTGCCGGCGCTCAGCAATGGGTAACACAATATCATAATGGGACCGATGTTGCGACAAAACTAGTATTAGATGACGTAGGTAATGCGTATGTTACGGGATCATCCAGCAGCATGACCAACGGAGAGGATATACTGACGGTAAAGTATAATTCCGCCGGCGTGCAGCAATGGACAGCAAGATGGGACGGGGCAGCGCATAATAATGACCAGGGTAGGGATATAGCTGTAGATAACACAGGAAATGTTTATGTTACGGGCAGAGGACTAACAGGGGCCAACAATGATGATTATGTCACAATAAAATACTCACAGTCCACAGCCGGCATTACCCCGGTTTCAAATGTAATACCGGAAATATTTTCTTTGGGGCAGAATTATCCCAATCCCTTTAACCCTATAACAAACATCAGGATCAAAATTCCCGTTGAAAGTTTTACGCGGCTAACCGTGTATGATGTTTCAGGAAAAGAAGCTGCGGTACTTGTTAATGAAAATTTGAGGCCGGGTGAGTATAGTATAGATTTTGATGCGGGGAAATTAGGCAGCGGTTTATATTTTTACAGGATAGAAGCCGGAAGCCATATTGAAACCCGGAAAATGATACTGATTAAATAATTTATACCGGTTAATGTTGAGTCACTAACCGGAGTTTGCACATAGGACTCCTTAGGCGGGACTCAGATAAAATGTAATTCGTAATATGTAATGTTTCCCGTTCCAAAACCGCCACGGCGGACCGGTTTGGGAATGTTTATATAACACACCCCGTTTCACCCTTGGTGAGCCATCCCTCTGCTGCGAAGGCACTCAGGCAAGAGGGAATTATCATATTGATTACATTTTGGATTTAATGCTTCGCCTCAAATAGCTATCTTTGCACCTTACCACAAAATTACAAACATAAATACAAATATCGCTGATGGCAGATAATAAAATCATATTTTCAATGGTGGGGGTAAGCAAAACTTACCCGCCGCAGAAACAGGTATTAAAGAACATTTACCTTTCATTTTTCTACGGTGCGAAGATAGGCATAATTGGTCTGAACGGTTCGGGTAAATCGACTTTGCTTAAAATAATTGCGGGTTTAGAAGAGAACTTTGACGGTGAAGTGCATTTCACCAAAGAGTATTCTATAGGCTTGCTTGAGCAGGAGCCGTGGCTTGATGAAACCAAGACCGTGAAAGAGATCATCCAGGAAGGCGCGCAGGAAGTTGTAGATATATTAAAAGAGTACGAAGAAGTGAATAACAAGTTCTCTGAGCCGATGGATGATGACGAAATGACGAAGCTTATCGAGAGACAGGGTGAGTTGACTGAGCTTATCGATCACCACAACGGGTGGGAGCTTGACGCAAAGCTTGAGCGCGCGATGGATGCGCTCCGCACTCCCGAGGGTGACGCGCTGATCAAAAATCTAAGCGGCGGCGAAAAAAGGCGGGTCGCATTGTGCCGGTTATTATTAAAAGAACCTGATATACTTTTGCTTGATGAGCCGACAAACCATCTGGATGCTGAATCTATTGACTGGCTGGAGCAGCATCTTAAGCAGTATAAAGGAACGGTAATTGCTATCACACATGATAGATATTTTCTGGATAACGTTGCGGGGTGGATACTTGAGCTGGATAGAGGCGAGGGGATTCCCTGGGAAGGAAACTACTCAAGCTGGCTTGATCAGAAGACAAAACGTTTAGAGCAGGAAGAGAAGCAGGAATCAAAACGCCGCAAGACACTTGAGCGAGAGCTTGAGTGGGTAAGGATGTCACCGCGCGCAAGGCATGCAAAATCAAAGGCAAGGCTGCAGAATTACGATACTATGATGAACGAAGATACCAAGCAGAAGGAAGAGAAGCTTGAGATATTCATTCCAAACGGTCCACGGCTTGGCAATAAAGTAATTGATGCCGTAAAAATTAAAAAAGCCTTCGGCGATAAGTTATTGTTTGATGATCTGAATTTTCAGCTGCCGCCTGCGGGAATAGTTGGTATAATCGGTCCAAACGGTGCGGGTAAAACAACATTGTTCAGAATGATACTCGGTACCGAAACACCTGATGCGGGTGATTTTGAAATTGGCGAAACCGTGCAGGTAGGTTATGTTGACCAGGCGCATGCTGAAATTGACCCTGAAAAGACCGTATGGGAAGCGATATCTGAAGGCGCGGAATTTATTGAGCTTGGCGGCAAGCAGTTCAACAGCCGCGCGTATGTATCGCGCTTCAATTTCAGCGGAACGGACCAGAGCAAAAAAGTAGGGGTGCTTAGCGGCGGTGAACGTAACAGGCTGCATTTGGCATTAACGCTAAAATCACAGGCAAATGTTTTGCTGCTTGATGAGCCGACAAATGATATCGATGTTAATACACTCCGGGCACTTGAAGAAGCGCTTGAAGATTTTGCCGGTTGCGCGGTGATCATATCGCATGACAGGTGGTTTCTGGATAGAGTCGCAACACACATACTGGCGTTTGAAGGTGATTCAGAGGTCTATTACTTTGAAGGCGGTTACACTGATTACGAAGAGGCAAAGAAAAAACGATTGGGTGATATTGAACCGAAAAGGGTGAGATATAAGAAGCTGGTGGAATAAAAAGTGAAGTAGAGACATGGTGAAGTGGTGAAAATGTTTTTTTCACATTCCCAAACTGGAGTTTGGGAATGAGGTGGAAATTACATGCTTCTGTATCTACCCCGCTACCAGTTGTTTAAGTTCGGCGGTTTTGGCGAGAAACCATTTTCACATTCCTAAACTGGTCCGCAGTGGCAGTTTGGGAATGAGGTGGAAATTACATGCTTCTGTATCTACCCCGCTACCATTGTTTAAGCTCCGCGGTTTTGGCGAGAAACCATTTTCACATTCCCAAACTGGAGTTTGGGAATGAGGTGGAAATTACATGCTTCTGTATCTACCCCGCTACCAGTTGTTTAAGTTCGGCGGTTTTGGCGAGAAACCATTCTTTACGTGTAACCAAAAATGTTGCCGCGGTATTTTCAAGCATGACAATATCCTCTATGGTGTATTTTTCCGGGTTTGCTCTTATTTTAAAGAGTTTTTCAAGTGTGTGAACCCTTTCAGAAAGATTTAGTTTAACCGGTTCTATGAATTCATCGGTATCCTTTATGAAATGTTTCATGGAATCAATCGCAGAAAGCCCCTCTTCAATATATTCCAGATTATAAAAAGCAAACAGCGCTACCATTTTGACCGAGAACTTCGCCTGGTAATCGGAAAATTCAGCATCGCGTAACAGGCTTAGCACGTTTTCGTGGTTGCCTTTTGATTCCTCGATAAGCGCCATGGAATAGCTGTAGGAACTCTTTCTTTTGCTTTCTTCAATATCATTCAGATGGTCGCGTATCACTCCTTCAGCAAATTCAACTTCCCCAAGTATGATAAATAACTCGATCATATTCCTGAATACACCTGATTGCAGCGGAGCGAGACCATCTGTGTTGAATTTAACATGCGCAAGCTGTGTTTTCCTGATAAGCGAAAGCTCATGCAGCAGTTCTACGCTGCTGGCTTTGATGTAATTATTCAGGACAAATCCAAATAGCGCTGAAGATAAGAACCACTTTTCTGAATTGGAATAATTATCAATATTGCTCAAAATGATCTCTTTAAGCTCGTTGTAATTATCAAAGTCGGTTCTATCTCTGTAAAGCTTCATCAATCTAACCTGCAGGTTTATGTAATTAAAATGTTCGGGCTGTAATCCTTTGATTTCTTTCAAAAAATTTTCAAAATTAAAATTCCGGTAAAATGCTTCAGCAATATTTAGATCAGGGGCATTATTAAGCTGGTTTTCAAGATACTCCATGCCAGCAATATTCTGCTTTAAGGTTGAAATAATATCGCAGGTACTGTAAATACTCATTGGGTAAATGGTCTCATTTGCCCCGGTGTATTTGCTCTTTGTGGTATAGTGTTTGTAGAGAGTCTCTGTAAGCCGGAATTTATTCCTGTAATAATCTGTGCTTAAAACGGAATACTCCATTTTATCCTCAAGTTTTTTATACTCGGAGTGGAACAATTTATCAAGTGAGTGGCGGTTGTAATTTCTCAATCTTCTTATAGATTCTTCAAATTCTGCCGTTAAATCGCCTTCAATTGGGTGTACTGCGAGGAATTTTTCACACAAACCGAAGAGTTCGCTCAGCAGGTTTTTCATTATGCCATAGTTGTACTTTTTTGCAGGATATATTCGTATAAAAAGCTCTTCTTCTGAAAGGGGTTTTGCGACAGATTTTATGATATACTTTCTGATGAGCTCAAACAGTACGATAACCGCTTTGTTGGTATTATAGTATGGCGACCGGATAAAGAGTTCAAACGATTTTAATTCCGCCGTGGTAAATGTTTTAATGACATCAATTGATTTATTTTTCAGCATACAAATGATTACGAATTGATTTAGTAATATTTCTTTTTTAGCTCATCAAGTTTACCGAGATACCAATCCTTAGGACTTGCTGCCGATGCTTTTACAAAAGCGACATGCTCATCCAATTTTTGCGCGGTATATCTTTCAGGTGAAGAAGATATTTTAAAAAGTATAGAATATATTTTAATACTGTCATTGAGTTTCTTCCTGAAATCGGGGTGCAGTTCCCTGGTATCGGCCACAAACTTTTTAAAAGAGTCTAACATAGAAAAACCCTGTTCAAACATATTCAGCTCAAAGCAGCATTTAAGGTAGAGGAATTTGGTGCGAAGTTTTATATGAAAATCCGCCTGCCCGGTACGGGCAAGTTCCTTAAGGCACAATTCATATTTTTCTTCGGCGGCAAAAATATATGCCCTTGCAAGTCTGTAGGCAACATCCCTTACAGAGGGATCGACATCTTTTTTGAATTTTTCGGCAAAGAGTGAAACATATTCAGTTTCCCCGAGCCTAATGCCTGAAAGCACGGTATCAAGATAAGACGAAAGGAAAATGTATCCCACGCCATCGCTATTCATCTTAACAAGTGTAAACATTTTTTTAAGCAAACTGAATTTTTCAACGAAAAATTCAGCGCTGCCTTCGGAGGCGCGTTTTTCAGCATAGAGCAGCAGGTAATTGTTTATCAGGGTGTAAAGCATCTGGTTAGAGTAGATAGCCGTATTCATAAACACAATATCGCAAAGTTTATAATAAACTTCATCGGTGCTGCTGCCTGAGAGCAGTTCTATGAAATTAAGCCTAATCAGTATATCTTTTTTGTTTTTAAGAGCGGAGTTTTCTATGAAGCGGGTAAAATCTTTAATGTTTAAACGGGAAATGAATTCCTTCACCAGATCAGTTTCCGGTTTATAATTTGCTGAGTGCTCAGCGGTAAACTGGATCGCGTAAGCATCGGCAAGAATTGAGATAATGTGCGGAAAGGTGTGTTCTATAATATTAAGTACGCTCGAAGAATATTCATTAATATTACTTCTGTTTATGTTGTAGTCTTTCGCGGCTTCATAGAGAGTACACAGCTCCTGATAATATCCGGGGCTGATCTTTCCTTCGGATATCCGGTCTTTTGTTTTGGCAAAAGCGTGCCTGAAATTGTCATCAAGTTTTCTTTTATCAAGCTCGCCAAGCAGCAGTATCTGCTGATTGGTTTCTTTGAGGGTATTGTTGTTAATGTTAATAACCAGGAATTTTTCGGCCTGTTTGAAAAGTTCGCTCATAAGGTTCTTCATAATTCCGTAATTGAACTTTTTGCCTTTAAAAATTTTGCCGTAGAGCAATTCCTCCGTCAGTTTCGCGGCACCTTCAGCGAGCAAAGCTTTTCTTATTTCGTTAAAAAGCTTAATTAAAGATTTATTTGAATTAAAGTAAGGTGAATCAAGATAGAGGTAAAACTCTTTCAATTCACTCTCACTAAAAGTTGAAATGACATCAACGGCTTTATTTTTTATCATAATTTTTTATGAAAATTATCGCTTCAAAATACGCAAAAATTTATCAAATTTCAGGATTTTTAGGTAATTTTTGTTTGGTTTTTTTATGAAAAATGAGCTAAAAATTCTTTGAAACGGGGTACAACAAAGGGCTAACTTTGTACCAATAAAAAATTCCGGTGGGGGCCAGGTGTTCAATCCAGAGCACAGGAAAATCAATTTAAAATTTGTTCTCCATCTCCAAATCCCACCGGAGATACGCTGATTAAAGACCTGCTTGCTTTATTTAGTAAGCGGGTCTAAAAGGCGCAAAGTAAAAAAGTATATACAAAACGGAAGGCAGGAAATCATGAAATATTTTCTCATATTGTTTACTATCGTTTTTATAAACTCTCCCAGGGATGTACCCGCGCAGGTTAGCCAGGAGTGGGCAAAGAGGCTAAACTCCTCGGGTTCAAGTAACGATTACGTTCACGCCATGACCTATGACGCTGCAGGTAATGTTTACGTTACGGGCTCCGGCGGAAGTAACTACCTTACCGTAAAATATTCTCCCGAAGGTACGGTACTTTGGCAGGCGGTTTACAACGGTCCCGCAAACGATGCTGATTATGGTACGGCAATTGCTGTTGATAACTCGGGGAATGTATATGTTACCGGCAGAAGTTTTGGAACGGGTACTGAAACTGATTTTGCAACAATAAAATATGATGCTGCGGGTACGCAGCTTTGGGTACAGAGATATAACGGTTCAAACAACAGTGATGATGCCGGTATTTCAGTTGTAATTGATGCGGCAGGCAATGTTTATGCGGGCGGCTGGGCATCGCAGGGCAGTTCTGTAGATTACACTATTGTTAAATACAGTTCCGCGGGCTCGCAATTATGGGTTAGAAATTATAACAACGGCAGCAACGACTTTTTAAGGGCTATGGTGATTGACGCTTCCGGGAATATATATGCTACAGGCGTGAGCCGCGGAGCTTCAAATGACGATTATGCCACGGTGAAATACAATTCATCGGGTACTTTGCTCTGGTCAGCCAGGTACAACGGCAGCGGTGTTGATGACGCAAAGGGATTAACCGTTGACCAGCAGGGAAGCGTAATTGTTACCGGTTATGCAACAACGGCTGCAACGGGAAAAGATTACACAACGGTAAAATATAACAACGCGGGTATTCAGCAATGGGTAAAAAAATATAACAGAACGGGTACAACACAGGATGAAGCTGTTGGCATTGTGAGCGATAATACAGGTAACATATATGTAACAGGTTTTTGCGCCGGTTCAGGTACATCAACATTTGACTATGTAACGGTCAAGTATAATACCAACGGAGACCAGCAATGGGCCAAGGTTTTCAACAGCGGGCTTGTAGGGGTTGACGATAAGGCCTCATCTATTGATATAGATGAAACAGGAAATATTTACGTAACAGGCAGTACTATAAGCAGCGGAACCGATACTGATTACGGTACGGTGAAGTATTCACCTGCGGGAGACGTGTTGTGGTCAATTTTATATGAAAATATTGTATCTGTTGATGATAATGCCGTAATGGTAAAAGCCGATAACAACGGCAATGTATATGTAACGGGTAACTCATCAGGATTTTCGGGCTTTGATTTTTTGACAGTAAAATATTCGCAGCCTATCGGTATTACACCGATCAACACTGAGGTGCCGGAAGGTTTTTCATTGGGACAGAACTTCCCGAACCCGTTTAATCCGGTGACAAATATCGGATTGCGGATAGCGCGTTTCGGATTCGTTTCGCTGAAAGTATACAATATAACGGGAAAAGAAGCGGCAGTGCTTGTGAATGAGAATTTAGGCGCGGGAACGTATAATGTTGATTTTGATGCATCGCAGCTGGCGAGCGGCACATATTTTTACAGACTTGTTGTAGGTGACAACACCAACAACGGGGTAAGTTTCACGGACGTTAAGAAAATGATTTTGGTGAAGTAGTCGAAGGTGAAACGTCAAATGTGAAACGTGAAAAAAATGAAATTTTAAAAAAATTAAACAATATAGGTCTTTAAAAAGGGGTAAATAGAAATGTTAAACAAAATAATTACAACATTCATCTTGGGCATGATAATTCTGGCCGGATCGCTGAATGCGCAGATGTTCTGGAACCAGGCGGCGAAGTTTGAGAACGGCGGATACATTTCGGGTCCTAATACACTATCACTGAATATAGTGGGCAGTCTTACTATAGAAGCGTGGGTTTACCCGACAGTTAATTCAGGGATAAGATATATAGTATTCAAAGGAAACGCTTCGAACGGGTATTACCTGCGCCTGAACTCAAACGGAACAGTTTCGCTGGGAACCAACGGGCTGAACCGCATAACAAGTACAGCGGTTATTCCGGCAGGCAAATGGAGCCACGTTGCAGGATCATACGACGTAACAAACAACGGTTTTAAACTTTTTGTAAACGGGCTGGAAGATGCCTCGGCAATAAACATAATTAACAGCGCGCCGAACACAAACACTGATTCTCTGTTCATAGGAAAATTCGGGGGGAATACTTTCACGGGTTTGATGGATGAAGTACGCATATGGACAAAAGCGGTTGAGCCTGTTATGGTCAGAAAAAGTTTCAGGACATCTCTTTCAATTTCAAACGGCAAATATGTATCACTGTTGTTTTCGGTGCCGTTCCAGCGAATAAACAGCTCGGGTACTTCGTTTACGATACAGGATCTTTCGCTGAACCCGATATCGGTGAATCCCACTTACAACCGCGGTGTAACCGCTGTGGATCTAAGCGGCAGACCTTCGGATTACTTAAGCGGGAATGAATCTCTGCTGTTTGAAGGGAACAATGATTCATATGCAGAGATCGCGACTAACTCACTTAACAGCCTTACAGGCGCAATGACAATTGAAGCATGGGTAAATATCACGGGCGGCTCTGCTGTTAATCAATATATAATCCACAAAAACGCACCCGGCGGAAACGGTTACAGGCTTATGGTGAACAGCTCACAGAAATTGAGCTTTTCAATAAACAATTCTGTCTTCAACAGCGGCTCAGCGATAATTGAATATAACAGGTGGTATCATGTAGCATGGGTTGTTTCCGCATCGGGCGCCTCATCGCTTTATATCAACGGTAACCTGGATGCTTTTTACGGCTCAGCCGGTACACCGGCGGCAAATCCGGAGCCTGTGTACATTGGCAGAGGGTTAAAAGGCAACATCGATGAATTGCGTGTGTTTAAATTTGAACGCACAATAGATGATATCAGAAAAAGCATGTATGAATCAATTGATGACGCGAACGCTCCCGCGGGTGATTGTTTTGTGTTTAATTTTGACGGCTCTGGGTGGGCACAGAAAAATTTCCAGGTATATACATTGCACGGCAATACTTATTTTTCAAATGTAGCGGCATTCAGCGGTACGTCAAGTCCGCTTATAAGGGCCGATAACATAAATTTCCGTGAAGGATTCTACAAAGAGATCACATACCGCAGGATACCTGAAACAGGTACACAGGGCGCGATGCTGGATGATTCGATATTTATTCCGGATAACGTAACAATTAATGATGTAAATCTATACCTTAGTTTTAATCATGCAGGTGCAGAGCAGCTTACAGTTACGCTTATTTCACCAACGGGGCAAAGCTACCAGTTTATAAACGGGTATATCAGTCCTTCGCTGGGATACAACTTCACAACAATTTTTGATGACCAGGCTGACAGCACTTTAACAAACAACAGGTATTACAGCCTTCTTCCGCGCGTTAGGACACAGGGAAGTATTAATAACGCATTCAGCGGGAATAGTTCAGCGGGTATATGGAGACTTAGGATAAATGATGCATCGGGACTTGAAACAGGATACTTAACGGCTTGGGGAATACAGATTAACAATTCACCGGTTATTGGTATTCAGAATATATCAGGGGAAGTACCGGAAAGATTTTCACTCGGGCAGAATTACCCTAATCCGTTTAATCCTGTTACAAAAATCGGATTACAGATCGCGGATTTCGGTTTTGTATCCCTGAAAATATTCGATATAACGGGGAAAGAAATTGCTGTATTGGTAAATGAGGAGTTGAATGCAGGAACATATAACGTTGATTTCGATGCTTCGCATCTTGCAAGCGGAACATATTTTTACAGGATGGAAGCAGGGAATTATAGTGACGTTAAAAAAATGGTCTTAATTAAATAGGAAGATAATTAATTCAGGAGTAAAAACAATATGAAGACAATTTTAATTCTAACCATAATGCTCGCCTTTTACGCATTGAATGTAAGCGCGCAGGTTTCTGAAGAGTGGGTAAAAAGATATTCCGGAAGCGGGAACCAGGATGACAGAGCGGTTGACGCAGTAACTGATGCGGCGGGAAACGTTTATGTAACCGGTTGGGTATACGGTTTATTCGGTGAAAGCAACTTCTATACCGCTAAGTATGATGCTGCAGGAAATTCCGTTTGGAGCAGAACATACGATGGGGGTGCACTTGAAAACGACATGGCAAAATCAGTTGCAGTGGATGGCTCGGGTAATGTATATGTTACGGGAAGCGCGCGGCTGACAGATTCCACCGGCCTTGTATTCGCTACTATCAAATATAATTCGGCGGGTACACAGCAGTGGGTAAGACATACAAATGTCGGCAATGATTCGCCCATGGATATGAAAATTGACGCAGCCGGAAATGTGTATGTAACAGGATACCTGTTGTATCATCCTTATGGCAGAGTTGTGACCGTGAAATACAATTCAGCTGGTACACAACAATGGCTGGTAACATATAATCCTGTTGCCAACAGTTTTTACGGCGGTTATTTTTTGGAAGTTGACGCTTCGGGGAATGTTTATATTGGCGGACACCAGGGATCTTTTGATAACGGGCAGATACACCTGCTTAAATATAACTCTTCGGGCGCATTTCAGTGGGTTAGAACATATTCATCCGGAGGAACGGTTGGTATAGGAGATATGGTAAACGATATGGCCATTGACGCTTCGGCTAATATTTATCTTACCGGCCAGGTCAAAGGAATGAGCGGAAGCAGCGGGCCTGATATGGTAACATTAAAATACAATTCCTCAGGCACCCTTCAGTGGGCGCAGAAATTTAACGGTGCCGCTAACAATTCTGATATAGCGCGCTGCATAGGTGTTGACGCTTCGGGGAATGTATATGCAGGCGGCTTAACATATGTAAGCACAAACAATTCTGATGCTGCGCTTATCAAATATAATTCAGCCGGCACTCAGCAATGGTTAAGAACTATCAATGGACAGGGAAATTCTCATGACGCAGCTAATGATCTTATCCTTGATGCCGCAGGAAATATTTTTTTAACGGGTCAATCAACAGGTCTAAGTACGGGGTATAATTATTTAACCGCAAGATACAGTCCAACAGGAACACAAGTATGGCTGCAGACATATCTTGGTCCCGGTAACGAGCATGATTATGCCAACGCAATTGCGCCGGGAACTAATGGTGTTGTGTATGTTACCGGCTACAGCGAAGGCAGCGGTACCGGCAAAGATCTCGCGACGGTTAAATACGCGCAGACTGTTGGAATACAAAATATAAATTCAGAAGTACCGGATAAGTTCTCACTTGAGCAGAATTACCCTAATCCGTTCAATCCGGTGACAAAAATCGGATTGCGGATCGCGGATTTCGGTTTTGTTTCCCTGAAAATATTCGATATAACGGGGAAAGAGATCGCTGTATTGGTGAATGAAAATATGAGCGCTGGTGTGTATAATATTGATTTCGATGCTTCGCATCTTGCAAGCGGTATGTATTTTTACCGCATAGCGGTCCATTCGGACAGGATGGAAACTAATGGATTTACAGATATAAAGAAAATGATGCTGGTAAAATAGTGAAATGTCAAATGTGAAATGGCAAACGTCAAATGTGAAGCTTTTCCGACGAGTCCTCTAATGGGAGGCTCCGCGGACGGAATAGAGAAATAAAGGTAGTATTTTATAAAAATTTGGGGGATTCAAAAAATAAAAGGAGTAAAAAATGCAAAACATTCAAAGAAAAACCACTTCCCACACGGGAGAAACAAAAATCAAATCACCAAGAGATGGCAGCAGCTTTAAAGGCTATTCGTTTATTATTATTATTGCTATAATAATGCTCGCGGGTATTTTTCAGCCTGCGGTAACGTATTCGCAGATGTTCTGGAACCATGCAGGAAATTTCGGCGGAACGAGATACGCTGCGGCTCCAAATTCATCCTCACTCAACATCACAGGTAGTTTTACGTTCGAGTGCTGGGTTTACAAGACAGCCTCCGGACTGGGTTATCTCATGCATAAAGTAAACGGCACCAATACCGGGTATTCATTGTATATAAATTCCGGAGGCTCGGTAACAATTGGAACAAATGGCGCACAACGGCTTTCAAGCAATATAAATGTTCCCGAAAATGCATGGACACATATTGCGGCAACATATTCTGCGGGCTCAACTTACACTATATATATAAATGGTGTGAACGCCGGGACCGCTTCATCAAATTCCAATCCGCTTTCAAATACAGATTCACTGCTGATAGGCAAACGTGAGAACGGTTTCAACTTCCCGGGATATATGGATGAAGTACGGATCTGGAACAGAACACTTACGCAATCTGAAATACAGCGCAGCATGCGCACATCACTGGGCGCAACCGGCGGTAATTACAGCGGACTTGTTCTGGCATTGACATTTCAGGATGAGAACAGCAACGGAACCATTTTCAATTTTACTGACTGGTCAGGCAACGGCAATACTTCTTACAACAGGGGCGTTACCGCCGTAGATCACAGCAACAGGCCAAGCAACATTCTTTCGCTGAACGAGGCACTGGATCTGGATGGGACCAACAGCTATTTTGCCGTGCCAAACCATTCAAGTTTTGATCTCAATGGTGAATCAACATTTGAAGCATGGGTTTACATGGAGAACTTTATCAGCGGACAGGGTCAGAATATACTATCTAAGGGTATTTCAAATGACGGTTACTCAATTTTTGTAACAACGGGCGGAATACTGGGATACAGAATAAATTCTACATCCGCATCAACCGGTTACGCTATGCCGGTAAGGCGCTGGGTTCATGTGGCAATCACAATTGACGCGGCTAACCTGGTAAGGGCTTATGTGAACGGTACGCAGGTACACAGCGCAACAAGAACAACGCTGATTTCAAACAACGATTCCTTGTTTATAGGTAAATCAAACTCAGGCGGATATTTTAACGGATATATTGATGAGGTCAGGATATCAAAAATTACAAAGACGCCGGCGCAGATAAATGATTACTTGTACAGGTCTGTTGATGCCGCAAACGACCTTCCCGGAACCGATATAGTTTGGAATTTTGACGGTCTGGCAAGAGATAACGGCAATCACGGCACTCGCGGTTACTTCAGGGGTAATGCGCTGTTTTCAAATCCGGCAACCCAGAATAACGTTCCGGTATCCCCGCTGGTAAGAGCTGATAATAACAATTTCACCGCAGGATATAACATTAAAACTTCAACAAGAAGAATTCCGGAAACAGGAACATCGGGAAATATGACCGATGACTCGATCGTAATTTCGGGAAACTCCGTAATTTCAGATATTAATTTATTTGTTGGAATTAACCATACTTATGATGCCGATATTGACATGGTCCTTATTGGGCCGAATGGAGATTCCGTACTGGTGTGCGCTGATTTCTTTGCAGCGGGAAATAATGATAATATAGTTACAATATTTGATGATAATGCAGACAGCTCACTTGTTAATAACAGATACGTAGATGTTTCCACCAGAATAAAGCCGCTTAACAACATGAACACTGCTTTTTCGGGTGATAACCCCAATGGTGTATGGAGACTAAGGATAAGAGATGATAATATCAGCGATACGGGAAGGATGTACGTTTGGGGCCTGCAGATAAATAACTCGCCGCTTGTGGGTGTGCAGAGTGTTTCATCTGAAATTCCGGTACAGTATGAGCTCAGCCAGAACTATCCTAATCCCTTCAACCCCGTAACAAATATCCGGTTCAGCATTCCCAAAGAAGGCTTTGTAACGCTGAAAGTGTTTGATATTACAGGAAGAGAAGTAAGAACGCTCATAAATGAAGATCTTGGTGCGGGGAAATACAACATTGATTTCAGCGGTGCCGATCTTGCCAGCGGTGTATATTTTTACAGGATGGAGACGGGTTCGTTTTCAGAAGTGAAGAAGATGATACTGGTAAAATAATGAAATGTCGAATGTGAAACGTCAAACGTGAAACGTAAGATGGAAATACAAAGATGAAACTAAGGAGTGAAAATACCGGATTTTATCTATCCGCCGGGCAATTTAACGGGAGAGATTACAAAATCAATAAGAACTAACAATTAATTAATGTTTTGGAAATAGAAGTCTGGGTGCCCGCCCGCGCCCCTGGAACAAGGCGGGTGGGCATGACAGACAGGAGAAATAACATGAACTTAGATAAATACGATAACGCAATCGACAAAACCTTTAATACTGTAAACACTGTTTATAGTGCGGGCAGAAGAGTTGGTTATGTGGTTATGGGTTTGTTTTTTACGGTAACAGCGGTAATTTTATTCGCCGCAGGGGTATATTTATATAAAACCAGGATAAATGAAGCCGCAACATTTACAAAAACCACAGGAATTGTTACAGAGCTTAGGGAAGTAAAGGGTAATGCAGAAGTGGGCACAACTTATAAGCCAATATTAAAGTATAAAGATAAAAGCGGTAAAGAGTATATTTACACTTCTGCGAATTCCAGTGACCCGCCTGCGTATGATATAGGCGAACAGGTAGAGATGTTTTACAATGAATCAAAGCCCGAAGAAGCGTTCATAAATTCCGTTTGGGAAAAGTGGACAGGAACGATAGCGCTTTTTATATGCGGGGTTGTGGTGTTCCCTATCGGGGTATGGATGATATTCTCGGGGTTCAGGAGGAATAAGCCGCCGAAGAATATGAGTTCTGGTCCCGCAAGCGGATCTTCATCGTATGTGAGTATTGGGTGAGTTACTTTCTTAGCTCTCCTCCTTTCGAGAAATCACGGAGTGATTTCGAAGTCTGCACCTGCCGGCGGCATGGCCGCTTTAGCGGGATTATGGAGGGGAAAGAGACGGGCTGCAAGCCCGGCTATGGGGTGGTATAAACAAAACCTGAAAACAAAAAAGTTACCACCCCTGCATCAAATACCTTGCGGTATTTGCTGCTGTCCCCTCCTAAAATAGGTCCAAAGGACTCCGTGGGAGAGGGGAGCAAAAAGCAGTACTTAAGGAACGCTAACTAAAACGTTCAGTAATTTTATCAATTCAATAAAAATCACAATTCCGGGCTTTTATTTATATACAGTTATAATTAATTTTATCAAAATTCACATGGGAATATTAAACAGCATATTCAAAGGATTTCACCAGGTTATCAACGGCGGCAAAGATGTGCTTGCGCCGGTCGAAGGAATTGAATTTGAAGATTGGGCGAAGGCGAATGCCGGGATAGCTTCGGGGAAATCAGTGGATGAAATTGTGAAGCAGCTTGGTGTTGACCGACCAAGGTGGGATAGGACTAACGAAGAATGGCTTGCCAGAATGAAAAATGACAAGACATTTACTCTCTCCATGAAGTACGCATCTGTATTCAACAAAAACGCGGCGGGTAACCTGCCGCAGAAAAAGGATTTCAACGACCAAACTTATCCCATTGAAAAGTATGCTGAGGTAACGGTTGCAATGGAATTCCTTGGCAAGCAGGGCAGAGACGCGCAGGATGTGCTGAAAGATTTCGGGCTCACGGTTGCGGATTATTCAAACTTAGGCAGCTACTATACAAAGAAAATTTTTATGAGCCCTATGGGGCTTGGTGTGAAATTCCAGAACCATATTGTGGAATACCGCGCGAAGTATGAGAAGATCATACAGGAAGACGGCACACATGATGATATAAAGTTTTAAGAAAAATATTGAAAAATAAACTTGTTTTAAAAAGCTACTTTTGAAAGCAGCTTTTTTTATACCCGTTTTCGCTATACAAAGTATTGCTTTTAGGGGGGGGGGTAGGTTATATTTGTGATAACTAATTAATTCACAAATGGGCTTCCTTAGTTTTGTAATAGCTTTTTGTAGAAAAATGAAGTCCCTTTCATTGTTAAATCACTATGTACAAAATTCAAGCTTTAAGAGCAGAATTATAGCCGTGAAGAATTATTGCAGATTGCGGTTACAATTTCTGTTTTAATTTCTGCACACGTTATAAAATTATTATACTAAATAATTTTGCCTGCTTTAGGCAAAAATTGTTTTGTTTAAAAATTTAATTGTTTAATTAAATATAAGTTTTATGAAGAAACTATTTTACATATTATTCGCCATTTCATTGTTTCACCAGTGCACAAGTGCACAGTGGGTATTGCAAGTAAGCGGAGTTAATACCAGTCTGCTTGATATTGATTTTATAAATGAAAATACAGGCTGGGCTTGCGGTGATGGTGGGGTTGTTGTAAAGACCACAAACGGCGGAGTTAACTGGGTACAGCAAAATACCGGACTTTTTAAAAGGCTTGAGGGCATTGATGCCGTTGACGCCAATACAATTTATAGCGTCGGCTGGTTTCAAACCATTATTAAATCAACCAACGGCGGAAGCAACTGGCAGGTCATCAGAGATGGTCCATCGGGTGTTGGTTCAACATTTTTTAAATGTTTTTTCCTGAATGTAAATACAGGGTGGCTGTTGAGAAGCGGAGGGGGATATGTTTTAAAAACGACAAACGGCGGGATTACTTTTGATTCAGTATTCACAAATAATAGTTTTAACAGGGATATTTATTTTAAGGACGCAAACACAGGTGTAATTTGTGGTGACGGTGCATGGATAATCCGATCAACCGATGGCGGTGTAAGTTGGGCGCAAATACCACTGCCATTATTAACAAGCGCTCCCAATTTGTATAGAATTAGTTTTGTGGGTAACACGGGATGGACTATCGGTGAAGGCGGTGAATCAGGGTTAGGCAGAATGGTTTTCAGAACAACAAATTTTGGAATTTCCTGGGACAGCATTGCAAGGGTGCCTTACCCGAATAATGAGCTAATATATTCAGTCTTTTTCGCTAACAACAATACCGGTTATTGCGGCGGTACTTTTGGGCATATTTTTAAATCAACCAACGGTGGAATTAACTGGTACCAGCAAAACGTGCCGATAAATGGATTTAGAAACGACTTCTGGTTTCCAAATGATAGTACCGGATGGGTAGTAGGTGGAGGCGGATATATACTTAGAACTACCAATGGCGGAACATATTTGGCAATAGAGCCTATAAGCAATAATATTCCGAATGAATTCAGATTATTCCAAAACTACCCCAATCCTTTCAACCCCGTTACAACTATTGAATTTGAATTGCCAATAGAGGACAATATTAAAATATTGGTACATGATATTTTGGGAAGAGAAGTTCACAGGATAAGTGAAAACAGACTGAAAGCAGGAAAATATAAATTTGAGTTTAATGGTTTGAATTTAAGTTCCGGGATATACTTTTATACAATGTATTACACAAAAGGGAAGATAACTAGAAAAATGATTCTAAATAAATAGAAAAAATATGTTTCGTGTTCAGAAAAATATAAGTATATTTATACTCACGCAAATAGAGGGCTTCCCCTGAATAAAGGGGCAGTCCTTTTTTTGTTTGATAAATGCATAATTTTAATATAATAATTTTATGAAGAAAGCAGTTTACATATTACTCACTATTTCTTTGTTTCACCAGTGCGCAGGTGCGCAGTGGGTATTACAGCAGAGCGGAACAAACCAGATATTATATGACTTACACTTTGTTAACGAACAAACTGGTTGGGCAATTGGACTTGGCAGTACCATTTTAAAAACAACCAATGCTGGGTTAAACTGGTTTCAGCAGCAAAGTAATCTTAGCTCACCCCGTAATTTAACAGGAATTGATATGCTTGACGCTAATACAGGATATATTGTAGGACAGGCCGAAGCTATTTTAAAAACTACCAACAGCGGGAGTAACTGGATAGTATTGAGGGAAATGCCAGTAGGGCAGGGAAACAGTTATAATGATGTGGACTTTCTTAATACACAAACCGGGTGGGTTTGCGGTTTTGTGGGGCTTACCATGATAACAACGAACGGTGGTATTAAATGGGATTCAGCTTTTACAGGAAACAGTGGTCCGTTAAGAAACATAAAATTTGTCAATGATAACACAGGCTGGTTAGCCGGAGATGTAGGATACTTGCGGAAAACAACCAATGGAGGCATAAATTGGTTTTTCCAGTTTTTTGGAACTTTTTCGGATTATTGGTATAATTCACTTTGTTTTATTAATGAAAACACAGGATGGGTTGCGGGATATAACACAATAATGTTTGGTACAACTGATGGCGGAGATAACTGGGACACTCTTTCGTTGGTGAATGGAATATGCGTGGATTTTATTAATTCTCAAACCGGATGGACGGGTTCAGAAAATGGCAAAATATTTAAGACAACCAACGGAGGATATAACTGGTATGAGCAAACATATCCTGCAGTGGGAGGCTTTGTAACTGATATATTTTTTGCAAATGATAGTGTTGGATACTCAACATCAGTGTTCCAGATTTTAAAAACGACAAACTCCGGTGGCGCATTTGTTAGCATAACTAATAACTCTAATGAGGTCCCAAGAGAGTTTTCATTAAAACAAAATTACCCAAATCCATTTAATTCAGAAACTACTATTGAGTTTCAGATAATGAGTGAGGCCAAGGTTAGACTTGAAATATTTAACTCAATAGGACAATTAACTGAAATAATTATCGAACAGAATCTGAAAACAGGTTATTATCGTTCAAATTGGAATGCTACAAATTATCCTAGTGGAATATATTTTTACAGACTTACCGCAAATAACTATATTGAAACTAAAAAAGCGATATTAAATAAATAGAGAGGAGGCAGGCTATGTTCAATACGGGTTAAGAAGCGAAAATTATTTAATTTAAACCATTTGGTGATTTAAATTAAAAGGCAGGCAGCAAGGCTATATATATTACGTTCGCGCGAAATTATATAAAAATTCACTTTTTTACAAAAGGAATCTATCCTTTTGCCTGCCATTTTTATTAACTATTCAAATTTAACTAATGTTTCTATTTAATAACATATAAAAATTTTAACTATGAAACGGATAAAAACATTCTTCACAACACTGTTTCTTCTTTTCATAATAATTTCTTCTCAGTTAAATTCTCAATGGCTATATAACTTCAAATGTGGTATGTCTGATACATTCAGCGTACCGGGCTCAACGGCGATTGGTTCCGGGATGACAAAACCAATGTCAACTCTACCAATGAATGATACATCTGCATATTTCAGGGTATTGTTGGTGTATGTAGAGTTTAAAGGTGATACCGAAGGTGATGACACATACTGGCAGGATGGCAATCCGCCTACGTATGCTGATGATCTTTTTGCTCCGGTAAAATCAACAGGTTTAAATGCGTATTCAGGTTATTATATAAGCGATTACTTTAATAAGATCTCAAATGATAAATTTGATATGATAGGAGACGTAAAACATATTATTCTTAACAAAACATATTCTGACTATTCTACTTCCGGTAATTGTTATGCAAATGCTATGCTTGACGTTCTGAGAACATTGGACACAAGTAGTAACCCCGCATATAAAGTCAATTGGCCGAGATATGATTTATGGAGGTATAATTCATCGACACAAGAATTTGAAATGATTGATGATGGTTATATTGATATGATCTATATACAATTTAGAAAAGAAAATATGTGCGGCATGGTATCCGGGGGTTATGGTTATTTGGGAGTTGATTACACTACCATGAACAACAATAAGCAGATAGACCGAAGAGGTTTGCATCCTTTAGGTTCCGGTGTAATGGGTATTAATGGCTGGAAAATGCCAATCGGCGCCGCAATCGGTTACTTCAGGCATGAATATTGCCATTACACACTTGGCAACCACAGACCATATAGCACTATCGCCGGAGGAGATGGCACTGAAACTGCTTTTGGCTATGAACTTGGATTTGCTCCTCAAGATCTGATAACAGTCGGTTTGGCAGATGTTACAACATACACAGGTTCAACAAACAGTTTTACGCTTGAAGATCTGCAAACAACAGGCGAAGTTTTAAAAGTACCCACAACAAACAGCGGCGAGTATTTTCTGGTATCCAACAGGAGAAGAATTGCGGGTGACGGACCGTATACCTGGGATTGTAACATGGCAGGTGATACTGCGATGGGCGAGCCGTTTAAACAATATGTTGATTATAGTAAGGGGTTATACATATATCATGTTACAGGAGGTAATGATTATCAATCAATGGTCGATCTTGAATGCGCAGACGGCTTATGGAACTGGGGTTTAAACGGCACTTCAACGCCGGATTGGGATGCGGGTCAGATATTGCCTGTATTTTACAAAACAGGTATAGGCAGAAATGATGATGATCCTTCAACAGGATTGTCAAGCTCAACCAGAATGTTAAGCAGGGACGGTCACAGTGTTGCCGACTATACATACTCAACCGGTACCGGCTACCACAACAAATGGTTTACAATAGGCGAAAGGCACACTTCATTGGGAGATAAAGGAGTTGACAGGGTTTTTTCAAATCTGGAAGAACAATATTGCTCCCGTGAAACTATGGGTGATAGATGGGATGCCTGGTCAATTGGCTATAACCAGGTTTTCAGTCCGTATTCAAGTCCGAATACCAAGGATAGAAGCGGAAATCAAACGGGCATTTTCATCATTTACGATGGATTATCAAGCAACACAGCTACAGTTAAGGTTTATCAGGCAGCAGCAAATACATCAGAAGAAGAAGATATCCTCGAAGCTACGCCGCCATCAAAGCCAATGCTTTACCGCCCGGTCGAAATTTTTAATTGCAACGGTACTATTGGTTACCCAAAAATAGTTTGGGATAATAATTTAGAGCCTGATATGTTAAGAAGCGGGTCCAGAGATGAATTTAAAAGATATAAGATATACCGGGCTGTTTCTCATTATTCCGGGATTGCACCTTCAAACTATACATACCTGAATACTTATGATGATTACACACCCAATGATACAGCAAACTTTATAGATAATAATGTTCTAAATGGCACAATAATCTATTGTGGTTTAGGCGGTCAATCAGGCAACGATACTTATTACAGGTACAAAATAGTTGCCGTTGATAAATATGATGATGAATCAGTTCCATCGGATTTTGTTTCCATCAGAGGTCATTCAATTATTCCGGATAGCCCGAATTTTAGTACTAACGAAAATCCAATGAGCTTTGCTCTGGCTCAAAATTATCCAAATCCGTTCAATCCTACAACTGAAATTAAATTCGAGCTGCCGCAGAATACTTTTGTAACATTAAAAGTTTATAATGCTGTTGGTCAGGTTGTAGCTGAATTAGTTAACAATGAATACAAAAACGCAGGCAGATACTCGGTCAGCTTTGACGGTACTAAGTTAGCCAGTGGTATTTATTTTTATTCAATAGAAGCCGGTCTTTACAAAGATGTTAAAAAGATGGTTTTGATTAAGTAAGTAAATGCTGATATAATATTCACCAAATAAAGGATAGGCTTATAACCTATCCTTTTTGCGTTTACGCGCTAAATATGAGCGAAATTACATGATTAAATGTTAAATTCCTTCAAAACATTCTCTATATTTTTTCCTCAAAAAACACCCTTAGCAGTCTTTTATTATTAATCACTAATAACTATTTTGAATTAATAATATGAAAAATAAATTAATTATTCCCGCTTTGATGTTCATTTTCTGCCTTAGCGCTAATGCGCAGTGGCTAGAGCAAACTAATCCCGCAAATAAAAGGCAGAACACGGTGTTCTTCCATAACTCGCTAACTGGCTTTACAGGCGGTGATACGGGAACAATTCAGCGCAGCACAAATTCCGGCGTTACGTGGTTCAGCTCAAATCTGGGTATTTCAGGGAATGTGAATGTAAGCGATATAAATTTTTCGGGTAATGATACAGGATACTGCACAGCTTCAAACGGTTCATTAACCGGTAAAATTTACCGCACCTCCAACGGCGGAGCCGTGTGGACAATAATGTTTGATACAACAAATATCGGAATGCGCGGAGTGTTTTTCGCAAATCCTATAACAGGCTGGGCTGTTGGCAACGGTACTGTTAAATACACATCTAATACGGGTATGAACTGGACCTCGAGGAATTTCAGCGGTTCAACCAATACATGCGTGTTCGCGTTTTCGCCTACACTTGTAATGGTGGGCGGATTCGGAAGCGCGGGTTACATTGCAAGATCGACTAATGCGGGAATTAACTGGAGCTTTCCCGGGCTTCCTGCGACAATTATGGATGTGAGGTTTATTCAATTCCCGGATGCGAATACCGGTTATACCGGCGGACTTGCGCTTGGCGGGCAGGGCGGTATGTGTAAATCCACTGATGGCGGTCTTTCGTGGAGCCTTCTGGCGGGTTATGTTGGTTCAACTCCGCTGAACGCGTATTTTATAAATGCCAGTACAGGATATGTTGTAAATTCATCAAGTGAGCTTAAAATGACAACCGATGGCGGAGCAAGCTGGGTGAATCAGACTATTCCCGCATCAGGTTCATTTGCTGATATCACAGGAAGCGGTTCATTTGCGATAATTGCAGGAAGAAAAATTGCTACCAATACAACTGTTAGCATTCAGCAAATATCAAATGAAGTGCCTGCAGAATTTTTGCTGGAACAGAATTACCCAAATCCCTTTAACCCCGAAACTAATATAAATTTTTCATTATCTAAATCCGGTTATGTAAAACTAACCATACTGGATGTAATGGGCAGAGAGGTATTAACTCCGGTTAACGGCAGCTATTCAGCGGGTAAATATAAGGTAGCCCTTGACGCATCACAACTTGCATCGGGAGTTTATTTCTACAGACTCCAAACGGCAGAATTCACACAAACAAGAAAAATGAATTTAATTAAATAATATATTTATCAATTAATAACTAAAGGAGAGCAACATTATGTCAAGCATATTAGAGCCGTTTGAAGGCGTAACACTTGAAGACTGGGCAACAGCAAATGCAAAAATGGTATCAGGCACAACCAAAGAAGAGATCTGCGGACTGCTTGGAATAGACATGCCAAAATGGGACCGCGTAAACGAAGAGTGGTTAGCAAGAATGAAAAACGATACATCATTTACAATTTCAACCAAGTACGCGGCAGCATTTAACCAGTCTGCCAGCGGTAACCTTGGAAAAGGCGGCGCAGCCGCGGCGCAATCAATAAGTTTTGAAAAATACGTTGAAGCAATGGTTGCGCAGGATGTACTTGGCAAACAGGGCAGAGACGCGCAGGACGTGCTGAAGGATTTCGGTATGACCGTTGCTGATTACAGCAATGTAAGCTCACACTGGAGCAGCCAGATGATGAGCGATTTTTCGCTGGCAATGAAAATGCAGACACTGATGACTGAATATACAGCAAAGTATGAGGCCATGAAGCCTGATTCACATAAAGACCTGGAGTTTTAAGGGATATCATTAGATGATACCACCCCAATCCGCCTTCGGCGGATTTTCCCCTCCTTAAGAAAGGAGGGGAGCTGTTACATAAATTTTTCTGCTTCCCAATCCGCCCCGGGTGGACCGGTTTGGAAGGCAAATTCAATATTAAAATAACAGGGTAAGTGATGGCTCAAGTCAATGAGATCCTTCGCTTACTGCCTGCGCTATCGCTTCGGCAGTCAGGCACTCAGGATTGAAAGATGACAGAATTTAACAAAGAAATTGACGCTGCATTTCAGAGCGCATGGCATGCGGCCAAAGGCGGCGATGCGAAGTGGTACGAAGTAATGCAGCAATACGGCGCTGAGCCGCTCAGCGAAGGCTTGAAAAAAGAGCTGCTTGAATCCGAAATGAAGATCGCGCGCGGGGCTTTCCCCATTGAGCTGCGCCGTGTGTTGGAAAAAATAATGGCGAAGTATCCCAATGATTCAAAAAGCTTCGCAATGGATCAGAAGGTGCTGGAATATTACCAGAAGATAAAACCGTTTACGGGTCTTGGTGATATTTTCGCGAATGCTTCAACGGGCACGCAGAAATACTCGCAGGGTCTGCAGAAGGCTAAGCATAACACTATTAAATGCAAGAATTGCGGCGCCCCGCGCCTTGAGGAAATGCAGTATGATAATTGTTTGTTCTGCGGCAGCGAGCTATTTGAAAGAGCGTGAGAAAAAGTGAAAAAGCAAAAGTAAAAAAGCAAAAATGTGAAGTTTCCCAAACCCCACATTCGCAACGTAGAGTTTGGTTAACGGGTGGGTTAAAAAAATTTTGATTAGCCCCGCTCTTAAGAGCGGGGTGTAGGATACCCCTATATTCGGGCCTTCTCCGAAGGAGTGCCTTCGGCAAGCCCTGATTGGTATTTATGTAAACTGTTAAAATAGTTATGTATATCTTCACTTTATTTTACTCACGGATAAATCCGTGGGCTAATGAATTAATTAAGCACAGACAGGAATGTCTGTGCTACTAAAAGCAGGGTTAAAGAAATGGCAGACTCATCACAGGCAGTACAGGATTTGGTTACAAGATGGAACGGTTTCCTGAAAAAAATTGAAGCGCGCTATTATGAAGTGCTTCAGCAGACAGAGGCTCCGCTTGATAATGTGATAGCGAACCTTCAGTTTGATAACATTATCATACATAATATTTCAAACGGGTTAAAGAACCAGACAGTGACACAGCTTTCAGAGAAAGTTGACGGAGCTGCTATGAAATTTGAAAATGAAATGCGTTCAGCAGGCGCTTCCTCCGGACTCATCTCACAGGAGCGGGGTAAAACGCATGTACTTAAGAACTGGATGGAAATTGAATACCTGAAGTTTGAGAACAAGCTTGCCGCGCGCGCCGCAAAGAAGATACTGGAGAACGTTAACGCACACATTGATGAAACAAAGATGCACCGCTGCACGCAGTGCGCGGCTGATCTGCATATAAACGTGTATTCATTTATGGCGGTTAACATTAAGTGTGAAAGCTGCGGCTCGGTTAACACCTACCAGCCGGATGACAGGGTGAGAGCGCTTGAGTGGTATGTTATTACTCCGCTTGCTGAAGAATACGCATTTGAAGAAAAACTTAAAGCCCGCACTGATAAGAGCGCGATGAAAGAATACTATAAAAAGTTTTATACATACCTGATGGAAAATGTACCCGATAAAAAGCAGTATTACGAGCGGGATATGAACGAAAGGTTAACCAATCCAATGTTTATGCTGTAACCACCCGGCAACTGAACCGCCCCTTTGTTGTAAGTGCTGCAACTTGTAATGAAATTTGTTTAATAATTGTTGTTATTAAAGAGGGGGGTAACAAATGGCTGCAGATAAACAAATAATTATCAATACGCTCAACTGGTTAATAAAAGAAAACAGCGCGGCGATATTTGCCATTGGTGAGCATTATGTCCAGGCGGCATCATCAATGCCGGGAGAGATTTACTGCGAAGCTGTAAGCCACCACTATCATTCAGGTGTAGATATCGGGCTGGAGTCAGCATTCATTAAAATGGGCTTTCATCTTGAAGAGGCCGGTAATTACAGCCGCCGATATTTAAGCGCTGAAGCGGAAAGGATAGCTGATGATATTGTTTACATTTTTGAGGAGATTTACGGGTCTGACCCCGCGGCGGAGTTTGAAGTCACCGAATTATAATTGTTTTTTGCCGCGCGGCAAGATTTAATATCATATTCCCCTACGCTTATTTATCACATTCATTGTTTTTAAATTTCGAGTTATATTTGTCTAACATTATTTTCAATTCTAAGGAGAGTAAAATGCAAATTAAACGGATTCTGCTGATATTTTTGTTATTTGTATCTGTTAAGTTCGTGTATGCTGATCAGCTTGCGTGGATAACCGAGGATCAGGCTATACAGACAGTGGATTATTTCAAAGAAAAAAAGATCAAAAATGTAATCCTTTGGTGCGCCTGCTGTGATAATGACGAGAAGATGAAAATTAAGGTCACCCGCATTTACTATAAATCCATTGAAAACCAGCCATACTTCCAGGTATGGATAGAAGGCAAGGACAAGGATGGCAAGAAACTGAAACAGGGTGTTGATCTTGCTTACGTTCACATAAAAAAAGATGGTGAATGGCACAGCGTGGGTACAGTAATGGGCTTTCAGTGTGACCCATGTACAAAATCGTTTAAGTTTTAGGTATTGGTTAAGTAGTATAGAGGGTGAGTGGGTGTGTAAGTAATGATCCTTATTGTGTTGTTGAAGTTACGAATTGCAAAAAAAAATTGCGCAGAATATGAAAATGCCTGAAGTTTTGGAAGGAAGCAGTGTTAAGTTGATTCCCTTAAGTATGGCGCATGCTGAAGAGCTTTGGGAATCGGCGAGGAATGAGGATTTATGGGAACATTATACTTTCCGTAAAATGGAAAGTTTTGAGAAATTCAAGAAATTCCTTGAGGGCTCGCTAGCCGAGGCGGAATCGGGCAAAGGATTTACATTCACTATTATAGATAAAGCCACGGGCAAAATGCGCGGCGGCACAAGTTTCCTGGATATACAGCCTGCATCGCGCTCACTTGAAATTGGCAGAACGTGGCTTGCAAAAGATCTGCACGGTACAGGATTTAATGCTGAGTGTAAGCTTTTGCTGCTAACATACTGCTTTGAAGAGCTAAAGCTGATAAGGGTATTTTTTAAAACGGACAGCAACAATCTTCGTTCTCAAAAAGCGATGGGAAAGATAGGGGCAAAGTATGAAGGAACGCTGCGCAATCACATGATAAGAGAAGACGGAACATTCCGGCACTCCGCATATTATAGTATTATAGTAAGTGAATGGGAAGAGGTGAAACTAAAACTAAGTGAACAATTATAAAACAATATCAGGTAGCAGGCGGGCTTGCCCGCCTGTTTGGGCCTCAGGCAAGCCATGACGCCTGCATGATTTGGATTGATATATGAACTATAAAGCAAGAATATTTATCGGGGTTGTTATCGCATTAATAGCGGTGGTATCATACTACATGAAGACGGATGAGAATCCCGTTACGGGTGAGAAGCAGAAAGTGAGCTTGACGGTAAAGGAAGAAATAGCGCTCGGGCTGCAGAGCGCGCCGGAGATGATTGCGGAGTTTGGCGGTGAGTATCGCGATAGCAAACTGCAGGCATATGTGGATAGAGTGGGCAATAAGTTAGTACAATCAACTGAAGCGGGAAGCTCGCCCTATAGGTTTGAGTTCCATTTGCTTGCTGATGAAAATACTGTGAACGCATTCGCGCTGCCCGGCGGGCAGATATTCATAACCTACGCGCTGCTTAAGCGTTTAAAAAACGAGGATCAGCTTGCGGGTGTACTGGGGCATGAAATCGGACATGTGATAAACCGCCACAGCGCGGAGCATATTGCCAAGCAGGAATTAACGCAGGGTTTGATAGAGGCTACAGATATAGCATCGGGTGACCCCGGGATGATCTCGAGGTTTGTAGGCAATATGGTGAATATGAAATACGGCAGGGATGATGAGCTGGAATCCGATGATTACGGAGTGAAATACATGATACAGGCTGGTTACAAACCGGAGGCAATGATAGAAGTAATGCGTATATTGAAAGAAGCCTCCGGCGGCGGAAATCAACCGGAATTTATGAGCACACATCCCAGCGCGGATAACAGGATAGAGAAACTAAAAGAGGTAATAACAAAGTATAAAAAGAGGTAAGGCTGTTGGTTGCCTCTTTGCTGAATAGGATATAGCGCTTCGACTCCGCTCAGCGCGACAAATTTGAGAGTTTGAGAAATTTCACACCCGAAAATTCTATTAACCGGGTGGATTTAAATATATCCAACATGAAAACAATAAATATATACACACTGCTTACTGCTTTATTTTTTGTTTTATTTATCAGCGGATGCTCAGGAACCAAGGAATCAACAACTTCGGGAAAAATCGAAGGTGTTGAGTGGAAGCTGGAATCATTAAACGGCAGCTCTGTAAAACTTAACAGCGGAAAACCCATCACGCTGAGTTTTGACGGAGTTAAACAAGGCATTGGCGGAACGGCTGTATGCAATAAATATTTCGGCAGTTACGTTACAAATTCCGGTAAACTCTCGTTTTCGGAAATTGGCTCAACAAAAATGATGTGCGATGATAATATAAATGAATCTGATTATTTTTCTATGCTTGGCGCTGTGGATGGTTACAATATTTCAGGTGGAAAACTGAACCTGACGGGCAAGGGTAAGACCCTTGCGGTATTTATAAAATAAATAATTGATATGAGATCACTTTTTTTTCCGGCGGTTATTATTTCCGCGGCAATCCTAAGCGGATGCGCTTCTTCGGGGGATACGGGTAACAGCAGACCGTTAACCGGTATTGAATGGATGCTGTACGAGCTGAGCGGTACAAAATTTGAAAATGAGAACGGCGAATTTGTAACCCTGGTATTTGACGGCGTCAATAAGAACATAAACGGCAAGGCTCCGTGCAACAGGTATGGCGGTCCATATTTAAAAAACTCCAACAGGATGACTTTCGGGGAATTATATTCCACAGAAATGGCCTGTGACCTGCTGAAAGTGGAAGAGGAATATTTCAGGAAACTTGGAACAGTTAAGGAATATAAGCTTTCGGGTGATAAATTGTTTCTGTATGATTCAACGGGCGCGGTGGTGATGAAATTCCGGCCTAAGTAAGGATGATAATTATTCAATTTATGCCTGCGGCTGAAGAATACATAATAAAGCCGCGGGCTTTTTAATTTATGAATGTAATAACAACAACAGAAGAGACCTGCACATTTGAAGACCTTGCGAAGCTTGAAAGCGCTATGTGCAAAGCGAAATCTGAGCTGCGCATTACGGGTATAGTAATACTTGCTCTTTCGGTGGTGCTGCCCTTTTTGCCGCCGAAGTACAGCGGTCAAAAGGCAATGCTGGATATGATGAGTTATTCGGCCGCGGCGGCGGGAATCGTTACGGTAATGGGGCTGGTTTTCCTATGGGCTATGTATTTTATGCTGTATGGACTGCATAAGGATCTTAAAAGTAAAATTAAGATACGGGTTAATACCTATGTAACGGGTATGGGCAGTGGAAAGTACAAAGGTAAACAATATTCTTACTTTACGGCAGCGGGGCTGCCATACAGAATGGGCAGGATACCGGCAGGTACCGGGATGATTGATAAAATAAAAAGGGGAGATCCTGTTGCCGTTGAATATTCTAAATATGGGAAGAAACTTCTCGGATTTGAAATGATAGCGACATTATGAATTTTTACATATCGCTCCTACGGAGCTCTTTAACTATTAAATCATTCTATCTACCTTCTTTCGCTTCGCTTAATAAGGCAGGCAAACATTTGAGTCTTCGCATGCATTTGGCACGGCCGGCTTGGCGGGATTGTTAATTGAAATTATTGCAGCTTGGACATAGTTCGCACACCACACATTCATTACATAAAGGCTTTTTAGCTTTACATACTGATCTACCGTGCTGGCCGATTACGTGTGAATACTGCACCTGCATCTTATCGGGAATAATTTCCTTCAGATCCATTTCTATCTTTTCGGGCTTATCGTTATCAGTCAACCCAAGCCTTTGTGATACGCGGTTCAGGTGTGTATCTGTCATAATTGCAGGCTCACCGAAGCAATTTCCAAGCACAACATTCGCTGTTTTCCTGCCTACTCCCGCTAGCTTTGTGAGCTCACCCATGGTTTTCGGGACTTCGCTATTGTGTTCGTTCACCAATGCTGCGCAGCAATTCAAAACACTTTTGGTTTTATTGCGGTAGAAGTTTATTGAGCGAAGTTCGTGCTCAAGTTCCGCGGGTTTGAGATTTAGAAAGTCGTTGGGTGTTTTATATTTTTTGAATAGCGGAACCATTACTGTGTTCACTCTTTCATCGGTGCATTGGGCAGCAAGCAGCGTTGATATCAACAGTTCAAACGGGTTGTTATAATCCAGGTGACAGCCTGCATCGGGGTATTCGTTGGATAGTATATTTAATATCTTCGATGCCCGTGTTGATTTAAGTTTGATTGATTCAGTCATCATAAATTCAAATTTAGAGTAAGGTAATTAATTAAAAAGGTAATTAGTGGTATTATGCCCTTTCAGGGCATTTTGCTCATTTCCTCTTTGCCAATGGGCTTTGCCCATCGTTTTGATATTACGCCACTGTCAAGGCCAGTCCTGCGGCCTTTGGGGCTGAAGATTATGGCGGGAACCGGTGTTGTGATCTTTCTGATATTATCAAATCTTATTTTCGTGAATCAAAAAAGTCAGTTTATATTTTTATGAGATTGCATATCTTGCGAAAAGCAATCATAAAGATATGGAAGTCAATATTATAAACGGAATCATAAAGCAATTTGAGTATTACAAAATGCTGGGTGAAAAAACCTTCGCGCAATTGCCAGATGAAGCACTATTCAGGCAGTATAACGATAGCAGCAACAGTATTGCTGTGATAGTAAAACACCTTTGGGGCAATATGCTTTCCAGGTGGACAGATTTTCTGACAACAGACGGTGAAAAAAAATGGCGCAACCGCGATTCAGAATTTGAAACAGATATCAACGGCAAAGAAGAACTCATAAAAAAATGGAATCAAGGGTGGGATTGTTTGTTTTCAGCATTAAATGATCTTAAGCCGGAAGATATGCACAAAACAATTTATATCCGTAACCAGGGGCATACCATACAAGAGGCCATTTACAGGCAGCTTGCACATTATTCATACCACATTGGGCAGATAGTGTATATAGGAAAAATGTACAGTAATGAATGGAAATCTCTTTCAATTCCCAAAAACAGCTCAAAAGCCTTTAACGATGCTAAATTCGCAGAAGGAAAACATAATGAACACTTTACGGACGAATTTCTGAAAAAAGATTAGATAATGCGCAAACTGATCAAACCGGAATAATCAATAATAATTGATATATCAATTGTTGATAAATCATATTATATTTGACCCATGAAAACAGATATAAGCCATAACATGGAGTTTTTCAATGCTTTGGAAAATTCGCTGAAACAGTACAGAAGAATGGCAAATGCAAAACTCGAACATACCGGGATTCAGATCACACTCGATCAATGGCAAGTTCTGGATATCATTGTTAATTTCGCACATATAACACAAGCGGAAATCGCAGCAAAAACCTCTAAAGATACCGCTTCAATTACACGGATAATAGGAATATTGAATTCCAAAGGATGGGTGGCAAGGCAAACGGACCCCGAAAACCGGAGGAAGCTCATTTTAAAGGTGAGCCATCCCGGCGAAAAAGAATATTACAGAGCTGCAGAGGTGATCTCAAAGTTCTCAATTGCAGCGGTTGAGGGAATTAAAGAAAAACGGCTTCGCAAGCTTAAAAAGATATTTAAGACCATAACAAAGAACTGCGAATAAATGAAAGATCTAATGAATTCACCTGAAATAAATTTGCGTACGGCCGTGTTTGATGATATTCCAAAAATTGTAGAGATGTACCGCGGGACTGTGCACGCCGTTAACGCAAAAGATTACACTCCCGAGCAAATTAAAGTGTGGGCAGATGGCCCCGTGAACTATCCCCGTTGGGAAAAAGCAATTGAGGAGCAGTATTTTGTGCTGGCTGAAATTGATAACACACCCGGGCTAAAGCCCGACCCCTCCTTAAAAAAGGAGGGGAATAAACTTATTGCCGGATTTTCATCGCTTGCAAAGGACGGCTACCTGGATTTTATGTATGTGAGCAAAGACTTTCAAAGATGCGGGGTTGCCTCTAAGCTGCTTGCAGCGATCGAACAAAAAGCTAAAGAGCAGAACAATCCGGAAATATACTCACACGTCAGTAAAACCGCAAAGGGGTTTTTCCTAAAAATGGGATATGAACATAAAGAAGATATCAAAGATATGTATAAGGGAGAACTGTTTATAAACGCATTGATGGTGAAAAAGCTATAAAATACCCGTTTTTGCATTGTTTAACCACAAATTGTACGCTAATTTTGTAGAAGTAAAATTATCCTTAATTGAATGCGCTCATCATATCCGCCAAACCATCCCCTTTAGATAATCATATTTCAAAAAATGAAAACGGCAATAATTTTTAAGACTAAGCACGGCACAACCGAAAAAGTGGCATACATGCTTGCCAAAGCTCTTTCAGCTGACGGAAGCGAGATCAGAGTAATTGATCTAGCAAAAACCAGGCAGCCGCACCTGGTAAGTTATGAAAGGATCATAATAGGCGGTTCAATTCACGTTGGAAAAATTCAGCGCGAAATAAGAACTTTCTGCGATAAGCACACCGATGCGCTCTGCGCAAAAAAGCTGGGCCTCTATATTTGCTGCATGGAAACAGATGAGATAAAACGGCAAAAGGAATTTGAGGACGCATTTTCTGAAAAACTAAAAAAGCATGCTTCGGCAAAAGGAATAATGGGAGGAGAGTTCCTGCTTGAGAAAATGAATTTTATTGAAAGACTTGTCGTACGAAAGATAGCTCATACTAAAGAATCGGTGTTTGATATTGACACTCAGGCTGTAAAGAAATTTATCAGCGAGATCAATTGATCAAACACCGCGCTGAATGAAACTTATAACCGTAAAATCATTTTTCCGGTTTACTTTTTTATTGTGGGTAATAATTGTTATTTTTGCGATATTGATCATTTAACATTATACACAAATTACTATTATAAAAGGATTTAATGAGAGACCAATGGGTTAAAGAGCTGTACGTGAGGGGTGAGAAAGCTGCCGACTACGATACAATATCAGAAATAAACCGTCTTGCGTTCGGCAGGGAAGAAGAAGCGAATCTTGTAAACGCGATCAGGAAAACCAAAAGCTATGAATTCGGCTTTTCGCTGGTGGCGGTAAAGGAAGACATTATCCTTGGTCACGTTTTGTTTTCCAGGGGATTTATTACACATCGCGGCAGAAGGTTCAAGTGTCTTATATTGGGTCCCATAGCTGTACACCCGGAGCATCAAAGAAAAGGAATCGGCAAGGCACTGGTAAACGAGGGATTAGAGCGCGCGAAGGAAGTTGGTTTCGGCGCGGTAATTGTTGTGGGTGATCCGGCATATTACAGCGCATTCGGTTTTAAGCCTGCAGGCGGAATGAGGCTGCGCACAACTCTTGGCATTCCGGATGAGAATTTTATGGCGAAGGAAATATCCCGCAATGCGCTAAGGGGTATCCTTGGGACAGTGATGTTCCCGAGAGAATTTTTGGCGCTGGCGGAAGCCGATAAAAAACGTGAAGCTGAAAAAGCGGCACAGGTGACGGAAAGTCCGGCCCTGCAGGTAATAGACGCAGAAAAGAATGAACAGGTTAATCCGGATCAAACTGAAAAGGATCCTGATATAACTCAGCAGCAGGAAGTTAGAAGTGAAGATGTAACAGGTGAAACAGAAAATGAAACAGGCGGTGAGCTGCCGGTTGAGGATACAGAGACAGATATTGGCGATAAACCCGCCGATAACAATGTAATGATGTAATATCGCGCCTGATGATTATTGACGAACAACCAACATCTTATGAAAAATTCACAATTACACAACTTATCTATCTGAATGAAGGCGGGGAGCAGGATTTTCTGAAGTATGAATCTTTGGTACTGCCCCTGCTTGAAAAGTACCGCGGCGGGCTTGAGCTCAGATTAAGGCCCGGGAGGGATAACTTTATTTATCCCACAGAGGGCGAGCTGCCGTATGAAGTTCACATAGTATCGTTTGAAACAAAAGAGGATTTTTTAAGGTTCAAAAATGACCCGGTGAGAATTAAGAATCAGGAGCTTCTTAAAAATTCAGTAAAGAAAATTACCGTAATGGAATCATGCGGATAAATAATTGTTTAATATAAGTAATTTATAAAATGAGTTATAATACAAATTATATATTTTTATTAATTATTACATTTTTTATGACAGCCGCATTTAGTGAGACTTTATCTGGTGATAACAGCACCTTGATGCAGTACGCGCTAAAAGTTAAGGAATTTGACACAACAGGCTCTGCCATAATAAAAGGCGGAGATGGCGAAATAAATATTAAAAATTCCGCGGGGTGTGTATTAAAATTCCGCGTAAACGATAAAGATGAACTGCGCACTTACCACTGCGGCATAGCTTTCATATATTTCGAATTTAAAAACGGGTGGCTGAAAAAGTACAATACACATGATAAAAACGGCGAATTAAAGGGTGATGATGAGTTTGGAGACCTTGCAACAGTGGAATATGAAATAAAGAAAATGAACCTGCTGCACGCGAAGTTTGAAGTACTGGACGAGGCTGACGGGAATATTCAGATGAATGACGCAAAGGATGAAATAGTGTATACCAGGGTATATGATTCAAAAAATAAAATCATTAGGGAAAATTATATATCAACAAAGGAGTACTGGAACGCCAGTAATGTTCTGTACAGACCGTGAGTTGATCCATGTGACCCTTCGAAATACCCGGGATGAAAATTTTTCGTTTATGATAACCGTTAAGTTTTGCCAGACGGTATTCAGAGCCCGGATAAACATTCATACGGTCTTCGACTCCGCTCAGACCGACATAGAGTGATCTTTACCTCCCGTTCAAACAAAATCTACCGTTACAAGAATCCTTTCGCCGAAGGCTTTCCGGTGAATATTATTAACATAGGGCAATGAACGTGTTTTGTGAATTTCCCCGGTTATATCTCCGCCTTTTAAGGTTACGAGTTTGCCGCCGGGTTTTATGAGACTCTTTGACCATGCGCAGAGATCCTGCAGCACTGCTACGGAACGTGAAACAACGTAATCATAGTGATTTTTCATTTTGCCGTTCATGAAACCGCCCGAGACAAGGGCTTCAGCCCTGCCGCATATTGCGGCGGCATTGGTGAGCTCCATCCGCTTAATGATATCCGAAACTACGCTAATTTTCTTTTGTATGGAATCAACCAGCACCAGGTTAACTTCGGGGTGGTGGATAGCTATTACGATGCCCGGGAATCCACCGCCGGTACCAAGATCGAGGATGTTGAGTCCGGGTTTGAAATCAATGCCATGGAAAAATAATCTTGAGTCCTCTATCAAATCAAGCACGTTTGGTTTTTTCCGTGAGACAAGGTTTATTTTGGAATTCCATTCGATGAGCAGATCGTTATACTCTTTTTCCTTTACGAGTGTTTGCCAGTTATCATTAGCCATATGCGCAAAAATGGTAAAATGTTGTGATTAAAAAAATGGAAGGATACGGGTAGATACCGAACGTGTGACCCCTACGGGGTCATTTTGTTTTTTAACAACTGCGCTATAAATGTGTGACCGCTCTGCGGTCATTGCGCGTCTCACAAGCATTTTTCATTGTGATTCTCTTCTGTATTTAAAAAGATAGTAGCAACTGAGAGAGTTGGAAAAGGAGATTTTTGAATTATACGAGGGTTTTTCCATTTCAGATAAATTTAAAAATTGAACCCGCTGTTGGCTCCGTAGGAGTCAAACGTTTATAGGAAATCGAACATGAAAATCAAAACGACTCCATAGGAGTCGAACGTAAAGAGGCCGGAAATGAATGGGAAAAAAATTAGTCAGACCACCCTCCCTCCACCCTGGCGGTACAATGTGCAATTCTTTCCCTCACCCCCTGCCCCTCTCCCGGAGGGAGAGGGGGGAGATGACCTGAAAATGATATTCATAGAAAATGAACTCTGTTATCCTTTAATGTAGATAGAAAGTATCGATGCATCCGATGGAGAGACGCCTGCAATGCGTGATGCCTGGCCAATTGAGCGGGGTCTGACTTTATTCAATTTTTCCCTGCCTTCGGTTGAAAGTGATTTTATTTTATTGAAATCAAACTTCTCGGGTATTTCAACTGATTCCATTTTATTGAATGCCTCAACCTGCTCAGCCTGGCGGGTAATATACCCTTCATAGCGCATTTCAATTTCTATCTGGTCCATTATCATTTCACTCTGTCTTATCTTCCGGATCAGGGCATTTTCTGCAAAATACGGAATAGCAAGGAAATCACTTAGCTTAACTTCGTTGCGTTTAACTATCTGCGCAAGCTGGTCTGATTGCTTGAGCGGCGATGCGTTTACTGATTCCAAGTACCCGTTCATATCTTTGGGTCCGGCAAAAATTGATTTAAAGTAGTTTATACCTTCATTTATCAGCGCTTCTTTTGCCAGGGTATTGTTATAAATATCATCCGGTATCAATCCATACTTATGGCCGTATTTCATAAGTCTGCGGTCGGCGTTATCCTGTCGTAATATAAGCCTGTACTCAGCGCATGAAGTAAATATGCGGTAGGGCTCTTCGGGAATTTTGTTGATCAGGTCGTCTATCAATACTCCGATATATGCTTCGCTGCGTTTTAAAATAAAGGGCTCCTCCCCTTTTATTTTAAGAGCTGCGTTTATTCCCGCTATGAGTCCCTGTGCCGCGGCTTCTTCGTAGCCGGATGTGCCGTTGATCTGTCCAGCTACATAGAGTCCGGGTACAAGTTTGGTTTCAAGTGTTAAATTGGTTTGGTATGTGGGCAGGAAATCGTATTCAACCGCATAGCCGGCGCGCATCATTTTAACTTTTTCCAAACCGGGAATTGTTTTGAGCGCCGCGTACTGAATTTCTTCGGGAAGGCTTGATGAGAAACCATTCATGTAAACCACGTTGGAATTTATTCCTTCGGGCTCAAGAAAGATCTGGTGCCGCAGTTTATCGGCAAAGCGGAAAATTTTATCTTCAATCGAAGGACAGTATCTCGGACCTGCGCCGGTTATTCTGCCTGTGAACATTGGAGAATCGTCGAATCCCGTGCGCAGAATATTATGGGTATCTTCGTTGGTGTAGGTTAAGTAACATGATATCTGCGGCAAAGCCGGGAAATTTCCGTTAGAAAAAACCGAAAAAGGTGTTGGGTTTTCGTCACCGGGCTGTTCTGAGGTAACCGAAAAATCTATAGTATCCAATTGTAATCTTGGAGGTGTGCCCGTTTTTAGGCGTGCGGTTTTAAATCCTTGATTTAACAGATAATTAGAAAGCCCTTTGGCGGATTGCTCGCCGTATCTGCCGCCTTCGTTCTGCTGGTGACCCATATGCATAATTGCATTCAGAAAAGTGCCGCTTGTGATAATAACAGCTTTGCATGAAATTTCATAACCGAGCGAGGTTTTAATTCCGGAAATATTTCCGTTTGGATCGCGCACGAGTTCATCGACTGTATCCTGGATCAATGAGATATTCGGGCAACTTAAGATATATTCTTTAGCTACTTTCGAATACAGATCGCGATCGCTTTGGCAGCGGGGAGACCAAATAGCGGGTCCTTTGGACTTATTAAGCAGCCGGAATTGAATCCCGCTATCATCGGCAATTCTGCCCATGACGCCCCCAAGGGCATCAATTTCTTTTACCAAGTGCCCTTTGGCTGTGCCGCCAATTGCGGGATTACATGACATTCTGCCAATAGCATCGAGATCCATAGTTACCATACCCACTGTACAGCCCATGCGGGAAGCAGTCCAAGCCGCTTCAATGCCCGCGTGCCCGGCTCCAACTACGATGATATCGAAATGTTTGTTGTTTAGTGACAATTAAAATGATTTTCTTAGATTCTACTTTCTTGTGACCACCCTCCCGCCTCTGGCGGGACAAGCTGACTCAGGCTTCGCCTGAGCCACCCATCCTTATAAAATGATGGGAGCTATGAAACAGCCTGACCCATGCGCCATGCGCAATAATGTTTCACGTGAAACATATGAATTAATTACAGGGCTCAATCCCCCACTCATCAGAATCCCTACACTTCCAGTTGCGATTAGCGACAACGATCTTCCAGGTAGTTTCGTTCTGCTTTACTAAAAGTTCAAATTTTTCTGCAGCCATGTTTTGATGAACCGGGTTATGGTTGATCATAACCACCAGAATTCTGCTGTGAGTTTGAGGACTCAGCTCATACGTAAACTTTCCTTGTTCGCTATCATATAGAAAATCATGATAAAACCTTGCAAGTTCTTCGGCAGAGGAAATATCATATTTGGTGGACAAAATTTGGTTTATGCCGGATATATCATCCTTAATGGTATCTTCCCCACATCCTCCAAAAACTACGATTAACAACAAAACTACCATAGTTCGAAAGCTTGACCCAAATGTTTCACGGGAAACAATTGGCGAAAACGAAAGATTTTTGAAGAAATTCATATTAATTTGCTACTTGCCTATACAGAACTTTGTGAATATGTTATTTAAGATATCAACATTTGCGGTCTTGCCAATTATCTCGGAAATGGAATCCATGGCAGCTCTAATTTCAAATGAAATCAACTCGTTACCGCCGCCCTGCTTTATCTGTTCCCGGGCATTCACAAGATATTCACAAGATTTCAACAAACAATCCCTGTGCCTTTCGTTTGTAATTATCACGTTACTCTGATTGTTTTTACCAATGAGCTCTTTGGCCTTGGAAATAATTGTCTTTTCAAGCGCGTCCATTTTTTCGCCTGATTTTGCCGAAACAGCTAATGCAGCAATTGATTTGCCTGGCATTAAATCAATTTTATTAATGACCTTAATTGTCTTACTGCTATTATTGGTTCCAGAGAAAGCATCAACCTTAATATCTGAATTTATTACATCATCCACTTCAAGAATTATATCAGCTTCTTCAATTTTAACCTTTGAGCGCCTTACCCCCTCTTTTTCTATTACATCCTTCGTTTCACGGATTCCGGCAGTATCAACCAGATTGAATTGAATCCCACCCATAACAAGCGGCTCTTCCAGATAGTCTCTGGTAGTACCGGGAATATCGCTCACTATAGCGCGATTTTCATCAAGAAAATAATTGAAAATACTGGATTTACCTACGTTGGGTCGCCCAATGATTGCCAAATTGACGCCGTTTTTGATTATTTTGCCACTTTCATAGCTCTGTGTCAACGAATCAAATTTAGCGATTAGCTTGTTTACCTTTTCAAGCAGAACATCCTTTTCTACCAGGTCAATTCCCTCTTCAGAAAAATCGAGTTCAAGCTCAAGCAGCGAGCAGTAATTGATTAGATCTTCGCGCAGCTCTTTTATTTTCTTAGAAAATTTTCCGGTCAATTGCTGCAGCGCCAGGTTGTTTGCCTGTTCGGTCTTCGCTTTTATGAGGTCTGCAACAGCTTCTGCCTGCGCAAGATCCATCTTTCCGTTAAGGTATGCGCGCTTTGAAAATTCACCCGGCTCTGCGTGAAATGCTCCAAGCTTCGCGAGCAGATCACTGACCTTGCGGTAGATATAACTTCCGCCATGCGTAGAAATTTCGGCGACATCTTCGCCCGTGTATGAATTGGGAGCTTTGAAAAATGTAACAACCACTTCATCAATAAAATCTGCCCCGCTGAATAGAAACCCGTGGTGTGTAGTATGTGAGATGTAGTGGTCAATGTTAGCCGGTAAAAACTCAGCATAACTCTTTGATAAACAGTTAGATATAAGCGAAAATGTGTCTTTTCCGCTTAAGCGAATGACCGTTATGCCTGACTCCCCCACCATGGTAGCGGGCGCAAATATTATTCTGTTATCAAAGCTCATAGTATTTAACCTCACCCCCTGCCCTTCTCCTAGGAGGAGAGGGGAGCAAAGAATAGCAAAGATAGGGATTAATGATGAGTGAAAAAATGAATAACAAAAGCATAATGTCAAAGCTCAAATGTCAAAATTCATTATTATGTGTGACCCCGATGGGGTTAACCTGGTTTGTAAATAATTCCGGATATAAATGTTTGACCGCTTTGCGGTCACATAGACGTATTAATAACTTAGGTTTGTTGAGCTAAAAATTATTTCTTAGTTTGTAATGTTTTATAAAATTATTTTTGGATATGAGGATCAACATTATTTTAACCGGTGCGACGGGAATGGTTGGCGAAGGCGTGCTGCTTGAGAGCCTTGATAATCAGGCGGTAAGCAGAGTGCTCGTAGTTAGCCGGAGACCCTGCGGTGTAACCCACCAAAAGCTCGAAGAGCTGGTTGTAAAGGATCTTGCAGCGCTCTCCCCTGCTGAATCAACTATGCTGGCGGGATATGATGCCTGCTTCTTTTGCGCAGGGGTTTCTTCCGTGGGAAAGAAAGAAGCTGAATATTCCAAGCTTACCTATGATATGACAATTAATTTTGCGGAAGAGTATAAAAAAGTTAATCCTGCTATGCCGCAAACATTTTGTTATGTTTCGGGCTATGGTACTGATAGCACGGAAGTCGGAAAGTCAATGTGGGCACGGGTTAAGGGTCATACCGAAAATAAGCTGCTGGAAATATTTGCGCAGGAAGGTAAACCTTCCGGCGGGTATATGTTCCGCCCGGGAATTATGAAACCCATCAAGGGTCAGAAGCGCGTACTGAAATTTTATTTCGGCTGGCAGATCACATATCCCATTATGAGATTCTTGATGCCAAAGTTTGCATGTACGCTTCAGGATGTCGCGCGTGCGATGATCAATTGCACTATCCATAGGCCGGCGAAGCATGTTTTGGAGGTAAAGGATATTGTTGAAACAGCGAAGAGCAGATAACAATATATTTCTTTCTCCGTCCCAAGTTTCTACTTGGGGCGGAAATTGCAGAGAAGCTATGCTTCTGGCTTAGCATCAGGCTGAAGCCTGATAAGAAATATACGTTCCCAAGCAGAAGCTTGGGAACGAGGACGAGGAAACAAGAATGAATAAACTCTCTTCATTAATTCTCCGTCCCAAGTTTCTTCTTGGGGCGGAAATTGCGGAGAAGCTATGCTTCTGGATTAGCATCAGGCTGAAGCCTGATAAGAAATATACGTTCCCAAGCGGAAGCTTGAGAACGAGGGGTCGAAAGGCTGACCGCTCTGCGGTCTTAATTTTTTGTAGCTTAAACAATTAACGGGATATACATGAAATTGTTAATAAACCGTGAGCAGATATTAACGTTGTACGTGTATTTATGGGAAATCGGAGGTATTTCTATTAAAAACATTGACAAAAGTGGATTTTTTAGCTATAATGCGAAGCGAGACTGAGATTTTTAATGTTAATAAGTTGTGAATAACTGTTCATAGCCTGTTAAAAAATGTTTAAAACACTCTCCTCCAAAAACATCACACATTCAAAGTTATTAACAAATTCATGTTAACAACACCTCACAAAGAGGATTAAGTTAATAATTTTTATTGTTTTAAGATTTTAATTTCATTGTTAATTACTTTTGGAATATTGAAGTTTTTATATATTTAAAGCGTTTATTTTAATCTTAATTTTAAATTAACACTGTTTACTCGTTTAAAATATAAACTTAACAGAAAATTAACCGGGCAAAATTACAACTGACCATTTTATACAACTAATTTTTTAAAAGAAAGAAATTGAGCGGACACGAATTAAAGAAAAGTGACGATACCTATTTAGATCCATCCATCACCAAAGAATATATTAATGATATAACATTCCCGGCAGAACCATCAGCGGCAGACGATCTGAAGCGTCAGGAGGCGTTCAATACGTGGACCCGCTTTATGGATATTGTTAAACTGAATGTATCAGACCTGAAGCTTAACACATGGTTTAAGCCCATTAAAGCAATTTCGCTTGAAGGCAGCGTGTTAACAATATCGGTACCCAGCCAGGATTATTACGAAATGATAATTTCGCGCTTCGGTGATATTGTAATCCGTGCGATAAGATCAATACTGGGCGATGAAGCGAAGATATTGTATGTAATTGACCCCAAGACGACATTTTCACAGGAGCCTGAGCTGCTCGAGAATCCCCCGCTTACCCAGGAAACAGGGAACGTTACGCGGGCCGGCACCGACCAGAATACATTTGATCCCAATTTTTACAGACCGGGTATAACTGCGGTACAGGTAACGCCTGAAAGCGATCCGGCATTAACACAGAAATGTTTTTTGAATCCTGAATACACCTTTGAGAATTTTGTTAAGGGTAAAAACAATGAGTTCGCAACGGCTGCGGCAATATCAATTGCCAATAAACCGGGCGCACAATATAACCCATTAATGCTTTATGGCGGTGTAGGACTTGGCAAAACTCATTTAATGCAGGCTATAGGCAACCAGATAAAAGCCGCAAACCCGCAGATGAAGATAATGTATCTTTCGGGTCCGGATTTTACCACCAACTTCATTCAAAGCATCCGCATGAACAAGGCGCATGAGTTTGAAAGATTTTACAAGTCGCTTGATATGCTGATAGTTGATGATATCCAGTTCTTAGAAGGCAAAGAAAGCACACAGGATTCATTCTTCCAGATATTCAATTCATTATACCAGCTCAAAAAGCAGATAGTACTTTCCTGTGATAAACCGCCGCACCAGCTGGAAGGCCTTGAAGAACGCCTGATAACCCGCTTCCAGTGGGGTTTGACGGTGGATATACAGGCGCCTGACCTGGAAACAAGAATTGCCATCTTAAATAAGAAGTGCGAGAAAGAAGGATTCAATGTACCTTACGAGGTACTTGAGTTTATTGCTTTAAATATCAAAGATAACATCCGTTCACTTGAAGGATGTCTGAAGAGTCTTTTGTTTGACGCTGAGCTGACCCGCTGCCCTATCAACATTGATATGGCAAAGCGCAGCGTACTGAAATTCGGCGGTATAAAAAACCGTAAGCAGAATATTGATATCAGCGTTATAATAGCATCGGTCTCGAAATATTTTAACATTGATGAATCGTTGTTAAGGCTTAAATCAAAGCAGCAGGAAATTGTTCACGCCCGCCACACAGCAATGTATTTAAGCAAGGAATTAACTTCATCATCGCTGCAGACAATCGGCGCGCATTTTGGCGGAAGGAACCACGCAACTGTAATTCACGCATGCAAATGCATTGAAGAAGTTATTAACAGAGATCCTTCGTTTAAAGATAAACTCGAACAAATCAAAGAGATGTTATTAACATAAAATTGTTGATACATCATAAATTTATATCAAGCTATCCACATTTCACGGATAGCTTTTGTTTTTTATAATATATGTGTAAGGTGATGTTAACAATCTGACATATATTTAACAAACCTGTTAACAAAAATATACATCAATTATTCTATTTTCATTCTATTTTTAAAGATAAACCGTTAAATTTATACTTATTAACAGCACTACTACTACATCTTTTTTTATTATATAATAAAGAATAAGTATAGTAATACAGCCAAAAAGGCGAAATAAACAAATAGTGAAATAGTGTGTTGTCATTCTGAGAGAGCTGAGCGGACGAAGAATCCACTTTTAACTTCATAATGGATTTTAAATTAATTCAGGGTGACAATAAAAATATAAAATTTAAATTATTCTCTACGAATTATTCAGGGTTAATGCTCGAAAAACTCACAATAAAAAATTACCTGCTGTTAAAGAACATTGAAATTGATCTTTCAAAGGGATTTAACATAATTACCGGTGAAACCGGCGCGGGAAAATCGATACTTATAAACGCGCTTAATTTATTATTGGGCGGCAGGGCTGATTATTCCATTATCAGCAAAAATAAAGATAAGATGATAATTGAAGGGATTGTGAGCGTTTCAAAGGAAAATAAGGCTATAATTAGCAAAATACTGAAAGAGCATGAAATTGAATCGATGATAACCTCACCCCCGTCCCCTCTCCTAAAAGGAGAGGGGGGAGAATCCTCTAAAATAAATAAAGATGAAGGTTTAGTTCTTATTATCCGGCGTGAATTATATACCAAGGCTTACAGCCGGTGTTTTATTAACGATACCCCCGTTGGTACCAATGAGTTAAAAGAACTGGGTGAGATAATAATTGATATTCATTCACAGAATGAGCACCAGTCATTGTTAAAAAAAGAAGTGCATATAGAGCTGGTTGATTCATACTTAATAAAAAAAGAAGGAAAAAAGTTTGAAGATAAACTGAATAGTTATAAACAGGGTTATGAACAGCTGTTGATAAAACGAAATGAATATGACGAGATAAATAAAAAGAAAAGTGACCTTGATACCAAACGGAGTTTTATTGATTTTCAATTGAAGGAAATTCACGAAACCGATCCTCAGGCAGGTGAAGATGATGAACTGGAAAATGAACTTAAGACCGGAGAAAATATTGAGGGAATAAGGGAATCATTAACCCTTGCATATTCTAACCTGTATGATGATTCAGGCAGCGTACTTGAGCGTATCAAAATAGTAGAAAAAGAGCTTGGCAAAATAGGGGAGTATAATACAGATATCCAGAAAATTATGGGTGATGTAAGCGAATCAACAACCGCTCTAAGAGAAGCAAGCCGTTTGATTGAATCACTGCTTGAAAACCTGAATTTTGATCCGGCCAGAGTTGAAGAAATTCGCGAGCGATTATATAAGCTGCAGTTCCTGAAGAAAAAATACGGCGGCTCAATTGATGAAGTCATTAAGCTAAAAGTTACTCTTGAAAAAGATCTGAGCCTGGTGGATAATTTTGATGATACTATAAAAAAACTCAGGACCGAAATTGACGAACTTGTGAAAGACCTGTTCAAAAAAGCCGGGGAGCTTTCAAAAACACGCAGAGATAAATCAAAACAGCTTGAAACTGAAATAGTTAAAATATTGAAGGAAGTTGGGTTTGAAAATGCGGAGTTTAGGGTGGAAGTAACCTCACACACGGCCCCTAATGTTGATCCCGCTAAGCAACTAAAGTCAGGAAAAAGCGGGACGGCAAAAAGCGCCGAAGGAGAGGGGAGCAATGCCTTAAACAGCAATGGCTATGATGACATTGAGTTCATGGTAAAGATAAATAAAGGTGATGAATTTTCTTCACTGCGGAAAACCGCTTCGGGAGGGGAAGTATCGCGCATTATGCTTGCAGTGAAATCGGTGCTGGCCGGCGCCGATAAGGTTGATATACTGGTATTTGATGAAATTGATACAGGAATCAGCGGCCGTATTGCTCAGAAAGTAGGCAGAGTGATGAAGGGACTATCCGGATACCGCCAGGTTATTGCTATTACGCATTTGGCGCAGATAGCCGCGCTGGCTGATGAACATCTGCTGGTGGAAAAAGAGACGGAGGGAAATTCTACAATTACGAAGATCCGCCCGCTTGATAAAAACGAGAAAGTTATTGAAGTTGCAAAACTGCTCAGCGGTGAAAAAGTTACCGATGCAAGTATTAAGAGTGCGAAGGAATTGATGTCAGTGTAAGGCAAAAGACATCCCGCTAAGCCCATTCTTAGTTAAGGAGGGGGATTTTTTATATTTAATAATTACTTTTAAGAATCAAAAATATTGAAATGAAACCGTTACCCTACCTTGAATTATATAATTTATTAAAACACAATTTTGCTTCGGCTAAGCGGGAAATTGATATACCCGAACTTGAGGTAAAAATTACACGCAGCAGATTCCGCTCCATGGGGGCAGCGGTGCTGCCCGGAAAGAACAATTATTATTGCCGGAAGCATGATATCAGCTTTTCAGGCGAAATAATATATGAGGGTCTGCCGGAAACAGAAGAAAGATCGATCCTGCACACCAGCGACAGTGATATTACATGTAACGATGAATTTGATTATATAGTTATTAACAACCCGGGCCAAAGCGATAGCAGCAAAGCAATTTTGCTTTTCCACGGACTCAATGAAAAGAAATGGGATAAATACCTGCCATGGGCATACCGCCTGCTAAAACATACCGGCAAGCCGGTGATATTATTCCCGCTGGCGTTTCATATGGACCGCGCGCCTAAGCAGTGGTCCGCTGCGGCAAACATGAATGCAGCCGCCAAAGAGCGGGCGCACAGTGACCCGCTTAACAGCCACACTTCGTTTGTGAATGCGGCAATAAGCTCACGCTTGGAAGCAAATCCACAGCGGTTCTTCTGGTCAGGGCTGCAGAGCTATATTGATGTATCGGTTTTTCTGCATGAACTGAACAGGGGCAGCGTAACCGGTTTTGCAGCGGGTACCGCTGCGGATATATTCGGTTACTCAATAGGCGCGTACTTTGGGCTGATATTAATTATGGCGGGTGCAGGGGGACTTACGGAAAACTCAAAGCTCTTCGCATTCTGCGGCGGAGCTACACTGGACAGAATGTATCCCATTTCCAAATATATTCTTGACGCCAAAGCGGCATCGGCTATAAGCAGCTATTACCTGGAGCTTTTGAACAATAATTTCAAAAGTACTCCGAGGCTTGATCATTACTTAAGCCAAGAGCATCCCGAGGAAGCATATTTTAAATCGATGCTGCTGTATCACCATTACAAAGAACTGCGCGAAGAACGCCTGCGCGGCGCAGCCGGGCGCATACGCGCCATTGCATTGAAGCAGGATTCAGTTGTGCCGCCGGTTGAAGTGATGAACACGCTGCAGGGCGAAATGCGCGATATAGAAATTACAGTTGATATCGAAGACTTCCCGTACCCGTACTCGCATGTTAATCCGTTTTCGCTGGCCGAGAAGCATTCAATGGAAACAAATAATGCATTTATAAAAATTATAGATAAGGCGAGCGGGTTTTTGGGGTGAGGGGTTGGGGTTGCAGGTTATCCCGCAAGCGGGATTTCAATCAGTTTTTCAAACTGATCTCAGCAGGCTACAGGTGACAAGTTGCGGTTTAAATTTGAAAAACATACGTGTGACCCCGATGGGGTCAATATTTTTCCTGAAGTTCTTAGCTATATATGTATGACCGCTCTGCGGTCAATGTTTACAAAAAAAGACTCCTTCAGGAGTCTAATGTTTATAGATTATTGCGTAACAAAATATATTCGACTCCATAGGAGTCGCATGTTACGATAAAAAAGGGATCGTTTTGCGGTTCGTTCCGTCTGCCAAATGCGGATTACTTTCCGGCGCCGATTGACCACACCCACTTGTGCAGGTTATGTGGAAAGCCGGGGTTATCGAGGAACATCAGTACGCATTCATTGCTGATAACATTGATCCCGTTCAACATACAATAACGCACGGCTTTATCGCTCACAGAGCCCTGCTGAAACCATACGTTCTTAATACCGGCCGCTATGATATCATCAATAACATGCTCAGTTTCGCCGGGCGGAATAACAAGTATCACCCCGGCGGGTTTTTCGGGAAGCTCCTCAAATGCGCTGAACGCCCTGAGACCATCAATAAAGTTCGCGCTGCGGTGCATAGGGTAGATCCGCATATATTTTTTATTCATAGCGGCAAGTATCATATTGCCGAACTTCTTCTTTTTCGCCGATGCGCCGAATAGCGCAAAGGAACGCAGCTTCATAAAATTTTGTATTTGCAGTAAATTTTTTTCTTTTTTCATGTCCTATGACCCCACCCCGTCAGCGCATACGGCGCTGACTGCCCCTCCCCAAAGGAGAGGGGCGAAGTGTTTAATTTTTTGATCCCCTCTTCGAAAAGCACTTTCGTTGTTTTCTCTTCTCCCGTGTATCTAAGCCAGTCTTTCGAATTGACAGGGGGGAAATATAGGAGGGGTTTTCAGGTATATCCAACAAAATTAAGTGAATTCATGTGACAATTGGTATGATGAGGGTCAGGTGATATCATGATAAATAGATGATCCGAAGCTGATTAATTTCCTTAATAAAAGCAGAATTTTGAACTTTTTGCATTTCAAAACTGCAGCTAAAAAGCTATTTTGCGGGTAACAAAAGAACGTAATTCATAAATATTAATCAATTTACAGTAACATGAAAAAAATATCAGTTCTGGTTTTAGGTTTATTCATCGTATTGGTTTCATCAAATGTACTGGCAGGGGAAAAATGGGCAGAGCTTGAAACATACCACAAGGTAATGTCAACAACTTTCCACCCGGCTGAAGAAGGTAACTTTGAGCCGATAAAAACACGTATTGGCGAAATGGTTGAAGCTGCCGGCAAGATGAACAGTAATCCAATACCGGCGGAATATAATAAGCAGGATATTCTTGATGCAGCGAAAAAGCTTGAGACCGACTCAAAAGCACTTCAGGATAAAATAACAGCAGGCGCAACCAACGAAGATATATTCAAGGATCTCAATGCGCTGCATGATACTTTCCATACCATAGTTGGATTATGCAACCCGAAGGAAGAGCATAAGTAACAATGAGCAATGGGCAATGAGTAATCCCGCCAAGGCGGGACTTCGAAAATTACGCTGTAATTTTCTTGTGAGCAATGGGCAATGAAAAAGGAGTAAACAATAAAAATCCCCGTTAATAGCGGGGATTTTTATTTTGAAGATTCTTAAAATTTAAATAAGATTCCTGCCTTCGCAGGAATGACAAAAGATGATCTTAAATATCTGCACTAATTGAATTTTATCAGATCCTTCGCTTCACACGTCATTACATTCCGTGCGGCGCCCAGGATTGGCGGTTATTTCATATATTCTTCCTTAAGCAGGTAATAGTAGGCGGGCATCATGTGATGAACGAAGGTGCCGGCAATGCCGCCCGGTGAAACGAATTTCTGTTTATAAGAATCAGTTGGCATAAGTATAACAGGTGAACCCGTTACGGTGTAATCCATGGTGGATACATATTTTGGTTCCTTAAATTCCGGCAGGAATTTGTTGATTATTTTGTACAGCTCTGTACCCGTGTACCTGATCAATATATCCCGCGCGTCGTTCATATCACCCAGTACGCGTTTTTCTATGAGTCCAATTACCACTCTCGGGAAAAACCCAAGGTTAGCGGCCAGGGTTGAATCCACGGGGGTGAACGGATCGTTATGCTTGAAGTCATAGCGCGTCTGCGCTGTAGGTGGCATCTGCGGTACCCAATCCATCTGGTTAACCACGCGGTGAGACCAGCCATTGCGGGTTATGAACTCAAAATCATACGCGTAGTACAGGTTGCCCGGCTTTGGCGCCGCGCTGCAATATGTTTTAAATGTAACATCATTTGGAATTGTACCGTACGGCAGGTAATAAAAATATGAGCGCATCAGGTAGGCGATTGCCGCGCCCTGACTGTGCCCGAAGATGATAAAATCCTTTACGCCCTTTGAATAATACTCATTTATCTTTTCTATTATAGATGGCGCAAGGTATTTCATTCCCAGCAAGAAACCCGTATGCACAGCGGCATTTTTATCTGCGGCAAGTTTATAGTTGAATGTTTCTTTGCCGAACTTAAGCGAGCCCTCCGCGGGAACCATGGGCGCGTAGAAATCAAGCATCCACGATTTTTCGGTGGGAACGGTTCCCCGGATATTTATAAACGCAACGGAATCACCGCTGAGCCACATATCCCACAGGTTATCAAGCCCCACGGTTTCGCTGCGGTAAACATGCTGCCAGCCAAATGGGTATGGGTCAGCCGGCGGTACCTTGGTGGTATCGGCGTAGCGTTCGGTCATTTCAAGTCCGCGTGCGTATTCGTTGGCATCAAAGCCGGGTTTGAGTTTTTGGGAAAGAACAGGTGAGGCGATCAGGCAAAGAAGAACTAAGTAAACAGTATTTTTCATATTATTAGTAATTTATAAGTGCAAAGATAATTAAATTATTGGTAATGGCAAAGTAATTCTTGCTTGATAAGTCAAAGGTGAAACGTGATCCCGCTTCAGCGGAACTGCGCCTCACGCCGAGGCGTGAGGCTTGAACAGCAAGAATCAGACTGCAACGAAGTTTACCTTCTATAAAAATTTCTCTATTTAACCATTCTATAATAAAAGTTATCTTAGAACCTCACCCCAGCTATCATTAAGGATCCCGCTAAGGCGGGACTTCTCCGAAGGAGTTCCTTCGGAACGAAACTGCCGAAGCAGTTTCTCGGAGGGGGAGAATATTTTAAAATTTAACACGGATCTGAACGATTAGTTATATATGGACATTACTTTATTTAATACATTAGGCAGGCAAAAACAGATATTTGAACCGATTGAGCCGGGCAAGGTTGGGCTTTATACATGCGGTCCCACGGTCTATGACTATCAGCATATAGGCAACTTCCGCACGTTCATGTTCGAAGACCTGCTGAAGCGCGTGCTGTTATACAATGGCTACGATGTTACGCATATTATGAACATTACCGATGTGGGTCATTTAGTTTCGGATGGCGATGAAGGCGAAGACAAAATGGAAAAGGGCTCCGCCCGGACAGGCAAGACCGTATGGGAAATTGCGGAGTATTACACAGGATTTTTCCTTGATGACGCGAAGGCGCTGAATCTGCTGCCGCCCACAAAATATACCAAGGCTACCGATTACATCCAGGAGCAAATTGATATGGTGAAGTGCCTGGATGATAAAGGCTACACTTATGTGACAAGTGACGGTGTTTATTTTGATACATCAAAACTTAAGGATTACGGCAAGCTTGCAAATCTTGATATCGAGGGATTGGAAGAAGGCTCGCGGATACAGTTCAGCACCGAAAAGAAAAATAAAACCGACTTTGCGCTCTGGAAATTTTCACCGAAGGATAGCGATACGAAAAGGCAAATGGAGTGGGACTCCCCGTGGGGAAAAGGTTTCCCGGGGTGGCACATTGAGTGTTCTGCGATGAGTAAAAAGTTTTTAGGTGATACGTTTGATATTCACTGCGGCGGAATTGATCACGTGCCGATTCACCACACCAACGAGATCGCGCAATCGGAAGCGTGCAACGGCAAGCCGTTTGTACATTACTGGCTGCACGGGGCTTTCTTAGAAGAAGAATCAGGCAAGATGAGCAAATCAAAGGGAGAATTTTTGCGCGTGAAAACGCTGGTTGATAAGGGATACTCGCCGTTAGATTACCGCTACCTGTGCCTTGGTACGCATTACCGCAAGCGGCTGCTTTTCAGCTGGGAAATACTTGAGCAGGCGAAAACGGCGATGGCAAGGCTGAAGCAGAATGTACAGCAGATACGCGATGAGGCAAAGAAGAATTTTGACGCGCGCGACGCATCAATGCCGGAGGGCGAGAGGGAGAAATTCCTTGAAGCTGTGAACGATGATCTTAACATGCCGCAGGCGCTTGCCGTGCTGTGGGGCGTTGTAAGGAATGATAAGCTCTCAAGTATCGAGAAGATGAATCTGGTAAATGATTTTAACCGCGTGCTGGGGTTAGATCTTGATAAAGATATAGAAGCCGGTAATACAAACGTTCCCGCTGAAATTATGGAGCTTGTTGAAAAACGCATTGCGGCAAAAAAAGCTAAGGATTTCAAGAAGGCTGATTCATTGCGCGATGAGCTGAAGGCTCTGGGCTGGGAAGTGCTTGATAAGAAGGATGGTGTTGAAGTTAAGTATATTACGAATTCATAAATTTAAAGTAAAAGATAATGCCACAGGAAGAAATATTTGACAAAAAAATTGAAAACACAGGTCAAGAAACCGAAGAAGATATTTTATATCCAATTGGGCAGTATACAGAAGCTGTTATTTGGGCAACAGATTGGACAACGGAAACATTATGGAGTCAATTAAAACGAAAAAATATTGAATTAAATCCAAGATTTCAAAGAAGAGATGCATGGAATGAAGTTGCAAAAAGTAGGTTTATCGAATCATTAATATTAGGGTTACCGGTTCCACAAATAATTCTAGCAGAAAAAAAAGATAAAAAAGGGAATTATATAGTTATTGATGGCAAGCAAAGACTGCTTACAATTATGCAATTCTACATGGATAACGAAGAAGAAGGATTTAAAAAATTGAAATTAAAGGGATTAGAAATCCTTTCTGAATTGAATGATAAAGGTTACGAAAACTTACAGGAAGTAGAGCTAGATAATTTTCTAAATGCACTAGATAACCAATCAATAAGAACAGTGGTTATAAAAAATTGGCCTAACGAACAATTTTTATATACTGTATTTTTAAGGCTAAACACAGGAAGTTTAAAATTATCTCCACAAGAATTAAGGCAGGCTTTACATCCAGGTGACTTTATTGATTTCGCAGATGAATTTGCCATAAGTAGTGAATCAATAAAAGAAATGTTGGGAATTAGTAGACCCGACTATAGAATGAGAGATGTTGAATTAGTCATTAGATTTTTTGCCTTTAAATACTTTATTACCGATTATAATGGCAAATTAAAAAATTTCTTTGATGATACAGTCAACACATTAAATATTGAATGGAACGATAAAGAAAACCAAGTAAAAGCGGATGCGGTAAAATTGAATAGTGCTATAAAATTAACTTTAGATATTTTTACACCAGAAGCAGCCTTTAGTAAATATCAAAACGGAAAATTTAGGAATAATTTTAATAGAGCAATATACGATATTATGGTATATTATTTTTCAAAAGAGGACGTCTATATAATAGCAAAAGAACATAAAGAAGAAATCAAACAAGCATTTATCCAACTTTGTATTTCAGATGCTGCGTTTCTTAGGTCTTTTGAAACGTCAACAAAAAGCATGGAAAATACTTTTAAGAGATTATCTACTTGGGGGAAAAAATTAGTAAGTGTTTTGAATATATCAATCGAGATTCCAACTTTATTAAACGATAGAAGCATTAGCTTAGAAAATATTCAAAATATCCCGTAATGAGTCAATCTCAAAAATATAATAAACTTATTAAAAGATTGGACCAATTAAAAGTAAATCTCTTACCTTCCGTACGAGGCAAAGGGTATTATAATAAAAAAGAGCAAGATTTTATGAGAGGCTATAGACTTTTGGTGCACGCAGAACTAGAGGCCTATTTTGAAGAGCGGGCTAAAGATAAAGCAATAAAGGCATACAAAGATTGGGATACAAAAGGAATAAAAAGCAATATTTTGGTTGCATTAGTGGCTTATTCTGATGCAAATTTAGGTTCTATTAAATCGGAGCCCGACATTCACAAAAGGGTGAACAAAGCATTAACTACTTATATAACCTTTTTGAAAAAAAATAATGGAGTGAAAGAAGATAATATTCTTTCAATACTATTGCCAATTGGCATTAAGCCAGCACAATTAGATCAAACTTGGTTAAATGTAATGACATCATTTGGTGCAAGTAGAGGTGAAGTTGCACACAACTCTCACAAAACAGTAAGTCCCATAGACTTAGTTACAGAATTAACAACGGTGACACATATAATCAACGAACTAAAAAATGTTGATACTATAATTAATTCATTAAAGTAACTTTAAAATGAATTCAAATAAATCGAGTTTAAAGAATTTAGATATGCTTATTAAAGAAGTTATTAAATTTAGAGAAAAAAGAAACTGGAAACAGTTTCATAATTTGAATAATTTGCTATTAGGCCTTGGGATTGAATGTTCAGAACTTCAAGAATTATTTTTATGGAAAACCGAAGACCAAATTAACACGGAAATTAAAAGTAATAAATTTAGAAAACAAATTGAAAATGAGATTGCCGACGTATTTGTTTTCTTAATTTATATTTCGGAGCACTTTAATATAAACATAATCCAAGCTACTAATAAAAAAATAAGTTTGAACTCTAAAAAATATCCTATTAGAAAAAGTAAAAATTCCAATTTAAAATATAATAAACTTTAACATTATGTATACAATAGCGATTACAAATCAAAACTGGTTTGATTTTTTAAGCGATAAGGACTTAACCGAAGAAGTTAATTTTTGGACACCAACATTATGGAATCCCAAAATTGACCCCGGCTCGAAATGGTTTTTCATGTTAAAATCACCAATTCGTAAGATTAGCGGTTATGGGATTTACAGAGAGTATACTGAACTTTCTATTACGAACACGTGGGAAAAATATGGAGAGAAAAATGGTTCTGCAAATATGGAATCACTTGTAAGTATGTTATCAGAACATATAGATCCGAAAAATTATAATACCCATAAGATTGGTTCAATACTACTTACAGACGTTGTATATTACGACAAACAAAATTTTATACTACCAGAAACATATAACATTGATTTTCCAAGCGCCATTATGAAATATAAAAAATATGATGGTGAACCTAATTTTTAATTTAATATTAAAACAAATAATGATAAAAACTCTCGTAACTACATCGCTTATTATTGTTTTATTGTTTCTGGTTTCAACAAATACATATTCACAAAAAGCATATGATGTTGAAGGCAGGTATGCTGTCGGCAAAACGAACTGTACCATTGAGTGGAGCGAAAGCTCAAATGCTTTCCGTGTTTATTGGGATAACGGCACGGGCTACACGCTGCTGTTTTACAGCGATGAGTATCCGAACGGCAACATTGTTTATACCGAATATGAAAATGACGGCGTGACATATACCGGAACATTCACTTTTACCGATAGCGGCTGCAGTACCGGCAAGTACGACAGGTGGGATGGTAAGCAGTTTTCGATCAGGAAGAAATAAAAAGATACCATTAGGATCCCGGTATTTCAAAAATTTTTGTGATGTTCTTCTTTTGCTTGTCCAAAAGAAGAACCAAGAAAAGGACACCCATGAAAAACCGTCTGCTTCGCAGCTTAGAAAGCTAAAAATCCGGAACTCGTACCGCTTGCGGCGGTACTCAAACAGCCGGATTTTTTTAACGCTTTCCAATCTGCTTCGCTTTTCGCCGGTTTTTCATAAGGGGAGTTGTTTTGAAATGCGTATTTCTTAAATATTCCATAGAGTATTTTGGAGCATTCAATTTTATTTAATTAGTTTCACAATTATTTTTTCTTCAGAAACAAAACTCCCTTACGCCAAGTATCATATAAAAAAGGAGATTACAATGACTTCTTTGGTTATATTTCTGATTTTAGTATTCTCAATATACACTCAATCCGCTGAGCTGCGGAGCATTGATAACGAATACAAAGATACATGCCGCTCATGGGCTGATGCTGAAAGATTGAAGAACTCTGACGCCGTAATTATTGGCAGGCTGCAAAAGTTCACTCCCTGGGAAAAAGGTAAGGGAGCGGGTCACATGTTCTGGCAGTATGAAATAAAACTTTCAGACAGCACCGCTATTCCGGTAGTAAGCAAAGATAAATCAGACGGGGAATCAATTGTGATTGAAGAATATTTGAACGGTGAGGTTGTAATTTACGGCAGGATATTTTTCGGTATCATAATTGGTGATAGCGACCCAAACCACCAAAGTATGACGGGTTACAGGATTGATGCAGATGGCATAGTGCCGGCCGGGGCGGGTTACGAGAATGAGTCTAAGATAAGGATTGACCTGAGTGAATTCAATGATGATGGCTACAGAGTCCGCCCGGATGGCGAAAAGAGCGCGACACACTATGAGTTTTGTATTCCCGCTATAGACTCAATATTGGCTGAAGTGAAAGCTATGGATCCAATGGCTGAGGTGATGAAAGGCTCCAAGGGCCGTTCAGGCTGTACGGATGAAGAATGGCTTTTGATATCATCAACACGCAAGGCGCGGTTTAAGGAGATAATCAAACAGCAGGCGGCGCTGCCGTACATCAGGAAAATTACGGAAACGTTTTGGGAGTGAGGCGGGTACAGGTTGAAGGTTACAGGTTACAGGTTAAAGGCTGCATATTGTCCATCAAGTGGGATTTCGCTTCTCTTAAAATGACAGGACTCAAATGCCAAAAATATTTTTGTAGCGGGGAGGCTTGCCTGATCCCGAAAAGGCGTCGGGCAAGCCGCGACGCCTACGAAGAAAATTAAATCCTTTTAGCAGAAATAATTATATTTGAAATATTTTAACGATATTTGTATGAATTAAGTTACTTCATCCAAAGAAATTCATAAATGATAAGAAAAGTTTTACTTGGAATATTCCTGCTTGTTCTTGCGGCAGTGATATTCCTTTTTTATTTCGCATGGCGTTCGCCTGCGTTTTATGAAGGAAACATTGAGTGCAAATTCTCTGTGCCCCCGATGACGATGGCTGAGTATGACAGCATTTCGCAGACTCACCCGCGGCCATTTATTATTGAAATTGACGCATCAAAGAAGGATCCCAAATGGGGGAAGGTACTGTTTTACGGTGCAGCGCATACGCGCGATAAAAACGACCCGCAGATAGCGGATATTGAAAAGCGGTGGGATAGTTTCGATCCAACGTTATGTCTCGTTGAAGGCAGGCCGGGATTTTTGGTGCCGGGGCTGATGGATCCTGTGGAAAAATTCGGTGAGGCGGGTTATGTGTATAAGCTTTCGCGCCGTGACGGCGTAGAGGCGTTCACATGGGAGCAGCCGCTTGATAGCGAAATTACAGCCGTGCTCAAAAAATTCAAGCCCGAGCAGGCGGCGATGTTCTATATATTACGTCCATATTTCAGTAATATAAGGTTTGGCAAACCGAATAACCCGGATGAATATGTGCAGGCTTTCATAGAAAAGCGTACGCTGCATCCGGAATTACAGGATACCATTAAAACCGTGGGTGATATTGACGCAATCTGGAACAGGGAGTTCCGCGGTAACGATAAGAACGGTAAGCCAATAAAAGATTGGCGCGAAACATCTGATGAATACGGGCTGCCCCTGTGGCTGGGTGATGTTTCTGCGGAGAGTAATTTTGTGCGCAATGAGTATCTTGCGTGTTTGATAGTGACATTGGTTAAGCAGGGCAAACGTGTTTTTGTGGTTGGCGGTTCAAGTCACCCGGTTTGTATAGAACGTACATTGAATTTGGAATTGAGATAAATATAGATTGACTAGAAAATTATGATGGCGGCAGGCCCCAAGGGGGTAAACAAAGCCATGCCGCCTACAGGACAAAGATAAATTTTTTTGTAGCGGGCGTGGCTTGCCCGCCCGTAAATCTTCTAATCGTATATGCCATTTAGAAAATACAAAACATTAAGGCTAAAAGACTACGATTATAGTCAACCGGGTGCATATTTTGTAACAATGTGTGTTAAGGATAGGAAATGTTTATTCGGTGAAATTTCCGGCGACGAAATGATACTGAATGAAGCGGGCATAATTGCGCAAAATGAAATTGTGAACATTCCGGGTCATTATGAAAATGTTGAACTTGGTGAATATGTTGTGATGCCTAATCATGTTCATTTGGTTGTTTATATATATGATTTAAGTGGCGTCAGGCAAGCCGTGACGCCTACAGTTTTCAAGGCGGGCGTCAGGCAAGTCGTGACGCCTACAGTTTTCGAGGCGGGCGGCAGGCAAGCCAAGACACCTGCTAAAAACATAAGGCTTCAGGATGTAGTTGGGTCTTATAAATCCGGTGTGAGCAGAGAAGTAAGAAAAATACACGGATATAAAGACTATAAATGGCAGCGCTACTTCCATGATCATATTGTAAGAACCGACAAAGCGCTTGAGAATATTTCGGACTATATCAGTATGAATCCCTCAAAATGGGCAGAGGATATTGAGAATGAATTGTTTATTTCAGTTTTAACAGAAGAAACGAGAACAAATACAGCAAAAGAATTCTACAAAAATTTAACAATATAAAATTATGTTTACAGTATCCACACCGCATTTTTTGGTGAATGTTGTTACCAAACCCGAAGTTGCAGACCATTTAATACCAAACATTAAAAAATTTGATATTGTGTACTATGTAAGGCATGACCTGAAGGGCTCCAGGCCCACAGATGCCGACGAGAAAAATATTACTAAAGTGCAAATGCTCTGCCGCCGGGGAACTTTAAGCGATATTATGAGTTATGTTAAGGAGTATTACATTAAAGGTTACGGCGCGGTTTGTTATTACGAGGAAGTTAATGTGCCGATGTAGAGTTTTTAGAAGATAATCGTGCCACGAAATCTGATTTGACGGAACGAACGAAGGAAAGAAATAGCAGTGTTGCGCTGACATTCATTCAATCATATTCGTGGCACGAAACACACGGAGTTTATGTTTACCCTTATTTAAAAAAATTAAATTGATTATTTTTGTTTTATGGGTGAGCTTAAAGCGAAAGATTCCGTGAAGTTGAATTACCCGGTGGATTTTGTTTACCGCACGGTAACAGATATTGCCAATTATGATAAATGGTGGCCAAGCGAAGTAAAAAGCGAGCTCGAGTATCTTGATCCTGCAATTATCGGCACGCGTATTAATGTTCAGAACGGACCATTTGTAAAATGGAGATCGGTGGTGAGCGGTTTTAAGACAAACAGGCTTCTGGCGGTAGATTATGTAGATGGCGCATGGACAGGCAAAACAGCGTGGAGATTCGAAGAAATTCCTGGCGGCACAAAGCTAACCATGGAAATTGATATCAGCTGCAACAGGCTGTGGCTTAAGGCTGTATCGAGAGTGATGAACCTGAGCCGTATGCACTCAAAGCAGATTAGCCGGATCTTTGGTAACCTTGGCGGGTACTTAGAAAACAATTATGAAGAATACAAGAAACAGAATAACGGCACCGGCGGAATTTCAGTTTCGGGGATAGATCATTTAATATTAAGGGTAAAGGATATCGCCCGTTCTGCCTTATTCTACAGGGATGTGTTCAGAGTAGAAAATACGTCCCATGTCAGCGGTGAAATAACCCTGAGTTTCGGTAACCAGAAAATACGGCTGGTGAAAGAAACCGGTGGGTTTACCCCTGATAAGAATGAAGTTATATTCAGAATGTCGCTTAACACTCCCCCGGAAAAAGTTAAATCAATTTTGAAAGAAAAAAAAGTTGAAGTACTGCCGGGACCGTTCTATGATTCCGCAGTCAATACCAACAATGAAATGTTCTTTATTAAAGACCCTGACGGATACTTAATTGCACTGAGATCAAATATGAACAGTTAAGGATTCTGAAATAACATAACATGAACATGTTTAAAATGAAATCAATTTTTCTAATTTGCTTTTCCTTTACTGTATTTTTACAGAGAATATTATTTTCGCAGGATGCCGCATTTTATTCAAAGCAGGGTGATTCACTGTACTACCTTAAAGAATACGAGGGCAGCGTAAACAGGTATGAACAATCATTACAAATTGACCCGCTGAACGCAGATGTGATATACAATGCCGCATGTGTTTATTCGTTGCTTGGTAAAACGGATGCCGCTTTTGGAAAGTTAGAAGAGCTTCCCGGTTTAGGATATGAAAATGTGAGATGGATCTCTAAGGACAGCGACCTTGAGAAATTGCGGGACGATGTACGCTGGAGGGCGCTTCTCGAAAAGCTTCAGGGTAACCTTGATAAGCGAAAAAATATTGGCAATATGAAAATAGTAACAACCGATATCAGTAATTTCTGGGATATGTATGATGCTTATAAGAATAGCGGAAGCATAGATGACATTTCAAATCTTTATTTTGCCAAAAAAAGCGCGGGACTGAATGCCTTCACAAAACGACGGGTTATAAACCCGAAAGAAATGGAAAAAGTTCTTAAGGCTTATCCACGATACCTTGAATCTATAAGGAGCAATACATTAAAGCTGGCCGGAGTTAAGGATAAGCTTAGGAGATATTTTCTTAAGCTTAAGGAAATATATCCCGATGTTTATTATCCTGATATTTATTTTACTATAGGATGTTTCAACACAGGCGGTACTGTTTCTGGGAGAATGCTTTTAATTGGCGCAGAAATGATGTGTGCTGACGAAAATTCACCAAAAGATGAACTGAATAACTGGCTTAAAGGTAATATTGGTGAATTCAGCAATATAGAAAAGATTGTGCTGCATGAATCCATTCACACACTGCAGGCAACGGGCTCAGAGACTTTGCTTGAAGCTTCGATCATAGAAGGCGTCTGTGATTTTATAACTTATCTTATAACAGGGAAAGAAATGTCCGCCCCTCATTACATTTACGGCAATAAGTATGAAAAAGGTCTGTGGAAAGAATTTAAAAAAGAAATGAACAGTACCGGGTTTCAAAGGTGGCTGTATTCCGGGGAATATTCTGTAGGCAGGCCCAGTGATCTGGGTTATTTTATCGGCTATAAAATATGCGAAGCATATTATGAAAATGCAGAAGATAAGCAAAAGGCGGTTAAAGAAATTATTGAGGTTGAAGATTTTGCGAATTTCCTTAAAAAAAGCAGGTATGAAGAAAAGTTCGATTAGGTTAAATTCAATCTTAAAAATTAAAGGAGGCTTTGCGGGCCTCCTTTTTTAATGACAAAAATTTATCTTAAATTTATTTAAGGGGACTGTTTTCAGAAAGCAGGGGCGTTATTTCCGCTTTTGTCAGGGTTACCTCAATGGGTCCCGCAGCGTAGGGCGCTATTTCATACGGGTTATAATAGAATGTCAGGCTGCCATCTTTATTTACTTTCCAGTTGTAGTTATAAGTAATTTTATTTTCAAACAACCCGCCTTTATCCATAAGATTTTCTCCCTGCTGTATGTTATTAGCTTTGCGGAATGATGCATCAATGAGTTCATTGAGTTTCTTTTCGAAACCGGCTGCAAAGATATTACCTAAAGAAAGCGTGTCCCCGGTTTCCCTGTTTATATTAAAATAGGCCAGGTAACTGTTGGGGTGCGCGCCGCCCATATATGAGGAGCTTCCGGATGAGATGCTTATCAGCTTTGGGTGATCCTGGTTCGCGGAAACATTCAGTTCCAGGTACCAGTACTGGGGTGAATCGGGATTTTCCTTTCTGAAAGCGGTGTATTGCGTTATAAAAGAATCAGCCGCGGCCTGCATGGTTGTAAGTACAGTATCACCAAAAGTAACGCCGCTGTTTATAATGCCGGTGATGAATTTATTGACCTTATCTTTATTTTTTCCTGAGGCTGCTTCGATATAATCAACCTTAAAATACGTGCAGGTATCATTGGGTGAGCAGTTATTGTATGATTTAAGGAACGATTTATCAGAAAACTTCAGATCATCTTCGGTTGGTTTGAAATCCTCAGTGTTTTTAACATCTGAAGTTTTAGTTTCATCTTTCTTCGAACAGGCCGTTATGAAAAACGCAGCAAAAAGAACAATAAGTATATATTTCATTTTAGTATTTTTAATTTAGAGGTTTTACAAATATAACAATAAAATAAATCCACCCCAAAAGGGAGCGTTAGAGGGGCGCATCAGATATTGCCGGATCTAAGCTCCGCATAGGCTGCTGAACATATCCATAATTTGCCGCACTTTGCCTGCTTCAGCGCTGAAGCGCATTCAAGAATTGTAGCGCCGGTTGTTATAACATCATCAGTGAGGATAATATTCTTCCCGCGGAGCTGCTGCGCAGATTCCGGATTCACAGCAAAAGCTCCTTTAACGTTATCTTTTCTTTCCGATCTATTAAGCCGTGTTTGGGTTGGTGTGTAGCGTGAGCGTGTTACCGCGCCGGTAACCACTTCAATTCCAAGAATGTTATTTATGCCTTCGGCAATGGATTCACTTTGATTATAAGTTCTGTCCCGCTTTCTTGCTTTGTGCAGCGGCACGGGGATAATGAGATCAAACTTTATCTCTTTTTCGGCGGCTGCAAGTTTACCGATCTCCTCTCCCAGTAATATGCCCGCTTTCTGCATTTTTTGATATTTGAGCGCATGAAAAAGCTGCTGAATCGCTGTGCCTTCACGAAACCAAAAAACGCTCATTGAATGATCAATATTCCCTGCTGCTATTTCCTCCTTTTGCCACGGATGGATCTCATCATAGCGCTGAAGCGCGGCGAAACACTTTTCGCACAGGTAATTTTGAGCGCCCGTTAAGGGTTCATCGCACGCCAAACAGGTATTTGGAAGTATGAAGTTGAGGAAACCGTTAAATATCTTCTTGAGCAAAATTTCCGTTAAATATCAGGTTTAGTTTTAGTTAAAACGCTTAAATAACAGCACAGTAAGATAACTTTTTGAATTTTAAATTCAAAGTAAAAATTATAAATTCAGGTTTTACGCAAAAAACCACAAAATAAGAACTTCGCGGCAGCATCTTCCGCGGGTTTTCATCAAAACATGGCTAAAACACCATCCACCAGAACCCGAGATATTATTGAGTATGATAGCGCTATAAGGCGTGAAGGCAGAGGATTGCTTTGCGGCGTTGATGAAGCAGGTCGCGGTCCAATAGCGGGTCCGGTAGTGGCGGCGGCGGTGATCTTCAGTGATGACGTTTATATAGAAGGTGTTTTTGACAGCAAAAAAGTAACTAAAAATCTGCGGGATTCACTTTATACACAAATTATCTCAGAGGCATTTTGCTGGGGCGTTGGAATAGTTGATAACCGGCAGATCGATGAACTTAATATACTGAATGCCACCAAAGAGGCAATGAACATAGCTGTTAGCAGCTTGAGCGAAGTTCCCGCTGTAATTATTGCAGACGGGAATTTTTATTTAAATCCCGCAGCAGAAGTGCGAAATGTAATTAAAGCCGATGAAAAAAGTTTTTCGGTCGCGGCGGCTTCAATAATTGCCAAGGTTACACGGGATAGGATCATGTGTAAGTATGAAGAGACATACCCCAACTTCGCGTTCTCTGCTCACAAGGGATACGGTACATCAGCGCATATAGAAGAGATCCTTGAATTTGGCTATACGGATATACACAGGCGTACATTCAGATTAAAAGCGGTTGAACAGCTTACATTAAATCTGTAATATGGGTAATTATGGTTAAGAGCTTAGGTAAAACCGGCGAGGCAATTGCGAAGGAGTATTTTGAATCACTTGGATTTGAAATTGTAGCGGAAAACTACAGGTATAACAGGGCAGAAACGGATCTTGTGGTAAAGGATGAAAAGAAGAGGGTGCTGGTATTTGTGGAGGTAAAGACGAGACGGAATAGAAATTTTGGTGAGCCGCAGGAATCGGTTACGCCAAAAAAACAGCAGCAGATGGTTAAATCAGCCGAAGGCTTTTTGATGATGACGCCCGGTTACGAAGATTATGAGAAGCGTTTTGATGTTGCGGCAATAATGATAGAGGATGGCAAGGCGAAGCTGGATCATATAGAAAATTGTTTTTGAACGTGAAGCGTCATCCCGCCAAGCAGAAGCGCGGGACCTGCAAAAAGCGCCGGAACGTCAAAGGTCAAACGGAAATAACAAGGAATATTAACAATTTTGATAAAGGAAGTTTATCAGATAATAATCTAAACAAATGCTTGACAGAATAAACCTGAAGAACATACTGGTGCTTGATATTGAAACTGTGCCGCAGTACGCAGCGTATGAAGAGCTTCCGGAGCAGTGGAAAGAGTTATGGAAGAAGAAAATGGCCCGCGATATCAAGGAAGGTTTAACACCGGATGGGCTTTACCAGCGCGCCGGTATTTACGCGGAGTTCGGGAAGATAATCTGTATATGCGCCGGATATTTTTTTGAGAACGGTTCGGGGCTGCAGTTCAAAGTTAAGGCTTTTTACGGTGATGATGAAAAAAAGCTGCTCGAAGAATTTAATGATACACTGAATAAAAGCTTCAGCACTGATGAGCATTTATTATGCGGACATAACAGCAAGGAGTTTGACTTTCCGTATATTGCGCGCAGATGTTTAATTAACAGGCTGCCTATACCTTACCTGCTTGATAATGCCGGCAAAAAGCCGTGGGAGGTGCAGTTAATTGATACCATGGATATGTGGAAGTTTGGCGATTATAAAAGTTTTACATCACTGAACCTGCTGGCTGCGGTTTTCGGGATTGAATCACCCAAAGATGATATAGATGGCAGCCAGGTGTGGAGCACATACTGGATAGATAAGGATCTTGAAAGGATCAAGAATTACTGTATGAAGGATGTTGTGACGGATGCGCAGTTATTGCTTAAGTTCAAAGGAATGGAATTGCTGAAGCCGGAAAATATTAGTTTTACAAATTAGTGAAGTTAACAATTATTTTTTAAATATTATTACAATAGATTCACGCTTTCGCGGGAATGAGGATGAAAAATGTTTGATTTAGATCTGATCAAAAAAGTTTACACAGAATTTAAAGGCAAGGTTGATGCCGCAAAAAAAGTTTTAGGCAGACCAATGACCTACGCTGAAAAAATACTTTACGCGCACTTATGGAATGAAACAGTTACGCCATATACAGGCGGCAAGGATTTCGTTGAGTTCGCGCCCGATAGAGTAGCGATGCAGGACGCAACAGCGCAGATGGCGCTGCTGCAGTTCATGTCCGCCGGCATACCAAAGGTTGCAGTGCCCTCAACGGTCCATTGTGACCATTTAATACAGGCGGAAGTTGGTTCAGCAAAAGATCTGCTAAGCGCGGAAAATGAGAATAAGGAAGTGTATGATTTTCTGGCGAGTGTATCCAACAAGTACGGAATCGGCTTCTGGAAGCCGGGCGCGGGAATAATTCACCAGGTTGTGCTTGAAAATTACGCTTTCCCCGGCGGTATGATGATAGGAACTGATTCACACACGCCAAATGCCGGAGGACTTGGCATGATCGCCATCGGCGTAGGCGGCGCAGACGCCGTTGATGTAATGGCGGGTATGCCATGGGAGTTAAAATTCCCCAAACTAATTGGCGTAAAGTTAACCGGTAAATTAAGCGGGTGGACCTCACCAAAAGATGTTATACTTAAGGTCGCCGGCATACTCACAGTAAAAGGCGGAACAGGCGCAATTGTTGAGTACTTCGGTGAAGGCGCGGATAATATTTCATGCACAGGTAAAGGTACTATCTGTAATATGGGAGCTGAAATCGGCGCGACAACATCGCTGTTTGCCTACGATAAAAAGATGTATGACTACCTTGCAATCACCGAGCGTGAAGAGGTAGGTAAACTTGCCAATGAAATTGCCGATTACCTTAGGCCCGATGAAGGCAGCGAAAAATATTATGACCAGGTAATTGAAATTAATTTAGATGAACTGGAGCCTCACATAAACGGACCGTTTACGCCTGATCTCGCGTGGCCGATCTCAATATTCGCGCAGGCGGTTAAAGAAAAGGAATATCCCGAAGAGCTTAAAGTCGCACTAATCGGCAGCTGCACAAATTCATCATATGAAGATATGGAACGTTCAGCATCAGTTGCGAAGCAGGCGCTGGAAATGGGGCTTAAGGTTAAATCAGAATTTACCATAACCCCGGGAAGCGAGCAGATAAGAGCGACCATCGAACGCGACGGTCAATTGGAGTTATTTGAAAAAGTCGGCGGCCTGGTACTTGCCAACGCATGCGGTCCGTGTATCGGGCAGTGGAAGCGCCATGATGTAAAAGAAGGAGAAAAGAACTCGATCATTACATCGTATAACCGGAATTTTTCCAAACGAAACGACGGGAATCCCGCAACAAACGCTTTTGTTGCTTCGCCGGAAATAGTAACAGCGCTTGCGTTTGCGGGTAAGCTTACATTTAATCCGTTAACCGATACAATAAAGAACAGTAAGGGCGAAGATGTAAAACTTGCAGAACCCACGGGCGATGAGCTCCCAAAGAACGGATATTTAAAAGGTGTGAACGGTTACGTTGCGCCGGCTGCTGATGGTTCAGCGGTGAATGTGGAAATTGACCCGAACAGCAAACGTTTACAGAGACTTTTCCCGTTTGTACACCCAAATTTTGAGAAGGATTATAAAAATATGCACCTGCTGCTTAAAGCGAAGGGCAAGTGTACCACCGATCATATTTCAATGGCGGGCCCGTGGCTTAGGTTCAGAGGTCATTTAGATAATATTTCAAATAATATGTTCATAGGCGCGGTAAACTGGTTTAACGATAAAACCAATCATGTAAAGAATCTGCTTACGGGTAACCATGATGAAGTGCCGAATGTGGCGAGAGATTATAAAGCCAACGGTATTCCCTGGGTTGTAGTTGGTGAAGAAAATTACGGCGAAGGTTCATCCCGTGAGCACGCGGCTATGGAGCCGCGCCATTTGGGCGGCAAGGCAATCATTGTGAAATCATTCGCAAGGATACACGAGACCAACTTGAAGAAACAGGGCATGCTGCCATTGACGTTCGCAGACCCGGCGGATTATGATAAGATAAGAGAAGACGATATGATAGACCTGGATGTAAAAGATATTGAACCCGGCAGCCAGGTTACAATGACACTGAAACACTCAGACGGAACAACGGAAACCGTTCTGCTTAATCACACGATGAATAAACAGCAGATAGACTGGTTCAAAGTTGGCAGCGCGCTGAATTTGATGGCGAAAAAAGCTTAAATAAGAAAAAAATATGAAGTGTTATATTATCACATTTGAGTTAGCATCAATTGGCAATTATGTACAACTTTATAATGCCATTAAAACCTACCGAATTTGGGCTAGATTAACCCGTTCAACTTGGGCTATAGTCACTGATCAATCAGTGAAGCACGTAAGAGATCACCTTGGAACTTATATTTATCCTAACGATCGAATATTCGTGGTTAAATCAGGAGGAGCAGCAGCTTGGCGAAATATTCGAGCTAGTTCACAATGGCTAAAAAAACATTTAGGGTACAAATAGACTTATGAAAGAAAAATTTTCAGGATACTATATACCCACAGAAACAGAATTTATTGAACTTTGGTCAAAGGGAACATTTGTATTTGACGCTAACGTACTTCTAGATTTTTATAGATTGTCAGATAACGCAATTGAATCATTATTTAACATATTTAATAAACTAAAAGACCGAATTTGGATTCCATACCAAGTAGCTTTCGAATATCATCAGAATCTTCATAACGTGATTGCTGAGCAAGTTAACAATTATGATAATTCTATGAAGTCATTATTTGGATTCAAAAAACAACTCGAAGAAAAACGTAAACACCCATTTTTGACGCCCGAAACACAAAAGAAACTTGACGAAGTTTGTTTATCTATTAACACAGAATTTGAAGAAAAAAAGAAGAAAATCAAAGAGTTATTGCACGAAAATCCAACTAAAAATAAACTAGCAGAATTATTAAAAGGAAAAATTGGAGAGCAACTTGAAGAAAAAGAACTAGAAGAAATATATAGAGAAGGCGAAAAAAGGTTTGCACAAAACATACCACCGGGATTTAAGGATAAACAAAAGGTCTTAATAAACGAAAAGTATGGTGATTTAATTATCTGGAAAGAAATTCTTAAAAAATCTATAACCGATGAGGTACCATTAACATTCGTAACTGGAGATTTAAAAGAAGATTGGTTTTTAGAGGTTTTAGGTGAAACTATATGCGGCAGACCAGAATTAATAAATGAATTCAAGAACCAAAAAAACAAATTGTTTTACATTTATACAACCGATAGTTTTATGAAGTATGCTTTGCAATATAAAATTGTAGACAAAATTGAGGACGAAACAATTAATGATGTCAAGCAACACCTTGAAGAACAAAAGGAACAAATTGCAACAGAAAGTGGTGTTTTAAGTTCTAATGCCCAAACTTGGGACTCAGATTCAGAGTGGGAGATTGATTTTGGAGAGAGTGATGAAGATGAAATAAACAATGAAAATTAAAGAAATATTTTATTGTGCATATTGAAATACCAAATAGTGCTTTTATTGGAAATATTGAAGGTTTTTTAAGGAATATCTTTTACGATACCAATGAATCTCTAAACATTACATCAAATCCAAAATGGATGTCATTACATCCAGTTGTAACCTGTATGATTTCTGCAATTGGTTTAGAATTTATTGATAACCAAAAGAAGATTTTTTTTGAACCAGTTACCGCTAAGTCTAGAAACTATTTAAGTGCAATTGGGTTATTTAAGATATTAAATGTCGATCCAGGTTTTCAAATTGCAGAACACGAAGCCACAGGAAGATATATACCACTTACGAGAATAAAGAATGCTAATCAATTAAAAGATTTCATTAACGAGATAGTACCATTGTTGCACACAACTCCCGAGCAAGCGGACCCAATTAAATATATTATAAGTGAGTTAGTTAGGAATGTATTAGAACATAGCAGATCAAAAGTAGGTGCGGTTGCATGTGCACAGTATTTTAAAAAAACGAATAGAATTTCTATAGGTGTTGCGGATAGAGGAATTGGCATATACAGCGCAATGGCTAAACACCATAATGTAAAATCAGATTTAGAGGCAATTAATTTAGCTTTGAAGCCGGGTATTACTGGCACAACAAATAAAGTAGGTGGTACCGAATATAATGCAGGTGCGGGCTTATTTTTTACCAAGAGCATTGCTTATGTAAGCAAAGATTATTTTATGTTGTATAGCGGAGACTCGTTATATAAACAATTAAAACCTAAAGTAACACCCCAACTAGATTTAGGGGTTGAAGTTTTCACAGACCGAGCTACAAAGAAAGAAAAATTACCCAAATGGCAAGGTACCGCTGTAGGAATTGATATTTCTATGGATATTAATCAAGATTTCAGCGTTTTATTGGAGTTTATTAGAAAAGCATACACGATACGACTTAAAAAGACAAAGGGAATCAAAAATAAAAAACCAAAGTTTATATGACTACAATTTATTTATTGGGGCGAACGGGAGATTTTGCAGAAAATAAGGATCTTGCAAGAGAGATTAGAATAAAGGAAATTATTCCAAATTTAAACAAAGGCGAAGAGGTTATTCTAGATTTTTCAGGTATTAATTCAGCAACGCAATCGTTTATACATGCGCTTATTAGTGATATAATTAGGAAAAAGGGGGTCAAGGTTCTTGATAAAATTCTATTTAAAAACTGCAACAAGAAAGTACAAACCATAATTTCGATAGTTGTGGATTATGTTCAAGATAGTTTATTAGAAACTAATTAATGTATGAACAATAAAGTAATAATAGCAATAGCGGCAGCAGCAGTTTTGGTTTTTGTATATATGTTCTTCTTAAGCGGTCCTAAAAGTACCGCTGAAGATGTTACCCCTGAAAAATTCAGTGAGCTTGCAAAAGAGCCGGATGCGGTGATACTTGACGTGCGCAGCGCGTTTGAGTTCGGCGGGGATAAAATTTCGGGAGCACAGAATATGAGCTATACTTCAAGCGGATTTAAGGCATATCTTGAAAAGCTTGATAAGAAGAAGCCATATTTGGTCTATTGCGCATCAGGTTCAAGAAGCGTTGGCGCGGTTAAGCAGATGAAAAGCATGGGTTTTGAGCAGGTGTATAATCTTAAAGGGGGCATTGAACACTGGAAATCAGAGAAGATGCCGGTGGTGAGATAAATACGTGAAATGTCAAATGTCAAATGTCAAACGTGATCCCGCAAAGCAGAAGCGCGGTACAGTCAAAACGCTGGAACGTGAAACATGAAACGTAGAAAAAATGAATCCGGTTTTCTGAAAAAACATTAATTCATTCATCCATTTCTTTTAATTTGAAATAATGCAAAACTTCCCGTTATTACAGGAGCAGCAGTATGTTAAGACCAGGCGGAGGATACACTCCGTTGCGAAGCTTGTTGGCAGGCTGCGCGAAGCGCTGGTACAGCCAATTGCAAAGAACGATAATTTATGGTTGAGCATTGTAAGCAAAGGACTCTCCACGCCCCCAATGAATGCGATAAATGAGCTGGAAATAGGCTTCAATGCCGAAATACTTGCGGTTGAAATAGCGGATAATAAGAACCGTTATGCATCAGTTACGGTTACAGGTAAAACTCTGAGTGAACTTTGCACTGAAGTGCTCGATGTATTAAAGGCGGATTTTGATATTACTCCAAATGTAACAGCAGGTGAATTTGACAGCGAACGTAAAATAGAAATCCACCCTGAATCGGCGCAGGAATTCCTGCAGCAATTTGTAAATTTTTCTGAGATACTGAATGCTTTCCAAAAAGGCATTCCTTTTAATGACGGCATTAAATCACAGGTTTGCCTCTGGCCGCATCATTTTGATAATGCGTTTAAGTGGTTCAGCGGGCGGAAGATAGATGAAATTGATGAGTTTATGGGGATTGGGGTCTCCAACGGTGATGAAATGTATGAGCTGCCTTATGTATATATGACAATTTATCCCGAACTCAGGAAAATGAATACACTCGAGCTCCCCGAGGGCGCGCATTTACATGATTCCGGCTGGCAGGGTCTGCTGCTGACATATGAAGCCATCACGGAAAAGAAAACTGCTGAAGAGCAATCTGCTTTGGTTAACAATTTTTTGGATGTTGGGTTTAAGGGTATTAAACGGGGATTTAGCAAGAGGTAAAGAATCAGAAGATCAGCCACTAATTTCACAAATTTCACAAATTTCACGAATTAAATCATCAAAAGTCTATATATCTATAATTAATATTGCCCAGAAGGACTTTTTGAAATTTTTAATACTTATTATTTCCTCACCCTTTCTTCTTGTGTAAAAGCTTAAACGGTCACTAATATAGTGCGTTTCATCGTCTTTAATTTTTAAAGATTTATCTAATAACTTTGCGAGCTCAGGAGTTTGAAATGAATACCAGAATCTAACACCCTTTATTTTTTTCTTTTCAAACTTTTCTGCCAATAGATATAGAGTTTTTACACCAAGCATAAAGGCTTTTTTGTTGGTAGGATTTTTAATGTACCAATCTACATGAAAATGATTTTGCGAATCCTCTATAATAGTTTTAGTTTCATGCTTCTCTCGCACAGCATAAAGTTTACCTAACCCCTCAAGCGAAATTCCCAAATCAGATACTAATATCCGGGACTTGAGAATTTTTCTTATTTCTCTTGGGATTTGAACTGAAAATGAAAAGTCAACGGGTAAACTATACTCTTTCAATAGTTTGTTAAACAAAAGGTTCTTTTTAAAATTCATCAGCTTTTTTAGAGACTCACATTAAGTTTTTTTATTCATCTGGAAGCAAACCAGAAGTAGATCCACTAAATTTTTCCCATTCAGCAATTTTTTTCATCTTTTTCTTTTCCAGGAAATCACCAGTCCATGGATCAAATGAATATACATAAAACCTGTAAGTTATTCTGGATCTTTCGTTTTCTTTAATATCCTTTATAATCTCGTATAGCTCAGTAACATTATACTTAAAAGAACCACTGTAGAAGGTCTTTGATCTGTTTTTTTCCCATCTTAGAAACCCAGAAACTTCACTAGAGTCTGTTAAATTCAGACCATTTTCTTTAGATTTCTCGAGAGCCAATCTCTTATTAATATGAAAAACCTTATTGGCAGACTGAACTTTCTCAAATCCGAAGTTACTATAAATATCATCTTCAACTATGTAATTTCCCTTCTCATCCAAAGAAATTCCGACCATATTTTGGTAATATTCAATTGAGTCCAGCTTTATATCGTATCTAAATGAAAATTCGTTGGGCTTTCTCTCTAATGGTTCCAGCCAGTTTCCTACATATCCTGCATCATCATAAGCACTGCATTTGAACGCAAAATGAATGTGGTTATTATAAAAATCTTGACCATATACAGCAACAATCAAACTGTCTGCAACTAGTTTCATTTTCACTAAGATATCATGGTGTGGAAACAATCTCTCATTAACAAACCATGAGCCTTTATCGTAGTCTACTGTATATGCGGGTGTCCCGTCTATAAGATATTCATTCCAGGTTCCTAAATATCTCCAATCTTTTGTAGCCCACCCTTCATGCAGGAGCTTAGTGGTATCGATAATATATCTTACGCTTCTCCAGATAAGGTCTTTATATTTGTATTCTTCATTATAGACCCGGTATAGTGAATTGCGAATAATTGATATATTAGAGGAGTCTGTTTCAATTTTTTCCTCACTGAACTGGCTATAAACTGGATTGCATACAAGTAGATATAGCACAATAAGTGAAATAACGAACTTAAATTTCTCGACAAAGTAATAAGTATATTTCATAACTAATATTACCCGAATTTTAATCTATGAAATTTGAAAGCAAACAATTAATTTAGCGCTTCAATTGTAAAAATAATTACAAATAAGTTAAATGGATACCCGCTTTCGCGGGTATGGATCAAATGGCAAAAAAAGAGATAAAAATATTCTGCTGGAACGTTAACGGTATAAGAGCAATATGGAAAAAGGATTTCCCGAAGTGGTTCAAAAAAACTTCACCTGATATATTGTGCCTGCAGGAAACCAAGGCGCAGGCAGAGCAGCTTGATGACGAAGTAAAGAAATACTGCGGCTGCTGGAGCGAATTCTTTTCTGCCGAAAAAAAGGGATATTCAGGTGTTGCCACGTATTCAAAGATTCCCCCGGTTGATTTTAGGAAAGGACTCGGCAATCCATACTACGATAATGAAGGCCGTGTGTTGCAAGTGGATTTTAAGGATTTCACTATATATAATGTTTACTTTCCAAACGGGGGCAGGGGACCCGAGAGAGTGAAATATAAACTCGACTTCTATAACGAATTGTTTTTTAATGTAGAAAAAAAACGCAAGAAGCAGAAGAATATAATTATATGCGGCGATTATAATACCGCGCATAAAGAAATTGATCTTGCGCGCCCAAAAGAAAATTCAAAGAACACTGGCTTCCTGCCGGAAGAGCGCGCGTGGATTGATACTATTATTAATATGGGATATATTGATATATTCAGAGAGTACAACCAAAAGCCCGAGCAGTACACCTATTGGGATCAGATAACCCGCGCGCGTGAGCGCAATGTTGGCTGGAGAATTGATTACTTTATGATAACCAAAGAAATGCGCTCACTGGTAACAGACGCTAAAATTCACCCAAAGGTAATGGGAAGCGACCACTGCCCTATAGAACTTGACCTGAAGATCTGAATTTGTAGCTTCTGCCGCAAAACCTTAATTTTAATCAGCACAAATAACCCCTTTACGTCACTATTAATATATTGTAAATACATTTAGTTAAGTACCCGGTAGCCATAACTACCAGAATTACGGTATGGTATTCGCTAACCATATACCCTATTTTTGAAAAGGGGAATAATTAACGATATAGGTTATATTAAATGAAACATTATACCGTAATATTTGTAAGAACAATAATTAAACAAACAACATGAAAACCTTTATTTTTTCTTTACTATTAATTGCGTCAATCACAATTGGCTCTGCTGCGCAGACAGGTTGTGATCCTTCGCTGAATTCAAGTCTGCCGCCCTCGCCATACGTTGATGGATTTTTAACATTTGATGGCAGCGGTGATTTTCTTCGTTCAGGTGACCTCAATCAGCTTGAATTTCCTTATAACTCCACTGACAGCTTTTCAATTCAATTCAGCATAAAGATAGATGAACCATTCAGGCCGATGAATATTTTTGGCAAGCACCGTTCAGCCGGATGGATCATAGGGTATCACAGCAGCGAATCGGGATATTTAAGCATTTATATTAATAATACGTGGAAGCGAATTTATTATCTTGGCGCTGATACCACATGGCATAGTTATGAAATAAGATACAACAAATCCACGCAGACACTTATGACCATGGTTGATAAACAGGTAACTAATACATACACCGAATTTACATACTCAAGTATGGCGGATAATTCCGCGTTTTCAGTAGGTAACGTTGGATTTTTCGCACAGTACGGACCGCAATCAGTTAACTTAACTTCATACTGGTTCAAGGGTTCAATTTCGTATTTAAGGATCAACTCAAACACAAACTGTCTTGTGAACTACGGATTTAACGAAGGGGGCGGTCAGGTTGCGAGGGACTCACTGACATATTTTTATTCAGACAGGACATATCCCGGCAGTTCAACATGCGGCACAGCGCACATGATGCTTGGCTATATGCCGGCAGAAGATACATGCGATCCTGTTTGGAGCGCGTTTGACCATCCCGCGAATTCAAGATTTGCTCCGTTGGGAGATGGTACGCAATACTGGTTCAGCAATTCAGGTATGGAGTACTATGCTGAACATTTTTCAACCGCAATGACAGTATGGAATAACAAACTGATAAATACCGGATATTTTAATCTTGCGGGGGGCAATGAAGCAAAATTCATTGCAGCCTGGGACGGCAATTCATGGTCACCCCTTGGCAGCGGCCTGAACCATGAAGCGCTTGGTTTAAGAGGTTATAACGGAGAGCTGTACGCAGTTGGTTTTTTTGATACAGCCGGCGGCGTACCTGCCAAGTATATCGCCAGGTGGAACGGAACAGTATGGCGCAATGCAGGCGAGCAATTCAATAATATTGCTAACACCCTGTATGAATTTGACGGCAAACTTATTGCCGGTGGATGGTTTACATCAATTGGCGATTCGATAATATCATATGTTGCTTCATGGGATGGAAATCAGTGGAGCGCGATGAATACAGGTATGAACGGACCGGTCTATGCTTTATGTGAATACCGCGGAGAGCTTTACGCAGCGGGTAAATTTACCATTGCAAGCGGCGTTCCCGCAGGCGGAATTGTAAAATGGACAGGTCATAAATGGATGGCAGTAGGTACGGGTGTAACTGGCGGCGAAAAGGCAATATATACGCTGGAAGTTTATAACGATGAGCTGTATGCCGGAGGATCTTTTATTAAAATGGGCGATACTTTCTGTTACAATATCGCAAAGTATGACGGCACGAACTGGAGCGCAACAGGCAGCGGAGCTGATGGTGCGATGTGTAATGTTTCCAGGGGAATTGTGAGCGCGCTAAAAGTATGTAATAACGAACTCTATGCCGCAGGCAGTTTCAGCAGATTGAATGACGTTATTGCCAACAAACTGGCAAAGTTCAACGGTACAAACTGGTGCAGCGTTGAATACGGAGTTGACTTAAGACCCCGCGCGCTGGAAGTATATAATAACGATCTTATAATAAACGGCGATTTTTATACCGCTTCAGGTGTTGCTGCGAATAATATAGTGAAGTATACGCCGGTAAGAAATCTGACGGGAATACAGAATAATAATAATATTCCGAAGGATTTCAGGCTTGAGCAGAACTACCCGAATCCGTTTAACCCGCAGACCAAAATAAATTACAACATAGCTGAATTCAGCCGGGTTACGCTGAGAGTGTTTGATATAACCGGCAAAGAAACAGCTGTTCTGGTAAATAAAGACCTGAACGCGGGCGCGTACAGTGAAAGTTTTAACGCATCAGGGCTGGCAACAGGAGTATATATTTACAGGCTTGAAGCAAAAGGCAAAGATGGTGTTGTTAGAACAGAAAGTAAAAAAATGGTTTTGATAAAATAGCACATGACAAATAAGTGCAAACAGAAGTTATAGAGAGTTATAAATTGTAAGAGTAAAGTTTTTTCCACCTATATAGTACCACATTGTGTTTATGTTGTACCTCAGTTTTTTCTTCATGTTGTTGTTCTTCTCCATTCCCCCGACCGTCCGGCACTTGCCGGACGGTCTTTTTTATTAAACAATGTCAGTCTGAGCGCAGCCGAAGACTGGAAATGAAAATAGTATTGCCCTTCGACTACGCTCAGGGCGACAAAAAAGTTCTCCTTATTCTGTTATTGGCCTAACTTTTTTGGTTTCTCTGCCAATAAACTAAGGGTATTAACTGAGACGCCCCAGCGGGGCCTCTATACAGGTGAAAAATATTCGTCCTATGTCTTGTATTTTTAATATCCACCAAGTCATTTGAAAAGAGGTTGTGAGAAATAATAATAGAACCGAGAATAATAGCAGCAGTTTTCATTTATATTTTACTTCCATAAATTTTCTTATGATCAACAGCAGCACATTAACCACGAATTTCACTAATTCCACGAAGTGAATTTTTTAATATGGAAAAAATAGTCGTTTTGCAGGTTGTTCTAAAAGGTTTTGCGAAGTCCCGCAACAAAAAGTAAACTTACTTTCCGTATTTGATTAAATAATTTTTGATTATCTCATTTCTTTTCGAAATATAACTCTCATCGTCCTCAAAAATAATTGGGTCAGATAATGTAATTAGTTTGAAATCCGTGACTAATGGCAATTCAATTTTTCCAATTGCAGGATCCAAGAAATGAACTGTGTATTTATAGAAATCAAGACTTGCACTAAAATGCTTCGGCTTCTCAATAAGTTGACGCTCAATAAAGGCAAGTTCAGGACCAACACATGCTCCTTCCCACTCCAAGTTCATTTTGAAATCGGGAATATTCTCAAATATTGCAATACAAGGTTGATAAGAAATATTATTCTCAATATTGCTGATATTTAAATCTATGTACAATAACACACTACTCCTTAGAACATCGAACTCAATTGAAAGAAGCATACTATCGTGCCAATAGATGCTATCAAAATTATTTGTTTCGGTTATTTTGTACATTTCAGCTTACTCCTTCTTCTTTGGGTGTATTAATCAAGAGCCGGACAATATTCAGTAAATGCAGCACAGAGAGGAATGTCTCTGCTACCGGTGTTTCATATCAGGTTGAATTACAATTCATTCACAACCTTTAAATACCTCTCCCGCATAATTTCCCAGCCGAGCTTATCGTAATCTGCGCGGGCGCTTGCGGTTTTTTGCTGTACAAGCGGCTTGTTATAATAGACTTCCTTTATTCTTTCGGCAAGCTCGTTTGTATTGCCGGATTCAAAGTAAAACAGTGAGTCCCCGCTGTAATATCTTTGGTATGTGTTAAGTTTTGTAGCAATTACAGGAATTTTAAGATATATGGTTTCAATAAGTTTTATAGTATAAAACAGATCGCTGTAAATATTCTTGAGCGGCGGAAGTATCAGCACGCCTGTTTTCAGGACTTCCTTCCGCATTTCCGCGGGTTGGAGGTATCCCATATACTCCACTTTATCCGCTACGCCAAGGGTTTCAGCCAGCGATAGAATATCGTTCAGCGCGGGTCCATCGCCGTATAATCTGAATACAAGCCTCTTGAAATCTTCCGGCGGCATTTGTTGTTTCAGCTTTAACAGGGCTTCAACCACCATTGTTAAATTAAGCAGCTTAACAATGGTACCGTTATATATTATAATGAATTCATTTTCATCCGGTTTTGCGGGTTCAGGGAATTCCGAGGGATCAACGGAATTCATAACGACACTTATTTTTTCATCATTTAAGTTATTCCGCTTAACAAATATATCCTTAGCGTTATCGTGAATGGTGATGACTTTATTAGCAAGTTTAATGGAATATTTTTCCGCGAGAATAAGCAGCTTTACTTTAAATGAATCATAGGCCGCGCCGGTGCGCGCCATGTATAGTTCAGGGAAAATTTCATGGAGATCCAAAATAAGCTTAGCGCCGAAAATTTTATTCCACAGCGCGGCAAAGATCAGGAAGTCAGGGAGAGTGTGTATGTGGACTATCTTAAATCTATAGCGAAGCTGTAAATATAAAAGAAGGAACGAGGATATCCACGCGAAGAGTAAATATTCCAGCAGGGTTAAAAAAAAGCTGCCGCGTTTTTTTGAAACGGGAATTCTGTAAATTAAATTTCCGCCGAGTACTTCAAAGTATTTTTCATTCTTCTTTTTACTGCAAACCACGATACATTTTTTGCCCGTGCTGTTCAATGCGTTAACATATCTCCGCACCCTGGGGTCACGGGGATACTCCTCATAAAGCAGATGGCACACCGGGTATCCGGATTTATTCATATGTTATTTAAACAAACGGGCTAGTTTATCAGCAGTTTACGGTTATAAATAGCGGATTTTTAACAATTTTTATAGGATTTAATATAAATAAAAAAATATTTATTATTAATTGCAAAATTACGCAAAAACATAAATTTTGGGGTAAACACAGGGCTTGGATAAAATTTCCGTAGTAATACCGGTCTATTATAACGCAGATGTGCTGAAGGAAACCCATGCCACGCTTCAGCGTGTGCTTGGCGAGCATTCCGCAAGGTTTGATTACGAGATCATTTTTGTCGATGACGGCTCAAAGGATGAGTCATACCGTGTTATGAAGGAAATTTCCGCAAATGACCCCCGGGCAAAGCTTGTAAAGCTTTCAAAGAATCACGGTGCATATGTTGCGATACTTTCCGGAATGAATTTTGCCACAGGCGACGCAGTGGTTTTTCTTGCGGCTGATCTGCAGGATCCCCCGGAGCTTATCCCGCAAATGTACGATGAATGGGTTCTTGGCAACAGGCGCGATCTTGTGCTTTGCGTAAGGCAAAGCCGTTCAGATCCATTCCTTTCAAAACTATTTTCCGCGGGATTTTATAAAATTTTCCGGGCGCTTGTGCTGCCGGAGTATCCTAAAACCGGTTTTGACCTTTGTATGATAAATAAACAGCAGGCTAAGATACTGGTTGATATGGACGAGAAGAATTCTCACTTAACAGTGCAGATAATATGGCTGGGATTTGGCAGAAGATTTTTGAACTATCACCGCAGGGAGCGCAAACACGGGAAATCAAGGTGGTCATTCTTTAAACGCCTGAAACTTGCATTTGATACATTCTTCGGATTTTCCGCCCGCCCGTTAAGGATAGCCTCATTTATCGGTATGCTTACATGGGTTCCGGCGGTATTGCTTGCGCTTTACATCATCTTAAGGAAAATAATACTTGATGCCCCGCTTTTTGGTTTCCCGGCGCTTATTGCCGCAATTTTTGTAACAGGTGGATTAATACTGCTGAGTATCGGGATTGTAGGCGAGTACTTATGGCGTAATTTTGATGCTACGAGAAAACGTCCCACGTTTATAGTGGAAGAAACAAAAAACATATAGTACAGATATCCGCATTCTGCGAGGGTGATTTATCGCCTGTGGCAGTCTTATCAAAGCTGCCGGAATCCTTTTTTTATCATAACGATTTTAACTTCAATGATAGAGCTTCCTGTTATACATTTCGATTGTCTGCATTTCTACGGAGACAGGCCATGCAAGCCTAATAAGGAGTTTGGTGTATTCTGCGGTAAATGCAGCTACTATGAAAAAGATGAAGCTTTAAAAAACCCATTTCCGGCAATTCCCCAAACACCGGCACATACAGATACAGATGGCGAAAAAAGAATAATTATAGTTAAACTTGATGCCGTTGGTGATGTGCTGAGAACTACATCCATTCTACCAAGCATTAAGGAGAAATACGTTGATTCAAACATTACGTGGATCACAAAAGAACGGTCATACGAAGTGCTGAAAGATAATGACATGATAGATGAAATATACTTTACCACAGATGACCTGGATAATATATACAAAGAAACTTTTGATGTAGCGGTTAATCTTGATAGCGGCAGCGACAGCTGCGAGATAATGAGCAGGATCAGATCAAAGTACTCCTGCGGTTACACGCTGATAAACGGAAAGCCGTATCCAATAAATTCTGCGGCAAATGAATGGTACCTTATGGGGGTTGATGATGTGAGCAAAAAGCAAAACACAAAAACGTACCACCTTATAATTCACGAAATATGCAATTTACCGTATGAAAATTCCGAACCGTATATTTATCTGCCGCCCGAAAAAAGAAGACGGGCGGAAGAAATTTCGGCAAAATATGATCTGGGCAACTATAACAGGATGATACTTGTGAACCTGGGGGGCGGGAACCGCTGGCAATATAAAAAATGGACATCAGATGGTTATATAAAACTTGCCGAAATTCTGAGCGGTAAATATGCTGATACAGCAATAGGTATCATAGCCGGGGATGAGGACAGGGAGTTTTACGAAGTAATATCAACTGAATTAGAGAAATTGTCGCGGGAAAACATAAAATTTTTCGGAACTGAAAATTCCATGGAGGATTTTATTTGTATAGTATCACTTGCCAGGGAAGTGTTTACATCGGATTCCTTATGTTTTCACATTGCAACAGCTTTAGGAAAATATACGGTTGTAATTGTTGGGCCTACATCGCATACAGAGCTTGATGTTTTCGGTAACGGCAGGGTTATATATTCAAACAAGGTCGATTGTCTGTGCTGCTACCTTAACACGTGTCCCAAAACCGTAACGTGCATGAATACCCTTGATGCTGAAGATATTTCCGAATTATTCAGTGTTAACTAAAACCAGAACTGTGAAAGTAGTTTATCTCACTTCCGAAAGTTACATAGACCACAGCTATACTGTCGCGCAGGAGCTTTTAAAACACGCGGAGCTGAAGATCTTTCTGCAGGCGAAAGAGGCAACCATTGAAATTGACAGGTGGTGCAAAAAATTCAATGCTGAATTTGTTGAAAGAAAGAGGTTCCGGAATCCGTTCAGCTTTATCAGTGAGATCTTCTTCCTCCTGAAAATTAGGAAGATGAAGCCTGACGTAGTATGGTTCAATACCATGACCGTTTACCAGGTGCTGCTGGCGGATATTCTGCTGAAACGGTTTTTGGTTGTCATGCATGATGTTGACCTGCATCCTGAAAGCGGCGACAGGCATGGTATGTTTTCGGTCAGAATGACAATGAAGTTTGCGCTAAGAAAGATCTGCGCCGCAAGCAGAACTCAAGGTGATATATTCAGGCAGCAGCACGGTTTTTACCCCCCGGTTTTTCAGCTTCCAATAATCAATTATTACAAAGAAACCGGTGACGCCGGTCTGAAAAAACCATCAGGTAAAGTGAGATTTTTCTTCTTTGGCTCGGTGGAAAAGTATAAAGGAATAGAAACTCTGCTTGCAGCAGCGGAGCTGCTTGATGAGAGGGGCCTGGAGTACGAACTGAATATTTACGGCAAAATTAAATACGATGAGGAAATTATTATTGACAGGATCAGGAATTTGGTAAATGTAAGCATACATAACGAATTCATTGATTACCGGAAGATACATTCTGTTTATAACAGCAACCATGTTTTGATATTGCCATACAGGCAGGTTACACAATGCGGTCCCCTGCTGATTGGCTACAGCGAAGGCGTGCCGGCAATTTGCAGTGATCTTGCGGGGTTCAGGGAGTATGTATCGGATGGTGTTGACAGCATGTTGTTTGGAAATACCGCCGGAAGCCTTGCGGCGAAGATGGAAGAGATTATTAAAGATCCCGGAATTATTAAAAAGCTTTCCAAAGGGATTGAAGAAAATGCGATGAAGAAGTTTTCAATGGATGTTTTGGTTGATGAATATATGGAGAATTTTGAAAAGTACGTGTGACCCCGCCGGGGTCAATTCAATTGTTTTGATGCATTGGCTATAAACGTGTGGCTGCTGCGCGGTCAGAACATCCAAAATTCAGCGGACGAAAATTTTTGAACAAATATATAACTGTCTTCAAATAGGAAAATCCATAAAATAATTATGTTTCAAATGCCTCAAGATATGGCTATTTTAGCGGTTAGAAAACAGAATTCACCATAAACAGATGAAAATACTGGTAACAGGCGGCGCAGGATTCATTGGTTCTCACGTAGTTGACGTGCTGATGGAACAGGGTCATGATGTGATAATTTATGATCTTGAAGCGCCGGTTTACGGGCAAAAATGTGAACATATTACCGGAGATGTCAACGACTCAGCCAAATTGAAAAGCGCGGTTAAAGGAATTGACGCCGTATATCATATGGCGGCACAGGCAAATGTGAATGTATTTTTCAATGAGCCGGTGATCTCGAACATGAATACATCCAACACAACCATAAACGTACTTGAAGCTGCGCGCGAAAGCAAAACCGGGCGCGTTTTGCTTTCATCAACTGAGTGGATCTACGGCAGTGTTGAAGGGGATGACGATACACAGATCACCGAAGAGACTATATACGCGCAGAACCCGGATCATTTATATACATCTTCAAAAATTGCCGCAGAGTTGTTCTGTAAGAATTACAAAAATCTTTACGGTGTGAATTATACTATTTTGCGTTACGGCATACCGTTTGGTGAGCGCGCAAGAGCGGCAACGGTTACACCGATATTTATTGATAAGATATTAAAGGGTGAAGAGATAACTATTCATGGCACAGGGAGCCAAACCAGGCAATTCATTTATGTGAGAGATCTGGCCGAAGGCAATGTTAGCGCATTGAAGTCTGAAGGCGAGAATGAAATCTTTAATATCAACGGCAGGGAAGTCATTAAGGTAATTGATATTGTTACGACCTTAGAGGAAATACTCGGTAAAAAGGCAAAAGTGAAGTTCATAGAAGACCGGAAGGGTAATTATAAGGGCAGGTTTATATCCAGTGAAAAGGCGGAGCGAATGCTAGGCTGGAAGCCGAAATATTCCTACCGCGAAGCGATGGAGAAGTATGTGAAGACCATTGTGCAATGAGGAATGAACAATGAACAAAATGATTAATGAAACCTCATTCGGAGCAGGGTTTCTCAACTGGAAACGTGGGACAATAAATTATAAGTTGTTGATAATTTCAGCTCCGTTAGGAGCGAAATGTTTGCAGAGTTTATTGCGTTTGATTTATGAGCTCCGTAGGAGCGAAATGTTATTCTTATCAAAGCAAAGTTTTTTTGTACAACAGGGATAATATTTACAATAAAAATTGAGATACCCGTTTTCACGGGTATGATAAAATGAATAAAGTTTTAGTAATTGGCGGGGCGGGGTATTTGGGGTCTGTGTTGTGTGATAGACTCCTGAGCGAAGGGTATTCGGTCAGAATACTCGACAGCTTTATTTACGGCAAACGTCCGGTTGAAAAATATGCAGGCAACCGTAATGTTGAAATAATTGAAGGCGATATACGCAATATTGAAACTGTTAATATTGCTATACGTGATTCCGACAGCGTGATATTGCTTGCCGCCGTGGTGGGGGACCCCGCAAGTAAAGCGAGACCCGAACAAACCGTTGAAACTAATTTTCTAGCGGCACAGGTTGTGGCATCCTCAGCAAAGCTCGCGGGGGTTAGTAAGTTCATTTATGCTTCAACATGCAGTGTGTACGGAGTGGGTAGCGATATACTTGATGAAGAGGCTCCGTTAAATCCCGTGAGCCTATACGCTAAAACAAAAATATCCAGCGAAGAGAGTATTATGGGTATTGCGGACGGAAATTTTAAGCCGGTAATAATGAGAATGTCCACTTTGTATGGCTGGTCACCACGTATGCGGTTTGATCTTGTTGTGAACACAATGACAATGACCGCCTTCACAGAAGGAAGGATAAATGTATTTGGCGGCAGCCAGTGGCGGCCGCTGCTCTCGCTTCCAGATGCGGCGGAGGCGTATTTGAAGGTACTGCAGAAAGAACAATCAGCCGGTAAAATTTATAATGTGGGTTCCGAAGAGCAGAATTATATTATTTCGGATGTTGCGAATCTGGTTGCAAAAGGAATAGCGGAAGCAAGCGGTAAGGATATTCCCGTGAATATCGAAGGCGAGAGCGTTGATGCCCGCGATTACAGGGTATCATTTAGAAAAATACAGAGTGAGCTTGGGTTTTCGGTGAAGCACTCCATCAGCAGCGCAGCTGCGGAAATATGGGGTAAACTGGAATCAAAAGAAATTAAGGATCCGAAACAGAAGGTATATTACAATCATTATTTTGATCCGAGCGAAGAGCTGATTGGGTGAAGGTTTAATTAGTAATTAGTAATGAGTAATGAGTAATGAGCAATGAGCAATGAGAAATGAGTAATGAGTAATGAGCAATGAGTAATGAGTAATTAGTAATAAGTAATGAGTAATAAACAATAGGTAATTGGAATTTTCTCACAGCTCCGTTAGGAGCGAAATGTTTGTAGGCGTGATTATTTAATTTTATTGAGCTCCGTAGGAGCGACATGTAAATGTTGTCAAAAAGCAATAAATATAAATATGAATTTTTCAATAGGGTTTGATAAAAGAGATTTGCCGAAGGTGCATGAAGCATTTGATAAGATCGTAGGATCAAATAAATGGACAGAAGGGTATTATACCGAGCTGTTTGAAAACAACTGGGCTAAGTGGAATGAGCTTGAATCAGTTGCTTTTTCAAGCTGGGCGGGAGCCGCGCTTGCTGCGCTGGATTTCTACAACCTAAAGGGGAAAACAGTGCTGTGCCCAAGCAATACATTTATGGCAACTCCACTGGCAACGCTGCAGGCGGGAGCGGAAGTACAATTTGTTGACTGCAACAAGTTTGATCTCTGTATGAGCTATGATGATATGGTATCAAAAGCAGAAAAGTATAAACCGGCTGCAATCTGGGTGGTGCATATTGGGGGACATTTAGCTTTTGAGATAGAAAAAATTGCCGCTTATTGCAAGGCGAACAGTATTATTCTTCTTGAAGACTGCGCTCACGCGCACGGCGCTTCATTTAACGGCAAGAAGCCGGGTATGTGGGGCGATGCGGGATTTTATTCTTTCTATGCTACCAAAACAATTTCCACCGGTGAGGGCGGGATGCTTGTATCAAAACACAAAGATGTTATTGAGCATGCAAAAAAATACCGCAACTACGGAAAGTTTGATTATACTGTTAAGGGTTTGAATTACAGAATAACGGAATTTCAGGCGGCAATTGGCGCATTTGGAACAGAACGATTGCAGGAGATTGTGGACTTCAAGAATAATTATGCCGAAACACTCCACTCAGCGCATCCCAACAGACTCAAGCTCCCCGAGGGAATGATATCGGGGTATTATAAATATATAGTGTTTGACCCAATAGAAAAATCAACAGGCAAGGTTTACGAAGAACAGTGTCACCATATATTGAAGCACAATGTTGAATTGCCCAACAGCGATTGGATCGCCGGTAATCATTGGTGTGTGCCGGTCTATTATAATCCGTGATGCAGCCCATCGGATTATAGAACATGAACATCCCCATTGTTAATTAATGCAGGAGAAGCAATTAAGGTTGAATCTGCATATACAGCTATTCAGGTAATCGTCCCTCTTCACAGGGGGAATCAATAAAAAATCTGAAAAAATGAATCCGACACAATATTACGAGTACACACCGAACAGCGTAGATTTTTCCGGGTATGAGCGCGGAGAGTCTAACAAGATTCCGTATGGGTATTTGGGGTTGTATCTCGTGCTTTCAATTGTAATATGTTACCTGTATCACAAAAAAATAGTGGCAGCGGCTGATTGGTATGCTCCTAACAGCCTAAACGCTGTGGCTTCATTCAACACGGCGAAGCCGTACCAGTTCCGGCTGCTTATGCCGGTGATATTTGATTTCTTCCGGCCGCTTCATGCAGTTTACGGTAAGTATCTTTACGGCGCGTGGAATGTTGCCGCATTACTTCTGTTACAGGTAGTGTTTTATAAATTGTTATGCGGATATTTCAAGAATAAGAAATATCTTTTGTGGGTAGCTCCGGTGATACTGTACCCTGTACTTTTTAACTACATTCTTCTGAACCAGTCGTTTCAGTATTATGATTTTACAGCTATTTTACTTTTTACGGTTGGATTGTATTATATAATGACTCGCAATACCACGGCCTTTTTCATATTTTTTGTAATTGCTATAATAAACAAAGAAACAGCCGGTTACCTGATATTTGCCTACATGTTATTCAACTATAAAGAGCTTTTCACAAGAGAGATAATTCGGAATACCGCGATACTGGGAGCAATTTTTATAGGTTATAAGCTGCTGCTGGGATATATTTTCCGCGCCAACCCGGGCGATAGCTTTGAAATAGGATATTACGAGAACATAAGGATTGTGAACGAGTTATTAAGCAACAGAACATTACTTAAAAATCTCGCGCTGAACTTCGGGGGTCTTTATTTATTTGTGATCCTGCTTTTCATTACAGGGTTATGGAAAAAATATCCCGACAGAAGAAAAGTATTTATGAACCTGGCTATAGTGCCGTATTATATTTTCGGGATATATATAACATATATAACAGAAGTAAGAGTTTATACGGAACTTATACCTATGATAACAGTTTTATTTTTAATATTTTTAAGCAGTTTTAAGTTTTCGGGGCTTGTACCCAGGGAATTTGTGATAAAAAAGTAAATTGTCATATATTAAATAAGTATCAATTTCACATTTGAACGAAGAATTAAAAGATAAAGAGCAGCAAAAAACGACACTAAGCGGGAATGAATCGCAGGTAAGCTTTGATGATTACGTTGAGACATACAGAACAGAAATTGATGATTCGATAGGATTCATTGGGCAGGATGTGGATTTTTTTATTGAAATAAAAGCGGAGCTTTTATTGAAGCTTGCCCGGAAGAACTTCGGTGATACATCAAAGATCAAGGTTCTTGATATTGGCAGCGGAGTTGGACTGGTTGACAGGTTCCTTAAATTGAGCATTCCGAATTTGAATGGTGTTGATGTGGAAGAAGGCGTTGTAGAAAAAGCGAAATTCAATAATCCGGAAGTAAGTTATCAGCTGTATGACGGGGCGAAGCTGCCGTTTGAGGATAATACATTTGATATGTGTTTTGCGATAAACGTAATGCATCATGTACCTCCGGGAATGTGGGAAAATTTTTCACGGGAAATGCACCGTGTCTTAAAACCGGGCGGCATTGCCGCGGTGTTTGAACATAATCCGCTGAACCCGCTAACAAGGCTTGCAGTGGCAAGATGTGAATTTGACCGTGACGCGGTTCTGCTGAACCACGGTAAGATAAAAAGCCTGTTTAACGGCGCGGGTCTGAAAGTGTTTGATGATTCATTCATAGTATTCTTTCCATTCAAAGCAAAATTCTTTAGATCCATTGAAACGGCTTTAGGGTGGCTGCCGCTTGGCGCGCAGCATTACGTTACCGGCAGAAAATAAACTATACTGAACTTATAAATACTTTTGATAAAATTCCTAAATAAAAAATATCCCAACGATAACTATCCTTCGGTACTTATCCATATCTATTATTTAATGATATCCCTTACGTTCTGTTATATTTATTACCATAAATTCATTACGAAGGCTGATTTTTACTCAGCTTCATCAAGCGGCGGCATTTATGCCGTGCTAAGCGGTGAGGCACTTAAGCCGGTCCAGTACAGAATTTTGATCCCCCTGCTTTTTAAAGGTGTGCAAACGGTGATATTTCTTGTAAAGGCAATACCTGATGGCGCTTTATTCTTTTTGATAACCATAGCGCTGTGTTACATGATATTGTTCTCATTTTACATGCTTCTTGGGCAATATTTTAAAGGCAAAGCAATGAACTGCTGGATGGCATCTATAATAATTTATCCTATGATCTGGAACCTGATCATAATGAACGGGCAGTTCTTTTACATGGATTTCAGTCTTCTGCTAATAATGATACTTGGGTTCTATTGTGTGGTATCAGAAAAATATAACTGGCTTATTGCAGTTTTCTTTCTTGGTGTACTAAACCATCCTTCGGCGGGGTACCTTATACCGGCATTCCTGTTATATAATTACAGGAAACTTCTTAAACCAAGAACAATAATATATACGGTTATAATGAGCGCGCTGTACATTGGTACGTATAAGATAATGGATATGTACTTTCCCAGTACAGAAGGATATTTTGTTATATATAATCTGCCCAGAAATCTAAGTATGTTTTACGTTCTGGCTCCGCATATTATACTGCGCGATATATTTTTCAATTTTGGCGGTCTCCATTTTTTTGTTTTGATTTTTTTCCTTTCCGGGGCGTGGAAGAAGTTCAGGGGTCCGCTGCTATATGTTAATCTTGTGATAGTTCCTTACGTAATATCTGTATTTGTAAATTTCAGTATTGAAGAAATACGCAATTACGTAGCTATAATTCCGTTTGTTCTTATTGTATCTTTACTGTTTTTGAGCTCTTTCGATAATTCATTTTTAAAGCCCGTTGAAAGGCTATTTGAAAATAAAGAAAAGTGACACAATAACAGGTGATGAAAGTTCTATATGTAAGTTCGAATGGCGGAATACATGATTACAGGTTTCTAAAAAAACTTGTAAATGATTATGAAGTTCTTTTTTTGCATTATGCGGCCGGCGAAATAATTGTTGAAATTGATAAACTTGATAACCTTCAGATAATTTCCAAGAGGCCTGCATTCCGATCAATGCCGCTTATCAGCGAGCGGGCGCATTTTAAAAATGTAGTAAAGGAATTCAAACCGGATATAATCCACACGGGTTATGTTTGGCAGGTTGGAATACTTGCGGCAAACTCAGGTTTCCACCCGCATCTTTCGATGCCGTGGGGCTCTGATATTCTGACAGAACCCGATAAAAGCTACTTTCGCCGAAAACTTGTGCAAAAAGTTATGGAAACGTGCGACCATGTGCAGTGCGACGCGGAGTTTGTAAAACAGAAGATCATACGGGACTATAACAAGCCGGAAGAAAACATAACGGTTTTCCCGTGGGGGATTGATCTGGAATTATTTTCAAGATCTGATAAAGCCGCAGCAAGAAGCTCTCTTAAGCTTGAAGGAGATAAATTCGTAATACTTTTCAACCGGTATTTTGAACCCGTTTACGGCGTTAATTACCTGCTGGATGCTTACAGAGAATTTGCATCGGATAAAGATGATGTCATGATGCTGATGCTTTCAGACGGTACAGGTAAAAATGATGTTCTGAAGTTTATTACCGAAAAAGGCCTGGATGAAAAAATTCAGCTTATCGGCAGGGTGCCTAATCACGAACTGCCTGCATTTTTGAATGCAGCGGATGTGTATGTATCGCCCTCGCTAAGCGACGGGACATCGCTTTCGCTGCTTGAAGCAATGGCATGCGGCACAGGGCTGATAGTTACGGACGTTCCCGCAATTATGGAATGGGTAAATATCGATAACGGGCTAATAGTACAAAAGGGCAGCACCGCGGAAATAAAAAACGCGCTGGAAGAATATTATATGAACAGAGAGCTTGCAAATACACACGGCGCAAAAAATATCCAAATAGCAAAAGAGCGTGCTGACTGGAACAAAAATTATCTTAAGCTGAAAGAGATATACGCTAAACTCACAAAATAGCCCGGATGAAGAAAATATTACTATTACATGGCGCCATTGGCTCGCAAGAACAGCTGGAGCCTTTAAAAATTGAGTTAAGAGGGAAGTATGAAGTGCATACTTTCAACTTTTCGGGTCACGGCGGCAGCGAGATTCCCCATGAACCATTTTCAATTGAAATGTTTGCGGGAGATATAATTGATCATGTTAATAGTAATGATCTTTCGGGAATAGATATTTTTGGCTACAGTATGGGCGGATATGCAGCATTATATGCCGCGCTTAAGAATCCGGGAAAGATAGGCAGGGTATTCACACTTGCGACCAAGTTTGACTGGTCGATTGAGATTGCGGAGCGGGAAGTTAAAATGCTTGATGCTGAAAAGATAAAACAGAAGGTTCCTAAGTTTGCTGAAGAACTATCTGCGCGTCATGGAGCGGATAAATGGTTGACCGTGTTGGAAAAGACAGCAGGAATGATGAGGGCTCTGGGAAGCAATAATCTGTTAACGGCAGAAACTCTGGCGGAAATCCAGAACGAAGTACTGGTTGGAATTGGCGACAGCGATAAAATGGTAACACTTGAAGAAACAATTGCGGCATACAGAGCGCTGCCGAAGGCGAAACTGCTTGTTATGCCGGGTACACCTCACCCGATCGAGCAGGTTGATGTTGAAAGGCTGGTGAGTGAAGTTGAAGGGTTTTTTGGCAGATAGATCAGACTTTAAGGTTTTTACTACTAGAATTACTATTTCTCCCTTTCATTACTGACTATAAAATTATTTGTATTACGCTATTTATTGATGTAATAAGACTATAGTAGCGTAAGTTTTCTAACTTGCGGCACGCATAATTAAAAATGTATTTAACGCTACATAGCCAAGAGTCACCGAATAGAAACTGATCCTATCCAGCTTTTTGGCCTTGGCTAAATATTCAGGCTTTTGGGTTTCATTCCATTTAAAAGAAATAACCGCAACAACCAAAATGATAAATATTGCTATAAATGTTATGTTGTGTATATTATCAAACAAAGTGTTGGAAACTGTTGAGGGTACCACTGATTCAATAATATACTTATTGCCTACGGCAGCGAAAAGGCCGCCTACACACAAACCAAGCCTATCGCTTGGTTTCACGAAGAATGCCAGCAGAACAATTGAAAACGCAACATAAACGCCCGTGAGCATTTTAAACAGGGTATTCCATGAATTTTCACGGGTTAAGTAAATATCGGCAGTCACCGAAGGGTATGTGCTTGAGCCTTTTATTACCGGGTCTCCAAAGGTGGTATTGTACGTCTGGTTATCAACGTAGAAAGCCAGTGAATCAATTTTCCAGTTGCTGAGCACGAGATTTGAATCAATAGCCGAATTGCCTTCATCAGCAATGAACATCAGCTTTTTGGTATCGTAGATCGTGTGATCGATATGGAAGGTAAGTTTTTGTTTATCGAACGGAAACGCGGATACATCCCATTCTTTAAAAACTACAGCGTTGAATTTCATCATATCCCAGTTCACATTATCTTTTTTTGATTTTGCGTAGTTGGAGAAAGATGACGATTTGGAGTTAGTAACTTCTATCGCATCATTGAACTGGAGGCTGTCATTTTTGTAGTTAAACCACATCCAGAAATCAGCCGAAAAACTCTGGTCGCTGATATTGAAGTCGGTCAGTGAATTAAAATAAATACCTACGGTACAGGTATCATCAGCTGAACTGCTGAGCGATACCAGGCAGCCGAGAAGCAGGAATACAGATAGAATTTTCTTCATTAAATATAAAAAATTTTAAAATTAACTTACCATTCTGTCTAGTGCAAATTTAATGATGTAAAAATTCAATTGTTAGTTAATAATTTATATTAGTTTATAATACAGGAAATATGGCAGAACCGCTGAAAAATATGTATAACAAACCTTACCTGGAAAAATTCGCAGGAGTTTTTAAAAAGATCTATCCTGCTTTCAATTCAAAACAATTTCTGAAACTGGTATTTGACGGTGAATGGGAAAGCAAAGAGCTCAAGCAAAGAATGAGCCACATAGCACGCTGCCTTCACAAAGTGCTTCCGGGAGATTACAGAAATAATATTTCAATTCTTAAAAAGGCTGTACCTGAGTTTAAGGGATTTTTATCGATGATATTTCCGGATTACGTTGAGCAGTTTGGCACGGATGATCCCAAAACATCTATCCCGGCGCTGATGCTCTTCACACAATACGGCAGCAGTGAGTTTGCGGTGAGACCATTTATCATTAAATACCCGCAGGTATTAATGCCTGAGATGCTTAAGTGGGCCAGGCATAAGAATCACCATGTGAGAAGGCTTGCATCGGAAGGCTGCCGCCCGCGGCTGCCCTGGGCAATGGGGCTGCCGGAATTTAAACTCAATCCCGCCCCGGTATTGAAGATACTGGAGATACTGAAGGCTGATGAATCTGAATACGTAAGAAAAAGCGTTGCCAATAACCTTAATGATATTTCTAAAGATAACCCCGAAACAACCTTGAAGCTTGCCAAAAGGTGGTATGGCAAGAATAAGAATACTGATTGGATAGTTAAGCACGGGCTGCGGGGATTGCTGAAAAAGGGCAACCCCGATGCTTTGAAACTCTTTGGCTGGCATGGCTCTGAAGGTTTAGAAACGACCGGTTTTAAACTCAGCACTAAAAAAGTACCAAATGGCGGTAAGTTTGATTTTACGTTTTCAATAACACCCGTTAAGCCGGTGAATGAAAACGTTAGGCTGGAATACACCATTGATTTTTTGACTTCGACGGGAAAAACCGGCAGAAAGATCTTTAAAATAACCGAAGGCAGATTTGAAAAGGGAAAAACATACAGTTTTACCAGGAAACATTCATTTAGAGATCTTACCACAAGAAAACATTTTAAGGGTAAGCATAAGATAGCAATAATTGTTAATGGTGAAAAGACGGCAGAGAAGGATTTTTATATCATATAGGGTAACTATTGCGCCACTGTTTTGGGGCTAAAAGCCGCAGAGTGCTTCCAGTTTATAAAACGATTCACAACTCACTTTCAACTATTTATATATTTCAAATATGCGTACATTATCGTAGGTTGATTTGTGGCAGGAGACACAGGCTTTGCCGTTTTTGCTTACGCTGTACTCAACATCTCCTGTTGGTGAGTATTCCGCCCAAAGCCAGTCTTTGTTTGAGTTAGGAGCGCCTTTGAGCTTTACCATTGCGGCAAGCAACTCCACCTGCCCGGTTTTTTCAGAGTATATTTCTTTAACAATGATCGAGGAATCAGGGAACATAATACCCTTAGGCAGATGCCCGTCTGAATTGAGCACCGCCGCCGCCTTATAGTTGAACCTGACCCGCATGAAGTTATCGTGCGCGCCTTCTGTTTCTTTGCTGCTTGGCAATATTTCAGGTGAATGCTTATAATAGTAATATTCCTTCTCGGAAGTTATCCATTTATACAGGCTTTCATCATCCGCGGTTTGTTTTGGCGCGAAGATGAATATATAGCCGGTAATTGCAAAAGCTATAACAACAAACGCGATATTTTGGATCAGTTTTCTTTTGTTCATATCACTTTTTATCGAATAAGTTAAAAATCAGTGAAACTGCTTTCTGCAGAAAAACGGGTATCACGGGATGATAGATATTATACTTTCCGCACATACGCGCTGCCTGAAAAAACGTTGGAGCGCCATTGGGTTTGGTTTTACCTGATGAAGCCAGACAGAACATTTCTACAAAAAAGTCTTCAGTATCGGCAGCAGGTTTGAAACTGACAATTAATTCCGAAGTTACCGCTTCGCTGTTCCACCACCGGTGCGGCACTCCTTTATTCATTAGTATCTTTTCACCGGGTTTTATTACGTGCCTTGTTTTACCAATTTCAACATTCACGGTGCCCCTAATTACTTCAAATATCTCATCCTGCCGGGTATGCCGATGTTTCATTGGTACAGTACTGCCGGGTTTAAGCTGAAGATGGAACTCCAGCAGCTCACCGCCTGTCATTGAGGCTGTTTTTTGGAATGTGAGCGTTTCACCGGTAACGGTGTTCACTATTGTTTCGCCGGGTTTAGCCATATACTTTTACGTAACAATGACCGATGCTATTTGATCTCAGCGGTCGGTTCGTAGGTTACCACTAACCATTTATCGGTTTCCATAGCAAAGGTCATATCATTTCTGATATATGGTCGTTTCGCGGTAAGCTCACTGAAAATACGGTTCATCAGTGTATTCGGATTCTTTCGGTACATGATTATTCCCCGCGGATTTTTTTTCATGAATGATTTTATTTCCACAGAGAGCCCCTCTTTATCAACTGGCACATTGTAACTGCTGATGAGTATTTTTTCAGGGGGAGCAAGCTTTGTGCGGTAGGGTACGTAAAATATGCTGGAGGCGTTATCATCCGCATCAAAGATCAGCGCGGGATAATTTGAAATGTTGCGATCAATAAAATAAAGCAGCTTATATGTTTCATCAGGTTCATCAGCGGTTACAATGAACTCGATGACCTTGGGAAAGAGTTTGTTATATTTTTCGGGTACCATTTCTTTAATATAAGAAAGCGGGATGCATGAAAGTATAACGACTGAAGCAATCGCGGATTGCAGGAAACCCGAGCGAACTTTGGATAGATCTGTATTAAGACCCGCCGCTGCGATAACCGGCGCAATAAAGAACATTAAATACAGGTAATGCGTAGTATGGTATATGGTTGATTTCGCTCCGGCCAGCCCGTTTATCAATGCGGGTGCAAGTATTGGAATAAGCAGTGCTATGAGAAAGATTTTGGGGTAACCTTTATAAAAGAACAGGACCCCTTTGATGAAATACCAGAACAGGATAATTGTTAAACCAAGGGCAAGGAAGTAGTATGGCAGGAAAAATCCTTTTGCCCTTAAGCCCAGGCTTAAACCCTGAATATTAACTGAATCGGTATATTGATCCGCTGAGTTAATTGTCTTAAATGGCTCGCCGTACACGGCATAACTTATTGCTATCCATATTACCTGGAAGAGCAATGAAAGCCCGATGTAATAACAGCAGCCGCTTCGACGGGTTAAAAACGCCAGCAAACAGAACGGCACAATGACAAAAATTGCTTCGGGTCTTGATGCGAGAGCTATGAAGGAGAATATACCCGCAACAACAAAATACTTAATGCTCTTTTCTGATGCCAAAGCCTTGATGAAGTAATATATCATAATACAGGAAGCCGCAAGGAAAGTTTGCTGCGCGTAGGGTTCAAAATTCAATCTGAATATCACGGGATTCAAAGAAGCAATTAAAAAAGCAAGCATGGCTGTTTTGAAATCGGTGAGCGCAAGCGTCATTTTAAACACATAGATACATGCAATCGTCATAACCGCTATCATAGCGAAGGCGGAAGTATAGAAGAACTCACCTGTAATTTTGATCATGGGGCCCATGAAATAGAACCAGAGCGGGTGGCCTGATTCAGGCAGAACGAAGAACGGCTTTTGAGACCACCACAGGGCATTCCATACGCGCGTGGCGGAATCGCCCATATCCATCATGTTGAATGGTATGAGATATATTTTAGCGGCAATTGTAATTATTATTGCGGCGGCAAAAATTATGATCTGTGTTCCCGTGAGTTTTTCAGAATGCAGCGCAAACTCCCCGCTGCCAAGCAGCTTAGGAAACAGAAATGGTTTTTTGGTGTTATTCATTAACAAAATTAATTATTTCACAAAATACAAATTTGGTTTACCCTTGTGACCCAGGATACCTGCATAGGTTCCTTTAATGTAATACCAGCCAAGTTTCAGGTCACAGATCTTAACAAACCAAACAAGTCGCCATGGAAAAAGAAAGCTATCGGCTAAGTATGAAAGCAGCATATTTCCGTATAAACCGAATTTACGAAAATACAAATATTTATTTCTTTGAATAAGGTAGTATTCAAAGTAGTAGCCCTGTTTGTTATCTTTGTTCCAGTTGTGGTTATGCCACAGCACGGCATATTTGTTTACTATACATATATACCCGGCATCTTTTATACGCCGGGCCAGATCAATTTCATCGCCGTAGGCGAAGTAATCTTCTTCCCACATGCCGGCTTTTTTAAGGGCATCCGCTCTCACCATCATTGCCGCGCCGGGTAGTACATCCGAATTCGCAGCCGTGGGCATATTTTTTTCCGTTTCGCTATAGGCTGAGCCTTCGTATTTTTTTTTGATAGTATAAGAAGCAAAATCCGCGCTTGCGCCGAACTCCTGTACACGCTCCTTATTTTTCGCTCCGCTCCAGAAGAAGATCACCGGCGAAGCCGCGGCTATAGCCGGGTTTGTTTGCAGTGAGCCGATAAGCTGCTCAATGCAAGCGCTATCAAGTATTGTATCGTTATTCAGAAAAAAAATGTATTCGCATCCGGCGGTAATTGCTTTTTGCGCGCCAATGTTGTTACCCCCGGCAAAGCCGGTGTTTGCCCCGGCGGGGATATATTCAATGTTTAAACTGAACTTAGTGTTCAGTTCTCTGGAAAACTCAGAATCAGAGCTATCGGGATTGTTATCCACAAAATATATAATGAAATCCTTATCGGTTTGTTCTGCAAGCGAGCTGTAAAGAAGCTCAAGGTTTTGCTTTTGGCGGTACATTACAAGTATTATTCCGGTTTTAGCCAATAAAACCGCCTTCATAAACACCGGTTATAAGGCCGGTATAATATTCGGTGACTTTTTCAATGGTGTGATACTGACGCACAAATTCAGCGGCCTGTTTACCAAGCAGGGTTGTGTCTTCCCGGTTCAGAATCATTTTCCTCAGCGCAGCGGCAACTTCGCCGGTATTTAATTCCACAAGCACGCCGTTTGCATTATTTATGAACAGACCGGTATCGCCGCGGTTAGAGGCAATTACGGCGTTGCCGCAAGCCATTGCCTCGAGGACACTTTGCGATGGATAGTTTGTGCCGGTTTGAAGTGAAACAAACACTGATGTTCTGCTGAAAACTTCAGGGGGGTTGTTATGGAAAGTAAAATTGACATTCTCTTTTATTCCGGCGGCTGTAATAAATTCGGCAATCTCATTTACAAGCGAGCCCTCGCCAAGCAGATGAAATTTAACATTTGGGAATTCCCTGAGCATTTCCCGCGCGGCATTGAGGTACAACATAGGGTTTTTATCGGGTTCAAGCCGGGAGGCGAAGGCGACTTCAAAGGGATCCTTGAGGCCGGCTGCGCATTTGCTGTAATCTATGAATGAGCATGGAGCGATTGAAATTTTTTCTTCAGGTATTGTTACACCAAGCTTCTTAACGCCGGAGGCAATATATGGGCTCAGGAAATCTACCTTATCGGCTGACTGAAGAATATTATTAAAGGAATAGTACTTTCTGTACCAAAGCTTTTTGGTATCGGGCAGGACTTCGGTGAACCAGCTATCCATATCAGAGAAAATTGTTTTTACGCCGGGGATATTATTTTCTTTGTAAAAAACCAGCGGCAGCCCGCCGGCAAAAATCCCGATAAGTACTTTTATATCTTCCTGTTTCCTTATGGCTTCAATCTGCCTGAATAGTTTTTTTTGCCGGCTTTTATTTTTGTAATACCAGAAATATTTCCTTGCCGCAGAGGCGTTTTTATCGGTTTCGGCGGGATCAGGGGCAGTATCATTATACTTTTCAGGAAGCGGGCTTTGGCTGCTTGCGCTATTTTCCTGAGCAGCTGTATTTATCACCCTGATGTTACTATCGTTAAAGCCGGGGAAAGAACGCCCGAGATGTTTTTTCATTAAGGGATTAATGATATAGTAAAATTTTCCCGGGTGCAGTTTCTGCAGGCTGCGAAAAAGGTTTGTGAAACGCTTTTCGGCGCCGCCAAATGCCCCCGAAGGAAAGATTACAAATGCTGTTTTAGGAAACTGTGAATTCACCCTTAATTATCCGTCAAATATCGGTTAGTAACATATATTTCAAAATAGATTTCCAAATATAGTTTACCTGTATGTTTATAGATAGTAAAAAATTTGACAAAAATCAAAACTTCATCCAAAAAACTCACGAAATAGGGGTATTAAAAAAGACTTGCAGATATGATGAATGGTTTTTAGATTTATAATTAAATTTAACGGAAAGGCAATGAAAATACTATCTTACGTTTTAGCGATTTTAGTTATATTAGGCAGCGTTTTATATTATGGTTGTGATGACGCAGGGCAGCTGCCAAAACAGGAAACAGCAGGGCAGGTAAAGCTGACACAAAATGTTAAACTACCTACACTGGACCCCGCTACTGACGGATATTATAATTTATTCGTGATCTTAGCTGATACTCTTGGTAACATAAGGCCTTCACACCTGGGAAGGTTTAATGTTTTAACTTCGGGCGATCTTGTTGATGTAAACGGCAACCCTTTGACGCTTACAATGAATCCAAACGATACTATAGATCTGGCAAGGGCATTATATTCTGTAATAAGTATTGATATTGGAGTAGTGACAGTACCCGGCCTGACAAGAATTGTTGCCGGACCAATTACTGTTTACCCGGATTCTGTTACGGCCGCATTGCGGATTAACGATACCGGGGCAGTGGGCAGCGCGATGACAGCGGCTCTTGGACCCAACAGCGTATTTTATATAGTAAACGCGCCAACAGGTACATTGGGTGATTGCGGCAAAGGATTGTGGTTCTGTGATGAAAACGGAGTTCTTTCATGGCCCGCAGGCAGCGGATTAACACCCGGAAGAGGATGGTTATACCATGGTTATGTGAGAAACAAAGTTTCCGGTGAAATATATTCTACGGGAACATTTTATGACCCTGATAATTTTGATTCAGACGGGGCAGGTTCATGCGCAGATACTGTGGGAACAGCGTACAGCAAGCCGGGTCAAGATTGGGTTAAAACCGGCTGCAGCACAGTTGGCAATATACTTGACGGGAACCATGAAACATTCGTAACGCTGGAACCGGAATTCAGATCAGGTTCGCTTCCGCCGTTTGTATTGAAACTATACTATCAAAATGTAATTGTAAGCGGACTAAACTGCAACAGGCATGATAATATGTTCACACAAAGGCAGAATATACCGAATGTAAATTTAAGGGTTACAAGATAATTTAACAGGTTTTTTAAAACAAAAGCCGCTCAGGTTACAGAGCGGCTTTTTTATTTGCGGGAAAGTTTAATTATTTCTTTAAACCATATAATTCATGTTCACCGGTTTTTAGTATCAGCCGCTTTTGCAGGGTATCACTCTTAACGAGTGAATCAAGCTCACCGTAAATTTTCTGAAATCCTAAAGGATAAACATCGCGGGTTACAAGCAACAGCTTTTCGCTGCCCGGCTGAGAATTTTTCAGGGATTCGGACATTCTTTCAAAAGTGAAAATTGTATTGGGTATATAAAACCGTGTCACAAAAGAGCCATTATAAAGTGTATCAGTATTTGAGATATTTTGTATAAGCTGTTTGTGGAAATCCTTCTGTGTATTATCATGCTTGACGGGTGAAAACAACCTGTTTTTGAATCCATCCAGATCAAACTGCACGCCATCGTTGTAGCCAATCCTTGCATAAACCAGGTTGGCCGAAAAGCCGTAAAGCATAAGCATTAACATGCTTAGAGCAGAAACATATCGCAAAAGACTCTCCTTACCCGGGAATTTTCGCAGTGAATAATCATACAATTTAACAACAAGTACGGCTGCCATAAAACATAATGTAATTACTGCCATGAACGGGTTTCTGTATGTTGTAAGCGGGTAAATGAAGATCCACCAAAACGCAGTTATCAAAGTAAAGAAAAGCAAAAATCGTTCAAAAGCGTTTTTCATAATAAAACTGAAAGAAGCTGAGATTATTATCAAAGCTGCCAGGGGGAAGAACCTGTTAAAAAGCTGAATTCTTTCGAATATAAGCGCAGCCGAAACGGATGTTGATCGTGCAGCGAGAAGATCGGTAATTAAAGCAAGGCTTCTGAGTAATGAAGGACTATCTAACAGCACAGGGATCGTTCTGAAAAGAGATAATACCGCAGTAAATAATAGCGTATAGAGCAGCAGTTTGAGCGGTTTCCTGTCTTTATCCGTGAAGGCCATTATTAACAAAACAGCAGACAGAATTATGACAAGCTGGAATTTAGTATGAATTGCGGCAGTAAAAAGTAATGCGGCGATAAAAATCCTTTTGGCGGTAGTGCCTTCAGCATCTTTGAGCCAATAGTACAGCCCGTAAAACACAAATGCCGCCTGGAAGAACTCACCAAAATACGAGGAAGCAACAAACCCAAACCCGGGCTGAATTACCATAAAAAAAACAAACAAAATGGCGGCTGCGCGTGAGTAGAGCGAACTTGTAATTCTGTACAATATCGCAATTGTTAAAACAGAAAAAGCAGAAGCCAGAAGCTTGAAGTGCCATACTTCATTAAGCGTAAATTTAAAATTTACCAGTGAGGCAAGATAATAGGGAAGCATACTTATGGTATCAATTACCGCAATTCTTTCGTTGGCTGTATAGTATGGGTATAACCCCGAAGCAAAATTGCCGGCAAAGGTAATATACCATGCTTCATCAAACCCGAGATCGTAGTAATAAATTGCCGCCGCGAAAAGTACAGCAAGATATAACAATATAATAATAAACAGAATATTTAAATTAAATATCCTTGATACAGATACGAATAAATTCTGAAGCGAGGTGTATATCTTTGAAGTGTAACCTCCGGATCTTAGCCACATACCGAATAGAACACCGGCAAAAAGCAAACAAAGGTAAAGCGTATATTTATAGAAGACGGCATCAACACGGGCAGTATCATTAAAGGTCATACCCGCCATTTTGTATATGATTGCTGAAGGCGGAAATAATTTAAAGAATACATATAAAACAAGCAGAGCTAAAGTGAGAATAGCCGTAGATAACACAGCTTTGTTTGACCTGATAAATTTCAACGGATGAATTTATAATTTATGATAAAAATCATTTATTTTGCAGGTTATGTATTCTACATCATCTGCTGTAAGCTCATAAAACATTGGAAGCCTGAGAAGTCTGTCAGAATACATGTCTGAATTAGGTAACTCATTACCCGAGTATTTACCTGAATAATACGGCGACTTGTGCAGCGATAAATAATGAAAAACTGAAAGTACTCCTGCTTTTTTCAGGTACTGAGCAAGTGCGGTACGCTCTTTGAGCGACCTGCATAAAACACAGAACAGGTGCGCGTTGTTTGTTGCAAAGCCGGGGATTTTGAGCAGTTTGATATAACCTTTTTCTTCCAGTCCGGTTAACAAAGAATGATAGGTTTTCCAAAGCTTAATTCGTTGTTTCTGGATAGTATCAAGATTTTCAAGCTGCGCAAACAAAAAAGCAGCTGTAATTTCGGAAGGCAAAAAGGAAGAACCTATATCCACCCAGTTGTACTTATCAACTTCACCCCTGAAAAACGCAGCACGGTTAGTACCCTTTTCTCTTATAATTTCCGCGCGTCTTATCAATTCTTCTTTATTAACAGTAATCATTCCGCCTTCACCTGAAATAACATTCTTGGTTTCATGAAATGAGAATGCGCCAAGCTGACCAATTGATCCAAGCGGTTTACCTTTGTAGTAAGAATCTATTGCCTGAGCGGCATCTTCTATAACAAATAGGTTGTTTGCGCGTGCAATATCCATTATTTCATCCATCATGCAGGCGATGCCGCCGTAATGAACTACAACAATAGCCCTGGTTTTGGAAGTGATAAGCCGTTCTATTTCGGCGGGATCTATGTTTGGCAGATCGCTGAGAGAATCCGCGAAAACGAGCTTAGCGCCGCGCAGCGCAAACGCGTTTGCTGTAGATACAAATGTATAAGAAGGAAGTATAACTTCATCGCCCGGAGAAATATCACAGAGTATAGCCGCCATTTCAAGGGCATCAGTACACGACGAAGTGAGCAGTGTTTTCCTGAAACCGAATTTGCCGGTAAAGAAATCAGAAGCTTTTTTTGTGAAGAGACCATCACCGGAAATCTTGCCTGTGGCTATAGCCTGTTTGATATACTCCAGTTCATTTCCAATCAGGAATGGCCTGTTAAATGGAATATTTTTCACTTGGGGATAGTTATTTTTTAATTACAATAGCCTGCTGAATACCAAATCCGCCGCCGGAATATTCTTTTTCTATGTTGTAGAAAATTTCATTAACCGGGTTAGAGTAGCCCGGGTACTTAGAAGCGTCTGTTATAAGTTCTCTTAGAAAACGTGAGCCCAGATAGTAAACTGAGGTGTAGTCTATAATCTCATAGGTGTATCCCTTTGTTTTAAGGAATTCTTCAACCCGTGAGAATTTAATATAGCGGTTGAAATCATGCTCAACTAAAGGCGGCAGTTTAACCAGTGTTCTCATTGAATTAAGCAGAACGAGGGGTTCCCAAAATGCCTCGGAAAGAATTACAGTGCCTCCTTTTTTGGTAACGCGGTAGCATTCTTCAATACCCGTTTTTTGTTCTTCCCAGTTTGGAAGATTTATAAGTACACGTGTAGTATATGTCAGATCAAACTCGTTATCGGCAAAATCAAGTTTTCTTACATCACCCTGTTTGAATATAATATTTTCGGGTGAGGAAAATTCCCTGTGTTTTTCGAGGGCGTATTTTATCATATTTTCAGCATAATCAATGCCGGTGATGTTGATCTTTTTCATATCAGCCTGCCGGAACGCAGCAAAACCGTTAGCACAGCCAACATCAAGAACTTTATCGCCTTCTTTTATGTAGCGTGCGTTGTTTTCTATTTCAAGATCAATTGCCCAGTTATCACCCCAGGAAACCCAGTGAGAATCCTTGTAATTTATTGCCTGTTTTTCCCATGTTTCTTTGATAAAATCGCTCATAAAAATATTTGTAGTTAATGGTTATTAAGTTTAATTGATTGTTTGTTTAATTATGTAAAGCGGTCTTTGTTTTATCTGGTCAAATATTCTGCCGATATATATACCCACTATGCCGAGCACAAAAATTATCACACCCGAAAGGAACCAGATCGAAATAATAAGGCTTGCCCACCCTAAAACACCTATCTGCCCGCTTAGGTAGCGGTAAAGTGTAATTGCGGCGTATAAAATCGCCGTGAAAGAAACAGCAAATCCGAATTTAAGAACAAGTTTAAGCGGCTTGTTTGAATTGAGCATCAACACATTGAATGCGAGATCAAACAATTTCTTAACGGAATAACTGCTATTACCGCTTTCACGTTTGGCGTGCTCAACCGGTAAACGGGCCTGTTTGTAGCCCACCCAGTTAACAAAAGTAGGAAACCATCGAAGCTGTTCGCGCATCTGCACAACGGATTCAATTACATTTTTTCTGTAAATACCAAAGTTTGCAATAGAGGCGTCAATTTCAGTATCGGTTAAATAGCTGAGAGTTGAGTGAAACATCTTAGATGCTATCTTCTTGAAAAAGTTATCCTGTCTTTTAAGTCTCTGCGCGAAAACAACATCATATCCTTCGCAAGCCTTAGCGTAAAGTTTACCAATTTCTTCAGGTCTATCCTGCAGGTCGCAATCCATTACAATGATCCACTCACCTCTTGCTCTGTCAAGTCCTGCGGTAATTGCATAATGCTGCCCGAAATTCCTCGAGAAGTTAATTCCCACAACCCTTTTATCCATTTGACAAAGCTCTGTGATGGCGCTCCAGCTTTCATCGGGGCTGGAATCATTAACCAAGATCACTTCAAAATCCGGGTTGATCTTTTCGAGTGAAGCCTTGAGTCTTTCGTATAACATAGAAAGGCACTCGCGGCAGCCATATACAGGCACAACTACTGATATGTGTGGAATATTCATTAATATAAAGTTACGACTATCTCTTTTTATTTAAAATGATAATAAATCAACAAGGGAAAGTTAAAATAACCAAATTCCGACTATTTGCAATTCGGATAAAAAGATGACGTCATATTTTATACTCTTCATCCGGGTATTCTTTTTTGTAGGTAACAGCCGCAACATAAATTGCGGTGGACCAAAAGCCCCAGAGACCTACGGAGAGTCCCACATATGCGCCGTTTATGACGCTATCAAAAAACAACCGCGAAAGAAATACCAGAGAGAAAAAAACAAGAATATCATTATACTTAGTATTCTTTGCAATTTTGAAAGTAAGTATAAAGTAATATACCTGGTAGAACACAGCCAATAAGAACCCAATTAAACCATAAGCCGCAAGAACCGATGCCCACCCTACATCTGAAAAGCCCCAGGCATAAATATTTTCTTCAACAGTCAGAGGTTTAACAACCCACAGCGGATGCATACCAATTCCGATAACCACGTTTGTATTTTGCCACAAAGTAATAAGAGCGCCAATATTTGCAAGCCTTGAACCGTAAGTCCCTTCCTTATATTTCAGATCATCTTGTCCCTGGGAAACACGCGCTTCAATTGCGTTTACGAGGTACTCAGATTCAGGTACAAGTTTAATAAAAGCATATACAAGAGTAACGCCAAGCAAAGAAATTAAAACTATTTGTCTTAATGCAGAGCGAAACTCCTTTTTCTTGATTGCATACCAGATCATCATAATTGCGATCGTTAGCGAGAAGTAAATCCATGCGGATCTCCCAAAAGCCAGAATATGCGGCATTATAAAAAGAACGGCAAGAAATACCTGATATACCCGGAATTTTTTCGTCATCCAAAAATATATGAAACCAAGAAAGAATAACTCACCATAAAAAGTACCGCCATAAACCCTGAACACTTTTAATCCCCCGGGCAGATTTTGCTCTGAAATTCCGATATCAGGCAGGAAAGCAATACCTGTTATCGCACTCATTATGTAAAGCAGGTTAGAAATAATGGCCACCGGAAGAAATAGTTTTATAAGGTATCCCAGAGCCCTTCTTTTGAGCAGCAGAAGAAAAGGGAAAACAAGGAAACACATCCAAATACCTTTTAGTCTAAAGAAAAATTCAAGGATATTGTATTCATACAATATAGTACTAATAATAAACTGAAAGAACATGTACAATAAAATCAGTTTAGGCAGCAGCATTGCTTTGCTGTTAAAGAGTTTTGAATATTCCTTAGCATTAAACAGTGAGTATGCCGTCAAAGCGTACAAGAGGATATCGGAAATTCTGACATTTCTGTACACGAAATAGAATTGTTTTGGTATTAAGCCAAGCGTACCATTTTCGATAAAGAAAACGAGAAATATTCCCCATGCCAGCAGTTTAGCATTCAGCGTGAGATAGTTTTTCTGCAGCAGGACTTCGGCAAAAGTATCTTTATCCTGAGAAAGCTTCCTTGCAGTAACTCTGAAATTATTTGCCAGTCTAACTACCAATTTGTTTTATTTGATGTATTCACGGTCTTTTTTTGTGCTGTAACTATTTTTGCAACTAAATAATACCCTTCTTTTTGGCATCTTCATATGAATAAACAACAATAGGTATATAAACATTCAGTAGATTAAACAAACCCCACAAACCTGTGGTAAGAAAAACATACGAAAACCCCACTGTACTATCAAATACTAATTTAGCAAAGAGCAATGTAAGCATGAATGTAAATATTGTATTTTCTTTGGATCTTCGGATCAATTTAAGAGATAACCAAGCATAATAGAATTGAATAAAGCAGGCAAGCGCAAAGCCTATAAGCCCATAAGCAGCCAGAGTGCCGGGCCAACTAACATCGCAAAATGCACCATAATATATGATTTCCTCTTTTGTTTCCGGGCCCAGTACCCACATTGGGTGCATACCAATCCCAAGAAATATATCATTATTGAGCCAGAGTGAAACCAAAGCATTATTTTGCATAATTACCCGTGTTCCGTAAGTACCTTCGCTATGTTTAACATCTTCCTGTCCCTGGAATATTCTGGCATTAAGCGCATCAACATAAAAATCTGATTCGGGGATGAACTTTATAAAGGCAAAGATTACAGCAATTCCCAATACAATAAGAATAACAGCTTGCCTTAACAGCAAATGGTAGTTTCTTTTATTAAGCGAATTCAAAATAATCATTACAAGGATTGTAAAAATGAAGCCAATCCATGCAAGCCTGCCAAAAGCAAGAATATGCGGTATAATAAACAAAGCTGCCAGCCCCAGCTGCCATGCGCGAAAACGATTTGTTATCCAGAAGTATATTATACCTAAAAAGTAAAGTTCTCCGAAGAATGTTCCCCCGAAAACCCTAAAAACTTCAATATCTCCGGGAAGCTGCTGCCTAATAATTGATACATCGGGAAGAAATGGTATTCCCGTCAATGCCGTAATTACATAGAGCAAATTGGAAATGATCGCAACAGGAAAGATCAGTTTAATAAGAAAGCTAAAGCCACCTCTTTTGAGCAAAAGTAAATAAGGAAAAACCAGAAATGATGTCCACATTCCTTTTAGCCTCATAAAATATTCTATAGGGCTGAAACCATATCGGAAAGCACTTACAGCAAACTCAAACAAGAAATATGCCAGCAAGATCTTGATTACCAGGAATGATCGGCTTTTGAGGAGGTCTCTGTATTCGCGCCAATAGAAGAACGAATATAGTATCATGCCGTATAAAAGCATATCAGAAAGCCTTACGCTTCTGTAAACCATATAAAATTTCTGGGGAACAAGGCCCATAGTGCCATTTTCGATGAAGTAATAAAGGAAAATGCATATGGCAAGCATTCTTGCCCTTAAATTGAGGACAAGTTCTTCTTTATAGAAATTTTCGCTGTACAGCACAGAGTTCTTATCGGCTTTTACCGCCGAAGAACCAATAATGGGCATACGTTTGCCGCGAAAATTATTTAAAGAGGTTTTTATCAAACAGGATGTGTTCTAAAGATCAATTATTAACCGTGGTACTTTTTTATTTTCTGAGAATACTCTTTTACCAGCTGCTCTGCGCGCTTGCGGGTTTTAGCTTCAGCGTTCACATGGAAAATTTCGCGTTCGCTATCGGGGATGCACAATACCCAGGTGTATTCATCAAAGAAAATTTTAATGCCGTCGATCATCTGGCGCTTCGCGCCTTCGGAATCTTCGACAAGCTTGCGCATAATTTTGCCTTTCTGGTCAAGCGTGCAGAAGACGTTATTTTTAGCCATATGAAGCAGCGGTGTTTTCTTTTCAATTTCGCTGAGCTTTTTATGAGAGCGCGCCGCAAGCTCGAGTATTTTCATTATAGAGAACATACCGTCTGTGGCAAAGGAGAATTCGGGGAATATCACCCCGCCCTTGGTTCCGCCGGCAAGCTCAACATCAAGCAGCGAAGCCGCGTTCATAATGGCGAAGTGAGAATCCTTGACCCTCAAAACATCTGTGTAGTATCTTTTGGCAACAATATCAATTTCACCCGAAGCCTGAATAGGCACAGCGATCTTTTTGGTGTTGGGGTATAAAGAAAGATACATATATACTACAAGGCTTAGGAAGCGGTCGTAGCTTAAGATCCTTCCGGTATCATCCACCAGGTAGATCTTTTCGCCGCCTGCATCGATCAGGAAACCCGCGTCGTATTTGAGCGAGGTTACAATGTAGGAAAGCTGCTGCAGGGCGGTCTTGAACTCTTCCGGTGAACGTGATTGCTTCGCAGAATCCAGGTGGGAATCAAGGGTAACAAGCTCAATGTTAAAATCACCCAGAATATTGGGCAGTATTGTAGATGTTATCCCGTGTGAAAAGTTGATCGCGATCCGGAATTTTCTGCGGTTGATAATATCTTTATCGAGCATGGAAATGAACCGTTCGCTGTAGCTTTCATAAGTTCTTTCGGCGTAGCTGATCGAGCCGATCTTATCAAACGGAATGGGACGCGCGTCGTTAGATATCACAAGCCGCTCAATTGATTTTATTTTTGCGGATGAAAGATCCTTTCCGTTGGAATCAAAAAAGATAATATCACATCTTGATGAATCGAACGGAGATTTCCTGACAAAGATACCCCCTGAGGCTTTGCCCTTGCCAAGCTCCTGACGGAGTATGGGGATCGGGGTTGTCTGGTAATCAAGCACAGTAACGCCGCTTGAAAGAAGCCCTGAGGTGATGGAGCCTTTTATCATCAGCGATACGTTATCAATATCACGGGAAATAAGAATTTTGGAATCAAGCCCGGCGAAGACACCGTAAGCCATTCCCAGTTTTGCGCTGAAATCCGGGGTTATTTCTATGTTACTCAAGCCCGTTATGCGGGAATCGGTGAAGAGAGTATCTTTCCATCTTTCTTCCCATATCAGGTTTTTTGTAACTACGGAATTGCTGTCAACGGTTTTCTGCGGCCATATTTTTACATCACTTCGAATGGTTACGTTGTTTCCAACAACTACGTTGTTGCCAAGGAACACATTTTCGTTGATCCTGCAGTTTGGTTTTATCCTTACGTTGCTGCAAACAACATCACCTGAAACCCTTGAGTTATCTTCAATTGAAGAATTGTTCCATACAATAGAATCTTTAACTACAGCCCCGGGAGCGATATAGCACTTTGGACCAATTACAGAGTTAATTACTTTGGCCGTCCGTGATACTTTTGTGCCTGCTGCAATAATGCTTCCGTTCTTAACGAGTCCTTTTGCCAGCGGCAGGTTTATTTTGCCTTTAAGCGCTTCGAGGTTTGTTTTGATGTAGTCATCCAGTGAGCCGACATCGCGCCAGTAGCCGCCAAGTGTGGCGCCGTACAGCGGCATTTTATGTTTAAGCAGGTACGGGAAGAGATCTTTGGAAAAGTCGCAGTCGGCTTTGCTGCCGCGGGCTTTAGGTACGAGCCCCAGTGTATCTTTTTCAAGTACGTAAATTCCGGTGTTAATGGTATCGCTGAAAACTTCTGACCAGGAAGGTTTTTCGAAAAATTTTGTGATCTTACCTTCTTTATCTGTGAGCACAATTCCGAACTGCAGCGGATTTTTTGCGCGGGTCAAAACGAGCGTTGATACAGAATTCCTTTTTTGGTGGAATTTAACAGCCTGCGAGAGATCAAAATCTGTGACAACATCACCGCTTATTATTATGAAACGGTCATTGATAAGTTCATAGCCGCAGTAAACTGCGCCGGCTGTGCCGTAATCGGCATCGGGTTTTACGTATTGTATCTTAACCCCGAATTTTTTCCCGTCCTTGAAATAATCCCGGATAATTTCCGCCTGGTGGTAGAGTATCATTATGATATCGGTGATCTCGTGTTTTTTCAAGAGCTCGATAATATGTTCAATGATGGGCTTGTTTAAAAGGGGTGTCATTGGTTTTGGGATGTTCGCTGTTAGCGGTCTTAGCCTTGTGCCGAAACCTCCTGCCATTACAACTGCCTGCATATAGTATTTTTCCTTTACTTGATTATTAAGCACTGACATAGTCAGTGCACTCCAACGAAAAGCAACGAAAAGCAAAAGCAACGAAAAGCAAAAGCAACGAAAAGCAAAAGCAACAAAAAGTGAAAGCAACGAAAAGTGAAAACAAACAAGGAACAAGGTTTCAGGTTTCACATTTCACGCTTGCCTTATCGAGCGGAACGAGAGAAGGTTTGACGTTTCACTTATTTGATTACTTACTTTCTTTTTTCTTATCAAAATCAAAATTCACATCCGGCGCTTTATCTGTCCCCGGGGCTGACTGGAAATATTGTTTTTCCTTGAAGCCCATTACTTTTGCGGTGATGAGAGTGGGGAACCTGCGCACAGAAGTATTGTAAACCTGCACAGCCTCATTGAATTTTTTTCTTTCAACAGAGATGCGGTTTTCGGTGCCTTCAAGCTGCGATTGCAGCTGGAGGAAGTTCTCGTTGGCTTTAAGCTGCGGGTAATTTTCAGCAACCACAAGCAGGCGCGAAAGCGCGCCGGAAAGTTTATCCTGGGCATCGGAGAACTGCTTGAACTTTTCTTCATCGGAAAGATCATCTGTTGAGAGTTTTATCTGTCCCACCCTTGAACGAAGTTCGGTGACTTCGGTTAAGACGCCTTTTTCAAAATCAGCATAACCCTGTACGGTTTTAACAAGATTTGGAATAAGATCGGCTCTGCGCTGGTATTGGTTTTCCACCTGCGCCCACGCCTGGTTAACGGTTTCATCCTGCTCAATTAATGAATTGTAACCGCATCCCGAAAAGGAAGATAAAAATATTAAAAGCAGCGTAGAATTGAAAATATATTTAATTTTGGGCATAATTTTAGTATAATTTTAGGGAAAATTACGAAAGATAGTAATTAAATACAATTTGAAAAAAATTGCGGAAAAATGAGGTTAACACCGGATTCTTATCCTGCAAAAGATAGACGGATCTTCGGCGGATTGAATGGAAGAAACAACGAGTTTACTTCACCAACGAAATAGTAGATCGGTAATATTCCTTGCTTTCAAGATTAACATAATATAGTGAGGCAAAAAAGAAGATGAGGAATATCACAACTTTGATAATTTCGTATTTGAAGTATTTGAAGAATCTGACCGCCGCAGAACCGGGAATCAAATTCAGAGGGGCTTTAAAAGCGGTTGATATGTTTTGCATTAGCTTAAAATATAAAATAATTATTACACTTTCAAATGCAAAGTTTGTTAAAAATATTAAGTTTAGTATTATGATTATGTTAAGAAGCGGTTATATAACGGGCTATAAAGTTAGAACAAGGGTATAGATCAAATTCAAACAGAATTAAGTGTTTGCAATCAGAAAATTAAACATCTGACATGTGTCCGGTTAATTTCCGTACTTTATTATCTTTACTTTTTCCTCGGTGATAAGCGCGCTGCCGATCATTCCGGTTTCATCGAAAACCTGTTTGAGTTTTTCGATATTAGCTTCGGTATCGGTAATTTCAATTACTATAGGCAGGTCGCTTGAAAGCTCAAGCAGATCGCTTGAGTGAATTATGCTGGCTTTGCCGTAGCCTGTAATTCCCCGCAGTACGGTAATGCCCGCATATTCGTTTTCTCTGAGGTAATTTGTTAAGTAGCGGTAAAGGTTTTTCCCTTCATATTTATCGCTTTCGCCGATAAATATCCTGAGCAGTGTTCCTGTGGATTCTTTCAGCATATTATTAATTCCCTTATTTCTGCGGGAACCCGATTAAATGTGATGCCGGTATTTTTCAAATAACACTTCTGCTATAAATAAGAACAGAAAATTCACTAAAAAAATTACCCGGAAATTATAAGAGCCAGCTCTTTGCCGGCGTAAACGGCGGCAACGCAGAGAATTACATTCAGTGCTATGTTAAGGGCAAACAGCATCATCTGGTTGAGTTCTATCATCCTGAATGATTCATAGGCAAAAGCTGACATTGTAGTAAAACCCCCAAGCATACCAATTGTGATAAAATCACGCATTTCGGGAGAAATGCTTTTACCCGCTGAAACCGAGTAAATAATAAAACCCAGCACAAAGCTGCCGATTATATTTACTACAAGTGTGCCAAAGGGGAACGCGGGAAGCAGGTTGTTAACGTATCTTGAAAGCATGTACCGAGAAACAGCACCTAAGAATCCGCCAATACCTATATATAGTATATGAGTCATAGCCAAAATTATACATTAATGAGTGAATATTAAAGGGAGAAGTTAGGAGTATGGAAATATACCACAATTTATTGACTTAAAAATTCATAAAAGTATAAAGAAATTAAAAAATATGAATGAACCTTCCACAAATAAAACAACACTTTCAGAAATAGCGCGGCTATTTCTTAAACTTGGTATAACCGGTTTCGGGGGACCCGCCGCGCATATATCCATGATGCGGCATGAAGTAGTGCTGAAAAAAAAGTGGATGACCGAGGAGCATTTTCTGGATCTTGTAGGCGCAACGAATCTTATACCCGGACCCAACAGCACAGAAATGGCTATTCACATCGGCAGGGAAAAAGGCGGCTGGAAAGGGTTATTGATAGCGGGCGCATGTTTTATCATTCCCGCAGTGGTTATTACGGCAGTAATTGCCTGGTTCTACAGGTTATACGGAGCGCTGCCGGAGGTTCAGAGTTTTATCTTCGGTATAAAGCCCGCAATTATTGCTATTATAATAGTAAATATTTATCCGCTTGCTGTTAAAGCCGGAAGATCGGCGGTGCTGGTGATTTTGGGAGTTATTGCCGCCGTATTAAGTCTGCTGGGTTACAATGAGATACTGATAGTCTTTGGAGCGGGATTGATATCATGGATGATATATCTTTTTACAAGCGGAATAAAGGGAAGCAGGTTCAATTCCATTGCCCCGGTTTTTGCGGCGAATTTTCTGCTGCAAAGCGCGCCGGGAAATCTTTCTTTGTTCTTAACATTCCTTAAAGTAGGCTCAATTTTGTATGGCAGCGGGTATGTGCTCTTTGCATTTCTTGAAAGCGAATTTGTCGCAACGGGTATATTGACCCAGCAGCAGCTGGTGGACGCAATAGCCGTGGGACAATTCACCCCGGGTCCCGTGTTTTCGGCTGTGACCTTTATAGGCTGGCAAATTAACGGCATTGAAGGCGCGCTTGTATCAACACTTGGAATATTTATGCCGTCATTTTTGTTTGTGGCATTCCTTAACCCGCTGGTTAAAAAAATGCGCACTTCAAAAGCGTTCGCGGCGATACTTGACGGAGTAAATGTTGCATCAATTGCGCTGATAGTATCAGTGTGCATCATGTTTGGCAGAGAATCATTTGTTGACTGGCGCGCAATTCTGATAGCCGCTGTTTGTTTGGCAGTTTGTTTCAGGTTCAAAAAACTTAACACTGCATGGATTGTGCTTGGCGGTTCACTTGCGGGATATTTGCTGTTGCTGCTTTAAGCTTCCGCCTGGCAAGTTTTGCCAATACGATCATATTCGCGAAAAATCCCAGTATAGCTATACCGTTTAACATCCCCGCCCAATGTTTATAAGCGGCAACACCAGGAATAAATGTTAGCACTCTGAAGATGAGGGTTAGGTTAAGCAGAATATACCAAATGTAGAGCGTCTTCCCGAAAGGACTAATACCAAGTTTAAGTACCGCAGGCAGTATAACCGGGGCGTGCGCGAATATCATCATGAAGACAAATCCCAGGAAAAATGCATGGAGTGATGCATCATAAAATGAACCGAAGTATGCGCCGAAGGCGAAAAATAATCCGGTAATTACCAGCCAAACATATCCTGTTATAAGCAGAACCCCCGAGTAGAAGCTCTGCCCGGGTTTTTTTAACGAGTGTTTAGCCATATCAAATTTCAGAAGCCAAACGGCGGAGCCTATCATTGAAACGGCAGAAAGTAAACTTCCAAGATCCGAATGAAAGGGAAGAAAAATACTTATTATAAATAAGGAGATCAGGATTATTAAAACAGCCTGTTTTTTGAGTGTATTCTTAAGCAAGATAAACCGTGATAGCTCAAGCCGTTCGCCGGTAATTGTTAAAAATAAAAACGCTATCCACCACATTACCACCGCAGGATAAAATGTTGAGTTAAACAATATCGCGCTGCCTATCAAGTAGCACATTGCGCCCGCCATCATGATAAGTATGTGAATGCCTTTGTGTTTCACGTAAACCATATAATAGATACCGGTTAACCCAGCACCGCCGAGGATAAGTAAAACATACGCTATCTTTGGCATCGCAAGCAGGAAGAAAACTAAACTCATCCCGTTCAGCATCGGCACGAGAAGAGCTATTTTATTATGGTAACTTACGCTTCGCTCAATGCAAATGAGTGTTCCCAAAAATGAGCCAACCATTAAAGCGCCGTGTTCACCGGAAGGCAGTGATATCGGCAGATTCCACCCTATGCGGAACCATCCGGAAAATATTCCTGTAAGCAGGCTTAGAAGCACAAGGGGAAGAATAAATATATTTTTTTTTTTCATGTGAGCTGTATGATTTTTTACTAAACAAAATTATGAACAATATATTACAGTTCAATTGACTTATATCAATTTAAAAAAGCGCGAAAAATAAGGTATTAAGGGATATAAATCATAGATCACACAAATAATTGTCATTTTAATGAGGAGTTCTTAAGGTTATTTTTGAAATGAAAGGGGGGATCATATCATGTACTTTTTTCATAATATAGATGTATGGTCAGAAAAGCATCATCCGCTCTGGCTTGATCTTTTCCGTGTATTGCTTGGTACAGTACTTGTATGGCAGGCAGTTTATTTTATTATAAACAAAGACGCAATAGTTCAGATTGTTGACCAGTATGGTTTCGGATTTTATACCATGAGTGCGGCTCACGGTATTATTGGGATACATCTGGTTGGGGGAGTATTGATATTCTTCGGACTTCTTACCAGGTTAGCCGCCGCGATCCAAATACCTGTTTTGTTTTGTAACATTGTTTTTATAGTTTTTCCGAACGGGTTTATGTCACTCAGGTCAGAAGCTGAACTGACAATAATAGTTACAGCGCTGGTGCTGCTTTTCATTTTTGAAGGCTCGGGGCATTATTCAGTGGATAGTTACCTGAAGAACCACGAAAGGTAAGGCATTAAATAATTGTAATTATTGTGTTTCGTTCTGCAGTATTTTTCAGCCCCGGGTTCTATCACGGTCTTTTCTAAAGACCCCATTTGCAATGCGCAAATTTGTGAAGTGCTTCGGGGCTGTTTACTTTTGTGATATGATATTATAGAGTTGAATCACTTCTATAAAATTGTTAAACTTGCAAAACTTAAGTTTATACAATGATAAAAACCACTGCATTTGTTTTACTCCTCAACGTATTAATACTTACAGAAAGCTTTTCGCAGTGTTCAGATGCCGGTGTTTGTACAATTGGCAGGCACCAGGTAAATGAATCGGTGATAAAAAGCAGTCATATATATTTTGGCTTTTATTACGGAACAAGCGGCAAAGACCCTGATATTAACGGGAACACAAACGATATAAGTTACGGTTCAGTAAAGCTGGAAGCAGATTTAGATCTCAAAAAAGGATTCAGGGTGAACGGATCAATTCCATATTCATTCATCAGCGGACCGCTTGGAGAGAATAACGGTATTGGTGATCTTGAAGTAGTATTTTCGAAGATGTTCCGGATCAAAAAGAAGCATCTGCTCACGTTTTTCCTTGGGGGAAAGTTCGCAACGGGAAAGGTTAATTCAAGTGACTCGCTGCCGCAAAGATATATGCCCGGACTTGGTACCAACGATCTGATAGTAGGCGCGGTTTACACAGGTGTAAACTATTTTTTTGGTGTTGGATATCAGAAGCCGTTTGGCAGAAGCGCAAATTATATAACCCGACTGAAAAGAGGCGACGATGTATTTTTCCGCGCGGGATTTTTTGAAGAGTTCAGTAAAGTGAGTATAAAAGCCGAAGTGCTTACTATTTTAAGACTACAGCCTTCAAACGTGCTAGCAAGTTATAACCCTGAAACCTTCACAAAAATTAACTACAGCAGCGAACCTCAGGTTAACCTGCTTGGTACAGTGGGCTACAAAGCATCGGATGAAATATCCATAACTGTACAGGCGGCGCTTCCGTTTTTGAAACGTGATTACAATTTTGACGGATTGAAACGTAAGTTTTCTGTGGGCGCAATGGTTTCGTATAATTTCTGACGTACAGAAAGACAGTAATATTAAGAAGTTTTTTTATTATAGTTTTTGCAATTCTTTTAAAATAAATTCGCTTTATATTGTGACAATTAGATCAAAATTATGAAAGAAACAGAAGTGATTTTTGTGGTTGAAGAATCCAATGAGGGCGGTTATGAGGCAAGAGCTCTAAATCATTCAATTTTCACAGAAGCGGATGATCCGGATATGCTTAAAGCCAATATCATAGATGCCGTAAAATGTCATTTTGATGAAGCAAATATTCCATCTGTTATACGGCTTCATTTTGTTAGAGAAGAATTGATCGCTGTATGAAGATACCAAGAGACCTTAATGCGATTCAGTTTATAAAGTTGCTTGGCAGCTTAAACTACGAAGAAACCCGACAATCCGGCAGTCATAAAAGACTGACAAGGAAAACTTCTGTGTCTGAGCATCACATTACCATACCAAATCACGATCCTATTAAGTTAGGAACATTAAATAACATTTTGAACGATATTTCTTTACATTTGAATATTTCTAAGAAAGATCTATTAGAAAAACTCTTTGGTTGAACCAAAGAACAATCATCGTTTCTATGAAACTAATTTTACTTCTAATATCTATTGTGTTCATTTTCTCCTGCTCAAAGCAGGAAGTAAAATCAGATAACACAAACAAAACAGTAAATAAAACTGACTCCACCCTTTTAAATAAAACCACATTAACAGAAAATCAGAAAAAGGTTTTGGATGGCGCTAAGAAATGCCTTGAGGCGAAGTTCAGCTATGATATGACAATGGGCTATTATGTATGCACATACAAAGATGGCGAAAATACGGGTTCCAGAGTTTTCCCCGGGGGTGATGTTGCGCCGGATATGGGCGTATGCACTGATGTAATCGTCCGCGCGCTGCGCTGGGGCGGGGTTTGTGACCTGCAGGAAGAAATTAATAATGACCTTAAGGCAAACTGGAGCGACTACCCTATGAAGAGATGGTCAGCCAAAAAACCCGACCCCAATATTGATCAGCGCAGAGTACCTGTGCAAATGGTTTGGTTTGAAAAGTACTGGCAGGAAATAAATCCTGAAAAAGAAAGCGACTTTCAGCCTGGTGATGTTGTAGCCTGGGATATGAATGGCGACGGATGGGGGGATCATATCGGGATAGTATCGGATAAAATAGTCAACGGCGTTCCGTATTTAATCCACAACTTCCCTGACCCGGGTTATGTTGCCGAAGAGGATGTGCTGCATGAGTGGAATATTCTTGGGGTTTACAGGGTAAAGTAGTGAAATAATGAGTTGGTGTAAATGTGAAAGGGCAAAAAGAGCATGTTTTATGATAAACTTATTTAAATAAAAAATTTACTGGCTTCAAAAATGAAACATTAGTTATTATATTTGTAGAGTCTTACACAGTTTATCTAATATGAAATGAACACATTTCTCACAACTATAACCGCCCTATTTTTTATTTCGTTAAATATTTTTTCTCAATGGGAACAGACTTCTTCCGGGATGAACGGAGGCGAAGTTTTTGCATTGATGGTAAAAGACAATGTAATTTATGCAGCCTGCGATCCAATAAACGGTAGCGGTGCAGGAAATGTTTACAGATCTACCAATAACGGGCTTGAGTGGTTATTCTCGAGAGTTGGAAATTTCAGGATAAAATCTTTAGCAGAAAAAGATAATATTATTTTTGCCGGTACCCTTTACGACAGCATGTATCAATCAACAGATAATGGAATCAGCTGGACAAAAAACTCATTAAACGCTGTATCCATTTGGTCAATTGCTGTTATGGGTAATAAATTAATTGCTACAGGTACTTACGGTACATATATATCAACAAATAACGGTGGCAACTGGAATATAAACACCAAATTTACCGGCAGAATATTAAAAGTATCAGGTAATAAAATATTTGCAGGTGGTAACAACGGAGTATACAACTCGCTTGATAGCGGACAAACCTGGAATCATATTTTTTCGATTAACTTTCCTGTTGAGGGGTTGGATATCAAAGATAACTATATCTATGCAGGAAGCTATGGCGGCATTTATCGTTCCACAAACTTTGGGTTGAATTGGGGAATATCAGGTATTAACTGGACACTAATTCCTGCGGTAATCTCAAAGGATAATTTCCTTTTAACTGGTACGGGAGGTTTCGGAATCTGGAGATCAACGAATTATGGTTCAACATACAACCAAACTAATATAACGGATGTTTCGGCTTATGCATTTGCTTTGAAAGGTAACAATCTTTTCGCGGGTTTTTCGGGTAACGGTGTTTTTGTTTCAACAGATGACGGTGCAAGTTGGGTCCAAACCGAACTTCACAACTTAAGAGTTCTTTCTTTGTTTGAAACTGGAAATGAAATGTATGCGGGTGTTGTAAATAAGGGTGTTTACCATTCATCAAACAATGGATTAAACTGGACTCATAGAAATTTTCAATATGAAGATATAAGTGATTTTCTTAGCAATGAAAAAAGAATTTTCGCTGCCACCTTAAACAATGGGTTGTATTATTCTACAAATAACGGAATTAACTGGGCTCGCAGTACTCTTTCTGCAAATGAAGTCTATTTTATTGATAAGCACGGCAACGATCTTTATGCAGGTACAAGTTCCGGCGGAATTCACCGTTCAACAAACAACGGAAGTAACTGGCAAAGGATAGGGCCTAATTTTAATCAAGTTCGCGCACTGAGCGTGCATAATGGGATTATGTTTATTAGTGCAGAAAATACAAATCCGGGCTATATAGGCCTGAAATATTCAACAAATATGGGAAGGAGCTGGCTGAATACTGTTTTTGCAGGTCAAAGAGTTTTATCATTACTATCTTATAATAACTCTTTGTTTGCAGGTACCGAAGACGGGGGTATTTTCAAAACAACCGATAACGGACTAAGCTGGATAAGTCTTGAAATTGGCAGCACAGATGTAAATTGTATATTGGATATAAACAACTATTTGATTTGCGGCACTGGAAGGGGTGTATATTATTCCAGTAATTCAGGGACCAACTGGGTATATCTTAATAATGGTTTGGATAGTCAAAGAGTGTATTCATTAATGGTTTCGGGAAACAATTTATATGCCGGCACAGAATCTAATGCTGTCTGGCGACTGGATATTTCTCAAATTATTGGCATTAACCAAACTAGTGCTGAAATTCCGATTTCACACAAATTGCATCAGAATTTTCCAAACCCCTTTAACCCCGAAACAAAAATCTCATTTGATATACCTTCCTTAAGTCCAGATAGCAGAAATGTAGTTTTGTTGATATATGACTCAGGCGGTAAATTAATTCAAAAAGCAGTAGACCAGAGACTGAACCCCGGAACATATTCAGTTAGTTTTGATGGAAGTAATTTTGCAAGCGGAGTATATTTTTATTCTCTGATAACAGGTAGTTTCAAACATTCGAAGAAGATGATCCTAATCAAATAGTCTTTTACTTTATCGCTTCAATTCTTTTCATTAGCCATTTTTTGTGGAGGATATTTTTCACCTGCATTAAATTTTCTTTCAAATCACCCGCGCCTTTTGAACTCTTGCCGTAACTTATACCTAATAATTTTGTGTAGTAAGTATGAAAGTTTTTGTTCTGTTCGTTAAACACCGGGTTCATCAGGCTTTCTTTCTGAATAAAATGCCTGAAAGAATCAGCCGCCGAAACAGCCTGCTCGATATACCCTGCTTCATAATATAATTTGAGCTGCAAAGATTTCAGACTGAATTTATACGAGATAATTTTAATATTTTTGATCTTTGATAAGTGTTCAAGGGCTTCATCAAATTTCCCTTGTTTGCTTTTAAGTTCTGCGGCGGAATAATTGACCCAGAAATTCCTGTCCTCCGGATCAAGTTTCTCTGTGTATTGGTTAATAAATGATTCAGCCTCTTCAATTCTTTCAAACTCCAATAAAGTGCTGAATATGTTGTTAAACCTGTTGGTATCAAAGTAGTCATCTGTTTCAAATGAATTTATACCCTTGTTAAGCCCGAACAAAAGTATCTCGAGCTTCTCCTCAAGGAATTTAATATCTTCGGTTAAAAAATAATTCTTATGGCAGAAATTTATTATTATAGAAATAATGTTAAAGTTATCTTTTTGGCCAAGCTCTTTGTAAGTGGAATAAAAAGCCTTCTTTAACTTGTAAAGATCTTCGATGTTATTGTTCTTAAGCAGCAGAACCCTTAAGTAAGCCATGTTAAGTGTCGGGAACTCCAGGTAATCAGGATTTTTTTCAAGGAAGCCTGTTATTTCATCAATGAAAACAAGCCTGGGCGTATAGTTGATGATCTGGCTCTGGTTCAGATGGTAGAAATGATCGGCAAGCATTCTTAGGAGATAATAATATGTTAAGTACTTCTGTTCATCAAACATACTTTCATCGGGTATATGGCTTTTGCTTGCCGTAAAGCTAGTGCTGAACAGATATTTCCTGTAAAATGCCATGTGATACTTTTCCAGAAAATCATCGGGACCCGATGGCACGATCTTACCCGCTTCATTTAATCCTTCTTTAAGTATTTTTTCAGAGAGTTTCCTGCTGCCGGGCATTTCCATTAAACTATCAAGCAGGAATTTTTTCTTAAGAATTGAATTTCTCCGGAATGACTCTACCGAAAGAAATTCTTCTGCAAGGTTCTGCAGGTTAGACATTATTACCCTGAAAAAGCCATCATTATACTGGGTTTTGCCGAAGAGTTTTTTGAACACAAACTGTTTTTCAAGCTTTTCTTTTGTGAACTCAGGATGCTGTTTGCGAATATATTCAAACAGCGTTATAAGGGCCTTATTGGTATTGAAGTAAGGTGATTTGATGAATCCGTTAAATTCTTTCAGCTGCTGTTTATTGAAATTTTTCAGTAACGATATCAGGCTGCTGTTATTCATAATTCCTTTAATTAAATACAGTTACACGCTTTCTGGCGGATATGGTTAGAAGAAAATGAAAAACATTTTCTGTAAAAATTCCGAAGATAAAATCTGAAAACATTCTGTGTAAACAGAATTGCGTAAATATAATCAAAAATGTGAATTATTCAACTTCTAAATTGACTTTCACGGTAAAATTGAACTAACAAATTTTTAAAACATTCTTTGATTTACGCATCACAAAAAATGTAATTTTGAAGAAATTAATATCAATTATTAGAATGAAAAGCATGCCGGTTACTAATGTAAGTGTTACACGCGGAGATGAGAACGGGGAGATCAATATTACATGGGATTCATTGAGGCATGCCGAGCTATATGTAATACAATACAGCACCGGGAGCCGCGGTGATCAGAAAGAAGGTGTTTCATGGAAAGTGGCGGATATAATTAACGAATCAAATTATACAATTAAAGGATTGAAAAAGAGCAAAACATATTTGTTCCGCGTAGCTGCTGTGACCGCAAAAAAACAGGGTCCGTGGAGCAAAACTGTAAAGAAAAGTATTGATAATAACTAAACAAATAATACAATGAAAAGTCCAAGAGACGCAATGAACTAACGCTATATAAACAAAAAGTGAGTATTTGGGGGAATCAATAAAAATAAAAGGAGATATAAATGAAACAATTTAACGCGAAACGTTTTAACATCTTTTTTGCGCTTTTAGCATTCATATTCCTATGCGGAAATATGATAAATTCACAGAACATTGAATCATCGGGTGATATGTACCGGGCCCCGGGTGAGACAAACAACACGGCATTTGAAAAAAACTCAATACCCTCTGCGCTGATGCAGGAGTATCAAGCCGCAAAACTTCGGCGAGATAATGACGCAAAAGAAAGATTAGGCAGGGAAATTCAGAAATATCTTCCAATGGAAAACACTCTTAATAATAACCCGGGTGATATGCCTGTACAGCAAACGGCGGTTAATCCACCCTTCAATCCAGACTGGTACAGCTCAGATGTAATGGTACACAGCGGCGCAGTCGCCTATTCAGGCGGTTTTAGACAGGTTGATCTTAAACAGGGAGAAGACGGCTGGATGTATATGGCAGTTAACAAAAGACCCACAGGTAGTGTTTTCGGAAGTATAACCGTGTACAGATCCTCAAATGGAGGAGCTACATGGGCAACGATAGGTGGACTGGACTGGGCAAGCAGGTACATTCAAAGTGTATCAATGCTGGTAGAAAACCGAAGCAATACAAACTTTGGTGACTCAACAAAAATTGCGCTTTACTATGTAACGAGCGCAACATCAAATTTTAATGACGCAAGACTGGAATCATTAACAATGAACCGCAATGGCGCGAACTGGAATTATAATTTAGTATCAACGCCGGCGGCAGGAAACAAATATGAGTATCCATCTTCCTGCAGTGATGGTATGTATTGGGGAACCGCCACTTATCTTCATTGCGTGGTAAGGGAAGCAAGTAATGCCGGTGTACAGGTTGGCTTAAGGCACTTCTTATCAACAAATTGGGCGGAAACTCACACCAGCGCGCTGATTAACACAGGCTGGAATGATTTCTATCCTAATATTCAGTATGGAGAAAAAAACACAGGAACTGACTCAATATATATTGCAGCAGAAAGAAGATTTGCGGCAAACGAATATGGCTTAAGGCTTATTGCTACTTCAGAATTTGTTTCAGCAAATCACTTCACATATTTTGTCGCATTTGCCTCAGGTGTGAGATATGAAAAACCCGAACTAACTGTAGTACAGCAGTATTTTTCTCTACCCAGAAAAATGCTTATTACCTGTACACGCGATAGAAACCCGAGGTTCTTTTATTCCACTAACGGAGCGCAAACCTGGGTGATAGATCAACTGATGGGAACAAGCAGTACGGTAACCGCGGATTTCACAACCTGCAGCAGTGATTCATTAACGAGCGGGGGTCAGTATGTCATTATGGGATTTGTAACAGACGACGGAGATTCCGTGAACGTTAAACAGCTTTCAATTCCGCCCTCTACAACTTATGCTTATTATAAAAGAAACACTAATGTTTCCTCAGGACTTGTTGCGCCAACAACCTCAATTTATAAAGTTGGCGGAACAAAATACGCCGCTTTTGGATATCCCGGTTCAGGCCCTACAAACGTGTTTTACAACGCAGAACAGCTTGTGACGGCAATTGAGCCTATCAGCAGCAATATGCCGGATAAGTTTGCATTAAGCCAGAACTATCCAAATCCGTTCAATCCTGTTACAAACATTAATTTTTCGCTGCCAAATGCCGGAAACGTAAGACTTGTTGTATTTGATATGACAGGCAGGGAAGTGGCAGTATTGGTAAACGGTCAATACAGCGCAGGAACATACAAAGTGGATTACAATGCATCATCACTGGCAAGCGGCGTGTATTTCTACAAACTTGAAACTGAAAGCTTTACAGACGTAAAGAAAATGATGTTGATTAAATGACGCAGTAGTTTAAGAAACCTTGTTTTCTAAGGTTGATAAAGTAACAGAGTTACTTTTGAAATCCCGTTTAGCGGGACTGATAAAATGATACAGAAATTTAGTTGATTGAATGCTTCTCCGTTTTAATTTACACTTCAATTAACCCGGGTGAGACGTCTTTGCCCGGGTTTTTTAAAAATTAAAAATACAGTTATGAGTTCATATTTTGATAAGTTATCTGAATACTATAAATCAGAGCAGGCGGAGAAAGATAAAACCAGGTTTGAAAAACAGGTTAAGAATACTTTTGTTTCAACATTTGTAATAATTGGAATCGTGCTTTTTCTGATAGCCGTTCTCGTTCTTTATTCTGTAACCAGATCTGTTTTAGGCTGAAAAACTCCGTGCCTTTTGAAGAACTGCCCGCACAGCAGGGACCATAAACCCGTAAATTTCTTTGGTGCTTTTTATTTTTCAGAAATCTCCAAACACTTTTTTAGAAGCCATCTTCTCTGAATGAGGTTTTCGTCGGCTTCGATCGTGCGGTAAATATCATCAACATTCAGAGAATTCTTTTCTCTGGCTTCAAACAGGCGGTTTACCGCCTTGAGGAAATCAGCTGAGCGCTGCCTGAATATATCGCTGATAAGTTCAGTTGAACGGATAAATTGCCGTGTTGAATCCACCAGCAGTCCAAACTCTTCCCAGCGGTTAAGTTCAAACAGCGCAATAAGTTTTAGGATCCTGAAGTTTACTTTATTGTACACCAGGAAGGGGTCGTGTTTGTTTATAAACTCAAGGGCAGTTATGTAATTTCCCCTGGCAAGGTGAAGGCATGCCTGTGTGTAATTGATAGTATCTTCAACGTACTCCCCTTTAAGTTCTCCTGAATACTTTTGATAGAACTTTTCGGCTTTATCAAGCTCTCCTGCGTCAATATGCGCATCCATTGCCACAAGAAAATTTGCGGGTATAATTATTTTTAACTGCGGGTCAATAATTATACCAAACTCATCAGCTTTATCAATTACCCGGCTTAGATCCATGTTAAAGTCATGGGTGGCGCTGTGATTATGTTTGAGGCAATAGTTTATAAGAAAAATGAAAAAAAAATAACAAACGCGTTTCGGCATTCCCGCGCCGTTGGCAAAAAGGAAATCTCGGTAACTGAAAAAATGTTCATGTCCTTCTTCCGCGCGGTACATGTTCATCATAAGGCGGTTCACCTCGAAGGTAGGCATTTGAGGATAATCTTGTTTTTCCATAACAGCCGCAAAAGAATTGAGATCGATGTGGTTCAGCATTTCTTCTGCAATGTTAAATTTGGCCGCATTATTGTAAATATTTTTTTCAACCCATGTGCGCGCTGTTTCCTGCATCAGGATAGAAAGAAAATATATTATTCCATACCTGTAATAGGTCATACGGTGCTCAAAGTTTTTGTGTGAGTTGTTGTTATCGGTCGCGAAATTCATCCATTGTATCTGCAGCAGGTGCCTTTCAAGCAGGCGCTGGAAATCATATACAGAAATTTCATCAAATCTTTTTTCAAGCTCCCGGGCTTTGTGTTCAAACAGGCGGTTCAATCTCCGCTCTCTGAGCTCAATAGCGGTAAACAGTTCAATAAACCAGGCGTTTTCTGAGTTGGCGCGTTTTATACCGATATATTTTTCAGCCATATTGTGCAGCAGCGAAGCAATTTTACGAACAACAGCATCATCATATTTTTTGCCTGGATAGATATTGGAATATAGTCTTTTGCGTTCAATTTTTTCTTCTTTGAATTCAGGATAATGCTTCTTAAGTTCACGCCAGAATTTGTAAATGTATGCGCTTCCGCCAAAAAAGGGCGAACGAACAACTTTATCGAATTCCTTGATTTCCTGTTTTGAAAAAGAGCTGAGTATTTGAATGACTGCAAATTTGTACATTATTTTCGCTCACTAGTTTGTTAAATTTATGCTGTTTTGTAACTATATGGGTCATTTTAGCTTAAAAATTCAAAAAAAACAATTCACTATTACGTAAAATTCTCTTTGGTAAATTTACCTGTGAAAAGTAACTTTGAAAAATTAAACAAAGGAAAATAAATATGGAAAAGAAAAAATTATTCGCGCTTGTATTGGCGGCATTTATTATGCTGGCATTTGCCGGCAAAGCCGAAGCTCAATCCCTGTATTTTTGTGAGGGTGTAGATGACAGCGGCTACCCGATAACTGAATCATCGGTATTTAATATTTCTTCAAAAGGCGGCTATCTTTACACGCTGGTTAGATTGCCTTATTCAATTGAGTGCCGATCGGTTAGAATAGAAATTTACCGGAACGGAAATTATGATAACACAATTTATATTGATACGGAAAAAAGCTGGACATGGTTCTGGAAGAAGATTACTTTTTATAAAGCCGGCACATATACCATGTATGTGTATGATTGCTTCGATTACAAGTTAACATCAGGCAGCGTGAAGATACAGATCAAGTAAATTTTTCTCTCTCGCTGTATCCTCCTTTGGAAAGAGCCGCAATAAGTTGCGGCTCTTTTTGTTTTCGTAAGCTGCAGTTCCCGGTCGAAGGATCGATAGGTATTAAATCAAATCAATGGGTTTTTTATTTTGTGATGATGATTTATCTTGCAGGAAATTATCCGGGTAAAATGAATTCTCAATCCGCTGAACAATCAACAGCCAAAGGCGTTATGGCCGCCCTGGCAAGTTTCTTTTTCCTTTCGTTAATTGGGGTATTTGTGAAGCTATCTTCTTCTCATGGCGCGCAGCTTTGGTGGATAGTATTTATCCAGTACTCCACGGCATTCGCGCTGGCAATTGCCATAAGCGCAAAAGAAAAATTCCGTAACCTAAGATCACAGAACTATCCGTTTGAATTTCTGCGCGGCGGCGCGGGCTTGCTTTCATTCATATGTTTTGTTTACGCAATGACGGAAATTCCGCTGGTTGATGCCTCTTTACTGCAGAATACGGCGCCGATATTTATTCCCATAATAGCGCTTTTCTGGCTGAAAGATGTAATTGAAAAAAAGATCTGGTACGGCGTGGCTATAGGGTTTGTGGGTATAATCCTGATAATAAAACCCGATGGAGCATCGTTTAAGGCGGGGGATCTGCTTGGGCTGGTTTCAGGGGTATTGCTTGGGTTTGCGTATGTTGCCATGAAGGTAATTACAAAAACAGATAAGTTCAAAACAATACTATTTTATTTTTCTTTAACGGCGTTTGTGATATCGCTGCCGCTTGGTATTATATACTGGTCAAACCCGGTGCTTGAAGGGTGGCTTTTCGCGATTGGCTCGGGGGTATCCTTTGTGAGTTACCTGAACCTTCAGCAGGTGGCTTATAAACACATTGAACCCAATAAGCTGAGCCCGTTTAATTATTCTGTGGTAGTTTTTACGGGTTTATTGGACTGGTGGATATTTAATCATGTTCCGGGTTTGCTTACAATTATTGGCATAGCTGTAGTTTGTTTAGGCGGCATACTAGCGATAGTTCACCACGAAAAGAAGGCAGAGGGTTTAAAGCACAGCTGGCATTAAGAGAAATGTTCAAACTTCTCTTTTAAAAATCCAAAGCATACTATCTGTCACTCCCGGTCTGTAAGCACTATGACATTGCGGAACAACTGAAATAAGCTCCCAGCCTTCTATGCCTAGACCGTTAAGATTTTCATCTGTCCATTTAGTATAGACTATTTTTTTATCTTTTGGGTTTTTCGGTTCACCCGTGAAAATGTATTCCGCATAGAATTTATACTCGAATTTCTTTCCCATAAGCTTTATTATTTAATTTTGTTGTGAATAGAATATTATTACTGCAGCTTTTCCTTGTTCCATCTTTTAACAGAATTAATTACCCAGTTACCCTTGCAGTTATTAATTTCAAATCTATCCGTAAATTTACCATTGCCGTTTGCTGGATCAAAGGAATCATAAGTAACGATTACTTCAAATATACAATCAGAGACTTTGTAGCAGTAAATATCTTCACTATAAACTTTGGTGCTTGTTATACCGCCATACTTTTTACTAGAAGAAAAAGATTCAAAATCTCCTCTAATTGAAGGTGACATTTTATCATAAGCAGACCTGAAATCTCTTTTGCCAAGATTTTCAATCCATTCAATTACCTGCCTTATAGCCTCTTTTTTATTAATACTGCTTTGGCTTTCTGTAAAATTAAAAGTAGTTTTTATTATGGGAGATTCTTCATATTTACTGCCGTTCCAGCGTAGAAGAGTTTGAATAGTATCTTGTTGTGTGATAATGTCGCAAAATCCGTTATTAAAAGACGCCAGAAAGCCCGGGGATTCATAAGCTTTATATTTTATAATCTCATTCCATTTACCATTTGGATCTCTTTTTAGAATCACCGTTTCACCTTTAGATGATCCGAAACATTTTTCACTGCCATAATATGTTCTCATTACTTCAGGAAAATTATCGTAGTTAATATCAATGAATTGAATGTGGTAACTAACAATGCTGTCGCATTTGCCATCTTTAGGCAAAAACTGACCTTCAATTTGGCTAAACTCCCCATTTGATATTTCAGAAATTATTTTTGCGGTATCTTCACTATTTAGTAGTATATTAGGTGAGCCCGGCTGAATTTGAAACCCCGGACCTATTTTAGCAAGTGGAATTAAATATATTCCCCTGGAAGCAAACGAACACGGAGTACCAAACTCCATTTCAACTAAATTTCCATCTTTAATTCCAAACTGGAGTTTCATCATCTCTTCTGTGCTTTTAGGATTTGATATATAATCTTCCCAAAACATATCACCATAACCGCAAATGTTTCTGAAATAACCGGTAACAATTTTCTTGAAATTAGAAAGACCCACTTGTTTTACATTAAGATCTACGTTCGTTAAGATTCGTGCATTTTTCAGGTCAGCGTTAACAGTAACAACCTCTAAACGAATACCGGCCGATGTACCTGTGCCATCGACCATTCCCCAGGATTCCTGGCTCAAAGAGAGGATACTGTCGTTCAGGGTCAGAATTTCAAACGAAAGAGTGGAATTAACCATTCCCTCTGCGCTGCTGTAAACAAAGTCATTTATATTTCGGGTAAAAATACTGTTTAACTTATCTTCGAATTCTTTGTTTTTTAAACCCGATATTTTCGGGTAGTGACCATCTACAGCAATTCCTTCTGTTTCAATTGGATTAAAGAAGATGGGGTCTATTTTTATTATATCAGAAGTTGGAGTGTTTTTGCTTGCGTCATTTTGGTTTTTGTTGCTTTGGTCTTGTTTTGAGCAAGACAATACACATACAGCTAAAAAAATTAAAATTGGAAATTTCATCTATTGTGTTGTTTAATTAAATCATTTTTATTTAGATAAATGTGAAGTGAAAAATCATCCGCCCAGTGGTTTCTACCACCGCATTGTGATCTATTAATTATAATATAACATTCCTGTTTACCGGGTAATATTAATTCATAACCAGTCGTATAAGAGTTAATTGAAATTTCGTTTAATTTGTGATCAAAGCCATTGAAAACAGTATTTATTGTATAATCATAATCTTCATTATCGTGAAAACATTTGGCACAACCTACGCCTATATAAATATTTGAATATCCGGTTTGATTTCCATTTAAAGTTATATAACACTCTGAAGAATTGTACTTATCTTTAGATTTTTTGCTTTTCAAAATCAATTTATCGGTTAATTTACCATCTTTTGATTTGTTTAAATACAATTGTTTATCAAATACAATAAACCCGATATTATCTAAGGCAGACCATTCGACATTAATTTTTTTATCAGATTGTTCTGGTAACAATGAATATATTAAATCATACAATTCAATCGATTCGCCTTTTTTGTGGGTTTTTACAGGCTGCGTTGAAGTTTGCTTAGTTTGTGCGATAATCTCTTTTTTATCAGAATTTTTTACGCTATCAAAACTTTGTTTTGAGATTCCATCCTGTTTTGAGCAGCCCAGAGAAAATACAACGGTAATTATAAATATAACTAGTCTCATTTTACTTTTAGTTTTTTAATTTATCAAAAATTTTCTTTCCAAAATTATCCCACATGGTTTTATGGAAAACCACAAATAAAATAATTAACCCTAATAATAATGCTCCCAGAATCAAAGGTAATCCACAGCATACTATCCCTGAACCATCCTGCAGGAATAGAATTAAAACAAATGCAACTATGTTAAATGAGCCCAATGTCCATTTCAAGAACTCATTATATTTCTTTAACGCTTGTTTCATGTTAGTGTATTCTAAGTTTATAAATGACAGTTACTTTCCTGTTATTGTAAATTCAACTCTGCGGTTAAGTTGCCTGCCTTCTTCAGTATCATTTGAGGCAACGGGATTGCTTTCGCCAAATCCTTTAAATGTTACCCTTGATGCCAGAATATTATTCTGCAAAAGGTAGGTATAAACTGCTTTCGCGCGGTTTTCGGAGAGTTTCAGATTGTACTCATCTGTGTTAACGTTATCAGTATGACCGGAGATCTGAATTGTAATACCGGGATTTTGATTCAAAAAGCTCACCACCCTCTGCAGCTCCGGAAAAGATTCATCTTTTAGCTGAAATTTACCGGAATCAAAGAATATATTGTTCAGCTTAATGGTTTCACCAACCTGAATGGGCACTAGATATAAATTCCTCTCAATTTCTTTATACCTGCTTAACTCAGATGCGTCAATGTTATCATTTACAGATAAATATCCGTCTGCTTCAGCCCTGAACCCGTACTTCCTTCCTTTTGGCAGAGTTATTTTATAGTCTCCTGTAGCCGGGTCGGTTCTTGCTATACCCTGCTCAATACCGCTTGGCAGCATTTCATAATAGATCTTTGCATCAATTGGCTGACCTGATCTGCTATCAAGCACCTTACCGCTTACCATGAAGACCGGTTCAGACCTGACTCTTTTGGGGATTTTTATCCTGTAAATATCTTCATTGTTACCAGCAGAACTAGAAACAAAATAAGCATATTCACCAGATGCGGAGAAAAAATAATAAGCGTCAAAACCACTTGTATTAATCTGTTCTCCCATATTCTCCGGTTCACTCCAATTCTTCCATGTATCATCAAGTCTCCTTGACATAAATAGATCAGCATCCCCAAAACCGCCCTTGCCTTTGCTTGAATAGTATAACGTCTTTTCGTCAGAAGCAAGGAATGGCGAGATTTCTTCTGAACTTGAGTTTACAACGGGCCCTAAGTTCATAGGCTCAGACCAATTGCCATCGTTTTCAGAAAATGATGCATATACATCCCTATCCCCATAACTATCATTTCTCTCAACGGTCATTAATAAGATTTTACCACTATTAGATAAGTAATATTCTAAATATTTACCGTCATTATAGTAATTCTTTATATTCAGTTTTTCAGGAAATGACCAGCCATCTGATTTTTTATTTGTGATTGAAATCCCAGAAGAGAGAGTTCCATCTGAATTATATACATGCCCTATAACCAGTGTGTTACCATCAGGGGTAACGCCGCCAATATGATTTGGATACTTGTTGTTTATAGGTGGACCGATGTTATATGCGATAGACCATTCACCTTCCTGTGTGAGAGCAGAAACCCAAATATCCTGTTCTTTACTGCTTCCGTAATTTTCTGGGTGGTCTTGCCTTACAAAGTAAAGTTTACGACCATCTGGCGAAATTATCGGTCGTAACTCAGTGTATGGGCTGTTAACATTTGAACTTAATAGCTCTTTTTCGGATAAGAAGTTTCCTGATAATCCTTCATAATCAAAGTCTTCAGCGAAAATTTTCAAGTCAGGTAAAATGTTTTCCGTATCCCACATTCTGATCTTACCCGCCTTGCTTCCGCTTGTTATATATTTTCCATCAGGTGAAAAAGCTGCGCATAAAACATCATCATTGAAGCCTTTGAGCTTCGATATCATCTTGCCGGTTAAAATATCCCAGGTTCTTACGCTTTTATCGTCACCTGAGCTAACAAGATATTTTCCGTCGGGCGAAAAGCAAACGGTATTTACATCACTCTTATGTCCAGAAAGGGTTTTGTGCTTGCGGAATGTTGATGAATTCCATATTATTATTGATTCATCTTTGCTTGCGCTTGCGAAATAGCCGCCATCCGGTGAAATATCAATGTGGAAAACTTTGTCGTCATGCCCCCTTAGATCCAATGCAACATTATTTTTTTCAATACTGTAAACCACTATATTCCCGTTAGCGCCTGTTATAATCAGATTTTTAGAGTCTGAAGTAAACAGAGAACTGAAATAATTCGCACGGTAAGATTCGGTTAAATTGTTGCCAAACAAAAAGAGCCCCAGTTTTATATCTTTCTCCAGAACCTTTATAGTTCTTAGCTGTTTTAGGTTTTCATCACACAGTGCAACTTCATAATGATACTTTTTGTAGTCATATTTCTTTCCGTCTTCATAATAATAATGGTCAGTCATATAAAAATAGTTCACAGCAACATACTTTTTATTGCTGCTGAAGCTAATAGAGTAGTGCCTGTGCGCATTCCGGAATTTAGCAATCTCGGCGCCGTTTTCAGGATTCAATAAGAAAGTAACGCCCTGTAATGTGGTTGCACCAAGCAGTTTATTATCCTGTGAATATTTCACACTGGTAATATTCCCTCCCAAAGAATAATTATCAATTTTAGAGCCGGTTGCCGACTCCCAGATAATAATGCTGCCATCTTCACCACTGCTTGCAAATTTTTTCGCATCCGGCGAAAATGCTATGCAGTTAATGTTGCCAGAGTGCCCGGATAAGGTTTTTACATCCTGTGAATATACGTGAACCATAAGTTGTGTAATTGCAATTACTGATAAAACTAATTGGTAAAGTCTTTTTTTCATTTTCTGCCTCCTGAAAATGTTGGTAATTTTATAAAATAAAACAGGGATAACCCCGCAGCATTGCTGCGGAGCTATCCCTCTAAACGCGTGAATGCAAATATAATTATTAATGTTGTTAATTGTCAATTTATTTATTGAATATTGATTTTAGAACTGTGCAATATATTACCATTATTATCAAAGGCCTCAAGCGTACAATCAAATTTTGCGCTCTCTTTTCCTGTTTTAAACATGACACCGTGTAAACCTTTTGATATATCCCCATCAACCAACATTGTTTTTGCGCCGGTTTGTAGATTGATTGCATATAGAATAACGTAACAGTCATCATTCAAATTGAATTTGATATTAATGCATTCATTATTTGAATTTGCCTGAAATAATGCAAATCCCTGGCTGCCCGCAGATGAATTATTTGTGTTTTGAGCATTTGTTGAAAAGCAAGCAAAAAACAAAAAAGCTGTGAAAAGTGCGATTTTTGATATTGTTTTCATTTTGTTTGTTAGTTTATTTTTTATTAATTTAGTTTTAATATATTTTCCTATTCTGAACTGTTACAAATATATTCACCTGCTTTAAGTTGAACAAAGAGAAATTAATCCTGAATTCATCTCAGGAAATTTCTAAAATGTATTAAAAACAGCAAAAAAAAGAACATTTCTTAATAATTCTTTCATCTCAAAATATGTTGAAAAGTAATGCTTTAGAGATCATTAAGAGCCTCACAAAACCAGAAATTGCCGAATTCAGCGATTTTTTGTTCTCTCCTTTCTTCAATAAAAAAACGACTGTAATTAAATTATTCACTGAAACAATGAAGTATGCCCCGGATTTTACGGATAACAGCTTAGAAAAGGAAACGTTATGGTCAAAAATATACCCCAATAAAGAATTTAACTATGGAGTTATGAAAAACCTTATACATGATCTTACCAAACTTGCAGAAGAATATATTACACAAAAAGAATACGAGCTGAGAGAACTGCAGCAATTTGAGAATCTCTTTGCATCGTTAAGCAAAAGAAATTTAAGAAATGTTTACCTAAAAAAGGAATTATCACTTAAGAAAAATTTCAAAGACGATAATGCGGACTTTACAAATAGAACATTTGATGAATTTTACGGCAGCTTAACAAAAATTTATGAAATAAAACTTTGGGATTCATCATTCAATGATCAGCAGAAATATTTAAATGAAGATATTTATTGCCTAACAGATAGTTTCGTAACGGGTATTTTGGTTCATTTGATCAATGTTTATTATTTGACTGAAGTAAGCTCATATAACGATAGAGGGAAAGAAATTGCCGACAATCCGGCAGGTATTATTTTAAAGAGTATATCGGAAGAAACTTTTCAGAACATAATAAGGGAAGTAAGTAACCGCTCAGAATTTAAATCCAGGGTAATTAAAGGTTATTTTTTGGCTCATAAAGCTAACGCAAATTTAAACGAATCCAAACATTTTTTTGAATTTAAAAATTACTTTTTGAATAATTATCAGAACATGCCATATAATTATATGAAAGATATGGATACTTATTTGCTAAATGTTCTATCTTCGCTTAGAGACCCCTCGGTTGATAAAAAGAGCGAGTTCTATAGTTATCATAATTTCAGACATGCAAACAATCTTGTGCCGGAGCGAAATAATCAACTAAACAGTATGCAGTTCATACCCTGGATGTTCCTTTTTCTGGATGAAAACAAACCCGATGAACTTGAAGAATATATTAAGAGCTATAAAGATTACATTGTGGACGATGATAGAGCAGCCACTCATATTTTTGCAGAGGCGATGTCATTGTTCCTGAAATCTGAGTTCAGTAAATCATTGTCATTAGTGAATAAGATCAAATTTAAGTCGGCAATGCCGAAAAATATTCTGAAAAAATTCTCGCTCATGATCTTTTATGAACTGAAAGATTTTGAAGGGTTTAACTTTGCTTACGATTCCTATAAACATTTTTTAAGCTATGGTGATTGGGCCAAAAAAGATTGGTTAGAGCATTATATAGAAAAGACCAAAATATTCGCGGGGGTAATAGACACATTATTTAAGTTATGGGAATCAGAAGATAGAACCAGAATATTAGCTTACGAAAATGAACTTGTTAATCTTAATATAGATAACAAGAAATGGTTTCTGAGAAAAATTAATGAATTAAAAGATTAGTTAACTCCAATTTTAGAATATACCAAGTGGTAATTTATGGGTAACTTGCCGGCATACTAGCGATAGTTCACCACGAAAAGAAGGCAGAGGGTTTAAAGCACAGCTGGCATTAAGTAGTTCTGCCTGCGGCATTGTAGTCATTTTGACTACAATGCTTTAAGTATATATGTTATTCCTTGTATACACACTATACGTTATTATTGCATCATGAAAGAAACCAAACCGATCAGTATAGCAATATTAGCGGCAATATTTTTAAGCTGTCTGCTGGCTATGAGCATTCAAAGCCAGCCTGTTTCAAACGATGAATTATCAACCAAAGATAAAGAAATTGCAGCACTTAAGAGCGAAATTGAGATTTTGAAATCCGGCAAAGAAATAAACTCAGCAGGTCTGAACTCAATTACCGTAAATATCTTAATAATGCTGTTATTTTCTGCGGGAGTTGGGTTTATTTCAGCTTTTTGGGTCAAACGCAGAACAAGATCTATGTGCCACTGTCATATAAAAAGACTGAAATTAATGAAAAAAATGGCTGAAGCAAAGAGAACAATATAAAGTCGTTCTTTTCGTGGCGGGATAGTTTTTTATTTACCTATTAGAAGCTACAAGGACACCCTTCCTGTTAACATACGTATAATTAATAAGTTAGAGTAATTGATGCTTGTTTCTAATATATAGTGTAATATAGTAAATCCAATACCTTGCATAGTTCTCAAAAAACCCCTATATTTGTGAGATAATTGATGTTTATGATTTGAAACTGGCGCTCCTAAAAGCGTCTTTTTTGTTCTATAGACCCTGCTTTGGGGGTAGGTTTAAAAATTTATTATAAAAATTAAATTAAATATATATAATAGTATGAGGCTTAAGAAATGAAATCTGAGATAGTTGATTCCTTTTCACAGATGGTGAAGGATAAAAAGATCGACAGGGACCTGCTTGAAAGTATAATCAAGGAAGTGTTCGGTATGATGATAAAGAAGAAATACGGTCAGAATGCAAACTATGACGTAATTGTGAATATGGATAAGGGCGATATTGAAATGTATCTTTCAAAAGCTGTTGTTGAAACGGTTGCCGACCCTGAAACTGAAATAACAGTTGAAGAAGCAAATGAACGCTCGGGTGAAGAGCTTGAAGTAGGCGATGATTATACGGAAGTTCTTGATTACGTTACCTTCGGCAGGAGGCACATTGTAAACCTGAAGCAGAACCTGAACCAGAAGATAAGAGAAGTTGAAAAGGAAATTATCTACAATGATTATAAAGATCTTGTTGGCGAAATAATTGTAGGTGAAATATACCAGATAAAGCCTCACAGCATATTGTTAATTCATAACGGACATGAGATACAGTTTCCCAAAGGCGAACAGATAGCGCGTGAGCGATATAAAAAAGGCGAATCGATAAGAGTATATGTAAAAGAAGTTTCAAAAAAATCATCAGGTCCGCCTTCAATAATAGTATCGCGCTCCGCGGATGATTTCCTGAAGAAATTATTTGAGCTTGAGATCCCCGAGATCTACGACGGCGTTATTGAGATAAAAGGCGTATCGCGCGAGCCCGGCGAAAGAGCCAAGGTTGCGGTTTATTCATATGATGACAGAATAGACGCGGTTGGCGCATGCGTTGGAATGAAGGGTATCAGGATACACTCCATAGTGCGCGAGCTTGCAAACGAAAACATTGATGTTATAAATTACAGCGATGATATCGGTCTGTATATCGCAAGGGCGCTTGCGCCGGCAAAGCTTAAGGATATTTATCTTGATAAAGCGAACAAAGTCGCGAAGATTGTTGCTGATGAAGATCAGATATCACTTATAATAGGTAAGAACGGACAGAATATAAAGCTTGCAAGTAAACTGACAGATTATGAAATTGATGTTGAGCGCAACAGCGGCAGACCTAAAGATATTGAAGAAGCATTAGAGCGCGAGCTTGAACTTCAGGCTGAAGAAGCTGAAAATGAGGAACTGGAAGAATCAGAAGAAACGGCGGAAAATGAAGATGAAAACATCCCGAAACTGCCGAAGGATATGAAAGATTCCGGAGATGAAGAAGACGAAGATGATGATAGCGACGACGAAGAAGATGACGATGAAGAGGATGAAGAAGCTGACGAAAAAGAAGCTGCAGAAGAGGAAAAGAAATAAGCGCGGGACCCGCGGAGTTTTAGCGGGCTGAATTTCAACACAGCACTGAACAGGATCAATAAATCTGCACATCAGTAATATAAAAAAGAAGGTAAAAAAAATTTAATGCCCGAAACAAATAAAGGTTCAAAAGGAATACAGATATCAAAGATTGCCAAAGAAGTCAACAGGCAATCAAGCGAAATACTTGAATACCTGAAACGCATAGGTATTGAAGTAGGCGGCGTTATGTCAAAAGTTGATGAAAGTGCTTATCATAAGGTTTTAGGGCATTTTAAAAGTGATCTTGAAGAGGCTGAAAAGCATAAACAGAAGCTTGTTGAATTCAAAAAGAAGCATAAAGGAATTGAAATTGCCGAAATAGAGGATGAAGTACGCAAGGAAACCGAAAAGAAGCTTAAAGAAGAAGAAGAGAAGCAGAAGAAAAGAGACGAAGAAGATAAAGTAAAGCATGAAAGAGAATCGCAGTTACAAAAAGACCTCGAAGAAAAACGCCGGCTTATAAAAGAAAAAGAAGTTGAGCTTGAACAGCAGAAGATAAGAGAAGAAGAAGCAAAGAAACAGGCTGCGCTTGACGCATTAAAACCAAAACCTGTTGAACCGGCAAAACCGGAGATTAAACCTACCGATACCAAGGCGGCAGAAGTTAAGCAGGAAAATATTCCCGCGGCTAAGAAGCCTGATGAGAAATCAGCTTTTAAACCGGCGGAGAAAAAACCATACACGCAAAAACCGGGTGAATTTAAGCCAAAGAGACATGACGACAGGTATGGCAGGAGAGATGGCGGCGGATACAAAGGCAAAAGCAGCGGAACAAGCGGCAGCGGAACAAGCGGCAGCGGAACGGGCAGCGGCACCACCGGCAATAAGAAGCCGGGCGGTTACCAGGGCAGAAAAACCGGGGGAACGTTTGAGCGTGTTACTATTAAAGACGATTTCCGCAAAAACAAAAAGCCGGCTCCGGGCGGACAGAAACCGGGATTCAAAAAACCGTTCACTTCCCGTGAAGACGAGAAGAAAAAAGATGATAAAGGGCAGACAAAGCCGGCAACAGAAAATGCTGATGCACAGGCAAAAAAGCGCGACTTTGATAAGAATCTAAAATCAAAGAAACAGAAATACCAGGATGGCGCAGAAGCCAAGAAAAAGAAAAAATTAGCGGATGAAGAGGTTACAGCGGAAATTGAAGAAGCAATCCGCGAGACCATGGCAAAGATGGATGAATCCGGTTCATCAACAGCGCGCCAGCAGTTAAGGAAAAGAAAAAAGAAAGAACGTTTAGAGCAGGAGCTGAAAGAAGCTGAAGAGATCTTAGCCAGGGCTAATATTATCCAGGTTACGGAATTCGCTTCTACATCAGAGCTTGCTACTTTAATGGAAATAGAAGTAAGCCAGCTTATACAGAAATGTTTTGAGCTTGGTATGATGGTAACAATCAACCAGAGGCTTGATAAAGATCTTATCACACTTCTGGCGGATGAATTCGGATTTAAGATCGAATTCCAGAAAGAATATGAAGTTGACTCCCTTGCTGATATTGAAGATGATGAAACAAAACTTGTTCACAGGCCACCTGTTGTTACTATCATGGGTCATGTTGATCATGGTAAAACATCGCTGCTTGATTATATCCGTAAAGCAAGTGTTGTCGCAGGCGAAGCCGGTGGTATAACGCAGCATATAGGCGCATACCAGGTTAAACTTGAAGATGGCAGGCTGATATCATTCCTTGATACGCCGGGTCACGAAGCGTTTACCGCCATGAGAGCGCGCGGCGCGCAGATAACCGATATTGTTGTGCTGGTTGTTGCCGCTGATGACAGCGTAATGCCCCAGACTATTGAAGCTATTAACCATGCGCTGGCCGCTAATGTACCGATAGTTGTAGCAATAAATAAGATAGATAAACCCGGGGCAGACCCAACGAAGATCAAAACGCAGCTTTCAGAAAAGGGCGTTCTGGTTGAGGAATACGGCGGTAAATACCAGTCGATAGAAATTTCAGCGAAACAGGGAACAAATGTAGATCAGCTTCTTGAAAAGATATTGGTTGAAGCGGAAGTACTTGACCTGAAGGCGAACCCCGATAGAAGCGCAAGGGGCGCTATAGTTGAAGCGAAGCTTGATAAAGGCAAAGGAATAACCGCAACGGTTCTTGTTCAAAAAGGTACGCTGCATACAGGTGATTCATTTGTAGCCGGGAATTTTAACGGCAGGGTGAAAGCCATGTATGATGAACGCGGCCATAGAGTTACCACTGCGCTTCCTTCAACGCCCGTTCAGGTACTTGGATTTGACGGTATGCCGCAGGCAGGTGATGTGCTGGTTTCAATGGATAGCGAACGCGAAGCCAGAGAAATTGCTTTAAAGAGACAGCAGCTTAAGCGCGAACAGGATTTCCGCCAGGTGAGATTCATAACACTTGACGATATTTCCAAACAGATCAAAGAAGGTAAACAGGTTGATCTTAATGTTATCATCAAAGGTGATGTTGACGGTTCGGTTGAAGCGCTTTCGGATTCACTGCTTAAACTTGGCACAAGCGAAGTGAAAGTAAGTATTATTCACAAGGCTATCGGTGAAATTACCGAATACGACGTTCTGCTCGCCGCAGCATCAAGCGCAATTATAGTAGGGTTTGGTGTAAGGCCCAACCTGAAAGCAAGGAAACTTGCCGAGACTGAAAAAGTAGATATTAGGCTTCACAATATAATTTACGATGTGATAAATGAGATCAAGCTTGCCCTTGAGGGTCTGCTTGAACCTGAAAAAACCGAAGAAGTTCTTGCTACCGTTGAAGTAAGAGAAACATTCAAAGTGCCAAAGATCGGTACGGTTGCAGGATGTTACGTTGTTGATGGTAAGGTTGTAAGGAATAATAAAGTAAGGCTGCTGCGCGATGGATTTGTGATATTTGACGGTCACATTAACGCGCTTAAGAGATTTAAAGATGATGTAAGAGAAGTAGAACAGGGATTTGAATGCGGTATGAGCCTTGAGAACTACAACGATATAAAGGTTGGCGATATAATTGAATCTTACACAATTGTAGAAACTAAACGAAAGCTGGAGCAGAAGTAGGTTTATAATTTGCCAAAGTTATATGAATATTTAGGAATAGTTGTCATGTTCTACTCTAACGAACATACACCAATTCATGTTCACGGCAATTACTAAGGCAGTGAAACCAGGGCAGAAATAGTGGTAGTAGACGGAAAGATTGTAAAAGTAGTTTTCAAAAAAGTTAGAGGTAAGAAGCCGTTACCTGTTTCGAAATTATCTGCTTTTAAGAAGTTGGTAAATAAATATTCTGATGATATAGTTAAAAAATGGGTTGATTATTTTGTATACAACAAACCAATTAAGCCTAAAAGGATCACAAAAGTAATTTAAAAAGTGGCAGTCAAAGAAGAAATAATAGAAATAAAATCTGCACTTTACCTAAAAGAGTACCAGTTAAAATTAGTGTTCAATGATGGTAAGAGCAGAACCGTAGATTTTGGTAATTTTTTGAAGAACTCGCACAATCCAATGACGCAAAAGTTCTTAAAAAAATCTCTATTTCAAGATTACACAATTAAATATGGTGACCTTGTATGGGGAGATTATGAAATGTGCTTTCCTATTTGGGATCTTTACGAAGGAAAAATCTCGTAAGTAGCACAGGTTTTGAAAATGCTCAGGAATAGAAGATATGTCAATAAGAACAGAAAAAGTAGCGGAAGAAATTAAGCATCAACTTGCAGGAATATTATCCAGAGATCTGGCAGAACTCAAACTTGGGCTGGTTACAGTTACAAGAGTGCGGATCAGCAGGGATTTAAAGAACGCAAAGGCTTATGTAAGTTTTATAGGTAATAAAGAGCCGGCTGAAGTATGCATCGAAAAGATAAACAATAGAAAAAAACAGATAAGAATGCATCTTGGTAAAAGTATGCATTTGAAATTTGTGCCGGAGATTGATTTTTATTTTGATGATAACATGGAATATGCCAGCCGGATAGATGAGATAATTAAGGAAATTCATAAAGATGAACCGGAAGGAAACGATAAATCCGGCGATGAAGGCAAAGAGTAATTCTTAATGACTGCCGGTGCAGAGGTTAAAATTATTGATGTAGTTGGCGATGATTTCTGGCAGCTAAGCTGGCAGGAGCGCAGCGAGAAGGCGAATAAAGAAGGTATAACAATTCTGTTTGATAAACCAAAAGAATATACCAGCGCAAGACTTGTTAATATTGTTAAAAAATTCCTCAATGTGAACAAAGCAGGCCATTCAGGTACACTTGACCCGAAGGCAACGGGCCTAATGATAGTATGTACAGGCAAACGAACCAAAATGCTGAACGGGCTCCTGGGATGCGATAAAGAGTATGAAGGTGTCATGATATTGGGCGAAAAGACTAAAAGTTTTGACAGTGAGACCGAAGTTTTTGAAAAGAACGATATAAGCCACCTAACCCCCGAATCAATATCGGAAGCGGTAAAAGCATTTACAGGCGAAATTCAGCAGGTGCCGCCGATGTATTCCGCGGTTAAACATAAAGGTAAGCCGCTGTACAAAATGGCAAGAAAAGGCGAAGTGCTTGAAAGAGCCCCTAAACTTGTGAATGTAAGAGTGTTCGAAACCGGTGAGTTAACCGGTAATAAATTAACCTTCAGGGTTTTGTGTTCAAAAGGTACTTACATCAGATCGCTTGCCAGCGACCTGGGAGATAAACTCGGAACCGGCGCCTATTTAAAGGAGCTTAGGAGAACAAAGATAGGTGAGTTTGATATTAAATATGCACTCCATGCAGAAGATTTTATTAATATGAACAGAAGCAGAGAATAGATGAATATATTCAGGGATATAAGTGAAATTACACACGATACCAAAACGGCAGTTACCATTGGTACATATGACGGGCTTCATCTTGCGCACAGGCAGGTAATTGATAAGGTAACATCGCTTGCCAGGCAGAAAGGACTTCGTTCTTTTATAGTAACGTTTGAGCCTCATCCGCAGGAAGTCTTAAAAAACAAGACTCCGGATATTAAGCTGCTGACTGCAATTGATGAAAAGCTCAGACTTTTTGAAGCCGCAGGCGTTGAGAATGTTCTTGTGATAAAATTCACTGAAGAGTTTTCTAAAACCGAAGCGCGGGAATTTTATGAAAAGTATATAGCAGGCGGTATTGGTTTAAGTGATCTTGTTATCGGTTACGATCATCTTTTCGGCAGAAACCGTGAAGGCAGTTTTGAAACACTCAAAGCGCTTGGAAATGAATTTGGATTTGAGATCCACCGTGTTGAAGAAATTGATATTGATGGTAAACCAATAAGCTCCACCCGTATAAGGCATGCGCTTGCCGAAGGCAATATTGAAGAAGCCAATAAACTTCTTGGGTATGAATACGGTTTTGACGGCATTGTTGTTGAAGGAGATAAAGTTGGCAGAACAATCGGTTACCCCACTGTTAACCTGAAACCTGTTAAAGAAAACAAAGTAATGCCTAAAGAAGGTATTTACTGCGTGCGGGTAATTCATAATAACTCTGAATATTATGGAATGATGTATCACGGGTATCGCCCCACGTTAAGCGAGGGCATTAAGCGCGCGCTTGAAGTACATATATTTGATTTTGACAAGAGCGTTTACGGGGAGAATATAACTATCAGCTTTTTGACAAGATTAAGAGATGATATGAAGTTTTCAGGCAAAGAAGAATTAATAGCGCAGATCGATAAGGATAAAGAAGATTCACTGAAGTATATAAATAAATTAAGAAAAAATATAATAAAACAATAAATAATAATTTAAGGAGACAGCAAACAAGATGTTAACCAAAGAAGCAAAACAGGATATCGTATCCAAGTACGGAGCAAATGCGAAGGATTCAGGTAAAACAGAAGTTCAGATCGCAATTTTAACAACCAGGATAAACACGCTTACCGAAAGCCATTTTAACACAAAGAAAAAAGACAACCACTCAAGATTGGGTCTTTTAAAAATGGTTGGTAAAAGAAGAAGACTGTTAAAATATCTTGAAAACAAAGATATCAACAGGTACAGAGCAATTTTAAAAGAATTAAACATAAGAAAATAATTTCTGCCGGGCTGTTATTAACTAAAAGAGGTTATTCTGTTAAGACAGGGCGACGAAATAAGTATCACGGGATCTATTTTCCGGGGAATTTATTTCGCCATCCTGCTTTAGGTGTGATAGAAATATTGCGCTCACACAGAGTAACTCCTTTAAACATAACAGCCCATAACTAATTGAAGGAGATAAAAAAACAAAGATGGTAACAGTAAAAGAAATGGATCTTGGCGGAAGAACGCTGAGACTTGAAACAGGTAAACTTGCCAAACAGGCAAGCGGTTCTGTATTGGCAACTTACGGTGATACGGTTGTGTTGTGTACAGTTGTTGGCGCCGATGAGCCAAAGGAAGGAATGGATTACTTTCCGTTGCAGGTTGAGTTCCGTGAAAAAACAGCGGCTGTAGGAAAGATCCCCGGCGGCTTTTTTAAACGCGAAGCAAGACCAAGCGAAAAGGAAATATTAACCGCAAGACTTATTGATAGACCGATTAGGCCGCTTTTCCCTGAGGAATTTATGTGCGAAGTGCAGGTTATCTGTACGGTGTACTCAAGTGACCAGGAAAATGACGCGGATGTTATTGCAGCCGTAGGCGCATCAGCAGCACTTATGGTTTCAAACCTGCCGTTTGAAGGGCCAATGGGCGAAGTAAGAGTAGGAAGAATCAACGGTGAGTATATCGTTAATCCTACGCACACTCAGCTTAAAGAGAGCGATATGGATATGATAATCGGCGGAACAGCTGATTCCATAGTTATGGTTGAAGGCGACGCGAAGGAATTAAGCGAAGCTGATATACTTGGCGCGATCAAATTTGCCCATGAAAACATTAAGAAAATATGCGCTATGCAAACGGAGTTTGCCGCTGAACGCAACGTTACTAACCGGGAAGTTAAGGCTATTGAATACGATCAGGAGCTTAAGAACTCCGTGAAAGAGCTTGCCGCAAAGGTAATTTCTGAAATTCACAGAAGCGATGTAACCAAGGATGAAAGAAGCCAGAAGTATAAAGAACTGTATGAAACAATAACCGAAAGCCTGAAGGAAAAATATCCCGAGCAGGATAAGATAATCGCAAAACATTTTGATGATATCCAGTATTATGATATGAGAGAAATGATCCTTACCGAAGGCAGAAGGCTTGACGGCAGGAAAACAACTGAGATTAGACCTATAACATGTGAAGTTGGATATTTACCGAGAAATCATGGTTCAGCTTTATTTACACGCGGTGAAACGCAGAGTTTAACCAGTATGACACTTGGTACAAAAAGCGACCAGCAGATAATAGACGGTTTAATGCCTGAAGAGAAAAAACGTTTCATGCTGCATTACAACTTTCCTCCGTTTTCAACCGGTGAAACCGGCAGATACGGTTCCACAGGCAGGCGCGAAATTGGCCACGGTCACCTGGCGCAAAGATCACTTGAAGGAATGCTTCCTACTGCGGAAGAGTTTCCGTATACTATCCGTATAGTGAGCGATATACTTGAATCGAACGGGTCTTCATCAATGGCTACAGTTTGCGCAGGCACGCTTGCGCTGATGGATGGCGGTGTTCAGATAAAACGTCCGGTAGCAGGTATTGCAATGGGTCTTATAAAAGAAGGCGATAGAGTCGCAGTGCTCAGTGATATTTTAGGTAACGAAGATTTCCTTGGTGATATGGATTTCAAGGTTTGCGGAACATCAGAGGGCATTACGGGTCTGCAGATGGATATAAAAATTAAAGGCGTATCATTTGAAGTGATGGAAACAGCTTTAGCTCAGGCTAAAGAAGGCAGAATGCATATACTAGGTATTATGAATGAAGCGATATCAGAGCCAAGAGCCAAGATATCAGATTACGCTCCGCAGTTATTTACAATGACAGTACCTATTGATATGATAGGCGCGGTTATCGGACCCGGCGGAAAAAATATCAGGCATATAATTGAAATGTCAGGCGCGGAAATTAATATTGATGATGACGGAACAGTGGTAATCGCAGCGCTCTCGGGTGAATCAGCAAGCATTGCACAATCAATGATAGCGAAGATAACCGAAGTGCCAGAAAAAGGGAAGACTTACAACGGCAAAGTTGTAAAGACAACCGATTTCGGCGCGTTTGTAGAAATACTTCCGGGCAAAGAAGGCCTACTGCATATTTCACAAATTGATAAGAAGCGTGTTGCCAAGGTTGAAGACGTATTAAAACGCGGCGATATGATAACTGTTAAGGTGCTTGAAATTGACAGCAAGACCGGCAAGGTATCACTTAGCCACAAAGCAGTTATGGAAGATGAAGAAAAAGCTGCCGGAAAGAAAGAAGAAACCAAGACGGAAGAAACACCGGCTTAATTCAAATAGCAAATAACAAAAAGCAAATAGCAATATACGAAAGCCTGTTCAAATGTAAAATTGAGCAGGCTTTTTTATTATATAAACCCTATATTTGCAACATATACGTAAGATTAAAACTGATAAATGCCCCCGATTAAATACACAAATCTAAAACCATTAGAACCGAGAAATTGTTCTTCGGAAATCAATACCCGTGAGCACAATTATGATATGCATAACATGGCAGATTTTCTGGAATCAAAATATAACACAGAATCACAAATCGTTGAGTTAATATGGAAATATCCCAGCAAGTGGTTTTTGGAAAATAAGAATGAATATAAAGACAATATACAATACTTAAAGGAAAACGATATCATAGACAAAGTTAGATTAATTGCCCTTATATTTAAAGGAGTAACAAGATATGAGGTTAAGCCACGAGACCCGGAAATGCCATTTACCGAAGATAATTGTTTAACCCAAATATTAACCTATGATGAGGATTTCAAGCAAGATGCATTATTGTTCGAATTTCAAGGCGGCTTAAAAATAACGATTGAAGCCGAAGAGGTTATCTTTGAAAGAGACTACAAAATAAAATATTAACCCTTAATTAATTGTCATATAATTCATATATTTGCAAATGAACTTCTCATATCTTGATCTGATTATTGTTATTGTATACCTTGGTGGAGTGACCACTTATGGTATTATAAAAGGCGGCAAGCAGAAATCAGCCCGTGATTATTTTGTTAGCGATAAAGCCATTCCCTGGTGGGCTGTATGCTTCGCTATTGTTGCCACTGAAACCAGCGCGCTTACTTTTATAAGTGTTCCGGGTGTTGCGTATGTAGGCAATCTGAATTTTCTGCAGATAGCTATTGGTTATATACTTGGCAGAATTGTCGTTAGTTACTTTATGCTGCCCAAATATTACGAAGGCGAACTATTGACCGCGTACGCTTATCTTGGCAAACGATTTGGCGCTAAAACTAAAAATACTGCATCAACTGTATTTATGGTTACGCGCGTATTTGCAGATGGCGTTAGATTGTACGCAACGGCAATTCCGTTGGCGTTGCTGCTTAAGGGGTGGAATCTGTTCCCAACTGCGCCGGACTGGCAGATATATACTTATTCGATAATAATTATAGCCATAATTACCCTGGCATATACCTATCTTGGCGGCGTTAGAGCTGTTATATGGACTGATGTAATTCAGATGTTCATTTACATTGGAGGAGGCATACTTGCTATTTATGTGCTGAGCGGTAAAATGACAATGGGTTTTGGTGAAGCTATTTCTCAGCTTGGGGCCCAGGGAAAACTGAACTTTTTTGATTTTTCGTTTGACTTCACTAAACCTTATACAATACTTGCGAGTGTTATTGGCGGCGGATTCCTTTCTATGGCTTCACATGGTACGGATCAGTTAATAGTGCAAAGATTGCTGACTACAGATTCACTCAAATCTTCGCAAAAGGCACTCATAACAAGCGGATTCATCGTTTTCCTGCAGTTTGCGCTCTTCTTGTTTGTGGGTTCGCTGCTTTTCATATTCTTCAACGGTGAAGCGATGAAGTCCGATGAAGTATTCCCCAAATTTATAATTAACTATATGCCCAGCGGCATATCGGGTGTAATTATCGCCGGATTACTAGCGGCGGCTATGTCAACTCTTTCGGGATCAATTTCAGCACTCTCATCAACGCTGGTTGAAGATATTTACAAGCCGTATTTTGGTAAGGGCAAAACAGATATTCAGCTTCTTAAGGTTTCAAAAGTAATAGCTTTGATATGGTGCGCGGTTCTTGTTATGTCAGCATTCTTATTCATGAATTCATCGCAGTCTGTCGTAGTGCTGGGGCTCTCTATCGCTTCGTTCACGTACGGGGGTTTATTGGGTACATTCCTGCTTGGGGTGTTCTTCAAACGCATTTCGCAAGTGCCGGCAATATTCGGGTTTTTGTGCGGTATTACGGGAATGATATTCATAATCTATTTCACAAAGATCGCATGGACCTGGTACACTTTGATTGGTGTAACTATTACTATAATTACGGCGAATCTGATATCATTGGTAATTAAACCAAAACAGACAGCAGAAAAGTGAACACTATATTATACTCTGTTTCACTCTATATGATCTATCATCTCCAGCAGCCATTGTTTACTGTGGATATTTGAGGAGAATGATTCAATCTTTTCGAGGAGTTCTTCTTTGGTGCTGCGTTTTTCGCCGGAGGCTGCCTTCATTATCTCATTATACATTGCGGCAAAATTCAGGTAATTGCTTCTGTATGCATCGCTGATGGTTTTATTTTTATACAGGAACTGTTTATATGAATCAAGAGCAAAGCCGGCTGACTGGTAATCTCCCTTTTCAAAATATATCCTGAGGTAAAATGTTTTTATCGAAAGCTTGAACAGGAACTGGCTTAGTTTGGTTCTGTTAAGTATCTCCAGCGCTTTGTCGTAATCCTGTTTTTTATAAGCTGCAATAGCCCGCGCAAAATTTATTGCGCCTTCCCTGATATCAGGTTCAAGATCGCTGTAATGCGCTTCGGCAAATTCTTCAGCCCACTGAACCTGGTTGATTTCAACAGAATTAATAAAAATATTCCAGAACTTCAGCAGGTTCAGGTAACCTTCTTTATATAGTTTCAGCAGGTCAAGCTCAATAGATTTGCGGTGCACTTCGTGCAGCTCTGCCCGGTATTTCGCGGAATTAAATTTTATATTATTGATACAATAAGTTTCAAGGGTAGTTATTAAATTATAATTTGTCTGCCGGTTAAACAGTTTAGTGTGACCCATAAAGATCTTTTTAAATTCGAGGTAATCCTCCTCCTTCCCTTTAAGGGCGAGCAGCGCACGGTAATAGAATATCAAAAACACAGAATACTCCTTTTCAGAACCATTTTTCAATTTATCAAGAATAGGTTCTATATTCAAGCCTGCAAACAATTCTTTGGTAAATGAGTTATTATCCTTTATGCTGTAGTAAGTTTCATTCACCTGCATATCAATAATGTGGTTTATGAGCTTTGAAAGATAATCATACGTAAGAAGCTCCCCTTGTCTTACAACAACAGGGTAAATGCTCTCCTGCCTGTTATGTGTAAGCTCATTAAGAAAGACTTCGCTTTCGAGCCTGTAGAGATTTTCGAAAAAAAGAAAATCAAGCGAGTGTTCCTTCTGGACTTCCTTATAAGCGGCTTTAAGGTTTTTATCGTACAATGAGTCAAGATTCCGGATCCGCAATTGATGCAGGAGATACCTCATTTTTTCAGTTTTGTTATTCCGAAACCACTGCTCGGAGAGAAATTCGTGGCAAAGCTGCAGCGCGTCACTGAGGAGATTTCTCATTACCTGGTCATTGTACTCTCCCGAAGGGAATATCTTTTGGAATAATTTTTCCTTGGTAAAATTCCTGTTCTCAAAATCAGGGTAGTATTTTTTTACCTGCTCAACGAGTTTAACTACAGAACCCGATGAATTGTGGTATGGCGAAGATACAAAATCAAAGAAACTTCTCAGTTCTTCTTTTGAGAAAGATTTGATTACATCAATTAAGTTGGTTTTAAGCATAATTTAATTACAGGTATTTTTCTTGAAACAGCCATAAAGGCTGTATTTTCATTAGTTTGCTAAGAACAAAAATGATTTTTGAATGAGCCTACAGGTTACAAGTTAACAAAACTTTTAATCTAAAAAAAAGTTATTACAAATCATACATTTTTACGTTCAGAAAATGCCAAAAATGAGCCGGAATTCAAAAATCCACAGCCGAGAAATATGTTTGCTGTGTTAATATGTGAGTTATTTGGATAAGTATCAGGTTACATAGACAAATTGTTCTAATTGAATGGGCAGGCAAAGAACTGCTATTTTTGAAGAGTAATGAAGAACAGGAGCAGAATGAATAAATCAGGAAAGAGTGAAGATACCAAAGATGGCGGCGGATCGTTTGAAACGGTTATGGATGAACTTTATTATTCACACCTGCTTGAACTTCTTTTCGATCACGGAAGTGGCAGCCCCGAGCTGCAACAAACTCAGAAAACCGAAAAGCGAAATATGAAAAAAAATAAAATAAAAAAACCAATAAATAAATTTATAAAATCAAAGGGAGCAAAAAAATGAAGATCATTAAATTACTTTTTCTGGTTATACTGATATGCACATCAGCAAATTCACAATGGGTACAGCAAAACACCCCCGATAACACAAGCTGGTATTATGACCTTGAAGCCATAACCCAGAATACTGTTTACTGCGCAGGCGGAAAAGTTATAAAAACGGTAAACGGCGGAACAACATGGAGCCCGCTGACCATTGCGGGTTACACTTCCACTGTGTGGGGAATATCATTTTACAATTCTACAACCGGCTGGGGCTGCGGATTTACAGGTAAGATATTTAAGACTGTAAATGGCGGCGGCCAGTGGACTACAGTTACGGTTGGCACCGAAGCCTTCAGGGATATCGTGTTTGCGAACCAATCAACAGGCCTGGTGTGCGGTGATATTGGCAGATTGTACAAATCTACCAACGGCGGGGATAACTGGACTGCGAAGAACCCCGGCACAACTTTGATGCTGCGGTGTATAACCAATTACAATGCCAGTCACTTCTGGATAGGCGGCGGAAGCGGTTCTGACGGTATAATTGTTAAATCTACTAACAGCGGAGACAGCTGGGAGACAATGCAGACTTTTGAAAGACCAATAAAGAAGATTCAGTTTGTAAATTCCACTACAGGATTTGCAGCCAGCGACAGCAGGGTATATAAATCCACAAACGGCGGAGCTAACTGGGTAGATATTAACCTTCCTACTTCGGGTTATTTCCTGACATTTCATATGGCTAATGCCAATGTAGGATATGCATCTAACTGGGATAATACATACAAAACCCTTGATGGGGGTGCAACATGGTTTGAACAGAATACAGTATTACCAACTACTTCAATGCATGATATAGAATTTGCACCGGGCAGTACCTCGATTGGCTGGATGTGCGGATCAGACGGAGCTATGGTATATACTAACAACAGTGGCGGCAATGCTATTGGGATTGAACCAATTTCAGGCAGCGTGCCCGAAAATTATTCATTGGGTCAGAACTTTCCAAACCCGTTCAACCCAACAACCAATATAAGATTGAATGTTCCCAAAAGTGGTTTTGTAAAGCTGACAGTATTTGATATGACAGGCAGGGAAACAGCCGTACTTGTTAACGAAAATCTGAGCGCAGGAGAGTACAACGTGGATTTTAACGCTGCCGCTTTGACAAGCGGGGTGTATTTCTACCGCGTTGAAGCGGGCAGCTTTACAGATGTTAAAAAAATGATGCTTGTGAAATAAATAAAACTATAAAAGGAAGATTTGGGATAAATGAAACTGAGAAAAACCAATAAGTTTGTATATATATTAGCATTTATCTTCGCTGGCTTTTTATCATCATGCGGTGAAGAGGGTATAAATAACATCCAATCAAACGATCCTGTGTTCAGCATGGATAAGTTTGAGAAAAATTTAAGAGCTTCGCTTGATGGTTCAACTGTTGGGTATGTGTATGCGATAAATTTGAGCGGGCAGCTGAACCGCTCGGGTGATTCAGGTTTCGCGCGGACTTCGCTTGACGGACAGATACTTCAGTCGGCATCAAAAAGAATGAACATTGCCTCAATTACAAAAACAATAACGGCGGTTGCGGTGCTGCAGCTTCTGGAAAGAAGGAATTTGACTATAGACTCCTTAATTGCGCCATGGCTTCCCCCTGACTGGAGTTTAGGAACCGGTGTAAGCAGTTTGACGTTTAAAAGTTTGCTCACCCACCGTACCGGTTTCAATACCGCCAATTCAAACTTTAACGCAACACTTTCTTTCAACGCATTAAGAGATTCTGTAGCAACGGGCTGTATAAATCCGCAATCTCATTTATATATGAATATGAATTACGCGCTTTTCAGGGTTATAATACCGGCATTATGGAAGGGTTTACCCGGGGCGCCCGGCATAAGTGAAATAAACGCATCATCAGCCACATTTTTCTACAGACTATACATACAGCAGGAAATTTTCGATAAGTTAGGTGTGCTGAATGCGGATTGCGTAAGTCCATCCGGTGAACAGCCAACTTTGTTCTACACCAATGCTGCAAATACACCCGGAGTTGATTACGGCGACTGGACATTGATATGCGGCGGCGGCGGTTACTACCTATCGGCAATTGATCTTGCGAATTTTCTTGCAAACATCAGGTATAATAATAATATTCTTTCAGCGGTAAACAGGGATATTATGAGGAATAACTATATCGGGTGGTCTGAACTAGGAACTCTAAACGGCGAACACGGAGAGTATTTTAATCACGGGGGTTCAATTAACAGCACCGGACCCGCGGGCGGTAACCAGGGCAATATGAGAGGACTTATTGTTCAGTTTCCCAATAATGTGGATTTGGCCGTAATGACAAATTCAGAAATAGGAGCGGCGGATTTGAGCATAAGAACAATTGTTCTGAACGCATATGATAATGCATGGGAATAGTGTTTCATTAAATTGAGATAGTATTTACCTGACGGTAAATACGCCGCAGGACTTTCCCGAATGGGAGAGTCCTGATTTTTTTTTCACACAGGTGGTACTTATTTATTGAGGTAAGCAAGCTCATAGCTGCCATCGGAATAAATGACAAGATGCTCCGCATCGGGTGAATACTCTACAAACCTTCCGCCGGGGTATCTTTCCTGGTAATCCATGTTCAGCCAAACCGTACCATTTGAATCGTAGTGGTAATTCAGATATTTCACACGCGTTCTTGAACCCTTTTCTTCATAGTATGCATCAATACCTCTTTGGATATCTTTCAGCTCATCCTTTGTGAGATCCTTTCCCAAATACACTTCGGGGTACGCATGGCCCGAAACGCAAACAATACGACCTTCACCTCCAAGCGATTTTATAAGCGAAACCATCAGGGTTGCATAGTCATCACAATCTCCGGAATATGTATAAACAGATACACCGGCTTTTTCGAAGTATTCCATTCCGCCGGGGTCACGCTGATAGTTCCAGTTCCTGAACACGTTATCAAAAATGGCGCAAACACTTCGGATGAATTCTTCATCCTTATGAATTTCGGTCAGCTCCGCGGCCTTTTTCTTTATAGCAAAATGATCAGGCTCAATGGCAGCGGCAATTCCCATAGCGGTCAGCGCCTCCACCTGGCTTTTGGTGAACTGACTGTAGATCTGTAAACTGCAGATCTGTAAAACGATAAATAATAGTAATATATTTTTTTTCATAGTTCATGTACAGCAATATGATAACCTTTCGTTCTATATAGAGAGTTCCTTTTATATTGTTTCAAAATGTAAATATCTAAGCGTATAAAAATTAATTACATTTCATTAAACCTTTTGAAATTCCCTGTGTCTTATTGATACAAAAAGGTTATAACCACCTAATAAACAGTAAAAACTGGGTAAAAACAACAAAAAACCAGAAAAATTTTAAAGGAGAAAAAATGTTAACTAAACTAAAACCATCAGGAAAGGCGTTTGTAATAGTGATCGCGGCTGTGTTTTCGCTGTATCTGGCCGCCTGTAACGATAACTCTGTGGAAGAATCCCAGACAGATGACCAGTATATTTCTGAAATAATTACCAATGGTTACTCAAATCCGAATGCTGAAGATGATGATCTCTTGAAGGCTGAGATAACAGATTTTGATGATGGCGGAGCCGTTCCGGATTTTGAAGGCGGCGATACACCCATTGATTCCTTAATGAGGTGGGGCAGAATTGTAACAGGTTCAAGCGTAAATGTTACAATAACATCAGAAGGCGACAGCCTGAAAATTGCGAACATTACAAGAACAATTACAGGTAATTATGTGATTGTAGGCATTGTTGGCGGAACAGTTGATACAATAATAAAACCATACACACAGGAATTCCGCAGAATTGCTCTGTTTAAAAGAGTTGGGCGCAATCCAAGGCCAAGACATAACTGGAGGATGTACAAAGTTTCGATGGTTGACGGCAACACAACATCACCGCAGAACAGCAATGATCATATCCAGATGCAGCAGATACAGGTTTATGTGAACGGAACATTGAGCTATACGTTTGCGGGTCCAGATTTCACGCAGAACCAGTTCATTACTAAAAGACCTCCGCGCTGGGAAGGGGAAGGGATCCCCGAAGTGAACGCCGGTGACCAGGTTAGATTTGTAGTTTCCGCATACTCAACCAAGCCCGAGCAGGATATAGTTGCATGGCACTGGGGCAAACGTAATTTTGGTTTTCACAGGGAGCCGTTCGTTATGACAAGCGAAACACCAAGCGGTGCAGGCTGGTTAAGAACATTCGATAAAACATTCACAATCCATGCAGGTCATAACCGCGGCAGATTTAACGGATTCATAAGCGCTTCAACACGTATGTCACTTTATGATGATTCACCAACTGAATTTGCAAGTGATGCCGTGGGAACACCATACAGGGTAAGACCGTAGCAATACTTCAATTCTTTGTGATTAATGCGGGTTGAATTTTCAACCTGTTAGATGTAAAACAGTAAATAAAGCCTTCCGGTATCCCCCCGGAAGGCTTTTTTATTTAGCCGGGCTGATTCCTTTATTCTGTAATTAATTGAAATTATTTAGATTAAACCCATCCCTACAGTGTATTAGTTAATGATAATAGCTATAATTTTCCTCTTTACTTACCTAATATTGCTAACTATATTGGTTATAACTTCAATAACATAGTTTTCATAAATCTTTAAGGGGGAAGTTATGAAAAAGAATTCTATTACTAAGCTGCTTGTAGCGGCAATACTTGTTTTGTTTTTAACATTCACAACAACAGATCTGCTTTCGCAAAACTGGTCTGCCTGCGGAACAGGTTCAAACAATGTTGTAAGAGCGCTCACCACTTTCAGCGGGCAGCTTATAGCCGCAGGTGACTTTACAACTATTGGCGGAATAGGCGCAAACCGAATAGCCTCATGGAACGGAACATCATGGAGCGCAATGGGTCTTGGTACCAACGGAAGAGTATCAGCGCTGCTGGTAGTGAGCGGTGAGCTGATCGTTGCGGGAGATTTTTCACAGGTGGGTGGTGTGAGCGCCGGAAGGATAGCGAAATGGAACGGCGCAAACTGGCTGCTTTTCGGAAGTAACCAAACATTCAACAATGATATATATTCTCTGGCACTTTATAACAACGAGCTGTATGCGGCGGGAAGTTTTACAAGTATTGGCGGCAACAACAGAAGCAGGATAGCTAAATGGAACGGTTCAACATGGGAATCAGTTGGACTTGGATTAAACGGTACAGCCAGAACATTGAAGGTATATAACAACTCGCTGATTGTTGGCGGTGAGTTTACCACAGCGGGCGGAATAAATGCTAACCGGATCGCTTCATGGAACGGAACATCATGGTCTGCCCTAGGCCTGGGAGTAAATAATGCTGTATATGCGCTTGAGCTTTTTAACAGCGAACTCATTGTTGGAGGAAGTTTCACAACAGTAGGCGGTGTATCAGTTAACCGCATTGTCAAATGGAACGGGAGCTGGTCTGCCTTGGGTACAGGTACAAACAACAACGTGTTTTCGCTGAATACAAGCGGGGGATTCCTTTACACGGGGGGTGAGTTTACTACAGCCGGGGGTATCAGCGCTAACAGAATAGCAAGATGGAACGGCGCGAACTGGTCAGCAATGGGTTCAGGAATGTCCGGGGGTGACCCAATTGAAGTGCTTGCTATTGCAGTGTACTCAACGCTGCCGTATGCCGGCGGTGATTTCAATTCAGCAGGCGGAACTACGGTTAACAATATTACGAAGTGGGGTTCCCCCACCGGTATAGAACCAATTGCCACAGGATTGCCTGAAAAGTATTCACTCGGACAGAATTTCCCAAACCCGTTTAATCCGGTAACAAAGATCCGGTTTGAACTACCTTCGGCAGGATTAACTTCTTTGGTTGTTTATGATAATCTTGGCAGGGTTATTGAAGAGCCGTTAAACGAAGAGCTTTCGGGGGGAGTTTATGAGATAAACTTCGAAGCCTCAAAATATTCCAGCGGTATATATTATTACGAACTTTCATCCGGTAACTTCAGGGATGTAAAGAAGATGACATTGATAAAATAGAGTTATCGATCGCGAAATGAATAGATCTTTACCCGGTTTTCCGTAAGGAAAGCCGGGTTTTCATTTTACAGAATTGTTAGGTTCTTAACAACTTAACACAATCTTAACTATATAATTATATGAGATTTATCATGCATTTTTTTGATGATTATCATTGTTAAAAGTTTTGAAAACAGTTAGATTAGTATTAAGATTTAGTTCAGAAACTGTTAGCCTAAAGAAGGAGCAGTGAAAAATGAAAAAAATTACAGCAATCTTATGGATATTCTTATTCAACACCATTGCAGGTTATTCATCTGATATAAATGACAACAAGGATATAAAAGATAACAGAGATCTTTTCCTGAAGTTGTACCAGGAAGAAAAAATGGCTTATGACCTTTACGGTGAATTTTATGAAAGATGGTCGTTAAGTGTATTTAATATAGTACAGCAGCGTGAAGCGAAGCATGTATGGTGTGTTGAAAGAATAATGGATAATTACGGGTATAAATACAGAAGCAGTTCAGTTACCGGTTTATACAAGGATAAAGAAATACAGAAGATCTATGATGAGTTAACAGTAAAGGGTTGTATCAGCGATCTTGCGGCCCTTGAAGCCGCGGCATACATTAAAGAAAGACATATTTTTCAGCTTCGCGAGAGAATAAGATACCAGGAAGATGGTTATGTTGTGAAAGTAATTTTTCTGATGGAAAACGCGGCTCAAAGCCACTTGAGGGCATTTGTTAACAGCATAAAGCTTTCAGGCTCAGATTACAGCCCGCAATACTTGACCGATGATGAGTTCAGCAATATAATGGATTAGTTGAATTTGAATTGATTGGTTGCTTTCCGGTATAAACAGAATAGAATTCTGAACAATGCATTCATTTAAATTTCAGTACCTGTAAACAAACAATCCCTGCCCGCCGGTAGAGATCCAGAGTTCACCGCTTTTATCTTCCCTTATATCGAGTTTTCTTACAGAGGGTATTGTACCATGACCCGGGATATATATGTGCTTCCATGTAACACCGGCATCATTAGTGAGATAAATTTTATTAAATGTATCGTCATCTTTCATTCCGAAAACTGCTACATCGTTACCTTTGCTATCAACGGTGTATGCGGAGCTGAAGCCGGAGATTTTCGCGAAAGAACTTCCCTTGTCTCCGGATCTGAACAGTCCGTAATTTCTTATAGCTGCCCAAAGAACACCGCTACCTGAAGGCTCGATATCTATTGCTCCTTTATTCCTGTAGTCTATTGCGGGATTTTCAACAATATAGTTCCTGAATTCAAAAGTTCTTCCATAATCTTTGCTTACAAACAGGCTTCCTGCCATAATTCCGTTTTCATTTCCGCCTTCTATATAATAATAGACAGTTGCAGGGTCAACCGGATCTACATCAATGTAATCTGTTGTATTGAATAAGCCGCTTACAATTGAATTCTTGTAAATTGCATCAGCATCGCCGATGAATTCAGATTTGCTGAAACTGGCGCCTCCGTTGGAACTGAAATATATACCGTACCAGTAAGCATTTGGAGCAGCAGGGTCATAAATTTTGTGGTTATATATTCCGCCGCCCATTTGTACTATTATTATATCGTTAACACCATCGGTAGTTATATCAGCATCATTGAAGATCGCATCGTATCCCGGACCGGCATCGGGGTAAGAAAGTACACCGGCGGGCCTTAAAATAGAATAACTGCCCGGGTTTCCGCGGTTATTGGAAACTGCAATTGCGGGGTAATATGTAAAAACACTGCCGCCCACAAGATAGATACGGTCAGGATCGTTTTTTGAGACAAGCGTTCTGCAGACGTTTGGTATATATGAATCTCCGTTCATTTCCGGCGGCGGCGGATCTTTGGTATATTTTCTTGAATAGTCTATTATATAGGGATAATTTTTATCGTTTGTTCTCGCCATTCCCCAGTCACTTATAGGAATATAAATATCACCTGTGGATGAAAATGTCACATCATACACAACGGTCATATCAATTCCCTCACCGTTGAATCTCCATGTTTTCCCTTTGTTGGTGCTCAAAAACGGACCAGCTCCGCCGCTTGAGTACCAAACATCTCTATTAACCGGATTCTGAAAACTGATAATATTAGATGAATAGATCTTATCCTGCGTTTGGAGTGTATGTTTAGGATTATATTGTTTTTCAAGCAGAAACTCGAGCTGTTCACCCCAGCTATCACCGTCATTCACAGAAATTTTTGCAGGGTAACCCATCATATTACAGAACAGTTCATTTTCATCGTAGTCGTAAAAGCTTATACCAATGATTTCTGTTCCGTAGCCTGAATAGTAACCGAAATTGCCGGTGAGTTCAGTAATTGAAGAAGCATCGTTATTCAATCTGAAAAGTTTACCCGTTGTTACAAAACCGGTTAAGCCGCCGGAGCTGTTAAGTTTCAGCAGTATCTGGTAAGCTCCGTCTATTTGCCCCGGGAAAATTTTTTCACTCCATGTATTTCCGTTATCTCTTGTTATCCAGAGTCCCTCATCTGTTCCCACCCATATCTCATCCGGGAATTTCGGGTGAATCTGTATGCTTACGGTGTTTCCGTTTAATACAGAATTATGGTTGATCTCTCTCCAGCTATTTCCGTTATCATCGCTTACGTAAATTTCGGGGTGACCCGAAGAGTTTTTAAGTGTTCCGGTAATTATTCTGTTAGGAACTGAAGGATGATACCGGGCGCTGGGTCCGCCAAGTTTAACCCTGAACAGATTTCCGCCATAGTTAACCCCCGGGAAGCCGGTTTCCTGTCCTAATATTTTCACCCAGCTCACACCGCCGTCAACAGATTTCCACAAACCTCTGCCCGGATCATCGGCAAGGTAATCCATTCCGCAGGCGGCAATTATCTCATCAGGGTTAAGAGGGTTAATATCAATTGCCTGTACCATCAGCGCGGCAGGTGTTTGCGCGTATTCACTTATAAATATCCAGTCGCTGTTGCCGGTTTTTTTATAGACTCCCCCAACATCAGTGCGAGCGTAAATTGTGTTCCCGTCAGGGGTGGGTACCTGCGCAAGAACGAAGCCGCCTGCTTCGAAATCAATTCTCTCAAAATTCTGTGAATGTGAAGTAAAGGATATCAATAGTAAAAACACCGGCAGTAATATCAGCATATTCAGAAATTTATATTATTATAAAATAACTAAAACCAATTTTAAAAAAAATTTAATTAGCGGGATAAATTTAATGATAATTTAGGGTATTTAACCCTATTTTTCTAACTCTTATATTGAACTTTATTATTTTTGAAAAATTAAACAAATACAGGAAATTATGCCCAATTTAGTACTTATCAGACACGGACAATCACAATGGAACCTTGAAAACCGTTTTACAGGCTGGATAGATATCCCCTTATCACCAAAAGGCGAAGAAGAAGCAACAGCGGCGGGAGAAAAATTAAAAGGAATGGCTTTTGATAAAGCATTTTCATCGGTGCTGCAAAGAGCTACCAAAACATACGAAATAGCGGCTCAGAAAGCCGGTTTTACACACCTGGTTTGCGAACGGGATGAAGCGCTTAATGAAAGAATGTACGGCGACCTGCAGGGACTTAATAAGGACGAGTGCCGCAAGAAATTCGGTGATGAACAGGTACATATATGGCGCAGAAGCTTTGACGTTCCCCCGCCGGGCGGTGAGAGCCTGAAAAATACCGCTGAGAGAGTGCTGCCCTATTATTACAAAAAGATCGAGCCAATGCTCCGCGATGGGAAAAACATTTTGATTGTTGCTCATGGAAACAGTTTAAGGGCACTGATCATGCATCTAGAAAAATTATCGGGTGAGCAGATATTGAAAGTGGAAATCCCTACAGGTGTACCAATTATGTATGAACTAGATAATAACTTGAATATAGTTTCAAAGAAGGAATTATAGTTTGGTTGATCAGTTAATAGTTTAAGTGGATGAATAGTTTGTATATATTATAGAACTTAGTAAATTAGTATTTGAGACGCCCCGGCGGGGCGTCTGTACAGGAAAAAAGAGTAAAACAGTACAGATGTGCCGCCCCGACTGGTGGGACAGTTGGCACGCCTCAAATACAAAAAACAATAAATTTCTTTGCCCCCACTGGTAAACCGGTCTTTGCGGTCTTAACGGTTTGAATATTATGACAGAATACGATAAAGCAATAGAAATAGTTCACGAGTTTGTGAAGAACGAAAATCTGCGCAAGCATATGTATGCCGTGGCTGAGGTCATGCGGCAGTACGCCCGGAAGTTTGGTGAAGATGAGGACAAGTGGGCAGCAGTGGGCCTGCTGCACGATTTTGACTGGGAGATCCATCCCACTGCAGAAGAGCACCCAATTAAAGGCAGCGCTATTTTGAAAGAGCGCGGTTACAGCGATGAAATTGTGCGCGCAATACTTTCACATGCGGATTATACCGGGTTTGAAAGAATTTCGCTGATGGAAAAGACGCTCTTTGCAGTTGATGAGCTTTCAGGATTTATTGTAGCGTGCGCGCTTGTGCAGCCAACAAAAAAGCTGGCTGACGTGAAGACGGAATCAGTTATAAAAAAAATGAAGAAGAAAGAATTCGCGCGCAACGTGAACCGTGATGATATCTCGGGCGGCGCAGCGGGACTCGGTGTGCCGCTTGAAGAACACATTGAATTTACAAAGAATGCAATTGTTGGTATTGCTGATAAGATGGGAATGTAGGGGATTGCGGATTTAGGATTGTTGATTTCGGATTGAGTTGCAGGTTTCAGGTTGCAAGTTATCCCGCAAGCGGGTTTTCAATCAGTTTTTCAAACTGATTTCAACAGGTTACAGTATACTGTTCAGAGATAAATCATTTGTCAACAGAAATCAAAATATCAGAAAATCTCACCAAGGCAGAGCGGTATGAAGAGCTGCTTCCGCAGATAAAAGCACTGATTGCTGAAGAAAGTGATGTTGTTGCGAATCTTGCCAATATATGCGCGGTGTTAAAGTATAATATGCCGGGATTCTTCTGGGTGGGGTTTTATTTGCTTAAGGGCGGTGAGTTGGTTTTAGGTCCGTTCCAGGGACCCGTTGCATGCACGCGGATACAAATAGGTAAAGGTGTTTGCGGAGCAGCCGCCCAGCGGCGTGAGACAATAATAGTGCCTGATGTTGAAAAATTTCCCGGGCATATTGCCTGCAGCAGTTTATCCAAGAGCGAAATTGTGATTCCCCTGTTTAACGGAAGTGAAGTTGCGGGTGTGCTTGATGTTGATTCTGATGAGCTTAGTATGTTTGATGAGATTGATCAGAGGTATCTGGAAGAGTTGTGTAAATTCATTTCACCCTGAGCCTATCGAAGGGTCATCTCTCGAGAAGCCCGAGATGAGGGAATTCATCTCACTCTGAGCCTGTCGAAGGGTTATCTCTCGACAAGCTCGAGATGAGGGAATTCATCTCACCCTGAGCATGTCGAAGGGTGTAACAAAGTTTTAAATGTTCACATATCCTCAATATTGAATTTGAAATTTATACCAATAATATTGATTTTATTTACCTTACAATTGTACTCACAGCAAACGGGTGATTCGCTCCTTTATGTCCCTATAAATGATTCATTAAAGAATACAATTGATTCCGCCCGCGCGGGCGATATTGACGCAATCATAGAATATTCTGCGAGTGATTCCGCAATATTCGATGTATCAGGTGATAAGCTTATGCTTTACGGAGATGCTGAGTTAAAGCACAAGGAGTATGACCTGAAGGCTGCGAGAATTACGCTTTACCGGGAGAGCTCAATAATGGAAGCACACGGGATTCCGGATACCAGCAAACCGGGAAAATTTATTGGTACGCCAATTTTTATGGAAGGCTCCAAAAGGTACGATGCAGCAAAGCTGCGCTACAATTTTTCAACCCGCAAGGGTGTTATTGATATGGGTTCAACTGAACTTGAAGGCGGGTACTATCTCGGCGAGAAGATAAAAAAAGTTGATGAGGACATATTCTTTATACAAAACGGCAGATATACTACCTGCGATAAAGCTGAGCCTGATTATTACTTCGGCAGCCCGAAATTAAAAATTATTCAGGGTGATAGAGTAATTGCAGAGCCGGTTTATCTCTACATTGATGATGTGCCTATCTTCGCGCTGCCATTTGGTATATTTCCGAATCATTCAGGCCGCTCAAGCGGCATAATCCCCCCGGCGTACGGCGAGGATCCCACTTACGGCAGGTATCTTTCGCATTTAGGGTACTTCTGGGCTATCAATGATTATTATGATATTGCATTACAGGGAAATTATTACACCAAGGGCAGAATTGATCTTAGCTCCCGCTTCCGCTATGTATTGCGGTATAAACTTTCCGGCAGTGTTGATATAGGCGGCTCAAGAATTCGCCTGGGCGAAGATACCGATAACGATAAAGTGTTCAGTGATGAATGGAGAATTGGTGTTTACCACAATCAGACTATTGACCCCACAACAACACTTAACGCCAATGTGAATTTTTTGAGCAGTAAAAATTATTACAATACTTCAACAAACAATCTTGATGACCTGTTAAGACAGAATGCGCTTTCAAATGTAACGTTAAGCAAATATTGGGAAGGTACTCCTAATTCGTTAACATTGAATTATTCCCGCGATCAGAATCTTTCCACCGGAGAAATTCTGCAGACAATTCCGCTGGTTACATTCAACCGCAGCCAGACATTTCCGTTCCGCGGCAAAAATACTTCGCTGCTTGACCCCAGCTGGTATGAGCAGATATCATATTCATACAATTCGCAGTTCAAATATATTGATGAAAAGCGGCTGGTAAATTCCGCAGTAATAGATGGGAATTTTAACCGTAATACCCGCGGGGGGCTCAGGCAGTTTGTAAGTATAAATGCCCCGGTTAAAGTTTCTGAATTCAGCTTTACGCCTTTTTTTAACTATAACGAAATATGGTATAATAAATCCGTTGAAAAAATATTCAACCCGGCAGATAGTACCGTAATAACCAATAATGTTGATGGTTTTAAGGCATTCAGGTATTTTAACACCGGTGTTTCACTGAATACAAGGTTAATTGGTTTATTCAACACCAGAATTTTCGGCATACGGGGTTTCAGGCATACAGTTACGCCTGCAATAACATACAGCTACACCCCGGATTTCAGCAAGCCGCAGTGGAACGCGTATAGATCCTATACCAATCAGTTCGGGCAGGAAGTAGAGTATTCAATTTATGAGAGAGAGGTTTTCGGCGGCGCGCCAAGCGGCGAGCAGCAGGCATTGAGTTTTTCTGTGGGTAATGTATTTGAAATGAAAGTAAAAGATACCGATTCCACTGACTCCAAATTTCAGCTTTTGAATCTTACAGCCGGTATAAATTACAATTTTGCGGCAGATAGCCTTCGCTTTAGTGAGCTTGGCATAAGCTACAGAACGCAGGTGGGCAGCTTTTTGAATATCGGCGGCAGTGCTTCTTTTAACCTGTATAAGTATGTTGAAGGTGTTGGCAGGGTAAATCGATTCTTGTGGAATGAGGACAAAAAACTGGCGCAGCTGACGAACTTTAATATATCGCTTTCAACTACGCTTGCAGGCGGTGAAATTGTGGATGATGTTGACAGCACCGATGAAGAACGTGAACTCCATGAAAGCAGCACCTATGAAAGCGAATACGTTGGTATATATGGCGATAGACCGGTAGATTTTTCCATACCATGGTCAGTTACACTTGGGTATAACTATAGTATTTCAAAACCGATACCAAGCGTTATTTCAAAGTTTTCGAATATATCCGCAAACCTGAATTTTAACTTAACCCGCAACTGGAAATTTACATTTACAACCGGGTATGATATTTTTCTTCAGCAATTTTCAACTCCGTATGTAACAATATACCGTGACCTTCATTGCTGGGAAATGAGCTTTAACTGGGTACCGACGGGAATTTACCGGGGATTCAAATTTGAATTAAGGATAAAAGCTCCGCAGCTGCAGGATATTAAAGTAACAAAGCAGACGAATTACAGGGGAGTGTTTTAACTTAAGTGAAAAGGCAGAAGTAAAAAAGCAAAAATGTGTTAGTATGAAATACGAATTATACAGCGGCGCGGGGAATGATTTTGTGATGATAGATAATATCACAGAAGGAATTCCATTTGAAAAGCAGCGGGAGCTGACAGTAAAGCTATGCAGTGAAAATTTTCCTCAGATTGATGGGGTAATTTTTGCTGATAAGCCACTCAGCGAGAATGCCGCAGTGAGAATGAATTATTATAACCGCGATGGCAGCTTTGGCGCGATGTGCGGCAATGGCGCGCAGTGCATTGCTATGTTTGCTTACAAAAATGGCATTACGGGCAAACGTAAATTCACACTGGAAGCAGTTGATGATACTTATACAGCTGAAATATTGGATGATGAAGCAGTGAGAATTGGTTTCCCTGAGCCGAAAGAAATAAAAACTGAGGTAAGAATATCCGATGAAGCGGGTAAACCGCTGAATGTGAGCTATACAAACGTTGGGTCTGATCATATATTGGTTTTTATTGATGAAGATATAAATAAGCTTTTTCTGAATTGCAGTGATATGGATAAGCTGGATGTTGATAGTATAGGCAGAATGCTCAGGTTTCACAAAGATTTTACACCACGGGGCGGGAATGTTAACTTTGCTCAGGTTTTAAGTGACGGCTCGATCAGATTGCGGACTTATGAGCGCGGTGTTGAGCGCGAAACGCTTGCCTGCGGCACCGGGATAATTTCTACGGGAATTATAGCAATGATGAATACAGGATTTTCATCGCCGGTTAAGATCAAAGTTCAGAGTGGTGAGGTGCTGCTGGTGAATGGAAGATTAGATAACGGGAAGATTTTGGATCTGTGTTTAACAGGCAGCGCCAGGAAAATTGGTGAGGGAAGTTTATGAAGTTTTCTATCCCGTAAAGACGTGCCGCTGGCACGTCTCAACAATTATTATTAAATTTACTCAAGCGCCTGAAGCAGTTTCATAATTTCAAGGATCAAAATTTTTAGCATATTTACTCAATTTTTCATTTTTAAATCAATATTTAGATGCCCGCCTTCGCGGGCATGACAAACTAAAATGATATTTTTTAAAAAAATACTCGCAAGGATCAGCAGGATAATTGATCCACCAAAGAACATTGAAGAAGAGTTTCATGCCAAATATTATTACAGCAAGGTTTGGGCAGAGACCTACTTCATGGGGAAAAAGGTGTTTAAGTGTCCCAATGACCTGTGGATATACCAGGAATTATTATGGGAAACCAAACCCGATGTAATAATCGAGTGCGGCACATTCCACGGAGGCAGCACTCTGTATTACGCCAAGCTGTTTGATATGATGGGGCTTGATGGTGAAATTATCACTATTGATGTTGACGCAATGCCCGATATGCCGCAGCATCCAAGAATTAAGTATCTTATGGGCTCAAGTACTTCAGGTGAAATTATATCACAGGTAAAAGCGCTCATAAAGGATAAAAAACGAGTGATGGTTATACTGGATTCAGATCACTCATGCGATCATGTATATAAAGAGCTTGAATTGTATCATGGGTTTGTAACAGCGGGCCAGTACCTTGTTGTAGAAGATTCAAACATCAACGGTCACCCTGTTTATTCCGGTTTCGGGCAGGGTCCGGGACCCATGGAGGCGATGGAAAAATTCCTGCCGAATCACCCCGAATTTGAAACAGATAGCTCCAGGGAAAAGTTTTTTATGAGTTTTAACCCAAAGGGTTATTTGAAGAAAAAGTGATCTGCAAATATTGTAAAATAAAAACCCCGACTTAATGACGGGGTTTTGTTTTATCCTTGGGGGATTTTTTTATGAAATTGATGCTTTAAAATTAGTTTGTCTTTATCAGTTCCAAATGATCTTTTACCATGGAAAAATCCTGTTCATCAACAATATAATTCCAGTCGATATATGATATCTTACCGCGCTTATCTATAATGAAAAGTGTTCTGTTGTTATAGCCAAGCATATTATAGCTGGCGTACGTATGAGATATTTCTCCAAACAGATCAGATACCAGTTTAACGTTCTTAACGTTCATATCGTTTTTCCATTTATCCAGAATTCCCAATCCGGAATTGCTGACCATCAAAATTTCAAGATCATCGGCTGAACCCAGCTGCGTGTTTGAAATATTCTGCAATGTCTGTTTTTCTGCGTAAGAATCAAATGTTGTCAGCTCCATAGCGCAGCTCACACTGAAAGGTGCCGGGTAGAAAGCCAGTATTACATTTTTCTTACCGATAAAATCAGAGAGTTTACCTTTCCCGCCGGCAATAAAATTATTGCCCCCGGCTTCTGAATAGGTAAAATCGAAATCAGGGGCAGTATCACCGGGGAAAAGCACATTTATTCCCGCGAACATAATATCTTTACTTCCGGCAATATTCAATTGCGTCAAAAGCTCTTTTTGCACGGCGCGTAATTTTTCACCTTCGCCCTTATAATCGTGGTTGGCGTAAGTTATCTTGTTATTTTTATCCACTATATAAACAAAGGATCCTTCGCCGGGAGAATTCCATTTTGTAATACCGAATGAATGAGCAAAATCCATATTAACATCGGGCGCCATATCAAATTCATAACCGTTACCGTACAGGTAATCCCGCACCAATGACTGATCGTTATTAGTAACAATAAGTACTTTCAGGTTTTTGCGGTGTAACTGCCATTCATACGGTTCAACAAAGGCCATGCCTTTTGCAAAATAAATTTCAAATGCTGAGGTCATTACTTCGGCGTAACTGTTTGCCGATGAAATATCAGGCATAAATGCCACAAGCAATGTTTTATCTTCTTTGTAGTTATATAGATTTACAGTTGATCTCAAGCCGGCGGTAATATCATAATTGTTTTCATAAAGAAATTCGGGGTTCGGCGAAGTTTCGCCGACTGATAGTCCGTGCCCTCCGGAAAAAGTTATACTGCCCGCAAGAAACATGAGAAGTGCCGCTAAAAATCCCATTTTTACCTGAATTCTGCCCATTTTTTGTTCTTTTTTAATATTCTATTGAATTGTTATAAAGGTTTTACTTAGAGAGGTGGAATTTGTTCCTAAGGAAATGATAAACCGTTTTAAAAATATGTGAAAACTATATCAAGCATGTGATCACCCTGGTATCGGTTCAGGAATGGCAGCATAAAGCCGTTGCGGATAATTACCTGTGAAAGATCAGTTGATTTTTTCATCAGTGCGTTATAATTTACGTTAGGGAACATTGCAATTATTCTGCCAATGGGGTAGTAGGGTCTTTTGATATATCTTTCTCTGTGTTCCCGTACTTTTTTCATCAGCACAGTCGAATCAATTTTAACAGTATCATTTTGTGTTAAAAATTCATACTTATGGATATACACGCTATCGCCCATATAGACCGGCAGCTCTTTACGCGTTACTTCGTCAAACACGGAAAGATGTACATCATATAGTCCGCTTTCGAATGGTGAAGACTTAAACTTAACTGAATAATTAAGCATTGCGAACGGTTTGATTATAAGGATATTTTTGATCTCTTCGGTTTCAAAGAATTCCTCAACATTGCGTTCGGAAAAAATGTTATTATATGTATCAAATACCGCCGTATCACTGTTCACAGGGGTCAATTCCAGGTGAGTTTTGTATCTGCCGAATTCTTCATCATCTGAGTTAAGGCTATCCAGAATAGAGGCGTCAGAGATCTGCCAGTTCAAGGTTATGGTCTGCGGGTTCATTCCGAAATTTGTGTTATCGATCCTGAATTCACTAAGTACCAGTTTTTTATCAAAGGAAATTTCATCAGAGCCAAGCTGTTTGCTTCCGTTGGTTACCTGGATGTTTTTTCCTGTGCTATCCCGCTCGATATCCCGTTTGTAATATATTTTACTGTTTGAAATATAGAAGATATGGTAATCGCCGATAACCTCAAATTTATAACTCAGCTTTTTAAGTTTATCTATCAACAGGTCACTTCTTACAATAAATAGTTTTATCTTTTTTTCTTCTATGAACTTCCTTACTTCAAGAATATTAAGTTTAAGCTGCTCTTCTTCGCGTTTCTTCTTTGAAAGTTTTTTGGAGACCGGAGGATCTACTGCGAAGAAAGTGGGGATCGTATCGCTGTTGAACCTTGAAGGATCATTTGATATTACCTGCAGCGGATAAATATCGTAATAGCCCTGTACCATTTCAAAGTAAATTTTATCGCCGGGCTCAAGATAATTAATATCAATAAGCTGCTTGGTAAGCTGCGCCACCTCAAAGGTATCTTCACGGTATGCCTGTTGGTAGTAGAAGCTCCATATCATGTTAACTGCTATGAGTATAACTGTACCGCCAATAAGGATGTACTTTCTGAGATCGGTTAATTGCCAGATAGCAAACGGGAAGAAAAGTATTGCGTTGAGTACAATATACCTTGATATCATATTGGTACCGCCGGAACCAACTATACCAGAAAACATCAAAAGGATAAGCTCAATAATATTAAAGAGCAGGAAAACCCGCAGCAGGGAAAAATTTCCTAGGAAACCATTGTGTTTGTTGCGGACTGTTCGGATTATTTTCCATAGACCCAGAATTGTTGTTAACGGTGCTATGTAGAAAATGAAAAACGGATACTGTATGCTTCTTTGAATAAAGCCCGCGCTGCTTAAGCCCTCATATATTTTTGTGGTTTCTTTGATGAAGAAGAACGCGTCGCCGTAATCACTGTAATTCTGCCACAGCCACCACAGGATACTAAGGTAAGATATGAGTGAAAATCCGAAATTGATAAACAGCTCTCTGCTTATGCGGAATTTGCGGTACGAAAGAATAAGCACCATTATAATAAACGCGATAGTGAAGAACCAACCTTCGTATCGCAGCAGGTTAGCGAAGTTTAAACAAAGAGCGGCAAGCAGCAGGTACACGTGACTTTTTGAGCGCATCTGCAGGCCACTGTACCATAATACGAAGTAATAAAATGCCGCTGTCACAAAAAAGAAGAACGGGAATTCGGGCATTGCCGATGTGCTCAGCCATACCTGGAACGGAAAGACAGCAAAAATAAGACAGGAAATAACCGCAATTTGTTTTGTGAATATCTTTTCAAAAAGGAGATAAAGATAAACAAGGGTTAAGATAGAAAACAGAGTGCTTGATATCACCGGCGCCAGGGTTAGATCTTTAAAGAGCCAGATGAACATACCATTCAGCCAGAAGTGAGTGCTAAGCCAAACACCTGAATAAACACGCGGGTTTTGCAGCCAATCCCATGAAATTACCGTTCTGCTGTAATCATCTGCGGTTAGCCATTTCAGTCCGCTTTGAATGACAATAAGCTGGAACAGCAGTTTAAACAGAATAAGAGAAGTGATCACGGTCACTTTGCCGGCAAAAAATCTTGATATATATTCAGAATATTTTTTCAATTCAGCTTTTCGGGTGAAAATACGTATAAAAGAATAGGAATATTATTTGAGTTATTTATTATATCTGATCAATAGCGCTGTGGAGCCTGGTTTTTAGTTCTTTGTTTTCCCGGTACAGTTCATCAAGTTTTTCGCCGAAGAACTCAAGGAATTTGATGAGCGTTTTATTTCCCAGTTTTGGTTCTTTTTTCACAAGATCTTCAAAATCAGGTTTTGCGAAAACAATCAGGCGTGTTATCTGCGCGGCAGCTGCGCTCACAGTGTGAGTGGTTTCACTAAACAGATGAACTTCGGAAAAATACGCGCCTTCGGTGAGTTCCTTAAGTACATGCACCTGTTTAGCGGACTCTGAGATAATATTAACCGAACCTTTTACTATTATATAGAAACATAGTCCGATTGTTCCGTGGGTGAAGATCTTTTCGCCTTCGGAATAGTCGCGGATATGCGAGATTTCAAGAAGTGATCTTACTTCACTACCGGATAGATCGCTGAAAAGCGGACATTCTTTTATCCTGGTTTTGAGAAGCTCCTGGTCTGAATTATTTTTACCGAACATAGTTTTAACACACCCTCCCGCCTTGTCGGACAAGCTGTCACGCCTTTGGCGTGCCACCCCTCTCTAGAGGGGAATATAAATATTATTACTTAAAATCACTCTATAAACTCAAAACACTTTATACACTCTTATCAAGCCTTATACGGAACGTAGTTCCTTTGCCCGGCTCTGAATCCTTGACGAAAAGCTTACCTTTGTGATATGTTTCAATGATGCGTTTTGAAAGACTTAAGCCAAGTCCCCAGCCGCGCTGTTTTGTGCTGTAGCCCGGACGGAAAATATCTTTCTTAAATCGAAGATCGATGCCTTTGCCGGTATCTGTTACATCAATAAAAATGTGGCTGCCTTTTTCTTCTATATCAAATGTGATACTCCCTGTTGAATTTTCAATGGCATCAAGAGCGTTCTTTGTGAGGTTTTCTATCACCCACTCAAACAGCTCGCGGTTTACAAGGGCCGTTGAAGTGGTTAGCCCCTTTATTTCAAGATCTATCTTCTTTTTTGAATTACCTTCAAATGTACCCTTGCTAATGCTAGGTATTCTGATCTCAAAATATTTAACAACCTTTTCGATAATTTCATGGATATTTTCAGGTTTCAGATCAGGTTTTGAGCCAATTTTGCTGAAACGTGTAGCAATTTTACTTAAGCGGTCAATATCGTTTGACATTTCATGAGCAAGCTCTGTAACTCTTTGCGGATTCGCAGCACCCGCTTTGATAAGTTCATTCCAGCCCATCAGCGATGATAGCGGAGTTCCAAGCTGATGCGCTGTTTCTTTGGATAGACCAACCCAAATATTGCTCTGTTCTGTACGCTTAATATAGTTGAAGCCAAAATAACCGAGGAAAATAAAAATTCCCGCAACAATGAACTGAATTATAGGCAGCTGCTTCAGGCGGCCAACAATTTTCGACTGCCCGTAATGCACATAACTTAAAACCACAGAATCCTGGTAGGTAACTTTTATAGGCGGATTAATTTCATCCATTTCCCTGATCATTTCCTTGATCAGCTGAACCTGCTTTTGCCTGGGCAGGGTTGTATCAAGCTCCAGATTTTTAGTGAATGTAGGCTCCATAGATCGCGCGTCTGTTACAACGATAGGGAAGTTGATAGTGTTAGAGCTTACAACATTACTAAGCACAAAATTGTACTCGCCTGTTTGCGACTCATCGGTAGCTATATATTCAATAGCTTTTGCGTAAAGATTCGCGATCTCACGCTCACGCTCAAGAATATCTGATACCAATACCTGTGTATAAATAAGCGTAGCAATAATAATTACCACACCGGTTACAAGTAATGCAATTTTTATATTTGCCGAGCCGTAGCTTTTCATAATATTTTAGAAAAATAACTGATAGGGTTAACAATAAAAACATAAAATTAGTTACCAAATTGAGGTATATTTAATGAAGTAAAACCCGGATCTGAATATATTGCAAGCAGCTTAAAAACAAATGAGTTAAAAACCTGTTGTAAGCGGTAAAGCACAGTATTTATTTAAGTTACCTTTACCGGAAACGATTCGAGTATAATAGTGGTTATTAATTTATACTACTAAGAAAGGCTGTATTATGTTTAAAAATAAAGCAATATGTTTGCTTTTTGCCGCAATGATGCTTGTAACAGCATCAGTGAATGGTTGCTCAGTATTTGGCGGCAAAAATGAAAAAGTATCAATGAATTCAGATGAAAGTAAAATAATTGGCGGAGAAAAAATGACAGAAGCGGATAAAAGGGATACAACCAAATATGAATCAGCTGTACTTGCCGGTGGATGTTTCTGGTGCATTGAAACTATTTTCCAGGATCTAAAGGGGGTTGAAAAAGTTGAATCAGGCTATTCCGGCGGAGCAACAAACAATCCAACATACAAAGAAGTGTGCGAAGGAAATACAGGGCACGCAGAAGTTGTAAGGATAACATTTGATCCCGCTGTAATTTCTTTTGAGCAGCTGCTGACGGTTTTTTTTCACATCCATAATCCAACCACTCTGAATAAACAGGGCGCGGATGTTGGTACGCAGTACCGCTCAGCGATATTTTATACCGGAGATGAACAAAAGAATTCAGCTGATAAAGTAATTGCGGATGTAACCGCTTCAAAATTATGGGATGACCCAATAGTTACGGAAGTAACTGCTTTTGATAAATTCTATAAGGCAGAAGATTACCACCAGGATTATTACAATAACAACCCTAACCAGGGATACTGCTCGGTAGTAATTGCTCCAAAAGTTAAGAAATTCTATAAAGAATTCCCGCGGCTATTGAAAGATAATGTGAAGTAATAAACCGGCTTCGGAAAATTCTGAGTAAATATGGCGATCTGAACGATCGCCTTTTTTTTGGTATTTGGTATTTGGTATTTGTTTTTTGAAATTCTATTTTTGTGAAACTAAATAAAACTGAATGAGCTGGATATATCTATTAATAGCGGGTGTGTTTGAAATATGTTTTGCGATATCGCTGAAGTATTCAGAGGGTTTCTCCAAACCGCTTCCATCAGTGCTTTTCGTTGTATTTACCATACTCAGCTACGCTTTTCTTGATAAGGCCATCGGAACAATTCCCCTTGGTACAGCGTATGCAATATGGACAGGCATTGGTGCCACAGGAATAGCCATAATTGGAATGTTTTACCTTGGTGAACCGGCCGGGTTTTGGAGGATATTTTTCATTTTCACACTCATCGGCTCTATTATTGGGCTAAAATTTGTATCCAACAGTTAAATGATTAGACTTCGAGCGGTTTATATTGTAGTTTCACTTCTTCTTGCGGGCGCGTTATACGCACAGGGCGGGCAGGGTGAGAATAATTCTTTTTATACACCTGTAGAGCTTAAACTTCAGGAAAAACGCGGATTGGAATTTTCAGGGGTTACCGGCAGCACCGCTCTCTTCAAAAAGAGTGATGCACCCACGGGTATGTTTGCAGGTTTGATATTCCTGACTTTTATCAATCCAATTGTTGTGTTTGAAGATAAAAAGGTTTTCATAGGGTTAACAAAAGAAATATCAAAAAGTTTTTATCCCTACGGAAGGTTATCGTTTGAATACTCTTTTCTTTTCAGAACCTTCAATAAAAATCACTTCCGGTTTTCGTATAATTACGATCATGTGACGGATAAAAGCGGCGATTGGATTATTTTTGTTGTTTCTCCGGGTGCAGGCTTTTTTTCTGATACAGAAACCAACGGAATATTTGTTCAGGGCTCCGGAGGCATGTTCTTTCCAACGCCTCTTTTTATGGGTCACTTGTACCTTAAATACCGATTTACAAAGGTATTCGATAAAAACAGGTCAGATATTCATGATATTTCACTTGGTATGGGTTTTGTTTTTTAGTTTTACAAGCTTGAGGAATTTAAAACATTTCCTTAAAAATTTCGGTGAATTTGATACAAATAGCTACCTTTATATTCAACAATTTTTCATATATTTACCAAAATTAAATATATAAAAGCAATGGAACCACCTGTATCTTATCCCCAGTCAGATTCATACCAGGGAAGAAAAATTTACGGAAAAAAATCAGGCTGCGCCAAGTTCAGCTGTGTTGGCGTAGTTGGAGCGATTGTTATTCTTGTAATTATCGGGTTTGCAGCGTATTATTTTGCGCTACCGGCATTAATGCCCAACAGTTTAAGCGGCTCTTTCCTTAATATGGTAATTGTACCCACAAAAGAAGGCAAAGAAAAGATGTGGATACTGACCGATGGTTCATTTAATTTTATACAGACTACCAAATCACCGGGCAGAACATCTACAGGGCGGGAGTGTTACTTCTGCAAAACCTGGACTTATATAGTGGATCCTGCAGATCAACAGGTTCTTAAAAAGACAAAAACGCCGTATGAAGATATAATTACACAGATAGAAATGTTGTACTATAATAACCAGGTTTGGATGATAACAAAAGAATACGGCGAAAACGAACCCCGTGTAGAAACATTTAACGCTGAAACAGGGGAAAAAGAAATGGATACCAAAGATTTTATCTCCAAATTCCCGGAACTATCTGCAGGACTTGCCGAAGTGCATTATTCCAAGAATGATAATTACCTTAGGTTGAAAACAAAGGACGGCAGGGAAAGAACTTTCAACTTTGATGACGGTAAGCTTTACAAAGATTATTCAGAACTGAATAAGTACAGAAGAAAGGATTCGTCGGTATCAACAATTGCTTTGCTTGTGCCTGAAGATAATTCATCTTCACCAAGAAAAAAACTTATCACAGCGACCGGTCCAAAAACAAGCCTGCAGGATAACCGTTCAAGCCTTGAGCATCTTTCCAGAGATATAGATGATATTGAAAAAATGTATAAGATCAGGATAGGCCAGCAGAATGAAAAAATTTATCTTGAAGGAATACTATACTATGATGATGCAGACTGCGCTATAATTATATATCTTGATAAACTGGGAAAAAAGAGCGACAGGTTAATGAGCTGTATAGATCTTAAGACAGGTAAAGAAATGTGGACGGTGCAGCCGGATGAGATGTTTGACGAAATGAAGATAGACGAAGAAGATGATACTTTTTCCAGTCTGTTTTTCACAAAATCTAACATTGATGTAAAACGCTCAGGTAACCTTGTGGTTCTTCAGTTGAAAAACGAAGGTATCATGGGATTTGATTATAAAACCGGCAAAAAACTTTTTGAAATGGATATTTAGATTCCATTTGCACTTAAACCGCAGTTCATATGAAAAAAATATTTAAAATCGTTCTTGTTATAATCATTGCCGGTATGGTTGCTATCCAGTTTTTCAACAGGCCTGATATGTCAACGACCACAGAAATTACTCCGGCTCATATAACAAAGGTTATGTCTGTACCGGCGAACGTTGAAAGCATACTCAAGCGTTCATGTTATGACTGCCACAGCGACCATACAACCTGGCCGTGGTACTCATCGATCGCACCGGCATCATGGCTTGTTGGCGATGATGTGGTAAAAGGAAAGAAGAAAATGAATTTCAGCCAGTGGGGCAGTATGCAGCCCGCTAAACAGGAAGCAAGACTAAATGAGATATGTGAAGAGATAAAATCAGATGAAATGCCGCTTCCGCCATACCTGATAATGCATGGAGACGCGAAACTTTCACAGGCCGATAAGGACATTTTGTGTCAATGGGTTGAAATTGAGCTAAAAAAGCTTGAAGACGCCAATCCTGAATAAAATCAGAGTAAGCGTAAAAATACATTGATTTTACTTTTTAGCATTATTAGTTTATATCTTTAAATCATTAAAATACAGAATTTTTGCAGGAAGCAGTTATAAATACCCCGAAACAGAAAACAAAGATGGAATTTGTTTTTTGTCACCGCAAACCGGAGCGTTCATTTTTTTACAAGGGGAAACAATTCCCTGTTTGCGCGCGCTGCACCGGGTTTTACCTGGGATATTTTGCTCTGCCAATTTTCACCTTTTCAATTTGGATGCCAAGTTTACTTTGGATATTCCTGCTTATGGTGCCTGCGCTTGTTGACGGCTTAACACAGGCATACATGAACAGGGAAAGCAATAACTGGCTTAGGCTTGCTACCGGGATCCCCGCAGGCGCAGCCTGCATGGCGCTTGCCGCTATGCTGGGTCAATGGATAGGACATTTGATACTTGCTGCAATGTAGCCGCTCTGAAAAAAGCAGTTTTAAAAAATATTTAAGCATTATATTTAAGTAATCTAAAGGAGGAATCAAATCATGGAACCAACAACACCACCACCTGCACCAACAGAAAATCAGCAGACCGAAGATCTGAGTATGATCCTCAAGATCGTTTCTTTCTGCATACCACTGGTAGGCGCAATTTTATGGTTTATCAACAAAGATAAGAACCCGAAAGCGGCAAAATCAGCCTGCACATTCGCTCTTGTTGGAGTTGCTGTAGGTATTATCATAAACGTTGTTGTAACTGTTTTAGGCAGCTAAACATTTACTGTTTTATAGCAGGGGATTTTCTTTCACTAAAAGAGGATCCCCTTTTTTTAAAAATAAACTTTCAATTTGGATTTATATTAAACCCTTAAATTCATATTTTAACACTAACAATTTTTAAAAATATCAATGCCTGAATATCCATTCCATTATTCCTTTTTAGTGAAGGATCTCTCTTCCACACGCAGATTTTACGGTGAAATTCTCGGTCTAACCGAAGGCAGAAGTTCAGACTCATGGGTTGATTTCAACTTTGGGGGTAACCAGCTTTCTATGCATGTTTCAGATAAAGTGCCGGATTCAATTCCCTGCGGCGTGGTGGATCATGTTATAGTGCCGATTCCTCACTTTGGCTGCATAATGCCGTGGGATGAATTCCATTCACTTGCCGATAAGCTCCATGAGGAAAAAGTTGAGTTTATAATTGAGCCGTCTATCCGTTTTGCGGGACAGCCGGGTGAACAGGCAACAATGTTCTTTAAGGACCCCAGCGGGAATTCACTTGAAATGAAATGCTACAAAAACCCGGATCACATGTTTACCCTAAATGTTAAACAGGAAAAATACAGCAGCAATCTGTAATGCCCGGTAAAGATATCCGAACTGCCGAAGTTATTATTATTGGAGCGGGTGTTATTGGAGCCAGTATCGCTTATCATTTAAGTATTAACGGATTCAAAGATATCCTTGTTCTGGATGGAGCGTCCGGTCCCGGGATGGGCAGCACAGGCAAAGCGACAGGCGGTTTCCGCCGGCAATTCGGCTCTAAAATAAACATCGAACTCTCACAGCTTTCCGGAAAAAAATTGATTGATTTTAAAGATGAACACGGAGTTGACCCCGGTTATATTAAAGCGGGTTACCTGTTTTTGGCTCAGTCTCCTGATGAAATGAAAAACCTAACCCAGGCAAATGCGTTGCAGCAAGAATCGGGTGTTAAAGATGCCGCGCTTGTAACTGTGGATGAAATAGAAAAACTTAATCCTCACATTAATTTTAGCAACATTACAGGCGGCTCGTTTTGCGGCAGCGATGGGTTTATTGATCCTAAAAGTATCCTTAACGGATACGTTCTGTCATCACAAAAGCGCGGAGTTAATTTCGGTTACGATAAACGGGTTGAAAAAATAAATTATACCGGCAATAGAATTGAAAGCATCGAAACATCCACTGGAAAATTTTCGGCAGAAATTTTCATTAATGCCGCCGGCGCGTGGGCTGGCTGGCTTGCGGGATTGGCTACAGAATATCTGCCTGTGAAACATTTAAAAAGACAGGTTTGCAGAATGAAGGAAAAGAATACTCTTCCGGCAGGTACGCCTATGACGGTTTGGGTAGATTCAGCGTTTCACTTCAGAATGAAGGATGACCACCTGGTATTACTGCACCCCGATCAACCGGAAAATAATTACAACTACGATATCACCGTTGAAAACAGCTGGCTTGAAAGAGTGTATAAGATCGCAAAAGAAAAACTACCCGCTGCGAAAGACTGCAGTATAGATACCCAAGCATGTTGGGCGGGATTGTATGAAATGTCGCCGGATGAACACGTAATTCTCGGAAGATCTGACTTTCTTGAAAATTTTTATTATGCTAACGGTTCCTCGGGCCATGGTGTGATGCACTCACCGGCTATTGGTGAATTGCTGGCCGGTGCCATATGCGGAAAAAAGAGTGATATTGATATTGATATACTGAGCCCTAGAAGATTTAAAGAGGGTAAACTGATAGAACAAATACGCTTTTTCTGAAGAAATATGAGCGCACTTCGTACAATTTCCAGGGAAATTTCAGTGAAGAGACCTATTGAAGAAGTGTTCGATTTCTTTGCGAAAGCCGAAAACCTGAATATCATAACTCCGCCCGAATTAAACTTTAAAATATTAACCCCCACGCCGATTGAAATGAAACAAGGAACACTTATTGATTACAGGATAAAACTGAGCGGAGTTCCCTTTAAGTGGAAAACTGAAATTACCAATTGGGAACCACCTTTCAGGTTTGTTGATACTCAGTTAAAGGGTCCATACAAAATATGGATACACGAACATACCTTCAGCTCACACTTAAATACAACAATTATCAAAGATGAAGTAACCTATCTGCCGCCGGGATGGATCATGGAACCTGTTATTCACAAACTTACAGTTAAGAAGAAGTTAGAGCGGATTTTTGATTACCGCATGGAAAAAATTAAAAGTATATTCAGCAAATAAGCAAACTTTTTAAAATGACCGAAACCGAGCTCCATGCCCTCAAATATCCAATTGGCGAATTCACGCCAAAAGAAAACTATACACCGGATGACATCAAATGGTATATCAATACCATCGAATTATTTCCTGCCAAAATTAAGCAGGCAGTTTTAGGTTTAAACGATGAGCAGCTTGATACAGCTTACAGGGAAGGCGGGTGGACCATAAGGCAGGTAGTGCATCACACAGCCGATAGCCACATTAACAGCTACACCAGGTTCAAACTTGCGCTCACCGAAGATAATCCGACTATCCGTCCATACGAAGAAGCTGATTGGGCTGAGCTGCCCGAAGCTAAGTCAGGTTCAATAGAGCTATCACTTCCACTGCTGGAAGCGCTGCACAGAAGATGGGTCGCTATGCTGAAAGGGCTAAAGCAGGGCGATACAGAGCGGAAACTATATCATCCGGGCAGCAAGCAGCAAATGACAGTCGCTTCTTTGATGCACCTATATGCGTGGCACTCAGATCATCATTTGGCGCACATAGTTAATCTGAAAAAAACAAAAGGCTGGTAAGGAATTCATTAAATTAGAATTTTGAGCAGAGTAATTTCTTTGTTAGAAGAACTCTGTAAATGAGGTTTCGGCCGCAGTCTCTCTTTCAGGAGACTCCGCGAAAACATAAATAAATTCCCCTCTTGAGAGGGGTGTTCGGCTTTAGCCGAACGGGGTGTGTTTAAATTTGAACGAAAAACTACTTATAGATATTACCGGCTGGGCAGGTTCCGTTTGTGTACTCGCGGCGTATGGATTGTTAAGCCTGCACAAAATTACATCACATTCAAAACTATACCAGGTGCTGAATATAGTGGGCAGCATATGCCTTATCATTAACACGCTGTTTTATTATGCATACCCCTCGACTTTTGTAAATATTGTTTGGCTCATAATTGCTATATTTGCATTAATAAATATTTACAGATCATCATCAAAGAAAAATGCCAACTGAACTCCCCGGAAAAGACAAAATAAGATTAGTATCAGACCACCTGAAGCCGTATATCCACAGGACACCTGTAATGACATCAGGGGTGATAAATGATATAACCGGTACAGAGCTTTATTTTAAGTGCGAAAATTTCCAGAAAACCGGTTCATTTAAAATACGCGGAGCGATGAACGCTGTTTTACAGTTAACCGCATCGCAAAAAGCCATGGGGGTTATTACACACTCTTCTGGTAACTTTGCGCAGGCACTGGCTTACGCCGCAAAATGCGCGGGCATTAATGCAACTATTGTAATGCCTGAAAGCGTTGTAACAGCCAAACGTGACGCTGTGCTTGGCTATGGCGCGGAAATAGTTTATTCGGGGAGCCAGCCTTATGAAAGAGAAGCAAAATGTGAGGAAATGCAAAGGAACAGCGGAGCGGTATTTATTCATCCTTCAAATGATATAAATGTTATAGCCGGTCATACCTCGTGCGCTGTTGAGTTTATTGAAGACGCCGAATCGCTTGACGCGGTAATTGCACCGCTGGGAGGCGGGGGATTACTGAGCGGAATCGCGCTGGGATTCCGGAATTTTTCTATGCCCACACTTATTTACGCAGGTGAACCGCTTAATGCCTCAGATGGGTACGAAAGCAAAAAAGCCGGCAGGATAGTTCCTGTAAAAGACCCGAATACAATTGCAGACGGATTAAGAACGTCGCTGGGCGATGTAACTTTTCCTATAATTGATCGGTTTGTAAAGGAGATAATTACGGTTTCTGAAGATGAAATAATTAATGCGATGAAGCTAATATGGGAAAGAATGAAAATTGTAATAGAGCCTTCAAGTGCTGTTGCGTTTGCCGCACTGCTGAAAAATATTAGCGGGTTTAAAAATAAAAAAATCGGTATAATTGTATCGGGTGGTAATGTTGATCTTGCCCGCCTTCCTTTTTGAAATTAAAAGTAAAAAGCCATGAAAGCAGAGATAAAATTCGTTAAAACCAAGGATTTCATCAAAACTACTGCAACCGGAGAGTTGAATCTTGCGGAAAGTAAAAAAGTGCTGACTGAACTGGCTGTACTGAACTCCCCGGATGACCTGCATGACCTGCTGATCGATATCCGTGAAACTGTTTCAGTACTTACACTTTCCGATATATACGAACTTGTTGCCGAAGTTGGAAAGTATAGACAGTCATTCCGTAACAACATCGCGATACTAATAGGTCCCGGGCATGATATTGATAAAGCTCGGTTTCTTGAAATGTGTGCCTCAAACCGCGGTTACAGTGTAAATGTGTTTACCGATTTTGAAGAATCTGTTAATTGGCTAATGTGTCCTGACCCGGAATAGGGTATTTATCGAACCGAAATAAAAAACGGGGAGGTAACCACTCCTCCCCGCCGTTCAACTAACCCCCTAACTGTAAAGGAAACTCTGCTGAAAAAATTGTGAGTCAAAATTTCTCACCTCCCGGTGTTCCAAACTAAAGTTTGGTACACCACCATTGCCAAACCTGAGTTTGGGAATGAGAATTGAGAAAGTTATTTGATATTCCTAATATTGCGACTTCACAGAAAATTTCTCAACCTGGTTCTTTACAGCAGGGATAGTTCTTAAATATTCATATATAGCTCCCAGATCTTCTTCGGTTAAGCCCGCATAAAGTGTCCACGGCATGATTGTCTGAAATTCGCCCGGTTTATAAGGTGTGTTGCCATAAGCCGGATCGCTGCATTGTTTAAATCTTTTTATAAATTGCTCCTTTGTCCACAACCCGAGTCCGGTTTCGTTATCAGGTGTGATGTTCGCTGTTCTGACAACGGTGTTGCCGGGCAGGTTAAATTCAATGCCGCCCGTAAATTCCTTGCCCGGAATAGGAACGCCATCCTTTGACGGTGTGTGGCAATCAGAGCACGATGCACCTTTGGTTAAGTATTCACCGTAAGCAACTATGTTGCTTTTATCGGGTTTTGGAGTGAACTGTTTTTCTGTTGGTATGGTTTTCATTATCATACTCATCGGAAAATTTGCCGTGCTCTTTGGTGGATCGTACTGAATTGTAGGCAATGTTCTGATGTAAGCTACCACAGAATAAATATCTTCCTTATCCATTTTTCCGTAAACAAGGTAAGGCATTATTGGGAATAGCACTGTTCCATCTTTGCTTATACCTTCAGTTATAGCGCGAACAAGCTCACCATCTGTCCAGTTTCCAACACCATGAGGAGTAATGTTCTTTGAATAAAATGTGCCCGGTAGCCCCATTTCCTCATCAAATTTTTCACCGCCTTTTCCTTCGGTGCCGGGTGTAACAGGACCTGATAACTTGGAAAAATCGCGGGTAGAGTGGCAATCAACACATCCTGCGGCATGATTAAATATATATTTTCCGCGTTCAAGTCTTGCCGGTGTTACTTCAATTTTGATATCTTCAACAGCTATCTGTTTAGGATACTGCTGGTTGAAGTAAACATAACCTGATACTCCAAGCACTACAACCAGCGCGAGGAATATCAACATTATTTTTTTGAATTTTTTCATCTTGTTTAGTTTATTTAAGTTTTTAGTTAGTTGAATTAATTGTTGATATGTTTATTGATCAATGCTTCTTTATTTTACCAGAACCATTTTCTTTGTATCACTATAGTTGATACCATCTTTGCCGGTTACATCAAGTCTGTAGAAATACACACCTGATGAGTATTCGCTTGCGTTGAAGTTCACAGTGTGGCTTCCTGCATTCATTTTACTATTCACAAGTTTGCTTACTTCCTTGCCTGATATATCGTAAACTGTAAGTTTTACGTTTGATTCAAACGGTATTGAAAACTTTACGTTTGTGTTTGGATTAAACGGATTTGGAAAGTTCTGCTCAAGTGAAAATTCTTTGGGAGTAGATGTATTGTTGTTTCCTGTGGAAGTTACACCAAGACCTAATTTCAGTATTGTTCCGTATTGACCCGCTGCGATTACATTAAATCCTGCTGCGGTGCCTAATTCAAATATAGGATTTATAGAAACTCTTCTCTCAGCTATCCAATTGATTCCGGCATTGGTAGTTTTGTATATCACACCCTCATCAGTAGCTGTATATCCGGTAGTGCTGTTCACAAATGTTACGGAATTGTGAGCGTAGATTCCATTTTGTTCAGGAGTCCAGTTAGCGCCACCGTTAGTAGTCCTGTAGATTAACCCGAAATTACATGCTGCAACTCCTGTATTGGCATCTATGAAATGAATATCGTTCACAGATGAAGTTATGCTGGTAATTTGCGACCAGTTTAGCCCGCCGTTCACTGTGCGGAACATTTTTTGGTTCATTCCGCCGGCGAAGCCGGTTGATTCATCAAGAAAGTAAACGCTGTTGAACGAATTACTTGTACCTGTGCTTACAGAAACCCAGTTTAACCCTGCGTTTGTAGTTTTGTAAACAACCCCGAGATCGCCGGTTATGAAACCGGTTGTTGCATTTATGAATTGAGCACCGTAAAGATCTGAAGTTGTGCCGGGATCAACAGTTACCCAGTTCAACCCGCCATTTGTAGTACGTTTTAAATTTGGTGTTGAACCTGTTATTATACCTGTGTTTGCATCTGCAAATTCTATGCTGTTTGTAAAACTCATATTTACCGGGGTTGGATACAGGTTCCAGCTGTTTCCCCCATCAGTTGATTTATAAACTACCCTGTCTTCTGCAATCATATAGCTTACTTCGGGAGTTGGTGTACTTAAGCCGGTTATATTGGTTATAACATTATTTACTACGGGGCTCCAGTTGACACCATTATTGGTGGAGCGGAAGATCCTGCCGCCTGCTGCGGTCATAAATCCTTTGCCGTTGATGAAAGTTAATGCCCTGCCTGAAAGCGGCACACCAAGAGTTTGCTCCCAGTTAACTCCTCCATTTGTTGTTCTGTAAACTCTGCCGAGCTCAAGCACTAACGACCCGTTGTTGGCGTCTGTAAAAAAGATATCATTTACTGTTGCTGATGTTGCTCCCCCCACTAAGAACCATGACTGACCATCGTTGGTGCTCTTTAAAACTTCACCCTGTGTGCAGGCCGCGTACCCCGTGCCATTAGCGAAAAATAGTTTAGTTATAAAAGTCGATCTTCCTGTGTTAACAACAGTCCAGTTGAGGCCTCCATTATTTGTTTTTTGTATAGCACCAATGCCGTTGGGTATGTATCCTGCATCCGGGCTCGTGAACCAGATGGTCCATATATCGGCGCCGGTGCCTGAATTGAATGCTACCCAGTTTACGCCTCCATTTGTAGTTTTATACATTTCCCCCGAAGCTCCGGCTGCAATTCCTGTGTTCTGGTCAAAAAACTGGATTGTTCTTATTGTTCTGTGGGTGTTTATATTAACCTGATTCCATGAACTGCCAAGATCTGTTGATTTTAATACAAGACCGCTATCGCCGCAGGCGTACAAGGTAGATAAAGTGGCAAAAAATATCTTCCATATATCGCGCTGAGTATTTACATTGATTGAATTCCAGTTAACGCCGCCGTTGGTTGTTTTAAGCATTGTGCCAAGTGAACCAGCGGCAAATCCTGTATTATCATTTATGAAGCTAACTGCATTTAGCGGATTGCCCTGAGGCAGTGGGTTAACCCACTGCCATTCTTGTGCAAATGAGCTGCTTGCTGCTATTATTAATACTGCTATTACGTATTTTAAGTTTTTCATTTATGTATATTTCCTTTTGTTATTTTCTATTTACTTTACAAGTATCATTTTCTTTGTATCGCTGTAATTCATTCCATCTTTTCCTGTTATATCCATTCTGTAGAAATAAACACCTGAAGATAAACCCTTGCCATCAAAGTTCATTGTGTGGCTGCCGGAATTCATTTTATTGTTTATAAGCGTACTTACATGTTTTCCGGTTACATCAAACACAACAAGCTTTACGTTTGATTCAAACGGCAGACTGAATTTTATGTTAGTTGCGGGATTGAACGGATTCGGGTAATTCTGCTCCAGTGAATAAGCCGAAGGAACAGAATTATTGCTGCCGTTACCGGTTGAGGTAAGATCAGGGGTGTATTTTAGAATGTTTCCCTCTTCGCCAAACAACATTAATCTCGAAGTTGAAACGATACTAAGGGTTCTTATAGTGTTACCTGATTTGGATTGTTCGCGAATCCATGTGAGCCCCGCGTTGTGAGAAATAAACAACTCTCCGGCAGATGAAACGGCGTAAGCTGAATTGCTTCCCATAAATTTCACATCATTGAGTGTGTATTGTGTTAACCCTGAAATTACATCCCAGTTCGCGCCGTTATTGGTTGATCTCAGAATTCTTCCGAATATTCCGGTTGCCAGGATGACACCGTTTTGATTGTGCGTAATTTTTGTTAAGTGACCTGTTGTTCCTGTTGAAAGTGAATCCCATGCAGCACCCGCGTTGGTTGTTTTCAGTATCACCCCGTTGTATCCGGTAATAAAACCTGTTGCCGAATCAGTGAATGTAATACCTGTGAGGTAAACATTTGAGCTTTGTGCAGTAAGGCTCCAGTTAGCCCCGCCATTGGTTGTTTTATATATTTTGCCCGGATCGCCGGCGGCGTAGCCAGTAGAAGTAGACGTAAAGTGAATTGTCCATCCATACATTCCTGCGGCAATCTGACCCGCCTGCCAGTTAGCTCCGCCGTTAGTTGTTTTCATATAGGTACCATTGCTGAAAACAGCATAACCAAACTGACTGTTAAGAAATTTTATCTCGTACATATAAGATCCGGCAGGGTTTACAATTTCGTTCCATGTGTCTCCGCCATCTGTGGTTTTGAGTATTTTGTTGCCGTGTGCGCCTATAAAGCCTGTGTTAGCGTCAGCAAATGCGCTTGAATATATTGTGCTTGTTGGCGATGAAACTTTTGCTATCCAGTTAACTCCCGCATTTGTTGATGTGTAAACTTTGCCGCCATCACCAACGGCAATAAAACTGTTTGTGAAGTTGTTTGTTATACCTCTGAAAGGAGTATGTCCAAAATACACGGGTGTCCAGTTCACGCCGCCGTTTGTGGTAGTCCAGATAGCGCCCTGCTCGCCAGTAATTGCGCCAAAATTTCCCACAAATGAAACATCGTATAAACCGGTTCCGGAAATAGATGTATTGATAACAAAGGAATTACCCCAATCAGTTGTTTTTAATATTCTGCCTTGTGTGCCTGTTATATAACCGGTGCCAAGAGTGTTGAAATACATTCTAAATAGTGATGATGATGTACCCGTTGAAATTGTATCCCAGTTAAGACCGGCATTTGTTGTTTTAGCAAAAAAACCCTGATCTCCTGTAATAAAACCAGTGGTTTTATTTACAAAATGTACGGCATTAAAATTTCTTGTATAAGGTACATTAATTAAATGCCAGCCTGCTCCCTGGTTAGTTGTGCGTACAATTTTACCCATGCTGCCAACGGCAAAGCCGGTATCGCGCGCCAAGAAGTGAATGCCTCTTAATGGTGTAGTGACGGGTGTTTGAGTTACCGCCCAATTGTTCCCAAGATTCCACGTATTTACAACAATGCCGCTATCGCCGCATGCAAATACATCATTTAACCATGAGTAAGTTACATCATAGAGGAATTTTTTTGTGGGTACATTTTGAACCTGCCAGCTTGAACCCATATCGGTAGTTTTCATAATAGTACCAAGTAAACCAACGGCAAAGCCTTCGGTGTTGCTGTTCATAACTACCGAAGATAGATTGTTACCCTGCGGTTTGGGATTTACCCATTCCCATGTTTGAGGATAAACCGCAGATGCTGCAAGCAGCATAATAAACACAATTCGTTTTCTTAATTTCATTTTTTTAAATATTATATTAGTTAGTTAGATTAGTTGTTATTTTCTGTACTTTTTTCAGCCCCCTTCAATATTCTCATCAAAGGGGGATTCCAAAAGAAATTACCTGGAGGAGTAATTTAAATTTTTAATATCATTACGCATGTTTTTAATTTCTATACCTTCTTTGTAGTTTTTGTAAACCAGGTATAGCTCGCTTGCTACTAATGTTATTATGATTGAGAAGATTGCTATTACAGTGATCATTTTGTTTTATACTTCTTTCTTTTATTAGATTGGTTAGTTTTTATTTTTTGTTTTGCTGTTATTTTTTTTGAATTAACGGTTCCGGTTCTTTTATTTTTGCCGGCGTGCTTAGTGTCACCGATCAGTATATTTTCACTTCCAGGTGCGGTTTTTCCGGACTTTGAGGATACTTTGGCATTTGGAACCTGAAGTTTTCGTTTTCTTTCATTGCCGCCTCTTTCATTGAGGGACTGTTTTCTTCTACTGCCCACGGGAGTCCCATGATCGTAAGCAGTACCAGAACGAAAAAAAGTGAAAGCAGGTGTTTTATAATTTTATTGTGCATTTAAGTCATTCCTTTCTCTTATGAAGCAAAGATATAAGTAAAAGTGCGGCAGGAAAAATTGAAATTTGCCATAAATTTAACGGCGAATGCCGGAAATAGGGCTTTTAAATTGCAAAAATGCTTTATAATCGCTATTTTTCGGCATAAACAAGTTTGAATTGAACCTATAAATTTAAAACCCGTTGCAGAAAACCATAGTGTTTTTGCCGCCGGTTTAAAGGGAAAAAGAGCATGGCAGAAGACAAAATTCAGCAGGCGACTGAAAATATGATCAAAAACCTGGAAGAAAAGACCGGCAAAACTCTAAATGAGTGGATTAAAATTGCCAATTCAGCCGGATTAAAGAAACACGGCGAGCTTGTTGCTATGTTAAAATCAAAACATGGACTTACACACGGTTATGCGAATCTTGTTGTGCATAAAGCCCTTCAATCAGATGCGGGTTCTGCAGGAGATGACGGAGATCTGGTAAATGCGCAATACAAAGGCAAAGAAGAACTTCATAAGTTTTACGAAAAGATCATAGGCGGAATTAATGCATTTGGGGGGGATGTTGAACTTTCACCTAAGAAAGCTTACGTGAGCGTAAGAAGGAAAAAACAATTTGCTATAATACAGCCCACTACAAAAACCAGGCTTGATGTTGGTATAAATCTTAAAGGCACAACTCCCGCCGGAAAACTTGAAGCATCAGGCAGTTTTAACGCAATGTGTACACACAGAGTAAGAATTGAGAATCAGAAAGATATCAGCAAAGAACTCTTTGAATGGTTGAAACAGGCATATGAGCAGGCAGGGTAAAAAGTTTTTATGAAGACAGTAAGCGATGACCTGTTCAGGCTGATCAAATCTCTTAATAAATCAGAAAAGGGTTTATTCAAGAAATTCGCATCAAAAAATTCTTCAGGAAGCAGACAGAATTATCTTCTGCTCTTCGATGCAATTGATTCTCTGAATGAATACGACGAAACCCTGCTGAGGAAAAAGATAAAAGACCCTTCGTTGCTTAAACAGCTATCGGTCTATAAAGTTTACCTGTTTAATCTGATTTTGAAGTCATTGAACCAGCATGCTTCCTATGAAAATTCAGAGACGCAGTTGAATGAGTTAATGGCAAATATTCGTACCCTGACATCAAAACATCTTTACAGGGAAGCTAAAAAGGTAATTAAAAAAGCAAAAGAGCTGGCGTATAAATTTGATAAACATAAATTTATAATGGAGCTGCTGGCTGCAGAACGGCACATTTTAATACTTTCGCCTGCAAAAGATATTACGGAAAAACGAATTTCGCTTTTTAAGGAACAACAGGAACTTGTAGAGAGAATAAATGAATTTTACAGCCTTAGCTTATTATGCGACAGGATGACCATACTGGTTGATAACGAAGCTGACTTCAGGTCAAACGAAAATTCTAAACAAATGGAGGAAATTATTTCGGACCCGATTCTTACTTCTCCTGAAAAAATTGAAGGTTACTATGCTCTAAATAATTTTTATCATACTCATCTGGTTTATCACGGGGCAAAAGGCAACACAGCTGAGATCTTCAAATATCTTAAACTCCAGATACAGCATGGTGAAAGTCATAAACATTTTATTGATGAAAATCCGCAAAACTATGTTTATGCGCTTATTAACCTTTTACTGCAAGCACACTTTGATAAGAACCAAACCGAAACAGAGGATACTTTGGTAAAACTGGAGTCAATTAAAAAACGATTAAAAGGCAAGCTTCCCCGAGAAACTGAAATACAAATACTTTTTCACGCTTCAAATGTTGAAATGATAATTCACGAGAAAAACTGTGATATGGAAGCGGGTCGTAACAAGATCAAACAAATTGAAGCCGATCTTAAATTGTACGCCTCTGAAGTGCCGGCAAACACAAAATCTCTGATGATGCTGAACCTTGCCTGCTTTAACATTATTGATGAAAACTATAACGCCTCTGCCAAATACCTTAACATTCTTTTTAATTCACCCGAACTTAATATCAGAAATGATGTTAACCGCGTTGCGCGCATTTTGCAGCTTGTGCTTCACTATGAAATGGGGAATTTTGATCTGATTGATTATCTTCTGGTATCCGCCAGAAAGTTTTTAGGCGCCAAACAAACAAAACTGGAAAATTTAATGCTGAAGTTCTTTGGTAATATTATTAAGTTACCAAAAGAAAAACATGCGGCGCCTTTTGATGAACTTTCCTTTGCGATAAAGCGCACACCGGATACAAACGGGATGCTCACTTATTTTGACTTGGTTTCATGGGCAGAAGCCTGTGCTTCCGGTAAAAAGCTGCTTGTGATACTGAAAGAAAAAAATTCAATTAACAGTTAATAATGAAAACGGTAAGCGATGATCTGTTCAGGCTGATAAAATCCCTGAATAAATCAGAAAAAGGGAATTTTAAGAAGTTCGCTTCCAGGAACGCAGGCGGCAGTAAGCAGAATTACATTCTGCTTTTTGACGCAATTGACTCCCTGGACGAGTATGACGAAGATCTTATCCGAAATAAGTTTAAAAAAGAGTCTTTCATCAGGCAGCTTCCCGTATATAAGGTTTACCTTTTCAACATGATTTTAAGATCAATGGCATCGGTCTCTTCTGCTGATGACGCGGGTTCAAAGATAAGGGAACTGATAGACAACTCAAAGATACTTTCATCGAAGGCGCTTTACAAAGAAGCTTTGAAGCTTTTGAGAAAAGCTAAAGAAATTGCTGTTAAATATTCAAACTATACTTTGCTTCTGGATACCCTGATTGCCGAGAGAAATATTACCGTAGTAGTTCCGGATAAGAATGTTTCTGAACAAAGGGATAATATATATTTTGAACAGATAACCGTAATAGATAAACTCAAAAAGCTGCTGGAGTACAGCTGGCTTTCTGACCAGATGGTGATATGTGTAGAACAAAAGGGAGATTTTACCATAGCAGAACGGGCAAAAGCGATGGAAAAGATATACAACAAGCCCCTTATTGCCAATGAAAAGAACGCGGAAGATCTTAATATGATGTTTTACCTGCTGCACACAAAATTATTTTATCACCTTGGAAAGAACGAATTGAATGAAGTAAGAGCGATCCTGAAGAAGGAACTTACCCTGCTGGAGATAAACAGACATTTCATTGATGACAATCCCAGGAATTATTCCGGTGCGCTTATAAATTACCTGTTATTTTCTCAGATAACAGGAAAGAGAGATGCGGTTTTAGAAACTATCACTAAACTTAACCGACTGAGAAAGAACCTGAAAAGGAAGGTACCGCTTGCAATGCAGGTGCAGATCACTTTTCACGCTTCAAACGCTGAAATACTTGTTTACAGGAGTACTTGTGATATAAGGCGCGGCAAGAACCTTGTGAGAAAGATGGATGAACTTCTTCCCAGGTATGAATCAGAGGTGCCGCCGCAGCTAAAAGTATCTCTGATAAGTAATTTAGCGTCATTTCTTGTGTTAGCCGGTGATTACAAAAGTGCCCTTAAGATGAATAATAAACTTATGGATATAAGCGGGCTGAGCTTTAAGAGCGATGTGTACCTGTTTTCCAGGCTGCTGAACCTGATAATCCATTTTGAGTTGGGAAATTATGACCTGCTGGAATATATGACGGAAAACACTTACAAATTTTTCAGAGATAAGAAAATAATTCATAGAGCGGATAATTTGATACTTACTTTAATTAAAGATCTTTTGAAAGAGCAAAAAAACGCATTCCCGGCATTATTTGATGAATTCAGATATAATTTTAAAAAACTTTCCGCAGATAACAATACTCAAAATTTAACTGCAATGTTTGATTTTGACTCATGGGCGGTTTCGCACATTGAAAATATCCCAATGCGTGAAGCAGCAAAAAAAAATAAACTAAAATAAACAACAAATATGAAAACTGTATATATATTTTTCTTCATTTTATTTATCCTGCCAGCTTCGGGATCTTTGCTGTCACAGGGCAACAATGATTCGACAGCCTCTACAGAAAAGACAGAATGGGAAATGAAGGAGTACTATTTTGTTTTCCTGAATGCCGTTAAGGATAGACCAAAGATCGATTCCGCTGAGGCCATGAAAATACAGGCGGGGCACCTGGCGAATATTGAGAGAATGTTCAATGAAGGCAAATGCCGGCTTGCGGGTCCTTTTTTTGACGCAGGTGAAATGAGGGGAATATTGATACTTGATGTAGCCTCAGAAGAAGAGGCAAAGATCGAGCTGGGTATGGATCCCGCAATAAATTCAGGCAGACTGGTACCGGTAATAAAAAAGTGGTACGGACCCGCCGGACTAATTGTTGAACCAAAAGCCAGGAAGTAAATCTGCTAGAGAATATCTTTCCAGGCAACTTCATCGCGGGTAAATTTAAAACTATAACCTGCGCTCTGTATCTTCTTTGGCATGGCTTTCCTTCCGTCAAGAACAACCGTTGACATTTCACCAAGCATTGCTTTAAGCATAAATGCGGGTACCCGGGCGAAGGCGGGTCTGGAAAGCAGCTTTGCCGCATGTTTTATAAAAAGGGCATTCGTTTGCGGCTCAGGAGCGGCTGCATTGTAAACTCCTCTTACGTTTTCTTTATCTGCTGCAAACATATATAAATCAGCCAGGTCCTGAATATGGATCCATGAGATAAACTGTTTACCGCTTCCCAGGGGACCTCCAACAAATAATTTAACGGGCAGCAGAAGTTTTTTTATTGCCTCAGAATCTTTTGCCATTACCAGTCCCGTACGGAGCACAACAGTTCTTACGCCAAAAGCTTCCGCTTTAAGCGCGGCTTGTTCCCAGTCATTGGTTAGTTTCCCAAGAAAAGTTTTTGCAGGAGGCGCATCTTCATACATTTCTTCTGCGCCGGTGTTGCCGTAGTAATCAACCCCTGAAGAGCTTATAAGAAGTTCAGGTTTGGTTTCCATTGCGGCAATCAATTCTATGATCTTATTAGTTGTATTTATGCGGGAATCATAGAAATCTTTCTTAGCGGAATCTGTCCACCTTCCCGCTCCCAGATTTGAACCGGCAAGGTTGATGATCACATCGATCTTCTGAGTTTGGAGGCTAAGAATTTCACTTATCCCGGTAACCGATTTAGCATTTGAGAGTTTTTTAGCAGCAGAGGCGGGATTAGATGATAATGCTATATAGTTATCACCCCGTGATAATATTTCACGGATGATGTATCCTCCGATAAAGCCTGTTGCACCTGTTATGAGGAAAGTTTTTGGCATTGGTTATTTTATGACTCCAAACTCCCTGAAGATATTCTCTGTAATTGCTCTTCTTGACTCTGCAAATCGGGGATTATCCTTATCAGTTTCGACATTAATTGCATAAAAATATATATTATCACTTTTTTCGATCCAACCAACAAGCCACCCGATATCTGTGTTGCCTTCAAATCCCCAGCCTGTTTTGCCGCGCATAATATAGTCTGATGTTGAATCGAGCACAATAGTATTTTTCAATATATCAACGGAACGTTTTGAAACGGGCAATTCGTATTTGTAAAGTTTTTTCAGAAATTCAATTTGTTCTGCCTGGGAGATCTTAAGACTGCCTTCAAGCCAGAACTTATCAATACCGTTTGAAATATCTTTATTACCGTAATTGAAGGCATCCAGCATCTCCTGCATTTTTACAGATCCAACCCTTCTGGCCAGCTCTTTGTAATACCACACACATGAAAACTTTATGGCGTCTTTCAGGCTAAGATCTTTATCGCAGGTTTCACGGCTTTTTGTTCCATCCCAGGGTATTACAAAATTTTCATCGGTTAAGATCCCTGTCTCAAGTCCGATAAGCGAGTTTGGAATCTTAAATGTTGAGGCTGGAGTGAAACGTGTGAAGCAGCGGGCTGAATCATAGTAATAATATTTATCAGCATAGGTATCATATACCATAAAAGAACCTTTCACATCATATTCATCAAAATATTTTTTGACATCCTGCGCTCTTACGGATAGTGTAAGAAACATTACAAACAAGAAGATAGTTTTTATGATCAAAATTTGTGTATTTAATTGTTAACGGAAATTTCAAATATTGCGGTGAATGATCTCACCGGAAGAATACAAAAATAACCTGTTAAAGTTTGATTTACAATCATTCTTAAATGACTATTCAGGTGAATCATCACTTGCACTTAAGAAATTGTTTCCGGATACCTATAAACTTTTGGCAGCTCAGCTTACATTGTATCCAAAAGCAGTCTCAAAACTCCCCGCATTTACTTCAAGTTACTGTTTTTTAACAACCAAAGGCTATGAACAGGCAAGCTCTGAAGCATTGGCAAAATATAAAGCTTCATTGTTTGAAGGCAGCACACTTATTGACCTGACCGGCGGACTCGGAATAGATGATATCGCATTTTCATGGAAATTCAACAGGGTAATATCGGTGGATAGTGACCTTGAGCTTAACCTTATTGCGGAAGTTAATTTCCGGAAGCTGGGAATACAGAATATTGAACGGGTAACTGCGAATGCTGAAGACTACATCAAAAGTGAGATTTCGGGTGACCTGGTTTACATTGATGCGGACAGAAGAGCGGATAGATCAGGAAAGAAAGCCGTGACGTTCCATAATTCTTCACCTGATATTCTGAATATAATCGGCAGATTGTTTAAAATTACACCCAGGGTACTGCTAAAACTTTCACCGCTGACAGATATTACATATATAAAGAAAAACCTTGGGAATTTGAAACATATAAGAGTAATTTCACTGAAAAATGAAGTTAAGGAAATACTTTTACTTCTTGATAAAGATCACGCGGGTTTACCGGTGGTAACTGCAGTTGATATTGACAGGAGCGGAAATATTGAAGAATATTCGGGGAATGAAAACTTTGAGCCTGACACATTGCCGGATGAAGCGAACAATTACTTTTTTGAACCGGCAGCTTCGCTTGTGAAGGCCGGATTAGCGGATTGTTATGCAGAAAAACACAATTTTGTAAAGATCACTGACAGGGGAAAGTATTATACATCAATTAAAGTACCCGTTAAATTATTTGGAAGGGTTTTCAGGGTGGTCTCTTATTTCAAGTTCAGCAAGTCTTTGCTGACAGCTTATTTGCGCGAGAGTTCAATTGGTAAGGCCAATGTTTCGGTAAGTAACTTCCCCGTGAAGCCTGATGAAATTAAAAAAGCGTTTCGCATAATGGATGGGGGAGACGACTATTTGTTTTTTACAACAGGTAATAAGAAGGAAAAGCTGTTTTATCATTGCAGGAAGCTGTAAAAAAACAGGGGCACAGCCTGTTACAGCCGTACCCCATGGGATATTAGAGGAGAATCATGTTGCCATGACCTTTGAAGCACTCGTTTATTTAAAGTTTTGCAACTTCATATCCCTTAAAATTATTTTTCTGATCTAATTATCGTCGGGTCTGCCGTCTTTGTTATCATCACGGAAACCGCGCTCCGGCGCTTTTTGCCGGTCCCGCGCCTCTGCTTAGCGGGATAAAGTTTCGTATATCTCAGTTATCGTCCGGTCTGCCGTCTTTGTTATCATCACGGAAACCGCGCTTAAAAGAATTCTTCAAATTATCATCTATCATATCATCATTGCCCGAGTTTGAAGGATCAAGAATGTTACCACCATTCATAAACCACAGCGAAGGGTTAACAAGAAGCGTAATATTTCTGGAGGAGCTGCCTGTTGTAAGCGGTGTGCTTAAATTTATTATTATATCCGCGCGTTTCCTTGATTTATACACAAATGCGTTTCCGTTGTAAGTACCCTTTATAATAAATGAATATCTCTGGTTACCGCTTGTTCCTTCGCGAAACTCGGGATCAGGAATCGGTTCAGTATCTTCAGGTTTATGTATCTGAAGCTTAATTTTATTCCAGGTGCCGGCCGGCAGATTTGCGGCTGTTACCGAAATAACCTGACCTCCGGTGTTAAAATATATTACAACGGGCGCAATTCTTATTTCCTGGCTTGTACCGGATGGTTCTGTTTCCAGCTCAATTTCAGTTATCAAAGCCTTTGCTTCGGTAATAACAGGGTAGTTGGCACCGGTTACGCTTTCATCAAGTTTTACGCTTAAACTTGTATTTTCTGTGTTGTTGCCTGTGCCGGTTGAATTTGTTACGCTGCTATCTTCACCGCATCCGCTTGTGAATGCAAGAAGAATAACAAAGAGTACTGCAAGTAAAATAGTTGTAGCAGCCGCTTTTTTGTTGTTCCGGCGGTTTGTGTTTAACTGTATTGTGTTCATTTGGTTTGTGTTCATTTGTTTTGCTCTTTTCCGTTGTTTATGAAACTTTCTTCATAAACTTTTTTGTTAATTTTTTCATTTTTATGTTCATAGTCTGCCTCATTTATCACGAACATTCTCCCGTTTACAAATACCCACAAGTAAGTATTTATATCTCCAAGGTGAAGCTTATCCCATTTTGCTTTTATTGTCACCCCGTTTACTATTCTCCAATCCCTAAAACGCTTAAAGCGTTTACTATGTAGCCTGAAAATCCGGGCATTGAAAGCAGTATAGGAAGCGTCATAGCAAGTACTGCAATTGCGAATAAAATGTTTTTGAATGATCTGACGATCAGTGAATTAAGATCCATAATAGTATTCCCCCTAAGAACTATTAAGTTTTTAATTGATGAAGCTTTAAACTTTATTTGATAAGAACCATTTTCTTTGTCATTGAAAAACTTTCTGTATTAAGCCTGTAAAAATAAACTCCGCTTGGCAGTGAAACCGCATTGAATGAATATTCATATTCACCTGCCGTTAACTTTTCATTTACAAGTGTTTTAACTTCCCTTCCCAGCACATCAAAGATTTTAAGTTCAGCAAAAGCTGCGTTTCTGATGGCAAACCTGATCTTTGTAACCGGGTTGAACGGATTAGGGTAGTTTTGCCCCAGGCTGAACTCATCGGGTATGTTTGAACTGATATTAACTATACCTATAACATTCATGGTATCCAGGTAATAATTTACAGTATCGAGATTTATGAAGCCAACAGTGATCTGTTTGGTTTCAGTTTCGTAGCCCAGCCTTTGCACTGTTAACTGATAATTACCCGGCGGTACACCAGTAAACGAGTACTGCTCATTTTCATTTGTTACAGCGAAGCTTACGAAACTGGTATCTTTTTTAAGATACAGCACAGATCCCCGAAGGAACGGAAAACCTGTCCCCGGAAGCTCAGGGGCGATGTTAAGATATACTTTTCCGCTGATGCCGGCTGCAATACTGCCTGATGCGGCAACGGCGTTTTTGCGGATCACGTTAATATTTACATTAACCATGTTTGTGCTTGCGTACAGGACTCCCGCAGATAGCCATTGAATGGTTGAAGGATAATATGTGGGAACGAATCCCGTATCCGTGCCCTGATCAATCAGTTCGTCGTCAGGAAATATCATAACTCTGAGTGTGCTATCTCTTCGCGGAACGCGGTTGAGTGTGTAATTACCAAAGTTATCCACGTTTGTTGAATCAACCACAATGATCTCTCTGGTAATAACATCCATTCTCAGGATCTTGATCTTTCCGCCTACAACAATTGAATTATTATCGGCGTATCTGACCTGTCCTGAAACAGAAATATTATCCACAGGTCCCCATTTTGCGGCAAAGTAAGTCCATTTTCCGCCGGCGGTTGTAAATTCACCACCCGAATAAAGCATTGTATCAGTAGAATTGCGTGTGTGAAGCGCATAAACATGATCGTTATGTCCGGTAAGCAGCCTGCTCCATACAGAGCCATTCCAACCGGCAATTCTATCTACAAACAAACCTGTTCCTGTTTTTCTGAAATTACCGCCGGCAATCAGAGTATTTTTGAATGTGCTGAAAGCCTCAACCGGACCGTCTTCAAGTCCGCCTCCAACGGATACCCAGTTATTAGAGCTCCATCTTGCAATATACCTTCTGTCACTTCCCCCGATATGAGTGAAATCTCCTCCCACAAAAAGATCATTATTATAAACTATCAGCGCGTTAACATCATCATCAAATACATCATTTTTAAAAGCTGACCAGCTTGAACCGTTCCATTTTGCAACATTACTGATATTGGTTGAACCAGATTCTTCAAATCTGCCTCCGGCTACAAGATTACCCTGGAATAAAGTCAAGGCATTCACTCTATCGCCGCTGCCTGTTAGCCCATTGCCCATCGAAACCCAGTTTGAGCCGTTCCATCTTGCAACGTTATTGTTTCCACCGGCCATCGAAAAATTTCCACCGGCAATAACACTTCCTGAATAAACAATAAGGGCATTTACATCGTCATTCAAGCCGCTGCCCATTGCGGACCAGTTGGTACCGTTCCACTTTGCAACATTGTTTGCGTTTGTAATGCCCGCCTGCGTGAAGCTTCCCCCTACTATTAATTCTGAACCGGAGACGAATAAAGCTTTTACTTCACCATTTACTCCCGCGCCTAAAGCCGACCAGGTGTTTGTAACAGGATCGTAAGCGGCAATATTCAGCGCATTTATGCCACCTGCCTGCGAAAAATTACCACCATATATTACTTTACCATTGAATGAAGTAATAGCTTTTACGGTATCGCCGGTGCCATTTATGAGTCCATTGCCTAACGGCTCCCAGGTATAGGTCTGTGAAACCAGAGCCTGTGTCATTGAAAATAGAATTATTATGAAATAAAATTTGATACTTGTCTTCAATTTCTTTATTCCCTCTAAGTTATCCGTTTTTAGCCGTTAGAAATTTATCCCTAAAATCTTCCGGCTTATCTGCATCGCGCCATGACTGCTCAAAATATAATGCCATAGCTTCGGCAAAATTCTGGTTCTTAACAATAATATCACTTCTGTTGTATCTTGAAACTGTAGGGTCAACAAGACTGATGTAAACCACTTTTCTATCAAAAATTGCCATATTTTGATACACTTTTTTTGTGAGCTTAACCTCGCCGCCTTCGCCTTCGGTTTCTTTCAGAATATCGATGAGTTTTTCGGCGCCTACAACCACCCACTTTCCGCCTTCGTTTATTCTGAAGTTTTCGCTCACTTCGTATATTGTTTTTATGTTACCGCCGTTCTTAACAAAGTTCGCGGTGAATTCATCAATTGATGTATCAGCCATCACTTCGAGTTTGTTCATAAGCAGCAGTTCTTTGCTTGAAGCTTCCCATAGCTGCATGAATTTAGCGGAGCGGTGTTTATTGAATCCCTTGATAAGCTCCACGTCGACCTTTTCCCCCTCAAGCTCCTTAGCTTTGAAGATCGGCGTAAGCTTATCAAAAGAATCCTTAAGTTTTGTTGACTTGCTTACATAAGTATCATGAATTTCTTTTTCTATCTTATCCTGAACTACTTTCGGATCGATAATTTCATACTTTGCTACGCTGCTTGTTTGAATCTCGTTGCATATTCCTTTTTCTGTGAATGACTTAAGGATATCGTAAGCAGATGAACGCGCAATTTCGGCTTTCTTCGCTATTTCGCTTGCTGTAAGAAGGTTACCTTCGAACAGTACGCAAAATACTTTAGATTCGTAATTTGTGAACCCTAAAGCCTCGAGATTTTGGATGATTTCTTTCATTGAATTTCTGCCGTCTGTTTAACTACGGCAATAATAACATATTTAAATTTAGAAGTCAATACTCTATTTTTTGAGATATTTATATAAACTATGAAACTGGCTTCCTTTTTTGTTATTTGTTAAAACCAGTTTTCCGTTTTGATATTCCCAAAAGAGGCAGGGAGTTATATTGAGCCAGTTTTCATTCCAATAAATAGTTTTCATTACCCCTGTATATTGATCTTGTTTTATTAATTACTATCTGCAACACCATCTTTGTTATCATCAAGAAAAGCCTTTCTGAATGAACTCTTGATGTTATTATCTATCGCATCGGTGTTCTGGGGAAGATTTGGATTCAACACATTTGCGCCACTTAAAAACCATGTTGATTTATTAAAAAGCATTGTAAAGTTGTGTGTCTTATTCTTAACATTACTGGAGATGTTCAGATTTATAACTACATCCATCGATCTTTTTGATTTGTATGTGAATGCCGTTCCGTTATATGTACCTTTGATAATAAATGAAAATCTTTGATCTTCACCGGGACCTTCAATGAAATCGGGGTCTGAGATCTGCAGACCGTCTTCCGGTTTATGTACCTGGAATTTTGCTTTAGTGTATATATCTCTTACAACATACCCTTTCATTAATTCCCGCAGACTGCCGTCGAGCGCAAGATTTACTACATAGGGTCCCGTGTGGTGAAGCTGGTTCAGCCCGTCTCTTTCTCTTTCATACTGAATATCGGTAATAAGCGCTTTGGCTTCGGTTATCACAATTACATCGGCCGGGTTATCAAATGCGTTATCATCTGATTTTATATTTACACTCAGATCAGTTGCGCCGCTTGGAATAACAATATCGCCGCCGATATCACATCCGGTTACTAAAAAAGGGAGTATGTTCAGCAATGCAATCTTAAAAAAGGTTTTTATGTATTTATTAAAATTTCTCATCATTTATTTGTATAGTTTCTAATTTCAATTTGTTAGGGGTTGCAAATGTAGTTAATAAATATTGCCGTCCCTTGAACTACGGCAATAATAGCAAGCAAAAATTGATTTGTCAAGGGGGATAATTAAGGTTTTTACGGGAGTAACTCATATTCGACTTATAAACAACACTTTAGAAAATGAATTTTGTTTAGTAGTTCTTATGTACTACACACCCTTTTCCTTATGGATTTTTTAAGAAAAAATGAAAACCTATTTTTGCAATCTAAATGATACCCGCTAAGAAAAATAGCATTATTGGCAGTCTGTTTGCTTTTTATCATAAAAGGCTGATTAGAAAGCACTTTTACGCGATCCACCTGGCAGGAAAAGAAAACCTGGATAAAATTGATAGCGCGCTGCCGGTGATAATGTACGCAAACCACTCTAACTGGTGGGATGGATTCATGGCATATTACCTTACAAACAGAGTTATGAAAAAGGATGATCACCTTATGATGGATATAAAACAAATGGAGAAATATTTCTTCTTTAAATATATTGGAGTGTTTTCTGTCAACCGAGAAGTACCCGCTGAGGCTATAAGATCAATCAACTATGCTTCGGATCTGCTTAAGGATTCAAAAAAATACTTGTGGATCTTTCCGCAGGGTGATATGACTCCGCAGGATAGGCGCCCGTTAAAGTTCTTTTCAGGTATTACAAAGATCTCAGAAAAAACGGACAGAGTTAACCTTATACCTGTATGCTTCAGGTATGAATATATGATGGAGCAGCGCCCCGAGGTGTTTATCTCGATCGGTAAGCCGAGATTGTACACCGGCAAAAACGACAGCGATCTTACAGAACACTTAAGGTCAAATCTGGAATCACAGCTGGACAGATTACGTGATGATATTACCGCCGGGAATCTTGAAGACTTCAATACTATCTTCCGTGGAAAAGATTCCCGCAATAAATCATTTGACTAAATTAACGATTGCTTAGCTCCCTCCTTTTTTAAGGAGGGGAAGAGATCCGGCTGTTGCCGGATCGAGGGGTGGTTTAGTTTTAAACAATAATCATGCCAGAAATATGACAAACACTTTAGAGTTCTCAATTCATTCAGTTTTAAGAAATAAATAAAGGATCTCTCTGCTTTACTACAACATATTAATTACAGCAATACTCTTCGTGCTAATGCTCATCTGCATATGGAATCTCTATATCCTCCGCAGAAAAAATTACCCTAAAATTTCAGATGATAAACTCCCATTTGTTTCAGTTCTAATTCCCGCAAGAAATGAAGAGCATAATATTGCGCAGATCGTTAACTCGTTGCTGGTGCAGGATTATCCTTCATACGAAGTAATTGTTCTCAATGATAATTCCGATGACCGCACGGGTGAAATTTTGTTGGAAATTCAAGGGTCGCACCCTGAGTTAAAGATATTAAACGGCAAGCCGCTTGAAACAGGGTGGACGGGAAAATGTTTCGCATGTAAGCAGCTTTATGATGCTTCGACAGGGGATTATATATTATTTACAGATGCGGATACCCTGCATAACCCGAATTCACTGCGTGATTCCGTAACAATTGCCTTGAGCCGAAATGCTGATATGGTAACATTATTCCCAAAAATGAGAATGGTAGGCTTCGCTGAAAAACTTATAATGCCTATGCTTTGGTTCACAGTTATGCTGCTGCTGCCGTTTTACTTTGTGGATAAAAAGGGGTTTTTAAAGTTTTCGATAGGCATAGGCCCATTTATGCTTTTTAAAAGATCTGCTTACAAAGCGATTGGAGGTCATGATTCAGTTAAGAACGCCATAGTTGAAGATGTATGGCTTGCCCGAAAAATAAAAGAACACGGCATGCAGCTTATAGTTGAAGACGGCCAGCATATGTTAAGTGTCAGAATGTACCGAAATTTTAAGGAGATCTGGAACGGGTTTTCAAAGAATATATTTGCGGGATTTGAATTCTCGTCGATAGCTCTGTTTTCTGTGAATTTGCTCTATATTTTGCTGTTTTTTATTCCTTTTTTGTTGTTCTTTATTCAGCTATCTTTGCAATTCAGCTTGAATTTAACACTGATTTTGACCGGAATTCAGGTGTTAATACTGTATTTTACACGGGCAATTATTTCAGCCAGATTCAAGCTTGGTTTCATTTCAACACTTCTGCATCCCATTGGCGCGTTATCTGTCCCGCTTATCGCATTAAATTCATGGCGGTGGATAAAAGCAGGCTCAGGCGCAAAATGGAAAGGCCGCGTTTACAATCCCGCAGAAGAAAACAAATAACATATTTCAGTCATTTAATTTTTAATATGAAAAGTATAATACTCTTTGTTTCTTTTTTTATAATATGCGTTACATCACTTAAAACTGAAACTGTTTCTTTTACAATGTCAGCAGAAGTTGAGCGCAACACATCAATAGGTCTGGATAAAGATTTTGTCGCAAATTATATCAAAGATCTTGGGATATACCCTAAGTTCTTTCCGAACATAGTGAGCGTAAGCAAACTTAACGATAAAGAAAGCGAATGGCTTTACAGAGTAGAAGCTCCGCTTGCAACGCCATACAACTTAACGTTTGTGCTTGAAGATAAAAGTTCAGGCGATACTCTTCTGTTTGAATCAAAAGATAAAACCAACGACTACCTTTTTTGCCAGGGTATATTAAGCCAGCCAACAGAAAAGAAAACAAAAATTGTTTTCCTATTTAAGATCTCGATGACGCGGGAGAAAGCCAGCGATATACATTTTTTAGCAGGCGTACTGGGCGAAAAATTCCTGAGCGAACAGATGAAGGATAAACTTGAGGGAGATCTTGAGACCTTTATTTCAAAAGCTACAAAAGATATGTACATTGCAAACAGAACATCAGGCAAATAGATCTCCGTCAGATCTGCTTTTAAAAGTACTTACGGGAATTTTAATTGTTATGTTCCCGGTTGGGTTTATTATTATGTTCACGGAATTCGGCAGCGCTTACCTGTGGACAACTACAATTTTTCTCGGGCTCGAAGCTCTTATAACATTCATCCTTCTTATCAAACTTGCAGACCTGCTTTCAGTTGTTATCACAACAGCCGTGATCTTTATGGCATCGTGGTTTGTTGAGTACTGGGGTGTAACCACGGGATTCCCCTTTGGTGATTACACATACAGCGGGATACTCGCGCCTCATATAGGCGGAGTGCCGCTTGCTATAATGTTCGCGTGGTTTACCGTTACAGCCTGTTCGCTGTTTGCGGCAAGGTATCTGCTGAAGGCTTCATCGGAATTTTCAGCTATAGTCATCGCGTCAATTTTTGTGCTTGCTACCGATATACTGCTGGAGCCATTTGCTTCATTTGTGAATAATTACTGGGTTTGGCAATCAGGCGCTGTTCCTCTGCAGAACTTTGTAAGCTGGTTTGCCGTGGGAATAGTGTTTGTGTTCACAATATCGCAGCTAATAAAGTGGAATAAGACCGAATTAAATAGTTCATTCATAATTAGGATACCGTTAATAATTACCGCTATAAATATATTGAATTTTTCAGTAGTCAACGTGGTACATGGGTATTACGTACTTACTGCTTTTGGATTAGCCATATTTACCGCAATAATCGCATCAACTTTAATTTTTAAACCAAAGAGCTGAACTCCTGAACGCTTTGAGCATCAGGATAGGTATTTAAACAATTTGCAGACAGAATATTTCATAGTACTTGCCGTTTGCGCGGCTGCGCCGCTGGTGCTTAGCTTCAGCAAAAAAATGGATTTTTACAAATATCCATCAAGGCTTATATACACAATACTGATACCGTTCGTAATTTTCACCGTGTGGGATTACTTTGTAACTGCCCGCGGGCACTGGAGCTTTAATCCGTCATATACTGTTGGATTCAAAATACTCGGTTTACCAATTGAAGAAATTCTCTTCTTTATAATAATTCCTTTTTGCGGACTTTTTACATGGGAAAGCGTTAAATACTTCACCCGCGGAAAGGATACCGAATGAAGGAATATACAATTCTTGCGTTTGGTTCGGCAGCAGTTGCGGTTCTGTTCGATTATTTTCTTCGCACAAAACTTTTGGTTAACAAAAAATTCTGGATATTCTGGGCGGTAATGTTTGTGCTGATCTTTATTGTGAACGGATACCTGACATGGAGACCCATAGTACAGTACGGCGAAGAGTATTACCTGGGCATTAGATTATTCACAATCCCGATTGAAGATTTTATATATGGCTTTTCTCTTTTAACTATGAACATTTCTTTATGGGAATACTTTTCCCGTAAATTTAAAAATAAATTCCCCTCTTGAAAGGGGTGACTCTGCTTTAGCAGAGACGGGGTGTGTTGTTATCTTGAAGAAAAAAATTATTGTTATCGGCAGCGGATTTGGCGGACTTGGCGCGGCTATACGCCTTGCAGCCAAAGGCTATGATGTGGAGATATTTGAGAAACGGGATAAGCCCGGCGGCAGGGCTTATGTGTATGAACAAAATGGCTTCAAGTTTGATGGCGGTCCGACTGTTATCACGGCTCCCTTTTTATTTGATGAACTTTTTGCGCTCGCAGGGAAAAAGAAAGAGGATTACTTCACCTTAAAGCCGCTTGATCCGTTCTACAGGATATTTAATCATAAAAAGGAATTTTTCGATTATAATTCAGATACAGATTTTACATTAAGACAGATAGAGAAATTCAGTCCCGAAGATAAACAGGGTTACCTGGATTTTATAAAGACAACGAAGGCGATATTTCAGAAGGGATTTGTTGAGCTGGCTGATAAGCCATTCAATTCTTTTGGGGATATGATGAAAATTGTACCTGATATGATAAAGCTGAAATCTCATAAAACAGTATATCAGTATGCATCAAAATTCATTAAGAATGAATTTTTGCGCGAGTGTTTTTCTTTCCACCCGCTTTTGGTTGGGGGAAACCCGTTTGATACAACTTCAATTTACGCGCTAATTCATTACCTTGAGCGTGAGTGGGGCATTCACTATGTTATGGGCGGAACAGGAGAAGCGGTAAAAGGATTAGTCAGATTTTTTGAAGAGCTTGGCGGCAAGATCCATTACAATGTTGATGTAAAAGAAATAACAGTAAAGGATAAAAAAATTAATGGAATCAAGCTTGAAGATAATAGCTTTATTCCGGCAGATGCTGTAGTTTCAAATGCTGATGTTGCCTATACCTACCGCAGCATGATTGATAAACAGTACCGCAGCAAATATTCTGACCGTAAGATCGAGAATATGCGCTACAGCATGTCGCTTTTTGTGATATATTTTGGTACTAAAAAGCGTTATAATGACGGCAGTATAGCTCACCATAATATAATACTCGGACCGAGGTATAAAGATCTGCTAAATGATATATTTAAACGTAAGATTTTAGCTGAAGATTTTTCATTATATTTGCATATGCCAACCATCACGGATGCGACAATTGCTCCCGGTGGCTGCGAAGGATTTTATGTTCTTTCACCTGTTCCGCACCAGGGTTCAGGGATTGACTGGAGGACTGAAGCAAAACCGTACAGAGATAAGATCATGCGGTTCCTTCAGGAGTCATACCTGCCGGCGCTGGAAGAGAATATTATTGCGGAGCATTACATTGACCCGCTGCATTTTGAAGGTACGCTTAACAGCTATCTTGGCTCAGCGTTTTCGGTGGAACCTATTTTCACACAATCAGCCTGGTTCCGTCCGCATAACCGCTCAGAAGATTTTGAGAATCTATATTTTGTTGGTGCAGGCACTCATCCCGGGGCAGGTCTGCCCGGTGTACTTTCATCAGCGAAGATAGTTGAAAAGCTGATTAATTGAAAATATTATAACCTCACCCCCTTCCCCCTCTCCTCAAAGGAGAGGGGGAAGTTGCTGAAATTCCGGCATAACTCTCCGCTCTCCCTTTGGGAGAGGGGCTGGTCCGAAGGACTCCTTTGGAAGGGGTGAAGGCATCTAAATAACTAATCACGAATGAAGGAAATATTACACTCTGTTGATTCCATAACTCCGATGCTCTGTACTTTTGATGAGTGCAGAGATTATACGCGCAATTTTGCCAAGAGCTTTTACTTTTCATCATTTTTGCTTCCCAAAGAAAAGCGCGCAGCGGCTTACGCTGTTTACACATTCTGCCGCTATGCGGATAATATAGTTGATGGCAGTATAATGACTTCGGCCGCGAACATCCGTGAAAAGTTTTACGAGCTTAATTCATTTCTTGATGAAGTGTACACAATTCTGAACGAAGCGAAGGATCCCATTAATAGAAGTAAAATTCTGCCAACACATATCAACCGCTCCGCATTTGCACAGACAGTGATCAAATACAACATACCCCGCAAATACTTCCATGACCTGATCGAGGGTGTATGTATGGATACTGAGCACAAGCGATATCATTCTTTCGCGGAGCTTGAAAACTACTGCTATAAAGTAGCTTCTGTGGTTGGACTCATTATGACGGAGATTTTCGGTTACACCCATAAAGCAGCGCTGCCGTATGCTGTTTATTTGGGCAAAGCTATGCAGCTTACAAACATCCTGCGTGATATTAAAGAAGATTACCAGATGGGAAGAATTTACCTGCCTTCTGAAGAACTAAAATGTTTTGAATACACAGAAGCGGATATAGCAAGCGGAAAAATGAATGAAAATTTCGCGATGCTCATGCGATTTAATATAGATAGAGCAAGAGCATATTATGAGCTTTCAACTCACGGGTTTCCGTACCTTACTAACGACGGCTCACGCACAACTGTAGTGCTGATGTATAAAATATACTCACGCATACTTAATGAAATAGAAGCATACGGATATGATGTTTATTCCGACAGAAGATTTGTAAGCACAGCAGAAAAGCTGAAATTGACTGGACTTTATCTGATAAACCGCAGTGAGCGAAGGAAATACAGTAAGCTGCCTGATTCAAAACATCATGAACGCCTTCGTTCATTATACCCCAACATGAATTTTGATATGTAACATTTGCTTCTCTTTGGAGTACATTGGCTGTGTCAATGCGTAAAAACAAGTTACACCCCGTTGTTGGTCTTGCCGAACTTGCTCCTAAGCTGGTCAACAACCAAACAAATTCCCGTTGATATACATTGAACCAAATCTCATTTAAAGCTAAATCAATCTCTATTATTGTTATCGGCTCAGGTCTCGGCGGTCTATCGGCAGCCATAAGGCTTGCTTATGCCGGATATGATGTTACAGTTTACGAAAAAAATCCAACCCCAGGAGGTAAAGCGCGTTCAATTGAACAGTCAGGATTCAGGTTCGATGCGGGTCCATCGCTTATCACAATGCCGTTTGTGATTAATGAACTGTTTGAATCCGTTGGCGAAAACCCGGTTGATTGGCTCACACTAAACAAACTCACCAATCTTTGCAGATATTTCTATCAGGATGGTACGGTATTAAATGCATACTCAGACAGGGAAAAATTTGCGGTAGAAATTGAAGCGAACACAACCGAAAAGCGTGATGCGCTTTATAAGTATCTGGAGTATTGTAAAACAATTTATGATCTAACTGCGGATATATTTTTATTTAAAGACCTCTACAGCGCAAAAACATATTCAAACTTCAAAGCTTTTAAAACACTTCTTAAGCTGCCAAAAATTGATTCTTTCAGAACAATGAATAATGCTAACCGCTCATTCTTTAATGATGAAAGGATCATACAGTTATTCAATCGCTATGCCACGTATAACGGCAGTGATCCCTACAAATGCCCTGCAACGTTGAATATTATCTCTCATGTTGAGTATTCAATCGGGGGATACTATGCATCCGGGGGTATGTATTCACTTACCGATGCTTTGTACAGGCTTGCGCTGAAAAAAGGGGTGAAATTCAGGTTTAACACAAACGTTGAAAAGATCATAACACACGGTAATAATGTAAAGGGGATTATTACAGGAGGCAGCGAGATTTTAAGCGATGGAGTAATTTCCAATGCGGATGTGTATTCGACTTACGGAAAACTACTAAACGATGATAAAAGCTCTGCCGCAAGAAAGTATAATAAGCTTGAGCCATCTTCATCTGCTCATGTTTTTTACTGGGGTGTGAATATTGCTTCTCACAAACTTGAAACACATAATATTCTCTTTTCAGGTGATTACAAAAAGGAGTTTGAAGAAATCTTTGATAAAAAAGTGTATCCGGCAGATCCAACGATCTATATTTACATTTCCTCCAAATTTTCACAAGGCGATGCGCCTTCAGGGAAGGAGAATTGGTTTGTGATGATAAACGCTCCTAACTGCGCAAGCTCAAATGCCAAAGTTCAAATGTCAAAAGAGGGCATTAAACAGGTTATACTCTCCAAAATAAAAGTTTTAACCGGTTATGACATAAGAGATAAGATAGAAACAGAAAGCATAATGAGGCCGCAGGATATTGAAGAGCAAACAGGGAGCTTCGGAGGCAGCATATACGGAATATCATCCAACAGCCGCAATGCGGCATTCCTAAGGCAGCAAAATATGTCAAAACAATACAAAGGCTTGTACTTCACGGGCGGTTCAGCGCACCCGGGCGGGGGAATACCGCTCGTAATACTCTCAGGTAAAATTGCCGCTGGGAAGATAATTAACAGCATGTAATATTCTAGATTTGTACCAAGTTATCAAACACCAACTATCTTACTTCTTCTTTCAAACAGTATTGTATGGCGCAAAACCCCATTCATGCAGCCGGTTTTTTCCATGTAGCCAATTTTGCTGTAACCGCATGCGTTTGCTCGATGGATAGTCATTTGCAGTGATATTTCTGATAATTACATCAGTATTCATAACAATTCTTCCAGAGAATCAAGGATATCATTCCATTCCTTTTCGAGATCGTAGTCCATTTCAGGCATATTTTGTTCTGCGCGCATATACCAATATTTTGCGTTTATGAGATCACCTTCTTTACGGTGGAGATACGCATGTATCCAGGCTGCGCCCTTAGATGTCATATCCTGCACAGCTTCATGCGCTTTTTGCCAATAACCTTTTGCGTCATACCACAAAGCCAGCAGCAGCGGGTGAATGCCCGTAGGGGGTGAGGCGTCCTTTACGGAATTAATAAAATCAACCTTCGTCATTGTGAACTTATTCTCTTTCAGGCAAAGATCTGAAAAACTCCCAGATCATTTCTGTTGCGTTAAAATCTTTGCATACATTACCCACAATTATCTTAGGCAAATATTGCGATGCCCCGGGCCAAGTATGGCCGCCCCCTTTTATTGTTACTAAAATGACCTTTGTACCATCTGCGCATTTGTAGTATGTTTCTTTTTCAGCTTTGCAGTCGTCATCTTCTGTATCTTCTATTACTTCAGTTTTAGTACCCTGCATACAGGAGTTATTTTCAGTGAGTATCTTAACGGTCCAGCTGGTTGAAAGGCTTACACCTCTGCCGGTCTCATCATCTTTAAACCCCACGGGGCCGCCATCAAATTTGACCAATGGATCCTTTGTGCCGTTTATCAGCAGTACGGATATCGGTTTATCTGTCTTCCAGTTATCTTTTAGGTTTTCGGGGATATTTGCCGTAACAGGCGCAATTGCCAGAATGCGGCTTGAGAGTTTTAATGCGAGGTATAATGAAAAAAATCCCCCGTTGGAAATTCCGGTGGAAAAGATCCGTTTGCTGTTGATCTTGTAATTGGCAGTCAGAGTATCAAGCAGGGTTGAAATGAATTTTATGTCGTCAATATCCATCGGCAGTTTATCACCGATCCTGCCATCGTTCCAGTTCTTATCGACTGCGTTTGGGTACACGCATATAAAATTTTCCTTATCGGCCAGTTTATTGAATTTAGTATGGTTCATAACCTGCTCAGCGGTGCCGCCGCCGCCATGGAAGATCATAACCAGCGGTAACGGTTCAGTTGAGTAATTTTTCGGCAGGTGGAGTATGTACTCCCGTTCAATTCCGTCAATAATCAATTTACTGTTTATATCGCCGGCGCTGTAAGTAGTTGAAATTAATAAAAATAAAATGGATGCGGCAAACCTCAAAGTTCTGATCATAAATTATTATTTAAGAATTTGAAACCTTTATTGGAATTAATTCCTTTTAAAATATGAAAATATTTTATAAAATGTTGTTGTAAAAATCATATTACTCTAAAATATTAAAATAGTGAATAAGGAAGAACATATTACTGAAGAAAACATACCTCTTTTTCCTCTTGGAATTGTAGTGCTGCCCGGTGAAACAAGGTTCCTGCATGTTTTTGAACAAAGATACAAGAATCTTTTTGAAGATATTGAAAAATCAGGCGGCGCATTCGGAATACCATTCATACGATCAGGCTCAATCGACGGAACGGGTTCATATGTAAAGATAGAAAAAGTTCTTGCAAGATACCCTAACGGAGAGCTTGATATTGCCGTAAAGGGAGTTGATATTTTTAACACAGTTGAATATTACGATGAACATCCCGAAAGACTTTACCCATATGGCGATCTTGAACTGCTTCAGAGGAATGGTATAGTACCAAGCAGGTCACTTGTAGATGCGTTTCTTAAATATAACAAGCTTGTGCTCAAGCTTGATCTTGAAAAACTTCCCAAGCCGGGATTTTACCTTATAGCAAATTCAATAGGATTAAGTGATCTTGAAAAATATGACCTGGTGATAAGAGGAAGTGAACAGGCATTGAATAAAACCATGACGAATCACGTTAATTTACGAACTCTTCTGGCGCTGCAGCAGAATTCTTTGCAGGATTATTATTGTTTGAATTAGATATACATTTAGACTTCAAAACATTTAAACACACCCCGTCACGCCTCCGGCGCGACACCCCTCTCTAGAGGGGAATTTTTCATTTGCGGGCACAGCGAAGCAATCTTATCTTATTTATAATGTATCAAATATAGCCGCGACATAATATTACTACTTCGCTTCTATTTCCGAATCATTTGTTACTCACCAATTTTTTCGGTTTCAAATTTTTTCCATTGTTCGCGCGCGTAAGCGAAAAATCCCGCGGGTCCTTTATCAAAAGCAGGATCCGGTTTCATTTCTCCCCCGTATTTTTCACCACCCATTATCTGCAGCATTGTGCCGCGGATAGCGTATTTATTTTCGGCTTCATGCATGATCAGCTTCATATCATCCGGCGATACATCGCCTTTGCATGACATCCTGTACAGAAAAGTATTTTCGGCAATGCCGTCTTTATTGATATCTGTAATAGTTATTGAACCCGGAATTAAACTGAGCGCAACATCAACGGGACACTCCTTAATAAAATCATTTACCTTCCATAATTGTTTTGCATCTTCACCGTTAATGATGTACTGGTAAGCAAAAAGTTCTTTAGAACGGTTATCACCCGAGGTTTTTTCCTCTGTTTCGCATACTATCAATACATTCTGCCCGTTCTTATCTTCCCATCTTGCTCCGGCAACGATCTTCCCGTCATATTTAACAGCTGCGGGAAGTTTTCCGGGTTCGTATGAAATGTTTTTAATTCCTTCAGCGTTGTTCTTTTGCTGCAGGGAATCTGTTTTTGTTTCTGTTTTGGTTTGCGTAGTTGAATCTTTCTTCTGTGTATCCGTGGTTTTTACATCATCTTTTTTACCGCATGATGCGAATATTACGGCTGTAATGAATGTTATTATCAGTAATTTCATTAGTTATTTAATTAAGTTATAGATTTTAACTATTTACCTGAGAGAATATTAAAGATACTTCCCAGATCAGGTGATTGTTCCTGCTGCCCCTGATTCTGTGAACCGCCCAGCAATCCGCCTAAATTGAACTGGTCTGATTTACCGCCGGTTAAAGAACCGAAAATTGAATTGATATCAAAGCCGTTATCGTTGGGGTCATTTGTGCGGTTTACAAGTTTGCCAATTACAACCGGTACAAGTGATGCTGCTATTTGTTTTGCAACGGGATTTGATACTCCAAGTTTGTCCATCAGGCTGTTGGTTACATTAGATGTTAAGTTACCCACCAATGGATTCCCCTGAACACCGGATTGACCTCCAAGCAGATTTAACACATCGGCACCATTGCCTCCGGCAATTTGGCCCTGCAGGCTTTCCATTATACTTGAAGTAGTAGTTTCAACCGCAGCTTCGTTTTGTTCATTAGGTATCTGCGGATTATTAATTATCTGCTCACCTGATTCATTTGAGACGAGCTTTAATAGTTCATCAAACATAGTACTTTCTCCGTTAAAAAAAGAGAGGTCTGTTAAACCTCTCTTTTGTATTATTTTTACAAATATAACTCATTTTTTCAAGAGTTTAAATGCATGACTCCACTCGCCTTCCCGGAAGCCCCGGGCACACCATATTATACAAAGCCCTTCCAGGGCGTTAGATGCATCGATACCGCCTGAATCCATCACATCCCATCCAAAGTTTTTTAGAATCCCTGAAACAGTGCTCTTGGCTTCATCATTGTTACCGCAAATGAACATTGTTGGCTGCCCCTCTTCAAACTTCGGCTTATACATGTAAGCGCTGCCAATACTGTTGAATGCTTTAACTACATGCGCATTTGGCAACATACTTTGTATATGCTCACCGGCAGAACCTTCCGCCGTTTTAACATACTTCAACACTCCGTTTACAGGGGGCTCTTCTGCGATGGGATTGGTTGTATCAATAACTATCTTACCCTCGACATTTTTCTTTCCGGCAAGTTCTATTACTTCATCAATTGCACGGTACAAGGGACATAACACTATCATTTCGCCAAACTTTGCTGTTTCATCAAATGTACCGGCGGTTATCCCTTTGCCGGCACCGGAAAGCCATACGGTAATTTTTGATGCTTTGGGGTCACGGGTGCCCAGTTTAACCTCATGACCTTCGGCGGTAAATCCAATTGCCAGCGCTTTGCCAACTGCGCCGGAGCCTAAAATTCCTACTTTCATATTTTTATTTTATTAGTTTAGTTAATCCTTTTATGTTATTACCCGGCAGCCATTTGTAGTTTTGCGGAATTTCTATGTAAAGCCAATCCTTAAATGTATAAGTGACTATATCGGTCAGATCATATAAACCCATTTTGAAAGGAATGTTTCCTAAGTTAATATACGTAACAAAACTTTTGATCTTTACAGGGAATATAATAAGCATGGTATCGGTTGTGTTACGGACTATCTTTATAGCATAAATATTTTCCCAAATCATTGCCTGGCTTGAATTTTCATACGATGAACCCTGAATTTCTGCAGTGCTGCAAGCAAGCTTTTGTATCATGCTATCGGGTAAATTTTCCCAGTTAAGAAGAGATGTATCTCTGCCAAACCAGTAATCGCCTGAAGGGATCACGGGGTCGTAATCAAACTTACAGGATATAAGTTCAATCTTGTATTCTTCGCTGCTTTCAGTTTCACCCGTTTCTCCAACTGAGAATTTGATTGTATAGTATGGTGACTGTGTGTACAACATTTCGCAATTGAAAAAAAGAGCAACAGCAATAACGGCCAAATAAAAAGATGAATTGCTTTTAGTTTTTATCATAAAACACCTGAATTTCTGTTATTGTACCTTCTTTAACAGTCAGCCATTCTACCATGGGCTTGGCGGTACCATCAGGTAGGGGGAAGTTATACTTAACGCAAACATTTTCACCTCCAGAAAGGAATATCTTATTTTGGAATTTAACTCCGCTGAACTGCCAGCACTGATCAAAAAAATCCTTTGCACCTGAGAAATTCCCGTCAGGCGAAGTAAATTTAAGCTCGGGCGAAACATTCAAAAGTTCTTTGTTTGATGTTTCCCAGCCTTCGTAGTATTGCTGCGCTATCTTCAAGTTATCAATCTGCATTTATAGAATTTATTCAAGATAGCGCAAAATAGCAAATTATTTTGAAAAATATTACCAACTTAACACATCTTTTATCCAGAAAAATCCTTTTTCAGCAGATCTTTACTCTTAAAGAAAATGTAAGTCACAATAACCATTGTAACGGCTCCGCCCAGAATGACAGATGGTACAGTTCCCATTAATTTAGCGGCTAAGCCTGATTCAAATGCGCCGACCTCATTTGATGAGGAAAGGAATATACCATTTATTGCATTTACCCTGCCGCGCATGTTATCAGGAACCAGCAGCTGAAGAAGTGTGGCGCGGATAACAACACTAACGCTATCAAATGCTCCGGTGGCAAAGAGTGCCGCAATTGAGAGGATAAAATTTTCTGAAAGCGCAAATACAAGGGTAGCAATACCGAAACCTGCCACGGCCATTAACAAATTGCGCCATGCGCGTTTCATTGGGGAGTATTTCGAAAGCACAAACAGAACAAGCACAGCGCCAATGGAAGGCGCGGCGCGCAACACACCGAGTCCTTCCGCGCCCACATGGAGAATATCTTCCGCAAACACAGGAAGTATCGCAACCACTCCGCCGAACATTACGGAAAACATATCAAGCGAAATGGAATAGAATATTATTTTGGTTTTATAGGTGTATCTTAAACCTTCTTTGATCTTTTCGAACATGGAGCCTTCTTCTGCGGGATCAGGCGGGCGGTTTTTGATGAGTGATACTGCAACAATTGAAAGAAAAATTATCGCTATCACAAAAAGCAGCGTACCTGAAAAGCCAAACAGACTGTAAAGAAACCCGGAGATACCGGGTCCGACAATTACCCCTGTCTGCCAGGCAGAGGAGCTCCACGTGGATGAATTAGCATACACTTCCCTTGGCACCAGGTATGCTTTTATTGATGTTGATGCCGGAAAGAAGAACGCTTTGCATATGCCGATGAAGAAAATTACTCCCCATATCAAATACTTAAACTCCTCGGCATGATCTGCGGTAAGCAGGCTGAATGAAAGCATATACAGCACAACAGAGGCGAGCATTATAAATGCAAGCGACCATATCATAATATTCTTTTTTTTGAGCTTATCGGAGTAATGACCCCCGAATAATGAGAGCAAAATGAACGGTATCGCTTCAGCAAGACCTATCATACCTATGGCAAGCGGGTCATGGGTGAGCCGGTAAAGCTCATAGCCAATAATTACCTCCTGGATAAGCAATCCAACGGTTACAAAAAAATTTGAAAATAAAAAGAAGCGGAACTCCGCATACCGCAGAGCGAGGAAGGGGTCTTTTTTTACCTTAGGCGGATTTGTTGGCATTTAAGTTATGAGAGTAAAATACTTTTATAAGGAAATTATTACAAGGAAGAAATAACCGAAATTTATTCAGAACAAGTAAATTATTTTTTTATTCGGGTAAGATTAGGAGAGATTACGCTAAAAGAATTTTTCATAATTTCAAAATTTTCTTTAAATGATTTAATAACGATCTCTGATTTTGATTTACTATCAAGACCACTTAACCTGATTAGAACTATGCCAAGGTGAGCTTTTTTAAGCCGGTAAACAAGTTCGCCAAAATCTTTATCTTCTGTAATTAACATAGAGTTTTCCTGTAAGGCGAAGTTCAGAACACGTTCGTCATCAGCACTCTTCATAAGCTCATCAATTGCCAATACAATGTAGTCATTCTTTCTAAGTGATGTTACGATTTCATAATCGACACTCTCATCAGCAACTATTTTCATCTATGCTGTTACAACTTCGTTTTTTACTGATTCAGATGCAAATTTCAGGCAGGCATAAATTGATTCGATTTTAATAGATGGATAGGATTTTAATAGTTGATCTATATTTTCCCCAAGAGATAACTTTTCCAATATTAGATCCACAGGAATGCGAGTGCCCTTAATAACAGGCTTACCAAACATTACCTTTGGATTTGATTCTATGTGTTCTTTCCAATTCAGTTCCATAAATCAAAATTAATGAATTTTTTGCGAAAGTTCTACTGGAATAGTACATTTAATTGAAATTAGTAATCAATTTGTAAAATTACTGTTTATATGTACTTAGAAAAAGAAAATATAACAATTGTACTTTCAATTCTTCCCAGCATTAAACAACCTACTTCACCCTCTTCCAGTTCGTTATTATCTTCACTATTTTCTTTTCATCCTTTATGTCTTTATCAGACACAAATTCTTCAAAATAGCCGCAGTTAATGCAGATGTAGATATTAAAATAAATTCGCGCAAAACCTGAAACCGGAGGGATCAAACATTAGTTGCTTTTGTTGTAAACGGTATCAGTATTTACTTCCGCTGAATTACACTTTGTGCATGTACCGGCTTTTAAAGTTTCACCCAATTTTACCGCCGGATGTTTTGTTCCATTTTTCCTTAACTTTGTTTATCAGTTTCTCGTTCTTCATATCTTCATCCCTGATGAACTCCTTAAAATATCCGCAGTTTATACAAACAAACGAATCTACATTAAAGCTCTTGGTGGCTGAGACTATGATGAATTTTCTGTGATTAGCCGGTGTTGTATTGCGGTTATCATACACTTCATTTGATCCGCAAACAGGGCATTTGCCGGTTTTGATGGTTTCTACGTTCATATTATTTCAATTTCTCCTTTATTGCGGTGAATTCTTCCGCGGGCAGGAATTTTTCCGCCATTACCACGAGTTTTGTGAATTGTTCGGGAGCGTTGGCTTTCATTCCCCCGAGCATCATAAGCAGATCGCTTTGTGTAATTGCCGGCATTATGTAGCTCTGCCATTTCTCAAATGCTTCGGGAGTGAAGCGCCCGATAATTTTTCCGCGCATTGCATGCAGTTCCTGATCGGTAAAATTTTCCCAAAGCAGACGCTGGGTTTCGGTCTCTTCTTCAACTGTATGGAGCAGGTAGTCTCCGTGGAACTTTGAGAATTTTATGTAGAGCTCGGCACCTGACCCGGATGCCTCGGCGCCTTTTGCGTTCAATTCCTTTATATCATCAAGCAGCTTTTCTATGGCATCCTGTTCCTGCTCAAGTCTCTCGTGATCCTCCATATCTTGCTTTGATGAACCGGGGATTTTTTCTTCAAGGGCAGTAAGTATAACGGAATTTTCATCGTTGGCATGTGTGCTTAGCATCATAAACACATCTTTGCCAAGTGAATGCAGTTTCGCAATATCAACTGAATTATTGAAATCACATTTGCCCAGCAAAAATGAGAATTGGGAAAGTGCGTTCCGCAATCCTTTATGGGCCGCTTCGAAAAGTTTTACACGCTGCATATTATTGTATTTGTGGTTTAATTTATGTTAACGCTAATTTAAAGGGAATGGTTTTAAAATGAAGTGTAAAATTATTCCGTTCCCAAACCGATCTGCCATGGCGGATTGGGAACGAAGATAAAACGCTGTATTTTGCGAGCCGAAGGCGAAGCAATCTCATGATAATACCTTTTGTTCCTGTTCAGGAGAGTTAGGAGGCATCATTTAAAAGCCGATCTTTTCGAGCTGTTTAAAATCTTCAGGTGATACCTTGGTTTCGTCTCCAAGGTAATTCCATTTGATATTGCCTGTGTTGCCTGTAAATACACGATTGATATCCTGAATAGTTACTGCATTCACCAGCGCTTCAAAGTTATCGAACGCGTTCAGATTTCCGCGCAGCTTCCATCTGCCAATGTTCTGTGTTTGGCTTGATGCTGTTTCAAGCCGCATAAAATAGCGGGTTAAGTACGCATGCTTTGATTTTGCGAATTCATCATCGGTAAACCCGTTCTTGCGGACATTATTAATAATATCAACCATAACATTTATGGCATCTTTGGGGTGATCGGTAGTGATATAGAAAACACTGAACGGATTTGTAATAGCGTCACCATTCATATAAGCCGCAGGCGCGTAGCTTAAGCCGCGCTTGGAGCGCAGTTCAACGAAATATTTATCATACATAATGCTCATAGCAACCATCATTGCGACCGCGTCCGGGGAATCCCACGGAATACCCGACATAATTCCCGAAAGATAATTGGTTGATATCTTGCGGGACTCGATATCCTGACCCGGCTGCTCGATCTTTGTTACGGGCTCTTTGGGAGAAGGTGTGCCTTCGGGCAGTTTTGCAAGTGATGATCTGACTTTTTCGATCAGATCACTTTCTGAAACATTACCTGCTACAACAAGAAATGCTCTTTGTTTGCAAAGATTTGCCGAAATGAAAGCTTTGATATCATCCAGTGTTAAAGCCTGTAATGTGTTTTCGTTGCCATATGGATCCTTTTCATAGTTTTTTCCTTTGAACGCAGTTTCAACTGTAATTCGCTCGAGGCGTGAATCGGGGTCACCTTCATTTTGTCTGGCGTAGGAAATGTACTGTTCCTTTTTGTTATTAAATTCACCCGGTTCATATGCCGGGTTCATAAGTGCATCGGTGAAGAGTAACCATGATTTATCCCATGATTCCTTAAGGCACTGCATATTAAGCTCGCCAAAATCCAGCGAAGCATCGCTGCCGAACGTAGTACCCATTTTTTCGGCGGCTGCAAGGAAATCGGTCTTGCTCATTGAAGTTGTGCCGCCTTTTATGATGTAACTGTATGCAACTGCTTCGATTCCCTGTTTATCCAGCGGGTAATTTGCCGTACCTCCGGTCACAAATAATCTAGCGCTAATTACATCTTTGCCGGTGTTTTTAATTATGACCTTAAACCCGTCAACATCAATTTCTTTAATTGAGTTTTGTGAAAACAGCCCGGTACCATTCACAAAAAAAACTGCAGCAAGTGTTACAAAGAAGGCTTTTAATATATTTAGTTTATTCATATTTATTTTAGTCTAAGATATCTTCAAATTTATTTATGTTCATTTTGGTTTTCATATCCGGTGAAAGCAATATTCCGTAAACGGCGGGTTTATCTTTGATATATTTTCTTACATACTTCTTTATATCATCGCGGGTTGTTTTATTGATGTTTTCAATGTAATTGAATCCATAATCAAGATCCTTTATCGCCCAGTTGTAGCCAAGGGCGTGGGAATACCCCGAAGTTTGCTCCATTCTGAATTTTTCCTGTATGGCAAGCTGATTCTTTGCCGTTTCCATTTGTTCATCGGTAAAGTAATTGCCGGAATCCCACATTTCAATATGTTCTTCAAGTTTCGCCATGCACTCCTTTATTTTAGCCGGATTAGGAACTATCCTCAATGAAATTGGCCCGGTATAGATATCCGTTCCGTAATACAGGCTTGCTTCAAGGGCAAGGCCCGCATCAACAAGTTCCCTGCTGAATTTGGAAGATTCAAGGTTTACAATATAAGAAAATACATCAGCAGTATAAGTTGCTTTAACGTCATTTCTTGTATCGGGTCCGTGCCAGCCGATATAAATCACCGGCGCCTGCGCGTTTTCGCCGGTAGTTACAAAGTATATGTTTTCTTTGATAGGTTTAAATTCAGGGATCGGAAATTTTTCAAAAGGATCAAACCCTGAGGGCTGCCAGTCGCCAAATATACTTTCAGCTTTTGCAAAGGCGTCATTTGGGTTCACATCACCCGCAATAATCAAAATTGAGTTATTCGGCCAATAATATTTTTGCTGGATCGTTCTCATTTTTTCAGGGGTTGCAGAAAGTATCACATCATGATCGCCGATAGGAATTTTGCGGCTTTTATCTTTGCCCCACATTTTTTCCTGGAACTCATAGTATAGAGCAAATTCAGGATTTGATTCACCCCGTTGAAATTCACCATTCACAACAGGATGTTCATTGGTCATTTCCTTCTCGAGAAAGAGCGGGTACCGTATTGCGCTGTTCATGAACTTTAAACCATCATCCAGATTACTTGCGGGGAGCGTGAAGAAATAATTCACACGGTTAACTGATGTAGTACCGTTCCATACAATGCCAAGCTCTTTTGTTCGGTTAATGTATGCCTCCTGCGAAGGGATATCTTTGTTGGCTTTAAAGAACATGTGCTCATAGAAGTGTGAGAGTCCGCTGAACTCAGGTGACTCAGTATAAGCACCGTTTTTCACATTTATTTCAATGGTGGCAATTGGAACGCTTTTATCTTCTACTACCAACACATCAAGTCCGTTAGGCAGTGTTTTAAAATAATAGCCTGCAGGCAGATTTGCCTGCGCAAGCAGAAATGCAGAATTGAAAATGAGAGAAAGAAGCGCAATTAAAGTACGTTTCATGTATAGTTTTAAATTAATTATTGATTATTTTGGCGCTGCTGAAGAGGACTGTAAGTGCAAATATAGGGATTTTTGAATTTATAGGAAACGGAGAAATGGAATTGCCGCATGAAATTGCTTTTTATATGAGATTGCTTCGAATGCTAAAGCATTGCCGCAAAAAAACGAATATTTGCCGGGAACGAAGTGCTATGCCCGCCTTTGGCGCGGACGAAGCAATCCCATTTAAAAAATTTCTTTACTAACGATCATATCATTATTAGTTACGCCATTTTTCTTCAGGTTCGGCGTAGTGCTCAATGAAACCGCAGTTCGCGCATTTGTATGGAGTTACAGGATACTGAGGAATGCCAGCATTTGGACCCATATATTTTGTGATATCTTTTTTCTCGCCTTCTGCCCATACTACATAATTAAAAAGGATAGGAAGCTCGCTGTTGCGGACATAGAAAAATCCTTTTTTCATTTCCGCCATACATTTAGGACATTGTTTGGATATCATAGTATATTTAAATTTGAAAAGTGTTTTAAAAGAGAATGCCTCAATTGATTTTTTCTGCTTTTTTCCTCACGGTTGAGCCAATTACAATTCCCGCAGATACAAGCACGATATTTTTTATAATGTATTGACCTTCAAGTGTAGGGCTTATTGGTACCAATGTGAAAGTTTCCGCGGGGAAAAGGAAAAGCGGGGTTACTGTGCCCAGCATCTGGAAAAACAGAATAAGTAACGTTGTACGTAAAAATATGCGGAATATAAGTCCTAGCCCGATGAGAGTTTCCATGGCAGCAAGCATATAGATAGAAACAGCAGGTTTTATTATTCCAAAAGTGAGAATAGAAATAGTATTTGTAGCAAGCTGCTCAGCGGGGCTTGAGCCCGGAAAGAATTTTAGAAAGCCGAACCATAAAAAGATCACTCCAAGACTGATACGCAAAAGCCTGATGCCGTTTTCGGTCATCCATCCCGTTATGGCTTTATCAATTTGGTTGTATTTTTGAGATATGGCTGTTATCATTGATCTGAAAGATATTTTATGTGTTTGGAGACGTGCCAGCGGCACGTCTGTGCAGTTGAATGTAATAAATTAATCTATTTTTCAACCTATTGACTTATCCGGTTTGTTCTTCTGATAGCTTCTCTGATCTATCAGCGATTTTTAGCTTTTCGAAGAGTTCCGCGAGATCACCTTCCATCACCTGTGAGAGATTGTACATTGTTAAGCCAATACGGTGGTCGGTCAGACGGTTCTGCGGAAAATTATACGTGCGGATTTTATCGCTTCTATCACCGGAGCCTACCATCAATTTTCTTTTCTGTGAAGTTTCTTTATCGTGTTTTTCAATTTCGGCTTCAAGCAGCCTTGAGCGCAGCACTTTCATGGCTTTCTGCTTATTCTTAAGCTGCGAGCGTTCATCCTGGCATTGAACTACAACTCCTGTGGGAATATGTGTTATGCGGATAGCTGTTTCAACCTTATTTACATTCTGCCCGCCTGCGCCGCCGGAACGGAATACATCAATTTTAAGATCTGAGGGGTTAATATCAACATCAACCTCATCCGCTTCCGGCAGTACAGCAACCGAGGCGGCTGATGTGTGAACGCGTCCCTGGGTTTCGGTTTCGGGTACCCGCTGTACGCGGTGTACACCGCTTTCATATTTAAGGGTGCCGTAGATATCTTTGCCTGAAACACTTACTATTACTTCTTTAAGTCCGCCAAGCCCTGAAGATTCATTATAAGTGACAAGCTCCATTTTCCATCCGGTTCTTTCGGCAAAACGGCTGTACATTCTGTACAGGTCAGCTGCAAACAGCGCGGCTTCATCGCCGCCGGTACCGGCGCGTATTTCAAGCATAGCGTTTTTGGAATCATTGGGGTCTTTGGGAACAAGAAGTTCTTTCATTTCAGCTTCAAGTTTATCATATCTCCTCTGCAGTTCTTCCTGCTCGCCGGCAGCAAGTTCTTTCATTTCCGCGTCATTGGTTTCATACAGCAGCTTTTTGTTCTCTTCAAGCTGAGATTTAACCTTAATGTATTCATCGTAGGCATTAACAATATCGGTAAGGTCACTGTATTCCTTTGAAAGTCTGCGGAATTCTTTCTGATCGTTTGCTGTACCGGGCTGATTGAGCAGCTCCGCAATTTCATTGAATCGCAGCTTTACTTTTTCCAGTTTATCGAACATTTATGTATTATTGTACTTTTAGCTTTATTATTTTCTATTGATACGAAAATACCTTTAAATGTGTGGAAGTTCAATTCAATTGGCAATGAGTAAAGAGTAATGAGCAATGAGTAATGAGCAATGAGTAATGAGCAATGAGTAATGAGCAATGAGCAATGAGCAATGAGCAATGAGCAATGAGCAATGAGCAATGAGTAATGAGTAATGAACAATTATAGAAGAGAAAAGTGTTTAATAAAAAATTTTTGCCGTAAAAATATTTTTCAGTCAGCGAAAACTTTTTCAATCAACGAAAATTTTTTTCATTTTTTTGTGTTTACCTATTGACTATGAGTGTTAGAATGTTATATTTGCATTGATTTAAAAATGATGAATTGTATACCGTAAAAAAATTTTTGTAAAAAGTTTTCGGAAGTATAAAATGAAAGTTCATCATAAAAAAAATAAAGGAGATAAGTAAACACTTTTTGCGGGTAGGATTTACTTACAATATAAAAAAAGAAACTGAACAGGCATCCGAAGGACAGGATCAAAAAGTTCAGGAAGGAAACAAAGTTTCCGGAAATTACGTTGATGAAAATCTCATCAGCAATTATTCTCATCGCCTGAGCGATGTTTATGCTGAGTGGGATGATGAAGAAACTATTTCCGCAGTAGAAGCCGCGATACAAAAAGCGGGCCACGAAGTTATTCGCATAGAAGCAGACGAAGACGCTTTCGAAAAACTTCGCAGCACAAGACCCGATATCGTTTTTAATATGGCAGAAGGTTTCGGCGGCGCTTCACGCGAATCGCACATTCCCGCTATGCTTGAAATGCTTAACATACCCTATACTGCAAGCGATCCAATTACAATAGGCAATTGCCACGATAAATCACGCTGCAAGGAGATATTAACTTACTATGGCGTGCCAAATCCGGGCTTTTTTATTACTGATAGCCGCGTAAACGGTCACCCTAAAGTAAAATATCCCGCTTTTGTGAAGCCATTGCATGAAGGCTCATCAAAGGGTATATATAATAGTAGTGTGGTTTATAACAATGATGAGCTAAATCGTGAAATAACAAGGATTAAAGAAAATTACAGTCAGCACTCTATAATAGAGGATTTTCTTGAAGGACAGGAGTTCACCGTAGCGTTGCTTGGAAATGGCGAAAATGTGCGGGTTTTACCAATAGTTGGCATAAATCTGGATTGTTTGCCGACAGATTTCCCCAAAATTTACTCATATGAGGTAAAATGGTATTTTGATACCAGGGAAAACAAGCTTGATATCTTTTCATGTCCCGCTAAAATCAGCGATAAACTGACCAAAAGAATTGAAGAAATTTGCAAACAGGCATATCATGCCCTGCGCATACGCGATTGGGCAAGAATGGACGTAAGATGTGACGCGAACGATAATCCGTATATAATCGAGATCAATCCGCTGCCCGGAATTTTACCGAATCCGGATGATAATTCATGCTTCCCGAAAGCTGCAAGGGAAGTTGGAATTGATTATGACGGGTTGATACAGACTGTACTTAATGGTGCGATTGAGAGATATAACCTCAATGTCAAATGACAAAGATCAAATGTCAAATAGTAAATTATATATATCAGATAACAAAACTGATTATTAGTACATATTAAATTATAATCCCGCCCCTCTCTTTTGGAGAGGGGCAGTCAGCGCCAAAGGTGCTGACGGGGTGAGGTCAATGAATAAAAAACTAAACATATCGATAATATTTAATGATCCGGTGCAGTATGCGCAGGGTCCGATATACGAAGGCACTGATGTTGATATTGATACGCTGCCGGATGCTATTGATATGAGCGAGTACGGTGTACTTGATGAGGTTAAGAGCGTTGAGCGCGCATTAGCTCCATTAGAACATAACACAAAGATAATTCCCGTGGCGCTTGATATAAACAAGCTTATCACAGAGCTGAATGAAAACAGGCCAGATATAATTTTTAATTTATGCGAAAGCGTTGATGGCGACCCCACGCAGGAAATGAACATAGCGGGATTGTTTGAACTGCTGAAAATTCCATATACAGGCTCTCGCGCATTTACTCTAGGCTTAGCATTGAATAAGCCGCTGGTGAAATCAATTTTGAGCCAGAACGGGATCCCGACGGCTAAGCACTTTGTTACAAGTACATCTAGCATTCATTTGAACGGCCACAAGTTCCCTATGATTGTAAAACCATCCCGTGAGGATGCAAGTATTGGCATTACGAACGAATCAGTGGTAACAAATGAAGCAGACCTGAAGAAAAGAATTGAATATGTGCTCGAAGAGCACAAGCAGCCTGCTTTGGTTGAAGAGTTTATTGATGGCAGAGAAATAAATGTATCGGTGGTTGGTAATGATGACCCGATAACCTTCCCCATAAGTGAAATTGATTTCACGGGACTTCCATCTGATTATCCTAAGATAATAAGCTACAACAGCAAATGGATGTATAAAACCGTTGAGTTTGAAAATACCAAGGCTGTTTGTCCCGCGCAGAACCTGACCGGTAAAGAAGTACAAGTGATACAGGATACCGCAAAGAAAGTATATAAACTGCTTGGAGCCGCTGATTACGCAAGGGTTGATATGAGATTAAAAGACGGCGTGCCGTATGTGCTTGAGATGAACCCGAATCCTGATATAGCAAGCGACGTACCCGAAGATACCGGCTTTACACGCAGCGCCAAGGCGCATGGGTGGGAATACAGCTATCTGATTCAGCAGATAATTGGTTTTGCTTTGAAGAGGTGGGGAGTTTAGTAATTGCGGATTTGTGTTTGTCAAATTCGGATTGAAAGATTTAATTCAGAAGAATGAACTGTAGCACAGACATTCCTGTCTGTGTAAGTAAAGTGTTGTGATATGATACGCAAGTTAATACAGAGCGACAGAGATAAGATTCAGAGGATACTTACTGATACTAAGCATTTTAATGATGATGAGATAAAAGTTGCAATAGAATTGATTGATGTTTACCTGAACGATGAGAAACAAACTGATTATATTATTTATGTGTATGGATCAGACGATACGAATGAAACAGCAGGTTATATTTGTTACGGTAAAAGACCGCTGACGGACTGGACTTACGATCTTTACTGGATAGCTGTTGACCCCAATATTCACGGCAAGGGGCTGGGCAGCGGACTTGTAAAGCATATGGAAGAAGACCTGGCAGCAAACGGCGGAAGAATTATACTGATAGAAACAAGCGGAAAACCGGAATACGAAAATGAACGGAAGTTCTATCTAAAAAACGGTTATGAAGTGCAGACTATCATTAAAGATTTTTACAGAAGCGGTGATGATTTATATGTTTACCGCAAATATCTTTAAAGAAGGCCTTTAAAGATAAGGTAACCTGAAAATATAGTACGGTGCCCTGTGAAACCTACCCTGAGTAAATATTGGGGCAGGAATCCAAAAAACTAAACAAGGAGTTAATATTTTATGGAACTATGGCAGCAGCTGCTAAAACAAAGCGTCAGCTCAGTAGATCAGCTTGTCGATCAGTTCGGAATCAAAAAAGAAGTAGCCGAAAGACTGGATGATTTTTTCCAGGCGAGGATAAATCCATATTACCTCAGCCTCATCCGCTATCCCGGCGATCCTATCTGGCTTCAGGCAGTACCCGATGAAGTTGAATTATACGACATCGATGCGCCCGAAGACCCGCTCAATGAAGATGAAATGAGCCCGGTTCCAAATATTACTCACCGTTACCCGGATAGAGCTTTATTTTTAACCACCAGCCAGTGCGGTTTGTACTGCAGGTTCTGCACGCGCAAACGCAAGGTGGGTGACTCAAGTAAAATTAATATGCGTGAGCTTGAAGCGGCATTCCAGTACCTGGAGCAGCACACCGAAATTAATGATGTGATACTTTCCGGCGGCGACCCGCTGATGCTTACAGACGCAATGCTTGAAAAAGTTCTAGCGCGCCTGAGACAAATACCGCATATTTCCATAATAAGGCTTGGCACAAAAATGCCGTGCGTGCTGCCGCAGAGAGTTACACCGCAGTTGTGCGAAATGCTGAAGAAATATCATCCCATATATGTGAATACGCATTTCAATCACCCCTGGGAAATTACACCTGAGAGCACAAAAGCGTGTGAAATGCTGGTAAACTCCGGAGTTCCGGTAGGATGCCAGACAGTTCTCCTAAAAGGCGTGAATGATGACCCCGAAGTAATGCGTGACCTGATGAAGAAGCTGCTTGCAATAAGAGTAAGGCCGTATTACATTTACCAGGCTGACTTGACCAAAGGGGCTAACCACTTCCGTACGCCAATTGATGTAGGATTGGAAATTATGGATAACCTGCGCGGTCACATTAGCGGACTTGGAGTTCCGCAGTTTGTAATAGATGCGCCCGGCGGCGGCGGAAAAATTCCGTTACTGCCTGAATATGTACTTGCGCGCGATAAAGAAAAGATCATTCTGCGCAATTTTAAGAATGAAGTTTATGAATATCCTGATGTTCAGGAAGAACACATTGTTCTTAAGCGCGGCAGGAACATAGAAAAACCGCCAAAGAAAAAGGCGAAGAAAAAAGTACCGCTCCCGGTTCTGCAGTAAGGGAAATGTTTATTAAATTCTCTAAGGCGCTTAATTTTTTAAGCGCCTTTTTTACTTTCTCAGATCCGCGGCCTTATCAAGCAGCCACCGGCGTGAAAGCACGCTTTCATCTTCCTGCAGCTCCTTAACAAGTTTGTGATGCCTGAAATCATCGTATTTAAGTCTGATATTAATTAATTCAGTGTAGAACTTAATGAATGTAAGATGCAGTTTTTTTACACCTTCTGATATATTTAACCCTCCTGAAAGCAAATGCTTCGTGGCATCAATAACCGATATTGCCGTTTCATAATAACCAAGCTCATAATAAGTTTTCATAAGTATATTCTTAACATCTATCTTGAAAATTTCATGGTCATATTTCACTTTCATGATATACTCAAGTGTTTTCGAAAAATCAGAGATCTCAAACGATAGTATTCCAAGCGAGATATTTTCAAGTGAATCCTTATTATCAGCCCTTACATATTGCAGATAGTCAGCAATAAATTTCCTTATCCAGTCAAACTCTTTAACTTCAATTGCTATATAAAGAATATTCCTGTAAGTAACCAGGTTCATAAATTTATTATGAAATGAAAGAAGGTTACCTTGCTCAAGAGAAAATTTATACAGGCTGAATAGTTCCTTATAGCTTTCATTATCTTTTTTGTGAATTATCCTTGAAAGCCTGAAATTCAAGAGGGCGGTAATTACCCTGCATGCGTACGTATGGTCATACCTGCCTATATTTTCATAAAGCTGGTTCTTCAGTTCATTGTATGATTTGAAATCATCAAGATCAGAGTTCAGTTTGATAAATAGGTACGACTCCCGCAGGGAAAAATAATCGGGGTTATGTTTTGTATCAGTTTCCCCTGTAAAACGCTCAAGATCAAAGTTTCGGAAAAAGATATCGAAGGCAGAATTGCTTTTTTCCTTTTTGTAGGAAGATATGACCTGGCTTTTCAGTTTGTAAATATCAGCAAATGTCTGGAAAAAGTGGCATAACGTATAGTCGCCGTAATCACTTAAACTTTCAGAAGCTTCTTTAAACAGATTATTATTGACACAGTAATTGTATTTTATCCTGTTGAGTGAAGCTTTATCCTTCAAATGGTCGTTATTTATCTTTTTTTCAGTGATCGTAGTTTCAAGGTCACTCAGTTTGCTTTTGATGGTTGTACCGGAGCTGTATTGATTGATATTATCAAGTATAGTGATTTTTTTTAATGCTTTATCATTCCTGATTGAATTAATAAAAATAAATTCCTCTGTTAAAATTATCAGATTTGATATCAGTTTCCTGAGCAATTCATAATTATAAACCCTGCTGCCGTATACTGCCGAAAACAACGTTTCTCTGGAATAGTTTTTTTTATCAAAGAGCGGGTAGTATTTTTTTACTTCATCAAAAAGCAGAGCGGTTGCTTCGCTGGTATTAAAATAAGGTGAATTTACAAATTTCCCGAACTCTTTTATCTCTTCCCTCGAAAAATTTTTCAGTATCCTGGTTATGGATGAACTTTGCATAATATATTTTTCCGTTTGCTTTCACAGCTGCGTGCTGAATTCTGCGTAATTTTGCGGATTTTAAGCAATTAATCAAGCTATTTTGTTATGAGGTTCTTCACAACTTGTATATACTTTCTTTGCTAAGGGTTAACAGCAGGTATAAATTTGTCTCGTAATTAAAACCAAACATAAGAAAGGAAACAAAAAAATGGCAACAGTAAATATTATCGTGGGTTCAAATGACTGGATTAACCGGGCATACAGGGCAATAAATTCAAAAAAAAGAATTAACCTTGTTTTAAAAGGAATAGAAGCTTCAACATTATGGACAGCTATTCAGAGAACGGTTAATCCGCACAGGGAAGTGGCTGTAGCAATTACCGCAGCTATTGTTATCGGGGTAATTGCGGCTTTGGGTATGGGTGTTTTAGCAGCAGTTTGCCTTTACGGTATGAACCGCAGGTATACAGTTAAGGCTAAACATAAAGTAAAAGGACCCTTACCTTTTGATGACGAATTAAGCTTTGAACTCTATCCGCCAAAAAGTTAATAGAATTCTCTTTCCGCAAAGGAGGCTTCGGCCTCCTTATGAGGAAGAATTGAATATTCTATGGATAGATCTCTGAAAATACTGATGTTCGCATCTGATCCGGCTGATGGAAAAAAACTGAACATACCGGGTGAAGTGAAAGCAATTGAATCCGCTATCAATGATTCACCCTTGCGAGCGTCTGCTGAATTAAAAGTCGTATGGAATACAGGATACGAAGACATTCTTTTTGAAATCTGCAGATACCATCCGCGTATTGTGCATTTCAGCGGAAGGAGTACAAACCACGGTCTTATCCTGCACGGCGGTAACAGCAAAAGCAGGTTGCTGGATTTCGGCAGGTTTGCGAAAATACTTAATGCTGTAAAAGAAGAAGTTGAACTGTTGTTCTTGAATTCCTGTTTTTCATCGGCAAGGTCAAAAACGATCGTAAATGAAATAGAACATTTAATCTCACTTAATGGTTATGCCGATGATAAAGCAGCGGTCATGTTTCCCGGGTTTTTTTACAGGTATTTATTTTGCGGGTACTCCCCAGGGAAGTCTCTGGAGCTGGCAAAAACAGAACTTCTGCTCAGGAAGATCAAAACAGGCTATGAACCTGTATATTTTACAAAATACCTGGATAAGGACTGGAAGCTTTACAATGAAAATACAATTAAATAAACTATAAAAAATTATGCCAAATGTAATCAGTTTTCCCCCGATTGGTTCAGATACCGGAGGAACAGGTAATGTAATATTACCGCCCGTAATTGATGTACCAAGAAACTTCGTTCCGAAACCGGAAGAAAGATATGTATCTTTTGTAATAGAGCTTAATAACCGCGCGGGTGCCGCAGAGCTGCGCAATCTTGAAACCGAGATCAACCGAAGACTTTGCACAAAACTCTCGGGGTATTTTCCTGAGCTGCTGAACTATAAACCGAATATTTTCGATCTGCATAAGAGCTGGATAAAGACCAGAAAACTTAAGGAACCGCTGTTTTTTGGAAAAACAAAACTTGGTAAAACTCTGATTGATATCCGCGGGAAAAAATATCCAAAACTTCCGTTTACCCTCACAAGACTGTTCCCGGGTTCAGAAAATGATTTCAAGGGTGCAAAAAAGTTCGGGCTGCATAAGTTCATTCTTTTAACACTGCCAATATTTGAAAGACAATTTGAAAGAAGGACCTCAAAACCAAGATATTCAGCGGCATTGTTTGAAGCGGCGTATGTTCTGAAAGAGATCAGAACTGTAAATACAGTTAATCCTTCTTCTGAATTCAGAAGGTTTCAGCTGTTTTCAGGCGCACCGGGTTCCGGCAGCAACACTTTGCCCAAAAACTGGATGTTAGACAACATGAAAGCAATAAACATCCCGCCGGGAATTAACGGTAGCGGAGTCGTTATAGCGCATCCTGATAGCGGCTGGACACCGCACAGTGAATTGAATTTTACGAATATTCAGACGAATCCCGCAAGCCCGAACTTTGATCTGACCAAAGACTGGAACGTTTTTAACAATGAAGATACCGCTGAAGAACCGCTGGATTCAACCATGCCGTTTCATTTCCACGGTACTTCTACCGCAAGTATAATAGTAAGCAGCGGTAATGCCAGCAACCCAAACCAGTTGACCGGTATAGCCCCGGGTGCAAGAGTTATTTCTATTAGGACTATCCATGAACAGCCTGTTGACCAGACAGGAGTAGCGTTAATACTGGATACAGATGTTGCACGGGCAATTTGGTATGCATCAGAGCAAAATGCAGATGTGATATCCCTCAGTGTAGGCGGATATCCCAATCCCGTGTTAGAATGTGTTGTAGCTCACGCGGTTTATAATAATACAATTGTTGTTGCCGCGGCGGGTCAATATTGGCCATTTTTGGTTTACCCGGCAGGTTACCCGGAGTGTATCGCCGTGGGCGCATCAAATGATCAGAACAGACCATGGGCTGATTGTGTAAAAGATAAAAAAATAGCAATATCAGCGCCGGGTGAAAAAGTATGGTCAGCTTACTGGGATGATTCATCACCTAACCGCCGCGAAAAAATTGACGGAGAGGGTAATGGCTGCTCATTTTCCACAGCATTAACTGCTGGAGCGGCAGCTTTATGGCTTCAGCGTTACGGTAAACAGAACCTGATTAACGGCTTAAATGGAAGAGCTGTACTGCAGGAACTATTTTTGGATCATATTCAAAGCACAGCAACAGTACCTGCGGGCTGGAAAACCAATGAAAGCGGGGCGGGTATTTTAAACGTTGGAAGACTTCTTGATACAACAACACTTCCTTCACTCAGTACATTTTCCGGACAGGATTGGAATATCTGGCTCAGGAAAACTAACAATGAACTTTTCTATAAAATGTTTGAAGATTCTGATCCAGTGATTTTAAGGAAACGTTTAAAAGATTTCCTAAATTCAAATGACCCCGATGCAGCGCTTGACAGATTCGGGCAGGAGATGATAAACCTGTTTATGGGAATTGAAGATGTTATTGAAGATATGAAGGAATCTGTTGAGGATACCGGCAGGCGGGCTCAGGATCTGGTTGAAGAAGCAGTTGATAATGTTAATGATTTCGTTTCAGATACTCTTGGTACAGTTGCCGGATGGTTTTCTTAACGCCTATTGCGTTTTCATAAATAAGCGTCTGCCAATTACAGGCGCTTATTATTTATAAGCTATTAATAAATAACTATTTGGTTATTTAAACATTTTAGATTATCTTTACCAAACATTTTATTAACTAAAGGAATTTTATGAAAAATTATCTAAAAACTGCTGTAAATTCCATTTTCTTTTTTGCTTTTTTTGCTTTACTTTTCACAGGGTACAGTTTCCTGGGTGATAGTGAAAATTCATCGGCCCAACTAAACAAACACAGAACCTGTGGTACTGTTGAATTCAATGAGCTGCAGATGCAGCAAAATCCTGGATTCAGGGAAAACAGAATAAAGATAGAAGAGTTCACAAAAAATTATCAGCATGCTGAAAACAGGGGCTTGATAACTATACCGGTGGTTGTCCATGTTGTTTATAATACACCACAGCAGAACATTTCTGACGCGCAGATACTTTCTCAGATAGCGATCTTGAACCAGGACTTTGGGAGGCTGAACGCTGATACCACCCTGACACCGGCTGTATGGAAATCACTTGGCGCAAATACCCAGATCCAGTTCTGCCTGGCACAACGTGATCCGGGCGGAAACCCTACCACGGGTATTACACGTACATCAACCAGCGTTACAGCGTTCAACGGCTCTGCTGACCAGCGGATATTTTTTACCGCACAGGGAGGACGAGATATCTGGGATAGAGACCGGTACCTGAATATTTATGTTTGTAATTTAGGCGGCGGTCTTTTAGGTTATGCTCAGTTCCCGGGAGGAAATCCGCAGACTGACGGAACGGTTAATCTTTATACTGCATTTGGTAACACAGGTGTTGTAAATCCGCCATATGATAAAGGCAGAACCGTAACTCATGAAGTTGGTCATTGGTTCAATCTGTTTCACATCTGGGGAGATGAGCCGGATTGCAACCAGGATGACCAGGTAGCGGATACTCCGCTGCAGGGACCCGAATCGAGCGGGTGTCCAACGTTTCCTTTCACCGATGCATGTCAGCCAAACAGCCCCGGCATTATGTTCATGAATTATATGGATTACTCAAACGATGCCTGCATGAATCTTTTCACATTAGGACAATCAACCAGAATGAACGCGGCAATTAGCGGACCAAGGGCGAGTTTACTTACTTCAAATGGCTGCATTCCAATCGGAATTACCCCGATAAGCACAGAAATTCCCGGTAATTTTAAATTAAACCAAAATTATCCAAATCCGTTTAATCCGGTTACAAATATTACTTTTGATATACCCAAATCATCGTTTGTTAAACTTACTATATTTGAAGTGAGCGGAAAAATGATAGAGGTGCCGGTTAATCAGAATCTGAGCGCAGGTACATATAATGTAGATTTTGACGCAGCGAAGCTATCAAGCGGTATTTATTTCTATAAGCTCGAAGCAGGGGAATTTACCCAAACAAAGAAGATGATGGTTATAAAATAACAAGACCCGTATCTGAGTTAATAATTCTTCAGGGAGCCCGAATGGCTCCCTGTTTTATTTACCCTTTTTCAGTAATTCCAAAACTTTTTCCTCAAGCCATTTCCGTTCATAACTAAAACTTAACGTCCTCATTTCTATTGATAAAGTTTCGGCAACATCCATTCTGCCATTAGCGGCAGAAGTAACAAGTTTTGCGGCAAGTTTTAAGAATTTATTTATTTCTTCGGTAAACCTTTCTGACTTATTTTCATCGTTAACATAATGCTTAAATGAATCAATTGCAGAAAACACCTGTTCGTAATTTCCAAGCTCGTAGTGAATTTTGATATTAAATGCTTTTAAGTCCAGTTTAAACGTGAAATTTACAAAATTTATACGGCTTAAAAAATTTAATGCGGAATGAAAATCCTTATTATGAAAGCATAACATCATTTGTGAATACGCAATCAGGTCCTCCCTAATATCAGGAGCTATAGACTTTATGTAACTTTCGGCCAGTTCTTTTGCCATATCCGGATTCATCCTGATAAAAATTAGTAAATAATTTCTATAGATATTCACAGGCATAAAATTATCCGCAGTACGTTCAAAAAGATCATTCTTTAACGTGAATTCGTATATTTCCGAAAGATGCTTCAAAGTTGATTCATCTTTAGCAGTATCATAATTAATGATACAGTTGCTTTCTAATGCAACAAGGGTTGTTTTTAGGAGGGTTCTTTCATGTAAATTTGCTTTACGGAGGAACAAGTCCTTCATTTCCTTGAAATTAGATAAGTCACCTGGCTTTTTGTAAAGAAGCCATAACCTGTAATACATTCCAAGCTGATATTTATCATCTATATCTTCTATTGATTCAATAATTGCTTTCCAGTTTACAGAAGCAACAAATTCAGTTAAAGGACTGGTCTTGGGTTTTGAAAAAAAGTTGCTGTCAATTTCAAGCTGTATATCTATTCTAAGCAGCTTAATAGAATTTGAAACGAAATATTTTTCAGAGTAATTTTTATACGCTTCTAAAGCTGCTTCAAATTGTTCAGCTGAATAGAAGGTATTTGATCTTAAAAGATCCAGCTCCGCCCGGACTGACAATTTATCTTCGGTGATCGATAGTTCTTCATAGCTATCAAGTTGTTTCAGCATTTCCCCGGAGCTTTTTATAAATTGAGATTTCAGCGACCGTTTTGAGTATTCCCTCAATAAATTCATTTCAAATTCGGGTGAATCCATCTTAGAATGAATTTTCAGGAATTCACCTGTCAATTGAAGAATATTGGAAAGAAGCTTTCTGAGAAGCTCTTCACGGAACGTTTCACCCGGATAAATTTTTGAGAAAAGAAACTCTTTAGTCAGTTTCTTATTATTAAATTCCGGGTGATAATTTTTCAGCTCTTTCACCAGCCTGCTTGTTGCATCGCTGGTGTTAAAGTATGGTGAGTAAACAAACTTTTCAAAAGAACGAAATTCCTCTTTAGAAAAGCTCTTAAGTATTTTGATAGCTGACGATTGTATCAATGTTATTTTTGTTATGATATTTTATCAAATTTTCCAATCCTATCTTTTTTCTTTTTTGAACCATAAGACATCTGTCATCGCATACATTTTCATAGAAAATCTTTCACAAAGCTTCTCTTAAAACTACTTAAAATTATCATTTTTCAGCACTTTTTCAAGGGGAAGGAGCATACAACTTTCACTTTTAACATAATTTTTCTTTGAATGGGATGGTCATTAAAAGCTATGTTTGTTCCGGATGTGCACAGTGCACAAAAATTACAAAACCAATTTTTAGGATAAATGGAAAAGAAAAAACACAAAGAAAAAACGATAGCACGCGGTTACAGGCTTAGACCAAAGACGCATAAATTGATTATGAGGCTCCAGAAAAAACTGAACCGCGCTGCAGATGATGTATTATGGAAAGCCTGTGAAGAACTATACCGCCAGGTTAACCTGAACCGCGCGCGTCAATTGTGAATCTATAAAGCGACCATACAAACGAAACAAAGTAAAAAAATAACGAGCAGAAATGAATACATTTGAAAAAGATCTCCAAAACCGGATAGGACCTGAGCTGATGACACATCTATTATCAGATGCGGTACCTGTGCTTGAATACACCGGTTTTAAATTCCTTGAAGTAAAGAACGGTTACTGCAGAGCGTTACTGCCGCTTAACAGCAGCAGCTCCAATCAGCATGGTACTCACCAGGCGCTTTTACTTGGGCTTGCAGGAGACTATACCGGAGGGCTGGCACTTGCTTCGCTTATCAGAAACGAACCGATCATGGGGGTACACGAAATTACCCGCGAGAGCGGTATGAGCCTATGGCTCATCAGTTCTGAAATGCGGTACATTATGCCTTCGACGGAAGATGTGTATATTTCTGCGGTAATAGAGAGTTCATTAGAAGAGAATCTGTGCAGGCGTTATCATAACGGACAGACAATACTAAAAGAGCTCGAGGTAAGGTTCGAAAATGCCAGGGGAGAAAGAGCAGCAGAAGGTAAGTTCAGATACTATCTCAAAAAAAGAACTTCATTGAATCTGAACACTGCAGGCAAGAAGAGCAGTACTATGTTTGAACATATCCTGAAAACATCAGCGAAGCTTATAGCGCAAATGAGGGCATACGAAATGAACAAGGATACCCCATTGTTCATAGATGAACTTTCCGGTAAAGCTGCCGGCAAACAAGGCAAAGTAATTGGTGAAAGATTTTTATCACTTATGCCGGAAATACAAAATATGGTCGCTGCCCGAACCGCTTCGGCAGATGATGCAATAAGAAGATTGGCGCCTGATTTGAAACAGCTTGTAATTCTGGGCGCAGGGCTGGATTTCAGAGCCATAAGGCTGGAAGGCAGTTTGAAAAACTGCCGGATATTTGAACTTGACCTTCCGGAAATGATCATTGAGAAAGAGAAGATCATTCAGGAGTGGTTAATTGAAACAGACAGCAAAATCACCCGGATACCGTGTAATCTCATCACAGATAACCTGACCGAAAAACTTATTCAGTTCGGTTATGATCCTGCAGAGCCGGTGTTTTTCATTTACGAAGGTTGTTCTATGTACTTCACCGGGGATGAGAATGCAAAACTTCTTGAGGAAATTGCCGGATTACTTGAGTTTTCAGCAGACGGTCATTTATGGATGGATACGGTCTCTGAGGCAGTTATCAGCAGCAAGAACCTGCCGCCGGGTGTTACGTGTTTTCTTTCGCGTATTGCTAAAATGGGTGAACCATTCATATATGGAGTTGATGACCAATTGCACGTGTTTGCTGATTGTGACATGGTAATTGAAGAAATACAATCAACCAAAGATTATATCAGTAATTGTGATGGTGAAGTGTATGAAATGTATTCATTTTTTTTGCTGAAACACAAAAAGAACATCCATCAACATTTCGTTGGGGAATTTGAATCAGAACTGAATACTGATCACGGGATTTCAGAAAACCAAAATATTTTCGCAAAATGAAAAAATTTTTCTTAATCTTAACAATTTTGATCTTACCGGCCGGCATGAACCAATATTCGCAGCCGCTTGAACAATATAGTTTCAGTCAGGGATTGGGCTCGTACAACGAAATAACCGGAGGAACGGTTCTGCCGGCAACTGATGATGAAGGGTTTGCAGCTCTGCCGATAGGATTTGATTTCACTTTTTCGGGTAATACATTTTCAACTTTCGGTATTAACAGCAATGGTTATATTATTTTAGGGAATGAGAACCCAACTGATATAATTTACGCTCAATATTTCCGGAACAATGTTATTTTGCCGCTTCACATTGATCTTACATCCGATATTTCAGGCGGCACCACTGAACTGATGTACCTGCTTGAAGGAAATGCGCCCAACAGAATATTAACGATCCAATGGAAAAACTGGGACCCGAAATTCTTTTTCTATGATGACTCGACTTTGGCAGTCAATTTTCAGGTTAAATTGTATGAAACGGTAAACAGTATTGAATTCTGCTACGGTTTATTCCAGAACAGCCCTCCGAAATATTTTCAGGCTTATCAACCGGTTACCGGTATTAAGGGTAACTCAGAATCAGATTTCAGGCTGCGTGAATTTGACTGGAATACTTTTTCGTGGTTCAGCTCCTTGGAAGCCTTTAGCCTGTTTTCGGTGATGTATTGTTATGATACAACTATGCCCGCAAACGGACTTGTATATACATTCAGCCCGCCGGTACCGGCAGCGATGAGCTATGTTTCTTCAACGGTTACCCAATGCAGCACAGAACCGGTATTCAGGGGCGATAGCAGGAAAGAAATAGTCAGAATAGAAATTGTTACCGAAGGAAACTCCGAGCCCTTTTCATTAACTCAGTTAAATTTAAGCACAGAAGGTTCTACGCAGCCGGCTGCTGATATTTCTGCTGTTCAGGTGTTTTACACAGGCGGCGATAGTACGTTTAATACGTCAGAACAGTTTGGCAATACAGTTTCAGATCCGAACGGTACGTTTGCCGTAACAGGCAGCCGCCAGCTTAACTTTGGCAGGAATTATTTCTGGGTTTGTTACGATATCAGAAACGGCGCAGTGATAAATAATTCAGTTGATGCTTCCTGCAGCCAGATAGTAATGAACGGCGCCGGGGGCCTGCGTACTCCTGCGGTGCAGTCACCTGCCGGCAGCAGAGAGATAGTTTGCAAAGAGTTCATTGGCTCAAACGAAACGGGTCTGTTATGGCCGTTCAGCACCAATTTACAAAGCCGGAAAACACAGATGCTGTATACAGCAGCAGAAATCCGCTCTATGTGCATTGAGTGCGGCCTGTTTGAAAAACTGGGGTTCAATTTCAGGGGGAATGCCGTTAAAACACTGCAGAATTTCCGCATAAAAATGAAAAATACTAATGTAAGTGAACTAACCACATCATTTATTCAGGATAATATGGTTACAGTATTTAACGGAAGCTATACTACATCCGGACCCGGATGGCAATATATCACCCTGCAAAGTATTTTTGAATGGGATGGGGTAAGTAATGTGTTAATTGAAATCTGTTTTCAGAACAGTTCAGCGCTGCCTTCACCATTTCCGGAGGTTTCCGGAACAACATCACAGGGTAACCACACAACTTTATCTGCAGGCACACCATCTTCTTGCGGTTTAAGTACGGGGAGCTCCATAAATGTTAAGCCTGATCTCAAAATATTGACTCTTAATGCACCTGCAATTACTTCTTGGGCAGCGCAGAGTAATACTCTCCAGGTTTTGAATGGCTCTGTAAATAATGAGATCCTCAAAATACCCGTTGTTTTAAAGGGCTGCGGAAGCTCACCTGTGAATTTAACATCGCTTTTTTTCAATACAAACGGTTCAACAAATCCTGCCGGCGATATATCATCTGCAAAAGTGTTTTATACCGGCAGTTCAAAAGTATTTTCAGCAGCTGTTCAATTTGGCGCAGCGGTAAACGAACCCAATGGTAGTTTTGATATTACCGGTAATATACAGCTGCTAAATGATACCAGCTATTTCTGGCTGGCGTATGATATCAAACCGGGTGCGCAGCATTTGAATGTGGTTGACGCGGACTTCACTTCATTTACAGCTGGCGGCAATGTACTGATTCCTTCGATAACCGCACCTGCGGGCAGCAGAACTATTAATGCGTTGGGCGCAATGTCAGGTATATATTATGTAGGCAGCGGCCAGGATTTTGCGACCATCACACAGGCTGTAAACAATTTAAACTCAAGGGGACTTTCATCAACGGTTACTTTTCTGCTCACCGATACAGCATATTCATCAGAAACATATCCGATAGTGGTCAGCAATGATGTGCCGGGTCTAGAAGGCGGGAGTTATTTGATCATAAAACCTGCCGCCGGAGTAAATGTAAACATTACTGGGCTTCCGCCTGCGGGAGATAACAGTATGTTCAAAATCCTGGGGAATAATGTTACTATAGACGGCTCAAACTTGCCCGGTGGTTCAACGCGGAATCTGTTTATAAACAATATCCAGCGGGATACGACCAATGACGGACCTCGCGCAATAAATATCCAAAGCGCGAATTCAATTCCTGTCAATAATATTTCAATAAAAAATTGCATGCTGAGGGTGAAGGCACATTACAATACTACCAACGGATACGGCGAGGTTATAAAGATCGGTACAAGAAATTCCAATGCGGCATACGCTGAGTTTAACGGTATTAATATTCACAATAATGAAATTTCAGGTGGCATTTATGGTATTTTCGCAAATGCAAATACAACCCCGGGATTTCATTCACTTAATTTAACAGTGACAGATAACAATCTTGATGTAAATGATACCAATAGGATAAGAGTTTCCGGTGTATTCGCGAAGGGGTTCGATAATTCTGTTGTAACCGGAAATTCAATCGGCAATTTCTACACCTGGGCTGAAATTCATTACTATCCCGATAACAACTCCTGCGGCATACATATAAATGGCAATAACACATCCATAGAAAAAAACCGGATATTCAATATACAGTCGTTTTGGGGATATGCAGAAGGGGTCAGAACGTCAGGAGCGAATGTCAAAATTGCCAATAACTTCATAACGGAAGTTTTTTCATATACATTTGAAACTGTGGGAATCCTGGTGTTTAGTGGAGGGAAACAGCTGATAGCGAATAATTCAGTAAATATCGCCGGTGTACACGACCCCGGAGATAACAGCAGCAACGAGAGATGCCTTCAGATCTCAAACAGGATGGTTCATTCAGACACTATATTTGTTTTAAACAACATCTTTTCAATTAATATCCCTGGATCACAAAGATCATGTTTTCTGGTGGATATTTTTGATTCTGTTTATACATCAAAGTTCAAATTGCTGAATAATTGTTACTACTTTGAAAAGATGGCTAAGCCGCGTTTCCGGCTGTTTCACCCCGGAGGAGCAGGTATAATCGATTCATTGTTTGAGCGCTGGCAAAGCAGATCGGGGTTTGATAAAAACTCATTTTGTGCAGACCCGAAGTTTATTTCGGATGCAGATCTGCACATTGATCCTTCTTCGCTTTCAGTAAATGGCAGGGGTGTATATGTGAGCGGAATTTCTGATGATATAGACGGCAATAACAGACCCACAGGACAGAGTATAACTGAAAGTCCAGTGGATGTGGGAGCCGACCAATATACACCGGTATCGTTCACAGGAAATAACGCCATACTTTCAGGCAATGTTTACAAGGATGGATTGTACCCGGTAATAAGTAAAACATCTGGAAGTTTTACAACAGTCATGGCAAAAGTTTACCCCGGTGTAAGAAGTAATTTTGGTTACATGAACAGGATTTCAGCTGACTACAATAGGAATATTATAGAAACAGAAAGGAATAATGAACAATCTGCAATAGATATAATGCCTCTTAATAATTCCGTTAGTTTTAATTCATTGAATACTCCGTGGTTATTTTGGGAATTTACGGGTTTTTCTGCCGGCATTGATCCAATTGTTTTGAAATTCCACTACAATGAAGAGCAGTTAGCGACAATTTCTGAACTAAATATAAGAATTGCAGTATTTAATGGAGTAACATGGGATTCAGCTTTTGCGCAAACTGTAAATACCGATTCTAATTATATAGAGGTGACTTTTCCCGGCGGTTATAGCTGGGCGGCAAATCCGGTATTTTCCTTGATATACAACGAAACCCCTCTGCCGGTAATGATTTCCGGGTTTTTCGCAAATGTGTTGATGAGGGATGTTAAGCTAAGGTGGGTAACGGAAGCAGAAATTAACAACAGGGGATTTTATATAGAAAGAAGAATAAAAATCAGCGATAATTCTTTCAGCAATTGGCAGCAACTTGGATTCATAGAAGGAAGCGGGACAACCGGTTTACCGGTTGAGTATAGCTACATTGACCGCAAACTTGGAAAGGGAATTTATCAGTACAGGCTAAGGCAGGTTGATCTAAACGGCAACTATGAATATCACTTTCTGCCGAATGAACAGGTAATAGGCAGTCCGGTAAAGTTTGATTTGGGGCAGAACTATCCAAATCCTTCAAACCCTGTCTCTAAGATCGATTTCACGGTTCCTTTCACCGGCAAAGTGAGTTTACGTATCTACGACCTGCTTGGCAGAGAGGTTGTAACTCTTATTGATAAAGAACTTGAAGCAGATTATTATTCCGCTGAGTTTAACGGAAGCAATCTGGCTTCGGGGGTATATTTCTACAGATTAACAGCCGAAGGCGGCGCTGAGAAATTTGCTAAAACTATGAAATTGATTTTAGTGAAATAAGTCAATTTTTATATCAAATTATGGCAGACCCGGAAGATTGTTATATGAATAATTCCGGGTTTTTGATTTTTGTTAAAGGTTTTCTTGCAGCAGAAAAGAATAAATTATATATTTGTAAAATTTTTCAGCATCAAGAAAAAACATCCTGTAAAAATGAAATATAACTTTCCGGTTACCATAGAAAATGGCTTGGGTGAAACGCTGGTATTTAAATCCTGTGAAATTGAAGATGGCGAAGAAAAATTGATTGTTGAAAACTCCGTGAAGCCCGGGGCTGGTCCGATCATGCACACTCACCTAATGCAGGATGAAGAGCTAACTGTTGTATCCGGTGAAATGACCTACCAGGTCATGGGCGAAGACCCAAAAATAGCCCGCAAAGGGGATACTGCGTTGTTTAAGAGAGGGGTTCCGCACAAGTTCTGGAATTCAGGCAGTACAGAGCTTAAATGCACGGGATGGATAAATCCCGCAAATACTATCGTTTTTTACCTTTCTGCCATATTTGAAGCTCAGAAAAAATCAGGGAAAATGCAGCCTGAATTGTTTGACGGCGCATACCTGATAACCAGGTATAAAAGTGAATACGACCTGCCTGAGCTGCCGTTTTTTGTTAAGAATGTAATTATGCCTGTTGTTTATTTTTTAGGTAAAGTTTCAGGTAAATATTCTCATTTTAAAGATGCACCTGATCCAACAAAGAAAAGGATTGTTTAATTTTTATTTTCAAATGTAATCTGAAATATCCGGCAAAGTAATTTTTTGTAAACTGAAAATATTTTTTCTAAATATTTCTTTGATCACAGGAAAGTTTTGTTTGTTAAATTATAAGAAGATTTCACAAAGCACTGTAGATGGAAAATAGCTGCAAAGAGATTGTTCGATACATGTATTGTTATGCTGTAGCATAGATCTTCATTACAAAATTTTTATCATAATTCAAAACGCCTCGTGTCACGCTTCAACTTGAGGAATATCCCCGCGCCGCGCTCCCGAAATTCAATTTTTAAAAAAATTTTTCAGAGAGGAATTTTTCTGATTTTGTAAAACTGCCTGTTTAAGAGGCTTTACGGAATGTCAAGAGAATAAGGATTTTTTTTTCTTACGATGTAATTTGCATTTATAGTTTTGTTCTGTTAATTTTGTTTCCAATCGTTAACGAAAGCTAAGCAAGGTAAAATAAGGAAAGCTTTTTTAAGTAAGAACAGCTCCAAAGGAGCTCCTTCGGAGAAGCCAAACCCCTGCCGGTTCAAAAGATAGAATTAAGATGTTACTTCCGTGTTAACGATGAATTAAATTTTAATAAAAGAATTCCGAAAATTTTTAATTACTTACCGCATGAAGATAGACAGACTGTTTGCCGGTGAATCCAACAACCCGTATGATAAGATTGAATTTGATAAACGCACTTCAGTAATAAGAAATCCCGACGGCTCGATCGTTTTTGAAATGATCGATATCGTTGTTCCCAGACACTGGTCACAGGTTGCAACCGATATTATTTCACAGAAATATTTCCGTAAGGCGGGGATACCCCGCGTCTTAAAAAGAGTACATGAAGAAGGTGTGCCCGTTTGGCTGCAGGCAAGTGAGCCCGATATGGACGCCATGAAAGATATCCCGGAATCAGACCGCTATTTATCAGAGACCGATAGCCGCCAGGTATTTAACCGCCTTGCAGGCTGCTGGACCTACTGGGGCTGGAAATATGGCTATTTTAACACAGAAAATGACGCTTTGGCCTTCTATAATGAGCATTGTTATATGCTTGCTCAGCAGATGGCGGCTCCAAACTCACCGCAATGGTTCAATACGGGCCTGAATTGGGCTTATGGTATTTCAGGACCTGCGCAGGGCCACTATTATGTAGATGGCAAAACCGGGGAACTGGCAAAATCAGAGGATGCGTACACGCATCCGCAGCCGCATGCGTGTTTTATACAGTCTGTAACCGATGACCTTGTGAACGAAGGCGGCATTATGGATCTTTGGGTTCGCGAAGCAAGATTATTTAAATACGGCTCAGGTACAGGTTCAAATTTTTCAAACCTAAGAGGCAGCAATGAACCATTAAGCGGCGGCGGAAAGTCATCGGGTTTAATGTCCTTCTTAAAGATCGGCGATAGATCTGCCGGCGCGATAAAATCAGGCGGCACAACACGCCGCGCCGCGAAAATGGTTACGCTTGATCTTGACCATCCGGATATTGAAGAATACATCAACTGGAAAGTTGTTGAAGAGCAAAAAGTTGCTGATCTTGTAACCGGCTCAAAACTGCTGAACATTCACTTAAACAATGTTATCAAGGCATGTTTTGAAGTTCACCCGGAAAACGACCCGTTTGACAGGAAACAGAACAAACATCTTGCAAAAGCTATAAGCGATGCAAGGAAATCTCTTATTCCTGAAAATTATATAGAAAGAGTTATCCACCTGGCAAAGCTTGGTGTGAAAGAAGTGCATATTCCCACTTATGATACAGACTGGAACAGCGAAGCTTACCTGACGGTATCAGGGCAGAACAGTAATAATAGTGTAAGAGCCACCAACGAGTTCATGAAAGCCGTTGAAAATGACGGAATGTGGAATCTTTACTGGAGAGTTGAGCTAAACAAAGCTAAAAAAGAGGGTAGAGACCCCGTTGCATGCAAAAAACTTAAAGCGCGCGATCTTTGGGATCAGATAGCTTTCAGCGCATGGGCAAGCGCAGACCCCGGAATGCAGTATCACACTACTATAAATGAATGGCATACATGCCCCGCAGGAGGAGAGATAAAAGCTTCAAATCCCTGCAGTGAATATATGTTCCTTGATGATACAGCATGTAATTTAGCCAGCTTAAATCTGGTTAAATTCTACAATATAGATAAAGCCGAGCTTGATATTGAAGCATACCGCCATGCGGTTAGGCTGTGGACAATTGTTCTTGAAATAAGCGTTTTAATGGCGCAGTTCCCAAGCAAAGAGATCGCATCACTATCGTACGACTACCGCACATTAGGGCTGGGTTACGCTAATCTTGGCGCACTGCTTATGATGCAGGGCATTCCATACGATTCCCAGGAAGCGTTGGCTATCACAGGCGCATTAACATCAATTCTGCACATGCGTTCATACGCAACATCAGCGGAAATGGCAAAGGAGCTCGGTACATTCCCCAGGTACAAAGAAAATGAGCAGAACATGCTGCGTGTTATCAGGAATCACCGCAGGGCTGCGTACAACGTTCCAAACGAGGAGTATGAGGGTCTATCCATAACTCCGGTTGGAATAAACAAAAGATACTGCCCTGAGCCTCTCCTGCACGCCGCAAGAGAAGACAGCGATATGGCGCTTGATCTAGGGGAGCGTTACGGCTACCGTAACGCGCAGGTAACTGTAATTGCGCCAACAGGCACAATAGGTTTGGTTATGGATTGCGATACAACAGGGGTTGAACCCGATTTTGCGCTGGTTAAGTTCAAAAAACTTGCCGGAGGCGGATATTTTAAAATTATCAATGAATCAGTACCGCCCGCGTTAAAGAAACTTGGCTACACCGAAAACGAAATTCACGATATAGTTAAATATTGCACGGGGCACGGTTCTATTATAGGGTGTCCGGGGATAAATCCAACATCGCTGGCTGAAAAAGGCTTTACGGCGGATGTGCTGGCGCAGGTTGAAAAATCGCTGCCCTCGGCGTTTGATATTAATTTTGTGTTCAATAAATACACATTAGGAGCGGAATTCTGCAAGGATACTCTTGGCTTCACCGATGAGCAGCTTGATGATTACAACTTTAATATATTGCGCTCACTTGGCTTCACCAAAGATGAAATTGAAGCAGCAAACGATTACGTTTGCGGTACTATGACGGTTGAAGGCGCGCCCAGTTTAAGAGAAGAGCATTACGCAGTGTTTGACTGTGCCAATAAATGCGGTAAAAAAGGTACCCGCTATATTTCAGCGGATGCCCACATAAAAATTATGGCTGCAGCGCAGCCGTTCATCAGCGGCGCTATCAGCAAAACCATCAATCTGCCCAATGAGGCATCAATTGAGGATATGAAACATGCTTACCTGCTTTCATGGAAGCTTGGCATTAAAGCCAATGCGCTTTACCGTGATGGCAGCAAACTTTCTCAGCCGCTGAATTCTGTAAGCGATGATGAGAACTTTGAGCATGAATCTGAAGAAATTGCGGAAACAATGAGCAAACCCAATGATATTATCCGCATTGCGGAGCGTATCATTCACAGGTACATTGCAAAACGCCGCAAACTGCCGTTCAGAAGGCGCGGTTACACCCAAAAAGCAAAGATTGGCACTCATTCGGTTTATTTAAGAACAGGTGAATACGAAAACGGGCAGTTAGGCGAGATATTTATTGATATGCACCGCGAAGGCGCGGCATTCAGAAGCTTGATGAACTGCTTCGCTATAGCTGTATCACTGGGCTTGCAGCACGGTGTGCCACTTGAGGAGTTTGTTGACGCGTTTGTTTACACAAGGTTTGAACCTAACGGTATTGTTATTGGCAATCCCAATATCAAGATGACAACATCACTCATTGATTACATCTTCCGCGAGCTTGCCGTAACATATCTTGGCAGAAATGATCTTTCACACATTTCCCAGGAAACTGAAATGAGAACGAGTCCGATAGACAGCATCAGCAAGCTTGATACTGAAGCTGATTTTGAGGATGAGGAGATATTTTCAGAGAGATTTATTGACGAACCCGCAAATAAAACAGTTCCGAAGAACGATGTTACAGCCTCACAGAACATTCAGCCGAAACCAGTTGAAAATGTATCGGTAAGTTCACAGCAGACGATCTCAGGCGGAGCGCTTGGAATACAGATGACCGGAGCCGCTGTAATTAAAAATGTTAGTTCGAGCGAGGAATCAGATAAAATTAAACAGGCTAAACAAAAAGGTTATACCGGCGATATTTGCCAGTCATGCGGCAGCTTAACGATGGTGCGCAACGGCACATGCCTAAAGTGCATAACCTGCGGCGATACAAGCGGGTGTAGTTAAATTAGGAATTAAGAATTAGGAATTACGAATTAAAGAAGATAATTTGAGCCTTAAATATAAATATAAATAATTTGAAGAGCCATTGTACACTAAGTGCAGTGGCTTTTTTTCTAAAAAATTATGAAAGGATTTGATTGATAAAATAAAAAACCCCAAGTGGTGGTGCACTTGAGGTTTGTTTTCTGGTAAAAACGAAACTTAATTTGAACGTCAAGTGAGATTGGGCTTATCACCCAATTGTTTTTACCGTTTTCTGTATGTAACATAATAATTATAAAATAAACTTACAACATTTAAATCGCCACATTTAAGTGATTGTATAAGGAATAAAAATCATGTTCAAAATTAAAAAAATTCATCCTATTAAGCCAATAAAACCGCCTAATAAACTTCCAAAAATAAAGCCGATAATGCCAATTGGTAAAAGCGAATGGGTAGAAGGTCATTGGAGATATGATTACAAAACCCGAAAATACAATTGGATAGAAGGACATTGGAGAAGAAGTTAGTAAGAAAATCAAAAAAATAAATTAAAATTATGAAAAAAAATCAATGGGTCGTCCCAAACAAAGATGGATGGGGTGTCCGGGGTGAGGGTAACGATAAACTCACGTCGAAAACAGATACAAAAGCAGAAGCAGAAGCTATTGCGAAAGAAATCGCTAAGAATCAAAAGTCTGAACTAGTAATACTTGGTAAAGACGGAAAAATTCAAAGCAGAAATAGTTACGGTAATGATCCTTATCCCCCTAAAGGTTAAGGAAATTTGATTCAATTTAAAGGCTACTTTAACAGTAGCCTTTTTTATTTGTTTTGAAATTGTGAAATTTGTACTATTGAATGTATCGAAAAACGCTTTTGAAATTTACAAAGTTTTTTGCTTTGAAATTAATAAATCTTTATGGAACAGAATTTCAGCACAATTGAACATCCCCAGAAAAAAAACCGCAGAATCTTGTGGGCATTACTTTTATTACCTCTATTGGTAATAGTAGTAATTTATGGTTATAATTACATTACTCTTCAGGAGCCATTAAATACAGTTATTGAAAATGATAGCAGGAATAAGGGAATCAAAGTATCAGTAACATACGATTCCTTTATTAATATCAGTTCTATTGAATACAGCCTTGAAGAGTTTAGTGGTCTCGCACCAGTTGATATATTCAGAGTTTTTTTGCAGTATGCGGAAGCACTTAAGAGCAGTAATTTTGATTATGTGATTTTGAGTCTAAATGGCAAACCCAAGTTTAAGATTGAGGGCTCCTATTTTAAGCAACTGGGTTCAGAATACTCATCTCAAAATCCGGCATATACTATCAGAACATTTCCGGAAAATCTGTATAATATGGATGGAAGCAAAGCATACGGGCAATGGACTGGCGGGTTACTGGGAGTTTTAAAACAACAAATGGAAGACTTTAACGATTTTATTAAGAAATGGACTGAAACAAATTAATCAATTTTGTCCAATTCGTACATAAAACTTTATTTATGACCTCCACGGGCTAAAGCTTACTCCCCTTGGCAAGGGAAATATGAATTAGTGAAATTAGTGCAATTCGAGGATAAAGCTTTTGCAGGGTTTAAAGTCTGGATACCCGCCTCCGCTGGTATGACAAGTGAGGCAGGATAGGCAAGGCAACTTTTCTCTGTTTCTCCGTGTTAAAATAGCTTTTGATTTTTTATGATGAACTATAAAATAATACGCTCCAAACGAAAAACCATAGCGCTGCAGGTAAACAGCGATGCGACGCTTACGGTCAGAATACCGTATGGCGTTTCCATGGGGTATGTGGAGCGGTTCATAGAAGAAAAGCGGACATGGATAGAAAAGAAGCAGGCGCAGTTTAGTGAGCTGAAAGCCAAGTATAAACCCAGGCAATATGTGAACGGAGAAGAATTCCTCTTTGCCGGCAAGCCGTATGAATTAGAGATCGTACCGGGCAGCACCGCACGGATAGCTCTAACAACTGATGGCAGATTACGCATAACCGAAAAATGCCTTGATGCGCCGAAGCATTACATTGAATGGTTCTACAGACAATTCGCTAAACGGCACATAAAAGCCCGCACCAAAGAAATAGCAGAAGTATTCGGCTATAAGTTTGCATCAATAAAAATTAACAGCGCTAAGACGCGCTGGGGGTCATGCTCAATGCGGGGGAATCTGAATTTCTCCTGGAGGCTTGTCATTATGCCTGAAGAAATGATAGATTACGTTATTGTACATGAGCTGGTTCACCTGGAAATTAAGGATCACTCAAAGCGCTTTTACGCGCGCATGAGCGAACTTATGCCTGATCACAGACGCCGCGAAAAGTGGCTGAAGGTGAATTCAGGGATGAGCACTTTATAAGAGAAGTAATAACGCATGCTATAAACTTAAATCCAATGCCACAAAAATCTGCACAGACAGGAATGTCTGTGCTACTAAAATAAAATTCGTGGTTAACGCTTTTAAAATGTAAGACCCCCTCGGGCTAAAGCCCACTCCCCCTTAGTAAGGGGGAGACTGTTCTTCGATTAGTTAAGAATTTGATGTCAATTTTTCGGTGGAAAGAACAATCAATAGCCTTTATTTTTGTATCAATAAAATTAATATTTAACCATGGAAATGAAATATTTTCAATTGCCGCCTGCGGCTGAAATGAAACGTGCCGTTTACAGCAAAGATAAAAGTTACGACGGAATATTCTTTGTTGCCGTAAAGAGCACAAATATTTTTTGCAGACCCGCATGTACTGCGCGCAAACCCCTGGAAAAGAACATGGTGTTCTATTCATCAGCGCGCGATGCGCTGTTTGCAGGCTACAGAGCCTGCAAACGCTGCAAACCATTGGAGCTCACGGGCACACACCCTGATTGGGTGAAAACGCTGCTTGAAAAGATCGATTCATCCAATGAAAAAAAATTACGTGATGGTGAATTGAGAGCTATGGGGATACAACCCGAAAAGGCGCGCAGGTATTTTATGAAAAATTACGGCATGACTTTCCACGCATACCAGCGCAGCCGCAGACTTGGCTCCGCATTTACACAGATACGTGAAGGCTCAAAAATTGATGATGCGGTTTTCAGTAACGGGTATAATTCACACAGCGGCTTTCGTGATGCATTTTCAAAAGTGTTCGGCAAACCACCGGGCAGATCAGAATCCACTGATTGCATTGTAACTTCACTGTATCAAAGCAAGCTGGGTCCTATAATAATTGGCGCTACTTCCAAGGGCGTGTGTTTGGTTGAATTCAGTGACCGCAGAATGCTGGAGTACCAGCTTAAAACTATCCGCAAAAGATTTAACGCGGCGATAATTCCCGGCAGCAATAAACATATTGTACAAGTGAAAAGTGAGCTTGATGAATACTTTAAGGGAAACTTAAAGAACTTTAAGACTCCGTTGGTTTACCCGGGTACTGATTTCCAGGTGAACGTATGGAACAACTTAAAGAAGATACCATACGGTAAAACCATTTCTTATATTGATCTCGCAGAAAAGATAGGGTTAAAAGGCGCTTCACGCGCTGTAGGTACGGCAAATGGTATGAACAGGATAGCCATACTTATCCCCTGCCACCGCGTTGTGAATAAAGATGGCAGACTGGGCGGCTACGGCGGCGGTCTTTGGCGCAAGCAGTGGCTGCTTGATCTGGAAAGAGGGCATTTATCCTGAACGCAGAGAGGGATCTCATTCGGAGAACACCAATTCTCAGAATCTAATTAGTTGTTGGTCAATTAGACCAATAATTATTTTTTATTTGACCACCCCAAATCCGGCTATCGCCGGATTTTTCCCCTCCTTAACAAAGGAGGGGAGCTTTTATTATCATTTAATGCGCCTATTCGAAATATATCCTGCAATTTATTTTCCCGTACAACAATTTTCTTTTTTCGTTAAATTGCTTCAATTCAAAATTTACATTATGAATTTTCGCCTGCATATGCGGGAATGAGTTTAAAATTGAAGAAAATTGATTACACAAAATACCCGTTGCCGCGCATGCGGCATCATGCCAATCCCGTACTGTACTTTCCGTTAAAGCAGCACAAAGGAAATAATTTCTATTACCCGCCGGTATTTGAAAAACTAGAGTGGAACGAAATATTCAGCAGCGGCAAGCCGCCCGATATGCTTGATATCGGCTGCGGGCTTGGCAGATTTCTGCTGGAAACATCGCTGAAAAACAGCGATAAAAATATTCTCGGGTTTGAAGTGCGTCAAACCGCAGTTGAGTGGATAAAGGGAGTTATAGAAGGTGAGAAGCTTCCTAATGTACAAGCGCTGTGGTACAGCGCGGTAAACGGAATGAGTTTTATAGAAACCGGTTCGATAGAAAAGGTGTTTTATTTTTTTCCTGACCCGTGGGTGAAAAAGAAACAAAACAAACGCAGAGCGTTTTCTGCGGAACTGCTGAAGGAAATTCACCGCGTGTTAAAACCGGAGGGTAATTTATATTTAATGACCGATGTTCCGGAAGTTGATGAATATCAGCAAAGCATTTTGAATGAAACCGGATTGTTTGAATTTAGATATACCGAAAAAGATCAATGGGATCTTCAGGTAAGATCAAACCATGAGATTTTTTGCGAAGATAAAGGGATCCCGTTTATCAGGATGACATGCAGAAAGAAGCAGTAGTGCGGTATATTTCTCATTTCAACCCGTAAAACGCAGTTTGTCTTGTTTTTTGATGATAAATAGCATTAACCCTAACGTATTGTTAATATATTTTCTTTCAAAATAACAGAAATTTCGGATTTTTAACCTTTTAAATTATTTCATTTTCAGATATATTTACGGTTCAGCCTTTTAAATTTACACAATAAATTCTGCAGTACACAACTGAAGTAATTGCTTGTAATATTGAATATTGGTGAATTATGAGTTCTTTCAGTCTTCAGGTCAAAATTTCAATTTTTAATAATAATGGTTCAGATTTTTTTCAGTATTTAATTTTTTTAAGAAAGGAAGTACAATAATTAACATGTCTTTGTTGAAAGCAAAACTTGCTTCTCAAGTTCCGGATTTGAAAGATCGAGTACGGAATTTGGGAAAAAACCACGGAAGTAAAGTTATTTCCGAAGTATCAGTTGAACAGGTGCTGGGCGGTATGAGAGGTATAAAATCACTTATATGCGATACATCTGAAGTCGGGCTTGATTACGGTCTTGTAATCAGGGGAATACCTATCCTGGAATTAACCGAAAAGCTCCCCGAAGATGTATTATGGCTTATGCTTACAGGTTCACTTCCCACAGAGGAAGAATCAAAGGACCTGCAAAAGGAAATAAACGGCAGAATGGATGTCCCGGATTATATCTGGAACATTCTCAACGCTTTTCCCGCAGATGCGCACCCGATGAATATGCTGAGCGCGCTTGTAACAGCTCTGGGGTATGATTCGAAATTCCGCCGCGAATATGATAAGGGCTTAAAGAAAGATCTATATTGGGAATATACCCTGGAGGATTCACTTGATCTTATCGCCAAGATGCCGGTGATCGCTTCGGCTATTTACCGTAAGAGATTCGGTAAGGGTGAGATGATAAAACCCAGTAAGGATCTGGACTGGGGCGCAAACTACGCTTACATGCTGGGCATTGACGGCAACATGGAAGAATGGTACAAACTGATGAGAATGTATATGGTCGTGCATTGCGATCATGAAAGCGGCAATGTCAGCGCGTTTACATCTCATGTTGTAGGTTCAGCTTTAAGCGATGCATATTATTCGCTTGCCGCTGGTTTGAACGGCTTAGCGGGTCCGCTGCACGGACTTGCAAACCAGGAATGCCTGAAATTTGTTATAGAGCTGCTTAATCATTTCGGCAAGGTGCCAAGTGATGATGAGCTCAGAAGTTTCGCTAAAGAAAGACTTGATAAGGGTCTCGTAATCCCCGGCTACGGTCATGCGGTTCTTAGGGTCACCGATCCCAGGTTCACCGCTTCGCTTGACTGGGGTAAAAAAGTTATCCCGAATGATGACAGGTTTGTAGTAGTTGAAAAATTGTTTAATATTGTTCCTCAATTACTGATTGAGCAGGGCAAGGCAAAAGATCCCTGGCCTAATGTAGATGCTGCAACGGGAGCGTTGTTGTATCACTACGGAGTTAAAGAATTTGAATATTATACGGTTATATTCAGTGTATCAAGGGCTCTTGGAATCTGTTCGCAGCTGATCTTAAGCCGCGCAATGGGTGAGCCAATTACCAGGCCGAAATCAGTAACAATGGACTGGCTTGAAAAAGCTGTGAACAAATAATCCGTTCGTTTAAATAGGTTTTAAGGCTGAATATTTTTAAATTATTTTTTTTGTTTGGAAGAAAAAACACAAAATACCGAACTGAATCTGTCTGAGGCAGATGAAGATCAAATCAGCGGCGATGAAGCTGCTGAACCAGGCAGCAAAAATGCAGTAATGTATATTTTGCCGCTGCTCTTATGTGTTCTTCTTTTTGCGGGGTTTACACAGGAACCCGTAAACAAAAAATCAGTTAAAAAAAATGTTTCGCAAGAGCAGACGGTTGATGAAGACGATGATTCACCAAAGATCAATTTATCTGCTTTGCTGGCAGCAGAGGAATTTTCTAAAAATCTGAGGGATACTGTTTACACCAGCGATGACGTTTGGCTTGAATTCAGAATTGATCAGCAGATGCTTTATGTGCATTACAGGGACGGGCGAATAATAAAATATCCCGTTTCATCAGGCATAGCGGGTGCGCACAAAAGTGTTAGCTCAAGGCCGGGACTCTTTGCGATCTTCCATATGAATGAGGCGCATAAATCTTCACAGTTCAATTCACAGCTTAATTACTTCATGGCCTTCAACATGGGCTCCGGGTTCCACGGTTTGCCCGGAACCGGATACTATGTTCATCTTGGCGTTAGACCCTCATCTCATGGATGTGTCAGAATGAGAAACGAAGACGCGAGAGTTTTGTTTAAACAATGTAAAATAGGTACTCTTGTGCTTGCCCATAAAGGAAATACCAACAGGGTAGTTGCGTTTGCGCCGGAAGGATTTACAAATGATGCCGAATATACAAAAGATGATTATCTTAACATGCTTGCCTACAATCTTGGTTCAATTATGGAAGGCAAATATTTTATCAATCCTCCGAAAAGATTCATAATTGACGGCAAAATAATTCCAAAGATAGGCATCAATGTTCTTTCAACTGAGGAGCCGCCCGAAAAACAGGTGCTTCCGTTTGCGGTCGCGAGATTTGAAAGTAAACCGGACTTTCTCGGTAACAGGTATTTATCAGCTGCAAACATAACTGAAGCTGTCAATCTTGCCAGGAACTTTGGCATACCTGAAGGTGATTCTATAATTACCGATAACCGGCAAATTGCAGTTGCGCCGGAAATGATAAAAAGGTATGTTCATAATCCCCTGGGAATATTGCCTTACTTTCCTCCTGATAATTAAATATTTATAATTTATAAAAGATCAAACACCATGGTAAAGTTAGTTGCAATGTATAAAACCCCTTCTGATATAGAAATGTTTGAAAAACATTACTTTGAAAAACATATGCCATTGGTAGATGTTATCCCGGGCCTTATAAAGTCAGAAGTATCAAAGCTTAAGGTGCTGCCGGGGACTGAATCGGAATACTACATGATGACAGAAATGTATTATGAAGATATGGATGCATTCAATGCAGCGATGGGCTCTCCTGAAGGCAAGGCTTCGGCCCGTGACCTTGCGAATTTTGCCAAAAACAGGGTTGATTTCTTCCTCGGGAAAGTAAAATAGTTAGTTCTTGTTTTTAACCGTTTTTTAATATTTTCTGCTTAAAGTGGTCTTGTATTTATTTTCTTTTTTATCTATAATGCAATCCCAACAACAAAGAAATTGGAACAAAATTTATACTTTTCCCGTATAAATTGTAAGAAATTCATAAATTGTTTTATATTTTAACGGAGGTTTTATGGTTAACGATAATATAGATATCCTGCAGAATTCAGGATACGGTGCGACAGAACTCAAGAAAACATACCAGAAGTATCTGCAGCGCGGACTCATTTTCGCAATACTTATCCATGGCTTTATAATAGGCACATATCTGTTTGCCAATTATATAAGCAAGATTGAAGACCAGAAGAAGACAGATGTTCAGCAGAGGATAATTAATGTTAGCGATCTGGAGCCGCCACCATCTGCAAATGATGAAGAGGAACCGCCTCCGCCAAAGATCGAAGAACCGCCGGTAGCTCCGCCCAAAGATCTAACAGCTTTAACACCTGAGCCTGTGGCTAAAGAAAAAGCTGAAGAGCAGACCATTAAAACACAGCAGGAGCTTGAAGAAATTAAAACTCCCGTGGGCAGCAATGATTCCGGAAAGTTTCAGTACACAGGCAACGTAAAAGTTGAAGAGAAAAAGATCGAAGAGAAGATTGAGAAAAAGGAAAAAGTTGTAGAAGAAAAAACCGTATTCCAGTCATTCGAAGTTGAAAAAGCGCCGGAGTGCGTTAACCTTTCACAGGTCAGATCTTCTATGAGATATCCCGAGATCGCAAGAGAAGCGGGAATGGAAGGAAGAGTAACCGTAAAAGTTCTTGTTGGACCCGATGGTAATGTAATAAAAGTTGGTTCAGTAAGCGGACCTGATGTATTCCATGATGAAGTAAGGGATAAGGCAAATAACCTGCAGTTCACACCCGGTCTTCAGAACGGAAAACCTGTTAAGGTTTGGGTTACAGTACCGTTTAATTTCAAGCTGAATTAATTCCGGATACAAAGATCGTACTGACCGGTTTAACCGGGTTTGATTTCAGCTTCAATATTGATTTGAAATAATATATTGAAAGTACATACTTATTTTACAATAGGAATTTCCCTCATCTTTTTGGTGATGGGAATTCTTATTTTAACAGGTGCCTATAACACCGCCGAACTGTTTAAAGGTAACGAATCTTTCCGCTGGATATTTGGCGGGATCCTGGTGATCTATGGGGTGTTCAGAGCGTATAATGCATACCTGAAAATGCAGAACCAGGGTAAAAAACTAAGATACTACGACAGGGAAGAAGAATAGAACGAAATCCTCACTCTAAATGTTTAATAAGAAATGAGAGCTGAAATGAAAAAAATAATGTTATTTGCGGCAGTTTTAAGCCTGATAACATTTAGTGCTTGCGACTATACCGTAAAGAAATCAGCTTCAACTACAGGTGAACTTACAGTTGGCGTTGATGAAGGAATTTCGCCGGTTGTGCAGGAAGAAGCATCTGAGTTTATGAGACTGAATAATGAAGCCAAAGTTACCCTTAACATAAAGACTACAAAAGAAGTTATTGCTGATCTCAACAACGGGACTTACAAATCAGTTGTAGTGGGCCGTGACCTGACCAAAGAAGAAGCTGATATTTTTGCCGCAAATAAAATTGAGCTCAAAAAAAGCGCTTTCGCGCTTGATGGCATAGGGGTTATTGTTAATCCTAAAAATCCGCTTACCAAACTTAACTTCAATGAACTGAAACGAATTTTTACCGGCGAGCAGAAGGAATGGAAAGATCTTGATGGCGATAATAAAGATGTTTACACAGGCAAAATAAAAGTTTTTATAGCCCGCAAGAACGCTTCTGTGCATGATATTTTCAGAGAAAGGGTGCTTGCCGGCGCGGAGTTTGGCGCAAATGATATTATATGCAGCACATCATCACAGATGATGCGTGAAATAAAAGAAAATGTTGATGCTATCGGGTTCATTTCGATGGCATGGATAACTGTATCCAATGATACTCTTGATGAATCAGTGAAGCCGCTTAAGATCGCATCAGTGGATCCCGGAACAGGCGCAATTGGCGACTATGTTGGTCTTCACCAGGGATATATTGCAAACAAAACCTATCCGCTGGTTACCGAAGCATTCATTTTTTCCACTGATTTTTCGATGAATCTTTCAGTTGGATTTTCCAGCTTTATGTCATCTTATGACGGACAGAGAATTGTACTGAAATCGGGACTTGTTCCGGTCACACAGCCGGTCAAGATAATACAGCTTAATTAGTATCCCCGAACGGTATAAATTACTGTTATTTTAGAGTTATTACAATTAGTTACATAACATTTATCTCAAAGCCGAAACAATATTTCCTATAAAATTCTTTAAATAAGCAGAAGTCATTCACATAAAAGAGAAACTATAAATCTAATATTACTTGAATATGTTTACTAAATATTTGTTAAGAGCGGTTACGTTTTTTATGATATTTGCTGCAGCTGTTAATGCGCAGGATAATCTTGAAAAAGGCATGAATGCCGTAAAGAAGGGTGATTACCTGGGCGCACTGAACCTTCTGAAGGGTGTATCAAAAGATTCCTATAACGCAAATCTATACTATGGAATTGCGCTTTATCAGACAGGTTCTGTAAAAGACGCTGAAAAATTCCTAAAGGACGCTGTAAAGAAAGATGATGAACGCCCGGAGGCGTATTCAGTTCTTGGTGAGTTGTACACTTCACAAAAAAATTACGGCGAAGCATCCTCACAGTTTGTTAAAGCTAAAAAATACCTTCCCCTGAATAAGACAAAAGATGACCTGGAAAAAGCCGAAATAGAAACGATCATAGATGTGTTGAGTTCTGAAGCAGAAAATTTTATTGCTGACGGCAAAGTTGATAATGCGATCACTTCGCTTACGATGGCTAAAACATATGACGATAAGAACCCAATGATCTATGTAGGACTTGGTGATGCTTACCTTGCAAGGGGCGCATTTGATCCTGCGAAAACCAACTATGACCAGGCGCTTAAGTTTAAACCTAATTACGCCCCTGCTTTATTCGGTTTGGGCAAGATATCATTCAAACAAAAAAAATACAGCGCGGCACTTGAAAATTATATCAAATCATCAGAAGCAGATAATAATTTCGCTCCGGCATTCTTTGAAAAGGGTTTAATGTTCTATCTGCTTGATAAATTCACCGATGCTATTGAGGCATTTGAAAGATATGACGTGCTTGTACCCGGTTCACCAAGAGGAAAGACTTACCTCGCAAAAGCGCGCTACGGAAAAGGCGAGTATGATGATGCTATGACTATTCTAAGTGATGTATTGGCTATTGATCCCGCTTACAGCGAAGCAAACAAGTACGCTGCATATGTGATGATAGAAAAGAAAGATTACACAAAAGCTGAAGAATTTTTCAGCAAGGTGAAACCTGAAGAACTTAACGCAGAAGATTACCAAAAATGGTCGAAAATTTACGTTGATAAAAAAGAATATACAAGAGCATATGAACTTCTGGATAAAGCACTTACGCTCGATCCAAACGATGAAAACACATATTTTGAATACGGCAAAGCTTTATTTGCTGAACAAAAGTATGGCGATGCGAGAGTTAAGTTCGGGAAAGCTATTGAGCTCGGTATTTTGAATGTTGCCGCGTATGTTTACGCCGGTATCTGTGATTTCTATTTAAATGAATTTGAAAAAGGCGTTGAGATCCTGACAAAAAGTATAGAGCTTAACCCCAACATAGGGAGCGCATATTTATGGCGCGCTAACAACTATGCCGGTTTCACCAAGAACGCAGAAGCATGCGCAGATTATCAGAAATATTTGACGTTTGAGCCGAATGACACATTCGCGCAGGAACAGGTAAAGAAATTCTGCGGACAATAACATTGATATAGAAATACTGAAATAATAATGGCTGAAATTAAGGATTTCATAAAAGGCAGCGAAGAAAGATATATTACCGAGCTTAAACATTTTTTAAGCTATCCAAGCATAAGCACCAACCCGGAAAACAAAAAAGACGTACTTGAGTGCGCAGAGTACTTAAGATCGCATATGGAATCAATAGGGATGCAGAACGCGAAAGTGTACCCTACAAAAGGGCATCCTGTAGTGTATTCAGAATGGCTTAACGCGGGAGCTGATAAGCCTACAGTGCTTATCTACGGGCATTATGACGTGCAGCCTGTGGATCCGCTTGAGTTATGGACATCGCCTCCGTTTGAGGCAGAGATACGGGGCGAGAATATTTTCGCACGCGGTTCTGCAGATGATAAAGGGCAGGTGTTTATTCACCTGAAGGCTATCGAGGCTCATTTATCACAGAAAAAATCGCTTCCTGTGAATATCAAGCTTTTGATTGAGGGTGAAGAAGAAATAGGCAGCGTTCATCTTGGTGATTTCATCAAAGATAATGTCGAGCTGCTTAAATGCGATGTTATTGTGGTTTCCGATACATCAATGTTCTCAAAAGAGCTTCCGGCGTTGGGTTACGCATTAAGAGGTTTATGTTATATGCAGATCGATGTTACGGGACCAAACCGTGATCTTCATTCTGGACAGTACGGCGGCGCGGTTGGTAATCCGATAAACGCGCTTGCTGAGATGATATCAAAGATGAAAGATGCTGACGGAAGGATCCTTATAGATGGATTCTATGATGATGTTGCGCCGCTTGGTAAAGAGGAAAAAGAGAATTTTGAAAAACTACCTTTCGATGATAAAGAATACGCTGAGGGACTTGAAGTTGATGAGCTTGCCGGAGAAAAAGGTTATAGTACCCTGGAAAGATTATGGTCGAGGCCTACACTTGATTGCAACGGTATTTGGGGCGGATTCACAGGCGAAGGCGCAAAAACTGTTCTGCCTTCAAAGGCTTCTGCCAAGATTAGTATGAGGCTTGTTCCAAACCAGGACCCTGATAAGATCGCTGAGTTGTTTGTTAAGTTTGTAAAAAAGATCGCGCCAAAAAGTATCAAAGTTGATGTGTATGGGCAGCATCACGGCAAGCCGTGGATCTCGCCAATTGAAAGCAAATGGAACCAGGCAGCAATTCGCGCCTTAGAAGAAGGTTTTGGCAAAGAACCTGTATTTATGAGAGAAGGCGGTTCAATACCAATTGTATTTACTCTCGAAGAATACCTGAAAGCACCTACGGTGCTGCTGGGATTCGGATTGCCGGATGAGAATGCGCATTCACCGGATGAGCATCTCAATCTGAATAATTTCCATAACGGAATTTTGACCAGTGCGGTATTTTATGATGAGATAGCGAAGGCTTAAGTTTGAAGAAATTTAATGGATTGAATTTATACAGGTAATGCTATATCTTTACAGTATATCATTTTTTAATCATTGTAAAACAAAGAGTTAGGGTAAAAAATGCAGCCAAAAGTTAAGAGTAAGAAGACTCAAATAGGGAAATCAAAGCAGAAAAAGGAATTTTCGTTTCCATTGGAAAAAGAGAATTTCATGATAATAGGATTAGGGATTGCATTATTGATCGTGGGATATTTCCTGATGTCTGAAAACTCAGTTGATGGCTTTTTGCCGACTGTTGTTGCCCCTATTTTGCTGGTTGCGGGCTATTGTGTGGTGATACCTTATGGTATCCTAAAAAAGCCAAAGAGTGAAATTTCATCAGTTCCTGAAGAAAGTATCCAGGAAGCAGAAACATCTAACATTAAAACAAGTTAAGAAAAATAAATTCCGGAAAGTTTAAAAGAAGAGCTATGCTCTTCTTTTTTTTTTGCAAAAAAAATAACCCCGGCACCACAATACCGGGGTTATAACGTCAATTATGAATATAGAAGGATGGAAAATTATAATTTGAATCTTAAACCTGTTGTGATCTGAATACCTGTTGTTTTTGTTGTTGAAGCCGGATTATTTTTTTGAATGTTTGAAAGTCCTAATGAATAGCCAAACTGGCCAAACAGATCCATAGTAGGCGCTACCTTAAAATCTAATCCGCCGCCGAACATAAGACCAAAATCTATTGTTTCTACCTGAGGGCTTATATCAGTAGTAGATGATGTACCACCTGTAGGTGTTTGTGTGTAGCTGGCCGAGAGAATGAATCCAAGGTTAGGACCGGCGAAAATATAAGGTTTTATCTCAGTGAGCGGGAATTTCACTTTTACTAAAGCGTCTAATTCGATAACGCTTAAGCTGTTTGAAGCAACACCATCAGCACCTGAATATGAATTACCTTTAGTAATGAATCTAACTCCGGGAGCAATTGAGAACTGAGGAGTGATTGGCGCATCTAACATTGCCCCAATTATGAAACATGTTTTACCGCCGAATGATGTTGAAGGTGTCTGGTTTGTGTTTGCAAGGTTAAGCCCTGCTTCAAATCCGAGTGAAAGCTTTGATTGCGAATAAACTGATATCGTTGAAACTGCAAGTAATGCTGCCAATAAAATTGTTTTAAGCTTCATTTTATTTCTCCTTTAAATTGATTTTATTATTATGGTATTGTATAATTAATTGTAGATGTATATGCCTGGTTGTTTGACGCTGTTGTACCTGTGAAAATAAACTGCCACTGCTGACCGGAGGTAACACCGGTATATTCATTTGGGTAAGCCCATTGCTGGTTTGCAGCGTATGTTTGTCCTGAATTATCTGTGATAGAATCTCTGAAGTTGCCTGTACCCAAAACAAGTTTTGTAACTTTTACATCAACGCTGGGCTGCCATGTAAACTGTACACCGTTAGTGCTTTGCTGAGCGCCCATTGTGAAATTGACAGTGTTGTTACCCAGTAAACCGCCATCTCCGCTGTTGCCGCAGGAGATTATCCCTATCATTATTACAAATGCGGGAATGAACAGAAGAAGTGTTTTTTTCATTTATTTAATATTCCTTTCTTGTTTAATATTATTGCTGTATAATCTAATCCCCCGAACCCATAATAATTCTGAATTCGTAGGCTATACGATGTTCCAGGAAGTGTTTATGGAAATATCCGGGGGATGTAATATCAATTTTAATGAAATTGCTGAACATCATATAGCCTAACGAAGCAAACATAAGGTTTGATTTCTGCTTCTCAAAAGTAAAATTTTTCCGGTTTTAGAAAGTGTACGGGAGTTTTTTGATAGAAAAATGCGTTTTTATTAACATTTTTCACTATTTTTGTATGTTGGTTTTAGAAAAAAAATATTGAAAAATACTAAACTTATAAATTTATTTAAAACTTTCAGTCCCCCGGAGCTTAAAAAGTTCAGGGATTTTGTGAATTCTCCTTACTTTAATAAAAACAAAAAAGTTATAAAATTGAACAATGAGCTGTACAGTTACTATCCGGAATATGATTCAGATGAACTGAGCGAGGAAAAGATATACCGAAAGGTATTTGGAGGCGAAAAATATGATTATTTTAGAATAAAAAACATCATTTCTGATCTTTATATCCTTGGACTGGAATTTTTAAAACAGCAATCAAATATTTACACTGATTTTTCAGGTGAATTCAATATGTTATCGCAGCTTAGAAAAAGAAAACTGTGGAAAAGCCATGCAAAACATATAGAGCATCTTCTGGAATCGTTTGGCAAAGCAGAAATTAAGGACAGATTTTACCTTTATAATGAGCATCTCCTTATTTCCGAAAAGCAGCTTTCAATAATCCTTAAAACACCTAACAGCACAGAATCACTTCAGGAATATTTTGACAGTTTCCATGATTTTGCTCTATTGAGCATGCTGAAATCTTATGCGCTGATGATTCATGTTGGCAAGGAAAACCGTTCTAAGTTTGAACTGAAAATGTTCAGTGATGTGTATAATTATATTCAGAACACAGATCTTACAGGTAAACCTTTACTAAACGTATATAAATTTATTATTCTTCTTACGGTAAACAGAAATGAAGATTTCTATTTTAAACTTAAAAAATTATTCATCGAAAATTACAACTCTCTCAGCGATGAAGATACATATTATACCCATATGTATATATTCGGTTTTTGTATGGATAAATATAACATTGAAGCAAACCGGAAATATATAAAGGAATGTTATGAGCTGTTTCTGCACGCATATCAGAAAAATTTTGTCTCACTGGGTGAACTTCTTTATCCGGATTTCATTAACTATGTAAAAGTATTTATGCGAAAAGGTGATAAGAAGATCACCCTGGAATTTATGGAAGCTAACAAACGGAAACTGCCTGATGACCAATATGAAAACTGCATGAATTTTTCATATGCGTACATTGCTCACCATGAAGGCAATTTCACTGAGGCATTGGCTCTGATTCAGAAGGTAAATTTTCCCTTAACTATAATGAAAGTGCAGGTCAAAATATTGCAGGTACAGCTTAACTATGAACTGGGTTATTTTGAAGAAACCAGAGAGCTTGCCGGATATTTCAAAAAATCAATAAAGAATGAAGAGGGAATTTCGAAGGAACACAAACATTCAATAATAAGTTTTTTGAAAAATATTGTTACCCTGATCGATCTTGGGTTAACCACCAACAGGGCTGCTTTTAAACTGAACCGGGTTAAATTAATGGAAGAGATTGTGAAATCTCAAAAGAACTATTTTGGTGTCAGAATTTGGCTTGAAGATAAGCTTGAGGAAATGAAATTTAGTAAACTAAATGATAAATAATTATGGCAAAAAAATTTAAATACAACTGGAAAGAATTCACACTTCAGGCAGCATTCAGGGGAACACCTGAAAAGCTTTTCAAAATGTGGACAGAACCTAAGCTTCTGTGTAAATGGTTTTTGACCGGAGCTAAGGTTGAACTCAAAAAAGGCGGTGAATATGTGTTTATGTGGGTTAATGATGCGATGGAATCAGGTAAAGTTCTGGAAGTCAGAAAGAACTCACTGTTCAGTTTCACCTTTGCGGGAGGAAAGTGTGATGTTAAGTTTCGTAAATCCGGGAAAGATTGCGTGGTTACGCTTCGGCAATATGGAATTCTTACTGATGAAAGTCACAAGGTAGGCACCCACATGGGCTGCCAGCTGGGCTGGACTTTTTTCTTTGCAAATCTGAAATCCGTTCTGGAATCCGGTACGGATCTCAGAGAGTTCAATCCTAAACACTTAAAAGAAGGTACGGTGTTTTATTAATGCTGAAAACATCAATGTTCCAACTGCAATTAGTATGCCCCGGCTGCAACAATTTTGTTGCCGTTTCGGGAATTACAGATTTTGATACATGTCAGAATTGCGGCAAACACGTAAATGTATCTTCAGTTATAAATGATAAGATGTTTGGGATCATGGACAGGCAAAAGTACATGAATGGATTTTTATCCGGCGGAATAGAACAGCCGGGAGGCGCAAACGCTTACAAACTGGTGTACTCTTCAATGCAGCCATATTGCGAAGAATGCGGAAACGTAATAGATGAGCAAACGGCTTTTGAAGCAATTGATTCAGGCAAAACCTACACATGCCCCAAATGCAGTCATAAAATGCCCGTCAGGGCGGCCGATAAGTTACTCAAAGAGTTTCATCCCAAAGCCGTTGGTGTACTTAATGATTCTTACGGTATTGATAAAAAGAGCCTTGATACCACTAAGGACGAAATGCTTGTTTGTAAATGTATGACCTGCGGTGCCGGATTAGAACTTACCGTCGATACTAAACGAACAATTAAATGTAATTACTGCGATAATGAGAACTACTTGCCGGATTCTATCTGGACTAAGTTACATCCCAATAAAGAAGTGCAGCCTCTTTTTATGCTCCTTGATCTGAATGAAAGTGACATTAAAGCTTCGGTTGATTATTTTATTAATGTTACCGCGCTGAATATTATCAGCCGGCATTTTGATAATTTTACACGCCAGTATTTTGAAAGACCGTTTGTTTCTGAATCATTGCTTACATGGATCAAACTATTTATCTCAGCCAAAAATAACGAGCAGATAAGTTTTAACATGGATATCACTAAGTGCCATAAATTTTTCTATGAAAATCTGTTACTTGGTCTGGATTCGCATCCCGCTGCGCTGAAAGAAGTAACTTCAGAATACGGCATTGGCATGCCAATAGAATTACAGTCAGCCTTAGCGGGGGATAAGGATGAATCTGTCAGGTTATCACTGGCTAAGAATCAGGGGCTGCATAAAAACACAATAAAGAAGCTGCAGAGCGATAGTTCCATTGCCGTGCAAACCGAGGCAAAAAAACTCAAAACAGGCATTTTCAGCAGAATATTTGGATGAAAGTAGGGTAATTTCGTTTTCTATATATTTTATCTTTTATTAATGATATTTTTGTAAATAATATCAAAAATGACACAAATCTCAGAGTCCAGATCCACAAAAATAGCTTTGACACTGCTTGTAATTTCGGCAATATTCTGGCTGGGCGGAATAAATATCCGCACGCTTATAGGGAATGAACTGCTTGACTATGACCAGTTCGATTTCAGAACATCGCTGCCGCCGGATAGAGAAAACACATTGTTCCAGATGATCTCAAACGCTTCGCTTGTTGTTGTGATAAGTTATGCGATCGTCTTAATTTCCGCAATATGGTATATAGCAGGAACGAAACTTAAAGTAAAAGAGAATGGATGGCTGCTTATGAGCGCCATACTTTTTTTTATGTTTGTTCCGGTTGAGCTGTACACTAATTACCTGGATGTAAGGTTCATGATACTTTATCACCAGGGACCGCCAAACCATGATGAACTTTTGAAGCTCTTCGGCGAAAGAATAGGCGCATTCAGGGGAGTGCCTGTAATTGCGATGCTTTGTTATTACACAATTATACCTATTGCTGTATTCAGACCATTAAGGAAACAAAAAGTCACCGATGAAGAAAAAAAAGCAGGTTGATCCTGAATTAAAACAGATGCTTGCTGAGCTTGAGGAAGTTGCAGATAAGCTGGGTTTCAAAGTCCGTTACGAAAAAGGAAATTTCGCGGGCGGCTATTGTATTTTAAAGGAATCAAGACTGCTTGTTGTAAATTCACGGAATGAAATTGAACGCCGGATAATTATTGTTGCCAAGAGTCTGAAAGAAATTGGAATAGATGATATATTTGTAAAGCCCAATGTCAGAGAAATCATCGAAAAAGAGAGTTCACGTAAACTAAAAGATAACGAAGAAGTAACCGAAGCAGCGGAGACAGAATGAAGGTAACTATCCTTGGCAGCGGTACATCACAGGGAGTTCCAATTGTGGGGTGCACTTGCAGGGCTTGCACTTCAACAGATCCGAAGGATAAAAGATTAAGAGTATCCCTTTATATTGAAACTGATAAAACAATAAACGGAAAACCGTTAAGAATATTGATAGATACATCCCCTGACTTCCGTCAGCAGATGCTGTTGAACAATATTACTGATATTGACGCAGTGCTTTATACACACTATCATGTTGATCATATCATGGGTCTTGATGATATTCGCCAGATTAACCAGCTGCATAAAAAGTATGTTGAGCTTTACGCCAACACCGAAACTGCGAACAGGATCAGGCAGACCTTCAGTTATATATTTGATGAAAACACATATAAAGGCGGAGGAATACCGCTTGTGAACCTGCACGAAGTTGAACTGAAGCCTTTTGATGTAATGGGCCAGCAGGTTATACCGATTGAATATAAACACGGACCCACTACCGTATATGGATTCAGGATCGGAGATTTGGCTTACATGACTGATTGCAATTTTATTCCTGAAGCTGAATTTGAAAAGCTTCATGGATTGAAAGTTCTGATCATCGATGCATTGCGATACCGAAAGCACGAAACACATTTTTCGGTAGATGAAGCAATAGCTGCCGCCGGGAGAATAAACGCCGCAAAAACTTATTTTACACACATGACGCATGATATTATCCACGCCGAAGCAAGCAGCAAACTTCCGGTAAATATTGAGTTTGCCTATGATGGACTAATGTTTGAAGTTTGATAATTTAAATAACTTGTAAGCCGAAACGCTGTTTCGGCTGCTCGAAACAGCGTTTCGGGTTACAATTAACAGCGGTGAGAAGGAAAAATGGATATAGATAATTTACAGGAAATATGGGCACAAATAAGGCTTGTGCTGAAATCACACCCGTGGCATGGAGTCTTGATAGGCAAAACAATGCCTGCAGTTGTTAATACTTACATTGAAATTGTGCCAACGGATACTGTTAAGTATGAAATTGAAAAGAATAGCGGTTACCTGAAAGTTGACAGGCCTCAAAAGTATTCAAATATTTGTCCAACACCCTACGGTTTTCTTCCGCAAACACTATGCGGTGCCCATACGGCTGAGTACTGCATGGAAAAAACGGGAAGAACAGGAATTAAAGGAGATGGCGACCCGCTGGATATTTGCGTACTAACCGAGAAAGAAATTACGCATAGTGATATTTTCCTTAAGGCTGTGCCGATTGGCGGGCTGCGAATGATTGACGGAAATGAAGCTGATGATAAGATAATAGCGGTAATGGAAGGGGATGGTATATTCGGGCACTGGATAGATATTACAGATGCACCATTTACTTTAACTGAACGTTTGAAGCATTACTTTTTGACCTATAAAGACGCGCCGGGCGCAGAGCACCGCAATTGCGAAATTACACATGTTTACGGCAGAGATGAAGCTCATGAAGTCATAAACCGAAGCTACGAAGATTATATGGAAAAGTACGCTGATCTTGACAGGCTTCTGAAAATGGAGCATGAAAGAAATAAGGGATAATTTATAAAAAATTTCCGCAAGGATACCAAACCACCACTTGGTTTAACCGGTCGCTGAACCGGTTAATCGGCATCCCTGCGGAAAAATAAATATTGGAATTTAGATTTTCGTTTCCTGTAACACAAATATACTACCGAACTTAATTTCTCTTAACCTTCTTAATCTTGTTGACTTTTTGCTTTTTCACTTTTGCTTTTTTACTTTCAATCTACCATTCACCGAATATGAAGCTGTTCTGACCGGTGATCTTGTGTCCGGCTATGTTATCAGTTACTGATACTGTAAAACCAACGGAGTAGGGTGAATCCTTGCCGTCTGTGAAGTTATCAAAGGCTGATTTTGAACCGAATGCGTTCATTGTTACATCATATACGCCTGCGCCTACCGTCTTTACAGATGCAGGACCGTTGAACTTAACATCAAGCTGTCCCGGAAAGTCATCGCTGATGGTTACCCTGTAACATACGCTGCTCTGCAGCTGTGATACACGGGTATCTTCACCCATTGAGGCAACTCTCTGCATGCTTATCTTCGGCTTCTCGTTCGGCTTTAATTCAACAGTCTTTGTCGAATTACCAACCTTGATCGTTACCGTGCTCTGGCCGCCCGTCTGGAACGTCTTTGAGCTCTTTGGAGGTATTGATGTGATGCCTTCTACTTCCAAAGGTGTATCATACGGATTGTTAAGCGTGTTGTTGGTGTATTGTGTAAGCTGTATATTCCCGATCCTTATTTCCTGCATTTCGCCCGGATCTTTCTTCTCTTCAGGTTTTTCTTCGATCTTTGGCTGATCTATCTGAGGATTATTGGTCGAGAATGTATTTATTGGCGTAGAAGATATCTGGACATTCATTGGATTTACGACAAGCTGTTTGATCTTGTCATCCATCTTTGCCAGGTCTTCTTTTTTGATTATTACATATAGATTTGTATCAACAATAATGGACTGCTTGATTATTTCGTATAACTTCTGCAGTGAATCAGGTGACAAAAATACTTTAGGCTTTCCGTCATCTTCTACCACCTGTGTCAGATCAAGGTTGGCGCCCTTGATGGCTATTACACACACTACAAATATGTATAACGCCTGGTAGATTATAAATTTTACGTCTTTTTGTTTTTTCATGGATATAACTTGTAATATTGTTAAACAAAAATAGCCTTTCAAAAAGGCTATTCAAATAGAGAGCTATACCTGATTTTTCTAGGTAGAACTACTTAGAGCTAAAGCTTTGTTTTATGCTCAATTGCATATAATAATAAGGCATGAGGACCCTTCAAGCCCAGTTTACTGCAGATATTATTTCTGTGGTTCTCAATTGTTCTTACACTTCGGAATAATTCACCGGCAATCTGTGCGCTGGTTTTGTTCTGCGCAATAAGCTTAAGTATTTCCTTTTCGGAATTGGTGAGTTTTTCAAAATCACTTTGTTTGCCCGAAGACTTATTTTTTTCAACAAGGTAACCGGAAATTGCGGAGCTGATATAGTACTCGCCGGCAGCAACGCGTTTTATGCAATCGATCAGGTCATTAGCAATGCTCTCTTTCAGCACATAAGCCTTTATATCAAGCTCAAGCGCTTCATCAAAATACTCTTTATCCTTATGTATTGTGAGTATTACAATTTTTGGGCTGAGTTTTTGTGATTTTACTTTCCTTGCAACATCAAGGCCGCTTAAGCCGGGCATATCGATATCAAGTATTGCGATATCGGGTTTGTTCTCAACTATCAGCTTTAACGCGTCATCACCGTTGGCCGCTTCGCCGGTGATTTCAATATCCGCATCTTCTGAAACGATGCTCAATATTCCCTTGCGGAAAATATGATGATCATCGGCTATTATTAGTTTTATTTTTTCCAAAATGATTCTATACTCAAAAAATGTTTTTGATTAGCTACGGTCTTTAGACCGTGGTTTAAAAATCAGGAGAAACCATGGCTTTAGCCCGCAATAATGAAAATTAATCTAATTGCGGCTAAAGCCGCTAATATATAAGAACTCTGATCCACGACCTGAAGGTCGTGGAAATTCAGATGATAAACTTATCATTTTATGGGAACAGTTATCTTAAAGTTTGTACCTTTACCTTTTTCGGAGTTAAACTCATAAACCGCTTTTATCATACGCAGTCTCTCATCAATGTTTATGAGGCCAAAGCCAAGCCCGGCGGGATCGGTACTCTCGAATCCAATACCGTCATCGTTAATTTCAGTTACTAAAAACATCACAGATTTTCTAACTATGAATGTAACGTTCGTTGCGCCGGAATGTTTCATGATGTTATTAACGAGCTCCTGCACAACCCTGAAGTACTGTACCTCATTTTCACGGGTTAACAAGTTATCAATGTTATCAATTTTGCAGTCAAAGTTTATCCCCGATGCAGCCGAAATTCGCTGTATCATCGCTTCAATTGAAACAGTAAGCCCAAGTCTTTCGATCTGTTTAGGGTATAACCTTTGCGATATACGGCGGATTTCATCTACCGTTTCAATCACCAGTGATGAAGCTTCAATGACCCTTGATGAGGGTTCAGCTGAATTTTTTAATTCCTGCTGAAGGAAAATGTTTATTGCGCTAAGATTCTGCCCGATGCTATCGTGAAGCTCGCCCGCTATTACTTTCCATTCTGATTCCTGCTGCTCAATTATTCTTTCTTTGAATTCCTCAAGCTCTTTTTTCTTTTTCTTTGAAGTTTCTATGTAATAGTAGAAGAGCGCGCCAAAAATTATTAACATTACGGCGCAAAGTCGCCAAAAGAACCATTCGGTCTGCCATATTGGAACGGGCGAGCTTTGCACCTGGTAATAACCATCAATCACCAGAATGGTAAGCAGCATAAATAAAATCCATACATACCCTGACTTTTTACCCATAAAACAAAAATAAGGGATTTATTGATTAAATTAAGTGGAGAATTTTCAATAGAAATTTATTCGAATTGTTAGAGAAATATCCTTTAATTATTTTTGCTGATAATCTAAATTTAAAACCACATATGAAGGCAGTAATACTTAACGAAAATGGCGGCACAGATAAATTAATTTATACCGAAGATCACCCTATACCGGAAATTAAACCCAATGAAGTGCTCGTAAACATAAAAGCTACTTCAATCAACAGGGCTGATCTTGTCATTCGCGGCGGTTACCCCGGGCTTGCGCTCAACTTTCCGCATATTCTAGGCGGCGATATAGCAGGTGTTGTTACTAAAGCTGGCAGCGATGTGAAAGGATTTAATGAAGGAGAAAGAGTCGCCGCCTGGTCAATTGTATCGGAAGCGGATGATGACTGGTCAAAAAAAGGTAAAGCAGGGCAATCAGTAAGCTGGCAGTATTTTGGTATGCATCGCAGTGGTTCGTATGCGGAGTATTGCGCAGTGCCCGCATCATCACTCATTAAATTGCCCGATAATATTACATTTGAAGATGCGGCATGTTTGCCGGTCGCAGGTTTGACTGCTTACCATGCAGTCAAAACCGTGGGAGATGTGCAGAAGGGCGATAAGTTCTTTATCTGGGGCGGCACCAGCGGACTAGGTGTAATTGCAATTCAACTTGCCAAAGCGCTGGGAGCAGAGGTTTTTGCGACAGCGGGCTTTCCGCATAAGATCGATTTCCTTAAGCAAATGGGAGTTGATCACATCTTCAATCACAGGGATGGCTCTGCAATTGATGATGAAGTGATGAGTTTAACCAAAGGGATGGGAATTGATGTGATACTTGATTATGTCGGACCCGAAGCCTTCCCTAAAAACTTCAAGATGGTAAAAAAAGGCGGTAAAATATTATTCTGCGGCATATTAACCGGCAGAGAGGCGATGGTATCGCTGCACCAAACGTACCTGCGGCATATAAGTTTGCTAGGACTTTACCTTGGTGAAAAAAATGAACTGGAAGAACTTTTTAAACTTGTAAGCGAAGGTAAGATCAAACCCCATATTGGCGCAACACTTGAACTTAAAGATGCAGCAAAGGCGCATGAAATGATGGCAAAGGGTGAGGTGATCGGGAAGATAGTATTGAAAGTGTAAGCGGCACTAAAGCAACAGAAACTCCTCAGCATTGGAATATTCTATACATCCTGAATTTATTAATTTATAGTTCTTAATAAATCCGGCAGGAAGTTTCACTTTTCTGCAATTCCATTTTATTTCATAAGCGTTCAATCCTGTTTCAGTTTCTTCAATAAGATCAATTTCCTGCTTCTGAACTGTTCTCCAGAAGAATTGCTTATAGAAAACACCTGCATTGTTAAAAGCTTTTTTTCTTTCGCTTACAATAAAATTTTCCCACAGAGCACCTTTGTCATTTCTGCCTGCAATATCATTATAATTAGAAAGAATAGCATTTAATATTCCGTTATCGTAGAAATATATTTTTCTGCTTTTTTTGATCTCGCTTCTTACGTTTTGTGAAAATGAGTTAAGTCTGAAAACTACAAATGCCTTTTCGAGTATATTGATGTATTTTTCAATTGTATTCTTATCTGCGCCCAGCAATGAACTTAACTCATTATAAGATACCTCGTTGCCTGTTTGAAGCGCAAGTGCTTTGACGAGTTTTTCAATCAGCTCCGGTTTATTGATCTTATCAATTGTCAAAATATCTTTGTACAGGTAACTTGATGCAAGCATTGATAGCAGTTCCTTTTCTTCTTCCTGTTTACTTACTATTTCAGGATAGTAACCGAAAATTAATCTGTGTTCAAGCATTCTTCCTTCCTGCAGAAGCCCGTTTTGTTCTGCCATTTCTTTAAATGACAAAGGATAAATGTGGAATTCGTATTTTCGTCCCGTCAAGGGTTCGCTTATTTTTGCCGCAAGCTCAAAGGAGGCTGACCCGGTTGCGATGATCTGGACATCAGGTAATGTATCTGTGAAGATTTTTATAGTTAAACCAATATCTTCAACACGCTGTGCTTCATCCAGAACAACAATTTTATGACCTTGTGAAAGATTTTTTAGTTTTACTGAATTCGTATTAGTCAACAGTTCTCGCGTATCAAATTCATCACAATTGAGCCAGAGAGTTTTTTTACCACTCTTTTCTATAATAGATTTTGTGATTGTTGTTTTACCAACTTGTCTGGCGCCGTATATAATGATCGCTTTACCTTTGAAAAGGTGATTAATTATTGATTTTTCAAGTATTCTGTTTATCATATGTGTCAAATATAATAAAAAGTGAATTGATTCACAAATTATTATAATATGTAGTGAATTGATTCACATATTATTATATTTTTGAGCTAAGTTATTGATTTTATGCAAATAGAAGTAGCGAAAACAGCGTAATTTTATCAACAAATTAACAATTTGCTAAACTTTCATTCCCACACTGGAGCTTGGGAATGAGAATCAACCTCTTATTCCCGAACCTGGGTTAAAGAATACCTTAGCTAATCTTCCATCTTATATCTTATTTCGCGCTGTTCTACGTAGTATAATATGTCGCTAAGGGTTTCTTCGGGTGAGTGCATTGTGTTATCAATTGTTATTCCAAAACCGGGACTGTTCACACCGGTTTCATAATGAAATTTGATTCTATCTTTTTCCCATTCAGTAAGCTCTCTTTCGCCGCGGTTGGAAAGCGCATAGTCTATTCTTGGATTCAGTGTAAAGAAAAACCGCTGTACATCCAGCGGTAAATGTTGATTGAAAAATTCATATTCATCGCGGCTCAGCGGATATGAAATAACCACATTTAGACTATCGTTAAGCAAATTTAGTGTGAGAGAAAGTGTGTTCTTCAGGTTCAATGGAATAGCTTCTTCCAGCGGCATCCAGTCATACATATCATGTATTATATCAACTTCAATATGAGCTGTTCGCGGAAGTTCTTTAACAAGCAGCTTCGCAATTGTAGTTTTGCCTGAATTAATTGAGCCTGAAAGAAAGATTAACATTGTTTCACTCTTATTTGATTGTGAACTTGGTCCTGAATACGGTTTATATAAAAAAACCCTGAAGCAAATTCAGGGTCATAAAAAAATATAATTACATTTGATCTATTTAAATACTTAAACCAGTTTTATCCCAAACTTCAGCTTTGGTACGGGATGCGATGACCCGGGCTTGTTCAGCGCCTCTTTTAAGAATATCTTTTACATAAGAAAGATCATTTTTAAGACGCTCACGTTCTTCGCGGAACGGTTTGAACGTTTCAGTTACTTTTTCAAGAAGTAATTTCTTCGCCTCGCCATAACCCAATCCGCCTGCACGGTAGCGCTCAAGAAGCGCGGCCTTTTCATCTTCGCTAGCGAAATATGAATACAGTTTATAAATTGTATCAGGCTCTTTGGGCGCCTCTACGGGAGTGGAGTCAGTCTTAATTCCCATTACCTGCTTCTTCAGATCTTTATCTGATGCGAAAATTTCAATTGTATTTCCATAGCTCTTGCTCATTTTCTGACCGTCTGTTCCTATAACAACGGCTACTTCTTCCGGTATGTACGGTTCAGGCAGCTTGAATACATCACCATAAATGCGGTTGAACTTTCCCGCAAGGTCACGGGCTATTTCCACATGCTGTTTCTGGTCTTTGCCAACCGGAACAATATCAGGCTTATAGATGAGTATATCTACAGCCATAAGAACGGGATATGTAAATAGTCCAGCGTTAATTTCCTTAATGCCCTTTGCAACAGCATCCTTATATGCATGGGCAAGCTCAAGCATTGGCATTGGGGTTAAGCAGTTCAATATCCATGTAAGCTCAGCGTGTTCAGGCACATCGCTTTGCCTGAAAAATACTGCTTTATCAGGGTTCAGCCCAAGCGCCAGATAGTCTAAGGCTAGATCAAGAATCAGGCTGTGAAGCTCAGCTTTGTTCTTAACCGTTGTTAGTGAATGCAGATCGGCTATGAAAATATAATTTTCACAGTCATCCTGCATGTTAACATGATTGCGCATTGCGCCAAGATAGTTGCCTATGTGCGCCTTACCCGTGGGCTTAACGCCTGAGAGTATTCTTTTTTTCTGTGATGTAGGTTGTGAGGGTGAAGCCATTATTCAAACTTCTTTTGTGCGAGAACAATTGCGCCTACTATTGCGGCTATGAGTATAAATGAAACCAGCTCGAACGGGAATGAATAGGTAGTGTAAAGCTCTTTACCAACTGATTCTATCGTGCCCATCAGTTCTGCATTCGGATTCATGGTTTTATGTTTACCAAGAAATGCGAAGAATGTAGTTATACCAAGTGATGCAAAAAGGGTTAAAGAAAGTAAAATAGCTGATATTTTCTTATATGAAATATTTTCTGTAAGTTTTTTTTCGCCACTTAAGTTAAGAAGCATGATAACAAAAAGGAACAATACCATGATAGCGCCAGCGTAAACCAGGATTTGAATTATAGCCACAAACTGCGCTCGAAGCATAAGGTATACACCTGAGATCGCGAAGAAATTAACAATGAGATACAGTGCGCTTGTTATTGGACTGCGCCGGGTTATCATCATAATTGCCGAACCCAAAGCGAGTATGGCAAAACAAAGTGTTATAATATTTTCTGCGTTCCAGATCATTGTGGTAATAAAATTTGTGCTTTAGTTGAAACTTAAAAACCCTTTACGTCTTCCCATGAACAAGGGTGAAAAGGATTGTTTGTGCCCGGTGTTCGGCAGCCGCCGAACACTGAGATATTATCTCAACTCCCTTTTTAGCGGGGTGCGCCTGACTGTCTTTAGACAGTTCTACCAAAAATTAATTTCATGAAATAAAAATAATTTTGAGCATCTTTCGTGCCCGGAGCCGGAATCGAACCGGCACTGAGATATTATCCCAACAGGATTTTAAGTCCTGCGCGTCTACCAGTTCCGCCATCCGGGCAATATTTCAAAGAATTTTCAGCTTTTTCAGTGTTTATTAGCTGATTTTTGCGGTTACAGAACACATAAATAATAATTTTTTCGGATTAAATCTAACCTAAAATTCGGTATTTTTAGAGATAAATGTCACTTTTTGGAGATAAATTTCATCACATCTTCAATGCTTGTTTTAGCGGTCATTTTCAGAATTCTGGAGGGTTTGTAGTTGCGGTAAACCCAGTTGGATATAATTTTTAACGAATCAATTTCATCAATTTTGAATTTGTGATACGCCTTTCCGAAAACAAAATCTTTAAATAATGCGCCGCTGAAATACAGGTAATTTATTTCTTCCTGTATATTATGAAAGTATTCATTATCACTCTTCGATTCTTCATCTATGGTAAATGTTTTTGCGGCCTTGCCGTTTACCATAAGGAAAATTTCATAGGAGTTCTCATCATTTGTGTTTTTACATTTTATAATGTAATTCTGAAGCTCAACAATTGAATTGGTGAGTTCAATATTCAGCATTACTTTTTTAAGATCATTAATATTATCCCGCAGGTGCGAAGCGTGTTCGAAATTCATTTCGCTTGCGGCAATTTCCATTTCACGCTCAAGGAATCTTACCGCGCCTTCTTCTGAATCAGAAAGCAGGAATTTATCCACCCGTTTAACTTCCCGGTGATATTCGGGCGCTGTTGTAGTAAAATTGCACGGGGCGCCGCATTGCCCAATTTCAAAATACATACATGTACTGTGATTCTTGACCGGCCTTAAATTTATATCATCACACTTGCGCAATTTGTATAGACGGTTTATTCTTTCAATGAGATTGTTTACGGTAAATGAGCTTGCAAAGGGTCCGTAATATTTTGCGCCATCCGGTAAAATTTCATATACTTTATGTACCTTTGGGAATGCGCGGTTCACATCTATTTTGATAAATGGGAATTTCCGGTATGACTTAATTGCTGAATTGAAGCGTGGTTTGTGTGATTTGATCATCCTGCTTTCAGCAAGCAGTGCGGAAAGTTCAGAGCCTGTAGTTTCCCATTCAACTCTGTGAACAAAGCGCACCAGCTTTTTCACTTTTGTAGAGTGTGATGTGTTATGATAAAAGTATGAGCCTAATCGTTCCTTCAGACTTTTTGCTTTTCCTATATAAATAATCTCGTCATTTTTATTGAACATAAAGTAAATACCCGGCTTTTGCGGCACTTCCTTAAGATCAATTTTCAGCTTTTTGAATCTTTGAGATGTTTTTGAGTTATCATATATTTTTCTGAACTGAAAGCCTATAACATCTTCAACTGTTTCAAATTCAAGATCGTTAACAAGCTGTTCAATAAATATAGAAAGTATCTGCGCTGTAGCGCGGGCGTCATCAATAGCGCGGTGTTTGCGTTTTGTGTAGATGCCAAAATGCCGCTTGAGTGAATCCAGTGATTTCGAAGGAAGTGAGCGGCTTAACCTTCGGGCAAGCCTTGCCGTACAAAGCGAAGGGTGATCAAGCTTGTTATACCCTGCCCTAAGCAACGATTCATTCAGAAAGCCGTAGTCAAATCTTACATTATGCCCCCCGAGTATTGTGGTATCCGTGTTATTGTTTCCTATAAAATCCAGAATTTTGGGAGCAAGTTCATCAAAGGAAGGTTTCTTGTGGACCATTTCATTGGTGATGCCTGTCATTTGGGTAATGTATGGCGGAATAAATTCCCCGGGATTCATTAGAGTTTCGTATTCATCAATAATTTCACCGCCGCGAACCTTTACAATCCCGATTTCTGTCATCCGGTTATTGACCGCGCTTAAGCCCGTGGTTTCAACATCAAACACGGTAAAAACGGTTTCGTGCAGAGATCTTACCGGCTCAATTACAGCTTCAGATTGTAATATTTTGGATTTGGCTTTCAAATTTTATAAGATGCAAATTAATTAAATTAAACATAACTTTGTAAACCAATAATGAGCTATGTTTCGTTTTATATGGCATGAGTAAGAAGAAAAAAAGATATTCAAGCCACGAAAGATAGAAAATTTGAGAATTACTATAATTAACATCGAAAGAAAGTTCTATAAAATACGGGTAGAATATTCGTGGTATGAAGAAATTGATTATGGAAAACACACAGGAGTTTTGGCAGAAGCGTTGGATTGATAACAAAACCGGATGGGATATCGGATATGCCGCGCCTCCCATAACTGATCTTATTGATACGCTGACGGATAGAGATATTAGGATTCTGATCCCGGGCGCGGGGAATGGTTATGAAGCTGAGTACTTGCATAAAGCGGGTTTTAGGAATGTTTACGTTATGGATATTGCGGCAATGCCGCTTGAAAATCTGAGCAAGCGCGTTCCGGATTTCCCCGGGGAACACTTGCTGAATGAAAACTTCTTTGAACATAAGGGACTTTATGACCTGATAATTGAACAAACATTTTTTATAGCAATAGATCCGGCTCTAAGGTATGAATACGTAAGGAAAATGAAAGAGTTACTCAAGCCCGGAGGGCATTTAACGGGATTGTTGATCTTCAGGAACGATCCTTCACCCGGCGGACCGCCTTATGTGGATACCAAAGAAAATTATTTTAAGTACTTTGAGGGTGAGTTTGAGATCAACAAATTTGAGATTGCTCAGAATTCCATCAAGCCCCGCGCCGGTTGGGAAGTTTTTATAGATATGGTGAAAATGTTGTAACGAAATATTATATTGCAAAAGTGTACTCAATTTTTTCACAACCTTTAAACTTGAAATTTAACAATTCTTTAGTATTTGCTTAAAGCACTATAAAAATTAATACTATAATTTAGAAGAGTCTTGTTTAATAAACTATGCCTGTAAAGATAACTAAAGCAGATCACGTTCAGCTTACTATTCCCAAAGATTCTGAATCAATTGCGCGGAAATTTTACACCGGGGTATTGGGGCTCACTGAAATTGAAAAACCGGATTCACTTAAACCCAGCGGGGGAGTTTGGTACAGCGCCGGCGATATAGAACTGCACTTGGGGGTTGAAGATAACTTCATCCCGGGAAAGAAAAAAGCGCACCCCGCATTTGTAGTGGAAGGATTGAACAGAATTAAAGTTCAGCTTATACAGAATGATATTGAGATCAAAGAAGAAATTCAAATACCCGGAAGAAAACGATTTTCATTCTATGATCCCTTTGGCAACAGGATAGAATTTATGGAGTTTGAGGGATAATTTGCGAGGAGCGCAGCGGCGAAGCAATCTCATAAATTTATCAGATTGCTTCGCTTCGCCAGCAAATTGTCGTTTTTTATTTTACACCATGCCTTTTACCATTAAGTCATAATATTCTTTGTACTGCAGTCTCCCCACACAACTTTTCAGAATGCTCTTATAGAAAGCTTGTTTCTAAAAATAACACGGCCCCGGAGAGGTAATTTTTAATGAGTTTAATATTTCAATATTTAGATATAAATTTGTATAATAAACATAAAATAACTTATTAATAAATCAATATTTACAGATATAAATGAAAGAAAGATCACTTGCTATTTTAAAGCCTGACTGCCTCGAAAAGAAGGTACAGGGAAAGGTTATACAGCATATTCTGGATGCAGGTTTTGAAATAAAAGGCATGAAACTGATGCAGCTGACAGAAGATTCCGCAAAGAAGTTCTATGAAGTGCACAAAGAAAGACCGTTCTACGGGGAATTAGTTGCTTATATGACCTCAGGTCCGGTTATACCGATATGCATGGAGAAAGAAAATGCTGTAGCTGATTTCCGCAAGCTTATAGGCGCAACAAATCCCGCAAACGCCGATGAAGGTACGATCCGTAAAATGTACGCTGATTCGATCGAGCGGAATATCGTTCATGGCTCTGATTCACCTGAGAATGCAAAAAATGAAATAGCGCATTTTTTTAACGAGAAAGATCTGGTATAATTTGCGAGGCACGTAGTGACGAAGCAATCTCATAAGTTTATAAGATTGCTTCGCTTCGCTCGCAAAATGAGTTTTGAATTCACCCATCCGCCCAATAGAGCATACCCTTTTCCCAATAACCACCCCAAAATTTGTAAAAATTACTATTGACTAATTAAAAACATTGCTTTATATTTGCAGGTAAATAGTGCTGATTGCCTAAAAAAATAAAGCAAAATCTTAAAATCACCTTAATAATTAAGGCAATTAATTTAAACTTATGCATACAATAGACGAAACAGATCTCAAAATTCTTGAATATTTGCAGGATAATGCAAGAATGAAGCGCAATGAGCTGGCCGAAAAAGTCGGACTTTCACTGCCTTCTGTTACTGACAGAATGAATAAGCTCGAAGAGCTTGGCGTGACCGAAAGATTTATTACTAAGCTGAACCATAAATTGCTTGGTAAAGATATAACAGCCTTCATTTTTGTGACCAGCGATTCATCTACGCATTACAGGGATTTTATTAATCACGCAATTTCCGCAGCTGAAGTGCTTGAGTGCCATTCTATAACCGGGGATGGCTCTCACATACTCAAGATCCGTACGGAAAACACATCTTCCCTGGAAAAGCTGCTGGCTAAAATACAATCATGGAAAGGTGTACGCTCCACGCGTACATCAATTGTGCTTTCATCCCATAAAGAAACATTTGCAGTTGACCTAAAACATTACAAAAAATGAAGAATACAAAAGGGCAAAGCCCCGAAATTGCAAAAATAAATAAGCTTATAAAAGATAACAGCATTGAAGTAATTGATATTAAATGTATTGATCTAACCGGAAGACTGCACCATATTTCACTTCCGGTTTATCCTGAAATTATTACCACGCTGTTAAACGAGGGAGTAGGCTTTGACGGTTCGAGTTATGGCTTCAGGAAAGTTGAAAACAGCGATATGATACTTGTTCCCGATCTTTCTACTGCGGTATTGGATCCATTTCGTGAAACAAAAACGCTCAGTTTTTACGCTAATATTTTCTTAACTGATGAGGCCCGCACTCCCTTCGGACAGGATGGCAGGAATATTGCCCGCAGGGCTGAGGAGCTGGTTAAGAAATATACAGGAGGGGATACTTCATGGTGGGGTCCCGAGTTTGAGTTCTATATCTTCAGCAAAGTTAAATATGATACAAGAACATCTGCTTCTTATTACGAAGTTGAACATGCCGAAGAATTTTTCACAAACGCATATCATGCCGCAAACCCGTTTGATGTGTATGATGATTTCCGGGATAAAGCGTGTAAAATGCTGAAAGATTTCGGTATCAAAGTGAAATACCATCATCATGAAACGGGAGAGCGCGGACAGCAGGAAATTGAAACATACTTTGAAACATTGCTTAAGACCGCCGACAATGTTGTTACAGTAAAGTACGCGTTGTTTAATCTCGCGCGCCAGAATAATATTCATATTACTTTCATGCCAAAGCCTATGTTTAAGCAGCCCGGCAGCGGTATGCATGTACATACTTTTTTAACAAAGAACGGTAAGAACGCATTCTACAAAAAAGGGGAATACGGTAATGTTAATGAACTTGGCAGGTACTTCATTGGCGGACTTCTGAAGAATGGCAGGGTGCTTTCAGCGTTCACTAACCCCAGTACAAATTCGTATAAGCGATTAGTGCCGGGCTTTGAAGCCCCTGTAGCGTTGACATACAGTAAGGGCAACCGCTCATCAGCTATAAGGATACCCTCATATGTTTCAAATCCCGAAATGACCAGGTTTGAATACAGGCCGCCGGATTCAACAGCGAATCCATACTTATGTCTCTCAGCCATTTTGATGGCGGGTATTGATGGTATCATTAATAAGATCGACCCGGTAAAAGCCGGTTACGGACCGTTTGAAAAGAATATACTGGATCACCAGCAGCATGAAAAAGTTGATTTCCTTCCGCGTAATCTGGAAGAATCACTGGACGCACTTGAACAGGACAGCGAATTCTTAAGGCGCGATAATGTATTTAGCGATGAACTGATAAAGCAGTGGATTGAAAATAAACACAGGGAGATCAATTCAATCAATACAATGCCGCACCCGTTTGAATATAAAATGTATTTTACATTATAGTTTTTATAAATGTTGTTTTGATTTTGCAGCTTTTAGACCACTGCTTCAGCTGCGGGCTAAAGACAAAACAGCACAGAGTAACGATTCAAAACCGCGAGCTATATGAAAAACTTTGGAAAGTGGAATAATATGAGCTATACGGAAGGACTTCAAAGTTAAAGAATTACTATCATAATGTTTTGATAAACATATTAGCCCACGGATTTATCCGTGGGAATATAAATTACTAATAATCAAATAACCACTTCAGTGGTTTAATAAAAATGTCACATTCATTCACCAAGATCTGGCTTCACTCAATTTTTTCAACAAAAGATAGAAGTCCACTAATAAAGAAAAATTTCGAAAACGAACTTCATCAACACATTAAAGCTGATTTAATTAAGAAATTTGAGGTGGAAGTCAGGGCAATTAACGGTATGTCAGAACATATTCATATTGTTTTCCGATATAATCCAAATTTTTCTTTAAAAGATATGATGCAGCATATTAAGGGTGAATCTTCGCATTGGGTTAATTCAAGTGATCTTACAAACTTCAAATTCGCATGGCAAACCGGTTATAGCGCTTTTTCTGTCAGCGAATCAATGCTGGACGCTGTAATCAAGTATGTAAATAATCAAAAAGAACATCATAAAAAAGTGAGCTTTAAAGAAGAATACGACCTATTTATGAAGAAATACGGAAATGATATTGTAAACCGTTAAAACGGTTTAAGTTTCATTGCAACTATTTTTCCCACGGCTGAAGCCGTGGGCTAACGACAGAAGCGTTGAATAATGAGAGAAGCTCAGGTTAATGACTAAATTATTGAGCTGGCAAAAAAGCAGATAATGTTATCCTACTTTTCGGCGTTGATTGAAAACGGGAGCTATTTTTATTGAAAATCAAGAAATAAAAAAGTATAGCCCACTGATTTATCCGTGGGAATAAAAGAAGTTATGAATTATGGTAACCACTTCAGTGGTTTTTATAAACTAAATTTTGATTAAAATAATATTCCCAAATTTTTTTTGGGATAAAGGAGAAAATAAATAAATGGCAGCAAAACAGCAGGCTATTAAAAACGTTTTTGCTATGATAAAAAAGCATGACGTTAAAATGATAGATTTCCGTTTTACCGATATGCCGGGGCAGTGGCAGCACTTCAGCATACCGGCAAGGAACCTTGATGAAAAAGTATTCACAGAAGGCCTGGGATTCGATGGATCATCGATCAGGGGATGGCAGTCAATCAATGAATCCGACATGCTTATTTTTCCCGATCCGGAAACTGCGAATATCGATCCATTCATCGTATCAAAAAATCTTTCGATGATCTGCGATATTTATACTCCTGCAAACAAAGAGCGTTATAGCCGCGATCCGCGATATGTTGCAATGAAGGCTGAAGAATACCTGAAGTCCACAAAAATAGCAGATACAATTTACTGCGGACCCGAAGCAGAATTCTTCATACTTGACCATGTTGCTTATAATGTGAATGAATACAGCAGCTGGTACAAGGTTGATTCCCGCGAAGGATTCTGGAATACGGGCACGGAGCTTGAGGCTAATCTTGGTCATAAAATCAGATTAAAAGAAGGATATTTCCCGGTTCCGCCTGCTGATAGCACCAATGATATCCGCAACGCGATGGTTGAGCATTTGCTTAATGCGGGAATTGAAATTGAAACACAGCATCATGAAGTCGCGACCGGCGGTCAGGCTGAAATTGATTACAGGTTCTGCCCCATGGTTGAGTGCGCCGACAAGCTTATGATGTTCAAATACATTGTAAAGAATACCGCAAGGCAGCATGGTAAAACAGCGACTTTTATGCCTAAACCGATCTTTGGCGATAACGGCAGCGGAATGCATACACATCAGAGCCTATGGAAAAACGGTAAACCGCTTTTTGCAGGTGATGAATATGCCGGCTTAAGCCAGATGGCATTATACTATATTGGCGGTTTGCTTAAACATGCGCCATCACTACTTGCGTTAACCAATCCAACAACAAATTCATATAAACGCCTCGTTCCGGGATATGAGGCACCGGTAAATCTTGCTTACTCAAAAGGTAACCGAAGCGCGGCTATCAGGATCCCTATGTATTCCAACAGTCCAAAAGCTAAGCGAGTTGAATTCAGGTGTCCGGATGGTACGGCCAATCCGTACCTTGCGTTTTCAGCGATGTTAATGGCTGGACTTGACGGCATACAGAACAAGATCGATCCGGGTGAGGCGATGGAAATGGATATCTATCATTTAAGTAACAAAGAACTTAAGAATATTCCACAGGCTCCTGATAACCTTGAATCCGCGCTTGAATGTCTGGCAAATGATAACGAATATCTGAAACAGGGCGGTGTATTCACTGATGATCTGATTGAGACATGGATAGAGTATAAAATGGAAAAAGAAGTTAAGCCGATGGCTTTGAGACCTCATCCGTATGAATTCCATTTGTACTATGAAGTGTAGTGAAATGTGAAATGTGTAAACGCAAAATGCAAAAGTAAAAAAGCAAAAATAGCGGCTCGAAAGGGCCGCTTTTTTTATACACTCATACGATGAACTGCAGGTGCAGTCAGGCTTGGAGTCATCTTATGAGTAAGCAAACAGGGATTTTTATTTGTGGTTGCTATGTTCTATAAATTGTAATATTTTATACAAGAATTAGAATATAAATGAATACAATCTATACAATTTTAGTTGTTTTGGTTTCAATATCGGCAGTCAATTCACAGGAATTGAAGAAGATTCCGATTCCAACTTTATTCAACACGGGAGTAGATAATAATAAAATGACCATTGCTGATGGTGAAACTGATCCGCACTACGTACTGAGCATCAGCGCTGACCCTCAGTTTTCGGGTCCTGAAACAAAAGTAGTATATTCAGATGGTTTCCCGATAGGTCCGTGGCTGTATAATGACGCAGTTTCAAAATGGATAGCACCAAGGGCAGATGCTGGAGAATGGAATTCACCGGGAATATATGTTTATACTTTGTCCTTTTCACTGCATGGCTTTAAACACGAAACAGCTGAGATCAGGGGATTCTGGGTATCAGATAATAATGGAGCTGATATTATGATAAACGGGAAAAGCACGGGCTTCTTCACGGTTTATGACGCGTTCAGGTATGGTTTCAGCCCGTTTGAAATTAAAGAAGGATTTGTAAACGGCATAAACACCATTTCATTTGTTGTGAATAACGGTGAGGCTCCCACAGGATTGCGGGTTATGATAGAAGGCAAAGCCGTGCCGATTGAGTTTACTGGGAAGTAGCTGATCCTGGTTCATCGGATGACTTTAAGTCATCCGATGAATGAATTTTTACTTTGCGGGCGGGGGAGCTGCCATTGTTTTACTCCGCTCAATTGACTGCAGTGCAAGATAGCTGGTTCCGAATTTCGCGATATTATCAAGCTCAGTATCATACTGTGCATAGTGCCGTTCTTCATCTGCTACAAGCCCTTCAAATACCTGTTTTGAAATAGCATCAGAATTTACCGAGCATTCGTTTGCCCAGATGTTATATTCTTTTGCGCTTTCTTCCTCCATCTTACGCGCAAGTTCCAGCATTCCTTTTACATCTTTTACCTGCTGAACTTTATCTTTTGGGGTCATATCAACATCACCCTTTAGAAACAGTATCCTTTCGGCAAGTTTTTCTACGTGCATCATTTCTTCGATGGCTGTTCGTTTGAAAAGTCCGGCAAGCAGATCGTAACCCTGGTCATCACAATGGAAATGGAAATACATGTATTGGTGAATTGCGCTCATCTCATCTGAGGCGGCTTTATTAAGTAATTCAATACTTTTTTCGTGCATAATAAATAATTCCTTTCAGGTGAATCTTATTATACAAAAATATTAAATTTTTGACCCTAAAAATATGATTTAGGACAGGATATAAGTTACGTATTTACAGAAAGTAAAAAGGCTGCATAGGCAGCCTTTTTGCGGAGGTAAATATAGATTTGAAGAAAAGAATTATTTTGCTGCTTTTTCCATGTAGTTTTTTAACGAGCTATCCAATGCCGGCTTTTGCGAAACAGCTGTTTGCCAATCCTTAAGCGCATTTGGTTTATCCATTGAATTGAAGAATGAAAATCCCCTGTTAACATAAGCGTCAGTGAGGTTTGGATCAAGTTCAATAGCTTTTGAGTAGTCATTGATCGCCTGCGGGTACCTTCTTAAGTTGGCCAATGCAAAACCGCGGGCATTAAATGTCATTGCGTTTGCCGCACCAAGTTTGATGGCTTTATCAAAATCCTCCAGTGCAAACTGGAACTGATCAGTGTTCAGAAAAATGTAACCCCTGTTTATGTACGCATCGGCAAGTGTTGAATCGGTTTGAACGGCTTTATCATAATCAGGCAGCGCGTCAAAATATCTTTTCATGTTCGCGAAAGCGTATCCGCGCGTGTTATAATATATGGCGCGTTTGGGATTGAGCTCAATTGCCTTGGTGAAATCTGTTACAACATTTTCATATTTATTCAGGCTTAGATAAGCAAAGCCCCTGTTTGCATAAGCATCTTCATAATTTGGATTGAGTTCAATAGCTTTGGAATAATCCTTAACAGCCTGAATGTAATCTTTAAGCAGGGCATAAACATATCCGCGCCTGTTTATATAAATGGCACTTTTTGTGTCCTTCTCAACAGCCTTTTCGTAATCTTCCATTGCCTTTCCGTATTCATTGGTCGTGATGTACACATAGCCCCTGGCGTCGTAGAATCGGGCTGAATCAGGTGAGATATCAATTGCTTCGCTGAAGTCCTCAATTCCTTTAGAAAGATCATTCCTGGTAACATACAATACACCCCGGTGGTACCAGGCTGTCTGATTCTTTTTATCAAGCTCAATCGCTTTGTTGAATTCATTCATTGCATCATCAAGCTTGCCTTTGTTCTGGAGTTCAATGCCTGATTTCAGATGTTTTGCAGATTCTTCGGGATTTCTTCCGGCGCAGCCAAGTATAACAGACAAAAGCAATAGAACGGGAATAAGATATTTATATAACATATTTAAGTTGAATTTTTGTATTTATTGTAGTAAGTTTAGAGAATTAAAAATTTACTTGTAATACCGTAAAAAAGTTAGAAAAAAGATGAAAAATTTAGTAAAAACAGCATTTTGTTTGTCAGCCATTGCTGTGATGTTTACCGGCTGCAGCAAAGATAAAGGAAGCAAAGTTGTAGATAATTACAAAGTTCAGCACAAAGATACAGCGGATATAAACAAGGATCAGTACAGAATTGCCGAAATATTTGATGGTGATAAAAGCCAGATGCATGATCTTATCAAAGGACCCGCAACATTTGATATTATGCATCAGGGCACAGGTTCATATAAGATCCGTTTGTTGAAAAATGACGGCACAGAAATTGCTGTTTTGGCTGAAGGCTCAGGTGATTTTAAAGGCAAGAAACAACTGGATATACCTGAAACCACGGCTTATATACTTGATGTAAAATCTACAGGAAAGTGGTCTGTTTACAGGGAGTAATAAACAGGTAGCATTTTAAATCAAAAAGGAATGACAATTAAGTCATTCCTTTTTTTATTTCCCCACTTAAAGCCGTAAACGGCTGAAAGTGAAATTGTTTTTCTGCCTTATCCTGCAGAACAATTCGTTTTTATTTTATCAGAGGTCTGATCCTGTTGATCTTCGGCCGCAATTCAGCTTCGTATGTTCTGTTAAGCAGTATAGCCTGTTCCCAGTCACGCGCGGCTTCTTTAAATTTTCTTTGTGCGAGATATGAGGTTCCTCTGTTGTAATATCCCTTCGCCAGCCGCGGATCTTTGAATATTACAGTATCATACTGAAATACAGCGGAGTCAGGTTTACCCAATATATCATAAATATTACCTTTATTAAAATTTGCTATCGTATCATCCGGTTTCAGGTAAAGAACCATATTGTAATCTGCCATTGCTGAATCGTATATTTTGAATCTTTCGTAAGCATTGCCCCTGTTCATATAGGCGGAATGGTTAGACTGTGTCATCCTGATATATTCATTGTAATCTGATATCGCTTCGCGGTAAAATTTTATGTTCTGAAAGTGATTGCCTCTATCAAGATATGGGCCCGGTTCAATTGGCTTTTTCTTTATAAGCTCATTAAGCAATTGGAAAGCCTGAGTATTCCATACCTTGTATATGCTATCCCTTGGGATACTGTAACCCCTGTGGTATGAATCCAGGGAATCTCTGTAGTCAAAATTTCCCGTGCCGTAAATATCTGTGCTATCGCGCTGACGGATCAGGTTTGAATCGATAAGCTCTCTTATGATCTCATCGTACTCTGCCTGTTCAAGGGAATCCTTTTCTTTGCGAAGCTCTGACTCTGTCTTCTTTGTGCATCCCGCAAATAAAAGCGAAATTGCTACAATAAAAAGCGCTGCTACTGAAATGATGTTTTTGATCATAAACTTGGATAATTTCATATAATATTCAAATATATTGAATAAGAAAGTAATTTATTAAACTAAAATTAAGTATTGCAAAGATTAACTTATTCGGGCTATAAATGAATACCGTATTTACGGCATTTAATTTTCGTTAGAATATTTAGAGTTACCCGCTACTTCCTGGTTTTTATCTTTTTGTTTTTCGCCATTGATTCTGCTGCAAGTTTTTTCTTATATAACAGCAATTTCCTCAGCAGAGATTTGTTATTCGTAGCTAGAATTTCAACAGCAAGAAGTCCTGCGTTCTTCGCGTTGCCTATGGCAACGGTTGCTACGGGAATGCCGGTTGGCATCTGTACAATTGATAGCAGTGAGTCAATTCCTTCAAGTGCTTTTGTACGGATTGGTACACCAATAACAGGTAGTGGTGAATGCGAAGCAGCCATTCCCGGCAGATGTGCCGCGCCTCCGGCGCCTGCGATAATTATTTTTAAGCCGCGCTTGTGGGCAGTATCCGCATACTTGGCCATAAAATGCGGTGTGCGGTGAGCAGAGGTGATCTTTATTTCATATGGAATACCGAACTCATCACAAACATTCGCGGCTTCCTGCATCGTTGGCAGATCTGAATCACTGCCCATAATAATGCCTACAATAGGTTTTTTCATTTTACTAATTTTTGTTATTACTGCCTGCCTTGTCTCAAAGGCAAGGCGGAATCTTGTTTTTGATTTTGTCATTCAGGAATGACAGGCAAAAAATTAAATCACAATTTTCTTTTCAGCTGCTTTAGCTTTTCTTAATATTGTACCCGGGTCATTTCCGGTTACAGTTACATGACCCATCTTTCTGCCAACCCTCGAATTCTTCTTCCCGTAAATATGCAGATGAATATCTTTATCGCCGAGTGCCGCCGCATAGTTCTTCACGATACCTTCTTTGTTTGTTTTGCCCAGCAGATTTATCATAACAGCGGAGCTGTTAACCATAGCTGTATTGCCAAGAGGTAAATTTAACACTGCTCTTATATGGTTTTCAAACTGCGAAGTTATACAGCCTTCAATGGTGTAATGACCCGAATTGTGCGGCCTTGGAGCCATTTCATTAACCAGTATTCTGCCATCATTTGTGTAAAACATTTCTATTCCGAATAATCCGAATCCTTTAACGGCTTTCACGCAATCCATGGCAATCTTTGAAGCTTTACGGCGGACACTTTCTTTTACTTTGGCGGGAGCTATCACAGTATGACAAATATGATCCTTCTGAATAGTTTCAACAACGGGATAGACTACACTTTCTTTTTGGGTTCTAGCGGCCATTACGGCAAGTTCTTTTGTAAAGTGTACAAATTCTTCCGCGAGGAGTTTTGAGTGACGGTGGGTCAGTTTATCAAATGCTGTATCAAAATCCTTCTTATTTCTCACCATTGCATTGCCGTAACCATCGTAACCCATTTTCCTTGATTTAAGTACAAACGGGAGCTTCAGTTCTTCAGCTGTTTTTTCAAATTCATATTTATGGTTTACTGCTGTGAATTTTGGAAGCGGAATATTGTACTTCAATAGAGTTTGTTTCTGGATAAGTTTATCCTGGATCATTGCTATAGTTGCCGATGACGGAAAAACTTTCACGCCGAGTGATTCCAGGTATTCTATAATCCTGTAATCAATGAATTCGTTTTCAAGTGTTATAACATCAGTTTGTGTGGCAAGTTTTTTGAGGAGCTTTTTGTTTGAAGAGCTGCCGATCAATTCAATAGAAGAGATCATTCCCGCAGGCGAGCCTGCTTCTTTTTCCAGCACCGCAACATCAAAGCCCATGCGTATTGCGGCAAATGCTGACATCCGAGCTAACTGCCCGCCGCCTAAGATGCCTATACAAATTGGTTTTTTCAATTTTAGCTGAATTTAAAGCAGAAATGATAATTTTGAACTGAGTTTCAGACAAATATCAAAAAAAAATTGCAGAAATAAAATCTAATAAAACATTGAATGGTATTTCATAATACAAGGGTAATGATCGTAATCAACCGGAAGCATGCGCTTTAACAAGCTCAAGCACTTCGCCAACGGCGTCTTCATTGTTGGTGGAGTTTGTCACGTAATCAGCTTTTCGTTTCAGCTCAGGTATGGCATTTTTAACAGCTATGTTATAAGCGCCGAAATCAAACAGCGGCATATCGTTGTGCCAATCGCCGATCACAGCCACATTTTTTTTGTTGAATCCCAAGTGCTTAACAAGCCTTTTAACGCTTTCGAGCTTGTTGCTTTGTTTGTTCTTTATGGTAAGCAGGTAGTAATCATTGCGGGGTGATTTGGTAACACTCAGCGAAACACCGCGTTTATCAAAAAATCCGAAGCCCGCTTTAATGTGTTTCATGCTGGCTTTATCTTCGCAGTAAATCAGTATTTCAAGTATATCTTTTACTCCGGTAAAATCAGAGACATCTTTTATCGGGGCTGAAAGTTTTGTGTACTCTTTAACTACAGCGTTATTGGGAGTTACAAAAAGATTGTGTTCATCACACATGGTTATCTTGCCGTAGTTATCTTCTGCAAGAGAAATTGCTTTGTGTACAAATGAATCTTTGATCGTACCCCTGTAAACAGCGCTGCCGTTTCTGCTTTTTATAAGCGCGCCGTCAAGGGTCACAAACGGGATATCAATTTCAAGGTCATCGGCAATATGAGATGAAAAATGAAATGACCTTGCCGAAGAGAGTGTGCAGAAAATATTCTGTTTTTTCAGCTCTTTAGCAAGCTGCAGAGTTTTTTCGCCAACATTTCCATGCTGGTCAACCAGTGTGCCGTCAATATCTATGACAATTAATTTTATGTCCTTTAGTCTGTGGGTCAATACGTTGTTTTCGGGTAATTTAATACTGTGAACAGGTTATAAACTGCCTGCAAATTTAGCTATATGAATGCTTAAAAAAAATTCATTTTGAAGGTTTTGTAGTATGTAATATGAACTAATGATTATTAATCATACTGCCATTTTCTTTTTAAGTATCAAAAACGATAAATATGGAATAATCATAGAAGCAGCCATCCAGAGCGTAACAGCAAGTGTTGCCCTCTCATCCATAGGACCGGCAGCAAGCACGGGAATTATTGTATCAATTGCGGCATGTACTATTGCCGGCGCCCAAATAGTGTTTCCTCCTTTTTCATACAAATAAGAAAAAGGAAAGGACGAAACAACGGCAAGCAAAACTGCCATACCCCCAACAAGCAACCCCTGGTTTATAATAATTGGAATATGCGCAACCGAAAATAAAATTACAGCAAGCCATGCTGCTTTCCAAAAGCTTCTGCCTTCGCGAAGCCGGCGGAATAAAAACCCGCGGTACAAAACTTCTTCTGCTATCCCATGTAATACAAATACTCCGATGGCAAGCCATATCCAGTTTTGTGGTATAGAGAAATTATATCCAGTAAGCATAGTAATTAAAGGATAACATAAGAATAGAAGTATTGTAATTATTAGCGATGCAGCTATTGCTTTACTGCCGGGTTTTCCTAAGCCAAGAATTTTTACCAGGTCAGAAATTCGGGTCTTAAATAACAATACTTCAGTTATTGCAGCTGCAATTAATACACATACAGAAATAAGAAGCGCATTTATGGGGTTTACAGTATCGCCGGTTAATTTGGCTGTCAGTTCAAAAGTACCGTATAATATAATATAACCGGTAATTATAAGGATTAAACTTTTGTTCCTGAAAATTTCAGTCGAAGTATTTTTTTCCATAAATTATAATTGTCATGAATTAAAATATATCAGCAAAAAATATCAGTAAATTGTAAATTAGCAAATAAATTTGAATCAAAACAGTATTTTATAGAAACATATTTCCACTGATTATTAGATTACAATTTCGTAATTTTGTAAGATATGAAGTATAATTTTACTGAAATTGAGAAAAAATGGCAGGATTTTTGGGATAAGAACAAAACCTTTGCCGCAGAAATAGATCACTCCAAACCCAAGTATTACGTACTGGATTTCTTTCCGTATCCTTCAAGCGATGGCCTTCATGTTGGCCACCCGGAAGGATATACCGCCACAGATATTATTGCGCGGTATAAAAGGATGAAAGGTTTTAACGTGCTGCATCCTATGGGATGGGATGCCTTTGGTTTACCCGCCGAACAGTTCGCGATAAAAACAGGAATACATCCGCGCATCACTACTCAAAAGAGCATAGATAATTTTAAGCGGCAGCTGAAATCAATAGGACTATCAATTGACTGGTCGAGAGAAATAGCTACTGTTGACCCTAAATACTACAAATGGACTCAGTGGATATTTTCTCAGCTTTATAAAAAGGGACTTGCTTACCAGGCGGAAATCGCCGTCAACTGGTGTCCGGAGCTTGGCACAGTCTTAGCCAACGAAGAAGTACCCGAACAGATAGAAAAAGGTTACACGGTTGTACGCAGACCCATGAAACAATGGATGCTGAAAATTACCGAATATGCTGAAAGATTACTTATTGATCTTGATATGCTGGACTGGCCTGAAAGTACAAAAGAAATGCAGCGCAACTGGATAGGAAAATCAGAAGGCGCAAAGGTAACCTTCAGTATAGCAGGTGAGGATGCAGGTTCGGTAGAAGTTTTCACAACCCGGCCGGATACATTATGGGGAGCTACTTACATGGTGCTCGCACCTGAGCATCCGCTTGTGGATAAGATAACGACACCTGAATGTAAAACCGCAGTTGATATATATAAAGAGAACGCTAAACATAAATCTGATCTTGAGCGCCAGGCGCTGGAAAAAGAAAAATCAGGTGTGTTCACCGGCGCTTATGCAGTTAACCCGGTTAACAATGCTGAAATACCGATATGGATAAGTGATTACGTGCTTATGGGCTACGGCACAGGCGCTATTATGGCCGTACCCGCGCACGATGAGCGCGATTGGGAATTTGCCACAAAGTATCACATACCAATCATTGAAGTAGTAAAGCCTGCCGCAGGTGAAACAAGTGATATCACCAAAAAAGCTTTCAGCGCAGAAGGTGTTGCGGTAAATTCTGATTTTATAAACGGTCTTAAAACCGAGAAAGCAAAGAAAAAAGTTATTGAGTGGCTTGAAGCTAAAGGTCTTGGCAAGGGTACAGTTCAGTACAAGCTGCGCGATTGGTTATTTTCACGCCAGAGATTCTGGGGAGAGCCATTCCCCATAATTCATCTTGAAGACGGCACAGTAAAACTGCTGCCTGAAGATGAATTACCTGTGATGCTGCCGGAAGTTGAAAATTATAAAACCATTGGAACGGGAGAGAGCCCATTGGCGGGAATCAGCGAATGGGTAAATACTACCGATCCGGAAACCGGCAAACCCGCTAAGCGTGAAACCAATACTATGCCGCAATGGGCAGGTTCATGCTGGTATTACTTAAGGTTCCTTGATCCCAATAACGATAAGGAGTTTATTAACAAAGAAGCAGAAAAATACTGGATGCCTGTTAACCTGTATTTAGGCGGAGCCGAACATGCTGTTCTGCATTTACTTTATGCACGGTTCTGGCATAAGGTGCTGTTTGATCTTGGGTATGTTTCAACCCGTGAGCCATTTGTTAGGCTGTTCCACCAGGGTATGATACTTGGTGAAGATTCAAACAAAATGTCAAAAAGCCGCGGTAATGTTGTGAATCCCGATGATGTAATTGCAGGTTACGGCGCTGATTCGCTGAGGCTGTTTGAGATGTTCCTCGGTCCGCTTTCAGCAACAAAGCCGTGGTCAACCAAGGGCATCGAAGGTGTTTACCGTTTCCTGAATAAAATTTGGCGGCTTGTTGTAAATGAAGATGGCGGAATTAACGCTAAGATAACAGAAGCCAAACCTGAAGGCGAAGCCGAAAGAGTTATGCACAGGACTATAATGAACGTGACCGAAGATATTGAAGATATGGATATGAAATTCAATACCTGTGTTAGCGAGCTGATGATATATGTAAATGAAATATCACGCCTTGAAACAATCCCAAGAGATTTGGTTGTTACATTATTAAAGCTTCTTGCGCCGTTCGCGCCGCATTTGGCTGAGGAGTTATGGAACCGCATGGGCAATGATACAACAATTGCATTTGCATCGTGGCCGGAATTCAATCCCGCCAAAGTGCAGAAAAATGTTGTTACCGTTATCGGTCAGATAAACGGCAAGGTACGCTCAAAAATTGAAGCGCCAACCGATACACCTGATGATAAGCTGATCGAAATTATGAAACAGGACGAAAAGATAAAAACATACCTTGATGGTAAGCAGATTGTTAAAGAAATTGTTGTAAAAAATAAGCTTGTGAACATAGTAGTAAAATAATTTTAAATGAACTACCAGCACACAATACATTTTACACTTGAAGAAGCCAACGATAAGCTGGATAACATCAAAGCTGATATAGAAGAAATGATGAACCTTAAGCGGAAGCTTGACCAGAAAGGCTTTGATGTTTACAGTCACAGTTATCTTGGCGGCTCGGGTCCCAACGGGCAAGGTGCTTTCCCTGAAGAAATGGAAGGGCTTATTAATATACTGCGCAGACTGAACGATGATGGAGTTATTGTAAAAGGGATTGACAGGGGACTGGTTGACTTTCCGCACTTGCGCAATAACGGCGAGGAAGTTTATTTATGCTGGAAGTACGGCGAGGGTGATATCAACTGGTGGCACACAATCCCCGATGGGTTTTCAGGCAGAAGAAATATCAGCGAGTTATAGTTTTTTCAGGGAACAGTTTTTTTGTTCCCTTTTTTGTTTTTAAAAACGTATTTGAAATACTGAATTTTCAGCAAGCTAAATTTGCCAAATAGAATTAAAGAACTATTTATTGTTGTAGCCACGCCCTTTAGGGCGTGGATTAATCACGAAAGATAAAAGGGCTTTAGCCCTGAACGATTGCAATTTGTTAGTCACTTTATTCACTCTTTATTTATAACCTTTCTTCACGAATTTGAGTTTAGCTGCACGAAAGCCGTGGTAAGTTTTGAAGAAATAATTAAAATAACCCTGAAAAAAAAGAATTACAATAGTTATGAGGTAAGAAATAATATATGGGTATAATAAATAAAATGGTTGTAAGCACCCTGCCGCTTGTTCCAAAAGGAATTGTAAGAAAATTCGCGAACCGCTATATAGCAGGAGAAACTCTTGCTCACGCGGTAGCAACTTCCAAAAAACTTAATGCCAAAGGCATTATGGGTACAATAGACGTGCTGGGTGAAGATGTATTTAAGAAAGAAGACGCGACCCGTTCTAAAAATGAATGCCTTGAAGTGCTTGATGCTATAAAAGAGCATTCACTCAATTCCAATCAATCAATTAAACTTACATCACTTGGTTTGAAAATTGATAAGGAATTTTGTTTAAGCAACGTTAAGGAGATCTTCGCAAAAGCAAAAGAGAAAAATATTTTTGTGAGGATAGATATGGAAGATTCTTCGGTAACGAATGATACTATTTGGGTATTTACCGAAGCGCGCAAAACCTACAGCAACTGCGGCATCGTGCTGCAGGCTTACCTGCGGCGGACTTATGACGATGCCGCAAAACTGATAGAAAGCGGAACCAACTTCAGGCTTTGCAAAGGTATTTATATTGAGCCCGAGGAAATTGCGTTTAAAGAAAGACAGGAAGTACGTGATAATTTCCTAAAGATCCTAAGGCTGATGCTGGAAAAGGATTCTTACGTTGGAATTGCGACACACGATGAATATCTTGTTGAAGGTGCGTATAAACTGATAGAGGAGCTTAAAAAACCAAAAGATCGGTATGAATTTCAGATGCTTCTGGGAGTAAGAGAAGGTATGCGAGATAAGATTGTGAAAGACGGTCACCGTATGCGTATTTATATACCTTTTGGTACACATTGGTACCAGTATTCCATAAGAAGATTTAAAGAAAATCCGCAGATGGCGGGTTACGTGATTAAAAGTATTTTAAACGGCGGAAAGTAGTTTATGCGGGTTTAATTTGTTATAAAAAAAAGGCTGTATCAAAAATGATACAGCCTTTTGTTTTTATCAAATGATTAGAATTTAATTACTTTTCTCTTCTTTTTTATCAGCCCCAGCGGTTTTAATTGTGACCGTGCCTTTTCCGGAATCGAAAATTGTTTCAAATGTTTTCAGGTTCTCTTCTGCGGGTCCCGTTTCTACTTTTCCCGTTAAGGAAAATTCGGAGCCGTGGCAGGGACAAACGAACTTGTTACCTTCCAGCTCTACATCACAGCCTTTGTGTGTGCAGATAGTTCTGATAGCGAGGAAGGTTGTTTCAGAATTCCTGATGAGCATCAGCTCATCGTTTATCTTTACGCTGCCGCCTGTTTTGGATAGCGCGGCGTTTTCTGAAAGTTTTACAACTATATCATCACCTGATTTACGGAAAACCGCTTTTGCAGCAGCCGCTGATCTTGTTAATGCTGAAATATTTATACTTGAAAGCATTGCGCCGGAGGCAATTACTCCCACAGCTGAACGCTTTATAAAATCTCTTCTTGATAGTTTACCTGGCATGAAATTTATGCTCCTTTAAAGTTTACCCTTTTGATATTTCAATATTTAAAATTAGTGTTTCATTATTAAACATTCAATATATTTGCATTAAAGTTACAATTATTTGCAATTAGGTGTATTCCAGTAGTTTAGGGTCAATTTAACATACAAGGTTATAGTTGTTTCAATTGAAAAACGTTAAAAATACAGGTATTTTGCAGAATAAATTAAAACCTCACCCCCACCCCCTCTCCTAAAAGGAGAGGGGAGCGAATAAATAATAATTTAACAAAACAGTTTAATTAATTATGAGTTTAGAACAAGATATCGAAAAATACTTTGCAGCAGGTGAATTGACCCCTGCTGAAAAGAAGAAGGCCATGGCAGCGTTTAAGGAAATGGTAAAGCTTCTGAATGCCGGCATAGTGCGCAGCGCGGAAAAATCAGGCGGCGCGTGGAAAGCCAACACATGGGTTAAAAAAGGTATCCTGCTTGGATTCAGACTCGGCAAAAACAAGGATATGTCAATTTTTAAACAAATGCTTTTTTTTGATAAAGACACGCTGCCCATTAAACCTTTGAAGCTGGCAGACGGCGTTCGGATAGTGCCCGGTGGATCAACAATAAGAACGGGCGCGTACATTGGCAAAGGTGTAATTTGTATGCCGCCAATGTATGTAAACATTGGCGCATATGTTGATGATAATTCACTCATCGATTCTCACGCTCTTGTTGGCTCCTGCGCGCAGCTTGGTAAAAAGATACATCTTTCAGCGGCAGCGCAAATTGGTGGAGTGCTTGAGCCGATAAACTCTGTGCCCGTAATAATTGAAGATGAAGTAATGATAGGCGGCAACTGCGGAATTTATGAAGGTACAATTGTTCAGAAAAGAGCAGTCATTGGCGCAGGATGTATTATCACAGGATCAACACCGGTATATGATACCGTTAAGGGAAAAATTTACCGCAAGACAAAGGATGAGCCTCTTGTTATCCCCGAAGGCGCGGTAGTAGTTGCGGGCTCACGCCCGCTGGCAAACCAGTTCGGCATGGAGAATCATTTATCTGTTTACACTCCGATGATCATAAAGTACCGCGATGAAAAAACCGATGCCGGAACGGCGCTGGAGGAAAGTTTGAGGTAAAGCAAAACAGAAACCGGTATGATTTTTCAGTTTAAGGCTTGTTAATGTTAAAATTGAAAACATCCGGTCTTGAGTAATGCCCGGCAACATCAAACATACGTTTGGCTTCAATTATTTCTTTCATATTCAGTTCAGCATATAAAATTTCCTGTTGAGCATCCACGGGTCCTGTAAGGAGTTTTCCCTTCGGATCAATAACGCAACTGTTACCAGTATTTATCCATTCTTTATCTGCTGGATATAAATTTTTAAATTCAAATTCATCAGGTATGTTATTTTTTTTTATTGCCATGCAGGTGCTTATTACAAATAAACCTCCTTCTCTTGCAATATGCTTCATGCTTTCAAGCCAATTCGGACTTTTATCCCATGTAGGCGCAGCAAGGATCTGCGCCCCGGTTTCATAAATTGCAGTTCTTGCCAAAGGCATATAATTTTCCCAGCAAATGAGACCTGCAATTTTACCCGCAGTTGTATCATAAGCTTTAAGCGTAGTACCGTTGCCCTGTGCCCAAATAAGCCTTTCACCGCCGGTAGGCATAAGCTTACGGTGAACTCCAGTGATCTTTCCTTCAGAGTTTATAAACAAAAGGCTGTTGTAAAGGCTGGCATTGCTTTGACCGGTATTTCTTTCATTCATTCCCATAACCACATTTATGCCCGCTTCTTTTGCTGCTCTGCAGAGCTTATCGGTGCTGTCATCCGGAACAGATACGGCGCTTTCGACCAGGCGAATATACATATCATTAAGAACCGCGCCTTTGCTGTTTGGGATAAGCCATACCCAGTCAGGGTAGCCGGAGATAAATACTTCGGGGAATACAACAAGTTTCGCGCCGTTCTTTCCTGCTTCTAAAATTGCTCCACATGCTTTTTCTATCGTTTTTTCTTTGTTAAGAAACACAGGCGCAAGCTGTGCTGCTGCTATTTTAATCTGTTTTATCATAATAATATTCTTGTTTCAATTTTTATATTATTCACATAAGCAGATATTAAAATTGTTTCAAAAAGTCTCCAATGGTTAATTCATACCTGTTAATATTTCAATATACTAATTGCAGTATTTTATTACTATGAAATATTCGTAAATTCGGTTAAATTTGATAGATACAAACTGATAAATAGTAACCGTTTTGAAATACGCCATTATATCAGATGTTCACGCGAATCTTGAAGCAGTCGAAGCCTGCTTCAGGCAAATTGATAAGCTAAAAGCTGACCGTATCATTTGCCTTGGCGACCTGGTTGATTACTGCGCTGAGCCCAATGAAGTAATTTCGATAATCAAAAATAATTGCGATATTGTTTTACTCGGTAATCACGATGAAGCGCAATATAACTTTTCGCTCTCAGAAAGATTCAACGAAAGGGCGAGGGCATCATCGGTTCATACCCGTGAAGTATTGAAAGAAATTAATCTTGAATATATAAAATCACTGCCGCTAACTCATTCAGAAAACGGACTGCTGTTCGCTCACGCTTCGCCTTCTGAACCTTTTTCATATAAGTATGTTTTGAACGAAGATTCAGCGGTTTTGAACTTCAGCGCATTTGAAGAAAAAATTTGTTTTATCGGTCACTCGCACAAACCCCTGATTTTTGAAAATTCACGCAGTGGGATCAAAACTATCTCAGAAGGTACCCTAAACAATGATTGCAGGTATGTTATTAATGTCGGCAGTGTGGGGCAGCCGCGTGACGGTAATAACAAGTTATCATTCGGATTGTTTGATACCAAAAACAACCAATACACCAACATTCGCACTGATTATGACCGATCTTCAGCAAGTATAAAGATCTACAAGTAGGACTGCCTGTATTTCTTGCATCCAGGATTTTAGTTGGAATTTAGTTTCAAATTTCAATTCTCACCAACCACCTCCAAAATTGCCCGGAAATCACTAACTCAAAGTAAAACAGCACAATAACTTATGATTATTATCATACGCACTATTGATATATATCATTGGGCAGGTACAAATTGACCGTTAAATTTGTATAGTTAAAGTTTACTAAATTGAACGGGAAAATGAAAGATCTGGTAATATTGGGAGCTGGTACCGCGGGCACGATGATGCTGAATAAGCTGTATAAGTTACTGGATAAGAATGAATGGAAGATCACAATTGTAGATAATGAAAAGAACCATTATTACCAGCCCGGTTTTTTGTTTATTCCATTTGGTGTTTACACCAAAAAGGATGTTGTAAAACCCAAAAAACAGTTTTTCCCGGGTGAGCATGAGATGATCGAGTCAGAGATTTTCAAAGTTCTGCCTGAGTTCAATAAGGTTCACCTCAATAACGGTATCATTTTGGATTATGATATACTTATAATTGCCACCGGGTCAAGAACCGCGCCGGAAGAAACTGAAGGTTTGAAAGATAAATTATGGTATAAGGATATTTTTGATTTTTATACTCTTGAAGGCGCGCTTGCACTTGCCGAAAAATTCAAAAAGTGGAATGGCGGCAAGCTAGTGGTAAACATCACAGAAATGCCCATCAAGTGTCCGGTTGCTCCGCTTGAATTCGCTTTTCTGGCTGACGCTTTTTTTGAAGATAAACGCATACGCGAAAAAGTGCAAATTACTTATGTTACACCTCTTGCGGAAGCGTTTACTAAACACAAGTGCTCTGAAGTACTTGGCCACTTTCTGGATGATAAGGGCATAGAGCTTGAAGCTGAGTTTAATATAGCAAGGATTGACAATGAAAATAAGAAGCTCATATCTTGGGATGAACGAGAAATAGATTTTGATCTCCTGGTTACAGTTCCCGTAAATAAAGGAGCAGATTATATTGAAGCCAGCGGACTTGGGGATGAGCTGAATTTTGTACCCACTGATAAACATACACTGCAATCACTTCAGCATAAAAACATATTTGTTATTGGTGATGCTTCAAATATTCCCGCAAGTAAAGCGGGTTCAGTTGCGCACTTTGCTTCTGAAATTTTAACGGAAAATATTCTAAGTTATATAAATGCCATGCCGCTTGCAGCTAAGTTTGATGGTCATGCAAACTGTTTTATTGAATCAGGCCACGGCAGGGCATTTTTGATAGATTTTAATTACGATGTAGAACCGCTTCCGGGTAAATTTCCGCTTGCCCATTTGGGCCCCTTCTCGCTGCTTAAGGAGTCCAGGACAAACCACATTGGCAAACTGATGTTCAAATGGACTTACTGGAACCTGCTCCTGAAGGGAAAGGAATTACCAGTTGGAAGCGCGATGAGCCTGGACGGAAAGATATTGGATAATCAGCAGATCAAAGAACAATTCATAACAGATACACAGCAGATTCAAAAACTCTCGGGAGGAATATAAAAAATGTCAAACGCGGCAGCAGAAAAAATAATACTCGGCAAAACGCTTGCAATAGACGCAGACGGAAATCTTGTAAATATGGCAGACTGGAATGAAGAGATAGCCGGCGAACTTGCCAAAGAAGAGGGTATTGCTGAGCTTAACGGGCAGCATTGGCAGGTTATAAATTTCATGAGGAAAGTTTATTCTGAAACAGGTGATTCATCTTCTATCAGAAAGTTAACAAAGGAAAGCGGTGTTGATACCAAAACGCTTTACGCATTGTTTCCCAAGGGACCCGCTAAAAAAGCGGCAAGAATTGCCGGTCTTCCAAAGCCAAAGGGATGCATTTAAGCAGTTTACAATTATCAATGAGCAATCAGCAATAAAAGATAAATAGCAGCAACAACTAAACAAAAAGCCGGAAAATTCAGGTGTTAAGATGTCACAAAATAAAGTCGTGGAAAATAATTACGAACCAATAAAAAAAGTATCAATTATTGTTTCTAAGGGGTCACTTGAAGGAGTTTACCCGGGATTGATCATGGCCAACGGCGCGCGGATGGAAGGGATTGAGGCTAATCTGTTTTTTACCTTTTTTGGAATGGAAGCCATCATAAATAAAAAGATGGATCACTTAAAAGTAGCTACAGTCGGAAATCCCGCAATGCATATGCCAACCCTGATAGGCTCTCTGCCGGGAATGAGCGCGCTAGCAACGCATATGATGGAAAAAGAAATGGAAAAGATAGATATTCCGCCTGTAAGAGAGTTTCTTGAGATGATACACGATGCAGGATGTAACATTTATGCCTGCAAGGCTTCTGTGGATATGTTTCATTTAAAGAAAAGTGATTTTTGTGAACAGGTTGATGATATTATAACGGTTGGAGAGTTTTACGAAAAATCAGCCGGTGCAAGTATTATATTTACATAGTGTTAAGTAAATGAGCTTGTAATATAAATAATTACACTATTATAGTATAAAGTATACTAACTTCTAACGTATTTACGGTGTAATTTTGTACAAGAAGAAAATTGCAGGCCTTCCTTTATAGCGCTCTTTTAAAAAAGTAAGTTACACGGATTCGGTTTGCAATGATGCATTTAAAACTTTTACTTAATTAAAACTTATGAAAATGTACTCCTTATTTAGATTTATTGCCCTTTTGATCTTCACTACTTCGCTGTTTACCGGCATTGTATATGCTCAGCAGGAAGATGACCCGGATAACCCGAGGACCTGGAAATACTTTAAAGTCTTTGCAAGGGCAGAAGATGACAGTATTTTTATTACCGCTCAGGATGATATGGGCATAGAGCCCAAACTTGAAAGTTATACAATTGTTGTAAACCTGGTAGATGGCAATGCGCAGAATCAGTTTGTTATGCTGGGTGATGAATCTGACCCTTCCGCGCAGCGATACGCATGGAGCCAGCTTTCCAAGAAAGTACAGGATGGTTTGATAAACTGGACAGGAACAAACAAAGAGAATCTGAATGCGAAAAGACTGGATTATGCCAGTGTATTCCTGGATGTTATCAGGCAGATAAAGATAAAAGAATTTGTAGCTCCGCCAAAAAGAGAAAGGACTATCAGAAGCACCACGGCATATATAAATCCGTACTTCCAGCTCTTTGGTGGTGAAAGACTGGGTATTCCGTTAAAAAGATCAATTGGTTTTACCTTCGGGATTGGCAACAAATACAGCGCGCCGTTTGAAAGTGACCTTGTTAGTGTGGGAATGAATATTATAGGCGTCAGCATAAATTACAATACAACCATTGATAATCTGAATACTCATACTTTCGATCCGGAAACAGGAGATAATTACCCGTGGAAGCAGTATAACAATATATTTTCACCTCTCAGGGCTATAGAGCTCAGTTATGTTATTCCGCTTGGTAACTTTCTTGAAGTAGGAGTACTGAGTGATATCAAGTTTGGCAAACATACGACCGGATCACTTGGACCGCCCAACATTTTTTATGAGAACGGAGATTCATCAAAACCGATGCCGAATAATGTTTTAAGAGGAACGTATCTTAATGCGGAGTTCCGCTACCCGTTCAGAATGTTCGGATCGACGCGAACACAGGTTTACGCGGCATACTACGCCAACGAAATGAATATCGGTTTAATAACCAGGGAAAGCCGTTTGGCGGGAGCTGTATTTGATTTCAGAACAAATATTACACTGAAAAAGATAAGAAACTTCCAGATATTGCTTGAAGTAATGGTATCAAATATTGGAGAAGGTTTCGCGCTGAACTCCTTTGCATTTGGTCCTTCAGTAAGACTTTCTAAAACCGATAAAGGAAGTTTTGGCGTTATTACAGCATTCATAAACGCAAGATTTAAACTGGGTGATTTTTTTGATGAACGGGAAAAAAAGTAATTTTGTAATACAAGAGTTTTAGCTTCATTAAAAAATATTACTTAATTCAATATTATATATAGTTACAGGAGAAAATGGCTGTGTTAAACAAAATTAAAGAACAATCTAACCGAACGAAGGAAAAATACTCGCAAAAGTATGTAACCCCGGAAGAAGCAGTTAAAGTAATTAAATCAAATGATCGTATTTATGTACAATCAGGATGCGCATATCCGCAGAGGCTTGTGGAAGCGATGGTTGCGCGCGCTCCGGAGCTTTTTGATGTAGAGCTTTGCCACTTAATGGTATTTGGCGAAGCGCCTTACATGAAACCGGAAATGGAAGGGCATTTCAGGCATAACGGGTTCTTTCTTGGCGGAAATACAAGAAAGCATGTAAATGCCGGCAAAGCTGATTTTATGCCAATTTTCCTTTCAGAAATACCATACCTGATAAAACATGATACAAAACACAAAGTAGATGTAGTTTTTATCCAGGTTTCACCGCCTGATATGCACGGTTTCTGCAGTATGGGAGTTGCGGTGGATTGTACTAAAGCCGCGGTACATGTAGCAAAATATGTTATTGCGCAGATAAATCCCAGGATGCCAAGGGTACACGGTGATAGTTTCATTCATATTAACGATATTGATTTCGCGTTTGAGTATGAACAGCCGCTGCAGGAATTACCCGGGATGCATGCCGAAAAGGATCCCGAAGAAACAAAGGTTTTCGAAAAGATAGGGCAAAATATTGCTGATCTTATTGAAGATGGTTCTACCCTGCAAATGGGAATTGGCGCAATACCCGATGCCGTACTTGCAAGGCTTACTGACAGAAAAGATCTTGGTATTCACACAGAAATGTTCAGTGATGGAGCAATTCCGCTGATTGAAAGCGGTGTTATTAACTGTGATAAAAAGACTTTGCTTCGCGGAAAGATAGTAACCTCATTTGTTCTTGGATCGCACAAGCTGTTTGAATATATCCACGAGAATCCGTTTGTTGAAATGAGAACTACTGAATTTGTTAATGATCCGTTCACTATAGCAAGAAACGATAAAATGATCGCGATAAATTCATGCCTTCAGGTTGATATGACCGGGCAGGTATGTTCTGATTCCATAGGCTACAATTTCTACAGTGGTTTTGGCGGGCAGGTTGATTTCATACGCGGCGCGGCGCGCTCTAAAGGCGGTAAGCCTATCATTGCGCTGCAATCGACTGCTAAGAAAGGTACTATCTCACGTATTGTACCAAGGCTGGAAGAAGGCGCGGGTGTAACTACATCACGAGGTGATGTTCACTGGGTTGTAACCGAATACGGCGCTGTTGACCTTCATGGTATGAATGTCCGTGAAAGAGTTCATGCCCTGATAAATATTGCTCATCCTGATTTCCGGGAAGAAATTGAAAGAGCTGCAAAAGAAAAAAAATATATCTGATATAACTTCTTAATAGATATGACTAAAACTGCAAGTGTGAAATGGATTGATGGATTTAAGCTTGAAGGTACTACCGATAGCGGAAAAACCGTTATGATGGATTCCGGTGAAAACGCGTCCGCGGCTTCGCCCGCGCAGCTTTTGCTGCAGGCACTCGCGGGATGCACTATGATGGATTGCGTGCTCATAATCGGGAAAGCAAGGAAGAAGATCGATAAATTTTGGGTTGATGTTACCGCTGAGGAATCTGAAGGGCATCCAAAGGTATTCACAAAATTTCACCTGACATATAATTTTTATGGGAATGAACTTGACAGCGATGTAATAGAAAGAGCAATTAAACTTTCTGAAGAGAAATACTGCCGTGTGCATGCAATGCTGCACAAAGCAGCTGAGATCAGTTCTTCATATAATCTGAACAAATGAACTTAGAATTAATATCATTTGTTAAGATTTAGTGAGGAATTATCTCAATTATAAGTTTGCCGAAAGGTAAACACAGCCAGCCCCCGTAATATCCTGATAATTGGATGTTTCGGGGGCATTTTCTTAACTAAAACTTAACAAAAAATTTACATTTGCTTAACGGGTTAACTTTAATTTTACATTTATTATTAAGAACTTAACTCAAAATTAATGTACTTTATGAAAAGAGTGATCTTGTTGTTTATTGTTGTTCTGTTTGCCGCCCCGGCTATAGTCTCACAGGATAAAAAGCCCGTTGAAACAGGCGGTAAGTTATGGGGTTATGTGTTTGGTGATTATTTTTTCAAGGCTGCCGGGGATTCGACCGGAAGCGGGACGCAGTATTCATCTTATGGTAATTCTTACCAGGGATTCGAAATACGCAGGGCTTATTTAGGATATGACTACACATTCAATGATAAGTTCAGTTCACAGTTTTTGCTTGAAGGAAATGATAAGATATTAACAAGTACCAGGCTGGGTCTGTTCATAAAAACAGCTTTTGTAGAGTGGAAAGCGTTTGAAAGAGTAAGTTTCGCAATCGGCCTTGTCCCCACTCCAACATGGAGCTGGGCATTGAATGAAAAAGCCTGGAACTACCGTTCCGTTGAAAAAACTATTATTGATATGCGGGGTCTTGGTATTGCAAGTGATCTGGGTGTAAGCGCGCGCGGGAAATTTGATAAAGCAGGTAATTATGGTTTTAATGTAATGATAGGCAACGGCAACGGCCAGAAGCCTGAAATGAACAAGTATAAAAAATATTACGGTAACCTGTTTGCCAAACCGGTAAAGGGCTTGCAGATGGAAGTTTACGGTGATTATGAACCTGCCGCTGATGATAAAAATAAAACAACGCTGAAAGGCTTCGTAGGATATACCTATGAGAAGTTTAACTTTGGAGTAGAAGCGTTTCAGCAGACCCAAAAAAATGCCGGCGGAACAGATATTGATGTCGTTCCCTTTGGGATAAGCGGATTTATCTGGGGCAATCTGCTGGGCAGGGAAAATAAACCTGTGCTGAATGTATTTGCCAGGTATGATATGTATGACCCTGATACCAAGAATGATTCAGTTGGTTACAAAGAGAACTTTATTACCGTTGGTCTTGATTACATGCCTATTGAAAATGTTCACTTCATGCCAAATGTTTGGGTAAACTCTTATAAAGCGAAAAATTCCGCAGCTACCGAGCGCAAAGCTGATGTAGTTGCCAGAATGACATTTTATTTTGTATTCAAATAAGGTTAGTAAAAATTCAGGATGATTTAAAGGGGCGTTAGCCCCTTTTTTTATTGACTTAAGTCAATTGGATTTACCTTAATTATGATGATATTAGTATTGTCATCATAATAAATCGATGGTAATCCTGTATCAAACTGCCGTCCGGATTAGAAATAATCCGGACGGTATTTCAAAATTAATTATCATCTTATTCATTGACTTAAGTCAATTTATATGCGCCGTTTATTAGCTATTTTTGAGTATAATTAAGGAGATAATTATGAAATATATAACGACTTTTTTGATGGTTTCAATGATACTTTCATCCGGTTTTAATCCGATAAATTCACAGGATAAATCAACCTATAAACTTTCAGGGTATGTTTTTGGCGATTACTTTTTTAAAGTGCAGGGTGATTCTTCCGGTTCACAAGGCGAATACTCGCCTTACAAAAAAGATTACCAGGCATTTGATATCAGGCGTGTAAATTTCAGTTATGAACATTCACTTTCAGATAATTTCACAGCGGGATTTTCACTTGAAGGAGGAAACAAATACCTTACAAACGGCAGGTTTTCAGTTATAATTAAAACCGCTTACATTGAGTGGAAAAATATTTTTCAGGGTTCCAGCCTTGTAGCGGGTTACTTTCCAACACCTGCTTTTGCATGGGGAATTTCTGAAAAAATGTGGGGCTACCGGTCTGTTGAAAAAACCATCAGCGATTTCCGCAGTCTAACAACTGCCGTAGATATCGGTGTGGGTCTAAAGGGCAGCTTCGATAAGAACAAGCAGTACGGGTATTTTGTTATGATAGGTAATGGTACCGGCACAAAGCCTGAAAACAATAAGTACAAAAATTATTACGCTTCACTGGATGCAAAACCGGTTGAGAATTTGAACATTGAAGCTTATTCAGAGTATGAACCCGCGGCTGAAGATAAAAGCAAACTTACTTTTAAATGTGTACTCGCATATCAGACACCATATTATACAGTTGGAACGGAAGTAATACACCAGATAAAGAAAAATTCCGGTATAAACAACAGCAACGTGAATCCGTTTGGAATTTCAATGTACGCTCACGGTACATTGATAAAAAATAAAAAAGACAAAACTCCGAAGCTGAACGCTTTCGCGAGATTTGATATGTATGATCCGGATACTAACCTGGATTCCGCCGGATTCAGAGAGAACTTCATTACCGCCGGACTTGATTATATGCCTATTCCATCTGTTCATTTTATGCCTAATATTTGGATAAATTCATATACAGATAAAAGCAGTGAAAAATTGGAAAAAAAATCCGATATTGTTGCACGACTAACATTCTTCTATACATATAAATGATAAGATCATATTTAATATTATCAGTTTGTATAGGAGTTATTGTCGGGTTGGGCTCTGCTACATTCTACTATGCCAAAGGGTATTCTTACATGCTTGATGACCCTGCAGCCTGCAATAACTGTCATGTAATGAATGACCAGTATTATTCGTGGCAAAAATCCTCGCATCGTTCTGTTGCTACCTGCAATGACTGCCATACACCAAATACAACGATCGGCAAATACACTGTAAAGGCCATTAACGGCTGGAATCACAGCTATGCTTTTACATCTGATGATTACCATAAACCTATCAGGATAAACAAAATGAACATGGAAGTAGCAGAAGAGAACTGCCGGCGCTGCCATGATATGCTTACTCATAATATCACTTTCCATGAAACCGATGACACCAAGATACAGTGTACATCCTGTCATTTGAGTGTTGGACATACAAAATAATTTTAAAAAAATAACGCAAAATGGAACAAAATAAAAAAGAAAAGTTATTCAGCGCAAAGTATCTGGTAATGTTTTTTATTACCGCTCTTGTAACAGCAGGTATTACCTTATTGCTGGTGAATATTTTTGAAAAGAAACAGGAAGCAACTTTATATCCTTCGGTTTTTAAACCTGTAGGTGATGAAGAAGTTGACCCGAAGGTATGGGGAGAAAATTTTCCGTTTGAATATGATACATATAAGAAAACAGAAACAAACGAAGGTCAGACTTTTTACGGCGGCAGTGATAACTACCAGAAGCTTGATAAATATCCAAACCTGAAGATATTGTTTTCGGGTAATCCTTTTTCAAAGGATTACCGTGAAGAGCGCGGGCATTATTGGGCAATCACAGATGTTAAAGAAACAGAAAGAATAAATGATAAGACTCCGAATACCTGTATAACCTGCAAAAGCTCCAGCGTAGCGGTAGATATAAAGAAAATGGGACCTGAAAATTTCTATAAAGCAATGTTTAAAGATGTAGGCGCCCATTATGATAAAAGCATCGGCTGCCTGGATTGCCATGACCCAAAGACAATGGCGTTAAGGATCAGCCGGCCCGCATTTATTGAGGCGATGGAAAGAAGGGGAATTGATGTTACGAAAGCTTCGCGCCAGGAAATGAGAAGTTATGTTTGCGGACAGTGCCATGTTGAGTATTATTTTAAAGGTGATGGCAAATATCTCACTTTCCCCTGGGATAAAGGTCTGCAGATAGACAGCATAGAAGCCTATTATGATGAAGTTAATTTCAATGACTGGACTCATGAAACAACCGGCTCGCCAATGTTAAAGATGCAGCATCCTGAATTTGAAACATGGTCAACCGGTATTCACGCCAAAAGCGGAGTTAGCTGCGCTGATTGCCACATGCCGTATGTAAAGAACGGTTCAGTGAAAGTAACCGATCACTGGATCAGGAGTCCACTTAAAAATGTAAACAACGCCTGCCAAACTTGCCACAAATGGAGTGAACAGGAAATGGTAAACCGCGTTAAGACTATTCAGGACAGGACTTATGAAACAATGTACAGAACAGAGCTGGCAATTATTGATGCAATTAATGCAATTAAAGCGGCTAAAGATGCCGGCGCAACTGATGAGCAGCTGAAAGAAGCAAGAAAGCTTCACAGGCGTGCGCAGTTACGGTGGGATTTTGTTGCAGCTGAAAATTCAATGGGATTCCATTCGCCCCAGGAAACCCTGAAAACTCTGAGTAATGCAATAGATTACGCGCGACAATCACAGCTTGCGGCTGAAAGGCTGATGAAGAATGTTGCTGTGAAATGATTTGTTGAATACATAGAAATAAAAGAAGGGAGCTATTGCTCCCTTTTGATTTAAATGCCGTTATATTCCAACAGGGGAGAACTATTTTATTGTTAAACGGCATTTTTCCTCCTTTAGAAAAAATTACTTTATCAGTATCATCTTTTTGGTATCAGAAAATGACCCTGCTGTAAGTCTGTAAAAATACGTACCACTTGGCAAATCAGACGCATCAAATTCAATTTCGTATTTACCTGCAAATAGGTTTTCCTTTACAGGAACTTTGACTTCTTTGCCAAGAATATTGTAGATCGCAAGTTTCACAAAAGATGAAAGCGGCAGGTCAAATGAGATCTTACTTGACGGATTAAAAGGGTTGGGATAATTTTGATTTAGCATGAAAACATCCGGGATTTCACTCCCTAACTGCTGAATACCCACAAATCCGCCACCGTTTTGTGTCCTGATTATAGTACCGCTGTTTCCGGCAGCATATATATTGCTGGTATCTCTGCAAAAGATTGTTTTAAGAGCCTGAGTTGTCGGGGAGGTCTGCTCGGTCCAGTTAACCCCTCCGTTGGTTGTTTTCCGGATAACGCCGTTTTGCCCGCAATAATAACCTGTATACACATTTGCAAAGTCTATTGCTAGCGGAATAGAAGGCAGCTGAACAGTATTCCAATTAGTGCCGCTGTTTACCGTTCTGATTAAATCACCATTGGCAGTCACAGCATATATTGTACTTGCGTTCATTACTCTTAAGTAAATGAACGAAACATCGCTTGTTAGCCCGCCAGTCATTGTATAAATGTTCTGATAGCTGGCACCGTTGTTCGTTGTTCTGTGAATATAAGAATACTGAGTATTGACAATTTGTGTATCAGAAGAAGCAACTAACCATGTATTCATATCGTTCATATCGCATACTTTATAATCCAGCTTGGCTCCCGGTGAAACATTAAGCTGCCCCTGAAGCCAGTTTGTACCTCCGTTAGTAGTGAAACCTGCTCTTCCATCATCGCCAACAACCATACCTGTAGTTGAGTTGATGAAATCCATGTCGTAAAATCTGAAGGCGGCTGAAGTTGTCTGCGCAGTCCAGTTGTTTCCCGCATTTGTTGATTTATATATCATACCGTCAACTCCGCATAGATATGCTATATTCTGGTTGTAAGTATATACATCATTTATTTTTGTAGAGGCGCCAAGTGTTAAAGTAGTCCATGTCGAGCCATGGTCAACGGTCTTTTTAAGAAGCCCAAGATCACCGCCCGAGAATCCCCAGCTTTGATAAAAAGAAATTGAGTTGTATCCAATAGCACCACCGCTGGATACAATGTACCATTGTGAGAAAGATTGTGATGTTATCAATAGTAAAGCTGTAAGTAAAACTAAGTATTTTTTATTTTTCATTTTTTTATGGTTTAGTTTTTTAAAATAATTGTAATTGTTTTACATCTTCAAACTGTACCGGTTCCCGGAATAAAATCTGTTGTTGTGACACGCTTAAAATGATTAAGATACGTTTACGTTTGCAAAATTAGTTTTTTATTTTCAGTTGTGACAATTAATCGAATTCAGCTGGTAATAAATAAAACCTTTGACAAATTTAACGGTCAATCGGCTCACTAATCAAAGAATAATTAGCTACTTTGTGACTTTAAAATTCAGCAATAATGTATAATATTGGTAAGAATTAATGAATAATTGTTTAATTGTGACAAGATATGCAAAACAGTAAATTTATAAGCAATCTGAAACTTCTTGATAGAAAGCAGCTTGAAGAATTTGATAAATTCATGAATTCACCTTTTTTCTTAAAGAGAAACAGTCTTCCGGCAGTATTTTACAAGATCAAAAAGTTCTATCCGCAATACAATATGACAAAACAGGAAATTTATTCTGCGGTATATCAGGGTAAACCGTATAATGATATTCTAATGAGGAAATATCTTTCGGAAATGAATAACATGCTGAATGATTATCTGGCCATCAGTAGTTTTATGAAAGATAAAATGACATTTAGAAGCAAGTTGGTGGATAGACAAATAGAGCTTAGAAGTTTTGAAGAAGCCGCCAGGACTGCTGAAAATATGCTGAATGAACTTGAAAGCAGTGTTTACAGAAATGAAAAATATTATTACAATAAGTATATCTTTGAAAGATACTCTAAGACAATAAGCAACCTTATAACTAATTTAAACCCTGATACTGACTGGAAACAGGCAATGGATGGATTCGTTAATTATTCAGCGCTTACTATGCTTCAGTTTTATTACATTATTTTAAATGATAACAGGTTCAGAAGTGAAAAAAGCAATATTGATCTGGGCATTCTGGACGATCTCATCAAAGTATTTGAGAAGTCAGTAATACCGCAGAATCCGGCGGCAAACATTTTTTATAACCTCGTCAAATCGTTCATGTTCCCCGAAAATGAAACATATTACACAAACATTAAGTTAATGCTTGCAAAACACAATTCACTGCTTGATGCCAATGAACTGGCCGCAATATATACTTACCTTCATAATTATTGTTTTGTGAAGGTTGACAGTGGTGATCTTAATTTTCTTAAAGAACGATTTGAGATCGTTAACAAAGTACTCGAAAACGGATTTCATCTTAAGGATGGCTACTTTGTTCCGGATATGTTTGTTTCAATGACAAACAATGCATTGATGCTTAGGGAGTTTGATTGGGCTGAGGATTTCATAAAAAGATATAAAGATGATCTGCCGGAGGCTGAAAAGAGTGCATATGAGAATCTGGCAAATTCCGCTTTGTTCATGTTCAAAGGGGATTATGAAAAAGCGCTGAAGCATTTAAGCCGTGTAAAATTTAAAAAGTATTACGATAAATTCAAGATCAAATCTTTGAATCTTATGATATGTTATGAAGCCGGTTATTTTGAACAGGCTTTTTCTCAGGCAGATTCATTCAGACACTTTATATCAAAGTATAAAACAATAACCCCTTATTTCAGGGAACGGACAAACAATTTTCTGAAACAGTTATTGCAATTGATGAGGTACAGACTGAAAGAAGTAAGGAATCCGGAAACGGATGATTTCAGCAGGAAACCGGCAATGTACAGGCCTTGGCTGCTGCAAAAAATTGCAGAATCAAAGCTGACTAATGGTGCAAATAGTTAAATTACACAAATAAAGGCATATCAAAACCACGGGAAAAGTAGTAATTTAGAGGCGGAGGTTAATAATATTATGGTAGAAATTAACACAGTTTATCAGGGCGGTTTACATTGCAAAGCAATTCATAAACCAAGCGGAGTTACAATTGAAACGGACGCGCCGGTTGATAACCGCGGCAAAGGCGAGAGTTTTTCACCCACTGATCTTCTTGCAACATCTCTTGGGGTATGTTACTTAACCACAATGGGCGTTGCCGCTGAAGATAGAGGTATAGATCTTAAAGGGGCAACCTGCAGGGTTGAAAAGCATATGAGCTCTGATGCCCCGCGCAGAATAATAAGGCTTGTTGCTGAGATAAATTTTCCTGCAGGGATACCGTTTGATAAACGCGGAATTCTGGAAGCTGTTGCGCTTCACTGCCCGGTATCAAAGAGTATCAGCGCTGATATTGATGTGGACCTTAAACTTCACTTTCCGGATGGCCAGGATATGGAAGAACATACACATCATAAAGAAGGCTGATCAAACTTTAGTTTTGTTGATAAGTTTGCCGGCAAAGTAAATACTTATTGCCGCAACGGGCAATGAGCCGATCAGATCTATCAGGTAATGCTGGCGAAGGTAAACGGTGGCAACTGCCAGCAATGCCCCTACAGGCATTGCGGCGAACCAGAAATATCTTCTTTTGTATTTAAACGCAAAATAGTTTGTGATCAGAATTATCGCAAAATGCATACTGGGAAAAGTATTCCGCACGAATGATTCCTTTAAATACTTTGCAAGATTTTCGAGGTAAGTGTTAGTCAGAGGAGAGAGTCCCTGTAAAGGAACAGTATAATTTTCAGGGAATGCAATATCGGGTCCCGCCGCAGGCAATACAATATAAAAAACAAATGCTCCATACCACCCTATGACTATAGCAAAGAGATAGTTTCTGGCATTGGCAAATGCGGCAGTATCTTTGCTGAAATATAACAGCACAAAAGTTAAAGTTGGGAATATGTAATAAGAAAAATATGATAGGGTTAGTATTTCAGTTATTGTTTTGCTAACATAAGGCTCAAACCAGCGCGTGATATCAAAACCAAACACTGAGTAATCCCATTTTAACAGCAGGGTATCATAGTCAGTTGGACTAATGACATGCACGAATACCTGGAAAGCGCTGAAGATAATTCCATACAGGGGAATGTGAATATAACTTCTCAGGAATTTAAGTGTTTTAGAGGGTGAGCTTTTTTGGTAAACCGCAAGAAATGAAAAAACAAACAGTGATATTACGGGAGCTAAAAGAGAGGAAGTATCTTTAACCAACCCCATGCCTATGCAATACGCAAGAATAAATATTGTGACTCCGGAAAATGCCAATGCAATGATATCTTCAGGGTACAGCTTGTTGAAAACAGATGGATTAAACTTTGGGTTTTCCAATTCAGGCTCTTGAATTCAGAGAATCTTCCATTTCCTTCAACTGCTCAATTGAATTCACGCCGGTCACTTCCAGCTCATCATTGGTTACAACTGTGCCTGTTTTTTCTTTGGGTATGAAGCGGAAAATATCAGTGAGATAATACTCTTTCTGGTTATTTTCAGGGGATATTTTCGATAGCGCATCAAATAATACTTTTGAATTTACAATGTATATGGCGGGATTTATTTCTTTGATCTGCTTTTGCTCTGCAGTCGCGTCTTTTTCTTCTACTATGCCGGTGAAGTTACCTTCTGAGTCGCGAACGATCCTTCCGTAACCGTAGGAGTTTTCAAAAACCGTGGTTAGTAATGTAGCATTATTACCGGCTGAAAAATGTTCATTGATAAGCCGTTCAACTGTCTCAAACTTCAACAGCGGCACATCGCCAGATAAGATAAGGATCTCTCCATCAAAATCTTTCAACAGCTCCGCAGTTTGTATTACCGCATGACCGGTGCCAAGCTGCTCAGCCTGTACGGCATATTTAATTTCCTTTCCCGGAAATTTACCATCAAGGAAATTTATTACCTGCTCTCTGTGGTGACCCACTATTGGCACAACAAGATCAGCGTTCACCCTGAACGCAAGCTCAACAACATAATCAATCATCGGGCGCGAGTTTATTTCAAACATTACCTTTGGTTTATCGGGACTCTTCATTCTTTTGCCAAGTCCGGCAGCAAGAATTGCTACAGCAAGCTTTTCGTTCATATCTCCTTCAGTATCTTTAACTTTTTTCATAAGCTCCGCCAGCTTATTTTCCAGGAAAGCGGATTTTTTGTTGTTAAAATCAGTATCGGTTATGGGCATAATTCAGAATTAATAATTTTTTTCGGCGGGTGTTGAGTACGAGTGTTATAATATTTATTGGTTTTTGAATTTGAGAAGATATTCCTTTGATTTATTCCGCCAGCCGGCTTGTGATTCGTAATCAACAAAATATATCTTCAGGTCAGCCTGTGATTCATAGTCAACGAAATACAATTTGAAATCCGCCTGGCTTTCATAGGATACATTGTACCACAAACCATCTTTGTTCGCCTGTGATTCGTAATTCACCATAAATACTTTAAGATCAGCCTGCGATTCATAAGATACCACATAGACTTTTATATCAGCCTGCGATTCATACGAAACCTTATACATTTTCTGGGCAAAAATCGAACTTGCTGAGAGAATAAGCAGAGCAGCAAAGAGAATTATATTTTTTTTCATTGTGATCAAAGTTAAACTTCAAGGATCTCGTTTGTGTGTTTGATATCTTTTATCTTGTTATCTTTATCCATTAAAATGATAGTAGGCTTAAAGGTTTTAAGCTCTTCTTCGTTGTAGTTAGCGTATGTAATAATTATGATATGATCGCCAACAGCGGCATTTCTTGCCGCAGCGCCGTTAATACAAATTACGCCGCTTCTGCGTTTGCCTTCAATGGCGTAGCTTTCAAACCTAGAACCGTTGTTAATATTCACCACCTGGATCTTTTCATACGGTAATATATCCGCTGCATCCAGCAAGTCCGCATCAATAGTAACGCTGCCTTCATAATAAAGCTCTGCCTGGGTAACTGTTGCCCGGTGAAGCTTTGATTTACACATTATTCTTTCCATGTTTTGGTACCTCTTTCTATTACCTTAAAAATCCAGTATGAATACAAAATTAACGCTTAATTACAATATTATCAATTAACCTTACTTTGCCAAATCTTACCGCCAAACTTACCAAAATTTTGCTGTTTTTGGCATTTTTGAGCGAACTAATCTCCCTTAGTGTTTCGTAATCATTAAACGAAATATAATCAATTTTTGTTGCAGTCTTTCTGGATTTAATGAGTTTGCTCATTTGCCCATGAAGGAAGGCTATATCTTTATTGTAGTTTTCAAGTTCAAGTTTGCGTTTCGCGAATTGCAAAGCCCTGTAAAGAAACGGTGCATCTTCACGCTGCTCTTTTGTGAGGTAAACATTCCTCGAGCTCATTGCCAGACCGTCCGCTTCGCGGACTGTTTGCAGCACTTTTATCTTAGTATTAACATTAAGGTCCCTTACCATCTTTGAAATTACCGCAGCCTGCTGCGCATCTTTTTGCCCGAAAACCGAAAAGTGAGGCTGCACTATATTTAACAGTTTTAGTACAATAGTTGTAACACCTTTAAAATGACCGGGTCTTATTTTACCTTCAAGTCCATCGGTCAGCTTTTCAACAATTGCGTAGGTTGAGTAGCCTTCCGGGTACATCATTTCATTGGAAGGATAAAAAATGTAATCAACACCCCCCTTGCGGCAGAGCATTTCATCTCGTATAAAATCACGGGGATATCTTGAGAGATCTTCATTGGGTGCAAATTGCAGGGGATTTACATAAATACTCACAAACACTATATCAGCTTTTTTGCGGGCTTCTCTTATTAAGGATAAATGTCCGTTATGCAGATACCCCATAGTGGGCACAAAACCTATAACTTTGTTTTTAATTCTTAACTGAGTTGTAAGTTTCTGCGCTGATGCAATTGTGCGGAGTATCTTCATTTAACAGGATGTATTGTTATTTGGTTTACCGCCGCTATTTATCATGCATGTAAACCATAAACTGGTACAGTTTTTCTTTGAGATCTTTGCGGTTCACAACGCAATCCAGGAAACCATGCTCCTGGACAAACTCAGCGTGCTGGAAACCTTTGGGGAGATCCTTACCGGTAGCCTGTCTTACAACCCTTGGACCGGCAAAGCCAATTAATGCATCGGGTTCAGCAATGTTTACATCGCCAAGCATTGAAAAGCTTGCCGAGGCTCCGCCTGTTGTAGGATCGGTTAAAACTGAAATATACGGTAATTTATGTTCTGCCAGTTTGGCAAGCCAGGCAGATGATTTTGCAAGCTGCATAAGTGAAATAGCTGCTTCCATCATTCTTGCCCCGCCTGATTTTGAAATTATGATAAACGGGCATTTTTCTTTGATAGCTTTCTGTATCCCGCGCGCGATCTTTTCGCCAACTACTGAACCCATAGAGCCGCCGATGAATTTGAAATCCATTGCGCTGATAACACATTCTTTTCCGTTTATTTCTCCAATTGCATTACGGATAGCATCATAAAGACCGGTTTGTTTAATTGTATCGCTAATCCTGTCTTTATATTTTTTGGTATCAACAAAATCAAGGGGATCTTTTGAAGTAACTTTGCGGTCAAGCTCCTTAAACTCGCTGTTATCAAAGAGAATTTTAAAATATTCTTCGCTTCCGATACGAAAATGATAGTCGCACTTCGTGCAGAGGTAGAAGTTATTTTCCCACTGTTTTTTGTGCATGATCTCATCACACTTAGGACATTTTATCCAGTGTCCTTCACCAAGCTCTTTTTTTTCCTGTGTAGCTATATTCTGTTTTGTTCTCTTAAACCAGGCCATCTTATATTCACTGTAAAATTACTAAATAATTACACCCTTTTAAAATTAAAATCTTTCAAGTATAGCGGTTCAGCTTTTGCGGAATCAACCAATTCACCGCATTTGAATTTTTCTTCAGCCAACTTGCCGAATGAGTCGGCTTCGTTTTTCAGATTTTTAACATTAATATACTCAAAATAACAATGTTTTAATTGAGTTTCATCGTCAAAATCTCCCACAATAATAGTATCATTTTGAAGCGTTTTGATCAGGTTTTCGAGTGTATCAGAGCCTTTTGGGGTTATTTCGCCATTTTGATAAACAGCAAAGTAATATTCCGGCAGTTTTGCTTCAATAATGATACAATATGTTAAGTCTGTTTGGATCTCATTAAGCCTGGCAAAGGTTAGCTCGAAATTATTTATCGGGATTAACTTTTTCTCCAGCCCGAACGCAAGACCTTTTGCCAGCGAAAGTCCCACCCGTATGCCGGTAAAGGAACCGGGTCCTGCCGCTACTGCAATTGCTTCAATGTTTTCAAAATTATTCTCAACTGAAAGCTTATCAAGGCAGTGGATGAGTTTATCCGGTGCTTTTCCCGGTTTAATCGTTGTATCAGAAAATTCTGAAGCGAACACAACTTTCGTGTTCCCATTTTCAGAAAGCGCGGCGAAGGCATTTTTATCAGTTGAATTTATCAGCAGCAGTTTCACTTTTCAATACCTTCTATCTTTATCCAGCGTTCATTTTCATTTTCAACTGAGTGAGAAATATGGATCTTGATCGAATCTGCCGGTAAAAGCCGCTCGGCGTGCCGGGGCCATTCTATCAGAACGATGCCGCGGTTATTCATGTAATCTTCAAAACCCATTGCCAGTATCTCATCTTCTGATTTAAGCCTGTAGAGATCAAAGTGGTAAACATTACCGAATTTTTCCGAAGAATATTCATTAACAATAATGAAAGTTGGTGAGTTTACAACGTTGTTTATTCCAAGTCCTTCGCAAATTCCTTTAACAAGCCTGGTTTTCCCGGAACCAAGATCACCATACAAAGAAATTACATCCCCGCTCTTAAGCGAAGATGCAATTTTTATTCCAAGATCAATAGTTTCTCTTTCGTTCTTTGTGGTTACGGCAAAATCGCGTTCCATAAAAAATTATTTACGATTTCGGTTCCAGTGTAACTACAGGCAGTATGAGTTCTTCCATTGAAATTCCGCCGTGCTGGAACGTATTTTTATAATGACTTAAGTAATAATGATAATCGGTTGGATAGACAAAATAGAAGTCCTCCTTTGTTACTACATAATTCACAATACCACCGCGTTTAGGCAGTTTGTAATCCTGCGGGTTGCGGATAAATATTGCCTGGCGGTCATCTATCTTAACATTTCTGCCGTATTTGTACCGCAGGTTGGTTGAGGTTTCTCTATCACCCAATACCTTTGAACCGCGCATACAACGTATGCTTCCGTGATCGGTAGTAACTATGATCTTTATATCTTTCTGCTGTGAAAGTATTTTGAACATGTTGAACAGAGACGAATGCTCAAACCATGATTGCGTTAATGAGCGGTAAGCTGATTCATCGGGCGCTATCTCTTTCAGCACCGCGTTATCAGAGCGGTTGTGGGCCAGTATATCAACAAAGTTTACAACAATTGCATTGAGATGAGTATTGGAAAAACTTGATATTTTATTCTCGATCCCTTTGCCAAAATCAGCGTCAAGTATCTTAACGTACCGGAGTTCATTCCTCAGTTTAATACGTTTTCTATCAAGCAGTTTCTGCAGGAATTCTTTTTCGTAATTATTTTTACTGTTCTCATCATCTTCTCCCTTGGCAAAAAGCTCCGGGTAATGTTTTTCTATCTCACTCGGATACAGTCCGCTGAAAATTGAGTTCCTTGCATAAGGCGTTGCTGAGGGAATTATTCCGTAATGAAAATCCTTTGAGATCTTGAAGTAATCATAAAGCATTTTTTCCATCAGCATCCATTGGTCAAGTCTTAAACAATCAATAACGAAGAAGAAAACCGACTTATGCGTATCAAGCTCAGGCAGTACATATTTTTCTACTATACCATTTGAAAATGTGGGGCCTTCCTTTTTACCGTGGATCCACTCAACATAATTTCTTTCAAAAAATCTGCAGAACTCCGCGTTGCATTCTTTGCGTGTGGCCAGGACTGTATCTTTTAAACCAAGCTCGGGGTGTTCATCGAGCTCCATTTCCCACTGAGTAAGATCGCTGTTGATCTTTATCCAGTCATTGTAATCAAGCGGCTCCATCATGGCCATGTTGATCTTATTAAGCTCCTGGATATAATCGCGTGAAACGGTTTCGCCTTTAATGCGCTTGCCTTCAAGAAATTTTTTGCAGACAAGAAGTATCTGGTTGGGGTTAACGGGCTTTAGCAAGTAATCCGAAATTTTGGCACCAATGGCATCTTCCATGAGGGATTCAGTTTCATTCTTGGTGACCATCACAACGGGAACGTTTGGCTGCACCTCCTTAATAGAGGCAAGAGTTTTGAGTCCGCCCATTCCGGCCATCATTTCATCCAGGAAAATGAGGTCAAAATCTTTTTCTTTCACCAGGTCAACTGCATCTTCGCCGTTGGTGGCTTTTTCCACAAAATAGCCTTTATCTTCCAGAAAGAGGATATTTGAGCGTAAAAGCTCAATTTCATCATCAACCCAGAGGATCTTGTTCTTCAATTTTTCCATTTTTTAGTGTTTTTGTTTGAAAAATACCCGGATTTAGAGGCGGGCGTTAAATAGTAAATTGATTTTCTTATAAGATATGGCTATTTTTGAAATTCGTTTAAGTTAAGTAAAAATAAATCAATATTAATAGTATAAAAAGGACAAAAATTAGATGCCATTAAGACATAAATCAGCTCAAAAAAGAGCGAGGCAGACACCTAAGAGAACTGAATATAATAAACACTTTAAAGCTAAAATTAAATCCGCTTTGAAGAACGTAACCGGCGCAAAGCAGAAAGATGAAGCTGAAAAAGAGCTGAAAAAAGCCGTTAAAGTTCTGGATAGAGCCGCAGTAAAAGGCATTATTCACAAAAATAACGCAGCTAACAAGAAATCAAAACTTACAAAAGCCGTTAACAAACTGAAATAATTTATACTCGTCGGATGACTTGAGTCATCATATGAGTGTACAAGGTATAACTTAAAAAGGAGCTATTTAGCTCCTTTTTGTTTTTAGCGAATAATTATTATTTAAACTCATACATTCTGTCTTCAAGCCAGAATTTAATTCCAAATGGATTTAACTGGGAATTCAGTATGGTATCTTTTAATTTTTCGAATTCATACTGTTTCTTTTGTACATCGGTTTCTTCTTTTAAGTTTATCAGAGAAATTGTGGATCTCAGAAAATCCAGGATCGAGTTCTTAAAAAGTTCAGAAATGATTTCTTCTTTAACAAGCGATTTTCTGAATGAATCCACAAGACTTCTGGTTTCTTCAAAATACCCCAGCTGAAAGCAGACCTGTACCTGCATTATCTTTACCTGGACCTTCAGAATTGCCAGCGGAAAGTTTACTTTAGATATACAGGTAAGCGCAGTTTTAAGATCACCAATGGAATGAGCTATATACGCATTTGCAAAGTTCATGCAGTTTTCCAGCTGATCTTCCGGGAGTTTTGATGAGTAATCATTAATAAATTTACCGGCAAGTTCAGCGTCACCGGCCCGAGCGAATACCTTGATAAAATTCACAAAATCAGGGTAAAGCAATTCACCTGAGGTTACTCTTTGATTCAGGTACGAATGTTTGTAAAGTTCATACCCTTCATTTATAAATCTGCGGTCACCTCTCAGATTGTACATATCGGCGCAATATCCAAACATGTGCATGTGCGCGCGATAAGCGTCTGCGGCATCCATCTTATCAAAGTTGCTGAAGTAATGATTTTTTAGAGTGAAATAATTGTTATCGCCTCCCCTTAATTTGAGCAACAGCAGGTATTGATATGAAAGTGTCGTTGGATGAGTGCTTACAGGACCCTTTTCAAGATAGCTCAATACTTCATCTATCATTTTGATATCTATCTTAACGTTATTATCCTTGCTGATATGAATAAGCAAATTGTAATACTGCAGCAGGTGAAAAATCAAGTACTCATAATAACTTTCAAACTCTTCCAGTATTCCGGTAATGCTGCTCGGTTTTTCAAATAGATCAACAATTTGGCTCTCGCGGATCAACAGGTAATTATCATATAAAAATTCACTTCCTTTGAATTCATTATTCTTGAACTCTTCTTTCAGATTGAGCACAATTTTCTTATGCAAACCGAACAATTTTCTAAGCCGAAGCTGTACTATAAGATTGTATTCTGCAATGAATTCAGTTGCCGGGTTCGGCTGAAGTTTTAGGAATTCCTCGGTTAGGTTATATAGATCTGAAGTAATGTTTCTAAGTTTGAAATAATCGAATTCACCCTTACCAAATACAGCCGAATAGATATTTTCATCTGTGAATTTTTTTGATTCAAAAACTGGGTAATATTTCTGAAGCACTTCGGTAAGTTTAATAACGTTCTTGTTCTTGTTATAGAACGGAGACTTTACAAAATCCCTGAATTTTTTCATTTCCTGTATAGAAAATGTCTCGAGAAGTTTAATTAGCTTGGTATTTTTCAAGTATTTATGTCCCCAAATTGGCTAGATATCCTAATGAACTCTTTAATTTATACCAATTTATATTTGCAGCAAATATACTCAAATAAAATGAGAGAAAACCCCTAAAAATTTTCTAAATAATTATGGTAAAAAAGCTTCGAAAAGAACAGAAAACTAATAAATCAGGGTGTATTGATGCTCAGAATATTCTAAAATTTCAGAATTTTTCTTTGTGTTGGTCAAAATTATGTGATAGATTTGTTCACAAAAACCAGATAGGCTATATGATAAAATTCAAATCGTACATCGTAATTACTCTCATTGTATTTTTTGCTGCTGTGCATAATATTAACGCCCAATGGCAGCAGGTGTATAATGCAGGCGCTGTTGCTTTTACGTCTTCGGGAAGCAATATTTTTGCAGGAAATGTAACAGGTGTTTTGGTTTCAACAAATGGCGGGTCAAACTGGAGCCAGACTGGCTTGAATAATCAGAATATATACTCTTTAGCCGTTTCGGGTAGTAATATACTGGCCGGTGGGTTAGGTATATTTTTATCAAGTAATATGGGAACAAACTGGACGCAAACTCTTTCAGACCATGCAGTTTATTCACTTGCCTCATCACCTGGATATATTTATGCAGGTACAGATTCCGGTGTGTATGTATCCACAAACAACGGAATGAACTGGACGCAGTCTTCGTTGAACAACAGGATAATCTACGCGTTGGCAGTAACCGGAAGCAATGTTTATGCCGGCGCAGATAATGGTTATGGAGTTTATATCTCAACAAACAATGGTTCAAATTGGTCACAAACTTCGCTCAACAATTATGGCGTGTTATCACTTTACCTGAATGGAAACTCCATATATGCGGGCCTCTTAGGTTATGGCGTGCAGATTTCAACAAACTACGGCGCAAACTGGTCTAATTCATCATTATCACACGTTGTTTACTCTGTAGTTTATACAAACAACACAATTATTGCAGCAACTCATCATGGCGGGGTGTTTGTTTCTACCAACGAGGGATCCTCGTGGACAGCAAAAAATGAAGGAATGGCAATCCTAAATGTAAGAGCTCTGTTTCTATATAACGGACAAATGTTGGCCGGAAATAATCATCAGGGAAATGCGGGAATGTACAGAAGGCCTGTTGGTGAATTAGCAGCTCTTCAGCAGATTTCCTCATCTATACCTAAAGAACATACACTCAAACAAAATTATCCTAATCCGTTTAATCCTGTTACCAATATTGAATTCTCCATACCGAAATCTTCATTTGTGAAACTGGCGGTATTTGATATTACGGGCAGGGAACTGGAAACACTCGTAAGCCAAAACATGACACCGGGAACATATAAGGCAGATTGGGATGCATCGAAATATTCGAGTGGGATATATTTTTATACAATAACAACCGGTGGATTTACACAAACTAAAAAAATGATTTTAACAAAATAATAAACATGATATCAATATGAAAACTTTAATATTTGTATTTCTTTTAATTCTTACTGCTAGCATTTCATCACAATGGACAGTGCAAACCACAATAACCGGCACATTATATTCTATTTCCGCGGTTAACAATGATGTAGCATGGGCTTGCGGACCCACAGCAAATATTGTCCGGACAACGAACGGAGGCCAAAACTGGAGCGCCATAAACACTGTTCCGGTGAACGTGCCTTTATATAATATTTTTGCCATAGACGCGAACTCAGCTTTAGTTACGGGTACAGGTGATTTTTCATATGTATGGAAAACAACGAACGGAGGAGTAAACTGGGTACAGGTACTTTCGCAGGAGTTTGGTTTTTTAAATGGGATACATATTAATACAAACGGTACCGGATTTCTAACCGGAGACCCGGTTGGGGGAAGATGGTCGTTATGGAAAACTTCGAACTATGGAAGCAGCTGGGATTCAACGGGAATGCGTCTTCCTGCTATTAATTTTGAGTTCGGTTTTCAAAATGCTCTTCATGTAAACGGAAGTAACTATTATTTTGGCTCTAATGATAGCAGGATATATGTTTCCACTAATTCCGGTACTTCATGGACAGCAAGAACTACAACCATTAAAAACCCGTTTGCAATATGGTTCAATGGTACTGTTGGAATTGCGGGCGGTACTTCTGTTACTACTCCCGGCGTAAACCGCAGCACTAACAGCGGCACATCCTGGGTTTCTGTCACAGTACCAACAACAAATCCCGCGGGGGGATTGGTGGGGGATGGTACATGGTTTTGGATTGCAAGGGGCTCCACAATATACAGATCCACAGATAATGGTGTAACATGGGCAGCAAATTCTTCTGATAACGTGTTAGGCTGGGTAAACCATATGTGTAAATCAAGAACAGGAAACATGCTTTGGGCAGTAACTTCTTCCGGAGAGATCTGTTCCTCCGAAGGGGTATTGACAGGTTTATCAAGCACATCTGGCTTATTACCGGAGAACTATTCGCTTTCGCAGAACTATCCTAATCCGTTCAACCCGGTTACTAATATAGAATTTTCAGTACCAAAATCTTTATTTGTAAAGCTGACGGTATCTGATGTAACGGGCAGAGAAATAGTAACACTTGTCAATCAAAACATGACAGCCGGAACCTATAAGACTGATTGGGATGCATCAAAATATTCAAGCGGAATATATTTCTATACTATTACATCTGGAAGTTACAGAGAAACAAAAAAAATGATGCTGGTAAAATAATATCTCAATGAAAAGTACAGCAGTAGAGTCTTGATGCCTCCTTTGTTATTTTAACTCTCCTGCCTTTTCGATCAGCCAGTTCTTTGCTCCTAAAGGGTTTGTGCTCATTTGAGAGATCTGCCTTTTCAGCATAACAAGGTCTTCTTTGTTTGTTTTGTTTATTCCTTCAAACTTCAGCCGTGCGAGTTCAGCTAAATTTCTGAGGAATTCATAATGAGAATTTTTTTGATCTTCAGCCATCATTTTTTCTGACTTTAGGTAATGCCTGAATGTATCAACTGAAGATAAGGTCTGATCATACAGGTTTTGTTCGTATAATATTCTGGCAGAATAGCTTTTCACCATAACTTTCATCAGGTACAGCCTGAAATTGGTTTTGGTGAAAAGCTGCAGCGCTTTGCCGAATTCTTTCTGCCTGAAAGCCAGGAATCCGCGGCAATAGTTGAGTGTGTTCAGCTTTTCTTCCGCGGGTGAAATACCGTTTGCTGCATTCCTTAAGAAATCTTCAGCCCATACAAATTCATCTACCATACAAGCTGAAGTGTAAACAGATATTACATTCGGAAAGATCAGATAACCGGTATCCATGAATTTGTTCTCGATCATTTCCCTGAATGCGCTGAACCTTTCCATGTAGTAACTTTCATCACCCTGCTTCAGCCGGTAGGCTGCAAATGAATTCTGTTCCTGAAGAATATAATAAAACTCTTCCACAGGAATTTTTCTCCGGTATTCTTCTTTAATTTCCAGCAGTTTTTTATAGTCACTTTCTTTTTTTGAGAGCTCGAGGGCAATTATTTGTTTATATACCTTGCAGGAAGGGTTATCATTAAATTCCATTTCTTTGGCATACTTCCACACATTTTCAAACATTTTCATATCAAAGCTAATATTACCGTGATTTTTGTTATGCAGCATTTTTGAGTATAACCTAAGAAGACCGGTAAGCGAGTATTTCAGGAAACTGTCAAATTCCGTTTGAATGCTGTTGAATGAATAGGCTGCCCCTGAAAATTTGTAATGTGCTATATTAACTCTTTCCAGCTGGTATTGACTTAAATAATTATCTTCATCTTTTATTTCAGCATTCAATAGCTCACTTTTGACTTTTTTTTCCCTATGCCGGTAGATGTTATCCAGCTTTCTATCATGCAGCGCATTAAGCAAATTTATCTCGCCATCTAAATGCCTGCTTTGAGAAATTGATATTTTCAGGAATTCTGAAGTCAATGAATAAACATCGGAAATTATATTCTTGATCTTAAAATAGTCAAACTCTTCACCCGGAAATATCTTTTTAAATATCTTTTCTTCTGTCAATTCCGGGGAATCAAATGCCGGCAAATACTCCAAGACCGCTTCTGCAAGCCTGATATTGTTTTCGTTCTTGTTGAAATATGGCGAGCGTAGAAAATCACCCAGCCTGAATATTTCCTGCTTTGAAAACGTTTTTAACAGTTGGATAAGTTTTGTCTTTTGCATAAATGCCTCTAAAAATCCGGTTGAAATTAAGCAAATTTACCTAAAAGTGATACAATTTCAAAATTACGGTTCTAAAATACGCTAATACTTTCTTTGAACAGCATAACCTGATGTTGTAAGTTTGAACTATTCGGCTATGTTCAAATTCTCAAGCAATAACAAAAACAATTTTATCCGCCAAATTCCACGCTTAATAGATTGAGAAATTCATAGCCGAAATCCTCTTCTGTAATAGGCAGGATTTGGCGGTTATATTTTCCAATAATAAACTGTGCAAATAAATAAAGAGGAAAACTTAAATGAAAACTGAAAAAGTGGTTCTGTTATTTTTATTTATATCCAGAACGGTCAAAATGAGGTATTACCTTTTATTGTTTTTATTTATCATTAGTGTGAACATGACACTTTCACAATGGCAGCACATACAAAATGGTATGGGAGTTAACAGGTACGTGTACACGCTGGCTATAAAAGAAGATCTTATTTTTGCAGGAGCAAGTTCAGGCGGGGTATATATTTCGACAAATAATGGAAACAACTGGCAGCAAACTGCACTTACGGCACCGGTTATTCATTCATTATTTCAAGATGGAAATTATCTTTTTGCCGGAACAGGTCAACAGGGTGTGTATTATTCAACAGATAATGGAGCTAACTGGATACAATCCGCAATGAACAACAGAACTATTTTTTAATTTGCAAAAAAGAACAATACATTGTTTGCAGGAAGCGACAGTAATGGGGTATTCCGTTCTACGAACAATGGCGCGAATTGGTTTTCCACGGGACTCACCGGCTTGACAATATACTCTCTGGCTGAAGCCGGAGGGCTTATTCTTGCAGGTACTTCCAGATTTGGTATGTACGTTTCAACTGATGATGGCAGCAGCTGGATAACTGTCCCTTTTTTTAACCTGGGAGTATTTGATTTTGCAGCGGATAGCAATCTTGTACTTGCAGGAACTTCATCGGGTATCTACAGGTCTACAAATTATGGTTTTTCATTTACGCAGTTCGCACTGGAAGAAGAGTTAATTAGTGATGTATTGATCAGCGGCAGTACTGTTTTTGCTGGCTCGTTTTCTGGTGGTGTATATGTTTCAGGTAATCATGGCGCTGATTGGCTGCAAAAAAACGAAGGGTTGACACAATTGACATCTTCAAGTCTTTGTATCTTAAACAATTATCTTTTCACCGGAACTCAACACAGCGTTTTCAGAAGAACACTTCCGGAACTTATTGGCATTCAACAAATATCAAACGAAGTTCCTAAACAATATTTACTTTCTCAGAACTACCCAAATCCGTTTAACCCTGAAACAAGTATTCTTTTTGCAGTTCCGCAATCAGGTTTTGTAAAACTCACTGTATTTGATATGCTTGGAAGGGAAGTAGCAACACTTGTAAACGAAGTACTAAGTGCCGGTACATACAAAGCGGATTGGGACGCATCAATGTATTCAAGCGGTGTATATTTTTATAAATTGGAGTCGATTGATTATACAGATGTAAAGAAAATGATGCTGATAAAATAGGGTAATGTTAGCTAAAATATCTATTCAATTATAAAGGCGGTTTTACCGCCTTTATAATTTTGTAAATTCCTCAAGTTTTGAAAGTACCCATTCCTTGTGATAAAAAAATTCTGATCGTTCGACTTCGTTTTTCAGGGTTTCGGCTGATAAATGGTCATTGGAGTTACGACAATCATTTAATCTTGAAATGTACTTGATGAAATTTTTGTTTCCCCTGTTCATATTTTCAGCGGTATTAACATTGTTTACAAAATGCCTGTAGGAATCAATTTGCAGGATCAGTTCTTCAAAATATCCGAGCTCATAATAACATTTTATCATTATTTTCTTAATATCATTTTTCATATTCGTCCATTTGAGGTTAAGGGGAGAAAGTAGCTTTAATGCTTCGGTGTATTTTCCTTTTTCAAATTCTACCATTCCGCGGCTATAGTTTAGCAATGATGTTTTATCTGAAGGGTGCAGATAGCCCTTGTATTTATTGATAAATTTATCGATCCAATAAAATTTTTTCAGGAATGCCGCGTTACTGGTAATATTGGTAAAAGTAATTGGTTCGGCTGCGTCTTCATTCATCAAGTCTTCGGTGAATAGAGTATCTGAGAGCTCAAACATTTTTTTTCTGAACTCAGAGTTTCCATTCCCAATATTAACCAAACAATAATCCAGCAGAATGATCAAGGCATTATAAATATGTTCTTTATCAAGCTTTGCGGAATTTTCGTTCCTGAAAGCAACAAGATCATGAAAATATTCGCTTTGATCAGTTGTTTTAAGTTTGACCATCAAATAATACAGATTGATGAGCGGTCTCTTTCTGAATTCTGAATCAGTTAAAAAAGTTACTATTCTATCGAACAGCTCTACATTTACCTGCTTGTGCCGGTCAGAAGTCATGTTCATGATATGAAGTTGTTCATTCAGAATCACAGAAAAAAAGAACGCGTATAATTTTTCAAGAGAGTTTCTGCTTTTTTCAACCTGCGATGCAAAACCCTCATATATCAATCTCAGTTTTTGCTCTGATTTATACTTATATTCGTAGACCTCCATTGTTTCCTTTGAGCCTTCCAGAAAATTGTTGTAGTTTTGGCTCTTTCTATGATGTTGATTGAATAACTTCCTTTCTCTTAAAGAATCAATTAGTTCAAGTTCATAGTGTAATCTGTCATTTCTTAATTTCAAATCAACTATATAATTATGAAATAATTTCAAAACTAAGGAATGCACTTTTCGCATTAAAACGTCATTATATTTTTTTGCAGGATATATGCTTTTAAATATCATTTCTTCATTGATCTTTTCAGCATTGAAATCCGGATGGAATTTTTTTATTGCTTCATAGAATCTGATGACTTCGCTTCTGTTGTTGAAGTAAGGAGAATTGATGAATTTACCGAATTCACGAAATTCCTTCTCATTTAATGTTCTGAGTGATTCAAATAATTGCGAATTTTTCATAGCCTTCTATGCCACCATTCTATGACGTAAAATCGTCTTTATACTGCTAAAAGTCAACATATTTCCTGATTTTAAAAAAATTTCAAGCACTTAAAGTGCCACAATTTAACAAAATTTTCTTTGCAGCCCTTAACATTTACTAATATAATTGCACAGGATCTGGTCGTCCGCTAAAATCAATCAATAAGTAGTTTGAACCTCCCCAAAAGAGGACGACCAAGGCAAAAAGCGCTGAGTGAGATCCATTTAACGAAGCGCTTCAGCCTGTTTTGAATAATTTGAACTCGAAAAATGATGATTAAGAAAATTATGCTGATCTGTATTTCGTGCGTTATGTTATCTTTTACAGGTTCATCCTGTGTGGATGCAGAAGTTTCCAGCACTGCCCCGGATCCGCCTCCGGCATCAAATGTATCGGGTATTTTGCTGGCTACAAATAACTCAGGTGAATTCTGGACCAGGAATTACATTATGATAGGTTCTACATCCGATTCCAGACGCAGCATAACCGGGGTAACTTCCTTTTCTTCTAACCATGATAGTCTCTGTATTATTTCAGGAGAGAAAAATGTTTGGAAGAGAAGTGGTTTTTTAAGTAACAGGTGGGGTGTTGAAGTTTATTCACCTTTGAATGGCTTACTGACTGATATCGAAAAAATTCCCTCTACTATTGATGCAGGAATTGTAATAGGTCAATTTGGTACTTCATCCGGGCATGTTGCTTTAACTACTGATGACGGATATAACTGGGTTGTGAATGAACACTCTACTACAGGTTTATTTAGTGGATTAAGAGCCATTGATTTTGATAACAGCTTACGGGGAATGATAATTCCGGAATTACCTGAGGACTCTACATACAAAACATTCGATGGCGGTTATACATGGATCGCCTCACCGCCGGTTCCCGGGATAAATTACAAAAACGATATTTGCTATTACGGCTCAAACAATGGAACACACCCTGTTGTGTGCGGCAATTTAGGCAGTATATACAGAATAAACTTTCCTTTTGATACCAATTGGGTAGGTACTTCAAGCGGTACCCAGGAACATTTGAACGGGATAGATTTTTCCGGGTTAGTGGGAATTATAGTCGGAGACAGGGGAACTATATTACGAACTGATAATGGTGGTGAAAGCTGGTCAGCAATACAAAGCGGTGTCACCAAGAATTTGAAAAAAGTAAAATTTCACCTAAACTTTTTAATTGCCGTTGGAGATAATGTTATCTTAAGATCAACAGATTATGGTATCACATGGGTAACAGCAAGGAATGAATCAAAAGAGTTTTATTATGATTTATATCTATTTCAACCTTATGGAATAGTTGTAGGTGGAATATTGGACTAAGAATATAAAAGCTAAAGAAATCATGAAAATATTGAAATTATTCCTTCCGTTTGTTGCTATAATGACTATTGCACTATGCTCCTGCGGCGGTGATAACCCGCAGCAGAACAGCGGTGGTAACAATCCTGTCGATACTACATTTGCTGCGTATGTAATTCTTTATAACGGCCCAACACCCGTTGATACACTTCATTTCAGTGACAGGAATCTCTGCATTGGTTCGTATAGCAGCGCTAACAACTCAACTTACTGCCTGCTTAACGATACTGCATCGCAGCATAATATTTCCGTAAGTTTTCCTGGTAATACATCCGGCAGTTTTGTTTTCACCTTCGGATTCATGACTTATCAGGGAGGCAGTTTCAATGGCAGCTCAATTACTGGCACGGTTTCATTGTATGGAAGCGTTGGAGGATTAATAAAAGGTACTTATAACGGAATATTTTCTGACGGAACCACAACGTTCAATATTATAGCTGTATTTACAGTAAGAAGAACTCAATAGTAAAATTAAATAAATAATTATGAAAAAATTTACGTTAATCCTAATTTTTGTTTGTTGTTGTCTATCTATGTCATTCACTTTAGAAAGAGGATGCGCAGATGTCTTTGTTGACACATTTACCGGTTTAGCAAAACAGATAATGTGGGCAATCTCAAATGAAAAGGACGGTTCTGTAGTAGATTTTGGAATATCTGTTGGTGATAACGGTGTAATTCTTAAATCACAGGGGCGGGATACAATAAACTTTCAGCCAAAGGTAAGCGGTACAACCCAGGATTTGAATGACGTTACTATACGCTCAGGCGCAGAAGAGATTTTAGTTGTAGGCAACAATGGGACTATTGTACGTTCATTGAGTTACGGCAATATGTGGAACGTAGTGACTCCCATTACTTCTGCGAATCTTAACGCTGTCAGATGGGGAAGATTCTTCCAATTTGCCGCAGGTGATAATGGTACAATACTCAGGGGTACAAATTTTGGTTTAAACTGGGCTGTTGTACCAAGCGGTACAACAAGGAAATTGTTTGCAGTTTCATCTCACCTAGATGAAATACAATTTGTGGTTGCAGTCGGTGAAAAGGGAACAATTTTGAGAAGCACAAACTCAGGTCTTAACTGGATTAATGTCAGCATTCCTGATACAACCATCAACTTTTACAGTATTAATCCTGCTGCTATCGGATTAACGTATATTAATCCATTTTATATATGCGGGTCACAGGGTAAAATATACAAATCAACTAACTATGGGGCAAATTGGGTGTTAAAGAACAGCGGTACAACCAGTACGCTGCGTTCAATCTATTTTACTTCGGATGATAGCGGTGCGGTTACCGGTGATAACGGAACAGTACGAATGACAACTAACGGCGGAGACACGTGGTTTACTGATCCGTATTTTAACAATGTCTCAGGTAATATTACGTCTATTTCTAAAATGCCGAGTTCATCCAGAACATATACAGCTCTATCTAACAACAATACATTATATATTGCATCTGAAGATTCGAACATCGTTTTTATTGGTGTAAATCAGATAAGTTCTGAAGTCCCTTACGGGTTTTCGCTTTCTCAAAATTATCCAAATCCGTTTAACCCCAGCTCAAAAATTAGATTTCAAATATCTAAACTGAGTGCAGTTAAAATAGTTGTTTATGACATTTCCGGAAAAGAAATTGAAACTTTGGTTAACGAACAATTAAAAGCAGGCACTTATGAAGTTGACTGGAACGGAAGCAATCACTCAAGCGGTGTCTATTTCTACCAAATGCTCACTTCGAATTATTCTGAAACTAGAAAAATGGTGCTGGTAAAATAATACTGCAATATGAAAAAGAAAAGTTTATTCTTGTTTATTATTCTGTTGCTGGTAGTTTCTTTGCCTGCTTGTCAAAGCGGACCCTCATCAAGTGATACCGTAGAAGTATCGGTCGGTACATTGAATGATGAAATAGTGAAGTTTGAAGTTAACCTTAGTGATGGAAAATTGATAGATTCATCAAGAAAAGTAATTGCGGGTGTTTCAACCGGCATAAAAGTGCCAATTGATATTGAAACTAACGGAAGTAATTTACTGCATGTGCTAAGTCAAGGCACACCATCAATCAACCCAAGTATAAGGATATTCAGTGATACCGCTGAAGGCAATGCTATACCGGAAAGAGTTATTGATATTACCGAATCCGGATTTAAACCCATAGGGCTTGCGCTTGCGGAAAGAACTGAATTTTTGTTTGTATCTTACTTCAGCGATATACCTGCAGATACGGTAAAGATAGTCAGGTTCGATCTATCCGGAAACAGAACCGTTTTTAAGATCCCTGCCCGTAGCATCGGTGATATTGAAATGAATAAAGACCGCAGTATGCTGTTTGCTGTTGATCCTGCAGGTTCGCAAATACTTGCTTCACGGATAAACAGCAATTTTGAGCTTCAGCCCGTCAGCGGACTAATCAGCGGATCTAACACAGGGCTCAATAAGCCGAACAGTATTGCCTTAACAGATAATGATATCTTTGTGTTTGATATGCGCGCAGGTGCGGATATTGGCAGACTGTTTGGTTACTCATTAAGTACTCCGGGTAATGTCAGTCCGCCGGTTACTTTATGGAATTATTGCGGCACCGGAAAAGAGTTCTTTACGCCTTATGGCATTGCCGTGTTTGAATCATTTGGATTGAAAATTTTTCTTACCTGCAGCGCAAACAGATTGATCACATTCCGCTCCGATGCGAACGGCTGCGCCGATCCACTTCAAAAAATTGATATTGGCGCGCCGGTATCTATTGCAGTTGATAGAGTTACATTTTAACAGAGAGAAAATTTAAGAGGAGGATTACTTATATGAGATCAGTATATATAATATTTTTTTACATCACTTTCTTTGTTGTAACCGGTTATTCGCAATGGCAGCCTGATATCAGGCTTACAAATGCAAACGGGTTTTCTACCAACTCAGAACTTACTTCAAGCGGCAGCTCTTTACACGCTGTTTGGCAGGATACCAGGGATGGTAACACGGAGATCTTTTATAAAAGATCTACAAATGAAGGGATTAACTGGGAGGCTGATGTACAACTGACAAATATACCAAATGGTAAATCACTGCCAACAATTTCAGCAACGGGTTCAAGCGTACATATTGTTTGGTACGAAAACCGTACCGGCACAAATGATTTTGAAATTTATTACAAGCGATCGACTGATATGGGGGTTACGTGGGAAGCAGACGTGCGTCTGACAAATAGTGCAGGCGTATCATCCTATCCCATAATCAAGTCAGAGGCTTCTGCTGTGAATGTGATCTGGAGTGATACCAGAAGCGGAGGATCAGGAATTTATTACAAGCGCTCTACTGATGGTGGAAATTCCTGGTCAGATGATACCTTATTAAATGACACAACAGGTACATCCTCACTTGCCTCTTTAACAACAACCGGCTCAAATCTACATTTAGCTTGGTCTGATTACCGCAATGATGGCGATTACGAAATATATTACAAGCGTTCTACGAACGGCGGCATTAGCTGGAGCGCCGATACCCGATTGACGAATGAACTCAGGATCTCAGAATCACCGGCAATAACTTCAAATTCAAATGAAGTGCATATTACATGGGTTGATCTTCGTGATTCAAATATCAACAGTGAAGTGTATTACAAACGTTCAACTGATAATGGCAGTACTTGGGGTCCTGATACCAGGTTAACGGTTTATGCTCATGCAATGAATCCCGCAATTTTGCTTTCAGGAGCAATTGTTCATCTTTCCTGGCATAACAGCACAGGCTCAGAAATTCACTACAGGCGTTCACTCAATAGCGGAAGCAGCTGGGAAACCGGCATTCAACTTTCGAGTTCATTCAGTGGAGCATATCAGCCAAATATAGCAGTAACAGGCAGCAAAGCTCATATTATTTGGCACGATGTGCGTAATGGAAGTACAAATTCCGAACTCTACTATGACTTTAATCCCACCGGTAATGCAATTGGAATAACCAACATAAGCACAGAAATGCCAGAAGTTTATATACTTTCACAAAATTATCCTAATCCGTTTAACCCGGTGACAAACATTCAATTTGCAATTCCAGTGGCAGGATTTGTGAAGCTTACCGTGTTTGATATGCTAGGAAGGGAAGTAGAAAATCTGGTAAACAAGAATATGAATGCCGGTACTTACTTGGCTGAATGGAATGCATCAAACTATCCAAGCGGAATATTTTTTTACAGACTTGTTTCCGATGATTTCAGTGAAGTTAAGAAAATGATACTTGTAAAATAGACCAGTATTGAACAGTTTTACCTCTAAAGGTGCCGATAGGCTCCTTTTTTGTTTCATTTGTTCATTAGTTTTAGTTTTTCTATTTGGAAGTCTATCTTTTTGATTTGCAATCTCGCCATTTGTATCTGAGAACCCCTTTGATATATATTCAGCCTCTTTATAGTTTTTCTTCTATTTCGCTATTTAAATTTTCATGTAAATTTTTATGAAACCCATGTGCCACTCTTCCTGCTTCAAAAAACAATTTCACCAATTTCAATCATATCATTAATATACTTCCATTTGTTTCTCTGCAAATGAATGGTTTCAAACGATTTTATCGTTACAGCAGCAGGATATCAGGTCTTTTATTAAAAAAACTATTCCTGGAAAGAGCTGTTGACTGGCTGTCTCAGAAGTACATTGATATCACACAGCTTATACCTTTTGACGATTGCAGGAATCTTGAAAAATTCCGACACAAAATTTTTAATTACCATACTTTTTTAGGCAGCCCTTTCTTTGTGAATTCATTTACTTTCCGTATAAGCCAGTTCCTGCCGGCGATTGAATCAAATTTTTCGATTTCATTAACCAGCAAGCCGGCGTCAATTAAAGATTCAGAAGACTTTGCCTTAAGTAATTTGTTGTAAATATTCACAAAATTGGAATGCTGTGTTTTGTAAAGCGCGGAAATTTCAGTTGTATCGGTAAGAAAATGTTTAAATGAGTCAATAAGAGAGAACGCCTGATCAAACAGGTTTAGCTCATAATATATCATAAGCATCAGTTTTTTTACATCTGTTTTGTAGAGGAAAAAATCATACTGAACTTTGCTGATAAATTTCAACGCTTTTTCGAACTTGCCTTCTTCGAAATTAAGATTTGCTGAAGCCAGGTTCATCATATTTTCACGGTATTCAGGTTTTAATTTATCTGAATGATTCAGGATGAACTGCCGCAGCCATTCAAACTCACGAAGGTTAAGAGCAAGCAGCATTACATTCCTGTAAAATATAATTGCGAGGTAATCATTTTCAGAAGAGCTGTACGCATTATGATCAAAAAGGTATGTGTAAATTTCGAATTCTTCTTTTTCATAATGCTTTAGACCAATGTTGCATTTTCTTACGCAGCAATCGATAAGATCATTGAACAGAAAATATTTTTCCTTATGGCTGAATTTTTCTATGTTTTCCAGGAAATTGGATTTTAGACAATCATAATAGAAGTCACTTTCAATTTCAGTTGATGATTTGTAAACATAATAATAGATCTCTATCAGCCATAACATCGGGTAATTATTTTCTTTGAGTTTGCAGAGCAGCCTGTCAAAATCCAGACTTTCGTAAACGCTATCAAGTAAAGTATTTTCAAATGGAAGATTGAAAGCAATAGTTATTGTGTTTTTATCCCTGAGCTGTCGCATAAATCTGATCAAAAATGAGATCGTAAAGTATTCGGAATAAATCAATTTTGAAGTAACTGATCTTTCAAAGTTGTTAACAGAATTATAGTAACTTTCCTTAAGCCTTTCCAGCTTTTCCTCTTCATTGTAGCATTCTATACTGTCAAATAAATTTTCGTGCAGTTTGTTCTCAAGGATATTCAAAGTTCTGATAAAAAGTTTATCATTTTTTCTTTCCTTATACTGCCCGGCAAGCAGCCTGATACTTTCGTTTTTCCCGGAAACTGCGGAAATATTTACCAGGAATTCTTCAGCAAGCCTTGTCAATTCAGAAACCATGTTCTTTAGCTTTTTTTCGTTAAACGCTTTACCTTTAAACAGCTGCTTGAAGATGATCTGTTTTTCAAGTTTATCTGAATTGAATTCAGGGTGATATCCTTTTATGATCTCAAACAAACCGGTTACATCCCTAATAGTAAAAAATGGCGAATATACCATCTTTTCAAATGATCTGAATTCTTCCTGCGAAAATGTTTTTAAAATTCCAATGAGTTTACTCTCTTTCATGTGAGACCAAGATAACTAAAAAAGTAACAAAATTGTGCTGAAAACGCTATATACTAACAAAAGTACATTGCAGGAAATGAGACTAATTGATCAAAATCTCTTTGATATACTTCGTTCGGGTAGGCATCTTTGTACATGAATAAGAAAACAGAAATAAAAGAAAAGCTAAATACATTAAAAGGAATTATCAGACTATTGGATAAAGACCTGGTAGGTTTACTGAATACAACTGCACAGGCTGAGATCAGTTTACGGGATACCGGCAATATTTCTGACACAGAAATGATCAAAATAGAATCACAGATAGATACATTAATAAACAAACATAAAAATCCAGAAGGAAAGTAAAATGAAAAACTCAATTTCAGCAGCAATAATCATTTTAATAATTTCGATTTTTTCAATTAACGCAACGGTTTATTGTTCCAAACCTGAAGATAATTTGAAAAATAAAGATAACAACAGTTCAGAATTAAACGCGCAGTCAAACTCTATTAAGAAAGAAGCAAAGAAGTATAAAGAGCCAGAAGAAGTAAAAAATGTTTGGAAGGAAATGCCCTCATTTGATAAATACGGAAATGAGATAACAGCACGTATGAGAGAGAACATGCAGAAAAACGGGATGTTGAACAATCAAAAAAATTCAGAAAATAAAAAATAATTTTACTAAAAATAAAGAAGAAAGGAATTCAAAATGAAAGCAATGAATTTAATTTACTTGGTTATAATGCCGTTAGCCTTCTTGTTATTCATAAAGCTAAAAAACTCTTTTCCATCCAGAAAAAGTATAAGTATTAAAGTACTGACAGCCCTCTTTTTACTTACCCCATTCGTTCAGAATGTAAATGCACAATGGACAACGCAGAACAGCGGAGTTTCAACATATCTTGCTGCTGTAAGTTTCCCCAACACTTCCACAGGCTTTACCGCAGGTGATCAGGGCAAAATACTTAAAACTACTAACGGCGGCGTGAACTGGCTGCAGCAAACAACTGGAGTAAATGACAATTTCAATAATATTCAGTTCATAAATACAAACACCGGCTGGGCATCCGGTCCAATCGGGTACAATCTAAAAACTACTAATGGCGGCACAAACTGGTTCGACCAGCCTACAGGATTTGATTCTCGTATGTTGATCTTTTTCTGTGACGCAAATACAGGTTTTGGCAGCATCGGAGGCGGAACTATAGTAAAAACTACAAACGGTGGAGCTAACTGGGTTTCGCAGGTGAGTGGAACAACAGTGTTTCTGACAGATATACACTTCATAGATAATACTACAGGCTGGATAAGCGGATTTTCAGGTGTAGTACTTTCTACTACTAATGGAGGCACAAACTGGACTCAGTTATCAAGCGGGTCGGGCAATGACTACTATTCAATAACATTCGCCAATTCTTTAACAGGTTGGGTTACCGGTATATCTGGGACTTTACGGAAGACCACAAACGGCGGAGTTAACTGGACAAGTCAAAATTCATCTTCGGTCGAAGATCTGCTCACTGCATTTTTTACAAGCGCATCAACAGGCTGGATCACAAGCAGTTTGGGTGAGATCTTAGTTACAACAAATGGAGGAGGTAACTGGCTATCACAAAGTACTTCAACTTCATCTTCGTTGAATTCAGTTCATATCTCCGGAAACTATGGCTGGGCTTGCGGTTCTGAAGGTACAATAATAGCTACAACTACCGGAGGATTTTCCGCCCCCACTGCCCCAACGCTTCGGTTCCCCTCTAATGATACAGTTGGTACGACTTTAACCCCAACGCTTAGATGGTTTTCGGTTGCAGGCGCGCAAATATATCATGTAATATTATCAACGGATTCTTTATTCAGCACATTATTGATAAACGATAGTACAACATCAGTATTTTATGATATAGGCAGCGGCATTTTACAGGGCAACACTAAATACTTCTGGAGAGTCAGAGGAAGGAACCTGGCGGGATTTGGTGTGTACTCATCACGATGGAAATTTACCACGACGGAAGTAACAGGAATTACCCAGATTGGCAATGAGATACCGAATAATTTCAAACTCTATAATAATTATCCGAACCCCTTTAATCCTGTAACAAAAATCAAGTTTGCTTTGCCAAAAAATTCACAGGTAAAACTCACTGTATTTGATATGCTTGGAAGGGAAGCAGCAACACTTGTAAACGAAGAACTAAACGCCGGCACGTACAATGCGGAGTGGAATGCCGCAAATTTTTCAAGCGGTGTGTATTACTACAGAATGGTTACAAGTGATTTTAGTGAAGTTAAGAAAATGATACTTGTAAAATAAAACTATAAAGGATTGGTATAAACAAAAAAAGGAGTCTGACTCAGACTCCTTTTTGATTTATCAAAATCATCCAGGTAGGATCATTTAAGCAATATCATTTTGTTTACGGCCGTAAACCCGCCTGCATCCAGCCTGCAAATATATACTCCGGAACTCAATGAATATTCCTCTGAATTTAGCACAATCTCATAAATACCAGCCTGCCTGTTTTCATTCACCACAACCGCAATCTCTTTTCCTGTTATATCAAATAAAGTAAGTTTAACGAATTCATTTTTTGGTAAACCGTATGTAATTTTAGTCACCGGATTAAAGGGGTTTGGATAGTTTTGCGACAGCGAAAATTCAGATGGAATACTTATGGTTTGATTGATCCCGTTAACTGCTTCATAGGTTATCTCTATTGTCCAGCTATCAAGTGTGCTGTTGTAGCCGGTGTTGGTATCATCAATGTACTGTAGAATCCATGTGCCTTCCAATGGCTTTCCGTCAAAAATTGTAAGCGGAGCTTCCGGTTTAAATCTGCCGGTAAAAGGTACTGTACCCTGAGTTATTAACATTTGCGACTCATCATCAAATATAGTATTTACATAACCATCTCCTGAACCGCCATTATCGCTTGTCAATTCACAGCTGTTTGCGCCTTTTATCAGGAAAACATCGGCATCCTGAGCATCACGGGTTGAAATATTCAGTCTTACATCAACATCAATTACATTTCCTGATATCCCGCTGATATTAATTGTATCTAAAATGAAAGAATTATTTATACATACCTTTGGTGTTGTAATGCTATGCTGAATTTTATATTTGCCAACGGTGTAAGTAAAATATACATTGGGCGGGTTTGTGCCCGGCGGATTTACACCTCCTCCTCCGGAAGGCAAAGTTGCTGCATTTGGAATTAGTGCCGTATCCTGTGCTGCAAGATAATAATCTATTACAGTGTTTTGCACCTGCTGTGGAATTGAAAATTGGAAAGTATCTGCAGAGCTATAAAACGCGTTCACCGAATTAAACGAACCGCCGTTGATTCTATAATAAAGCCTTGGCGCATTTGCGCCGCCGGCAACCATTTTGTTATCTCGTATAACTGCTGTAACGGTCCTAGCGAGTGAATCCGGCCCGGATTCCATTGGAGAATCATGAAAGATTTCCGGCTTAATTCTATCCACCAGTCCGGATAACAGCCCGAGTGATAGCCTTGCGTTAAGCCTGCCGTATCCCATTTCATTGTTCCACTGGCCATACGGATAATTTACAGAGTAATTGTAACCCCCAACCTTTTCAGCACTCAGGGAAATTAATGCCTCCACTTCCCTTGCTTTAAGCTCAGGATTGGCAGAAAGAAGCAGCGCGCAGACCCCGGCTGCATTTGGTGTAGCGCTTGAAGTTCCGTTAAAGGTACTTGTGTAATCAGTGCCGTTGTAACCAAATGGCCCTACTCTATCTGTAGTATATATTTTCATACATGGCGCAACAATATCAAGTGTTGAGCCATAACACGCGCCCCAGGTTTCCAGTGAGCAGCCATCGGAAGGGCTTTTACGCTTGTTACATGGCGTCATTCCACCAACTGTGACTATATCAATTCCCTGGTAATTGGCCGGGAATCGCATTGGATTAGTATCCTCATTCCCTGATGCGTAACACATTACTGTACCCTTGCCGTTTCTCCCAAATCTGGCGGCATCGTTGATAGCATTAATAAGCAGGGAACTGTTCCCGCCCACAATACCCCATGAGTTACTCATGATATCAGCACCGTGCCGGTATGCCCAAATAGTACCGAATGCCGGAACGTGATAGCCGGGTACATTGCCGGCGGCATTTATTGTTTTAACGGGCATTATTTTACATTTGTAAGCCACTCCGGTGACCCCAAGATTGTTGTTTCCTAATGCCGCTGCTATACCGGCGCAGGCTGTGCCGTGATTGCCATCATCATCAGGGTTACCATCGTCATTTACAAAGTCATAACCGTTTACCAGCCTAAGATCAGGATGTGTTGTATCAACACCCGTATCAAGTATTGCAATAATTATGTTGCTGTCTCCCGTGGTAACATTCCATGCGCTGTCAACATCCATATCTGCGTCAGCAATTACGTTAGGCGGATTTGAAGGCACGTTATTGCCTGTATTTCGCAAAGCCCACTGCAATGGAAAGAATGGATCGTTTACTTCATCGCAATGCGCATTTGTAAAATACAGGCTTGGTTCTGAATAATTCACATAACCGCTTTCATAATACTTATTGGCAGTTTCCATCGCATTCATTTTAGAATTACCTGTAACCTTAGCTAAAAAGGTTTCACCACCGGAAACATCAATTTTCTGAATGATCTCTACACCAAAGCTGTGGTTTATGTTTTCTATCTGCTGAAGCGAATATGAGGGCTTGAATTGCAGAATAAGATTGCTGTTTAATCCAAAAAATGTCTTTTCATCATTTCTGCCTAAAGGCGAGTACGCAAATGAAGCATTTTCGAAGTTCTCATCAAGTTTGAGTCTGTTAATAAACTCAATATATTCTGATTCAGTGAGATTATTTTTGAGCCTGATGAAGTTATCGTCATCTGTGTTTATTTGCGAGCGGATAAGATCTAATTGGGGGTAGCGGGAAAGTATATCAATTGCAGCGTTCTGCGATGTGCCTGTTTTGAATTTAAGGAATACCATATCGGTCCTTTCCTGCAGAAAGAACTTACTCCCCTGGAAATAGTAGTAGTTTAATATTCTGCCGCTGTTATTGCCGGAAACTCCGGGAAAAAATGTAAAGCCCAAAAAGATAATAACAGCCTGCAGGAAAAAATATATGAAGAATTTTTTCAAACAAAAATAATTATATAGTTTATTTTAAGCTAAAACTGTAAATCTTTTCTGTTAAACTCTCAAAATTAGTTTTTCAGGAAAGCCTTTTCAGCGCGTTTCGTAAACTTTCAATTACTTTTTCAACTTCATCAAGTCTGCAGGTACCAACAGATAACCTGTACCAAGTGGAATCTTCAGAGTCGCCAAACGCTGAGAAAGGCACTATAGCTACGCGTGCTTCTTCAAGAAGGTATTTTGTTACATCTTTGGTTGTTGCAAGCACAGTGCCATCGGATTTTTTCTTTCCGTGAAGACCGAATTGAACAGTCAAATATATTGCTGCCTGCGGAGCGATAGCATCTACATTAAAGCCTTCAGCTTTTAAGGCCATGAAGCCATCGTAAAATCCGTCAAGTCTGTCGTGTACTTCTTTTTTAAACCTGTTTAAGTAATTTTCAACATCAGCTGTTCTTGAAAGATATCTGGCAGTCGCAACCTGTTCGGCTTTTGGAGCCCATGCGCCAAGGTGCGAAAGTATCGATTTCATTTTGCCAATTACGCGCGCGGGTCCAACCGACCATCCTACCCTTACACCTGTAGCTGCGAAAGCTTTTGAAAGTCCATCTATAAATATAGTATAGTTCTTCATTTCGGGCACAAGGCTTACAGGGTTAAAATGTTCGGTTTCTCCGTATGTCAACACCCAGTATATCTGGTCGTACATCAGGTAAACAGGTTTTTGATGCTCACTTCTGGAATGGTTTTCTTCAACGATCATTTCACATATTTCCGTGAGATCCTTTTTTGAAAAAGTTGTACCCGTTGGGTTCAACGGTGAACAAAGCGCTACCAATGCGGCATCTTTAATATGTTCTTTCAGCTCCGCAGCCGTAGGCATAAAATGGTTTTCGGGTTTTGTGTTAATTTCAATTTTTTTTGCGTGTGAAAGGTGTGTATAATGATTGTTGTTCCATGAAGGCACAGGGAACAGCACTGTATCACCGGGCTGAACTAAAGTCTGGTATGTCGCATAGATCAGCGGACGTGCGCCAGCTGACATTAAAATTTCTGTCGCCGGATTGTAATCGATGCCTTCTTTATCTTTCAGGAATATTGAAACAGCCTTCCTTGTTTCAAGCATGCCATCAGCGGGAGGGTAGTTTGTTTCGTGTTCGGTGTATGCTTTTATTATTTCTTCTTCAAGCTCTGCGGGTATGGGGAAAACTTTAGGGTCAAAATCTCCGATCGTTAAATTATAGATCTTTTCGCCCTGTTTTATTTTCTCGTTAATTTCTCCGGCAAGCTTAATTATTTCTGATGCGATCAATGTCTCTGCCATTTTAGAGACTTTAAGGGTCTTTTCCTTTACTTCTATTATTTCTGTATGCATAGGATTATAATGTATGTTTGTGATATACAAACTTAACTAATTAAAACTTCATTGAAAATCCGAAAAAAAGGAATTATTTCTAATTTAAAGCCTGATTACGATAATTACACTATATAGAAGCTATTAACTCAATTTCAACCAGTGCGTCTTTAGGCAGTCTTGCGACTTCAACAGTTGAGCGAGCAGGTTTTGATTCACCGAAATATTCGGAATACACTTCATTCATTGCGGCAAAATCGTTCATATCTTTAATAAAAACTGTAGTTTTTATTACTTTGCTTAGATCGCTGCCTGCTTCTGTAAGCAATGCTAACAGATTTTCCATTACTTGTTTGGATTGCTCTTTTATTCCGCCTGTAATAAAATTTCCGGTTCTGGGATCAATTGCTACCTGACCTGATGTGTAGAGCAGTTGGTGAGAACCCAAAGTTAACTTTACAGCTTGTGAATACGGTCCGATAGGTTCCGGTGCGTTGCCGGTATATATAGTATCTTTTTGCATGGTGTGTGTGTTTAAGTTATTGTGATATACAAAATAAATCAATATTTATAAAAAAAGCAACTCACTGACAAAATATCCTAAGAAATGTAAATTCTTTCATTAATATGGAAAATTCGCTTATTTCAATGTACATTTTGTCAAAGGCCAAGTAGCCAAAAACAGCAAAAAACAGATTTAAACGCAAAAAAAGTTTGGCACGGCTATTGTATATGTAATGTATGTCAATCAAAAAATGATAATAAAAATATAAAAGGAGATTTTAAAAATGACATTAGTAAAATTCAGACCCGCATCAGAGCTTTCAAACATCGATAAGAAAATTAAAAAATTCTTTGAAGATTTTGATTCACCTTTTAACGGTGAGTGGGGCATTAAGCCTTTCGGCGGAAATGCATTTACACCCAGGGTTGATGTTACTGAAGATAATGAAAATTTATATGTTCATGCAGAAGTACCCGGTGTTGATAAGAATGATATTAAGATCAACCTTGTAGGCGATGTTTTAACTATCAGCGGCGAAAAGAAATCAGAACAGAAAGATGAAAAGAAAAATTACTACAGGATCGAAAGAAACTACGGCGCGTTTTCAAGAAGCTTCACGCTTCCCGCGGAAGTAATTTATGATAAAATTTCAGCTGAGTATAAAGAAGGTGTTCTGAATATAACTCTGCCAAAAACTGAAGAAGCAAAGATCGTTGAAAAACAGATCGATATAAAATAAATGGCTTCTTAAAAAAATTGTTTCATAGTTAGTTTTTGTTTGGTTAATTGATGTAAATAAAGCAGATTCTTGCTTTGGTATTAACAAGCGCCGGAGTTGATGGTCCTCCGGCGCTGATTTTATGAAAGAGGTTCATTTTTAAGGAAAATTCATTGAAAAATAATTTAAGTACAGTTCTCAAAAAACAAGGTTATCATAAAATTTTCCTTAGAAATAACGGGGCCGGTCACTTTAAGTTAAACATTAAAGTTAACGGTACAACCGGAAATTTCATACTGGATACAGGGGCTTCGCACACTGTTGTTGATGAAGCTGCATCAGGGAAGTTTTCGCTGAAATTCAGCAATAAAGCATCAAAAGATGCCGGAGGACTCGGGAATTCAGCTTTGAAGACCAGGAAGAGCACCGGCAATATGATAGACTTGAAAGGATTTCAGATCAAAAAAGCCGCTCTGATAGCAATTGATCTTTCTCACGTAAACAATACATTGAAAAAAGGAGGATCGGGAAGAATTGATGATGTAATAGGTTCAGATATACTTAAGAAACACAAAGCCCTGATCGATTACTCTGAAAAAGCTTTGTATCTCAAGTAGTCATATGTTCAGAAAAGACTACATAATGCGGATGATCGAGGATTTTATCAAAGCGATGGCTAAGATCATCATGATGCGGGAACAAAAAAGTTACACTGATGCGAGAACAGAGCTTGACGGACTGAGTAAACTTGTCACCGGATTCGGGGTTGAGCATTTAATATCATTGGGTGCACCGGGAATCAAATATGTTTTTTCTCAAAATAAGGAATCAGAAGCTGAAAAAATTTATTGCTCCGCAAGAATATTAAAAGAAGAAGGTTTGATACTGAAGTCACAAGGGAAAACAGAGGACAGTTTAAAAAGTTTGGAAATTTCAAAAGAGCTTTTTAAATTGGCTTCTCAAATGGAGATCCCCGAAAAAAATGAAGCATTAAAAGAGTTTGAAGAATTAAGTAAATAAAGAGTTTTAATAAATATAAAATGATGCGGTTACTTATGATTGATCGTATCTAAATAAAAAAAGAAAGAATAAAAACTATGGGAAAAATTATCGGAATCGATTTAGGAACGACAAACTCGGTAGTTGCCGTAATGGAAGGCAATGACCCGGTTGTAATACCTAATGCGGAAGGGCACAGGACTACACCTTCTGTTGTTGCTTTAACCAAAGGCGGCGAGCGCCTTGTGGGACAGGCGGCAAAGAGGCAGTCAGTTACAAATCCGCAGAACACAGTATCATCCATAAAGAGATTTATGGGCAGAAGGTACAATGAAGTAACAGATGAGATCTCAAAAGTATCATACAAAGTTGTAAAAGGCGAGAATGATACTGCAAGAGTTGAGATCGGCGACAGGGTTTATTCACCACCCGAAATTTCAGCAATGGTACTTCAGAAAATGAAACAAACCGCAGAAGACTATCTGGGTCAAAAGGTAACCGAAGCTGTTATCACAGTGCCGGCTTACTTTAATGACGCACAGAGACAGGCTACTACTGATGCAGGTAAAATTGCAGGGCTTGAAGTGAAAAGAATTATCAACGAGCCAACTGCTGCAGCGCTTGCATACGGACTTGATAAAAAGAAAAAAGATGAAAAAGTAGCTGTATATGATCTTGGCGGCGGTACATTTGATATTTCCATTCTGGAATTATATGATATCGAAGGTACAGGCAACTTCCAGGTTAAATCAACCAACGGTGATACTCACTTAGGCGGTGATGATTTTGACCAGAGACTTATGGACTATCTTGCAGAAGAATTCCAGAAGCTCGAAGGCATTGACCTGAGAAAAGACCCGATGGCTTTACAGAGATTAAAAGTTGAAGCTGAAAGAGTTAAATGCGACCTTTCAAGCCAGACACAGGCTGATGTGAAACTTCCGTACATTACCGCAATTGACGGTGTGCCAAAACACATTGATATGACAGTAACACGCGCTAAGTTTGAACAGCTTGTTGATGACCTTATCCAGAGAACAATGGAACCATGCAAAAAAGCACTGGCTGATTCAGGATTTTCAGTTGACCAGATTGACGAAGTAATTTTAGTCGGTGGTTCAACCAGGATCCCCAAAGTTCAGGAAGCAGTTAAGAACTTCTTCAAAAAAGAACCGCATAAAGGCGTTAACCCCGATGAAGTTGTCGCAATAGGCGCAGCTATACAGGGCGGCGTTTTAACCGGTGATGTTAAAGATGTATTGCTGCTTGATGTTACACCGCTTTCACTTGGAATTGAAACACTTGGCGGAGTTATGACAAAAATGATAGATGCCAACACTACAATTCCTACAAAGAAAACTGAAGTATATTCAACAGCATCAGATAACCAGCCTTCAGTCGAAATTCATATACTGCAGGGTGAGCGTCCGATGGCAAATGATAACAGAACAATTGGCCGATTCCATTTAGACGGAATTCCGCCAGCACCGCGCGGCATACCGCAGGTAGAAGTTACATTTGATATTGACGCAAACGGAATACTTCACGTAAGCGCGAAGGATAAAGCTTCCGGAAAAGAGCAATCAATTAAAATAACTCACTCCAGCGGTTTAAGCGATGCTGAAGTTGAAAAGATGAGAAAAGACGCTAAGGAGCACGAAGGCGAAGATAAGAGAAAACGCGAAGAAGTTGATACAAAGAACCATGCTGATAGTTTGATCTTCCAGACTGAAAAACAGATGAAGGAATTCGGCGAAAAGCTTACACCTGATATGAAAGGCAAGCTTGACGCGGCACTTGGCAGACTTAAAGAAGCTGCAAAGGGAACGAATACCGATGAAATAAAATCAGCCACCGAAGCATTAAACGCGGCATGGAATGAAGCATCAACCCAGATGTACAGCCAGGCAACCGGCGCGCCGGGTGCAGGCAATGAGCAGCAGGCAAATCCTAATGCCGGCGCAGAAGGCCAGCAGCCTGATGACAAAAAGGTTGAAAACGCTGACTTCGAAGTAGTAGATGATGAGAAAAAATAAATACGTGAAACGTGAAATGTCAAACGTGAAACGTAATAGAATTAAATCATTGTAGTACCCATAGCTTTAATATCATATATTCTCCATTAAAGCAAAATAAGCCATCCTGAATTTTGGGATGGCTTTTTTATTAGTACAAATTGTTCTCATTAATTTCAATTTTTAATTCAAACATTAATCGGTATTTTCAAACTTCAGAAAATAAAAATGCTGATTTTTGATCAAGAAACTAAATAAATTTATAAAAGTTTTCGGAAACAGTTCGTACCGCAAAGCTGCCTTAAACGGGGCAGCGGCTGGTATTGAGCATGAAACAGTACTGAAAACACTGCAATGTAACACGATCATTGATGTTGGCGCCAACAAAGGGCAATTTGCCCTGGCTGCAAGAAAATGTTTTCCGAATGCCAGAATTTATTCATTTGAACCGCTTTCTCATCCTGCAGAAATATTCAGTAAAGTGTTTGATGGTGATAATAATACAAAACTTTTTCCGTTTGCCATAAGCGATGAAACAGGAGAAGCTGAAATTCACATATCCCACCGCGAAGATTCTTCATCGCTGCTGCCAATCGGCGAAAAGCAGAATGAAATGTTCCCCGGTACATACGAAGTTGGAGTTGAGAAGATCACCATGAAGAAGCTGAGTGATGCCCTTTCTGTTTCTGATCTGAATAGCCCCGTACTTATGAAAATTGACGTTCAGGGTTTTGAGCTGAGCGTATTAAAGGGCAGCACAGAACTTTTCAGCTGTATGAAATATATATATTCCGAGTGTTCTTACATTGAGCTTTATAGGGGTCAGGCGCTTTTCCCTGAAATTTCTGAGTTTCTTGCAAAGTATGGTTTTAAAAAAACCGGCGAGTTTAATACAAGCTTCGATGAATCAGGTAAACCTGTTCAAAGTGATTTCCTGTTCGAAAATTTAAGTTAACATTTCATAAATAAATACTTCAAAATGAAAAAGATCATTTTAATGACCGTGGCAGTGTTATTCCTGATAATTAGTCCTGCATATTCACAGGATTACAGTAAGCTTACAGCTTTCGTGGAGCGTTATTCTGATTCAATGCTAACAACTGCACTGCAGCCGGGTATGATAATCAGCATTACAAAAGGGAATGAAGTAATTTATGAAAGATCCAAAGGGCTGGCTAATATTGATACCAAAGCACCCATGGTTACTGATTTCCGTTTCAGGATAGGAAGTCTGACCAAAACTTTTACATGCACTGTCCTGCTTCAGCTGGTAGATGAAAAAAAGCTGACGCTTGATGAATCAATTGATAAATACTTTCCGGATCTTCCAAATGCAAAAAATATCACAGTCAGAATGCTTGGTGATATGACAAGCGGTCTGTATAACTACAGCGAAGCCAAAGAGTTTGATGACTCAATGAAGGCTCATCCCAAAAAACTATGGAAGCCTTCGGAGTTGGTGGAAGTATCGGTTCGCAACGGAACATATTTTGAGCCCGGCAAAGGCTGGCATTACAGCAATACCAATACTACGCTTATCGGTATGATAATTGAAAAATTAACTGGTAATACATTGCCTAATGAGATAAAAACGCGTATTACCGATAAGCTCGGAATGAAGAATACCGATTTCCCCGAAGTACCTGAAATATGGGGCTCACATCCCGAAGGTTACGGTGAAGATGATGGTTCATGGGTTTATCCGCTGGTGGATGTTACCACAAAATATAACCCAAGCTGGGGCTGGGCTGCCGGTGCAATGGTATCAACCATTGAAGATCTTCAGATCTATCTGAAAGCTTTGGCTGAAGGCACAATGATTAGCAAAGAACTTATGGCTGAAAGAATGAAACCTGGACTCGAACGGGACGGGCTGAAATATTGCTTTGGTATGTTTATTATAGGTGATATGTACATAGGTCATAATGGTTCTTATCCTGGATTCCACAATATTTCAGTGCATTCACCCAAAACCGGAATTACAGCGATTATCTTTTATAACACACAGTCAAACCGCTCACCTGATGACTTTTTGAAGGCGATATTGCCAATGATAGAGTAGCACATGAATCTATTTTTTCAGATTGCGGAAAAAGTATTTGACTGGAATGAACTTATCAGAGTAATTCTGATATTACTTGCATGTTTTGCCGTGCCATATCTTTTTGTTTATTTATTTTCTTCAAAAAGTAAATATATGAAAGCAGTTAAAGCCTATAAGAACGGTGAATATGAAATTGCAGTGGACTTTCTTGAAAAAATAAAACCTTCAAGTTCAATGTTCTTTCATTCAAGGCTATTTCTTTCTGCTATAGAATTAGAGCAGAACAAAACTGATAAAGCAATACAAATTTGCAGCGAGCTTATTAGGAATCATCCAGATAGATATGAGGCACATCAATTCTTGTCACAAATATATTTATCAATTAATGCTAATGAATTGAGCTTTGAATTTATTTATAAAGCACTTGAAATGAATCCTCCTAGAAAAGATAAATACGCTCTTTATGTGAATATGGGTATTGTTTTTGATAATCTGGGAGAATATGAAAAGGCAATACAATCTTATCGTAAGGCTACAGAACAGATTGATAATGATCACGTTGTTTATAATAACATAGGATATACATATTTGCTGCAAAGCAAATTCAGTGAAGCAATTTCTTACCTTGATAAATCTATAAATTTGAATTCAAAATTTGCATATTCTTATAATAACCGTGGGTTTGCATTTGCAAATCTTGGCAACTTTGATAAAGCATTTGAAGATTTTAAAACATCACAGTTACTAGATCCATCAAACCCGCATCTGTATAAATTCAGGGGATTATCATATTTTAAATCTGGTAATTTTTCTGAAGCAAAAACCAATCTTGAGAAAGCACTCCAGATGGACCCCAAATTCTCTGATGAAATTTCCCCAATTCTTACCAAAATCAACAATATTGAGTAAAATACCGTAATTACAGTATATAACCATTTGTTTAAATATAATCTTTAGGTTATTTTGGTATAACGTATATAACTATACAGGTTATGAAAAACAAAAGATTATTATTTATAGCGCTCATTTTTTCACTCAGTATCTATCTAACCGGGTGTTTTCCGGCATCAAGAACTGAAGAAGATTCCGAAGAAACCACTGAGACTACAACAGAGGAGAAAAAGGAAGAAGAAAAAGAGAAAGAAGTAACCGACGTTAGTGATGCAAGTGGCGCTAAAATAATGAGAATTGCTGCAAGCGAACAGAATGTTGAATGGTACTCGCCTAGTGTTGATTCAACCTATCTCTATTGGCTCAACAATCAGTTGATTGTCCTCAATGGCTCAACTAAGTGTAATATCTATGCGCTGAACGTATTGTATAAATCCGGCTTTAAGACTCCTAAACAAAACGCTTTATGCCGTGACCTGCATAACACAGATAACTTTACAGATATAATGCCTGTAGTTGGAATAAAAGATATTTCATCCATAAAAAAGGGTGATCTTATTGTATGGAAAGGTCACGTGATAATTTTTGAAGAAAAGGTACAATCAAAAAAAGATATTTACGTAAAAGCCTGGTGGGCAGGTACCAGTCAAAAAGATAACGGCGATAATATCCGTAATAACGTAATTTACGGCAAGTATAAAATAAGCGGTGATTATGTGGTGAGAAGACCGGTGAAAAAGTGAAACGTGAAACGTCAAATGTGAAACAAAGAAACTCATAATCTAAACTTCTTTAAAAGCTGCACTCAAGGCCAATGAGTCCAAAGCTTCTATCGTAATTAAAATCAGGTCCCTTAATTGAATTTATCAGGTTATAACCCAATTGAAATTTTATTTTCAGGAATTCTCCGCCCATTCTTATTTTGAAGGCGGGTTCAATTCCAATTGCCTGCGGCAATACCGGGTTTATGAACTCGTGGGATTCATACCTGGTAAAACTAAAATAACTTAATCTTACCGAAATAATAAAATCAATAAATTCCTGCTGAAAGGAAATATTCTGTGTTACATAGAATCTATTGTAATCTGCGTTTTCATAACCCGGACCATTTGTCAAAAACTGATCTTCATAGGCTGAATTCGTTCTGCCATTGCCGTAGCCTCCGAATACTTCATAGAACATAGAATCAGATTGACTTATCCGTGTAAAATATCCAAGTCCCAGTGACCATGTTCTCTGGAAACGGGGCTCACTGCTTTTTCTATCCAGGTAAGAAATATCGCCAATTGCAGCGAAGTGTTTGTAAAACGAAAACCCAAGCTGAAGATTTGTACCACTGTTACCAATTGCAATGCCGCCTTTGAACTGGTTAGGTTCATTAAAAGCCGGCGCATTAATTTCATTTGGAATATAAACAGTTGTGCATGATGAAAAGATCAGGATTAATAGTAAAAGAGTGTACAAGCTAAATATTATTTTCATAACCATTTAATTTATTTAAGGTGCAGCTATTAAATATATACTCTACAAACATACATTTACTTTTTAGAAGATTAAATGAAAATATGGAATTAAAACGTGATATAAGCACTTATTTTTGCTTTCTTACTTCTGCTTTTTCACTGCTTTTTCTTCATTGTAACACTCTCAAATTTTCGGTAATTTCCGTATTATCAACACAAAACCTATGTTTTTTAAGGAGAAATTCGTGAAAAAACGCTATTATATTGATAAAATTGCAGATTACGTAGGCCAGGAAGTCATTATCCGCGGATGGCTTTATAATATCCGTACTTCAGGAAAATTAATGTTCCCTCAGCTTCGTGATGGTACTGGAATCATACAGGGAGTTGTATCTCAAAAAGAAGTCAGCGAAAGAGTTTGGGAAGATTTCAAAAAGCTTACACAGGAATCATCACTCATAGTAACCGGAACGGTTGCAAAGCATCCTAAGAAGGAAGAGTATGAACTCCATGTGAAGGATATTGAAGTTATCCAGGTAGCCGAAGCGTACCCTATAACCCCAAAGGATCATGGAATAGAATTTCTTGCTGACCACAGGCATTTGTGGGTGCGCTCACAAAGGCAGACCGCAATAATAAAAGTTCGTGAAGAAATAATCAAAGCGTGCCGTGATTATATGTATGATAACGGCTTTACGCTTTTTGATTCACCCATATTTACCCCAAACGCCGCGGAAGGAACAACGACTTTGTTTTCGTCAGATTATTTTGATCTGGGCAAAGCGTACCTCGCGCAGACGGGTCAATTATACGCCGAAGCGGGAGCAATGGCTCTTGGCAAGGTATATGATTTCGGTCCAACTTTCCGCGCGGAAAAATCAAAAACCCGCAGGCACTTAACAGAGTTCTGGATGATTGAACCTGAAATGGCATTCTATGATATTTACGATGATATGGATCTTATTGAGGATTTCATTGTATATATAGTAGAACGCGTAATTAAGAACAGAAGAAAAGAGCTTGATATACTTGAGCGTGATATTACAAAACTCGAAGCGGTAAAAAAACCATTCCCAAGGATTACATATGATGAAGCCGTTGAGATCATAAATAAAAAGAATGTTCCGCTTATTCGCAAGAAAGCTGATGGCGGCGAAGAAGAAATAAGACCATTCCCCTGGGGCGAAGATTTTGGCGCGCCGCATGAAGAGGCTGTTGTTGAAGATTACGACAGGCCCGTTATGGTTTATAACTGGCCATCGGAAGCAAAGGCATTTTACATGAAGCGTGATCCTGAAAATCCGAAAGTCGTGCGAGGTGTAGATGTGCTTGCACCCGAAGGCTACGGCGAAATAGTTGGCGGCAGTGAGCGTGAAGATGATTTGCAGCTTCTTGAATCAAGAATTAAGGAACATAATCTGCCTATGGATGCGTTTCAATGGTATCTGGATCTCCGCCGATTCGGCAGTGTGCCGCACAGCGGCTTTGGTATGGGCATTGAGCGCGTTGTTTGCTGGCTCTGTAAGCTTGATCATGTAAGGGAATCAATCCCTTTCCCAAGGCTGATGTACAGGAACAGACCGTAAAACAAAATTTTTTTTGAATTTTTATTTTTGTAATTATGACATTAACTTTAATAAAAAAAAATTTTCACACTTTGATAGATAAAGTTGAAAATAAAGAGTTGCTAGATCAATTTTACAGAGCTTTGTTATTTTCTGCCTCCAGAAAAAAGGGGCAGATATGGAATTCTTTAACTGAGGAACAAAAAAACAAGGTATTGAAAACTTTTAAGGAAAGTGAACAAACTAAAAATCTCGTAAGTCATGAAAAAGTTATGAAAAAGTATTCTAAATGGCTTACAAAATAATCTGGTCTAAAACAGCAGAAAAGGATTTTGACAAAATAGTAAATTATATTGTTAGTGAGTGGGGAAATAATATAGCTGCAGGTTTTACGGTTAAAGCCAATGAAATATTCAATTTATTGCAATATTATCCTGAAGCAGGCAGTGTTGAGCTGGAAGAGAAAAATATCAGAGGTTTTTTAGTAAGCAAACAAGTCCGATTGCTTTACAGGATAAAGGGAAAGAAAATAATCTTCCTTAATTTCTTTGATACACGTTCAAATCCGTCTAAAAAATTGAAAAGATTTAAATAAATGGAAACCATAATTATCGACGCATATAACCTGATGCATAAAGTAACCGAGCTCAGAGTTCTGCTGGCTCAGTCGCAGGAAATTTGCGTTGATACAATGATCCAGAAACTGCGGAATCACTATCACGGCAGAAGCACAAAATGTATTCTTGTATTTGATGGCTTCGGACAGAACAAGCACGAAGGCAATATAAGCGTTAAGTTTTCCAAAACGGGCGTGGGACCCGATTACGGTCACGCTGACGCATTAATAAAGCACCTTATTGAAAAATCCAGAAACCCTAAGCTGATGAAAGTAGTCTCATCAGATAGAGAAGTTGTTATGTTTGCTAAGGAGTGCGGCTCCAGAATACTTTCTTCAGAAAGCTTTTGGGGTGAAGTTAAAGATAGAAGGATTGAAAGAAGCGAAGCTATCCGTGAATCAAGGGAAAAACCTGCTGTCGTAACAAGAGGTGAATTTGAATTTTTGCTAAAAGAATTTACAAAAAAATAATACATGCACGTAATAGAAACCCAGAATCTGTACAAAGAGTACACGCAAAAGTTTTCAAAGCAGAAAGTTAACGCTTTGAATGACTTTACATTCAATGTTGAGCAGGGCGAGATATTTGGTTTACTTGGGCCAAACGGGGCGGGAAAAACCACACTCATTAAAATTCTGCTGGCAATAACTTTTCCAACCAACGGTTCAGCGAAGCTGTTTGGCACCGATGTAAAAAGCCACAAAGCTAAAACCAAGGTAGGTTACCTCCCGGAAAATCATAAATTCCCAAGCTACTTAACGGGTGAACAGGTACTTATGTATTACGGGCAGCTTTCCGGCATGAAAGCGGGCGCCGATATGAATAAACGCATTGATGAAATGCTGGGAATGATGAATCTGACCCAATGGCGCAAAACCAAGATCAAAAAATACTCAAAGGGTATGATGCAGAAACTGGGACTCGCACAATCAATGTTAAGCGACCCCGATCTCATTTTCCTTGATGAACCCACAGATGGCGTCGATCCCATCGGCAGAAAAGAAATTCGCGATATACTTGCGCAGATAAAATCGAGAGGTAAGACAATATTCTTGAATTCACATTTACTTTCCGAAGTTGAAATGATATGCGACCGTGTTGCGATTCTGAACAAAGGCGACCTGATAAAAGAAGGTAATGTGGATGACCTTACAAAAGCTGAAAATATTTTCGCTATCCATACTGTTGAACCAATAGCTATGGATGTAAAACAAAAAGTGCTTGCTGTTGACGGCAATGCCGGAATAGGCGAAAAAGAGGTTAACACAGAAGCGGGAATTGAAAAGCTGAATAAAATTATAGATACGCTGCGAGGCAGCAACATAAGTATTCAGACTGTGAACCAGAAAACCAGTACTCTTGAGGAATTATTTATTAATGTAATTAAAAAGGATAATACCAACTAAGGATAAATAATGCTGACTATAATTAAAAATACTTTTCGTGAAGCGCTGGCAAAAAAGATCTTTATAGGTTATTATATTTTCTATGCCATCGTTATTCTTATTATGATATTCCTAGTGAATATGGATTCCGTTGAAGGGGTTATGAGTTTAACTGATTCCAAAATGCTGGTGCAGCAGGTCGAAACCGGATTTTTGACAATCTCATGGAACCTGATAATTTTCTTCTCGCTTATATCAACAGCTTCATTCATACCCTCTATGCTCGAAAAAGGCACCATTGATCTTCTTATATCAAAGCCGATCTCAAGACCGATGATATTGATCTCAAAGTACTTGGGAGCTGTTTTATTTGTATTTATAAGTATGGTTTTTTTGCTTGGTTCAATTTGGTTAATACTTTCCCTTAAATCCGGTTTCTGGGATCCGACTTTCCTGTTTTCTATTGTTTGGATTACACTCGCGTTTGCCGTTATGTACAGCATTGTAGTAATTATCGGACTCACCACTCAAAGCACCGTTGTTGCTATTCTTGTTAACTTCTTCTTAATATTCGTACTCTGTCCGCTGCTTTCTGTCAGGGAAGCCGTTATTTTCAGTCTTGTAACAAACGAAACGGTCAAATTCATTTTTGATTTCTTATATTACCTGCTGCCAAAACCGGGTGAGTTCAGGGATATTACAACATCAATGATAAACGGTGATACTATCAATATGTGGAAGAGTTCTTCTAATGCCGAAACAGGTATATTTACGGTTTCATGGCTATCGCCAATTAGCTCTGTGTTGTTTCTGCTGGTAACAATGGCTTATTCGGTTTACTACTTTGCAAAGAAAGATTATTAATATAAATTTTTCAATTGGCAATTAACCATGAACAATAAAAAGCGGCTGTTTAGAAGTATTGCTTACCTTGTAATTATTGTTAATTGTTCATTGTTCATTGCTAATTGCGGAAAGAAGCTTGACCCCGACCCATTACCTCTCACAGTCAAACAGAATCTGGCACTGCTGCAAACTGACCCTCAGTTTGTGATGTATTTCAACTTCAAGAAAATGCGAGGTACAAAATTCTGGGAACAGTTCCTTTCAGATTCCGTTTTCAGCGCGGAGCGCAATTTTGGGGGTTTCCTAAGCCTTATAAACCAGGCGGCAGGCGTAAGTATATCCAACGGAATTGATGAAATGTATTTTTCCAATTCATGGATAGGTGATAACTCCATTGTTGTTAAAGGCACTTTTGACCGCAAGCGTGTGAACGATTACGTTACTGCTGATACACTTTACACAAAGATAGATTACCCAAACGGAATTATAGTATACAAGCAGCTTGATGCAAATCTGAACTTTTACTTCAAAGATGATTTTACAATGGTTGCCAGTAACTACCTGAAGCTGATTGAAAATACATTTGCAGTGACTGATACATCAAACACCGGACTGCTTACCAACACAAACCTTATGAAAGAAATTGAAATGGTAAAGTATAAAGATAATCTCTGGATGATCTCAAATCAAAAGCTTTTTATCAGGGGAATATTCGAGAATTTTTCTGATATGAATAAGAAGAAGCAGCCGGTTATGCCGGGCGGTGAAAGCAGTGATTCATTAAACCTAAGCGATACAGCCCAAACTGATGACACCCAAACTGATGAAACCGCTGAGTTGTTTTCAATCTATAAAAAAATAAATTCCGTGGCATTTTCAGTTAAAATGTCAGATGATATTGAGATAGTAATGCAGAATGAGTGTGAAGATGGAAATTCCGCTACAGAGCTTAAGAACAGGATGGAAGCCGTAATTGCGCTTGCTAAACTTTCAACGACATTGAGCGGTAAAAAGCCGCCGCCCGCAATTAAACTGCTTGATAAAGTGGAAACAAATGTGTTTGATAAAACCGTAGTACTTGAGGCAATATTGAATGAAAATGATATTCGTGAGATTCGCCTTCAGAAGATCTTTTAAGAATTTATTCTTTTAACTGCCTTTATGGCTAAATGATATATATAAAATGATATCATCTGTAATTGGTTCAACAACGGTGGGCGTGAACGCGTTCAGGGTTACTATAGAAACGCATGTAGAAAAGAATCTGCCAAAAGTTATAATAGTAGGTTTGCCCGATAGCGCGGTTAAAGAATCCGCTGAGCGCGTAAGCGCGGCCATCAAGAATTCCGCGTTATATTTTCCCGTACAGAAAGTGACAGTAAATTTGGCTCCCGCAGATGTAAGGAAAGAAGGAAGCGGCTTTGACCTGCCGATAGCAATAGGAATTCTATGCGAAACCGAACAGGTTAAGCCCGATATGCTGGGAGATTATCTGTTTGCCGGAGAACTCTCTCTTGACGGGAAATTAAGACCCGTGAAGGGTATTCTTCCCATTGCGATCGAAGCAAGGAAACAGGGGTTAAAGGGAATGATAATTCCCGAAGAAAACGCACGCGAAGCCGCAATGGTTGAAGGCATTGATGTTTATCCAATGGGTTCTCTTATTGAAGTGGTAGAATTCCTTAACAATGGCGGCGGGTTAGAACCCTTCAGAGTTAACCTGGATGAAATTTTCAATGTTGATCAGAAAAGTATAGTTGATTTTGCGGATGTAAAAGGACAGATAGAAGTTAAGCGCGCACTTGAAGTTGCGGCCGCTGGCGGACATAATATTATTATGGTTGGGCCTCCGGGTTCAGGTAAAACTATGCTGGCAAAACGCATTCCAACAATTTTGCCGCCAATGTCATTTGATGAAGCACTGGAAACAACCAAGATACATTCTGTTGCCGGATTGCTTCCTTCCAATACTGCGTTGGTTTCAATCAGACCCTACCGCTCTCCTCATCATACAATCAGCGATGTTGCGCTTGTTGGCGGGGGACCCGCGGCGAAGCCCGGTGAAATCTCATTTGCACACCACGGTGTACTTTTCCTTGATGAACTTCCTGAATTCAAAAAAAATGTGCTTGAAGTGATGCGTCAGCCGCTTGAAGATGGCCGCGTTACAATTTCCCGTTCAAAAATAACCGTGGATTACCCCTGTAATTTTATGCTCGCATCAGCAATGAATCCATGTCCATGCGGCAATTTTGGCAATCCTAACCAGGATTGTAATTGCCCCCCGCAGCTTATCCAAAGATATATGTCAAAAATTTCGGGACCGCTGCTGGATAGGATTGATATTCATATTCAGGTACAGGCTGTGAAATACAAAGAGCTTTCCAGCACTCAAACAGGTGAGCCTTCGGCAGATATCAGGGCGCGGGTAATTAAAGCCAGGGAGATTCAGCTGCTGCGTTTTAAGGATAAGAAGAATATATTTAGTAATGCCGATATGCAGTCTAAGGATATCCGTGAGTTCTGTAAAATTGATAGCGCAAGCGAAGAGCTCATGAAAATGGCTATAACCAAACTGGGCTTATCAGCCCGTGCATATGACAGGATATTGAAAGTCGCCCGTACTATAGCTGATCTATCCGGTGATGGGGATATATCATCTGCACATATCAGCGAAGCAATACAATACCGCTCGCTTGATAGAACAATGTGGATGGGGTAGATGAAGCATAATATCAAATGCTTGATTCGGTTAGACTACAGAAGATTTTTTAGAAAATATTCGTGCCACGAAGTTTTAACAAATTTATTATTTCTCGTGCCACGAATAGAATGACCGAAAATTGATTTAGATTAATTATAACTAAACCTGTAAATAATTTTTATGGAAACTAGTTTCGTGGCACGAGTATCTTTTAAGTTTAAGTTTGCCAGTTTTCCGTTAAAATAGTCTTGCTGTCACAAGTATCTTCTAAGAAGAATTATGAAACTCTATCAAAATAATTTATATCATATCTACAATAGAGGTAACAACAAACAGAAAATTTTCTTCACGAAGAAAAATTATCATTTCTTTTTACAAAAGGTGAAAACAGAATTAAAACCTTATTCAGATATTATTTGTTATTGCTTAATGCCAAACCACTTCCATTTTTTGATTTCAACTTTCAATAATTTTGATCCATCGCAGTTTAGTAACGGTTTTAAGACCTTGCTAAGTTCATACACCAAAGCAATAAATTTACAGGAAAAACGATCAGGCTCATTATTCCAGCAAAACAGTAAAGCCAAATGTTTAACAACTTTAACTAACCACAAAACTAACAATTACGGTATAGTTTGCTTCAATTATATTCATCAAAATCCCGTGAAAGCAGGATTAGTAGATAAATTAGAAGATTGGGAATATTCTTCATTTAGAGATTATGCAGGAATAAGAAGCGGTACAATGTGCAATAAAGATACAGCTTATCAATTATTAGGAATCCCGATTTCAAAGGCAGAATTTGATAGATTTTCTAATGAAACTCTGGACCCGGTAAAACTACAGAAGATTTTTTAGAAAATATTCGTTCCACGAAATTAGTTTCTTTTTCGATTTATTTATACTATTATTAGTCGTAAATCTAATTAGATTTATGGAAATAATATTCGTGGCACGAAAAATGTTATATTTAACGTTTCATAACCCTCGTGCCACGAATAGAATGACCGAGAACTGATTTTGATCAATTATAACTAAAACCTAAAAATATTTTTAATAGATACTGATTTCGTGGCACGAGTATCTTTTAAGTAATAACTCATTAATTTATTACAAGTACTATCTTGCTGCAAGTAAAAAAATGAAAAAAAATTGATCATGTACAAACACCTACTAATACTGATATTCTTAGCCCCTTCAATATTTTCCCAGGACATTTCGGTTAAATTCTTTGAGGCACTCATACAAGATAAACCAGAACTTACAGATTTTATCAATAAAGAAGAGCTGGAATATAGCCTCAGACTTGGCATTGAGTATGACAATGTTAAAAACAAGTTCTTTATTGGTAACGAAATACCGGAAGAAATTCGAGAAGGGGTTATAAGTGGAAAATATGAATATAATGTAGCTATAGAACCACATGCGGGAATGAAGATTGGAGAAACACGGTTTGCTTTAACTATACCTGATATCCAGTTCAGAAAAGAGTACTACTATAATGATGGGATGATCTCAGCCACAACATTTTACACAAGAAAGTGGCAGAAATTAGAAAGCAAATATTTCACTTTTCGCTTAGAAGAGCCGAAATATTTCAATGAATACTGCGTCAAAAGGCTTGACCAGTTTGTTGACTTGATTGCCGATACTCTTGGCTTTACAATCGCAGAGAGACGTATTCTTGAAAAGGAAAAGATCGGCTACATTTTCTGTAAAGATGAAGCGAGTGTAGAAAAGATTACAGGTTTCAGAGCAAAAGGCATGGCAATACTTGGAACCGATGAGATTGTTACATCATATCAAACACATTTTCATGAGGTCGCCCATATACTTATCAACTACAAACTCAAAAAGTCCGGATTGTACACGCTGCCTTTCTTCATGGAAGGATTTGCTGTTGCCGTAGGCGGCAGAGGCGGGATGGCTCCGCGTGTAGTTACGGATCTTGGCTACTATCTCGAAAAATCAAGTATACTAACATATGACTCAATTATAACAAACGATGGATTTTACAACAATGACGCAAGCATGAGCTATGCCGTAGCGGGATTGTATAATTCATTTTTACTTCACGAGCTGGGCGGAGAGAAGTATCTGGAGTTGTACAGGAAATTCAATGGGAATCTTGAATTTATAAATAATACTAATTTGAATTCTTTAATTTTGCCAGCAAAAACAAAATGGAATTCTTTTTTAGAGGATTACAAAAAACCTCCTGATATATATTTTGACAAAATAGACACAAATACGTTATTTGATGGGGGAAATATGGGAAGTATGAATATTTTGAAAAATGGATACATTAAATTTTCAATGCCACAATATATTTTTATTGATTTCTTAAATAATAGGATATCTAAATCACTGTATAAAAGTAGAATATTTTTAGCGGATTTTCCGCAAGATTCATCGAAATGGGAATCTATATTTCAATATGGCATTTTTGCAGACAGCGTTTCTTTAAAAGTGATAGATTTTTTTAATGATGAAATAGTAATTAATTATAATAAGAATTTATCGATTGAAAATTTAAACGTCCCGGTACAAGCTTACAGATTTAAGTTTTATGTTAACGGTACCATTTTCAGTATAGATGATAGTAAAGGATTTGTTATTTCCGGTATTATCCTAAGATCGTTGTATTATAAATAGTTTATGAATTTACTAATTGCATATAAATTCTAAATATCCTATTTTAAAGCATGACAAAAACTGAAATAAAACAAAATATCCATTCTTTGGTCGAAACAATGGATAACGAGAATATCTTGATTCAGGTAAAGGAAATGCTGGAATCGATATCAAAAGAATCAATTTCATTCAGCAATTTGAATACAGAAGAACAGAAATCAATACAAAAAGGAATTGAACAGCTGAATAATGGTGAAAAAATAGATTATGAAGATGTAAAGAAGAATTATCCGGAATGGTTAAAAAAATAACCTTTTCTCCTGAAGCAAACGAAAGATTAAAAGAAATTATCTTGTATCTTGTAAACGAATGGTCAGTGAATTCTGCTTCAAAATTTATTAACATACTTGATAGCAAATTATCCCATATAAAAGAATTTCCATTAATGTACCCTGCCTTAATAGATAAGGACGATATTCATATTTGTGTACTAAACAAGCAGATCACATTATATTATAAAATCAATGAGTCTGAAATAGAAGTGATTACCCTATTCGATACCAGAAGCAATCCTTCCAAACTAAAATTGTGACATTGTACAACACCATCGTAATCGGCGCAGGGGCTGCGGGACTTATGTGCGCTATCGAAGCGGGCAAACGCGGAAGGAAAGTACTGGTGCTGGAGCATGCCGAAAAGATCGGGAAGAAAATACTGATTTCCGGCGGCGGCAGGTGTAATTTCACTAATCTTGATGTAAAGCCCGAAAATTACATTTCAAATAATCCACATTTCTGTAAATCAGCTTTAGCAAGGTACACCCCGCAGGATTTTATTTCGCTTGTAGAAAAACACGGCATCAAATATCACGAAAAAAAGCTGGGACAGCTTTTTTGTGACAGCTCAGCAAAAGAGATAGTTCAAATGCTGCAAAAAGAATGTGAAGATGCGGGTGTTGGGATAAAAGTAAACTGTACCGTTGATAAAATTGAACGGATTAATGTTTCGCAGAGCAGCGAAACAGCGTTTCGTGTTACAAGTAATCTTGGTGTGTTTACTTCTGAATCACTTGTTGTAGCCACAGGGGGAATATCAATTCCCCAAATGGGCGCAACCGATTTTGGATATAAAGTAGCTAAACAACACAAGATAAAATTGATTAAAGCCTATCCGGGTTTAGTACCTTTTGTCTTAAAAGATAACCCTTTTGCTCAAATAAGTGGTGTATCGCTGGAAGTAAAAGTAAGTTGTAATAACATAAGTTTCATAGAAAATATTCTTTTTACACACAGGGGTTTGAGTGGTCCGGTAATACTTCAGATTTCAAGCTATTGGAATAAGAATGATGATTTAAAAATAGATTTACTTCCGGAAAAGAATATTCTCTCAATTCTTATTGAAAACAGAACTAACAAAGTTGAACTTGTAAATTTTCTTTCTCAATTCTTCCCAAAGCGTTTTTCCGAAATTTGGTGTGAGACATTTTTTTATTCTAAGCCCGTCAATCAACTAAACGAAAAGGAAATCCAGATAATATCTAAAAGACTGCATAATTTAATTATTACTCCTTTTGGCACCGAAGGATTCGGCAAAGCTGAGGTGACAAAAGGAGGAGTTGATACCAATGAGCTTTCAAGTAAAACAATGGAATCAAAAAAAGTACCAGGTCTCTATTTTATAGGAGAAGTTGTTGATGTTACAGGCTGGCTTGGCGGCTATAATTTCCAGTGGGCATGGGCAAGCGGCTTTGCCGCCGGGCAGTATGCGTAATTAATCAGGATAGAGCCTGGCGTCATCGCTTACGGGGAATACAAGCTCATCATAAACTTTAACCTGAATGTTGGTATCAGGCTGCAGGCTGGATAGATAGTAGGTATCAACATTCCATCTTGCAGTAAGCAATTTGAACTCCCCTGAATCATCTTTAATTTCAAACCGGATGTTAGCGAACCTGAAAGAGGGGCTTGTATGAGATTGCGGTTCAGCTCTCACACTTACTATCCTTGCGGCGCGAAACTCAGCTTTTCTTTTTATATCATCCAGTTCTTTAAGTTTTTTCATTTCCTCTTCATCGCGCTTCATGTTTTTATTAAACAATCTGTAAAAGAAAAGCGCCAGCATTATCATTATTGCCAGCGGAACCAGTACAGCAAAATACAAAGTTGAACCTTCCATATTATTTGTTTAATTCATTATTTTCAACAGCAGATCCCGTTTGCGCCGGGAAAAAGTGTTGGTTTTATTCATTCTTTTGAGTGCCCTTTCGCAGGCAGTCATTGCGTAATTAATTTCTTTAAGCGCAGCTTCATCTTCAATTTCTGAAAGCGCAAGCAGTGTGTAGTAGAACGGGAATCTGCCCCACTTGCCGGCTTCATCGCGGTTACTATGCAGAGATCTAATTCCATCTGTGATATACTTTCTGTATTCAGGCAATCCACCGGCATTTAAGTATCTCCACAGACCTATTGTACACTGGCCGCAGCAGAAGGTTCCTATAGGTTTGCCGGCCGCCTCAGAAGCCTTAAGCATTCTGTAAAAACGCTCATCTGTTTTTTTCAGGGTTTCAGGCATCGTGCCGGTAATTTCTGAAAGCTGAAGCATAACCCGCGCTGATTCTTCAGCCATGATGTGCCGCATGGAAGCGCAAAGCAGCCTTTCCCCGGTGAAAGTACAAACCGGTGAATTCATATCCTTTTTGGTTAATCCGTAACTGTGATTATATGAATATTCAGTGTCATACCTTGAAGATATCCAGCTTGAAATACTGCGTGCATCCGCTTTTGATATCTTCTTACCGTAAAATATTGCTTCATTCACATTATCTACGGTTTTGTACAGGCTTGTTTTATTGAGAAGTGCCATTTGTTCAGCTTTTTAATGTTATGAAATTAAAACGCCAATTTTCAGAAATTGCATTTTCACTTCAGGCATTTTGCAGCAGTTCATGCCTTGGGGCCTGCATGCATTCTTCGCTGCATGAACGAGCCCATTTTTCTTCGCAGGTTTCACACTCAAAATGCTGTTTGTGGCAATCAAGATTTGCGCAGTTAACATACCTGTCTGTGGGCGCCCCGCAATGCAGGCACTTTCCTGTAATGGTATATTCATCCGCGAAGTTTATTGGTATCGATATTCTTTCATCAAACACATAACACTTGCCTTCAAACAATTTACCTTTAACATCAGGGTCATGGGAATAATTAACAATGCCCCCGTTTAGCTGGTAAACATCCTTAAAGCCCTGCTGCAGCAGGTACCCGGAAAGCTTCTCGCATCTCACTCCGCCCGTGCAGTATGTTAATACTTTTTTATCTTTAAACTGTTTAAATTCATTTTCAACCCATTCAGGGAATTCACGGAATGATTTAACGGGCGGCCTTATTGCATTTTTAAAATGACCAAGATCAAACTCGTAATCTGTTCTGCCATCAAGAATAATTACATCCTCCTGCTGCATCAGCTCCAGCCATTCTTTAGGCTCAAGGTGTTTGCCGCTGAGTACGTTTGGATCAAGATCCTGAGGTAAACGGAATGTAACGAGTTCTTCTTTATATCTCACATGCATTTTTTTAAAAACATGGCCCGGTGAGTCATCAATCTTAAACCAAAGATCTTTAAATCTTTCATCAAGTTTCATGTGAGCCATATACTTTTCAGTCTGGCTATATGAACCGCTGCAAGTGCCGTTGATTCCTTCGGGTGATATCAATATTCTGCCGCGAAGACCAAGATCCCTGCAATAACCCAGGTGTTCTTCAGCAAAGAACTCCGGGTTGTTTATCTTTACATATTTGTAATACAATAATATTCTGTACATAATAACAAAAATATCAAATTATGGAGCAAATAAAAATGAACATTAAATTCTGAAGTTTTCTGGTATACTGAACTTTCGTTGATTTTAAGCTGTTTTTAATTGTAATTATATATAATATTTGTTAATGGAGAATATGGCGAAGGAAAAACTCAGTGATGTGAATAAAAAGGAGATACTTGAAAGCAATGAGTTAAAAGCTGAGTTAAGTAAAGGAAATTTTGTATCTGAAAGCGGTTTCAGCTTCAGGCGTACCTTTACAGCTTTGAAATATCCTAATTACAGGCTTTGGTTCTGGGGACAAATGGTCTCTATGCTGGGAACGTGGATGCAGATTACAGCACAGGGGTTTCTGATCTATGATATAACACGTTCCCCGGCATATTTGGGGTATGTAGGCTTTGCCTCAGGAATACCTACATGGATCTTCATGCTGTATGGCGGCGTAATTGCTGACAGGTTTTCAAAACGAAAAGTTTTAGTAATAACTCAAACAATAATGATGCTGCTTGCAGCAATTCTTGCAATATTAACTTTTCTGAAACTTGTACAGCCATGGCATATCATTCTTCTTGCTTTCTTATTGGGAACAGCAAATGCATTTGATGCTCCTTCAAGGGTCTCATTTGTGAATGAACTGGTAGATAAACCTGACCTGACAAATGCTATTGCTCTTAATGCAACTATGTTCAACACAGCAACAGCAATTGGTCCTGCAGTTGCGGGCCTTGCGTATGCATTTGCCGGACCCGCCTGGTGTTTTACAATAAATGCTGTATCTTTTGTTGGTGTGATTGCGGCTTTAAATAAAATGAAATTAAAAGAACATGTAACTGTTCATAGCGGCAAAACAGCATTTTTTGAAATTACAGAAGGTTTAAAATATATCGGGAAAGATCCGGTTGTCAGAATATTGATCCTTATGGTTGCATCCGTAAGTTTGTTCGGGCTCTCATTTGTAACTCTTTTGCCTGCGTGGTCAGTTAATATTCTGGGGGGTGATTCCGCAACAAACGGGTTCCTGCAATCTGCGCGCGGCGCAGGGGCTTTAGCAAGCGCTTTGTTTATAGCATCATTGGGAAGATTTAACTACAAGGGTAAACTGCTCGCAATCGGGTCAATCACATTTCCAATACTGATGATAGTGTTTTCATTTATTCACATAATACCGATATCATTGGTCATAATTTTCGCTTTGGGCAGTGCCCTAATTCTTACAATGAATATTGCCAACTCTCTTGTACAAACTCTTGTGCCTGATAATTTACGAGGCCGTGTGATGGGTGTATATACGTTAACATTTTTCGGATTGCTGCCGATTGGTTCATTGTTAATGGGAACCCTGGCAGAACAATTCGGCGAACCTGAGGCTATACTTATCAGCTCTGTTGTTACATTAGTGATAGCTGTATTGATATTTTTACTGGCCCCTTCCATAAAAAAGCTTAAATAGTGTGTTTTATATCAATTTCTGGGCTTTTTTGTATGATAGTTATCATAGTTTCAAATAGCCTATCTGTATTATTTTTGTATAGATAAGTTATATATTGTATGAAAATAAAAGAACAGAGTGCGGTTGCATTTTCAAATGGAAACAAAATTGCAAAACTCTTTGATGAGATCAGAAGAAATATAACCGGTTATGATGCCGAATTTGAAACCCCTTACGGAATCAAAAAACTCGTATATGCTGACTGGACGGCAAGCGGCAGACTTTACAAGCCAATTGAAGAAAAATTGTCAAATGAATTCGGTATGCTTATAGGTAACACCCACACTGAAACAAATGTTACAGGTTCAAGCATGACTCTTTCATATCTTAAAGCTAAGCAGATAATTAAAGACCATGTTAACGCCAATGCAAATGACGCGATCATATGCACGGGTTCAGGCATGACAGGAGCATTACTGAAACTTCAGCGTATGCTGGGGTTCAAAGTGCCATCAAGATTGCGGCAGTTTCTGGAAATATCAGAAGAACAAAGACCAATCGTATTCATAACGCATATGGAGCACCACTCCAATCAGACTACGTGGCTTGAAACAATTGCTGATGTTGAGATAATTAAAGCAGGGAAAGACGGACTTGTGGATACAGGCAATCTCGAAAAACTGCTGAAGAAATACAAAGATAGGAAGATCAAAATTGCTTCAATAACATCCTGCAGCAACGTTACAGGAATTTTTACACCATACCACAAAATAGCTGAAATTATGCACAGGCATAACGGCTGGTGCTTTGTTGATTTTGCATGTTCGGCACCATACATAAATATTAATATGCACCCTTTGGATCCGCTTGAAAGGCTTGACGCAGTTTTCTTTTCACCGCATAAGTTTTTGGGCGGTCCCGGCTCAAGCGGGATACTTATATTTGATCGTAACTTATATGATAGCCATTTTTCACCTGACCAGCCGGGAGGCGGTACGGTTAAATGGACTAATCCATGGGGCGAGCACAGCTTCTACGAAGATGTTGAACTAAGAGAAGATGGCGGCACGCCGCCGTTTATGCAGACAATTAAAGCAGCCTTAGCAATTAAACTCAAAGAGAAGATAGGTACAGAAACCATAGGTAAAAGAGAAAAAGAAATTACAGAAAATGTATTCAGCAAATTAAGATCAATAACCGGTTTAAGACTGCTTGCTGAAAACATTGAAGACAGGCTGCCTGTAGTTTCCTTCTATATTGAAGGAATGCACTATAATCTTGGGGTACGTTTGCTTAATGATAGATTTGGTATCCAGGTGCGCGGAGGATGTTCTTGTGCAGGCACTTATGGACATTACCTTCTGCATGTATCAAAGCAGCATTCACACAGAATAACCGAAATGATAGAACATCATGACCTCTCGGAAAAACCCGGTTGGATAAGAATGTCTCTTCATCCGGTTATGACTGATTCAGAGATTGATTTTATTTGTGATTCAATAAAGGATCTTTCGGATAACTTTAAAGAATGGGCCCTGGATTATGTATATGACCCTCACGAAAATAACTTTCTGCATAAAAGCTTGCCAGAACTTGAAAAACGAAAGGTAGAAAGCTGGTTTGAATAATAAAAAAGCAGGGTTTTTAACCCTGCTTTTGATTTATTTGTCTGAAACATGGTAAGGTCTTTTGAAACATTACTTAACGAGGATCATTTTTCTTACTTCGTTGAAATTTTCTGTTGATAACCTGTAGAAATATGCTCCGCTTGAAAGACCCGAAGCATCCAGTTCGTAATTATATACTCCCGCGTTCAATACACTGCTTACGAGCGAAGATACTTCTTTGCCGCTTATATCAAATACTTTGAGCGAAACAAATCCGCTCTTAGGAACAGAAAATTTGATGTTTGTTACCGGATTGAACGGGTTTGGGTAATTCTGCTCAAGTCTGTAGCCGGAAGGTATTTCATTGGAAATTGTTTGAATTCCTATTGTTTGTGAGTATTTTATAACCACATAATCGCTGGCACTTGTTAATCCTCTGCTGGTACCTGCAATATAAACATTCCCTGCAGTATCAATAGTTATTTTTCTTGCTTCATCATACCCATTTCCGGGTCCGTTATATCTTTGCTGCCATTGCTGTACACCCTGAGTATTATATTTGACTGTCGCACAGTCAAGATTTGTACCGCTTCCGGCACTATAACCGGTAATATAAATATTTCCCATAGCATCTAAAACTAAAGAATATGCATCTTCCTCACCATTTCCGGGACCGTTATATGTCTGTAACCACTGCTGCACCCCTGCAGAGTTGTACTTTATAGTTGTAAAATCCGCTCCCGAAGTTGAACCCGTACTGTATCCGGTAATATATACATTCCCATCTGCATCAAGAGCCAAAGATCTGGCATTATCATTTCCGTTTCCCGGTCCGTTAAAAGTCTGCATCCACTGCTGCACTCCGGAAGTATTATATTTGATCGTCACACCATCGTTGCCTGTTCCGCTTCCTCCAATGAAACCCGCAATGTACACGTTCCCTGAATCATCAACAGCTAATGAGTTAATGTTATCGGCAGTATTACCCGGACCGTTGTATCTTTTTTCCCATTGCAGTACACCCGCTGAGTTATATTTTAGTGTTAAACAGTCTAAACTCGTACCGATACCTACGCTATATCCTGCTATATAAACATTTCCCGAACCATCAACAACTATTGATGAAGGCGAGTCAGTTGAATTTCCCGGACCGCTGTATCTTTGCACCCATTGCTGCACTCCCGCTGCGTTATACTTGATTGTTGCTCCATCGTAATCATTACCGCTCCCTATACTTGTTCCTGTAACATAAATATACCCTGTAACGTCTATAAATATCGCATATGCATTATCCTGAGCATTTCCTGTACCGTTGTATCTTTGTACCCATTGCTGCACTCCTTCGGAGTTATACTTTATGGTTACGTAATCAGTATTGCTTCCGCTTCCGAAACTGGAACCGGTAACATACACATTACCCGAGTCATCAACAGCTAAGGAATTTCCAGCGTCTGTGCTGTCACCCGTACCGTTGTATCTTTGAAGCCATTGTACCATACCATCTGAATTGTACTTAATTGTAACGCAATCATAGTAAGGTGCGCCAAAGCTGAGGCTGCCTCCTGTAACATACACATTTCCGGCGGCATCAACAACCATTGCATTTGCATAATCTGTGCTGTCACCTGTTCCATTGTATCGTTGTATCCATAATTCGCCAACCTGCGAACTTGAAGTTTTAATGTTAAATATATGAATTATAGAAACCAAAATCAGAATTATGAATAAGTTTTTTTTCATTTTGCTGTTCTCCAATTAATTAATATTGTTTTTATTATCTGGTTATTCTTAAAATTCATGATGCTTTTTCAATTACAGGCATTGACCACTCCTGCTGACCGCCTTGTGTCACAGGCGCTACCCTGAAACTGTACTTCTTGCCGCTCTTTAATCCGGCTGCGGTGTATCTAGTTCTTGTAACTATATCCGCATGTTTCCACGTGCGGTCTGAACCCGTGAACATATTTACCTGGACTATATATGAAGGTGAATCAGCAAGGGGCTGCCATAAGAGCTCAATTTCGCCTGAGTTTAATCCGGGGGCAGCATGTAGTACAATTTCTTTTTTCTTAAACGTTATATTCTTTCTTGATTTTATCTGTGTCATCATGATTAATTTTGATGTACAAAGTTAACTCTATTGCAGTATGCTGTTCCAAGAAACAAACCTGGATTTGTTTTGAAGCATAATCATCGCTTTGTTGTTAACTAATCCCAAAATTTTGATGTTTTTTGCACTATTTTTGAATTATCTTTGGAAACTCTTTTGGAATGGTTTTGCCGGAGGGGTTTCAGGAAAGATATTTTGAATTGTTTTAATATCTAATTAAATATATGTTATTTAACAATCTAACCCGGGGTTAATGCTAAGAAGCGGTTTGCTGGAAATATTGAGAACGTTTTCACTAAAAGAATACAGAGAATTCGGCGAGTATGTAGTTTCGCCATTCTTCAATAAAAATGAAGCTGTCATAAAACTTTATGACTATATCAGACTCAATTTCAGCGATATGAACAGCGATAAGCTGGTTAAAGAAATGGTTTTTTCTGAGATCTTTCCTAATGTTGAGTACAATGACGGCTTTATGAGAACAATTATGTTCAATCTTACCCAACTGGCTGAGGATTACCTGGCCTATAATAATTATAAGAGAACCGGTATTAATGAACAGCTGCATCTCATCAAAGTGCTCAATTCCAGAAATCTTGACAAACATGTAAATAAGAGCATAAATACCGCCACAGAAAAAGTTAATAAATACGATCATGAAGATGAATCCTACTTTCTTGATATGTTTCTCATTGAAAAAGAAAAAAACGTTCTGTATGACAGAACTAAAAAACTTCTCAATAAGAAAGATATCACAGAACATGATCTTACAAAGGAAGCTGAATATCTTATCCGATTCTTCTTTATTCATATTTTGAAAAGATACAGGTATCTGCTAAACAGGGAAACCGTAATGAATATGAAATATTCTCCGGAATTCCTGGATGAAATTCTCGACTATATTGCCAAGAACAATGAAAAGTATTCAAATTTACCCTCTCTTACGGGACTTGTAAGTCAGGTACAGCTTCTTAGAACTGAAGACGATGAACATTTCTTTAGATGCAAATCTCTGTATTTGGATCTTGATAATTCTATAGGAAGAGGTGAAAGGTATAATGGACTGGTTCTTATAAGCGGTTACTGCACAACACAGCATTACAAAGGAAGAACTGATATGTTGAAGGAGTATTTTGAGATACAGAAATTCAGGGTGAAGCATGAAATTGTTAAAATGAATAAAAATGAATATGTTACCACGGTATATTATACGGGTGTAATTACAGCAGCGGTACTTCTGAATGAAGTTGAATGGGGAGAAATGTTCATAAATAAATATAAAAATGAACTTCACCCCGAAAGCAGAGATAGTGCATATAATTACGCGATGGCAAGAATAAGGGAAAAACAGAAGAAATATGAAGAATCTATGGACTATCTTAAGGATGTTAAACTGGAAAATGTTTTTTACAAGGTAAATGTTAAATCATTGATGTCTAAGCTCTATTACAGCTTAGGTCACATTAATCAACTAACCGACCAGCTTGATACCTACAGGAAATTCCTTAAGAACGATGAACTGATCAATGACGATTTCCGGCGCGTTAATTTAAATTACGTTAAACTGTTAACCGACCTGGTTAAACTGAAAGAAAATACAGGAAGGGTAAAGGCAGATGAGTTCAGGAAGAAACTTGAAGAAACCGATACCATCAGTAAAAGCTGGCTCTTTGAGAAACTTGACGAACTTGGGAAATAAATCCCGGAAAATTATGATAGAATTTTGCTGTACACTTTTTCAATATTTGCTGCCATGATATCAACAGTAAATTTCCTTAACATTAGTTCAAAACTCTTTTTACCCATTTCAAACCTCAGCTTTTTATCATCGCACAGAAGCATAAGTTTTTCTGAAATACTTTTCACGTCTTTATCATTTAATACAAAGCCGTTTACGCCGTCTTCAACCATAGCCGGCATATCGCCAACACGCGTAATTACCATAGGTAATTCCTGCGCAAGCGCATGAAGCATAGCATACGGAAAGGTTTCCCCGCCGCCTTCTACTGAAGTATGCGCGTATATATCAAATGCAGAATACATAGATTTTATATCGCTTCTGAAACCCGGAAAAATTGTTCTTTCGCTAACACCGAGTTCTTCAGCGAGCTTGTGCAGCATATCGCTCAGTTCACCATCGCCAACTATCATAAGTTTACTTTCAGGGAACGCTTTCAATACATCGGGGTAGGCCCTTATTAAATACTCCTGCCCTTTAAATGGAACCATTCTTGCAACGTTTCCTATCAATATTTCTTCATCTTTGACACCGAATTCTTTACGAATCAGCTTTCCGGTTTCGGGATCTTTTTTGTTGAGCTCAGGGTCAAGGCCCAGGTGCAGCAGGGTAATTTTAGCCGGGTCAATTTTATCTTCGTTTATAAGAAGATCTTTTGTACACACTCCATCAACCATGAAATGGTGAATTAAAAATTTATTTCTGTACCAGTGAGTTAAGTTATGCGATATACTATGGAAGCTGTGCACGTTAGATACATGCTTTACTCCCGCAAACTTTGCTGCAAATGCGCCGGCGGTTCTATCGTAGTTTGTGTTGGAGTGTACTATATCTATCTTATTTTCTTTTATGAACTTCCCCAGTATCCTCGAATTTTTCCATAAGTCGCTTTTGCCGGAATGTTCCGGATAGTCCACTGGAAAAACTCCGATTCCTTCTTCGATACATTTGCTATAAATTATATTATCTTTCCTGCATGAAACCCACACTTTGTGACCTTTTTGCGTGAGCAGTTTTGCCAGCTGGTAAACAAAAAATTCGCCTCCGCCGTAAATATCAAGTGCGTTTAACAGAAGAATATTTAGTGTTTTACTATTTCGCATTTTAAGCAAATTAGCTTTAAAATAGCACATTTTAAACGAAAAAATCAGGTCCTATACATCAGATGTAAAAACTGATAAAAGTCAGTCCGTTTTATAGTCTAAATCATATGAAATTATGACACAGCACGTTAATTTAGTACTGGTAAAAAATACTCTGTTCAATAAAATCAAAGAAAACTAATTAAAATGGATACAATAAACTATAAAGATGTTTGTTCAAAAGAACTTGGTTTTGCAGCAAGAAGAGGAAAATATTACGATGTTAATGATATTTTGAAATCAGGGCTTCCCTTAAAAAACAAGGATGCTGAAAATTTTGAAAAGCTAGATGTTATTTACAGAACATTATGCGCAGTATTATTCAACTTTGTTCCTACAAGCGGTCACCCCGGAGGTTCAATATCTTCGGGCAGATTTGTTTCATCAATACTATATAATATTTTGGACTTTGATATCAAAGATCCCTTCCGTGATGATTCTGACCTGGTAGTGTACGCAGCCGGTCATAAGGCGTTAGGGCTATATGCAATGTACGCTTTGAGAAATGAACTTGTAAGAGCTTACAGACCTGATTTACTACCCGATGAAAAATACCAGATGAGGCTTGAAGACTTACTGGGTTTCAGAAGAAATCCAGAGAATGAACTTCCGTTGTTCCATAAATATAATGCAAAAGCGCTGGATGGTCATCCGACCCCCGCTACTCCGCATGTAAAGATAGCCACAGGCGCGAGCGGCGTAGGTGATACTGCAGCATTTGGTTTAGCTTTGGGAGCAATTGATTATTTCGGTGAAAACGCACCGCAAGTGCATGTAATCGAAGGCGAAGGCGGAATGACTCCGGGCAGGGTAGCAGAAGCATTAGCTGCTGCCTCAGCTATGAGGCTGCATAATATTAAGTTCCATATTGATTTTAACCAGGCATCTATTGATTCAAACCGGGTGTGCCGCGAAGGTGAATTAAAAGGCGATTACGTGCAATGGAACCCGATGGAATTGTGCTACCTTCATGATTTTAATGTGATATATGTTGATGATGGAAAGGACTTTGGTAAAATTGCCGCCGCACAGATGTTTGCAAAGAAAATAGATAACAAAATGCCTACAGCAATTGTTTACCGTACTGTAAAAGGATGGAAATACGGCATTGAAGGCAGGGCATCACACGGTGCAGGACATAAGATGAATTCCGAAGGCTATTATCATGCATGTGATGAATTCGAAGCAGCATTCGGCGTGAAGGTTCCGCATTTTGAAGGCGAAGCTACGCTGAATAATATAGAAAAATGTTTCTTTGATACTTTAATGACAATACGCGGCGTTGTTGAAAAGGAAAATTACCTTAAATATTTCGCCGATGCGATAGAAGAAAGTAAAAAAAGATTAATTAATGACGACAGAAAACCAAAAGGAGAAGGCTCTGATAAAGAAGCATTGTATAAAGATAACATACTGAATGAAAATGAAACACCGGCTGAATTGAATATTGTTCCGGGAGAAACAACAACTCTTCGCGGAGTTCTAGGCTCATCGCTAGGTTACATCAATAAAAGATCAAAAGGCGCGGTGCTTGGTGTAGCAGCAGATCTTCTTGGTTCAACTTCAGTGAATCTTGTTGGTTCGGGGTTTCATGAAGGTTTCTACGATGCGGTAGATAACCCGGATTCAAGAATTCTTGCCGTTGGCGGTATCTGTGAAGATGCAATTGGCGGAATGATGGCGGGGCTTTCGGCGTTTGGTAAACATATAGGTGTAAGTTCCTCTTACGGCGCTTTCATAAGTGCTATGGAACATACGGCAGCAAGACTGCATGGTATAGGTGAGCAGAACAAAGTAATGCACTTTGGTGGAAAATATAATACATGGATTCTTATTAATGCACACGCAGGACTTAAAACCGGTGAGGATGGACCTACACATGCTGACCCGCAGTGCCTGCAGCTTATCCAGGAAAACTTTCCTCCGGGAATATTGATAACACTCACTCCATGGGAGCCCGGTGAAATATGGCCGCTTCTTGCAGCCGGTTTAAAGCAAAGACCCGCAATTCTATCACCATTTGTTACAAGGCCAAATGAGCAGATTATGGATAGAGCAAAACTCGGTATCGCTCCGGCTACCGAAGCAGCAAAGGGCGTTTACGCGTTAAGAAAAGCTGACCCAAATCAGCCGCTTGATGGCTCAATTATTCTTCAGGAAAGCGGTGTTACAATTGAATTTGTTACAAAGGTACTGCCAATGCTTGATAAAGACGGTTATAATATGAATATTTATCACATATCAAGCGCCGAGCTATACGATGCACATCCGAAGGAAGAACGCGAGGCGCTGCTGCCATATACAGTAAGGCGCGAAGCTTTAGGAATCACAGGATTCACACTTCCTACTATGTATAAATGGATAACCGGCTTTGAAGCCCGCTATAATATCCTGCATCCGTTCCGCAAAGGATATTACCTTGGCAGCGGTTCAGCTGAAAGCGTGCTTCACCAGGCAGGTCTTGATGCGGAAACTATGTATGCAGAAGTAAAGAAATACATAGAAACCAGGTCAAGAGAAAAACTTTCTGTAAATTAGGCATCAGCAGATCATAAGATTTAAGTTGGGGGTATGTTTAGAACTGCTCAGAAGGTTTTTCTTCCGGGCAGTTTTTTATATATGTATTTAGTCATCATCGTCATCTACTTTGTGCTTATTTTCATTTCTTTTATCTTTTTTGCCATTCTCTTCTCTTATATCGAACTTTTCATTGTTTTCGTTTTTATCGTTTCCTTTTTTGATATCATGTTCATTTGCGCTTTTATGGCATGAGACGCAATTTTCAAAATCAGTTATTCCTTCTTCATTATGTTCTTCTGCAATGTTGCCTGGCGTATGCTCGTGACATCCGTAACACGTGTAATTTTTATAATTATTGCCTGTGTGACAAGTTATACATTTAGTATTATGGTCACTATCCAGAAAGAAAGCAGAAGAATGATCAAACGTAGAAGGTTTCCATTTTGATGTGCTGTGGCAAAAACTACAGTTTTCTGTTATTCCTGCGTGAAGCTCATCCCCTGGATTGTTATGACAGGAATTACAGTTATTGATCTCATTTTCTACTATTAATTCATGTTTGAAATTCTGTACATCGTTCCATTTCTTTGTTAAATGGCAGTTTTTGCACTCATTTTTATACTTCAAATGTTTTGGGTCAGAAGGGATTTCGTGGCACCCCTGACATTTGTTTATTACATCTTCCGAAACCAGTTCATGTGAAAATCTGATGGTTGAATTCCCGGGATTCAAACCACTGTGATCGGTATGACAAGAAGAACACTCTTGGTGAACTAAACTCTTGTGAAACAAAATCTTCTTGATCCTTGCAGTGTCTTGCATTTTAGAACCTATTTCAGAAATATTGTGACATGAAGCGCACTTTTCATTTGAAATTCCCCAAAATGGTTTATGACACGCAAAACAATCCGAACTCATTTTCTGGTGATTTTTGCTCAGTTCACCGGGACTTAACATCACATGCGGGTAAACATACATTAAACCAATAACAGCAATTATCACAAGTATGAAATAGACCTTTTTCATTTGATAAACATAACTATAGTTATGATATGCAGAATAGCGAGAACTGCAAATAATATAGTGATAGGTATATGCACAACTCTCCACTTTTTCATCAGGTCAACAGTAACTGAATCAAAAAATAGTTTTCTTTCTGCTTCTTCGGTGCTTAAACCACTTTCTTCCAAGTACTTTCTTTTCGCTTTTATATTTTCTGTTGCTTTTTTAAGCAGGAATTTGCCTGTTAAGCCGCTGGCAACCGTAATTATCATCATTATAATAGCCAGCCAGGGCAATACTGCATTGAAGTGAATTCCGCCGTGAACTATGAGCAGTATTGAACCTGCCCACGCAAAATATTCGTGTATTGAAAGCAGCTTTTTAGGTGAACCGCTTTCTATCAATTTGCGTTTACGAAGTGAATATATGAATGAAAGAATGATAAGAAGTGTGCCGGGATAGCTTAACCAGTAACCTACATACAAGAGATCGAGTCTGTGAAGAAGATAATCAAGGAAGATGGCAGTTAAAATCATCAGACCAAACCATTGAATAAAAGGAAGGATGTATTTTGACGCTATAGATTTTCGCATATCAATTATTCAAAAATAATTGAATAAGCTTTCAATTCATATGATATTTATCTTCAGTAAAGAATAATCAGTTAGTTGAGAATATCCTTAGAATAAAAAAGAAATATATTCGTTGTGAGCGTTAGTGTGCAATATTACTTTCCCAAAATGAAGTAATATACTCTGAAGTTTAAACACATTTATCTTTTTAGTTGATAAAGCTAGATCCAGATAGAATTAGAAAAGTAAATCAGGAAAAGAAGTATAAATAGATTCTCCACCTTTTAGATATGAATTTTTTAAACTTAATAATAAACAAAAATTATTTCAATTAATTCAATAATAATGAAGGAACCGCAATATTGATGTGGTCTGCTCTATATGATAGTTTGCTTCAAAGTAATAGCCGTGCAGACTTATTTTGTATCTTTTAAATGAATTACAAATTTATTAAATTTGTAATCTAGAAAGCCAAATTGTTGTAAAACAGAAGGTTTTTGCTGGTTTTTAGCGGGAATGGCCTACGACTTATCAAATCGGAGATTTGAGAAGTGAAATTGGCAGAAACTGCCCCAAAGCAGTTCAAGTGCACAATTAAGGTTTAGAGTATTAGTTCTATTATATTGCGGGAATGGCGAAATTGGCAGACGCACCATCTTGAGGGGCCTTGATCAATCAAGAATTTATCCGCAAAGAATTTCATAACACACAGTATCCTTACAGTTTTATATCACAATTTATCATAAATAGTATTTGCTACGCTTCTAAGGAAGGAAAGAATATGTCTATTTCTTTTGACTCTTTAAGAGGCGGCATGTATTACTTTTATTACATCGGTAAAGATGGAAAGCGGAAAAGAAAATCTCTCCGGACAAAGATCTATGATGAAGCCTGTAACAAAGCAATACAAGTTCAAAAAGAATTAGGTTTAATAAACGAAGATACTTTTAAAGATAAATATGAACCGGATGAATTAACTTTGTTAAAGCTTTCAAACCTTGTTCTGCCATATGCAAAGAATAATTTCACTTTCGGAACTTACGAACTTTACGTATCAACCTTGAAATATTTGATAAACTATTTTGGCCCCAACAAAATAGTCTCAAGCATCAAATTAGAAGAACTTGAAGCCTTGAAATTCGAGAAACTAAAATGCGTAAGAGCAACAACAGTTAATGGTTATATAAGAAAAATTAAAGCATGTTTCAATGTTGCCATAAAATTCGGTTTGTTAGAAAAGAACCCGGCTAAACATTGGGCAAAGCTGAGAGAAGTTGAAAAACAAAGAAAGATCTTTAATGATACCGAATATAAAAAGCTACTGTCCGTAATTACAGATCGGAGTTTTAAATTTCTTGTCCTGTTCGGCTATTATACAGGTTGCAGGGTTGGAGAGTTAGTGAATTTACAATGGAATGATATAAACTTAAAGGAAAAATTCATTGAAATCCGGAATAAAGAAAAATTTACAACAAAAACTGGCAAAAACAGAAAAATTCCAATTAGCAAGAAATTATTAACGATAATTAATGAAATGGATATTACAAAAACCGAAGATTATGTTTTTATACAGAAACATGGTAAGAAGTTTTCAAAAGATAGAGCTACAAGATTTATGAAACGATATTTAAAAAAAGCAGAACTTCCTGAATATCTAACATTTCATTGTTTGAGGCACACTTTTATTACGACGCTTTTACGTAAGGGAATCAGTATTTATCTTGTTAAAGAACTTGCAGGGCATTCAGATATAAAAACTACAGAGATTTATTCACATTTAGTAACTGAAGACTTGAGAAAAGCTGTTAATTGCTTTCTTTGAAATTAGTCACAAGGATCACCAGTATCATAACGGAAGCCACACTTTGTACAAACATACTGAAGAGTCAGTCCACCGTATCTTGATCTTAAAAACGAGCCATTAGTAAACGTATTTTTGTTAGAACAATTTTGACAAAAGTCCGGTTTCTCAGAAGTAAGATCTTGTATTATTGTTTCATCCTTTGCAATTATGCCTAACACTTCTTTGCTAGGAAGTGATCTGATTGTTTTCTTCTTATTAATTTCAATCAAAGCTTCAGAAAGCTTATCAAAGAGTTTTATTTCTATCTTAGGGTTTATCCCTTTAATTTCCTTAAAGAGAATAGCGTTTAGAAATAGATTCCCTTGAAATTCGGTATAATAATCTCGGTCATTTGTTACAATCGATATAGAAGTTACTTTTTTTATCCTTGAAAGTAAAATTTCCCAAGTTATTTGGTCACCTAGTGGGTCATCTGGTTTCCCAGGTGGATTACCTTTTTCCTTCCTTATTCTCGCTCTTGCTATTTGTTTCTTATCTGGTTTTTGGGCACTTCTAAACAATATCGATAACTCTTTCGAAACACTATCTTGTGATTCAGATACACTTAATAATGTTTCATTTAGAATCTTTATTAACTTCTCATTTGAAGGCTCTATTTGCTTATTTAATACTTTTCTTTCTTTATTCCATTCAATGAGACTTGATGAGATCGAATCATCTAAATGCTCTGGTAATAATGAAATCGATGAAGCATTCTGCTTGAGATAATTGTCAATGGATTGACGAAAGATATTTAACTTATTTCTATTTACTTCATTAGAGATTTGATCTGTTATAAAGATTTGGTTTTTCAATTCAATCAGCGAAGTCAATAATTTTTTAAATTCCGGCTTATTTGAATTGTAAAATCCTAAGTAAATATTTGCATCAATAAATAATAAATTCATAATATATTTTTATATTTAAGACTAAACATTTCTTAGGATATTAGTGAATTCTGTTTCATTTATGGTAAAGTCTTGTACTTTTTCAAGAAATATCTGAATTAAAGTTTCAACAGATACTTCCTTAATAACTATATCATCAATAATATTTATTCTTCTTGTTTTGCCTCTTGTAATTATCCAAACTTGTTTTTCCAAAGAAGTTGTAGTGAAATTTAGTTCCCCATATGAAATATTTCCAGAGTTAAGGTTAGATACATAATTTCGAATCTGTTGGTTTTTATCTGGCTCAAAATTTGTATTTAGTGTTGCATCATACATTACAAGTAAGTTCTTTATCTTGAAGAATCCATCAGCCCTACCAGCTTGCTTTAATTGATTAAATGGATAGACATCATTGATGCCAATATATCTAAGTAAAACATTTACTAAGTTTTCAAATTGCGTAAATTCAGTAATTGAAACAATAGTATCAAAAAACTTAGGTCTTAATTCATTTGGTTTTTCAGTTTTTTCTGAAGGAGCAACAATCCTAGTATCTGGATAAAAATACCACCCAGACGACAATTGCTTATAGCTTTCAGGGATTTCGATCCGATTCACAATATTCACAGTAAAGTGCACTTTTCCATTAATTTCGGAGATGTTGTTAACTGATCCACTCCATGCTGTTTCAGGAACATGTGGAGCAGTATCACTTAATTTTATGAATATTGTAGTTTCATTTTCTATAAACTGAGTCGAATTCATTCCATTTCTGAACATATAAGTATCATATCTAGTTCTGTTTCCGGCAATTTTATCCCAATGGTTTTTCCATTGAGTTATCATTACATACATAATTTAATATCTTTAATTTGTTAATAACTCATTTTCTTCAGAATAAAATATAGTTACTTATCTATTAACTATTAATGTAAAAAGTGAAGCATTGTATTAAATGGGCTGAAAAAGTTTTTTTAAATTAATAACTTTGATAAATTCTCAAAATTTATGGCACTACATAATTTAAAGAAATATCGGTCAATAGAATTCGACTTTAGTCTGACTAGGAGCATTTACATAAACAATAAGGTTGAGTTATGCTATTTGAAATGGAATTTAATTTTTTAGATAATTAGTTTATTTTAATAAATTACTTTATATATTTTTAACTACAATTAAATATGGAAACTGCTGAAAAGCATTATGAAAACGCGATAACCTTGAGTAAAATGGAATTATATGAAATAGCAATAAAGGAGTTTGATAAAGCAATTATAGCTGACCAACGATATGTCCAAGCGCATTATGGTCGAGGATATGTATATTATATTATGAAAGATAAACTGAAAGCGATGGAAGACTTCAAGAGAGTTATTGAACTAGATCCTGGATATGCTTCCGCATATTTTATGAGAGGAACAATCCTAGATGATTTTAAAAGGTATAAAGAGTCAATAGAAGAATATTCCAAAGCTATTAGTTTAAATCCAAATAATGCTGATTTTTACAATAACCGAGGAATTACATTTTTTGAAATCGAAGAGTATAGTAAAGCCATAGTTGATTGGCAAAAGGCAATTCAATTAAACCCTGAACTGACTAATAATTTAAACACTTTAATCACACGAGCTGAGACTTATTTGTTTTATAGTTTAGCATTAAAACCTATTAAAGCGGCAGAGAAATCCAAAGCTGATGTCACGGCTCTATGTAACTTAGGCATTCAGGAAAAAAGGAAAGGAAATTACGACTTAGCATTAAAATATTATAGAGATGCAGAACAAATAAATTCTTTAATTCCAAATATATACTATAATAAAGCAAAAATACTAGCAGGCTTAGGAGCATTTAGAGATGCTATTATCAATTTATTAGCATATTATCATATCAACATTATGAATACGCAATTCGATGAAACCTTCTTATTGCAAAATATGGCAACTAATTTTTTTAAGGACAATGTTAAAATAGGCGAAAATCAAATTTTAGATGTTGATAGAATAGAATATATTTGTGACAATTTACCTTATGCACGATTTTTAATAATCGATTTGAATTTGAGTTATTATGCTGGCATTTGTTATTTAGCCGATAACCATAAAATTAGAATAGCGAACAATATATCTCTCGATTATATTAAAAATATTCAAAATGGATTATTGGGGAAAATGGACCAGTATGATAATAATTTAAGAAATGATGAATTTGAAAAGATAATTTATATAATTGGATTTTTGTTTTTATTCATCAATACTGATTTAGATCAGTTTATACTCTTTGATGTTTTTGAGACATTTTTTAGCAACAAATTATCAATTAATTTAGATATTGAAAATATTGAAGACTACATAATTAAACTACTTAATCATTCTGACGATAATGATGAAGTAGGTGAAACTCCATTTTAATTTTTATGAATTGTAATAAGTTATTGATTGGAAATAATATTGGCACTACAAAATTTCAAAAAATATCGTTCCATAGAATTCGACTTTAGTCTGACATGCAATGATCCTACTTTTGTACAACTTAGAGACAGTATATTTACTTCAATAAGACCTAACTTAGGGCTTAGAAAACTATCTGAGAAAAAGGATTATTTAACGGCAGCACTTTGCAATTTAAAACGAAACTTGCTGTATGATTCACCAAATATTCCAAACTTTGTAGGAGTCTTAATTAATAAAAATTATTATTCGGGAATAAATCAAAAATATCGACTTCCAATCCAAAGTTATGAAGTAGTTAAACAAGTTATTGAAGAACTAGACAATTTACAACTGATAGAATTTCATCCTGGCTACAAGGGAAAAAATTCACAAACCGGATTATCTTCAAAAATGCGAGCAATAGGATCACTTCAGGCAAGTCTTAGTCAAATAGGGTTAAATCAAATCACTACTCAACAGCCTACTGAATTTATAATTCTTAAAGATATTAATGGTAATGAAATAAATTACATAGATACTCCTTATACGGATGCGATCCGAAATGACATTATTGATTATTCTGCATTAAGAGAATCAACAGTGGTATCATTGATGAATATCCCTGTCAGTCTGATAAATCAGTCGAGTTATTTGCACAGGTATATACAGAGTTATTCTAAGGATGATCTAAGCTCATTACCTGCAACGGGAAATGTTGATATCAATGTTAATCCTGAATACTTAGTAAGAATATTTAATACATCCTTCAATAAAGGAGGAAGGTTTTATCGTGGCGTAGAAACAGGTATGCCTTCTGATATTCGCACTTTTTTTCAATTTAATAATAATCCCACTATCGAACTTGATTATAGTGGCTCACATTTAAGAATGTTGTATCACAGAAACAATATGAGAATTAACAAAGACCCTTATTTAATACCAGTCTATCCTGCAAATCCATACAGGGATTATTTTAAATATTCCTCTTTAACTATGATTAATGCTTCAAGCGAGGATTCAGCTATAAGATCAATTATGAGAAATTCCGGTATGGAACTAGTCCAGGGGGGTTATCTGAGCAGTAAAGGTTTAAAGGATTCAATTAAAAAGCTTTGTGATGACTTTAAAAAGCATCATAAACGAATTTCTTCTGCCTTTTATAGCGGTGCAGGATTATCCTTAATGAAAATAGACTCCGAGATAGCCAATGACATCCTGAAACACTTCACAGGAATGGGAATCTTCGTGATGTGCATACATGACAGCTTTATCATTGATAAGCAGCATGAGAAGGTTCTGAGGGCTAAAATGGTCGATTTCTATAAGGAAAGAGTTGGGAAAAGTCCTGTAATCAAATAAGTCCATGTATTAAAAATTTCTAGTTTAAGATGTCTAAAACAGTCTATTTTTGAGGTTTTCAGGAGATATCGTATATATAATGAGTATATAGTATTAATAGTATAATAAGATTAATAAGAACAACGATATAGAAGATAGATAATAAGATATTGAATATATGGTAATAACAACAACAAATACGATAAAAAACTCTTTTTTGCTTAAAAAAACACACAAAAGACTAACAGCTTATATTATTAATACTTAACTTTTAGTATCGAATCAATATATTTTTCGATGAAATTCGTACAAAAATGAAGGGTAAGTAATCAACTTACTCCTTTTTCATCACTGATTCTTCTTATCCCAAACTACAACTTCATAAATCGAATTTTCAGCCGTTTTCTCACTAACAAATTCGTAGTATTCCAGAATTTGTTCATCAGTCATTTTTTCCAATTCCTTCAAATATGAGAGATACATCTCTCTCCCCTTTTGAATTTTCTTTGTGCCTCTTTCATCTACCCAGATGTAATTCAGAAATGATATAAAAAAATATTTTTCTTGTTTCATTGATCATTTGATAGATTAAGCGGCAGCGTGCTTTCTTAAGAGAAGAATTACACGCTGCCTATTGCTTGTTAATTTAATATCCCGCCTTGATTAGCATAAAAGCAGCCAGGGCTTTAATTACATCACTGGATTCTAAAATATCGAGCTCTTGATACTCAATAGGATTTGGAATCGGCCATTGAGCAAGATCAACTGTTTCACTCTCGCATTTATTTCGCATTGTATCCGAAGTTTCAGATTCATATTCGTAATCATCTGCCAATTGCTTATTGATTTCTATAGCTATTTTATTTCCATTTTCTGCGGTTGTAGAAAGCGTGCTTAGAATACTATTACATATTAATCCGAAAATTTCATTCTGCAACAAATCTTTACGGTTAATTTTCTTAAGATATATATCCAGCAGGTGAAGGCTTTGAAAGTTACGCCTAGCCTCAATTATCACAGGTTTAATTGCTGTGATGAAATCTGTTTCACTATTATTTCTCATTTTCTTGTTTTTTTAGTTTTATAAATTCTGTTTAATTCATCGGTAACTTCCCGCCATATTTCAGGCAGCGAAATCCCGGCAGGTATTTTTCTCCCATACATTATATAATAATGCGCGTATGGAAGATTGTTCTGCAATAACAAATCAATAATTTCCGGGTTTGCGAACAGTTTGGCATATATCCAAGATTTAATCATAGCAGGAGTTTCTATTTGCTTCTCTTTTAGGCTACTGCCTAGTTTTTTTGCCTGACTCCCGTGCATTGCTATTAACCTGTCATCTTCAGTCCGGTAATAATACAGAGCACCCTCAATGCTCTGATATGTTTTACCATGATAGGTAAAAGGTGTGTGTGCGAAGTTGGACATCAATTTGCCCAGCTTCGTTTTTCCTCTTGAGTAAACGTTAATGTGATCTACTCCATCATTTGCCGGCTCAAAATCATTTGAGCTCGGCGGGTGTTTCTTCGGTTTCTTTTTTTCCGACATTGGTCAAATATTTTAGTTACAAAATATCTGCTCTTTAAATGCCAGCCATTTTTGATGTTCAGTATTTTTTAAATTTCTTTTTTGCTCACCGGCAAACATAAAAAAACCCTCGAACCATCAAAAAATGACATACCCTTCCCTGAAACAAAATCGTTTCATTAAAAAAGTATATCATTGATTAATTGTTCGAGGGTCCTTTCGGTTACCACTCAGCGACCAATGATATCGGTCTTATCAAAAGAACAGTGCTGAATTTGTTTTAGCATTACAAAAATATAAATAATTCTTTGTTCAGTCAATTCCTCAAATTATCTCCATAAAGTGCTCTTAATTGCATATAAATCAGTTAGTTAGTCCATATTTTCCGACTATTTCTACCTTTCAACTAAGAAAATATTAACCAAGATAGTAATATTGGGTTCTCTCCCTCTGTGGGTAGTTGAAAGTGTAAAATTACAGAAACAGCTCTGAGATAAAAAAGTTATCACACTCCGGAATACTTTCTGCTATAAACGGAATCTTATATACTGCGCTCATGCCCTGGACGAAGTTATCGGTTTTCAGTTTTGAAATGGAAAGCGAATGTCCAAAAAATTTTTATAAAATATTTTCTTTATTTGTCGAGATTAGGGCACCTCTTAAAGCTCAATTATTATATAATACTATCATTTTAATAACCGTTTTATTATCAATTATCTTTTCTTGGCTTAGTCGCAATAACAGTTGATTTAATGTAGCTCCTGTATCTATTATATCATCAAATATCAAAAGACTCTTGATAGGGATTTCTTTAAAATTACTCACATCAAGTTGATAATTATCGTGAAGTTCATCTTCTTTTATGCTGAATTCTCTTACCGATATTGTATTATCAATTTTCTTAAAGGCTTCAGATACATTTTTTACAATATTACCTAAATTATCTTTAATTACTCGATCATAATAGAAATTCATCAGCTTCCTTCTATTCTCGTCCACCGTGCTTAATATTAGTATGAATTCCGTTGTGAAATTAGGAAAAGGGAATTGTGTTTTTTCAATTTGACCTTCTAATAATTCTATTTTAGTTTCAAAGTAAGATTGAGCAGCATCGTTTTTTCCCTCTTTCAAGAATTTACGATAGTTCTCAATAATTGTTCCTAAATTTTTATCATCTCTCACTGGATCGTATGAATTTGACATACCCAGATTTACCCTCAGTTGGCCACTCATATCGCTTTTGCAACATGAGTATACCTCTATTTCCAAAGAAAATCCTAAACCTTTATATTGAACTTTATTAACCAGATCTTCGAATTTATTAATTGTAATCATATTTAATTTATTTATCTTAACGAAGAATTTTTAAATAAATGATTTTCTCAAAATACTAACTTTTCATTGATTTATATATGAAAATCTAGAGGAGTCAACTAATAAATACAAGAAAATACATATTTTTACAATTTATAAGAATGATGGATAGGATTACCTTTGAATAAGTAGAAATATTAACATAACTTTGTAAAATTTTAATATTAAATTCAATTTTATATGTCAGCTAGAAATCAAGTAGGCTGGTTGCTGAAACAGGGATACAGCCCCGGCGAAATTGCTATTAAACGTAAAGTAAGTGAAGACATAACCCGAAGATCGTTGTTCCAACTTGTGGGTGAAGGTCGCTTAAGACGATCGGATATATATTATTCTATTCCTAAAGAAATAAGAAATCTAATTGCTTCCTTGTTTGATGAAAGAAGTAAAAGACACCTGGATAATAAAAAACTTTATAGGAGCCTAACGCAAACAATTCGTAGAAAATATAATTCTGCAAAAAAATTAGATATTGAATTAGCAATTGTATATTGGCGCTCCCGAATTGTAATGGGAGATTTATATGAGGATATAAGAGAATTGGAACTTTTTTTGAATAAAATAGTTAGAAACACGCTTAAAGAAATTTATGAAGACACAGAAGATGCATGGTGGTTCAAGGGAGTTCCAGAAGATATAAGGAAAGAATGTGCTATAAGAAGAGAAGGGGATAACATTAATAGAACAGGTATTTGGAATTATGTTGACTTAATACATTTAAGAAAAATATTAGACAAACAATGGGAAATGTTTATTTCGAAATTCGGCAAGGAAGTAAGAGATAAGAAAAAACTTTTCATGTCAAACCTAGTTAAGTTAAATTCCATAAGAAATAGTGTTATGCACCCTTCCCGAAATGACATAATTTCAGAAGAAGATTTTGAATTCATAAGAAACTTTAAAGAAACTTTAATGCCTTCAAAGAAAAATGAGTTTTATGAACCTAATTATATTGGAACAGAAGCTGAAAGGTTTAATGAAATCCAATCCTTATTGGATAATAATTCCTCGGAAGATGAAGGATTACACTTAGTAACGTAATATTAAGTAGTAGTTATATTCCCATTGACCTATTATTTTTATTGTTATAAATAAGTTTAAAAATTGCGCAAAACAAAAGCAGCAATAATTTATTCAAAATTAAAAAAGCCTATTTCTGGGTTGTCTAAAGTTCCAATTAACATTGCCCTGTCTAACAGCATGTTTGATTCCTCACAACATGTTTCAGGTAAAAGAGCGCAATTATGACAAGCAGCAAGATTGCATGAGTTTGGTCCTTGTCCTCTAGTATCAATACAAATCGGGTCGCTTGAACACCATCTGGCATTTTCAATTGAGTTGTAAATTATTGTTTCTAGATTCCCAGGTTTGCCTTGTCTTACAAGCCCACCTAAAGAACCTTCTGAATCTCCTGATGCAGTGTAAATCAAAACTCCGTTCATTACTTCGTCTGGAAATTCAAGGTTGCAATAAATTCTTTCACGCAATGCAGAACTTCCGTAACCACATTCGTAACTGAATTGATTAATCACCAAATGAGCAAAGGTGTGAATCAAAATAAATTCAGGTGTTATGTTTTTTGCTATTTGTCCATTGTCAATTTTTGTTTTGTTGAAATTCTTTGCTAGTCCCTTCACTCTTTCAATCACTTCCTTTTTTGCTGCCCATTCTTTCAAAGAATTTTCGTTAAACTTAAAAAATACTCCTTCGCCTCTAACAACGATTGCCGGTAGCCAATTGATACTTGCTCCAAGTTTTATGAAATCTTTTTTTGCTTCCAATGCTTTTCCATCTTCATACAACCATCTTGAAAAACCTGTGAATGCTCTTGTTTCTCTCAACTTATGCAATAAACAAATACTGTCAAAACTTTTTGAGATAATTTCGTTTTCGGTATATTCCGCAATATTCACTTTGGAAACATAAAAATCTTGTTTCTCTGAACCGGGCTCTCTCAGAATGGCATCGTATTCCATCTTTCTATAAAATTCTTCTGAATCAGTTGCCGGCATTGAATCATATCCAATAATTTTTTTCTGGGCTGCATCAATTAGTTTGTCAACCCAAAAATCAATTTGCTCAAATTCTACTTTTAATTTGCTAGCAGCAACCCAATAAAATCTTTTCCTATCAAATTCTCCATTCACCCGACCACTATTTAATGATCCCCAGTTCTTTTCAAGGATGTCTATTAACTCTGAATCTACTGACGGTTGCCATTGAGGAAGGTAAATTGAGCTCCTAACATTTGAAAAATAAACATTGGAAGCACCCTTTTGAACCACCTTGAGTAATGGGTGATTGCAATTGCGAGTGTTATTTCTTTCTTTTTCCTCCCCTAACCAAGGTCTGCCAGCACTACAGTTAACGTCTATTCGACTCAGCGCATTCTCGTTGAAAGCACCAGCCATTGATTTTTTTTCTCCGCAACTGCAAAGTATTTCAATACCTGATAATGCTCCAGAACTTCTTCCTGCCCTCAATCGCATTATGGGGTTAGTGGTAGAGCATTTAGAACCATTATGAACCCATTCCTCAAAAGGAAAATCTTCAATATGACCTTCAGAGCAAATAGTAATAAATCTTACTGGAATTAATTTTCGTCTTTTCCTTTCTGCAATTGTAGAGCATGATTGACCTTGGAAGGGTAATCCCAAACACTTAGGTCTCTCACTGTGAAAGATTGGAACTTTGTGCATATAGCCACAACGCGTGCAATAATGCCATCGAGGAAAACGAACAAATGGGATTTTCAATTTCTGATTTATTCTTTCATGTGGATTATCACGAAAATCAGGTGGTAACCGGAAGTTCTTAACTCTAAGTCGTTTTGCAAGTCTTTCCTCCTCAACTATAAATTCGTCTAATGTATGTGATCTTTCAAGTTCTCTGAATTTCAATTCCCACATATCAAGACCTGCAACCATCAATGATTCATCTTTAGGGAAATTTATCATCTGTCCGACTCCCCATGGAGATATAAGTTGTGACCTTCTTATTGGTTTTTCTGCTTGCATAATAATTTAAATATTATCAATGTTTATATAATCGTTTACGGAAATAGCATCACAGGTTGCATCTACATTTCTCATTGAGGTTGGTGTTGCCCAAGCTCTACTCTTTATATGTTCAGGCGGATTTGTCCCTGCTGGATACATCAATGGTAAATTCTCCGTCTGGGTAAATGAACCATAAATGATTGGAAGATTGCGCTGCCACTGTTCCAATCTTCTTTCTAGCATCTCAATTGCTTTCTGCATTTCCTCATTGTCAATTTCTGATACTCGCTGAAAGATTATGTCTTTTACTTTCTGAATAATTTCTTTTGTGGGGAATGGGGTTGGAAGCTCTCTGTTCTGTTCAGAATAAAATCTTATTAATCCGACTAAGATTGCATGTAATGCTCGTTCTCTAGCGGGTGGTGAAAAAGGTGTAACACTTGTCGGTTCAACCTTACTGTAAATTTTAGAATGATATTCTTGAAAGTGTTCAAAGTGTGAACGGTCTCTTGGTTTTGAACAATTGTAAATTGTAAAAACAAGTCCGGGACCTTTCTTTGAACGCCCTACACGGCTTGTTGCCTGGATGTATTCAGAAGTTGTTTTTGGCTGTCCGATTACTGTCATTAAACCTAATCGTGGAATGTCAACACCAACTGAAATCATATTTGTAGCAAGGCAAACATCAATTGGATATTTTTCTTTCGGATATTCTTTCTGCAATTCTTCAAGAATATCGGTGATTTGACTGCTATTTATCCTACTTGTCAATTCTCTATCATTATAAATGAATCTCTTTTCTCCCGGTGAAATTTTCTTTCTGTGATGTAGTGCAAATAAATACTCTTGGATGTCAGCACGAATTAAAGTTGCAGCATGTCCTAGCTCACGGATACTATTAAAATATATCATTGAAGTCCAATAAGGGTCGCGCTGCTTTTCATCTGTAACCGGTATAGATTTTACAGATTGAAGCAATGCTGATACTACCCTTATCTGTGCAGTTGCATGTGAGGGTAATGCAGATGCAAACACACCTACATATAATCGGCCTGGTGCGTTTTCTGAGTTTTTTTCTTCGCATGCAAAGAATGAATCACCAGCATTTAAACATTGTGCAGGGAAAATATTTACATTCTCAAGTCCTCTGCCATAAAGAGAATTGATTTGTTCTTTGGCTCTACTAATTGTTGCTGATGATGCAATGATCTTTGGTTTTATGTTGTTTAAAGTGCAGAATTCCTCAATCATTGTTTCATATAAACCAACCATTGAACCTAATGGGCCCGAGATTAAATGCAACTCGTCCTGAATTATCAACTCAGGTGGCGTCTTTCTTTGATTACCAACAAAACCAAAAAGAGTTCTTGCTTCAGGTCTCCATGGCAGCATTGCGAATTTGTCAACTGTTCCAATTAAAAGTGTAGGAGGGAAATCATAAATATCTTCATCCACCACCAACAACGGCAACCTGAAATCTTCTTTTGAAAAATCACATTCACTTTCATTATCGCATCTGAAAATAACAGAGTCATGATTATTTACTTTCCGGAGTTTGTATCCTTTAATTTCATCCTTTCTTGTTCCTTTAATCAAACCCATTTGACTTCCACACCAAGGACATTTTAAAACTACAAATGGATTATCATCTTCTTTTCCTTGAGACATTTTTCTTAGAATATTAGTTGCACCTTTATCGCCACTTCTTTTATTTGGGGTTAATGCTCCAACCCAAAGTCCAATTGTAATTCTATCTGTTCCTAATTCATCTTGGTTTTCATCTCTGATTTTTTCACAAGCACAAATTAGTGCAGCGGCTCTTTGAAACTGTTGAGCAGTCAGCAGACGCAAGGTATAACGCATGAGAACCGATGTTCCTATGTCCGTTGTATCTTTTAATCTTCTTAAAAAGATCGTGAAGGCAGACAAACCTAAATATGCTTCTGTTTTTCCACCACCTGTCGGAAACCAAATCAAATCCACCATCTTTCTGTCTGGATGATTGGGGTCAAATATTGAATGTAGATTTATAAGTATAAATGCAATTTGAAAAGGTCTCCAAGAACCTACCTTTAAACTTCCATCAGAATTTTTCTGCCATGTTCCTTGATCATAGATATCTGGAATTTTTGCCTGCTCTAAACCCGTAATGTTTCCTTTTTCCACAATCCAGTTTCGAGTTTCGATTCCATAATGAAGTTGCTGTAATAACATTGCTCTGTTCATCAGCTTAAAAGACCGGTTGACTTTTGAATTACTTTTTAATAACTCAACACCTTCTTTCATTCGTTTCAAACAAGCCCGGCAACTTTCAATATGTCTCAGAGCTGTTTTAAGAAATTCTTCTTTCAATTCTTTTTTTGCAATTGTTTCTTGTTCATTTATCCATTTTTCGTATTCTGAATTTAACTGAACAAGATTTAAAGTGATATCATCCTTTGACAAATCACTCAAATCAAACATTTTCAGTGCAACACTTTTTAATTCATTGGGAATAATTGGTTTTATTTCATAAGAGGGAATTGCTTCTGTTGAAATAGCATTTACGGTTTGTGAATCATCATCTACCCATGCAGGTGAACAGCCGTGTCCAACTGCAAAGGTTTTTTTCTTTCTGAAAAGAAGTTGATTTGATTTCTCATCGTCTTGGTCTGTTTTTGATGCTGCCAATTTATAGGGATGAAAACATTCCTCACTTGCATATACTGAAAAGGAAACCTGAAAAAAACAATCTTCATTTCTAATATTTTCTCTCACGCCTGTATTCTTGTTTATCAAAGTAAAAGTCAAAAGATGTATGCTTTTGTCAGAATCATTTCCATGAGTCCGGTTTCTAATATTCAAAACCAATTCAATTTTTTCCCCTTCTTTACCGATTAAAGCAAACTCTTTTGAAAATCCAGAATTGAGAGGAATGTCTTGAGCTTTAACTTCTAATAGTTGATCTAACGAACTTCTGTAATATGCTTTCCTGTGATCATCAATTCCATTATCTTTTTTATAACTGTAATCACGGCTTTCGTAAACACCTAGATTCACCTGCACTTTGAAGCCTTCCTTTGGAATTTTTGAAAAGCAGCTGAATCCCATTGCAGAAGGGAGATAATTATTTGCTAATCCAATTTCTTCTTCAAAGTCATCACCCATATTTGCTGATGTGTCGTTGTCTTCAATTGTTTCTGAACTCTCATCATTGATTTCATCCGTATTTGTTATTACTTCTTCCTCGACAACAGTTGTGGAATCTGCTGCTGAATAAGTTGCTCCCTCACCGCTTTTGTTTGGAGACGGGAATAAAATTCCTGCACCATACCTCAACCTTGGCGGAACATTCAATAAAATCTCTTCTCCATTTTCCTGTATGTGTGGATTTACAGGGTCGGGACCAATCAATTCTTTTCTGATAAATTTTAGGATATCGTCTCTCATGTTAGCTGAATTTGTTTTTTAAAATTTCATTATACTGATTCTGCATTGATTCAGAAATTAAAAGTATCAATCCGTATCGTGCTCTGCTCATCCCTACATACATGAGAGATTTTGCAACTTCACTTGATAAATCTTCAATGTCTGTTATCAAAACATGATTGCTTTCCATTCCCTTGTATGAGTGAACTGTTGCAAAACCAACATTCTTTTGCGTTCCTGAAAATTCACTTGCGGTTTTAATTTCTTTAATTGAGTAATCAGTAATAGATTTTACACAAGAATTTTCAAATTTATTTGGAGAAATAATTACCATTTCATTAAATGGTAAATTTTCTGCAGAAACTTTTCTCAATTGTTCATTCAAAATTTGTTTTTGATGTGCTTTGTCTCTGTAAAAACGATATTCTACTGGAAGTCCTTCAAGATATTCCAAGAGAAATGGCGGTTTTTCAAATCCTGAAATCAAAGAAGTTTCTTCTCCAATCTCCTTTGTGTTCCGGCAATTTATCCGTAGTAAATGTTTTGAATGATATCCAAATGTGTTGAGAATATTGAGCATTTCCGATTTTGAAAGTTGAGCATAAATTGCTTGCCTTTCAAAGTCCCCATAAATTTCCCAACTACCATTAGCTAAACCTCCTGTAAGCATTGAATCAAACAATGCTAAATATTCTTCTCTGATTAAGTCCTGTCCTTCATCAACAATCAGTTTATCAAATTTTCCTTGAACACCAATCTTGAAAAAATCTTTCATTAGGTTAGGTAAATATTTTGAATAAAAATCCTGTTTATCTATTTGTGATTTATCGTAATCAAAACCTTTTGACAATTCAAACAAATAGCTATGCAAACTGGAGACAGTGATATTTTCCCAATCTTCAAGCTGTTTTTGCATCCACTCTCCGATAATTCTATTGAAGCATGTCAGAAAAACATTTTTACCTTCCTGTGCTGTTCTGATTGCTGATTCGATAGCAATCATTGTCTTACCCGTTCCTGCACTTCCCTGAATAACACTTCTTTCATTGAGTTGGATTGATTCCAGAACCCCGAATTGTTCTTCAGTGTAAGTTTTCACCTGTGAATCAAATTCAGTTAATCGTTCTTTTGCCGAACGAATCCTTACAAAATCGCCTCTTAAAAAATGACAAAGTTCATCAAGATCTTGCCGGCTTGGCAATGATTCATTTCGTGAAAACCAAAATTGTGTTTTGTGTTTCTCTGTAAACTGATAAATTAAGTTTTTAAAAAATGTTTCATGGTTTGACTTGAAGGTTGTCTTGTCGAAAATTTGCCACTGCTGATATTCAACACTGCGCTTGTCGAAGGTTACTTGTGGAAATGCTACGAAAAAACCGAACTGAATTTTACTAAACCTGTGTAGTTTGCCGAATTCTTTTTTGATTTCAGCTTGCAGAGAAAACATTGCATCCATTGCCTGACTAAATGGACTTTTATTTTTGTTTACATTTCCATATCTGTCAATAAATTCCCATTCCCCATCCTTGCATCTTACATCGCCTCCTTTTACCTCCATAACGAAAATTCCTGCGTATGGGATAAGCAACAGGAAATCTATTTCGCCATATAGCCGCTTTGTGTGTTGCGAAAGATTTAGTGAGTGGAGCACAATCCAATCTTTGGTGAAAGAATCTTTTTTGAGCATGTCAAAAATCATTCTTTCTCCGGAGCTTTTGCACGTTTTATCAACATATGGTGGTAATAATTTTGCCATCAGTATAAATCCTTGTTGATTAATTTATTTACAAATCTGATATCAATATTTTCCCACACGTTGGAGAACGTAATAACTTTTAAAATATCGGCACTCCCCAAACCTTTGATTTGAATTGATGAATTTATTTTGATAGAGTCTGCTTTCCTAATAATTTCTTCTTTAATTCTATTTATCACAAAATCGGATGCGTCATGCCTCCAACCTTTCATCGTAGATATTGCAGCACGCACAGTATTAATATTGTCAAGCAACTCCTTCGATTTAGTTAGATTAGCAATTGAAACTAAATCCTCTATGTCTCTGGGTCCAATTTTGTTTTCATCAAACAACCAAGATTTAATTGTTACTTCATCTTTTTTGCAGCCATTATTTCGCAATCCCTTGATAAGAGTATTTATATTCCTATTAAATAATATATATTGTTTCTTTAAATTGTTTTTCCACAGGTCAATCCAATATTTTACATTTTTTAATTCAGATTTACTAAACTGATTATCAACTAATTCAACCAGTATATCCCTATCGGTTCTTATAAAGGAAATAATATCCCCTCCTTGCAATTCCTCAACTTTTCTTTTATAAATGTTATATTGTTTATCAAGTCTTTCGAATAAGTCATTTATAACCAAAAATTTATGAGTTTCTGTAGCAAATATGAAATCGCCATTGTAAAAATCGATTCTTTTAGCTTTCAAGCTTTCTTCAGAAATACCTTTTACAATATATTTAGAGAATTGAGCACTATTAAGGTTCACTTCTAACTCATTAATATCAAAAGAATTATTCGATGATGAACTTAACGATTCATTATAGTTATACAGGTAATCAAATGAACAGTAATTGTTGGACTTATCCATCATCTTAATACCATTCATATCAATTGTTGGTTTAACCTTATTAATATTTTTTGCATTACAACGTTGCATAGAATAAAAATAAATATTTTCAAAATCATAAAACAATAGTGTAACATCAGTAAAAAGAAATGAATTAATAATTCTGTTCATAGAATCAGAACCTGGCCAACCAATTAGAATTGCTCTGGACGAGTTAAAAGTCGATAAGTTATTATTTATATCTGAAGCTGATATTACCTTGGGTCTGAAATTATTTGAATTTACTTCTAAATAACGCTCCACCAAAGTTGTTGTATCTTCTGTTGGGCAAATAATGAAATCATATTTATTTTTATCCAATAACTTTCCCAATTTATCGCATTTATCAGCTTTTATTTTGGCAAATTTCTCGATTAATTCTCTGATAATCGAAATACTTGATTCAATTGCATTACAAGTATCACCTAGCCAAAATCTAGACTTATTAAATGATAATTCTACGTTACCTAACCTTGAAAATAGATTTGCAATATGCTCTTCATTTGGAATAAAAGATATTCTTGATAAATGATTAAAAATATTAATAAGTGAATATTTTAGAATATTTAAATCATTATTAGATCCATCATTTTTAATTGAATTAATATATTGAAAAACATCTGAAAGTTGTGAATCAACACATAATTCGTTTATTAATTTGAATGTTGTAAATTTTATAATTTTTTTCTCTATATGTTTGAATATGCCGTCAGCCTCGTTAAGGTTTGCCATAAGAAATTCCTTTGTGAAGTTAAAAAAATCAAATCCAAATTCATTAATTAACTCAAAACTTTTTATTTCAGATAAATCTGTAATTAATATCGTTGGCAAATTTTTTTTATCAATATCAGAAAAATTTATTGTTCTATCATAAATTTTTGTAAAACCGTCTATAATAATTGTCTTAATATTATCAGTTTTCGTTAAATATAAATCTAAATCCTGAATATTTTTAGAAATAACAAGCGGACTTTTTGCATTAACTTTTCCTTCGTCATTTAACCTTACTCCATTGAAATAATCATTTATAGAATGATCCATTAATTTTATCTTTTCAACAGATTCTTCATATGAATGAAATTTGCTCACTAAACACACAGAGTCTTTCAAATATTCTACATTCCCGGAAGTGTCAATATTCAATAATTTTTCAAGAGGTGTTAAAGTTCTTAACGGTAAGGCTTTCATAACTTTGTTTTGAGGTGATAATTTCTGATTTCCTTTGAAAACCCTCTGCAGTTTTAGAATATCAGAAAATCTTATTGTAATTTCAACTGCTGCTGCATTTTTTTCAGCTCTGGTTCTAAACGTAGGACCTTCTATATTTTTTCTATCTTTTATCCCAATCCACTCTACAATTGCATTATTATTAAGAATTAATTTTTCTCCATATTTGTATTCTTTATATGCATCGAGTATTTCATTTTTATACGAAATATAATCATGCTTAATTGAAGAAAATGCAGTTGCTAAACTAAGCCATTGGGCTATATTCTCTTTTGATGGAAATACCAAGCAAAGTTTATTTGTATTACTACTTGCAAAATAGTTTTCGATAAGTTTTAAGGAGGTCAATAATAGAGGGTGTAAAGAGTAAGACTTTGAACTGTCATGTAATGAGAATTTAAAATTAATAATGTTATCGTATTTAAGATTTATACCATTCATATAAATAAGGTATTTATAAATATTTTATTGCTAATGCAATATGTTTGGCCATTAATGGAGGAACAGCATTGCCAATTTGTCTAAATGCGGCCGTTCGACCTCCTTCAAAAAAATAATCATCAGAAAAAGATTGAATCCTAGCAGCTTCTCTGACCGAAATAGACCGAACTTGTTCATAATCTGGAAAAATATAATAATGACCATCCTTAGCTATATGGGCAACAATAGTATGTGAATAACCTAAAGCATCAATAACTTTATATCTATCGAGAAAAGATTCTTTATTACTATGGGTTTGTAATCTCTTTGGTAAATCAGAGTAATTTAATCGTTTTTTATCTTTTAGCCATTTGTTTATTGCTATTGCATAAATTTCTAAATCTCTTTCGTTGTGATTTCTAGTAATGTGTTGGGTAATATATCCAAATCCATTTCTTATTCCTGTATTTTTCAAGTATTCATTTACAGATTTTGTGTATTTACACACATATAACTCTTGTCCGGGATTCAAAAAAGGTAGATCATAAAATAAATCTTTCTTTATTTGCCAATCATTATTTATCTCTTCAATTACAGGAAATGTGAATTTACTTTTACCTTTGCGTCCAATAATAATAACTCTTCTTCTTTTTTGTAAAACGCCATAGTCCTCAGCATTTAATATTTTCCAATCTACTGAATACCCTAATTCAGAAAAGGTGTTAAGCATTTCATCAAAATATTTTCTATTGCCAGCCGTTAAAAGACCTAAAACATTTTCAAATATGAAATAAGTAGGCTTATATTTCTCTATAAATTCTGCATAGAAACGAAACAAAAAATTTCTTTTATCCCACTTCATTCTTTTTGCATCCCTGCTTCGTCCAACTATTGAGTATGCCTGACAAGGTGGCCCGCCAATAATGAGGTCAATTTTTTTTCTATTATTTAATTCGTCAATTTCTATAAAAATGTCATGTATTGTTTTATTTGTTATTTCTTTATTAATTACAGAACTTAGTAATTGCTGAGGTATAAATTTCCATAATTCTTCCCTTGATATTTCAAGCTTCAGATAATCAAAATAGTGATTTACTTTCTGCTTTTGAGATAAATAATGATAAGCAATCCTCGTTTTAAGAGTATTGGATGCATCAGGAGACATCTCAACATGAGCTACAGGTTCATAACCAGCTTTAATAAATCCTTCAGATAAACCCCCACAACCAGCAAATAAATCAATAAAATTCATTTTAATAATCTTTTTTTTAATTTTGACAATGTGGAATCATGGTTTTTCTTTTTTAATTGACATTCATATACCACAATTACTCTCCAGCCCTGTTTCTTAAGTTGATTTGACTTGAGTGTATCATTGATTTTATTTCTTTCAATTTTATTAATCCACCATTTGGTTCTTGTCTTTGGAACTTTAAAAAACTTACAATTTTGATGTCCATGCCAGAAGCATCCATGAATAAATATAGCTGTGTTATATTTTTTTAATAAAATGTCCGGCTTGCCTGGATACTTTGGATTATGAATTCTATATCTAAAACCTTCTTTAAAAAGATATTTTCTAACTTTAATCTCGGGTGTCGTATTTTTTCCTTTGACCCTCGACATATTATAGCTACGTGTTGTCTTATTGTGGACATCAGTCATATGTCGAATTATTTTATAGTTTTAGAATTGTTTTAGAATACTTCTTAAAAAAAAGTGGTTTTCATGATACTCAATCTATAATTTGAAATATATTAGGACAGAATTAAGTCTGTCCTAAATAATTTTTCTAATGTATTGTTATTCAGATTGAAAAAGCTCTTCTTCACTTTGAACAAAAGAAATATATAAACTAAAGTTTGAGTGATTTAGAACATCTAAAAATCCCGGAATATCTTTCCCAAATACTATAAAAATAGCAAGTCTTTTTTCAGTTAAATAGCTGCATTTTCCAAAATCATTTTCCAACTCAAAAACAAAGTTTTTTTCTAGGTTATCTTCAGGGTGAATGCGAAGATAAATGACAAACTTCTTATCAGGGTTCTTTTTTACAAATTCATAATATTCTTGGTCTAAAACTGATTGTCCCATTTTTTATACGATTAAGTTAATAAAAATATATAATTTAAACATAAAATAAAATTCATAAAGCTTAATAAGTTAAGTTTATGAGGCAGTATAATACTACCTCATAAATTACTAATTCAACCACAATTTCATCTTATCATTAGCCACGTCAAAAGCTTTCTGCTTCACATTGTAACCATTACCGAACCAGATAGATTTTGTTCTCATATCTTTGTTCTGCTTGGTTATTTTGTGGTCTATAAGCTCCGTCACAGCATTATACCCGGCCCATAAAGTGCCAGCAACTCCAGGTAAATTATTGCCTAAGCCCTGTTCAAACAATTCACGAACCATTTCACGGTTGTTGTCAACTGTTGCATACTGAAGTTCATCAATCGGATCCGGGAATATAGTCTTAACATATTCATTCAGTCGTTTTTCATTTAGCTGGACTCTTGCCATGTTTTTGAATGAACGCTCAATCATGTCATACTTATCATTTACTATACCTAGAAGCTCACTTGCCTGCTTTAACCTGTCTTTAACGTCCCTGCTGTGTTTTACTTTGAGAGTCTCACCTTTGTTCATAGCAATTGTTAATGTGTTCTGACAAACAACTCTGATGGGAGTAAATTTGATCTGAACCATTGAAGTGCCGTCATGTGAATTTGAAAGTAACAGGTATTTTTCACTAATATCATTACCAACTACCCTAATATAGCCGGGGAGTTTTGCAAGAATCCAGATGATTTTACCGCATGAAAGAGATCCGGCTGTATGATAGATTGCTTTTTTGTCTCCTACGATTGAATCAAAGAAGTTAAAAGCATCCTTGTTTTGAACAGGTGTATAGTTCTTTCCTACTACTCCAAGGATATCACATTCGTTTTTCTGCCATTTGTCCTTACGAACCATAGCAAATGTATCTTTGACCTGAAAACGCTTGTCCAGCTTCACGTAAACAGGTTTTTTGACCACTTCCCAGTCAAGACCGGCCGCAACTATTGCTTCTTCTGAAGTAGCGGGTTTTTGTAGTCTTGTCCCTAGTCCGTGCCACGGAATTTCTCCGTAATACATCATTTGAGCGCTGCCATTTTCTATTGTTAAATTGTGTGCCATTTATTTATACTTTTTAGAATTTTAGGCAGATGCAATATACACCTGCCCTCAAACTGTTTAATAATTCAGATACGAGCCATTCTTTGCTTTTGTTCGTGTAATGAAGAGTGTAATAGCTATTCTGTTTACATCTATCACAGAGCCTAAGTCTTGCTGTAATTTGATACCTTGAGCCAGACAGTCGTGCATAACCCTGTAATCATCAAGTGTCTGACCATTTCCGTTTCCATTAGCTTGACCGATTCCAATTGAAGCAGGGTGAGCTTTATTGACTATTTCCATTTGGTATGAAGTTTGATTCTTCTTACCAACTTTCACAAATGTTTTGGTGACTTTAACAGAATCACCTTTGCGAAGATTGTTTTCTTCTGCGAACTTTGCTACATCTTCAGTTGCGAAGAAGGAATATTCCTGTCCTTCGTGTTCAACTCCGAATAAATACCAATTGCCATAAGCATTGCTGCCTGTGACGGGTTTATCCATTAAGAGTTTTATAGTTGCAGGTATGTTTACTTGCAGTTCGAGTTTTGGTTTGTTCATTTTATTTGCCGTTTAATTTATAATAAAATTTTGAAGGAGGAGTAATTAAATCTACTCCGGCGGGTATTTCACCCCGCTCTTTAATTTTTGATTTTATTGCTGCAAGATCTGGCTCAAATTTTTCAGGAACCACTCTTATTAAATCGAATGTCGCTTTTTCAAAGAATGCATCTACATCAATGATCTCGACCTTGTCCAGTTGTTTCCTAAAACCAATATTGCCTGAAGGTAATGTTAGCGACTTCAAACCTTTTTGTGATAGGTAATTTTGCATTAACTTGCACATGAAATCAATCTGGTTTTGTTTTGAAGAAAGTTTCTTTTCTAACCAGCTATTAATTTCTTCAATCATATTAGCTGCATTTTGCTTCATTTTCTCCATTTCATTTTCAATAAAGCGGAATGCATAGAGGAATTTAGTAAATTGTAATTCTGGAAGTGTATCATCTAATGATATTTCTTTATCTTCTGAAAGAATATCATCGATTACAAAATCACACTCCGAATCAGATTGTTTTACAAGTGATAATTCAGCCACTAAAACCTCCTTTTCTGAAACAATTCAACCAAAACAGCTTTTACAACCCTTTTTACTACTGCGTATAAAGCTCCTTTTGAAATGAAACTCCACATTTGAACTCTCCTTTTTGATTAATTTTGGATTGGATTTCTTACAAGGATATTATACCATAATTATATTAATGAATTTATTAAGCTTAAAATTATTAATATATTAACTAACTATTATTACATATATATAAACTTATTTAGAATATGAATGATTACTTACTTACTTGTTGACAAACTGGCCAAAAAACCCGGATGGTATGGTCTGCCTTTATCAAAAAGCAAATTCATAAGGATAACAAACGAACTAAAAAATAGTGGTGTTTTATTGATGCCTACTCCTAAGATTTATTTACATGCATTTGAGTTAACTTATTATCTCTATAATAAATATAGGAAACACAAACTTATTAGATACCCCTTAATGTTAAATGAGGAAAACTCACAAAATCTATATGATTATTATAACGATTCAATAGTAATTTGTTCGGATTATCTAGATAACAAATATAGAATTGACGATGAAAGACTCTTTGATGGAGCAATTACAAATTCAAAACATTTGGAAGCAATATTGCCGTCTAATCGATTGTCTCAACTTATCATTTTGAGCAAAAAAACTGCTCAACATTACTTTCCCAAATCCGAAAATTATATTTTAGGCTTAAATATTGCAAATGAAGATAACAATGCGTTGTATCCTTTACCAGAATACTCAAAAAGAAAATGGACTAATTTAACAAAAAATATATTTCACATTTTTTCTTATTTGGGAGCTAAAAGAATTAAGATAAGAGATATTACTGATACCTCAATTGATTTAAATGCTAATTTAAAGCGTCAAGGGTGTAAGATTAAATGTGATATTGAAATTAGTCATAAATTCGAAACAGAAGAAGTATTTAATGAATCATTGTATTCTCCAGAGAAAGTTGAGAATAAATTATTCTTACTTGACGATGTTCCACACATTAAACAAAAGGCAATTGATCTCATTGAATACCGAAGAAGTTCAGTTTTGAAATTTAAAGAAAATTTAGATGTCAAGTTTGGATTATCAATTGACCTACTCGTTATGTTTCAAGGGGCATTTAAAGGAGGTTTTCAAAGAGAATTTAATGTTGAACTAGAATTTCAATAAGATAAATAATTGGTATCGCCGCAGCAATCAAATAATGGAAAATCAAGATAGGATATTGGAGTATTGCCCCATTTGCAAACATTATGGCAGTAATGGTGCTTGCGGAGAACTGGAGATTAACATTAAGTCATATCCGGAAAAGTTCTACTCAAAATGTGATGGTAAATTGTTTGAAAAATTAAATAATATTCCTGATGAAAATTATTTAGTTGAAAAGTTTAATGAAGAAGTATTAAACAAGCCAGATTTTGAAGAGGAAGTGACAAATTTCTTTTATCCGCATTTACACGAGGATAACTTGAAAGGAAAAGCTCAAAGAAAAATAAATGCTTACTTTAATAAAAAGGAAAAAGAAAATTACGATTTCATTTATGGATGGCCAACAAATAACGCATTTTTAAATTTATTAATTAAAATATTAATAATGATTTCCGGCTTGATCATATATATTTACTTAAAAGATTTATGGTAATAGTTTTAATGTGGGATCACTTTAATATTATTTTTCGCAGCGTATGTTGACAGCTTCAATAAATTGGGGACTAGAACAAACATTTACATCTATTATTAACTTATTATCTTTAAATAATATTGTGTTTAGCTTATCATAATATATTTTCGCAGACATTCCGAAAGCTAATCCATTAACATTTATAAATTCTCTTTTCCCAAAAGTTTCTTCAAATACAATTCCTCTAATCGTTAATTCATCCTCTTCATATTCAATTTTTTTAAGCAAGCCGGTTTTTGTAGTATGAAAACAGTCAGAATCACTGTAGATCTTTTTGCAAAATCCATTAATTTCTATGATTTGACCTGAATCATTTTCTATTACTTCAAATGCATCAAAATAATCTTTTATCTTTCTATATTCACCTGAAATACTTCCAATACTATCCATAGTCCAAGAATAGTTAATTATAGCCCATCCATAACCATTAAAATTTTCATCGTTTGTTGGCGAAATCGTCTCATTATTCTCCAAATTGTAAAGATCACCGTTTTCTTTTATTTTATAATGTGAATTTGGTGTTTTTAAAAATAATCCATCAATGTTTTCTATAAATAAATCACATTTGGGGCAAAATACAACTGTTTTGTCGTTAAAATAGCCTACTAAACCGCTGTTCGAAAAATATAAATAACGTAATTTTCTTTCATCCTTTTTTTCTTGCGAAAAAGAATGTGCACTAAATGCGATTAGGAATATTAGTAGTATTTTCTTTTTCATTGGATTGAACTAGTCTTTTATTCAAATTTTTTCAGTCGATTTACTAAACTAAAAATAGTTAAAAATTTAAGATTAATATATTTACTTTTGAATACTCTTTTGAATTGATACATTCTTAACATCTAGCTATATTTGTTTAAATTAATTATAGAAGCGTAGCAAAGGCGTGATGAAGCGTGATTTACGCGTGATGTTTGAAATACTCATATTGAATAACGAAGAATTAACCTTCTAAAAATATTCAATTTATACATTGCGGGAGTGGCGAAATGGCAGACGCACCATCTTGAGGGGGTGGCGCTCACAAGGCATGGGGGTTCAAGTCCCCCCTCCCGCACAGTGAAACTGGAAGGCGTAAGCCTTCCTTTTTTTATGGCGGTAATTCTATGGCAGAACTTCCTGAACTAAAGTTCATTAAGTCAGGCGCACCAATCGTGCAAAGTAACTGCCACCGGCAGTTACTGAAGTCCCGCCATCGGCGGGAAGGGGGTGGCGCTCACAAGGGGGGTTTCCCGCTGGAGCGGGATTTCACCTCGACTCCGTCTCGGTTCAACAAGTCCCCCCTCCCGCACAGTGAAACTGGAAGGCGTAAGCCTTCCTTTTTTTAT